>JAABUR0100000071.1_pt1 | contig 220190 bp, 101 predicted proteins | sample 5560091 | NCBI WGS metagenome assembly JAABUR01 (sample SAMN10711879, study PRJNA513375) | rock metagenome | isolation source: Antarctica rocks | place: Antarctica: Victoria Land, University Valley sud | reverse complement strand
TATATCGCTAAGAGCCCTGCCTAAGTTCCCCTCCCTAAGTAGATAAGACGGGACGCTGGCGGCTACCTTTAAGGAGAAGGTAGAGCGCCTTTAGGAAACCTATTTCCTAGTTCCTTTAAGGGTAGATTTAAAAGATATTACCGAGGTAGAATACCTAAGCCCGATACTAGGGGAAGGGGATCTAACGGAGGCGGAAGTCTATAGCTTTATAAAGAGACCGTTATAGGATAAGGCTCCCGGGATAAATAGGATTCTAAATAGGTTCCTACGCGCCGTATATAATAAACTAGAGGAGGAGATCTACTATCTCTTCTAGGGGTGCTTCGAGATTAGATACTACCCCCGGAAATTTAAGGAGGCTAATATAGTAATCTTAAAGAAACCGTAGAAGGAGAATTATACTAACCTTAAGTCTTATAGGCCGATCGCCCTCTTAAATACCTTAGGAAAGATGTTTAAGACGGTAATAGCGGCTAGGCTTAGAGATTACGCGGAGGTTAATAACCTCCTTCTAGAAGAATAGATAGGTGTAAGGTAAGAGAGATTAGTAGAAACCGCGCTAGAAATAATTACTAACGCAGTCTATATAGTATAAAGAATAGAGAAGAGGAACGTAGCGAGCCTCCTCTCCCTAGATATCGCCGGAGCCTTTAATCACGTCTCCTATTCCAGGCTACTCCACACGATAAAGATAAAGAGAGTCCTTAAGAGGATAATACGCTAGACGGCAAGCTTCCTTATAAAGAGGGCGACTTCGATTACCCTTAGTAGGAGGACGAGTTAAATAGAGTTAGTAGAGATAGGGATCCCTTAAGGTTCACCTATCTCTCCGATATTATTCCTGTTTTTTAATACTCCCCTAATTAAGGAGTATAAAAAGCTAAAGCTACTAATTTAAGTCGGCGGATTTATAGATAACGTCTATCTACTAGCCTATAATAGGAGTATTAAACGGAATTATAAGGTTCTAGATAAAGCTTATAAGGTATACCTACGGTAGGCGAAGACCTATAAAGCCTCGTTTATACCGAAGAAGTACGAGCTCGTTTATATAACCTATAGAATAAAGGGTATAAAGATAGATATAATAGTTAAACTTAAGGGAATTAAAGTTAAACTAAAGATATTAATTAGGGTCCTAGGACTTATACTTAATAGTAAGCTAAATTAGAATATATACCTAAGGAAGGTATAAGCTAAGATAAATAACTAGATTTAGGCGCTCTACTACGTCGCCGGTTTTATATAGGGCGCGATTCTACTAGTTAGTAGGCTTATATACGCGGTAATAGTAAGGCCTATAATAATATTCGCGGCGCTAATATAATATAGCTTAAAGAATACCCCCGGGGTAGTAAGGAAGTATATAAAGACCCTAATAACGATCTAGAATAAAGGACTACGTAAAGTACTAGGGGCGTATAAGGCTACCCTAATTCCGGTCCTCGAAGTAGAGGCGGGAATCCCGTCGGTAAGAGACTTCCTTAATAAGGCCCTACTACGGAGTAAGATCCTTTAAGGGATATATAAGACAGTCCTAAGAGGGAACGCGAAGATCAAGTCTCGGTTATAACTAAAAAGGGGTAGGAGGCTACGCCCTCCGCTACCCCCGTTAGCTAAGAAGGAGTCTTAGGCGAAGCGGTCGCTAAACGGGGTACTCGATAACCTAACGTTATAGAAAAGGATACTAACCTAGTAGGAAGGCCGGTAGTAAGGCCGGTAGCGCCACTACTAGCGGGGATTAGAGGGCCGAAACACGAGCCTAGTATAGAAGGGTGACCTAGTAAGGGGGAGATGGGACCTTTATAAGGGCCTAAAGAAGCCGGAGAGCTCTATAATAGTCTAGTTACGTACGGATAAGATTAGGTTTAACTACTTCTTATTTATTAGGAAGGTTCCTAGGATCCTAAGTCCTAGCTACCTATGCGGTACGGCGAGGTAGACCGGTAAACACGTCCTGCTATTCTATCCTAACTATTATACTAGTAGGAGTTAGATATTACTAGAGGCTAGGTCGGAAGATTATAGTACTATTCTCTTATTACTAATAGGGATAAGGGTAGCGGCGAGGTAGTTAACTAGGTTAGGCGCCCTCTACTAGTTTATACTAGTAAAAGAGATGTTAGCGAGAACTAATAGAGAGGACGGGCTCCGCCTTAATTAAAGAGAAGAGAATATAGTTAATAAAACCTTAGTATTATAGACGGTAGACCCGACCCCTCGATATACCGCCCCGATAGTAGGCCTATTAAGGGGGGGAAGGAAGGAGCCGAATAATAGTATAGCCTGCGGATAGTAGGTGGAGTTTTTATCCCTTAGCTAGGTTTCTCCCCGAACGACAGGTATACTAGGCGTACCCCCTGAAAAGTCTACCCTTATTAGCTTTAGCTAGTATAGGAGTATAATTAATTAATTAATTAATTAAATATTAATTCTTTAAGTAATTATAATTATTATTAACTATAGATTTTCCTAATAATATATTATATACTATTATTAATAGAGGCGTATCTCTATAAGCTTAAATAGTATTAAAGGGAGGGGTATTATATATAATAGTAGAATTCAAGTTCCTAGCCCTATATTTACTAGTAGAGGCCTCCTACTACTAGTAGTAAATCTCTATAAATATTAATTTTATAGATATTATAACTATAATAATAACTATATTATATAATAAAATTCTATAATAATATAATATATAATAATATTAAACCTATAGATTAATTATAATCTTCTCTAGTATTAATTAGATAAGTATAGTAAATAATAGAGTAGTTTTAAGTAGAGAATAATAAGAAATCTAAGTATTTATTTAAAATAATAATAGCTAAAGATATCTTATTTAAAAGACTTAACTATCTAACTTATAACCTCCTCTAATATTATATATATATAACTCTAGAACTCTAGGAGTATATTAGTCTTATATTATATATATTATATCTTTATTATATAGTTATTTATTTTATTTTATAGTAATTTAAGTATATCTACCCTTTTATAATTAATAGTATAACTTAAACTTATAAGATAGTATTTATATATTTTTAACCTTATTAGATATAATTAATTACTTCTAATAAAGGTATTTAATTTATAATAGCTAATATAATAGTATAGAAAACTTATATAATTATAGGTAGTAAAGGTAGTAAGAAGGCTATAAGTCCTAAGTCTAGTATTATTAAAAGTCTTCTAAATTTAGGTATAACTTAGAAGAAGCCTAGATAGAAGCGTAGTAGTATATCTTTATAACTATTATTCTACTTATTAGTCCTAGCTAATAAAGTATATAAGCTATTACTCTTTATAAGATCTACTACTACTAGAAATTTTCTAATTACCTTATTCTAAAACTCCCTTTTTATAGACTTATTTACGAGATTACTATTAATTTATATATAAGTACTAGATTCTAGAGTAAAGTACTTAAGGGCTTATAAGAAGCTTTAGAAGTATTCTTAGTAAATATATTAAAAAGTAAGTCTTCTATTTATTTTTAATATAACTAATATTAATAATTATAGTAATATTAAACTTATATACTATATATATAAAGCGTATTATATTAATATTAAAGGATATTTAGTTATATATATAGATTATAAACCCTTATAATTATAAAGTATTTACTCTAATATAGATTATAAGGCCTAAACTTCCTAATAATTATAAAATTATAAAATTATAAAATTCTCTATATATAATAGCTTAATAATTAATATAATATTTATAAGATATTATTTTTAGTTATTATTCTAGTTATTATATTTACTTAATATAACTTTTTATACTCCTCTCTATAGATACTAAGCTCCTCTTAGTAATTTTAAGATATCCTATAAATATCCTATCCTAAAAGAAGGTCTTATAAATAACCTATCCCGTAGGATTATCTTATAAAAACCTATACTATCTTATAATAGGATAGGACTAAAATTATTAATCCTATACTATACTATAGGATAGCTAGGGAGACTAATATCTTATACTATCCTATATCTTTCCGGCTAGTAAGCTAACCTATTAGTAGGTAATAATAACCTTAAGCCTTAAGGGATAATTCTCGACTTTAGAGAGGAAAAGGTAACTCTTAGTTTCTATTAGAACCTTATAATTAAAATTAATATTTATTCTTATATATCTCTTAATACTAAATAAACTATTAAAATTGAATTAGCCTTTATTATACCCTTATATACTATTATACGGGTACTAGTAGTATATAATAGGGAGGTCCTACCTAATAGGGACTACCTATTTAAGCTAAACTATACTTAAGACTTTAGCCTTAAAGGGGGCGTATTTATATATATTATTAACTTATTAATAATATTTATCTAAGTATATAATATTATATTATTAGTAGTACGTCTACTATATAAGGCGCGTCTTAGTTTAATTATTAAATATAATTAGGACGGAGTATACCTTATTACTCTAATATACTTACTATTAGCTATTAGTAATATAAGGTCCTAGAAGACTAATCTTATAAAAGGCTTTATAGTTATAGTAGCGGTATACTCTACTATTATAAAGCCTTCTATAGAGCTAGTAGTAGTAGTAGTAGTAGTAGTAGTAGTAGTAGTAGTAGTAGTAGTAGTAGTAGTAGTAGTAGTAGTAGTAGTAGTAGTAGTAATAGTAGTCCTTAAGCTTATTATAATAAGGCCCTTATTAGCTACTATTAACCCTACTTTAGAGTATATTATACCTAATAGAGTTATAATATATAGTACTCTAGACGTAGTATCCTAATTTACTATAATAGTAGCTAAATTTCCTAATATTTAGATAGACCGTAGACTTATAATAGTTATCCTAGAAGAGGAATAGATACTAATCCTACTAAATCCTAACGCCGTAGCTAGGCTATCTCAGGTATATCTAGTTAGTTAGAAAGATAGGGACCTAATTAATTAAATATTTAATAAATTATATAACTAAGGGAAAATAATATAGTTAAATTAGCCTACTCTATTTAGCTACCCTATTTTTATTATTTAGCGTAATACTATAAATAGTCTTAAAGGCTAGGTAGTTATTAATATTAGGGAACTAAATAAAGTTACCTAGTTAGATAGTTATCCTTTACCCTTATAATCTAAACTTATCTTAGCTATTATAAGGTATCTATATATATCTACTATAGATAGTACGAGGTAGTCCTACTAATTTAATATCTAGAAAAAGGACTATTATAAGCTAATAGTTATCTTATATTATAATTAGGAATAGTATAATATCGCCCTTATAAGGTATAAAGGATTACTACCTTATATCTAATAGTAGACTAATAAGCTTCTTTAACTATTTAAGTACTTTATAAAAATATATATAAATAATATAATTACCTTTTTAAAAATCTTATTAAAGTACTTATCCTACTTATACTAGCTATTTAGTGTCTACTAGAAATATTATATAAGTCTTAACCTAATAAAGACCTTCTTAGGCTACCCTTCTATTACCCTCCTAGGTTAGAGAGTTAACTCCCTAGGGCTATTAATCTTAGATAAAAAGCTTATAGTTATTAGCTTACTAATCTTCTTAATCTTCTTATAAGACTTAGAAATCTTTCTTAGCCTTACTAGCTAGTTATATTTATTTATATATAATATATAAATCTACTTTAAAGATATAAGACTAACCTTATAAGAATACTATTAAAGGGTTTAAAGGATAGTACTTAGAAGACTTAATTAGTATAGATAATATATAAGCCTATTATAAAAGAGTAGTAGGCTTTTAATAATTTAAAGGCTACCTTTTATAATCCTAACTTCCTAATTTATTTTAATTATAATAGAATCCTCTTTATTAATTTTAACGCCTCTAAAAGTAGGGCTTTATAATAATAATATATTATATAGAAGGTAATATTATTAAAGGCTTTCCTAGAATATCTATCTAACCTATTATATTTCTAAGTAAAATATTAAATTAGGCTAAATAAAACTATTAGCCTACTAAATTAGAGGTCGCTAGAATTATCTAGGTAGTTAAAAGAATAAAGTATCTTATTAAGTTATATAAAAAGCCTCTAATAATTATATATACTAACTACTCTACTATAGTTCCTATTTCTTACTAGACTAGTTTAACTTCCTTATTAATAGATAAATTAAATCTATAACTTATCTACGCCTCTTCCTATCTATTATAATTTAATATCTTAATTAAATATAAGTCTAGGAAATCTAATATTATTCTAGACGCCCTATTATAATTAAAGGCGACGGATTTATTATTAACTAATATTATAGGTACCCTTAATACCCTATATATTAAAGCCTTCTATAAGGCCTATTTTAGATAGATAGGTAATAAACCTACTCCTATATATTATATTACCCTTATAAAGATATCCTAGGATTTTAAGTAATATATTTCTTAAGCCTATTATAATAATAGCTAATAGTCCTAGCTATTATAAATACTTATAGTAGTAAATAAGGACCTTATTATAAATAATTAAGGCTATTACCTTAATCTATACTTTAAGCTCCGTAATAACCTAATATATTATATAAACTTTAATAACGGCTAAGAATAGCTATATATCCCTAACTCCTTAGAGAAAGAGGTATTTCACCTAGCCTATAATCTATAGTATTATAGGAGATATTACTAGACTTATAAGAGAATTATAGCCTTACTCTATATCTATTACTTATTATAATACCTCCGTACTTATATAGAGTATTATCTAGAATATTAGTTAAATTAAATAAAATAGTATAGACCTTATAGAAGTATAGTACTAATTAACCGGCCTACTATTCCCTTTTATATAATAGTTATAAACTTTATTATAACCCTACTAGTAATATAGCCTATATAAGGCTTTAATAGTCTCCTAATAATTATAAATAAGTTTTCTAAGCGAGTACTTCTCCTTCCTAGATAAACTATCTAGTTAGCGGCTTAATAGGCTAATATTATATTAACTATACTAACTACCTATAGATAGGGGATCTCTTATAGAATTATTAGTAATAGAGATACTAAGTTTATATCTTCTTTCTAAAGATTAATCTTTAAGAAGCTTAGCTATAAACTACTAATATTAACGGCCTATTATACTTAGACGGACGGTCTTTTAAAAAGGATAAATTAGATAGTTAAAATAGCCCTATATTACTATATTATATAGAATATTAATACTATTAACTAGATATTAGTTCTCCCGTACCTTTAAGGGTATCTTAATAATTTTAAAAGCTAATCTACTAGCGTATCCCCTAATAAAATCTTATATAGCTTTAATATCTATAATACTCTTATTATACTATTATAATAGGAGGTTCCTACTAAAGACTTTACCCGCTTATAGTAACTTAAATAGGATTAAGCTAAGGAGTCTATTATATTTACTAATATCTTTACTAAAATCTACTATAATAGTAAGTATAAAGTTATAATAATATCTCCTAGTAATAAAGCCTATCTTAGGCTAGGTAATAGGTATAAAATTCCTAGTATTACTAACTTAAAAATCTATTAATAATAAGTTAGCCTATTTAGAATTATTAAGAAGGTAGGTAAATTAGCCTAATTATATATATTTATCTAATTATATTAGTAGCTTAACTTAAGCTATTACTAAAGACTTCTAACCCTTATATAAGGGTTAAGAATTATTAGCCTCCCTTAGTATTTAAAATAGATAGCCTTACTAATAAGTTAGATAATTATAAGATAGAATTAATTATTAGTATAAGAACCTCTAGTAAGAAGACTTAATATCTAGTAAAGTAGAGGGGTTATAATTATAAGTATAATACTTAATATAATACTAATAAGCTTTATAATATAGAGGACCTTATTAGGGAATATTATAGTTATTCTTACAGGTAACTACGTTATAAATAAGGTCCTTATTAAGGGTTATAAGGGGTATAGTATTAGTAGATTTAATTATTAGAGGGTTATAAGGGGTTATAATATAGTAACGATGTCGTCGCTTATCTTCTTTTATAGTAGTATTATTATATATCACGTAGCTAGATAGCTCTAATAGCCCTAATAGCTTGGAGCTCGGAGACTAGAAGCCTTCCGCAGGTAGGTTTTATATCTATAAGAAGCTTCCCTTCTCTATTAATTAATTACATATATATAAAATTAGAACAGGTCTATTAGCTACCTTAATAGTAATTATCTTCGTATAATAATAAAGAAAATTATTATTTATATATTTATATATTTATAATATATATAAAGTATAAGTTATTCCTTATTTAAATACTTATAATTCTTATTAATATTATTATAATTAACTATTAGATAATATTATTATAGCGGGAAAGTAATAACTTAAAATCTATAAAGAAGAAGATAAGATAGTTAAATATTACTAAGATACGTGGTTTTATAGTAATAATAATTATATTACTATTATTACTTAATACTTCTTTAAGTAAAAGTAATAAATTAAGATAGTTACTCGTAGCTATATTTATACTTATACTTACTTTCTTTAGATTTATATTCGTATTAGTTAAATATTATTAAACTATATAATTAATAATATTTATCCTTTTACTTATTAAGAGAAAGGCTTATTAAGAGAAAGGTAAGGTTATACTTTCTATCTTAATTATTACTTTTATATAGTTAATTTATAGGAAATAATAAATCTAGTTACTTCTAGATTATAAGGCCTTATAATGATATTTAAACTACGTTTAGATTCTTATTTAATATCGCGAGTTATTTTATTTAAACTAAGAATATATTAAATCCTTATAATTATCTTTTATATCGTTTTAATAGTAATAAGTAATATTATTAATATATTAATAGGCGGTACTATTATAGGTAGGTCTAAAAAGCCGTTATTATTATCTTTTTCATTGCTAATAACTTATTACGTATCTAGAATAAAGCGGTATAAAGTTATAAATATTTTTACGGGACTCGTAGGCATAACGAGCTTCGTAACGATTCTGCTGCGATGGCGAGGCCCTATTAGCGCTTGGAAGTCGTTATATATTTTCCCGGCAGGATTCGCCGTGGGCTTACAGAAAATTCGGTATTGTAGCCACTTATCACTCTCTCAAGCAAGCGAGACGCCGGGTCCATTGACATTACCAGTACACCACCCACGAAGAGGGTTGAGAGGATTGAGGGGGGTGGGGGGGTTTAGGGGGACTGGAGCTAATCCTCCGAGAACCACTCAGGATGGAGATTGGAGAGGGTTGCACACCTGCTCATAAAGTTGCCCCAGGTTTACATCATGGGTATGGCTGGGCATACGCATTAACGTCACTCATACATTAATGCCAGAATTTGAGCATCACTTCCCGTATAGGAAGAATTCTAAATGTAGTCTACGTTCTATCAGCTGCTGCCAAATGTCATGAAACGAGCGCGGTTGCTAAGCATTAAGGATTGGACACTTTCTCTTCACAGCCCCGTCGCTTGCCATACCCCCTTTCCTCCCCTGTCCTTGCATTTTGATGGATATTCCACATCTAATGGGCCTCAGCCTTTTCCACCGATGTTGATATCTAGAAGAAATCCGCATCCTGTTCCCGTAGGTGCTGGGTGATACTGACTAACACGGCCCCTTATTAGGATCGCCCCTGTAATCATTTGAAATCAGCAAAACAGACCCACAACACCGTTCTCTACATCAACTATGCATACCTGAAAATTACACCGCCATGATTTCCCTCACCACCATGCCCACAATTATCAATCTGTTCTCCTATATCCCTATAACACTCGTCTCGCGAGATGGTTACGGCCCCCCCGCTTTGATTCGTGATTTTGAACTGGTAACTCTTGCTGCGGTCACTGTTGTTGCGGCAATATTCCCTATATTCACCCGTTCCGAAGGAGCCGGCCAATTTGGTATTGCATACATCCTTTAGCTGGGCTTTGGCCTCGTCGTGATTGCCCCAATTCTCGCCGGTGTTGAAACATGCGGAGGCGGAGGTTGCACATAGTGCGGTTAAGGCGATGAGGTAGCTGGAGAGTTGCATCGTGGAGTGTCTATAAGTGGAGATTGGAGTGAAAAGGTTGGAGCGATGAGGCTATGAATTGTAGAGTCAGAGAGCTGGGGACTGAAAGATATCCTGGAATCGAAGCTATGGATGATGATAAAGATGGGAAGAAGCACAGGATGGACATGAGAGACGCCCTGTATATACAGTTGAAGAGTTGGCCCATTGATAAGAAGCAGCAGTGTACGAAAGGTTGACCGCTCCTTTCAGTCAAATGATGACGAAAATGCAGTCATCACGGACGACGACTGTAAAAGAAGTCCTCCATGCGATCTGACAAATCAATGAATTCTCAACGTGAATAATAAAGCCTATCAGCATCTTGCGGCGCCTCTCGCATTTCATACTGCCATCCACAGGGGCTCCCAAGGATATCGTGACCGAATTATGCCTGCGGCACCGTCACACGACGCCAATAAGGATGAAGAAAGGCTGACGCATGTGCAAACAAATGTACATATGACTGGGCCAGGAATCCATTACTCATCGGTTCAGCACGGCGACTTTTTTCGAGCGAAATCTGACGAGAAGAGTGAGATGACGAGTCAGCTTACAGTGGATTCTGACGTCCAATACCTACACACCTACTATCTCATTCATCAGAGACAGACCCTAATGCGCAAGGAGCAGCGCAATATAGATCCCAACGCAGATCAGCAGGAGAGCCTTGTAGAACGTCCATGACAAAGAGCTATAGGCAGACCGTCCCTTGGCGAGGAGTTTACAGTCGTTTGCAATTGATATGATTTTCGCGCTAAAATGTGTCGCACTGTTGAAAAGGACCAAGTATGGTAATACCGATAACTCCGAGCCATACTAAAAGGAAATCCCCTGCCCTGGGATCACATGAAGAATATCCCCTGCACTCGGATCACATGAAGAGACCGCAGAGCTCACGGGATAATGATGAATATGGTAGTGATTACCATACTACGTAATCACTGAAGACGTCATAAAAGGGGTTGTTGTTTGTCATATAAATGCGTAGCTGTAGATCCTCAATCGGATAAATTTATGCCCGCGCAGTAGTGCAATATTCGGAAGACGCACACCGCTAATTTTGCAGGGCTTGACATCAACGACGGCGAAAAGGCCAAAAAGGCCATAGATACAGTAATAGAGGCGTAATTAGGTAGCGGCGTTAACTGAATACTATAAATCTTAAAAGCAAAAAGCTTTAGCCGATTGTGATGCTGCCAATTGAAGCTCCCTTGTGCTGCGCCCCTTTGCTCCCTCCGGTACTCCCCCGTGCTCTCCCGTGCTCCCTCGGTGCTCCCTCTAAAGCGGCCCTGCTCCCTTTCCCGTCCCGGAACGGCAATTGGAAATCCTAAGTTCGGGGTGTATATAATATATATATATATATCTGCGTCGGGATGAGGAGGTTTCGGATCCTTCTTATAGTTTCGTTTTCGTTGTACAAGAGGCGATGATGATGAAGCCGAATGAAATGATAATGTTGTGCTGATAGGGCGCCGTGATGGGATAGATGCCATGTTCTTATTCCACTTATTAGAGAAACTAGGTTTGATTACACAAGTTCTTTGTTTGTTGAAGATGAAGGTTCTCGTTGTTGTCACGATTGGAAAGCAAAGTTCGGCGGATTCATTTTACCGAGACAAAAGTAAGGTATATTCAAAGATAGTTAGTACCTAACAATGTTATTCTTATGCACGCATAGGTACATGCATGGATGTATTCTAGCCGCTACCGTGCCTCATCCCATCCCATCCCGATCGACCAGTCACTCTGTACCGAAAAGAAATTCAGCACCGATTCACTGCGGTCCTACGAATCCTACATACGAAGTTGAGTGATAGCGCCTAACCCTTCCTTCACGGGCATGGAATAGGACGATTAAGTGCATTCAGGATTTACTAACTTATTCGTCTATGCACAATGGATATCACTCCATGGAAGTGACATACTCGCTCTCTCTGTTTCTCTCTCTGTTTTGAATGACTTCAATTATATTATCTAACTCTGACTTCTTACGGAGTAGGATAGGCTAATTTCCAGGTTGCCACAGGCAAAGCTATGCCGTAAATCCCCCGCTTCCTTCCTTCCTTGCATGCCGAGCGATTCGCTGGCTATCCTATCCAACCTTGCTTGCTAATATTCATGCAGTTGTGGGATATCCGGAAACAAAATTGGTAGTAACGCCGCCGTAATGCCGCTTGCTAGAACGCTCGATGATGGTGAAACAAATAATCTGTACTTAATGTTGATGATGATGGTGATGGTATCGTAGATTGAGATGGTGGTTTTATCGCTGATGGTAGTCAAAGATCATCAGGAAGAGTATCTTTGGAGGTCTTCATTGTCAGACTCGAATCGCAGTGCGAGAATTCCCTCCGCCCATTGTTGCAGAGCTCAGGAAACGGGAAATGATGCCCCCGCCCATCGTCTTTGCTTTCTTCGCCGGCTTCTCCTCCACACTGTAACTCAACTGATGCGCACCAAGCATGGGTCTGAGCTTGTACATCGTAGCTTCACCGTAGTATCCGTCATCTTTGCCCACCGTAGGCATGTAATTGTCCTCCGCATAGGACGATACGGTGGAAGCCGGCGTACCATGCGAAGTTGGGGGCGAAGAAGAGTTGGAGCGAGAGGAGACACTGTAGTTGTCTTGGGATGTGCCAGGCCGACTGAGAGCCGGGACGTTGTCTGCCGAGGGTGGAGAAATGGAGCGATTCTGTCGAACATGGCGGTACGAGCGTTGGGGGAGATTAGTGGTTGACTGTGATGAAGCGATGACGGTTTTCGAGGAGAAGCGCTCGAGGTCGGAGACGTATGAAGATGACGAGTATGTAGACGGGGAAGCGTAGACACCGACGGCGGGTGGAGCTATTGGCAGAGCGGTAGTAGAGGCGAATGGTCGAGCCGACTGGGTTTTGCTGTAGTAAGCCCGTTGTTGTTGAACGACATCGTGCTCCTTGGCGGTCCTTTGACGCTTGAGCTCTGCTTGCTCTTGGTGCCGCCGAATAGGTGCGAGGAAAGGCTCGAAGTGGGTGAAGAGGTCATCATTCGTGATCCGCAAGTCCCAGTCAAGTAAGAAGAGCAATTGCTTTTCCATCAGGTTGACTTCTGTGATCGAGAAGCCAAAGCCTTCATAGCCTTTGACAGGTGAATAGCGAGCCCAGTGCTTGTTCTTCGGTGAACTGTCATTCAGATTCTTGGCTGCAAGGATTAGAGATGCCAGAAAAATACGATGAACTGTACAACGCATTCCTTTCGCGACGGGAGGTAATCGCTCGTGTAATCTCGAGAGGTAGACCAAGGAGCTCATCAAAGTCGGGACCTGGACGCGCGACTTGTCGACCAAAGATTGAATAAATTCTTCCAGCGACGGGAGTGAAGGTTGACCTGGAGAGAGCGTTTCGGCATCATATGGTGGTGTCAATGGAGGAGTTACGGGGAGGTTCTTATCACTTTGTGGTCGTTTCTGCTCGCACCGAATGACTGATGCTGCTTGCCTTGCGAGATAGGACACCATGTGCGAAGACACTGGCAACATGATGAAGTGGTCAAGTGCCATTTGGTTTCGTGATGAGTTTGGACTAGCCATAATGAATAGATCGCGGTCGCAAGATTGGAAGTCGGGAAGAATTAGCAGGCTTTAGATGAATGAAGGATAGTCTCCAGGACAGAGTTTGAGTCTCAAGTTGTAACGTTGAGAGGTGGCTTTGGCGTTGGTGTGAGAGCCTGTGAATAATTACCCTTATCGAATCTGGTGCGTACTGGTAGGCTGATTCGGGGTCGGCGGGGGCCGAAGTTGGATTAGGGTCAGTTGGCAAGGTGTGAATTATGATTATACGGAGGAGCCGAATGGGTCAATTGATCGTGGAAACGTAACGTAGCGAAGGATCGTAGATCGCCGGGGTATCACTTCTAGATGCAAAGAATGATCGAATAGGAAGGTCGGTCTGCGTGAGGGGGCCGATAAAAAGTAAAAGCGCTGACAGAGATGCGAACAATGGCACCGTGAGATAGATGGATCTGTGTCTCCTGTGTTTGTTCCGACCAGCGGAATGATCTTGGATCGTGAGAGTTGGTTGTTGGGGTTGGCCTCAGAGCGTCAAGCTCAATCGTCGTCAAATAATATTCGTTGTTATCGTGACTGACAGGGCCGTTGGCGGGCAGCAGTGGGGGCTCTCCGCCTTGGGAAGCGAGAGAGTTGGGGCGTACTGATGTAGGTTGACTTTGCTGAAATTGGGTTGAGCCTTGGGCTGTGCCTGACCTGAGGACTTGTTCAGGGGCCGGATAGACTAAAGCGGGAGCTTAGTGCAGGTTGGAAAACACCGAACGAGGAGTTGGTGTGTGTGTAGGACTGGCGATTGGTGCTGACGGTGTAAGATGGCTGACTTTGGCAGGTTAATAGAAAGATTGGTTGCTAGACGGTGATGGTGGTATGTTATTGGAGGTGAGTCAAAGTATCTCTATCACAGATAAGGCCAACCTCAAACCTGTTGAGGCGGCGATGTGATGCAGAAGGACTGAAGATGAAATGAAGAGAGAAGAAAGTCTATGATGGTTGGACTTGACTGATGAGAGTCAAGCTAATGTGTCGAAGAGGATGTCGGTGGGAGAGAAAGTCTTTTATGCAGTTGACAGATGAGGATCTGCTTTGGCGCGAAATGCGAAGCAGCAATGGGACCCCCCTGCTTGGAGCTTGCAGTTTCCCCACTTCAGTTGTAAGGAGTGTAATGGTGAGAGAAGATGTGAGTGGCTCCGAGAGGCTTGCCCGACCAGAAGAATCAGAGTTGATATTCTTGGTAGTCCTCCTGTGGTGCTGGACGAGCACTGCAGAAAAAGTTGAAACGCAGGGCTGATTGGATGCCCGCTCAGGCTTCCCCCTTAGCTGCTGATTCACTTAGCGCGCGCACCTTGGAGACACCCAATCAGCGCATGAATGCCGACATACCTAAGAAAAGCAAGATCCTGCTTCTCCGTTTCACCTCAATCTGCACTGTGTTTCACCTTGGCCAATGAATGGTGAGGCACGAGATTGAATGAGCTGGTAAGGCGGTCGGTCAATCTTGAAGCAGCCCAACTGCGGGCCTTTTAGGCAGGTTTGCGGTGTGGTTGCAGATTGGACGGTGACTGGCTCGACAGATATATGATGAATCTTCCGAGGTTGGTGCATGCATAAGGAGGCGGTAGGGACGCGTTCCAGAGGCTTCACACTAACCGAACGCGTGCAGGAAGAGTGGTTGGCTATGGTATGTGGGTATGTGGACAAGCCTTTTCACATTCGAGATCTGAAGACCACGTAGTTCTAGTACCTAGTTCTAGTACCTAGTACTAGGAGTCTGAGGTTGCCAGGACTGACGGCTATGAAAGGCTGTTGAGAGGAATGGAAAAGGGGCATGGACCAGATCATATACTACTTCGGGTGTTCTCATGGCAGAAGCATGTGCGCAAAGGGTGATTGGAGCCGTGGATGTCGTTCGCGAAAGATGAACTATATCGTAGTGGTTGCCCGGCTGATAGACTGTCGGTGATGTTCCGTAGGGAGCAGCTGAGGAGATCCAATGGTCGTCCGTCCCATTCATTCGATTGCCTCGTGACAAAGTCATCAAAGATAAACATCGACCAACACCACTGAGAATAGGCTCCCGCCATCCGCCTCCCTCCATCTCCGTCTGGCTCATACTTGGAATTACTATGGCGCACTGCCTTGTGATCTGGTACAACTCACCGCTGCTGAACCTCGGATGGGCGGCCAGCTGGGCAACCGAAAATGGTAAGGTGAACTGCTGGGAAGATCGCTCTGGGCCTGGACATGGAGAGAAGTCTATTTTAGCAGCTGTGGCTGATGCCTTCTGTGGCTGTTCCCACCTTCAGCCGAGGCCTCGGCATTTTGCGACCAATCAAAACTTTTTCCTCTTCCGAACCTTTTACCAGAAGTGGAAGGCGGTTCCCTTGCTCCGCGAACCATGCTTTATTTCCGATCTTCATGAATTGAAGCAAGATCGGTTCGACCGATGTGGTGAAATCCATCTCCGCGCCTCGTATATACACGACTACTTGAGCCACCAATTCACGTCGTTCGTGTCGAATTGACCCTTCAGCTAGAACTAGAATAGTGGCGAACCAATCGCCAAAGACAGGAGGTTGATCGCCCCCTGTGAACCGCAAAGATCCTCCGTCTTGATAGTCGATATGAACTACCCACGAACTACCTTACGGAAAGACAAGCAACCGCTGCACGGTATGTCGTGACGGCAGCCTCTCCGAATCCATCCTATTAGAGATCGCCGTCCTCCGAGCTCAATCCGAGGCTTTTGAGACACCGAAGAATAAAGAACGATCATTGTCACTCTACAATAACATGCGCGCCAACCGCTTGCACGACCGTCTGCACGTTTGACACCTACATACCGCCATCGACCCGATTGGGATCTGCAACCGACCCCATCTGTGCTACCTTGAAAAGTTCATCAACCTGATATGCAAAGGGAAGCGGCTCCGAAGCGCTGACCTGCAGGTCATCTTTGTCGCCGACCACCGTGTCCTGTTGGTACTTTATCTAAAGTAGTTCTCAGGATGCCAACGCGGCCTATGAGCCTCATCTAACTTTCAACCGCCGAACCTTCCCCGGCTCAGGTCTCAGACTTACCTTATTCTATATGTTGGTCCTACGGCCTTGGACCGAATGTAATTCCAACAAATGTATATTTGGTCAATGCCTTTCGTTGGCTCGCCTGCGAATATCCTACCGCTGACTTTGCCAGTTGATGCTTTTGTCCCAATGGAAAGTGGCCACAGTAATCTATATTCGTGTTCACGAGTGGCATGCTTGCTGACCTGAGCAAGACATCATTACTCATTGTTTCAACGCTGAAACGGCAGGGTCAATGGGTACCTATAATGTGAAGGAAGCGTCGAGGCTGGATACCTAAGCTTTCTTTCGAGCGCTAATTGTGTATTGATGTCGATAAGAAGATCTTGCTCAGTATCACACAAGGTCTGGACGGATGTTTCTTCAACCAAGCCGCATGGTCGAGGGAAGAAGTCTTTTACCATTGTCCGCTGGCGATCAGACTCCTTCTACAGAAGGTGTTACGCTTCACTTAACTCTTCCATATCTGCCGCCCTCATCCGCCAACAATTCCGGAAAAATCCCCACAACACCCTAGCGAGCTATCATGAAGGAACCATGCGTATTCATACCCGCCCACAAGAAATTATCAATGTACATCCCTCGTGGAGATCGCGACTTTCACAAGACACTCTCTCTGCCCAGCTGCACATTCGAGTATGGAACTGTCAGCGGTATTTTAATGTTATGTCAATCGATCCTTTGCTGGTAATGGAGGCAGTTCACTCATGGAGATGGGATACTGTAATGTGGGATGTTGGCGCTGCTGGCGGGATGAGGTACCGTACTTGTGTCCAAGGGCTCGATTGAAAGAGAACCCGGCTGGTCTTGGGCTGAAGAATAAGGTCCGGGGGCTGGAGGATGTATGTAGTAACTCGATTGCAGTGAACCCGAGGTGCGAGAACGGGCATGGAAAATGCTCGTCATGACGGCAAAGGTAGGGACGATAGGGGGAAGTTTTTGATTGATTGATTGATTGACTGATGTTGTACATTCAATCCAGCTCAACCCAGAGCCTAACCATGCCATACCAGCGCTACCTGATAACCCGCCCGAACAGGTAGTGACATGTCCTCCCAACACCAATCCGACAGCTTTCCACTTGCCATGACCCACAAAATACTGAACACGCAGCCTCTTCACGCTCAACATCCTCGTCTCTCACCTGCTCGTACGACTGCTTGCCATATCAATGCAATGGACCGCCTACGAGTGAGGTTAGTATAGAGTCACGCAAATATCCCAAGAAAACGCCTGGGACAGCAGCAAATATGAATAGATGTTTGAATGTGTCAGAATCAATGCCCGGTCATGGGCAACCTCATCAATGCTAACTTGTAGCTATGCCGACCGTCGTGAGATTGGAAAAGTTTGATCATCATGGAATAACTGCCCTTCAAGGGGCAGATGCAGCTGGAAATTTGATCGGGACTCACCGAGATCGGATCCTTGTATCGGACATGGTGAGAACATGGTTGTAGCGATAGTACAGTAGACGCGTTTAGTCCAATGGTCCTACGTGGTATTTCTGCAAAAGGCCTCAGGGCTGCAAGGGCTGCAGATGCCGCCGATCTGATAAGCAGAACTGATTGAAGTTTGCCATAAGAGGCTCCTTGGAGGTTCAGTCACCGGCGGCACATACAAGGCCAAAAACAGTGGGCCTTAAGGTGCTAGTGAAATATCGGGTCATATGTGAGGCCCCAGCACCTACGCAATGGTATGTATTTCATGAACGAACCCTATCCACAGTTAGTCAGCAATTGTCATGTAAAATACTGAGTGACCCATGACAGAGCTGCAAGGCAAATCAGTATTTACAGTCTCGTCTTTGCCGGCGGTCAAGCCGGCTTGGACATATGCTTGTCTTGTAAATAATTCAAATCATCATTTGGAGGCTTGAGTGCACTGGCATTAGAGAAACAATCGTACGTACCCTCACAAAGGCCCAATCCCGACGAGACTTGCGCATAGTCGACGAGATTGGGGGTAGGTATGACAGCGTGATCTTTGCAGACGTCAGCAACGAGCATGAGACACAGAGAATGAGGCAACATTGAAATAGGTCGACTTCATCAGATTTGCATGAATGGTATTAAATAAAGTGTGTCAGCATCGGAGACCCGAATCAGACTCGTCATCTAGGTAATCATCATAGAAGCATAGAAGAACAGTTAAATGCTACCGTACCTTTCCCTCTCCCATAATTAGGATGATCTTGATCGACAAGTATTTCAAGATGAGTTGAAGATCTGGAGGAACCCAAGTTTAGCTGCCTGGGTAAGATGGATGATCAATATGAAGCGATGACAAAGTAGTGTGTGATCAGTGGGCAAGGTTTTCTAGGCCTGCCACAAAAGGCATCTCCTCTCGGTTGTGATATCGGAGCCCAGTGCCATTCATCATATGATTTTTTGCGAGCGGGAAGTATCGTGGCAAGGGCTTGCGTACCGTATGACGCCTGACGGGACTCCTTGACCCAGCGCAGAGTCGTAATTGAACATGACAATTCAGGAAGACACATCTTGTTTGTGAGGTCTCAAGCGACGTCTCCCTGTCCAACCAACTTGGGCTATCAACGCTGAGTTGCCATGGGTGAACAGTGTCGCCTGTAAGACAATCCGGAGCCAGAATGAGGTGAGCCTGAAGCACAGGAAACGTCGATCGTCGCAAAACCAGTACTCTGGCTTCTCATGCCAGTAATCGAGGGATACTTGGTTGCAGTGTATAGTTTTTGCGAAGAGGTGAGACAGCCATCCAAGTGTCAAAGCCAGCGACTCGTCCCACATGAAAAGGGATCATTCGAGTGAATACATGAGCTATTTTCCGAGACCGAGAGTAGACCTGAAACCATGACCAAGTTAGCAGAATCCATTTGCCAATATCGAGGGTATTGATATAGAGGTCGTAAAGGAGCTCAGTCTAAGCCATTTGTTGACTTCAAGGACCATTAGTGGCCTCAGTCGGTAATTTCCAGCGTACAGAGTACGAATGATCATCATCGCTCTTCAATGCGTGTGTATATAGGGACAGAGGACGTCGATGCACATACAGTAAAAGCTTTTCAGCATTCCCATCTACTATGGTCTGTGTCAGTAAAATTTGGAGATATGGGTCAGAGAGATCAATTCAATGAGTCAATGTATATCAGACTGACGTGCAATAGAAGTTTCATGCCCCGAGAGGTCAAAGACTCTAGTTTTGCGGTGTGAACAAATCATCAGGATAACAGGGTCCAATCAATGCAGGGGGTATTTGGAGAGCTCACAATATTACGACACCATGCTTAGCAATGGCCTGAGCTTCTTCTCAGCTGCCCAATATCGAGACTCAAGCTTTAGGGTAATTCAATATGTGAGGATTGAGTTGGAAAAGATTAGCCTGGAAGTTTTTATGCAGAGTGGGCTTGCTAGCCCGCCAAGTCACAATCACGTGACTCTGCCGTAAGGCAAATCGTAGGTCTCTTAGGTCGCATTCTCCACTCTTGAATCTACAACTGAGATTGCTTTCGCACCTTTGGCAGGAGCCTCGGTGCTTCAATCAGTGGTATTATACATAAATTAGGTATACCGGGCGCGTCGCGGACGTCGCGGAGTCATGACCGAGGCAAGAGGGGGGTTTTGGCGGGGCAGAGGAAGGCATGTTGGGACCAGAGGAGCATGAGACGATTACCATACATCCGCTGGGATCAACGTTAAATGGCGCCGTTCATATCATACTGCCTCCCTTAAGACCGCACTGCTACCAGCGCCAAATTCTCCAGTCCCCGAAAGTCTTCTCCCTGCTCACTTCCCCAAGGTTTCTCTTGAACCACTATCAATCATGGTTCAAACTGAGACTACTCCGGTAGCGCAGGAAAAGATCAATACGGACATTCTTACCCTCACACGCTTCCTCACAGAAGAGCAGTCGAAGCACAAGGAAGCCACCGGAGACTTTACGTACGGCTTCCTCGTCTGCCCGCCATGTTAAATGTCACGAACTACACGATGCCAGTCACTGATTCGTGTTTCTTCCAGCCTGCTATGCCACGCTCTCCAATTCTCCTTCAAGTCCATTGCCTATTATATCCGTCGAGCATCCCTCATCAACCTTAGCGGACTCGCCGGTTCCTCTAATAGCACAGGCGATGACCAGAAGAAGCTTGACGTCATTGGAAATGATATATTCGTTGCGGCTATGCGTAGCTCGGGCAAATGCCGTTTGCTCGTCTCAGAAGAGGAGGAGGAATGCGTCATCTTCGATGAGAACCCGAAAGCACGATATGCAGTCGTCTGTGATCCTATTGACGGCTCAAGCAACTTGGATGCTGGTGTGAGTGTGGGGACCATCTTTGGAATCTTCAGGCTTGCCGATGAAAGTCAAGGCAAGCAGGAAGAGCTTCTGCTACCGGGTACAGAGCTAGTGGCCAGTGGCTTCACCATGTACGGCGCCAGCGCTCAGTTGGTTATCACCATGAAAGGCAGCAGCGTCAATGGTTTCACAATGGATAACGCTCTAGGCGAGTTCATCCTCACTCATCCAAATATGCGATTGCCAAAGTCCAGAGCCATATACAGTGTCAACGAAGGCAACAGCCTGTATTGGGAGGAGCCAGTCAAAGAATACTTCAACAGCCTGAAGTATCCTGTCAAGGAAGGCGCCAAGCCGTACAGCGCTCGATACATCGGTAGCATGGTTGCCGACGCATACCGGACGTTACTATACGGAGGAATCTTCGCCTATCCAGCGGACAAGAAGAGTCCAAAAGGGAAGCTAAGGATCCTGTACGAGTGCGCGCCAATGGCTATGGTATTCGAAAATGGTATGTTTTGTTTCACAATTTGTTTGACCGCAGGCCTTCTCGTTTGGCACGTCTATCTGAGAGCATTCGACAATCTGAAGCTAACGTGAAACGTTGCCAGCTGGTGGTCAAGCGGTCAATAGCAGCATGGAGCGAATGATCACCATCACTCCCGAACATATCCATGATCGATCTGGTATTTTCATGGGGAGCTATGACGAAGTACAGAAGGTGATTGACATGCACAAAAAGTTCGCTCACTGAACGAGCAAAGAGCGTGGAATGTGGCCGCTAGCCTTGCATATGTACCATAGCCTGCAGTAGAGCAAGCGCACAATGATCAAGGCACCACGCAAATGTGCAAATACTTGAGCCCTTTTCACCTCGTGAATTGTCTCGAAGCAACCGCCACAGTGATGGCCAGCCGTGCCAGGCTCCAGGCTCAACCATTACTCATTAGAACTTAGATTTCGGGGAAGCGGCCTCGGGCCTTTAGACTGACTCTAGTTCTCCAACTAGAATTAGATGTGTAGGACTACAGATGTTACACACCTGCTTCCTCTTCACGCAATGGATTATATGCCCGTATTACTCTACGCTTTCATTAATCGAGACCTGGGGAATTCCCCTTCAGGTCCTCAACCCGATCTTCCCTTCATGCAATAACATTAACTCTCCTTTACTTTCGCATTGGGAGGCGAATGAGCAGCTATGGCTCAACCCTCCGTAACGAAACCTTGTCCGATGATCATCAGTCCCCCTGATTCTGTGCTGGAGGTTGATGAGGTACTTGACACTCTATTCTACCTATCAGCCCAACAATACTGATTTGTGTAGCTTGCCACGTCTAGTGACGACTCGGGGTAGGTTCGTGAGGACCCAATCAACGAGCTTCGACTCACGCTTCGTTCCAAGTCTATCATATTCCGCCTCAATCACAAGTAGTGTCACAGAGTGGGAATGGGAAAATGGTAGACGATATCATGGATTCAAAGCAGGGTCATATCCGCTGCCCAATGATGAGGTATGCAATCAATATTAATGAATACAAGTTGCTCCGGTTCTTATGTTGCATGTAACCTCACACCCAGATCCATGCTAGTGTCTACCCTTGAGCACCACATGATGCTAACGTTCTATGTATCTGCAGCGTGAGCTAGATCGAATTGACCTCAAACACCATGTCATGATGCTATTATGCGATGCACATCTACATCTTGCACCGCTGGTCCAGCCCAGGAGAATATTGGATATTGGGACAGGTACGGGTATCTGGGCCATACAAATGGCGGAACAGAACCCAGAATCCATGGTTTGGGGGACTGATTTATCACCGATACAGCCTTCATGGTATGTGGTATTCTCCTAGAGGTCTTGAGAATGTCTATAAACGACAATAGTGGCTCATGACTCAGGGTTCCTGATAACGTGCGATTCGAAATCGATGACGTTGAAGCCAAAGAATGGACCTGGCCGGATAACTTCTTTGACTACATACATTCACGATTCATGGTAGTGTCGATTGGGTCTTGGTCACGTTTGATACGAAAGGCCTTCCAGTAAGAGGAATTTACCATTCTCCTTAATATCATACTGAATATATGTCTCTCCAGGCACACCAAGCCAGGCGGCTACTTCGAGATGCAAGAGCTGGACCCTCGCTTCAAGTCCGATGACGGTTCACTGCGAGAAGACAGTCAGCTATCGAGTTGGTCTGAAATCATATGTGAAGCATCAGCCAAATACAATAGGCCAATTCCACATTATGACGAATATGAGAGGTGGTTTGAGAAGGCGGGCTTCGTCGATGTCAGGCGTGTTTATCTGAAGTCTCCTACCAATCCTTGGCCAAAAGATGGCGTTTTAAAGGAAGTGGGAAGGGCCCAGCTAGTCGCCCATGTTGAGGGTTTGGAAGGACTTAGCATTGGATTGCTGACCCGTGCGATGGGTTGGAAGGAGGAAGAGGTCAAGGTGCTCATGGCGAAGATTAGACCAGAGCTCATCGACCGGTCTATACACTCGTACCAGAGAACGTAAGCGGTGCAGCCAATGACATTCTCTTTTGATGCTGACCACTGACAGCGCTGTCATTGTTGGACGCAAGCCAGAGATACCCCACACCCCAGACTCGTTCTGGCAGTCAGTAGGCTCTGGCTCCGCTCCCTTGACACCCACAAGCTTCTGCGAGGACCAGGGGAATCATGACAAATTCCAGTCGAGCAGCCAATATTGAGCCAGAATCACAACACCGTGCCTCGGTCACAAACTTGAGAACTAGCCATAGACCCCGCCAGTGCAATCACGCCAGTGCTCGATATCCTCCCAGCACCTGTTTACAGGAGTCTCCGTTGTTCCTGACAGAGTCACAATGCAATATGAAGCCGACCGTCATAGTGACAGAGCTGAACTATGTTCTCTGCTCTGGACTTCCCCGAGATGCCGACACCGCACTCTATGGGCCAGTAATGGGGAGGAATGGACACATTGAGCGCCATCACACCCCTGCGGCCATCTTCACTGACATCAAATCGGATATGGATCCATCCAAACTCGTTGGGCGGATGACTGGCTACACGTAACATGTGGACAGCTTCTGGACGGCATACTGAATTGACCAATCCGACGGTTATGGCATATTGCAAGGGCTCGGTTCGGCTCCAGCGAGGACCAATGGCGCTTTTGCAGGAGTTCTTGAGGCGGAAAAGAGCTTTCGAAGCTACATTGTAGGGCAGTAATTCGACCATGCGCGGTGCGAGAGCCCGCCCAAGCTCAATATCATAGGCATTGTCAACCGTGACTCCAGCCGTTGAAATCAATCCTTCACTCAGTGTGGTCAGATTTGAGCCGTTCATTGACGCAACTGGAGATCTTCACAAGATTTACACTCCACATTCCTCTTCTCTCAAAAGATCTCATCACAAGCAAAAGCCGTCAACCCCCTATCGCTCCTCAACCTCGCCATACATTCTGCCCTTAACCAAAGACTCAGCGTCACCCCTTTAGCCCACCACACCTCCCTACTCTGCACATCTTCACTCGTATCGCTTTCATTATCCACTTTTGAGACACCTTCCATACGCCGAATTACCCCATTACACTGAATGATTCCGCAGTCAGCGTGTTGTTATTAAGGCATGGTAGCTATCAGGAATATGTCGCAGCAAGTAGGGGGATATCATCCTAATACCGAGCAGTATCTGGACCTGATCAAGTGCCGTTCATACCAGGGACTGTAATAAAAGAGTAGCAGACTGCACGCATGAAAGCTCTAGTAGACTACTTGTCTTGCAAACGCCCCATGGCTAGGAGCTGCAACGTGCGATATTGTTCGGACTCGTTTCCCACTAGGTACCTCTCTTTTCGAATGATAGCCTGTACGGAGTAACACGGACCTGATTTCGTAACAAAGGTGCATGAAGTCGTTGCTTCTGAACTATATCCCACAGCTCACAAAATCGTCAAAGGGAGAAAACACGGGATGAAAACCATATTTTAGAGCTGGCATCAGCGGCTCAACCCACAAACTCCGTACCCCTTCCTCAAAGATCACATAGCCTGATCCGATCCCAACCCAACTAGTAGCAATAACGTCATGATCCCTCATAAAGCAATTCCACCGTCTCCGAGCGCTGATTTCGAATGCCAATTCATGCAGCAAGCACGCCGTGCTGTCGGCATCGAATTTCATGATCAGTGTTGCGGATAGATGATGCCTTTCGGCCAACGTCATGTGCGATATCTGAAGGCTTGGAGGATGCGGATAGGGTTGTGGGATAGGTAGCGTTGGTGATGGGGGAGCCGATGAAGGATGGAGGAAGCGGTGGATTCAGGCGCGTTGGAGGATATCTACGCTTACATCCATGACATGCTCCTCTCCTTCTTCCAAACCTCGAGCAGGGGTGAGCGCTGCCGAGACGTGAGCTGGGAGGGCGTCCTGGTGGCTTGTTCTGACCGTAGTATTGGCTGCGACGCGTAGATATATGGCGTGGGTTTCGGCAAATGGAAAGCAGAATTGCGTATTTGAAACGGGTGCTCCCATTTTCCATGTCTTTCATGGAATCTGCGGACCTTTCTCCAGCGATGTCGCAGCAATGTTAAGCTCGTGTGGAATCTTGCATTGTGGAAGTGCCCATTCTGGAGCGGCAGGGGCAGAGGGCATGTGTGGATAAGTGGGATGTATCCTGATCGAGGGGGCATCACTAGGCTTTATAACTGTCAGACAGATTTACCAGCTGCAGCTAGGCCAGATTTGTAGATGCAGGTCCACTGCCGGTCATACTAAAACGTGACCTTCGCGTTCTGCCATCGAATGGGTTGCGAGAAGTGTAACTTAAACTGATTTCCATAAGGAGTCGCCTTTCGATGCGAGGTGCAGCTGTTGAGTGAGAGAACAGAGGCTCACGAACAGGTAAATGAAGGTAGATGGTGTGCTCCAGGCGGTCGTTGGTGGTTTGTTGTGAGAGTCGTTGCCCAACGTCTTCCGGACTCTGAGCGGCTTGCACACGGATAGCTACCACATGTATTCTTGTCAAGTACATCCAAGTTCTTATGCTGGACTCTGCGTTCAGTTCAATTCCCTTTGTCTCCGGGTTCGTCTGATTCCAACGTGCTGAGTTGAACATTAGTGTCGACCTCTAGAGCAAGCACCCCATATCATTGACGGCATGCAAGACGGGATCGGGCCATTATACATATTCCCACAAGTACCATAAAGCTAGTCAATACTGTTCCCATATCTCAGATCCTACATTCGATCAATGCTATCAAATCTTCTTTCCCCCGTACCACTCCTCCGGCATATCCATCCCAACCCTGCGAGCAGTCAATCTCACCCTTTCCTCCTCGTCCATATCCATGCCCGGATTATATCGTTCCAGCAACGTAGCATACATTCGCTGCGCCTTCACGTACTGATAGTACTGTTCAGCTTCTTCCACTCGGTGTGGCGCGCTCGAATTAGAGAACGATAAACGAATGCGCTGTTGGATTGGCGATGGTAGAGAGAGGGGGCGATGGGGGAGTTCACGCAGTATGCGGCGGTAGAGTGAGCGTAGGGAGGAGGAACCGGCAGCCATAGTAGGCTCGAATCATATGGTTTAACAACGCTCGGATATGGGAGGCTGTTGAAACGTACTCAGTAAGGCACGGGAGGATGGTAGTAAAAGATTTGAAAAAGAATACATGGGTTTTGGCTACCACGCTAACTTAGAATAGGGATTAGAACTTCATATCGCTTTGCTCGCAACCTCATTCCCCTGATACTTATTACATCTCTTATCACTATTGGCTTGGCCAGACCTTCGTACTAGAATATTCAAAATAGTGATCTATCCACGATTTTAAGTCCTTGATAGAAGAGTTCACCTAGAAGAGGCGCGTACCTGGAAGGGGCGCACTCTACAGGGCAATAGGGCAACCGGAATATTTTATAGCATAGACACTGTCTTTAATAGTTCTAATAGTCTACCGATTTACTCTAAGATTAACTTCGTAGGGGTTACTTAATTAGTGCAGTATAATGGTACGTGAATGGTAGGAAATATATTCTAGGGTTAACTAAAGCTAGTAGCCCTATAGGGCTGAGCCTCTTCCGGGTACGCGCCCCTTCTAGGTGAACTCTTCTAGTCCTTACTCGAACTCTACAACGCACAATTTGGACAATGTCTAACCTCCCATACCATAGCCTATTCTGAAACATCAAATGACTAAAGTATCAGAACAATTCGTTTTGCATGTGCCAAGGCTGATGGTTGCTGAGTACGTAATAGGCTAGAAGCAAGCCAGCCGCTAATCCCCTTCAGGCTGGTAATGCTGACTACACAGCTCCATGGCGAGGTCTTTGCATTGACCAGCTGAGCAATTAACCCGCATGTTTTCAGTCACTGCCAGATGCGCTCGAATACTTGAAGGGAAGTTGAAAGCACCCAATTCTAGCCCGCCAAGAACCCGCATTATTACTCAGCCGGACAGACATCCAAGCGGCGGTGCAGGCTCTGCACCAACCTCGCCCTCCTATTACTGGGACACTGCGGTCCCTACACCAGAGCAGCTATCGCGGGCCGAAAGATTCTTTTGGAAGGCTCCTCCAGCACTGCTCTTCTCCTCCACCCAGTTCCGCAATGTGAAGGCTACAAACATACCTGAGGTCGCCTTTCTAGGACGGTCGAACGTCGGCAAGTCTAGTATTCTCAATGCATTGATGGGAAAGGAAATATGCCATACAAGTAGCAAGCCTGGACGCACAACGTCTATGAATTTCTTCGCTGTGGGAGGCGAGGATGGCCACGGTAGTGATGGAATGTTGGCTGTACTGGATATGCCGGGATATGGGCACGGCAGTCGAGAGGAATGGGGACCGGAAATCATGAAATACCTTATTGGGAGAAAGCAGTATGCGAGTTCTCCGGTCAACGGCATTAAAGACACGAAAGACTAATCAAGCATAGGCTACGCAGAGCTTTCTTATTGGTCGATGCACTCCATGGCCTGAAACCTTCCGATACAGAAGTTCTTTCCTTGTTCCGAAAACATGCAATATCGCACCAGATTATCCTCTCCAAAGTCGACCGCGTCTTGTTCGGGAAGTCACGTGCCTCTGTCGCTCGTATGGAACGCAATACTCCGCAATTAGACGCGATCGTTGAACAATTAAAACCACTGATACAACCTGGACAAGGCGATGGGCCAGAGGCACTTGGCGAAATCATCACTTGCAGTGCTGAGAAGACAATGGCAGGAACGAAAATTGGGATCAACAACGTCCGATGGGCCGTGCTTGCAGCGACGGGGCTTGGTGGTGAAAAGAGCAAGATCCTACCGTCTGAGATCCAGAAAGATACAGTAAGATCGCCTAGTGAAAGCGTTGCTAAGCAGGAAGCAATCAGTGAGCACAGGGTGACGGCTGCGGCTGAGTTTAGCGTCATCCGGAAACAGCAGTCGCAAGACTCCAACACCGAAGTCACAGAAGAACGTTTGATTGCTCCTGATTTCGGGACCACAAATCCGAACTTCGAGCAGGGAAGACGCAGACGGAGAATGCCTTACTCGTAGTCTGTGGATTAGGATGGTGAACCTTGTGCATTGGAGCCACCAGATGTCCTACCCCATCGATGGGAAGGAGCGACTAACAAAGTAGATGCCAGAGACTGAAATTGATCTACGAGCTTGTCGAACGAGAGAAACCATTAAAAGCTTTCACTCACAGAAACTGCATTGACTATAGTCTAATACCTATCAAGGAAGGCCCGACAAATTTCGTCTCGAGCTGAGCTTGTGGAACGCTATGATAATACCGACCGCTTACCAGCTGTTTCTAGTTCTTTGAGCCCAGCATCAGCTCAATCTGATACGGCGGCACTTTGCAGGGAGACTATACGAGGGGAGCTTTTCCCTTGGTGCAAGTTACAGCGAAAGTTTCGCGATCAGATATGCTTATCTATAATGGCCCCGGGCTGCTCCTCCCACCGTCTATAGCCCAGTCATCACATTGTGTAGGCCAGGTACTTGTACGCAAAGCTAGCTTGGCAATCAAGCAGCATGGTGCGTCTTGGAGTACTCCACGTTAGCTTCTCCAGATCCATGCATACCTACAGCGTTATCGACGCTTGGAAATCGATAACCCTGGACAGGCAAACAACATGGTTAAACGGAGTAACCAACTGCCCCTTGAAGATTGGAACTTTCAGGGAAGCGGCTGTGGCAGAAGATTAAGGTGGAAATGATACGGAGGGGCCTACAGATCTGATGAGGCGTTCCAGTCCCCTCCTCGTCATTTGCACCAAATAGTGATATGGCGACGAGAGGGTGGTGTACATTCATGGAATGTCCAACGTTATTCAAGGGTCCTAATCCAAGGAATTAGCAGAAAAGAGAGTCCTACATCAGATTATGGCCAAGGATACCTGGGTCATTTGTATCGAAATATCATTTTTAGAAGAACCTTGCCTCCCCAGAGGAAGCTGGGGAGCCTCAGGAAAGGCTTGGGCTGTCTACTTAACAGTAGCTACACCAGACCCTCTCTCGTAAACGTGGATTCAGCAGGGAAACAGATTTGAGTGACCTTACCACAGCACCCTCCAATAGCTTCCACCACCGGACTGGCATGTCTTTCGGCTTAGGCAGCATGGACAAGTAATTATCTGACTCCCTACGTCATTGTGAAGAGTGCTTCTCTGACTGATTGCAAGGTACGTCATGTCGCTACACTGCATAAGGATGAATGTAGAATCATGCCCCACAGCATGATTTGCTGATTGCATATCTATACGTTAATTAAAAATCCTCATCGAGGTAATGCAGCAACCATTATCTGTTCTGGCCTGGACAGAGTTTTCATTAGGGTACGCTGGATGTTAACACATTACCCTTTCTCTGGCGGCAGCAGCAGTCGATTGAAGTCTACCTCTCCCTTCAAATTCTCACCAAGGCCATGCGCGTGTCTTGGAATTTGTTTGCTTTCGTACGATCTGGTGAGTGTCATGTTGCCGATTTTCGATTACCCAGCGCTCGAGCATTCATAGAAACATGATTTTCTTCGAAGCTGGCGGGGAATGAGCAAATGCAGCACGGGAAACGGTATTCCCGAACAGCTGTCAATAATTCCACAGGAGGCTCTTTGACGATAGATTTCTTAGGCTCTAAGGCGAATGAAGTGGTGCCCATTGCAATGATCTCAAAGTCAAGTATAGAGGAGGATTGTGAATGAGGAGCTGGTTGGCATATAGGGGAGAAGATAAGCAGTCAAAGATTCAGAGGAAGCGTCTATAAGATAGAGAGATGTTACAGTCTAGCCGAGCCAATACTGTGGTGAGCGTGACGATGGAAACTCCAACATACAGGCGCTACTTCCTGTCAGAGAAATGTCCGAACGCCCTGACAGCTACCCTCATTCGATGTCTAATATGATCGTACCGTGCGGCGACTACAGGCCGCATTCATAATAGACCATAAACACAGATCTCTAAGGCGCTGTTTTAATGAGATACCACCTGTACATGGTATGTCCTCTCAACCGCTAAACTGATGCTTGCAGACTTCAAGGATTCTGAAACTAACAACGAGCGCAAAATCCTTTCCTGTGCCATCCTGACTAGCTCTTGGCTTGCTATCTCCACGGTATGAGGGGAAATGTAGGGGCAGCGGCTTTGCATATATGAGGTTTGAAATGCACATTTTTCGACGCAATCCGCCTGCAGTGTTGCTTTCTGCGTCAGGTTGGTACGTTGGTCATTGTTGCTCCAATTCCTTACATTCGAACGTGATAAAAAGCACGCCATGTTACTCTCGGCTCTCTCATTTCTCTGCTTCATCACACCATCGATCTTGATCTCCGTTCCATCTCCTCTCAGCATAGGCCTATCCCAATCATTGCTACCCACACACAGGAACTTCACCACATTAAGCTCAAAGTACGACGACTCCATAACTCCCAATACGTAATAATCCACCACGAACTAACAAGCTTGCACGATCAACAGTCTATCATTCATTCCCCTGCCCGCTTCGCCATTCAAGTACTCCATCCCCGACACCAACCTCGACCTCTTCGTCTCCACAGATCACAAAGAACTGCGCAACACCGTCGACAATCTCGTTTGCTTCCTGGATGCGACGCGTTATAACATGATGAAGGTCGTCACGGAGGGGAATGATGCGCCTATGGAAATGATGAGCTATCGCAGTGGGTTGGTGGAGCTTGATTTTCGGGCGGCGAGTCCGCGGATGACGTTGGGAGATATGGCGTGGATGATTGAAGGTGAGGCATCTTTCGAGTCTGTTGAGATTTTCTTTGTTGAAATCTTTCATTGGTTCTGCGCTGCGCCAGTGTGACTGTTAATTGAGCTATACAATGTCCTCATGTTTCCACTGACGATCCGTTCTTTTCGCATTTATTTCACGGCACTCCGATGATATGACAAGAAAACACTGACGCCGACCTGTGCTCAGGCTGGCTGGACTTGGTTGGCATATATGGATTCTGGGCTGAGGAAGTCCAGCTGAGAGATAGGAGGCTTGGAATGTTGGCCATCGCGACGATGGATACGCGAGGCTAGAAGAGGGTCACTGGATCCGATCATAGGAATATTGGAAGATCCCAAACTTCAAAACCTATTGCGCGTGGAAGGAATATCTCATTTCCACGTCATTGGACGTCTACCTTGAAAGCCGTTGTTCTTGGGGGATATCTCGCTCGAGTCAATGCAAGTCAAACCTCGTTCGCAGTCTTCGATGCGTGCTCTTCAATCCGAAGGACACTTAGCGCGCTTGCTCTCTGGAATTTTTCCACCCGTGGCCCTTGATACTGAACCTTGGTATCCAGCACCCAAAATCACCCTACGGCAAGAGATCTCTGCCAGAGATAAGTCCCCCCTCCTCCCTAGCGACCCTCATCTTCCTCCCCCCTCACCACAACACACGCATACCACGCACCAAAACTCCAAACCCTCCACATGAAGCCATCCATCCGCCCGACCCCTATCCCCCCTCCAATCCCAACCCTCTCAGTCCCCGAAGCCGAGACGAGATCCCCGAAGCGTGGTGAAGAGGTAGCTCTTCGAACGGTAAATGGATCTGTATCTGTTTCTCCCCTGCCGCCACGGAGAGAAGTGAGATAGCTGTGTCTCCGTACGCTTTGACAAGCGATGCGGCGCCGTTGATAGCTGCCCCTGGGGAGGTTGCAAGGTCCGTGTGCGCGAGTGCTGTCGCTGCGCATGGTGAGGTTTTCGGTGGTTGTTGTGCGGTGAGAATTGCAGATGGAGTAGCGACTTCAGGCGCTAGCGTTATTGGAGCCGAGTATGGCGGTGATTTAGTGGATGTGCTTGTGCTGGACACTAGATAAGGGCATTCGCGCACATGGCGTTATAGGTGACCATTTGGGAGTATGTTTGTAGTGCGTATTGGGACCAGGAGGAACGGATTTCTCAATGATGTGATTGGGATAGGGGTTTGTGGTGGGATTCGAAGGCTCTTTGTGGGGAAGTCAGGACTGGTATGTCTGTTTATTCATATATGGGGGACAGGAAGAGTGAGAAGGCCCAAGAACGTATAGGGTCAAACGCTTGAAACATGGTGGAGGAATAGGTGGATGGGAAATGGAGACGTACCTAGAAGATGGAATAGACGGGGAATGTTCGCTCTGTGAACGACGGGCGTAGCCTCGAACGATGCACGGCGCTTCCATACTGTAGAGCCATGAAGAGGCATTGTCGCAGAGCAGATGCTATTCTTAAGTCATGGAGAATGTTGTGAGTAGGGTGTCTGTGAGATGGCTATAGTTGTGGAGAAAATGTTGTGGGATCGCCTGATAGCATCATGGATACAGGATATATGAGAGATAAAGCTATAAGGGAGATCTCAAGAGATTAGAACAATATCTCTGCAAGTATGTGCAGTTGTCTGAAGAGAGGAGTCGAAATGCAGAGCGACTTTGATATACAAGTAGGTGGACCAGGTATCTCGGAACATGATGAATGAAAAATAACATGAAAGGCGTAATGAATAATCACTCATCGACAGGTTCAATTGAAGATACGCAAGACGCTAGATATCTGTAAGTTAATGTAACAGTGAATGACTACATTCAACGGGTCAATGAACACAGATAACCGGGTGAAGGAATCGAAAATGAAGATAGAGTGACAGAGGCCTGAAGGAGCAACAATAGTAATGACGTGCCATCGTGATGATGTTATCAATATATCAGCAAATTCTACGTACTCGCGATGCTGCCGAATAGCGTGCGGAAGCTCATCTTTTGCCTTATTTGATGTATCTTAAGCCCCTGATGCTTCGTTATATGCTTGTGTTCCACCTCCGCCGATATGCGGGAGCCGATATAAGGGAGCAAGGATGTATGAATGATGATACGGGTATGCAGACCGTTCCTAAGTATGCAACGCAACGCTATGCCAGTCTATAAAAATGCAATTCGTTTTTTCGCGTATAATATCATGGGTATCTTGCGCGGAATGGTGTCGATGTGTGCAAGGAATCAATGAAAGTCGTTCCATGGAAATGCTGAGAATGCTGCGGTTGCTTATTGATGATGCCCTTGTTCGAACAGATAAGGCCTCGAGGATTTGGTTGGGTCGTATCTTTTTGGGATTTCCTGAAGATTCCTCAATCTTCGACCACGATCTCGACATCTGCAGAGCTATCGTTAGGGTCAGAAACCTCCTTTCCTTCCGCATTGACAACAATGCGTTTCCCTCGCTTGTGTTTCGGGACCCCATCCCTTGAGGCGCCGAAATCTAATACCTATATCAGCTGTCAGCGTTGGGTCCCTCTTCGTGTCGATTTGCAGTCACAGCTCACCTCAATATAAGTTAAGCTGTTACGTTGGACAGCGGCAACGCATCTTCGTTCGTTAAATTTGACCTGCCACACCCCGCTAAGATCTGTAAGGAGGTCCTTTGCAAAGTCGCCGTTGGCAACGTTCCACATCTTGAGAGTGCGATCTGATCCCGAAATAACTTTCTGGCCATCATGCTGGAAACATGTAATGGCACCAGTATGAGCACTCAGAGTACTCTTGCAGTGTCCATTCTCTGGATCCCAGATCCGCAACGTAGAATCAGCTGCGGCAGACACAAGACGATCCTGTTGTAGATCTAGAAGCCCGACTAAGGAAGAATGACCCTCGAGATTAAACAACACCGATCCCGACTCGAGCGACCAGACTTTGACGAGGTTATCCATAGAGCCGCTGATGCATCGATTCCGCTTAGTATCGAGAACGACGCTGTAGACTTTTTGGCTATGCCCGTTCAAGCGATGAACGGTCTCTCCGGTCGAGATCTTCCAAACACGCACACTGCAGTCATAGCTTCCACTAACAAGCGTATCGGCGTGTGCTGCTATGGCACGGACGGAGTGATGGTGACCGGCAAGTGTGCGAACATAGTAAGGACATTCGGCCGACTCGTCTGGCGCTGGCCCAGCCTGGAAGGAATCTGGATCGCCAGGCTTCGGCAATTTCCAGACACGGAGGTTAGAATCACGAGATCCAGTAATAATGAGTGGCTGCTTAGGCATTAGTATTGGCCGATCATCATGAGTCTTCCCTATAGGAGTAGGCATCAAGATCTGTAGACATCTGACAGTCGAGGTGTGGCCTTGGAATATCTGGGTGCAACGACCCTTTTCGATGTCCCATACCCGGACAGTCCTGTCCGTGGATCCCGACACCAGAACATTGCCCTCGTACTGTAAAGCCCACACGCCGCCCTCGTGACCTTCAAGTGTAGATCTCAGAGCGCCAGTCTTCGTGTCGTAGACGTTAATATTTGCATCATCGCTGCCCGTGAGAATCTTGTCTGCGTCAAACTGCAGGCATGTGACCACATGGCCCTGATGTGCTCTGAAGGCTATATGCCGCGGTGAGACTTCATCGGTCATCCAGGTTTTACGAATGATGTGATGTCTCATGTATATGGACTTGAACAGATGCAGGTTTTTCAGACTTGATAGGCCTATTCGAGAATATGGTAGTGCCCTCTCGGCGGCGTTGGCAGCGGCATAGGGACCATCCGCCGACGCCATATCCAGAAAGAATTCCTCGTCCACTTCGACCATATCGGGCGAGGGCGCTTGAAACCTCTTATGTTGTTTGCGAAGGGTAGGCTTCGATCTAGACTTTGCTTTCCGCTTTGAGCGCTTTGTTTGAAGAACTGCAGTGCCGCCATGAATATTTTGTAGCACACGCGAGGGCGAATCTGTATCGGATGGATTGACGGTCAATGTACTGAGGTCTTTCTCCGAATCACTCGATTGGGAAGCGTACTGCCAACCCCAGCCTTCACGAATCGCCCTAGGAAGCTCCCCTTCCGGTAGGGTGTAATTGTCAGCGTCAAATAAGCGTTTCCACACCTTTTCGGAAGAATCAATGAGCTGCCTCCATCTCTTCGAAACTTGAGCCCCGCGGCAGAGCGTCTTCGCGTCAAGGTTTCCGATCACGTTGAGACAGAGCTCCACAGGGAGGAGCCTTAGAAAATCGCACTTGAGCGCAGGGTTGACTACATCTGCAACAAAATGAAGGACTGGCTTTGAACAACGGCGCAGGAATTGGTAAACGAGGTAGCTCTTCATCTCCTCGGGCATAGCTTCAAATGTATCAACCATCGATGGGATACTCATCAAAGAGCGAGTCGAGACTTGCCCCTTGTGGATAAGTGGGCCCGAGATTAATGCACCCGCGTCTTGAGTGTCTTGTTGGCTCTCGCCAGATCCTCCCGTATAGACGCTATTCTGACTTGTAGAAGCAAGAGATTGAAAGCTTCGACTAGCACCCAAATGCCCTGGAGCGTGCGGGGTATCTTCTGTGTGGGGGAGCTCAAAGTACTCCCGACGATTTTGCAGGTTCGCCGCTGCAGTGACTGGCGATAGACTTGGACTGGGAAGGCTGACGCCCTGTGCAGCAGTGGTGTCTAGAGCCATCGGCCGTGGACGCTCAGGCTGTCGAAATTGTGAAAATATGTCATCACCTTCGTTCTCCGTGCGTGGAGTCATGGCGAACCCGAGGCCCGAGTCTCGCCATGGACTTCGACCTTTCGAATCCTCAAGAAGATCTGAGTTGGCACCATCAAATTCACGTGAGAACTTGGTCCGCGTGACTTCGGATTCGGGACTCATAGTCTGGTCACCATCCTCATCCTCTGCTTCTAATGTATATGACGTCTTGCTTGAGCTGGGATCTTCAAGATCATGTTCCTGATGTGTCTGTGATACCCACGCCGGTGTCCTTCGTCCGCGAACAGCCTCAATATGCGGAGTAATCGGGGCTGATGTTTGGACGAGATTGAGTCTTGAATGTGAAGGTTTTCGTATGGAATATTCAGGATCGGCATGACTGGGGCTAACCTTTCCACTCGAAACCATCCTTCTTTTATGGGCGCGCTGCTGCCTGGCCAGTGCTGCTTCCAACGTAGCAGCATCCGATGCAGATGCAGGCGATACTGCCCGCTTGCGTCTGCTATTTGAGATTGTGCTGGATGTTTGCTGATCGAGATTTTTCGAGTTTCTCATGGATGTCGGACACGACGTTGGCATTTCAAATTCGGGGTCTGATTGAGATACCGAGCGTAGGGCTCCGTCAGATTCAGTCAAGGCTCTCTGCTGGTGTTTAAGCTACAATCGAACACGAAGTTGTTAGTCCCAATATCGAGTTTTATCCACCAATGCAACATAACGAACCTTTTCCAAAGTTTCAAGCGTGTCGTCTGCTTCTTGGAACATTGTTGGTCTACCTTCGACATCAAAGCATAGCTTTTTGATGGAGTGAGGGGTTGGCGTCGAAGCTAATGGATATTGCTTCGGATCCAGATCATGTAGATGCCGTGGAGCTTTCACCATGAGAGGGGGAAACTTGGTGGTCGTCGTAGTAGTGGTGGTGACGACAGTAGTTTGTGTAGCCGGAGCGTAAGATAATTGCCCCAAAGCATCCCCTGACCGTATTTCTTCAAGTGGTATAAACGGCACGTTCTTTTTCTGCTTCTCTTCAGCTGCTGACATGGCTGACAAATCCCTCTTAGGAATGGACGTTGAAAATTCTAGAAAGGTTGAATTTAGAGAGCTTCGTCGATGGGGAGAGGACAATTCTTCAACGGTTTCCGGAGTCTGAGGAGGAGGATTCATGATATTGGCGATGTTGTGGAGATCTTACACGAGGTTGACACGCCTCATGGGCGAGATCCCTGATATCTGCGTTGGCGGGCGTTTTTTAATTCAAGATATTCTTGGCCTCACGCTCATCCAGGCAGTAGATATGTAGGGGTAGAGGCTTCAACAACTCGGAGCTGCGTCGGGATCGAAGGGGAGAGGTTGAGAAGTCGCCTAGAAGACTCGCGCGAGTCGAGGTGCGTAACGCTGGATGGGTGACTCTACAGGTTGCACTGTGTCCAGCACGTTGTATTGTCAAAAATCAGATCGATCAAAGAGCAGAGAAATATCCGACAAGACAGCACTCCTGGCCTAGCTGACAGCGGCGTCAGTTGATGCTGGGAGGGGCGGGACTGTTCTATGTCCTGCTGGTGCGGATACTCTGCCGTAATTCGGCGTTTGTGACGTTTTCAGCCTTCCCCTCGGTCTTCACTTCACCGCAACGAGACTTTGGCTGGAATCCAACTCCCTACCACGACGGCGTAAAGCGCAGAGCTGTTTACATTGCAGAATGAGTGTTCTGGTACGCATCTCAGCTGTAGACTGACTGAGTTGGAGATCAGAGTGAATAGACAACCTTTTACATGAAGTTTCGCCCCCTGAAATCAATATTGGAGACACCATGCTTCTCGCCGGGTGCTACTACAGTTTCCATATGAACTTTACTATGTTATCTTGGGCCTGGTGAGGCTGTCAGTGCCATGTGATTCTGCAGATCTCGTTGACATAATGTGATTCCTGTATGCCTGCTATCTCAATCAACTGGAAAGGTCAAATTGTCTAAACTTACAGGCATGAAATGCATGATGCATTTCATTGTCTACATGAATATCACAAGATTCGTTTTATACAGCTCCCGCCGTGCTAGTAACACTCAGGAATCAAGAAAGAACGTGCCGTGGCCCTGGCATGGGTAGAATCTGGCGATCCCGTTGTCCCGAGTACAAGATACAAGGAGCATAGAATCTGCCCTTGGCCTGCTCTTAAAAGCCACTTCGCTGGAAGGGTGCTGGTGACGAATAGGCTGATGCTGCATAGTCGATGTTAGAGAATGGGGAATATACGTTTTCTTCTGCCGGCCCATACAATGGATTCGGCCTGTGAAATGGCGTCATATCTTGACTTGCTCCAGCTTGAGGATTTGGTTTTCTAAAGCTATGAGAGTCTTGTGTGGCTGAAGATCTGTTGAATTCCGTTGGGTTCGAGGAAGGTGGAGGAGGATTCATCTCTGTGCCGTGTCGCCCCCAACGTCCTCCCCTTCTTGTCGGTCTAGGACCCGATACCGTGCCTGCATATGATCCATCTCGGAAGTATCGTCCGTGAGGAGGCGTAGTAGTATGTGGTGCTGGCGCTTGACGAGGCTTCACTGGACTCCTAAACAGGCCCGAAGACGGCATGCCTGCGCATTGGCCCTGCGGATGAAGGATCGAAGTGCGTGGATGTTCGGCCTCGAAGTAGGCCCGCACTAAAGAGCGACCGGCTTCTCCGGGTATCCTGTCAAGTATCTGATTAACGTAGGTGACACTAATGGCGCCGGATTTACTCACGTATTTGCGTGTCGGAGTTCTGTCACAAATTTCCCTCTGTACTTCAGATCAACGAAGAGCGAATAGTCGACATCCTTGGTGACGATCCACCGTGTTGGGATGATTCCCTCGCTGCCCCGGAGTCCGGCGATCCAGAATTGGGGTTCTACTTTAGGGTCATAAGGCCCGCTCATCTCCGCCATTCCACAGTATTTACCGCTGCATAGATGACTACCGACAATGTCAACAAGACACAGTCACTTTGATGAAAGGAGCCGACAGACCTCTGTGAAATGGAGAACAAGAAGATAATCTTCTCGTTCTTCGTCTTTAGATCCCAGGCATTCTGCAATACTTTATTTGCCCCTTTTGACGAAGACCAGACTCCCGTAATTACGGACGCTCGCAAGCTATGGATGTCGGGTGACTTCATGACGAAGATCTTAGACTACCATTTTGTAAGCAATCGAACCTAGGGAAGGTGGATTCCTGTACACTCACTCCAAATGGGAGACACAACGTTGGGGGGTCGAAACCATTGGGAAGAGAGATTTCCAGGGTCGGCACTACTGTGCCCTGGCTGTAGGTTGAGACAATCGGCGGTCCTGCTCGCTTCCAAACAGGTGCTATCAAAGGCTCGAGGATTTTCTCCTGGTCTGGTAGCTGAAGTGGGACGACTTGGCAATTGGTATCCGTCCCATTCGAGCAAACTGTCTTGGTGGCCGTACTGATCTGAGAAACTGCAGAAGTAGAAATACCAATACTTGTTGGCGAATGCAGCGTTTTCGTGTCTTCGATCAAGTCAGACAGCGATCGACGACGAATAGGTAACAGAGGGAAGTCCTGAAGCGAGACCACACGTGGCACTACAGGTTTTGCGCATGGGCCTTTCTCTCCTGCAATGAATATTTTGTAAGGCTCGACGTCAGGTGTTGAATCGGCGACTAAGTTGGCGAGTGGTGAGCGTAGCATACGATCAGTACTGGTTGGATCTCGGGCTAGTTTAATCGATCGAATGTCTGGCACAGCCAAAAGTTGGCTGCCCAAGAAGGAGCTGGTCCTGCCTGTTAACAGATGATCTCCAACGGCGCCAAGGCTGTTGGTGGTCCTCCCACTGGAATCTGAGGACGATGCATATGTGTAGATGATCGATTTTCCAGAATACGGTCCACTAGTGACTACAGTTGCTGACCCTTCTCGCCCGGGGACCAGGATCTGCAATCCACTCTTGGAACGCCCAGTCATCCTATGGTTGCTTCCCCATCTGAACATGGACAGCAATTGATCGCTCGGCACCTTTCTGATGGTGTTAGGTCCGTCGTCACCAGGTTCGGCAATCCGTATACCCTTCAAAAGTACCCTGTCATTTTGCAAAGGATCTCCTTCCTCGATGTCGACGACCTCCCGAGTATCAGGCGAAATACTGATCTGCGTCGAGTTGGAAGAAGGGTGTTGTGATCGAATCTGAGATCTATGACGAGAATTGAAGGCTAGTGTTTCCGTATCGGAGGAGTCCATGGATGGTCTGTCAAGCCATATATTGAAATTGTTGAGAACGTCAGCGTGGTTAACGACCATAAGAAAGTAACATTGAAAGGGAATGAGGGTATGCGATGGTGAACCACGCGAAGTGCTAGTGTTTATTCAGTCGGGTGAAAATCTTACGGTGCCGAATATGCCTTGGAAGGTGAACCATATAACAACAGACTACGGGGTGCCGGCGGAGGTTAGAGCATGCCCGGCGATTGGCACTCTTGATTACGACGATGTGTTGAGCGTACGTCACTCTAGTCAGGTACACTTGGATTGTGACCGCTTCGAGGCCTCTCTTCTTCACCATGTATTAAATGATTGTGACCATGACGCCCAGAATATCTTTTGTAGGAATTTGAGCAACAGAAGTCCATGACATGTCTGGCCATCGCCTTTGGTATCACCTGTGTATGCGATCTGGAAACAATGAGGGCCGTTGTTCCCCAGTGGTCACCAACCCGAATTGATCGCATTCGGTAGCGCTGTCGTTTCATCTGTCTACTTCCCTCCCCATTCGGCGACATAACACAAGCATAAAGGTCGCCCTCGGCATGAAGCTGCTTCTGCTACTGGAGAGAGCTGATGATACCCATTAATTTTTGAGCAAATCTCTGAATGCATACAGGTAAAGCCTCGCCTGGAAAATGATGAAGAGCTTTCATAACAATTTTGCAACAGCCTTTTTCATCTTTTTTATACACTTCTACCAATCTCGTCACAACGTCAGACCCTCGCAATGGCTTCGATCTTCTTCCCTCAAAAGCAGGACCTTACTGTCCAGGAGAAGCAGAGCTTCGCTTTAGTGCAGACTCTGCTGCACACCACAGTAAGTGCAAGCTTCAAGCATTTACGCTTATCGTTGATCACATCGAATGGTAGATCGCAAAGATTGCCTACTTGCGGTGAGTCCTCCCTGACAATGCTTTACTGTCTCTAGACTAAACGAGAACATAGAGACCTCTTCCCTGAAGAGGGTTTCATACAACAAGATCCGGCCGCGATCGAGCAAGATTCCGAGCATTTCTATGATCGGACTCGTGGTCTTCAAGGTAGCAGCACCAATGCCAGCACCAGAGGTAAGGTTGTGGGTCGGGGGAGGTCTTTCTTGGTCTTAGCCCAAGGCAAAGTTCCTGGTGCTGACATAGTGCTTGACTGGCTGGTAGGTGGATTTTGTTTGAGATCGTGCCAATTGAGCCACTAAAGCTGTTTAGTAGAAGGTCATTCTTGAAGGTGTGCTGCAACATACTCTAGATGGCTTCAGAATGTCCATCTATGCCGATAAATCGAAGCCACATAATGTACTCGAATCATACACATTCAGCTTTATGTATGGTAATCCCACCTTCGGTGCACGAGGTCAGCTCGTTGGCATGGGGCTTTTGAATCCTAGCAACAACACCGTCACTGTCGGAGGGGCAAGGTCAAATTACGACCGCTTCATGCGTCAACTTCATCAATATCATCAGTCTCTTCCAGACCTTCCAAGTCAGTCTCAATGGAAGATCAAGAGCTGAGTTAATCCTAATCGGGTTCGTGAAGGCAAGCGCTACCTCATGTGCCACCTCTTTCATCCAAACGAAGCTGCTCTATCACCGCCACCACCAGGTTTTTCCACTGGTATCCATCCCAAGTATTATTTCCCCAAGGATCAAGTTTGGCATAGAGAAGGGCAAGACTATGGTTCGGCACATTTAGGCTACTACCAGTGCGGCTTTTCCCAGGTTAATTGATTTGAAGTCCAGCTGATAGTGCTAGTGTGGGCCTCAAAACATCCCATACGGTATTATTAGATGATACTGGACGGAATTTGACAGAAACCTACCGTATCCCAGATCATCTAGACTACACCGAGTGTGTCTCAACTCACTTCGACCTTACGAACGACTCGGTGCAAGCAGTGATCACATCCGCAGGAGTATCAGAGCCTCCTATTGAGACGGCCCAGCAGAATCTTGATGGAAGCTTGGAATTGTATGGTATGGATATAGAGTCTCAAAGCCCAGCCGATATCACTGTTCCTACGGAACAAAAAAGACATCGCAATGAAGTATCAAGCAGCAGACCGAGAGTTCGTCGACTACTATATCTGGTATTGATTTACTTGGCTGATGTTGTGGATAACAGGCGCAGAGGAGCTCCGGGAGCGGTATTTTGACTGCTACCCAGGTTGTGGATCAGCGCCCATCTCTACCGTGCCTTCGGCCTGCGATGTTACTGCGAGGAAAATTTCTAGAAATGAAGGCCAAAAAAGATTTGAGGTTAGTATCTGCACATGGTCCAAGCATTGCAGATAAGAACGTCACTCAATGCGAGTGCGGTTATGATCGAGAAGAAGATGTGATGGTAAAGCTCCTCCTGTTGGTGTTCCGCGGTCGTTTATCCAACTGACACCAAGGGTCAGGTACAGTGCGATTGCTGCGATACATGGCAGCATTATCATTGCTATGGCTTCGTCTTGCAGAGGCCTTCGGAATACCACGTCTGCTATCAGTGTCTTCTAGCAACCTCGGAGATGGGGCGTCTAGAGGAACTGCGACAGCTCGCAGCATTCAGACGAGCTCTATGGTTGTTGTATGAGAAAGAGCCTAGATCCCGGAATGCTTTCATGAAGATATTAGGTAAGTCAGCATTCTGATTTGCACAAGCAAATTTGTATTAAGGGCAATAGGCTCAGACGCAAAAGCGACGGGCAAATATATTAGCCGTTTGATTCTAGAGGGTTTCCTGCCCAAGTCTCGAGGAAGTAAGATTTCAAAGCCCATGAAGGCAGGTACGTTCTTCCGAAGGCATTTCTTTTGAAGGTCGATTCTGAAAGCACATACTTCCCCAACCTTACCTACTCACTCATAGATATTAGCCGAATGAGAGGCTAATTCTGAATTAATTAACAATCAGTGGAGCAGATTGCTATAAGAAATAGCACTTACTACAATCCGTTAACCTCAATTGGCCACTATGTGAGTCCGCTCGAGAAACACACTCTTCTTATGTGTGAGACGTCTTCATTTCAGGTCTAATAGCTTCAGTATGAGGTGTTGGAGGATCATGTGACTGGGGCTCCGTCCGAAAGTGGAAGTCCTCGACGCAAGCGAGCGAGAATTAGCAAAGAGTGATGGCAAACTCGGCATGGATCAATACTACGTGAGACTGTTGTCTATTGCTTGATTTGCTGTTGTAATGATTTTCGTCGATTCAGCCTTCGCTTAACTACCAAGGACTCTCCAAACCTCTTCTCCGTTCTTGGTCCTGCTCTGGACATGCTGAACCGTAATGAAAACTCTTCTGGCTAACATTGTTGTCCGAGTCTTTTCTACACAGAGACCTACTTGACCGGTAGCCGCTCACCCAACGCTCTGAGACGAAGCGTTTCAATAATTACGTTTGAACCGTACCCGACTCGTTAGACACAGCTGATCGCAATGACCAGGCCAATCAATCGAGCATATCCTTCAACAGATTGATCACTGCGTCATTTCGGATTTAGATTAACGAACTGAGTTCGAAGGAGCCCGGCGCAATAGTCAGTCTATCAGCACCCTGCGCTCAGGAGCTGCGATGTCTTTCTCATACGGTTCTTCGTGGAGCAGGCTGATTATCTCTGATAATCAGCCTGTGAGTTCGCCTTCTAAGTATGAAAATTCGCGACTTGGCAAACGAATGTCCCTGCCATCGCACTAGTTTTGTCGAGTACACGATTGCCTTCGTTTTGGTTCTTGGGGCATCGAAAGACGATGACTCGAGTGTGTGCTTTGTCCAAGCTCAGTCCTGAACTGGCACGCGGTGAGCAAAATAATTCGGACACTTGGGTAGGGACCTCGGCTAAAGGTGTCCGAATTATTTTGCTGACTGGGATGCGAAAAATTATTGGGAAATCAGTCAATTAGGGGTACTTACCTTACTTTGACGTTAGGCTAAGCCTTAAAAGGGTTTTCTCTCTAGCCCCGATCGAGCGTCTTTAAAGGGGGAAGGGGCCGAACCTCCGTGTTGGAGCTTTTGACCAGATACATCGAAGCCAACGCACGCTCAGACATCTACATCACAGTCCACGACAGGATCTTCTGAAATCATACATGCACCACGAAAAGCGATGAAAGGAGGAGGGCTAAAACCCAATGCAGATAACCGTAATTCTAGTTCTACTCTGTACGGAGACATGACCAAGCCAAGAACTAAGCCTATTCTAGTTGGAAACGGGCCATCACTGCAATGAGGAATTATTGAAACCCTGCTGGTGCCAAAGTGTATAATTGGGGCCCCCTAAGTCGGAACTTCCTATACATCCTGCCTCCCCCATGGCGCCCATCGGTGGCTGGCATGGGAGAATCGCTCCTCTTCCAAATGCACTTGTCGCATCGTTCAAACTTCACGACATAGTTCTCGCCATGTGGGACAGAGTATAGCGACTGACTGCACTTCGAAGCATGGCTCCATGAGGTCTTCTTGCTACCATTGACGGGATTAGTTCGCTGGGTCATACAGAAAATGAACACATAATGCTGAGGAGCGTCCAACCAATTGCTACAACGAGAGTATGAACGTGTAAGATCGGCATGTACGACCTGCTGGAGCGTTAGGCGCACTCTTGAATCGATGCCTCCTGCATTCTTCGACCGATCTACTCCTCCTATCTGCTACTACCTATACCGCAATGGCGCCGAACTTCCAGCTTTCATTTCCCCTTCCACGACAGCCAAGCGCATCCCCTAATACTGCAACTCCCGCCTCCGAGTGTTCCTACAAGAGCCGTTACGATGATTCTCCGCACTTGTATCCGGGCTCAAAAGCGGAGAGGACACTGGGCGCTTCAGAGCCAGAGCTACCCGAGGCGAAGAAGAAGGAGTCGAATAAATTGAAGAGAAAACTGCGCAAATCTCCGAGCTTCATGAGCCTGTCACTCTCCGAAATCGATGGCGATCCGGTTCATGTCACTGACGGGTTTCCTTTTCCTAGCATGCTCCCTTTGGGGGAGGCTTCAACGCAGCCTATGCAACATTTCAGCCGCCAAGGATCCTCGCCTTTACTTGGGGAACTGTATTATAATGAGTCCACGCATGCAGAAAACCTGAATATTGCCACGGCTCCAGAAGCTCGCCGTACTGATTCACTTTCAACATTGCAATCCCACTACGACTCGGCAAAAGTTCCTCACGCAGTATCACAGCAAACCTCAGCCTCTTCAGCCCGTGACATGGCACTGAGGAAACATTCCATACCTATAACCAGTCCACTAGGATTCCGTAAGGTTGACAGATTCAAGGCTACTGAGCCTGATCTGCCACATTCGCGCAATGTCTCCGGTGACTCCAAGGTATCTGCAGCTACCAAAATATCTGGAGATTCTATCAAGTGGATTACTGGAATGCCTAGAAGGAGACCTTCTGTCACAGATCCGCCAACACTGTATCCCAACGCAAACCGAGCAGCTTCGCATGCGGTCTCACCACCTCCAGCTCTGATGAACACATCATCACCACAAATACTGCCTTCCAATGATCCCCCTAAGAGGCCCAAATGGTGGCAGAGAAAGACATCATCACCCAAGGTGTCTTTTCCTACTCCTCTCGAGGACCCTCCAAGTCTCACAAATTTGTTCGAAGAAAAAGTTAAATCTATCAAGGTCAATGTCAAGAAGCCTAAACAAGGTGGCTCAGGCGCTCGCAATTGGTTCGATGACCTTGAAGAAGATGAACAAACATTAGAAGATCTGCAGCACCAGGAACATATAGAGCATCCGATTCACGAGAAGCCCGAGCCCCCTCTGGCTCGGCACGACATTATATCGCAAGAGGTCCATCCAGCCACTACATTAAGGAAGAGCTCTTCCAGTAACACAACTCAACAGCCGACGTCATCTGGTCGGAGGCTGAGCATTCGCCTCGAATTTTCTCCTCAACAACTATCCACAACGCCGTCATCACCACCTAACGTCCCAAGGAGCATCCGAAGTAGTCCCCATGGCAAGAACATTCGGTCATTGAAAATTGACAAGAGTGTACATTTGGGGATGGACTTACAAGTCGAGAGTTTTCTCGAGCTCTCATCTTCCGAGGACGAGGGCGGTCAAAGTAGCGCACACTCTAATATGCATGAACCTTACCGTCGTCACCATATACGAGCAAGCGTTGAGCGAGCTAGCAACAGCCATGAAGTTTCGATGGATGGCGCGCAGGGTGGTCAGCCTGTCAGACCACCACCAATTGCGAAGAAAACTTCTTTCGGACCCCTTTCGAAGAGATCGACCAGCTCCGAAATCGTCCCGCTTGTCCCAAGGATACCCGATCGGCCGATCAAGCTCGTTCAACGAAGTTCATCGATGAGATTGCGGGAGATGATGGATGACAAGGCAGGGAGTATCGAGAGTACGATCGACAGTGGAGCTAGCTCTCTCACTGATAACACCAATGGTCGGGAAGGGCATACTACACGAACCAAGCAGAAGTCGAGCGTGCGTGGTAGCAAATTGATGAAAGTCACATCAGAAGAAGAGAAGCTGCTTGAAGCCATGCGCGATAAGAGAGCCAGTATTCGCCAAGACGATTTCGAAAAAGGATTTAAGACTGCGATGCAATTGCAGGATATCGTTGCACGACCGAAAACAGCTGGTGCTGATGGACGCACTTCTCGATTATCTGTGTGCGGATCCAGATCTCCTATCTCTTCGATTGTGACCAATGCTCGTCCCTCCGCTGCAGCGGACGATTGGCTGCTCGAGGATTCTTTCCCTTTTCCGAAAGTACCACCACGCAGAGGGATACTGCCAAACCTGAAGATCTCACAGGGATTCATGTCGCCACCGAAAGCCTCCCCCAGTCTGAGTTTCAGTCCTTCCGACATCCTGCCGTCGACGCCAGCGAGCCGCAACTCTCCAATAACTCCTCCTGCTCAAGGCTCGTTGGGCGTGTATGGTCGCGGTCGTACGTTGAGTCCGTCTCGGGGCGTTATTGTCATGAATAATCTGGGACATGATCGGAAGAGAACTACTAGTAGCAGCGAGGTTATGCTTGATGGTGTGGAGCAGCACGCTCGAGAGTTGAATGAAGCGGATGAGATCAATGGGTGGGTTTTGAACAGGTGGTAACCTCTGCGGATCTAATTGTGTGGATACCGGTGGACTCTTCGCCTAGGCGTCAACGTGTATACCATATCGAGGACGGGATTTGTGTAAAGTAGGCGGTATTATACGTAGCTATGTAAATCTAATCAAGAAATTTTGAAAAGGAGGATTATAATCTAGTCTTTGGCAGAAATGGTCGGATTTCTAATATTCGTACGGAGTACAGTGTAGTTATAGATCACGCAGTACTAGGTAGTACCAACCTCGTTCCTTCGGGGCAGTGAGTACGTGGTTGTAGAACATGCACACGTGTTGACTACTTTCGTCGTCGACCACGTTACGCAAACCATTTTACCTAAGCCTAATCTAGATAGGTACCTTAGGTAGCTGCACCGTGACGATTTAGTGCCGCGTCTTGAGTGCGCCGTGTGCAAGGAACCTCTGATTTCTCACAACTGGCTCTATTTGACAGCAAACCACACTCCTTGGTCAGGCCACCCTCACTCTTTAACCTGATGATTCAAAGCCCATTATCACTGTCTGGTAGCCAAAGATATAGCCTAGGGAGCCGCCAGCGAGGACAACAAACCATAGGACAGACACAACGCTATGGGCTCCGGGCCCCGTCGCTCATACCAAGCGACATGGCTGGGACTCCCTGTGAAGCAGCTCTCTCTGGTCGCAGTAAGGATGCACTGCGTATAATAACGATGTTCAGATAGACTAACGATGACCAGCTTACGCTCCAGAATTCCGCCCTCATCCTAGTACGCCCACTATCAGCATCCCATCCATGTACATTCCTAACCGCTTCAGCTCCTACATTACTCGCGAATGATGCCGTTGATAGCTGGGCAAAGATATCTGACATCCACGGCAGTGTTCATGAACGAGGTCCTCAAACTTACAGTATGCCTTACGTTTAGTCTCCACGAGATTGCTCGGACAATGTCTTCTACGATGTCTGCAACCTCTCTCTTCGGCAGTGTGATAGGCGCTATCTTCGCGGGCGATAGCTGGAAGTTGGCCATCCCGGCTACCTTGTATGTTCTACAAAACTCCCTCCAGTACATAGCGATTTCAAACCTTGATTCCGCAACTTTCCAGGTTACCTATCAATTCAAAATACTCCCCACTGCAATATTCAGTGTCCTTTTGCTCAAGCGGTCTCTGACTACACGGCAATGGCTCTCGCTTGCTTTTCTTATGGTTGGCGTGGCCATCGTACAGATACCGGCGAGTGATCCTGCACTGGCACCTTTCGAACAGACCCGATCGAAATTCTTCCTCCCGCGGGCATGGAGCGAGTGGCGCCGACTTGGCAGCTCTGGAGCAGCTCCTCTCCATAAAATGCATAAGCGCTCTGCGACCTACGAAGGAATACAAGAGGATGAGAATTTGATAAACCCACAAATGAACGCAGTGCTTGGGTTCGCTGCAGCCATTGGAGGATCTACTGTTTCGGCAGGAGCGTCTGTCTATTTTGAGACCATTCTGAAGGACTCAAACACAGAAGCCTCCCTGTGGGTCCGTAACGTTCAGCTGGCTTTTTACTCGCTTTTCCCCGCACTTTTCATTGGGGTCATGTTTGTTGATGGAGAGGAGATTGCCCGTCATGGCTTTTTCGTGGGCTATGATTGGTTTGTGTGGGCCACGATTGCTTTCCAGTCGCTTGGAGGAATACTGGTCTCCCTATGCGTCAAGTACGCCGACAACATCGCGAAAAGTTTTGCGATGGGTATCAGCATCCTCGTTAGCCTGTGCGCCAGTGTGTGGTTTTTCGATTTTGCTGTCACGACCAATGTAAGTCACCAGACGCGTGGCGATCATAGCTAACCTTACGCGCGAAGTTCCTCATTGGCACATCAATTGTCATCTTCTCCACCTATCTCTACAACAGTGGACAAGAGGGAGCCTCACGGCCACTTCCCATACAGATTCACGATTACGAGAAGACGACAATTGACAAGCCATCCTTGCGCGAGAACAATCTTCCTCTCAAGCTTCCTACGACGCCCATTAGGGATGGCGCATTATCCTCGTCCCGACCTGGCTCACCAAAAACCCACCACTCTAGGGTCGGATCTTCTAGAGCGTATTACGGCTCGAAACATCGTGACGATTGACGGACGAATTTTTTCACAGTACATATCCAGTGGGGGATGTCCTCAATGTACATAGCATAAAGCAGAATATTGTGCGGCAGCGATGGAATGATACTCCTTTGGTCCCCACGCTCGGAGCCTTGCATTCGAACAGTGTTTACATCCGATTGGCATTTTCTATGATCAAGCTATATGGGATGGATGGTCAGTACGAAGATAACGTATTGTGGGTGGTACAGTAGGAGTATGCTGGGCTTGGAAAGGATTGGCGTTTGTTAAGGATAGTGGACACACTGATCCTTTCAAGGGGTATCCTCCAAGATACCATTTCTTTGCGTTAGTTTTTCCGTTATTAGACGAGAAGTACGAGGGCGAATAGAGTTCCGCTAGGGTGAAGGTGCCATATTCTCCACACCGTCTTCTTTACCCCTTCACAACATAAGTTAATGCCGCAGCGCAATTTCTTCCTATAATCTGCCATGTTAAGCAGGGCTGGAGACAATCTACACCCTGAATGCTGATTAGATGCAGACGCCATGGCAAGCTTTCATACTGACATTCAAACACTTCTCCAGGACATTAGTGACGACTATGGCGAGGCTGCCAATGACCAACTATCTCTGCCGTACTCGACACCCAATACCAACGCTTATTACCCTCAGTCCATGATTTCAGAACAGACCCCACCCCTTCTTTATGATCAGCAGCTGTACCCTGCATCGCAGGCCTTTGATCTTCCAGACACCTACCCTCATCATATCCAAAATACCGTTGGGCTGGATGCCTACGGTAATCTAATTCACTGCAGACAGCATTAGGCAATCCGGCTGATGGGTTATCAGATCGAGCTCTCTTGGCCGAGCCACCACCTCAACCTGCGTGGCAGACCAGTGATGGGGCGAATGGAGAACCAGCAGGCCGACTTACGTTGCCGGCTCACAAGACTTCATCCTCGCCAAATGGTCTGTTCAAGCAGTGTAGAGTTCAGCCAAAACAACGTGGTCAGTATCATGGAATGTTGTATTCTTCTATTGCTGACGCAAAGCAGTCGAACCTTCCCAGCAAGAGTTCAGCTCACAGATCGGTATTTGTACCACTTTCGAATATGGAGCGGCAGGCTAATTTAGAGATCAGCCCGTTACGTGCATACTCCACCTGCTCGGGTGAATGCCAGTTCGCCTTCGAGTGATCTTCCTTCTAGCCCGTCCCTTAGAATCAAGCAGCGGCGGTTCGGCCAAGCATCCAGACCTCCTGCCGCGAATTCTGCGACATCTCCATTCCCTAGCAGCACTAAGAAGCGGAGCTTCCGAATCTCAGATGTTTCAGAGCTGCCAAAGCAGCTTTCATTGGCTTCCTCCTCATGGCGTCAGCATGGTATGCAGCCTCAGCTCGAGCTGGATCATGCTCCACCAATTGTCCAAGGTGTTCAACTTGTTTCCCTGTATGAATTGCCAGACCGGCTTCGATCTGTCTTCCGTCACCCACTATTCAACGCTATCCAGTCAAAATGTTTTACAACTGCCTTCCGATCGAATGACAACCTCGTGGTCTCAGCACCAACAGGCGGGGGGAAAACGTCAATTTTGGAGATGGCGATCTGCCGCCTAGTTTCTGGCTTTCAGATAGGTCAATATAAGATTGTATACTTGGCGCCTACTAAATCCCTCTGCTCCGAGAGACAGAGGGACTGGCAAGCCAAATTCGCTGCTCTAGATCTGCAATGCGCAGAGCTGACAGGTGATACTGAATATGGACAAATTCGCAACGTCCAGAGTGCAAGCATCATAATCACGACTCCCGAAAAATGGGATAGCATGACACGGAAGTGGAAAGATCATGCCAAGCTCATGCAAATGGTCAAGCTCGTCCTGATAGACGAAGTTCACATCCTGAAAGACACCCGAGGGGCAACACTAGAGGCTGTGGTCTCACGCATGAAATCCGTGGGTTCCAATGTTCGCTTCATCGCTCTGAGTGCGACTGTTCCCAATTCTGAAGACATCGCGACATGGCTCGGTAAGGACTCTACTAATCAGCATCTGCCCGCGCCGCGGGAGAAGTTTGGAGAAGATTTCAGACCTGTTAGACTCCAAAAGCATGTGGTTGGCTTACCATACAAAGGTAACGACTTTGGCTTCGAACGCGCTTGTGACCCGAAGCTACCAGATATCATCATGAAATACTCTCACAAAAAACCGATCATGGTTTTCTGCATTACAAGGAATTCAACAATCAGCACAGCAAAGCTCCTTGCCAATGTGTGGGCAAGCAAGAGACCGCAAGATCGGTACTGGGAGGGGCCAACCCAAAGGGTAGTTGTACAAGATCCGGAGCTTAAGAACACTCTGGCCTCCGGCGTAGCATTCCATCATGCTGGCCTTGATGGCTGCGACCGGCACGCGGTCGAAAAAGGTTTTCTGGAAGGACAGATTAACGTGATCTGCTGTACATCGACTTTGGCCGTCGGCGTGAACCTACCATGCCACATGGTGATCATCAAAAACACTATGAGCTTCTCCGACGAAGGCCTAAAGGAATACGCTGACCTCGAAATAATGCAGATGCTTGGCCGTGCCGGACGCCCTCAGTTCGACACAACGGCTGTTGCAGTGATCATAACAAAACAGGAAAAGGCCAAGAAGTATGAAAAGCTTGTGTCTGGAGAAGAACTTTTGGAAAGTTGTCTACACCTTAATTTGATCGATCATCTGAATGCAGAAATCGGCCTCGGCACAGTATATGATGTGTACACTGCGAAGAGGTGGCTGGCTGGGACTTTCCTGTATGTTCGCCTGGGACAGAATCCTGATCACTATAAATTGGATGGTGATGCAATAGACCAGAATTTGGACGACAGAATTGAACGTATCTGCAGACGAGATATTGCCCTTCTAGAGGACTTGAATTTAGTGGCATGTTCTAATGGACGGCTCAAGTCAACGGAGTTAGGTGATGCGATGACTCGATACTATGTTCAATTCAAGACCATGCAAATACTTCTGCAATTGGGACCCCGCTCAAAGTTATCTGACATAGTGGGTTGTACAAGGGGATGAGCTTACACATACAACGGCTAACATCTATAGCTTTCGGCATTAGTCCAAGCCAACGAATTCCAAGAAATACGACTTCGAGCGTCCGAAAAAAAACTGTACAAGGAGCTTAATCAGGGAAATAGCATTAAATTCCACATCAAAGTGGACCTTGCACAGTCCGCGCACAAGAGAAGTCTCATCTTGCAAACCGAACTCGGTGGCGTGGACTTTCCTACGGACGAGCAATACGCTAAACTCAGAAGGCAATTCAACATAGACAAGGCTATCCTGTTTACTCACATCCATCGCTTGACTAATTGTGTAGTCGATTGCCAGACCTACCTGCAAGACGCAGTGACTGTACGGCACGCCTTGGAGCTTGGTAGGAGTTTTAGTGCCAGAGTTTGGGACAATTCGCCGTACCAAATGAAGCAAATTGCGCAAATTGGCCTTGTTGCTATACGTAAGCTTGCAACTGGAGGTATCAATAGTATCGAGGCCTTGGAGGCAGCGGAACCATATCGAATTGAGATGCTCATGAGCAAAAACCCCCCCTATGGTCAAAAGTTGTTGGACAAGCTCAAGGACTTTCCAAAACTGCGAGTCTCCGTCAAGATGCTGGGCAAGGTACGGAGATGGCTATTCCGCTATCCCAATATCAGCCACTAACATCAATGCCAGGATACTGGAAAAGGGCGCCCAGTCACCATCAAGTTCAAAGCCGAGTGCGGATTCATGAACGACAAAGTCCCAATGTTTTTCAACAAGAGACCAATCTATGTATGCCTGCTGACAGAACGATCCGACGGCCATCTGATTGATTTTCGGCGCATAAGTGCCAGGAATCTCACCAACGGCCAAGATCTGCTGATGTCTGCAGAAATGATGATGAAGTCGCAGTACATATCGTGTTATGTGATGTGTGAAGCGGTTGCTGGAACCTTACGGTATGCTGAACTCAAGCCTGAATTGCCGGCTCACTTATTTCCAACATTATCTACAAAGAGCCAACGGCAGCAGCCGGAGCTGGATCGGGGAGATCTAGAGCGAATTGATGGTCGCCTGGCCGAAGAAGCTTCCCACACCAGCCTTGCAACTTTGGAGGATGAGGAATTCGCTCAAGATGAGATCAACGATCAAGACATGGTCCACGCTGCCGCAGGGGTGGACTTCAATCATATCGATTATTTGGATGTGGACCCAGATGGGCGTAAAACAAAACCTAGGCTACTGAGCCGAGAGAGAATAGACGCAAAGCAAGTTGCATGGAGTCCAGAAAGGCTCGATAACGGGAAATGGGCTTGCAACCACAAATGCAAATACAAAACGACTTGCAAGCATCTATGCTGCCGAGACGGAGTAGATAAGGCGCCAAAGCCTCCAAAGGATGCCTTCGTATCTGCAGCGTCCATGACTGAAACATCCATCTTGCCAACCATGAAAGGGAAGATCGCGTCCTTCCCGGTGACAGAGAAGGCCACTTCTTCTAGTGCCTCGACGAAAGGTCGAAAAGCACACATTGAGACCATCAACCTAGCAAACCAAGCAGACGGCGGTGGAATGACAAAGAGGACGTCCCGAGACATCCAGAATCTTCAACGGCTGCATGACAGGGTGGTAACTTGTCAAGCTATCCCAGCGGTGTCGCTTAAGAAGTCATTATCTACACACTCGGTGGGAGACAAGCAGCTGAAGTTGTCGTTCCCCAACAAGTACAATCATAGAGCAGAGCGGAGCGATAGACCGCCAACTGACTACGAGGATGGATGGACAGGGAGCTTACCATCACCATCTGCATTGTTGGTCAATGGGGCGGGAAGGGACGAGCTACCAGCGCAGGAGACGTCGACGGACTATGGTAGCAGCTGGCATGATGATCTCTCATCTCCTTCGGCTTTTATGCGCGAGAATGGCACGGCCACTAAAGAGCACTTTCACACCAGCAGCATAGAGGATATTGATCTCTCGCAATTCAATCATGATGACGAAGAAGCTGATGTTGAAGCCGCCATGGTCGGACTGAGTGACTCCATCAGCATGAAAGAAGATCTGCAAGCTCGTTCCGCACCGATCAGCCTCCGCCAAAGCAAGACGGCGGATGGACTGCAGAGTACCGCGGAACGAGCAATGTCCTTCGCCGATATGCCCACGACTCAAACGGAGGCCTCCAGCGCCTCCGTTAGGATTCCTTTGTGTATAGACAGTCCCGAGAAGTCAACGCTATCAGGTCAGAAACGCAAGCAAAGTTTAACGCCAGATGCGGAAGACCCGTCTCTGTTTATGTCAGCTCCGAAGAGGCTAAAGGTGAAGGATCAGACCGATGCAGTCCTCGAGCCTTCTTTGGGCGCAGAAGACTCGGGTGCACGTCCGGCTCCAGTAATCAGGCCAGGTTTCCCAGCATGGGTGTATGAGTTCGATCCCCAGTTTATTGCAGAATACCAGGACTTTGTTGAATTTATTTGAATTTGTGGCTCCACTGTGAGAGAGATAAATTTGCCTATTAATTTCATGATTGCACTTTTTCTGCTTTTGCCAACACAATTTAGCTATTCTGACAGAGTCAGCCGATACCATAGACAGTGTTATCTATGAATATTTTCTGCGTGGGCCCCTGTTCCAGAATTGGGTGTTAATGGAAGTCTAATGTTGTAGATGCCTCACGGCGGTGTTTGACATATACTGCTACTGGTGCAGTAGACCTGTACTGGATACAGCTACTATAAAGAGCTAGGGATTATGCTGAGCAAGCTCTCGATAGTTAGTCTCCCTTTATAGAGCAGGATACCGGGTGTACTCCTTCTTAGAAGACCTACGGGCCGTTAGATTCGTACTTTAGAGTAGCTACTTGTAGTCAGAATCGGTGTAATAGGACTAGGATAGCTACCTTTAGCTACTGGTATATCCATAGAAATAGATGTAAAAGACAAGAACCAGGGGTTCGACTCCCCTCAACCTGGACGGTTCTAAGTTCACCAGTCTATAAAATCCCGAGAAATGGGGGGTTTTTTTCCTAATGTTGTAGATATGCACACACCCTAAATCTGTATGAAAATCTGCACTGTAGTCCCTACAACATCATGATCAATTGGATCAAGATAAAGAGTGACTTTAATGAGTAGATTCTCTAGATATGTGTTGAGTATAGAGATGATCCAGCCGCCAAGCTTTCCCAGAGGATTCTGCACACGCTAGAACCGAATGTCGCGTTAACCTAGAATATCTCTGGGGAGCGTGACATCGTGATTATCACCATAGTGATACTCGGTATTGAATGGCACCTGCACCTCCCTTTTGAACCATCCCTGATTCTTCGCCCACAGCTGTAGACGCGTCAGGGAGGATGTACGATACGCAAGACCCAGTCTCGAAGCTGTTCGGGGAAAGGGGAAAACCGTTCCTGTCGTACGGGGTACTCGGCACCAATATGGGAATACAAGACCTAACATGATTGCACATAAATCTTGAACACTCTAGAGCAAGACTGAGTTTACCGAGAGGATGTAGTTCTGGTCGCCGCAGCTGTATTTTGATACCATTCGTCTGGCGCGAGGGGACATGCCCAGGCAATAGTCGACATAAATTAGCTCTCAATCTCCTCAGGATCTCTTCTTCCAGCCAATTCACCTCAGTCTCATCAACTTCCAAAGTCTGCTATCATTCTCCCTATTACTTGACCATCAAACCGCTGGTTCGGGTGCCTTCGTATCATGAGAGTCTATGGTGCCTACACTCCCAAGCTGAAGGGTCGTCGTCACCGATTGTGATTGTCCACTGCCATCTCAACCAGCTCCTGACGCAGAAGTAGGTGAATCCAACTGATCTCATCGTGTCATCCCAATAACCCGCTAACGAGTCCAGTGCCACGTCGTCGTGAGAGGATTGACATACCTCCTCCTCTCCTCGATTACCACCAGAGTGTACAAGATCCACGGATAGTTCAACTCGCTGCTGAGCAGTCAGTCATCCCTGGCGCCGAGCATCGCGAAGCTGGTAAATTAGGTGGAAGACCACCACAGAGTATCAAAACCTCGTTGCTTCCAGCACGGAGCGACTTCACTGATGACGGTTCGCTTGCTGGTCTAACAAACGCTACCAGTTCCGGGGCGCCCGAGTCTGTGTCTTCGAGCCAGGGCCGCAGATGGACTGTACAGAACGCGAGGCTGTTGGTCCATGATAGTTCTGGTGCGCTGACACCAACCCATCTCCCACCCTTTGGAGACCCACCAGTGCTACAGTGCCCATTCAATTTTCTTCATTGCACAAGACACTATACCATGGGGAACATGAACGACTGGTTCAATCATAGCTTGTCCCACTTCACTAGAACGGGAGCCACTTCTTCGCGATCAACAGCTCCCCCAACGTCGAGCGATTGTTGCTTCTGCGAGATGACTTTTAGAAACATGAATGGATTGGCGTGCTGGAACGACAGAATGAGACATGTTGCCTGGCATCATCACTCAGGCCATAGTCTCTCTCACGCTCGTCCAGACTTCGGGCTCTTTAGATACCTCTGGGAGGAACATATCATTGGCGACATTGAATACCGCGAATTGGGCAATCTCAGGCAGATACCTCCACGAAGCCCTCAAAATATTCCTACCCCACCCGACTCACCAATCGACACACGACAACGAGTGGTCGCCGAACTCAACGAACGTCGCAGTCGCAATGCATAAGTAATTTAACTCATGTTCTTAAAAAGGAGATATTACATCCAGAAAAAATGAAAGTCTCATGTCAACAGGGGTTGGCTTGCTCCGGGGTCAGCGAAGGGCACATACAAAGGGTTTTTGATTGACATGGTATGACGGCTTTTATTATGTGTCATGTTGCCGCTTGCCATTTTGGTTCAGGGGCTGAATGGCTGCAAAAAAAATCGCCACGCTTCGCCACACGAACACGAACCGCCACACTGATATACGAACGAATCTTCACGCAAAGCTGGTCTTTGGGCTATTACGAACTATTTGGGATGCCTAGGTTCAAGGGTTTCATTAAATTCTCTTCCATAATGACAGGGGGCGAAATCTGCACCCCTCGAGAGGTTTGGCCTCCTGGGTCAAAGCGGCCGTTTCACACACATTACGACTCTAGGATACGCAGTGTTTATGACTCGGTGCGCAGACGAGCTCACGACCGGTGCTGATTGGTTTCGTCAATGTATCTATCGCTTGTATAGCAAGCCTTGTATTTCATTCAAATCTCGCCTCAATCATACGTTCCAACCAACAGCACTTCTCCTCGGTCCGCCGTAAATCTGTCATGTATTTGATATGTTATTCGAGCACATTCCTTATCACAGCGGAAGGTATCGAAGGATTCATGCTCGTGGCGCAACCAATCAATGCTGGTACCTCGCCCAATAAGAGTTCGCTACCGCTGACTACGTCGAATGCCCGAGTCCCCATGTCTAGCATTTCCCTTGTCGCCTCACATCCTGCACCTACAATATGCATAACAAACCCCACGTATGTCCGGACTTTCGATAATCTGCTGCCGACTGCATTCCACGGTCGTCCGCTACTGATTACCGCAATCGTTGCTACATCATCATTATCGCAGAAACAGCATCGCGGTCACTAGCTCACGATGCGGTCTCCAAGTGATCGACCCGGGGAAGCACGTGGCACGTAGCAAAATTGCCCTGGCCGCCGGTAAGGGTTTCGAAGGATCAAGCCTCCGTGCAAGACCATATTCGAGGAACAGAGTTTCTTCGAAGATAAGTATACTGCCGACAACCGTCCAAAAGATACTGCTTACGCTCCGGAAAGTGATCTCACACTCCCATCTTAAGCGAGTATAGTGTACGGAGGGGAGTCAACCTACCAGTACGCCTTACAAGGCACTTTGAGTAAATCCCCCAAAGAGGAGTGACGATCTGCTTTGAGTCCGCATTTGAGAAGTCTAGGCTCGAAGGCGGACACGGTTGTGAGCAAGGCAGACGGCTGTGTGATTTGGTCTTCTGCGGACTCGAGACGCTGTTCGAGTGGCATCTAGAAGCTTGAATATGGTAAGCCCTTTGGACACTAAGAGATGAGCTGGCGGGCGCTTGTGCTGTTGTGGCTCGTGGGGTTGTGGAAATGATGAGCAGGTTTTGATGTAGTGAAGACAAGATGAGACGAGATGAGGGGAGGAGGTGGGTTGGGGAGGACAGATGTCAGAGGAGGGAGGAGAATTAGTTGGTTTCGAATGTAGATGTTCAGATGTAAGGAAGCTAGAAGCACGTTTTGGACCTGTAATATGAAGCAGTACACAACTGAATGTATTGACGGCTGCCAATACTTTGATATATGGCTATAGATCTTCCAGCTCCATGCCACAACAGTCAACATTATCTGCTATCAACCACCCCTATATCTCAGCAGTATGCTCAGAGTGCTGGCAATGTATCATCCCCAACGCCACGCTAAGATGCCTGCACTTCGGCCCCATCAACACCCCAGCACGCTATGCCTGTCCCGCCGCCAGCAACGTCCCTAATGCTCCATCAACTCCACCGGCGGCCTCGCCGTATGCGTCAGCATCTTCCCACCTCCCTCCCCCTCCAACACCCCACCCCCCTCCGTATCCTCCACCATCACCGCCGGCAAATCCTCCCGATCGCCATGATCCCTCGGATGATAAACCATCACGCTCCCCTGCGTCCCACTCCTCTTCCTGGTACCCCACCCGCCATGCCTGAACTGCTCCAACCCTTCCCGCTCCTCCTCGTCCATCGCGTCCCTCTCTTCCTCTTTTTCATCTTCTTCTTCTTCGGAACCTTCACACCGCTTGAAACCATGTAGGTTCGCCAGCGCCTTCTGGAGGTCCTCAGCATGCACGTCTTTGTTCGGCGGCTCCTCCTCTTTGATTTCCCATCCCAACGGGGGGCTAGGCGGCGGTGAGATGAAGAGTAGTTTTCCCAGACTGGGCGGGTGCAGGTATTGGTCTTCGCCTCCTTCGCCGACGATGGGCGTGTGTTCGCCAAAGTAGATCCGTATGCGGTCGTCGTCGCCGATGGACTGCCCGTCGAGGGCTTGGCGCATGTCTATCGCTGCTTCTGTGGTGGGGTAGGAGACGATTATGCGGCAGAGGGAGCGGAGGGGGGAGAAGGAGTTGAGGGGGACGGGTTGCGAGAGGAGTTCTCGTATTTTGGAGAGGGTGGCGGGGTGGAAGTTGGCGGTTGAGTTGAGGTTCGTGATGAGGAGCGTGTTGGATGGTGGGGATGGCGTGATTAGGGGTGGAAGGGAGGACAGGTCGAGGGAGAGGGGCGTTTGGGTGCCTTTTGATCGTGGGGAGGGGGACGGGGAAGGCGAGGAGATGGGTGGGGAGATGGCGGCCATTTTTTTGTGTCGGTGGGACGTTCTGATTGTCGTTCAGTGTGAATAAGTTGGTGTCGTTCTAGAGATTGGAGCTGAGGGTTGTAGAGCATTATGTAGGCCATGACTTTAACAGGCGAATATCAAGGTGGCGCAGCTGTATGTTTGTACGGTGGCGCATGTCCCGGATGATCTTATCGCGCCAACAAAGACACTAAGCCATCGGAACATGTCAAACAAACATCTACAACAACGCTCAGGAGAGAGACAGAGGCGCAATGATTCCATTCTATGTACGTGGCTATGCAAGGAACACAGTAGATGGTAGGGTCTCAAAAGCCAGGACAAAATACCAAACACAGGATCGGCAATGCAGGCCAAGGAAATTCTATAGAATATGGCTATCAAAGGAGTACCGAGTAATCTATATTCTATGACTTGCCATATGCATCGATGCCATCGAAATGCCCTTCTTTTGACGCCAGCCATTACGAATATCTGGCATGAGGGACCTGCTGAAACTGCACCATAAATCCAAAACACCACTGGCTACATCCTCCCCAACCGTCGTGCCGTCCAACTTTCGTTGGTCTCGTCGTTGTCGCTCAGAACCCCGTCGAAATCCTCACTCCTTCTCTCTACCGTTCTTCATCCTCCATTCCCTGATCCCTCTATCCACCTCACCTTTACTGACCCCGTCCGTGACCAAACACATTACTACCCCTAATGTCTCCACATTCCGATTCCTCGCTTCGTCGTCAAAAAATAGTATCTCTTCATACTCGATTCCCGACGATTTCTGTATCTTAGCAAAATGTTGCTTCTTATCCCCTGGGAATATTTGCATGTAGTCAAAATACTCGATCGCGCGCTTGTTGGCAGGCTTGACTAGTAGTTGTTTGAGCAGCGTGTTGGCAAGGTCGGGAGCGTGTGTGCGGGAGGCGGTGGAGAGGAGGATGGGGCGTTGCAGGTTCTTGGCGGAATGAAGGATTGATGGAACGTCGCGGTAAAAAGCAAAGGATTCGCCCCATCTACAATTGCAGTCAAGAAGTTAACTTGAGCAAGCAGCGCAGGGAGAAGAGATTGGGATCTCAAGGCAACACCAACATACTTATCCACAGACTTGGTCCCGCCATCCTTTGCTTTCAGTGGCGGCGAAACATGCGTGTCTACCCAGAAAGGCCACAGTGTATAGTCGAGATCGAATACGATCATTCTAGGGAGCGGCAAGCCATCGGTGAATGTATCAGGTGCGAGACCTTGTTCTGCTAGACTGCTGAGACTGCTGGTGTCCGATGTCTTTTTGGGCATGGTGCCGGTAATTGTAAAGCAGGGCAGACGAATGCTACAAGAGAGGAGTGCTACAGCAAGAACGGCATACACTGGTTGGACATTTGATCTCCCACCTACAGAGAAGTACGAAATCATGCGAACGATGGGTTTCGTAAGGTTGCTCAACACATCAAAAGTTTCCTGCACAGTGACGTCTGGTGTTCTATAATTAGATACAAGAGTATTCTACCTTACATAGCAGAGGTTGTCATCCTCACGACAAGATGGAAAGTAGCGTACATCAGGACTTTCGGACCATAGTTTTCGCTCGAGTACTATCTAAGAAATGTACATATTATATCAACGACAATCCACGATCTATCTGAATACTGGTGAGAATGGCTAGCAGTCACACCCAACTTCCCTGTTGATGCATCACCTCCTTCGATCAAACGTCCATCTCATATGTCAGACACCCAGTGGCTTCAAGTATCCGCCAGATCTGAGTCGCGAAGGTGAGGCCCAAAACTTCGCTCTCTTTGCTCAACGTCCTCCGATCCATCGCATAATGTAAGATCGACAGCTGTTGATCAGCAGTCAGTGTACCATTGACACCAGCGAATTGTCCAAGAATTCTTCTCCAAGCGTCCTCAGAAAAACCACACGGAAGCTGGGTGCGGTAGACTTTGTCTTCTCGTGATGGGTTCTTTCTCTCAATTGGTTGGTTGGAAAGTTCAGCTCCATCCCTCAACGAAGCCGCGTTGGGGTGGGACGGGATTGCCTCGCTCTTCTTGCGAGCCTTTGGTATCCAAGGAATGATAGGCTGGTTGGGATCCTTTTCCATCATCATCAAGGGTGCGAGGGGTTGCAGGGGTGGAAATGGGTCCAAGGGTGGAAGAGGCTTCACGTGTGGAAGATGCTTCAACGGATGTGACTTGACGTATCCAGGAATGGTAAGTGTTCTAATGACTGGAGCTTTCCCCTTAGGAGCTTCGGCAACTGCGGAGACCGCCGGCATCGGCGCTGCATTGTCTCTTGGTGGAAGTTGTATGTCGCGACCGGCAACTAGCATTCTGAGAGCTCCTCGCCATAATTCGTTGGAAAGTGGACCCGCCTCTTGTAGTGTATTCCCCTGAATCCTACTTCTCGCCCTTTCCAGATCGGCTCCCTCTTCACCTTGATCGAGACCCTCATTGTGCGTAGACGGTCTTCGCTTGGCGTCATCTGTAGGTCTATTTCCAGTCCCAGACAATATCCTTGGGGGCTTGTTAACGCCCCTAAAGCTTGTAAGGGGCTCAAAGTTCACCTCATCGGTGTCACCGAATTGGATCTTTCGTCTCTTTTCAGCAAGCTCAAGTACCTTCATCCCGGTAGTGCTGAGCTTGGCATTTGGACGGTAAACGATGCCATGGCAATGCAATTCATCGCCATAGGAAAATAGCTGCTGCGCGGATGGTCCAGCTTTCACAGGGGGAACACATGTAAGAAGTTGTCGAGGTGTGTGGTGATTCTCAATTATGTATGACAGATGAAGAGCGCAGGTCTCTGTCATTGAAGTGTTACAAAGAACAAAGTACGGCACAGATCGCAGTCCATGCGTCGTGGTATAAAGACGTTGCGGGTCTGCTTGTGCCGTCAATGCATTGACTTTTTCCGGTGATTTGGAATCTATACAGCGAATCAGCAAAACAGGTATCATGGCTTCTGGAAGACGCGAGGACTTCATGTCGGCGGCTTCCAATCAGGTCTTTCAAGCAGGTGATGGTGAACAAACCTTGCCGTGAGCCTCCTCGACTGGGAGGATGAGGACTACCGTCCTCATCACTGCATTCCTCAGGGTCTGGAACGATGCTCAACTTTCTCATCTTACGACCAGGAACCCCATGAGCTGTTGACGGGATGTGGGCTTCTTTGTGGGCTTCTTTGTGGGCTCGTTCAAGTCCTGGTGGAATCTTGAGATCTACCGGTTCTTCTTTTGCATACACTCTAAGCAGCACCTCAAAGGCCCTAGGCCCTAAGGCGTTGCCGCTCCAGTCGATTCTTCGTAGAGTGCAGCATCGTTCAAAAGCCAATAGAAAGCTCTCCCAGATTACCACCTCATCTAATGTGTTGACGGTGATTCTATTTGCTGGTACGAATTCTTGTCAGTATTGCTGATTCAATGCCACATTAGGAATCAACGATCCGAAGATGTAGATTTCAGGCTAGGTGAGCAACTACCTGACAAATCCAGGTCTCTGAGATCATTGCAGGCTAATTGAATGACTGGTGTCATCGCTTGGAGCGAGGCGATAGTAAGCCGGTTGTCTCTCAGACATAGCTCCTCCAGACGCGCACATCTGCCTTGCACGCCCTTGTAGGCAAGCGCTTCTACCAGCGCCGATGCTACTTCGAAGAACCCTTCATCTGTCAGTGCTTTACCTGTGACGTCAAGTTCGACCGCAGAATCTCTGAAAGCAGCCTTATATCCAGTATTTGGTGGAATGCGCTTGACCTTACAACATTTTAGCCCTCGCCGTCACAAATCTGAGGCCAAATCTTACCAAGTCTTTGTTCACTATCTGACCCAGCTTCAGACCCTCGACCTTTCGCTAGCATTCCATTAGTGTGCTGTACCCAAGAATGACACACCAGGGAGCCTACGTTCGTGTAGTTGAGCCTTCCCATGTCTGAGCAATTGGATGGACGAGTGCCAGAATGGTGTTTGGTGGTTGGATTTACAGTGTTGAAGGATGTCACAAAAGAGGGTGGGTGCCGATGGCAATAGAGGGAAGCGACATTCAACACCAGGAATAAGGCCACCTACCGTAACGCTTTACTTTCGTTCAAGTAAAACGTCACTTATCTACCTTGATAGCTGCGGCTTGCGCGACAGCCTGAAAGGATTCAAACAATCATCAACGCGACCTAGCCAAAGCTGCAATCCAGCCAAGCCATGCTGAGTACCAAGCAGAATGGTAAGTGCATTGGGCTTCGGTCATCTCAAATGAGGTACTTGTTCCTGAAAGCAAGTAAGCAAGACAATCCAATCCTCTGGCGCAGACCCTCTAAGAACAGTATTGGTACTTGTTGGAGCGAAGGAGCAGATAATGTATCAGCAGAAAGCCCCTTTTCGAGCAATGATATTGAAGGGCTTGGAAGATAGCTCATTGAGGCTCGCTACCTTCATGAGCGATGAGAAATCTCTGCATCGAGCTATTTACGGTAGCATGTCGATAAGCTTGTGAAGAGAGATGTCCACAATGCGTTTCTGGTAAAGCCAGGTCATATGAGGCTTTCTACTCAACCTAGTGGTGCCTAGCAGCGTAGTTTCCGGAAATGCTTCAGCCAATCTATCAAGTAACAGGAGCACCTTGAATAAAGCCAATGGGAGCAGATGCACGCTGTAGAGAGCTTGGGGGAAATTATACTCCACCTCCGATGCTCGCGTCTGTCTGTCAAAACATCACTCATTCCACATCATCATGCTACACCATTCCTGCCTTCCAAATATGCAAATGCAAAGGTTTGGTGATTCCCACAGTCAACACTGGGTACAAATGTTGTCACCAACTCATAAGCCACGGTTGTTGTAAGCACTTTAGAGACTATCTCGCAATCGAACTTCGATTAAGGGCGTCCAGCAGCTCCGGTCTTGTAGACAATGCATCTTTGGCTTCCGAATATGACATCCATTTCCTCCCTCTTTTGTGTTGCTCTGGCCACTTTGCCAGCTCTTTCTCGACGCTGACCTCGTAGAATTGGAACATCGCTTTCGGTGCCTTCGCCGTAAGCTGGCTGGCTGGGCGTTTGTCGGGGATCTTGCCAAGGTCTTTCTGTATCTTGCACTCTATGCCAGCCTCTTCCCAGGCTTCTCGGCGGGCAGCATCCTCCGCAGTTGCTTCATCGGTCTCCCAGCCACCCTTAGGAAGGACCCAGCCGCCGCGGCGCGTAGATTGAATGAGAAGCACCATCTTCTTGTCGCCTGAGAGGGGTACTACACCCGCAACTAATCGTTCACCCTGGGCACCGTATCCTGGATGAGTATCAGTAAACGAATGGTCCACTGTGTCACTACCTTGTCACGTGTGTGCTCCGAGCCCAAGGTAGCGCCGTAGGATTTCGTGTTCAATCAGGTTTTGGGAATGTACATACGCTGGTTATCTCGCCCAGTGCGAGCCGTTGAGGCGAGCTTTTGGGCCATGTCCGAAGGCCGCCGAAGCTCTCGATGACTGGAAGTGAAAGAGCTCTGTCGTATGGGTGGATACGTGGCCGGAGAGCAAGGAGCTGGGCAGCGCAAAGGCTACGCCTGGGCAAGGGAGTAATCAACACTTGATTGATGTGGTAGCTAATGCATCCGGACGGATAGGCTAATGCTTTGGAGGATTGGCTATTGGAACGTGTCGATGGGTGGAAAGGGAAGCTGAGGATGTGTGGACGGTGGCAGCCTTGGAAAGGGTGGTCCTTCAAACCCGTGAAGGACGGGTTTGAGGATGAAGTCTTATCCTTTTCTCAGGATAGAGCGGCATATTTATTGCGTTTGATGAGTCAAGCAGCTACTTCCGATTAGAGTGTAGCCGATTCAGTTTGTGGGTACGGGGTTGAATCGTGGGAGTCGCCGCATCAGTCGAGGAATAAATAGAACTAATCTCCGCCGTTATTCCCCTCAAACCCCCACGTATGTTGTGTTCTAAGTTACCTAGTGCGACAACATAGAATACTAGATATCTCCTATTGCTTCGAATTACCACCTTACAGTCATAAGCATGTGATCGTTGACAGTTCATCCTGACATATCTCATCGTCTATCGGTCTCCGGCTAAGCAGATCGCCTTAGAATACGCCTTTTCTCACCCGGGAGTCCGCCAGAGCCAACACTTGTACTCCCTCCTTCAAGGTCTATGTCTCACAAGCTTATACTGAACGACACTCCTCGTCTAATCGTTCGAAACAACAGGCGCGAGATCTACTACATCTTTATCAAGTTCATGTAACGTTGCGGCGCTGAATGGATTGGTTTTGATCTTTTCCCCACACTATCGAAACTTGCGCTGGCCGGAGTTCGAGTCGAATATGACCAGGCTTCCTCTGGCCCTTCTCGCCTTCTGGAATTTCCACGCATGAAACCAATGCAGGTGTGCATCATCTCTTCCTTCACCAATCTTCCGACTGGATCAAGTTCGACGCTACACCCGCCGCAGCAGGCAGTAGCTGCAGGGACTTTTGCACTTTTCCTATTGAAATCCCGTGCGCTCGAGGCAGTCCGATCCTAATATATTGATTGTTATCGTGTTCCCAGCTCCCTTCAAACAAGGGCTGAATGAAGAACACTAAAGTATTGATGCAAATACTTGTGCAGCGGCTGATTCCTAGGCGCTGCCGTTGACCCCACCAGACGGTTCAGACGGCTTGTGCGCCAAACCTCCTTGCTCTAAGCTTTACTTTACAATACAAACTATTCTCAAGTACGGAAGCCTACTTTAGGATACTATACAAGCTTCAGCTTTCCGAACGAGAGCAGTTTGTTATGCAGGCTTATACGCCTCCCGTGGCCGAAAAACCCTCTTCCTTTCTCACACCGACAGGTAAGCTATACGTGATGCAGGCTGGAGCCCCGTGCGGCTTTGGCTGGCTCAGAATACTCTCTGCTAGCATGTCGGGTCGTTCCAGCCCTCTACAGCGTCGTGTGGTGCATGGCCTCGGGAGATTGATGCTGATAGATATCCTCTAGGATATCGATATTCAACATGTAACTACTGCCACGCAAATCAACGTCAGGCTTCCACCATCTCACCCCCTCCCAGTTGCATTTCATGGCAGCCCGAACCACCTCCACCGCAGTTTATTAGTTGATCTAATGGTCCACTCTAGGTGCCGATGTCGGAGCTCTTTCCAATTCACTGACGCCTTCCCATTATCAAGTGTTGGTCAATCGAGGCTGGCGCCGGTATGGGCCCCTCTCCATCGTGTTCAAGGCTTGCTGAGTATATGTGACTCCCTTTCCTGACATCTACTTTCGTAGGTCAGGCACATACTACTATAAGCCTGATGCCAGCCATTCCTGCTGCGTGCATTATACGATTCGGCTAGTAACATCATACCGGTTCCACTGTTCTCAGCTTACGCTAGAACAGCTTGGATGCAACGACTTTCGACTCGAGGAGGGATCAGCGTCAGGCCGTTAATCGATTCAACAGGCATGTCTTCGGTCAAACCTATAGATCAAATGCCGCAAGGTTCTGCCCAACAGGTCGTGAGTACGTGCTACACAATGGTGGTTCGCTAGCATAACAACTCAAAAATAGCTGATGTCTAACCTCCCATGTGTACACGCTAGCTAAAATCTTCTTGCATTTCAAGGGAGAATAAACGACGGAAGAACCATTTTGATCTGTCTAATGCGGTTCACGAATCCGAATATCAGCAAGTGAAACGGCCTATCGATACTAGAGTCCAAAGGCGAATCGAGCCTGCGCATAAATTCGAGGTTACTCTGGAGCCAGATAAGTTCACGGAGGAAAAGTCTGTCGCCAATCGAGTTTAAGAAGATCCGGTACTGATACTTTACATACAGATTCTCCCTATACAGCAACTATCAGAGGATAGTCCATCACGACGAGCCTTCTGATATCTCGAGAACCGGGTTTAGGAGATTCCTTTGTTCAGGCTTCAAACAAAGTACTCTCACGGTGGACGGCAAGCAAAGGAGGATAGGTTCCTACCATCAGTGCTACCGTTTGGACGGGAAATTGGTCGCTTTAGGGGTCCTCGATCTATTGCCAGAAGTCGTAAGCTCGGTCTACCTCCTGTAAGTACTCTGTTGCTAAAATCAACTTGCCTTGGCTCATTCAATTCTAGTTATCATGAAGATGTCCACGACTGGAACTTTGGTAAACTCAGTGCGCTGCGCGAGATCGCGTTATCGCTTGAGGATGGGTATAGGTATTACTATATGGGTATGTAGCTTCACTACCAACAGCGGGCCCAAACCATGACTCTTGAAGCAGGTTATTACATTCACTCATGCATCAAGATGAGGTATAAAGCGACTTTTCGTACCCAGCAGGTCTTGGGTTAGAGGCCCCTTTCATCACTTTCAAGAGAATACTCACTGATCGTGGGTACAGACCCATTGACCTACACCTGGGATCTCTTAAATGACGATCTGATTCAACGACTTGATTCTCGACCGTGGGTGTCGATGTCTTTGGAAAGGGAATTGGCAATACCTTGCACAGACCTCAACACATTTCTGCAATCAAAGAGTCTTCTCAGCTCCCTTTTCCAAAAAGAGCTCTTGATGGGTCCAGAAAAATTCAAAGCTGCTCTGCAGTACGTTTATGGCCCCGAACAAGATGACATAAAGCAGTCACAGTGTGATGCAACGGTCTTCCAAGCTAGAATGCCCGGGGCAATGACTTTGAAGGAAGTCATCGACCAGATCAACCTCGATCGGTGGCAGTTGAAGCTCGGAAGCAGACTTGTACATCTGGAGGTCAGGCTAGATTTGATTGAACCCTCAAGCATTGGATTGGCTAACGTTGGCTATAGGATCTGATGATGTGGCATAAGGAGGATATCTCTGAGCCAAGTACAGTCAAGTGTCAAGCTGCAGAACTTGCAGCTTGTATCGGGCCCGACCTTGTGAAGGAAATAGCGATGAGTTTCACATTCACGGAAAAGTGACGGAATAGGGCTTGTGCATCCACAGCGTTTGCGTGGGGCTTCCTACCAGTCTTTGATTCCTCTGGCCTTGTCACTATTAGAGAACTACCAGGTAGCACCGATTCACTTTGTCCGTCCAACCCTCATAGCCTCGATGAGGACCTGCAAATGAATAGTTTTGATCTTCAGTGTCCATCGGCAGAAGACCGATAAGGACACATATTAAGGCGTTAAAGCGATTCCGCAGGTATAGAATTCCATCGAGGTAGAGCGGATCTCAGGGCCTACAGCGTGCACTTCGAGACCTCCAAAGAGCTACTCCATTTGTCATTCCACCCTTCCCTCCTAGCGAGTATCACACACTACTGTGCCCAAACACCTCAAAACTCATAGAAGCAACGTTCCTCGTCTTAGAATCACCATAGAATGACACGAACAGGCTATCATGGTGAGTTCAGTTGCTGACAAGCAGGCGGTTCTATCGTGGTTTCCTAGTCCAGCGGCTTCTCAGAACAGGCGCTTTTTACAGATGATTTTGAATCATCGAGTTGGTTCATTCTGATCGGTCTACATTATTCGAACGCTTTGGTTTAGTATGAAACGTACAACTACAACGATGCCTCCAAATTGCTGTCGCTATCGCCGATTCAGCCGCTAGACAGTCTCGGATATTGAAACGACTGCTTCGTATTTCGATATCAATTCTTTAGACGTCGTTGAATGCTTTCTACAGAATGTGTAAGGATGGTGCATCTGACCCTCGAAGACATGATATAAATCTTAGCATGTGTTTGATGACAGCAGCTGGACGGCACTCTATCATTGGCGACTTCGTTTGACGGTATAGATGATGATAACGAAGTAAGGTAATTTATGGATATTCGAAGTATGGCGGGGTACAGAAACGGGCGGCTATCTCAGGAACGCCTTACATAAAGTAGTTCATGATGTCAATATACCTTCTGCTTCGTACAACACTGCAATGGAATCCGTAGATGGTGAAATCATCACTACGCCTAATGACGAGGCAGCCGTGCATTCTGCCCGCAAGAAAGCCTCAAAGCGCTCCGCGTCACCCTCCTCCTTCCGCAAATCCTGCGACCTCTGTCATGAACCCAACGACGTTCTAGTGCGTTGCCAGATTGATGCCACCACGACATGGCGATTCATCTGCCCTAGGAAATGTTGGAAAAATGTTTCAGGTGGTGTGATCGATGGGAGCCTTGAGCATCCATACTACAAATATGGTGGGGTGCGTTACAGCTTCGTTTGTTTTTTGCCTTACTTGAGGTCAACATAAGCCGCGGAGTATCCGACGGGAAAATCTGCACTTTCGGCGTGTTTTGAATTCGTGGCTGAGAGATGAGGCATGCTGACTCTGAAATTACTCAAGATGTGGAAGAACAAGCATGCGCTTGTTAGCGCGAAGAAACCCAAGCATAAGAATAAGGATAGCAGTAACGGGGTGAAGGGACCGACTGTGTCATCAAGAGATGAGGCTGGGATGTGATGGACTGATTATGGGAATGATGGGGGAGAGCCAAGACCATGGGATGGAGCCAATGATTTCAAGCACTGGGTATTAATGACTTTCGAGTTGCAGAACTTCCGAAGCGAGTGGCAGAAGTACATGTCGACTTGCCTTGAGATCCGTAGACGCTTTCAACCACAGTATACCGTACAGACTTCACGTTGACAATTGGATGGAGCCACCACAAGTGACGGGAAGTCACACTTAGCGATGGCTAAACCTATAAAGGCTAGTCTGCAGATCATGTATAACGTATTCCAGAGGGTAATTTGATTACCCCATCACGTTCGCCGTTGCTTGGTGTGATTACTCACCAGCATATGGGAGAAAAACGATCAATAGCGCAAAGAAACGGAGTCCGGACAGCCACATAACGTGCGAAGGCCGCCATCGTTTTCGCGGTTTGATTGTTGTTTTCCGTCGTGGTCCGTCGGCGCCGAATTGCGTATTCGTGTTTGCCGAAGGACATCTGAAGTCGCGACAGCCATGCGTATACGTCACAATACAATGACGCTGGCACATACGTTCTAGGCAACAGTATGAGCGGTAGAAAAGATGATGAGATGATGCAACGGGGTGTGGGCGGAGTTGCTGACAGTGAGGGCTAAACCCAAGGTGGTACACTTTCCGCAGACGTAATACACACATTGCTACGTCAAGAGTGCTCAGTAGGTACTGTGAGTGGGCAGTGTTCACGTACTCGCATTCGCAACCTACGCCGATATAGACATCATAGCTCCTTTTTCATCTCACAAGAAAGATATATAATCCCCTTCTTATCCGTAACATATCTATCAAATTCCACTACACATCCAACCTTTACACTTCCACCAGCAATCAAAGTCAAAGACCAAGTTTTAAACGTTACTCCGTTACTTCTCCATCATGCCGTACGTAAACCACTTTCACTCGGCATCTTCTCCTTTGACATCATGCGAATCCACATCTTTGGCTCAAGCCGTTTCTTCTCATAGATGCGTCAATAAACGGGTATACTAACATCGTCTTCTTTCAGTCAAGGAACCGACGCCTCCCACGCCACCGGCAGCTCCATCGTGCCCCAGAAGCTCCAGGAGATGCTTCCCCAGAAAGTTGAAGAGAAGGTTCCCAACAGTCTCCACGATACAGGGTCTGGAGCAGACACCACGAGCAACGCCGGCGTCAGCCATGCCACAGGTAACAGCGCGGTACCCAAGGCTGCGCAGGAGGCGGTGCCCAAAGGATTGGAAAATGCACTGCCCGAGAAGGTGCACCCCACCACTTAAACGGGGATCTCATTTGGATAGAGGAGACACTCGCTGGTGTATGTAAAGTTGCGAAGATACCTACGCTTGGTATCAGTGAGCACAATATAATGTATAGGAGGAAGATTTAGGAGAAATCACAAATAATGATAACGCTTAGGCAATCAGTTGGTGCTATTATCGCTGCGTGTCAAATATCCGCATATTACCATTGAGCAACACATGTAATGATTACGCAAAAGCCTTTCAGCCCCAAGTATTTATTTCTTAACGCCTTCGTTCTGCCATTTTGATCTCACAAAAATAGGTTCATCAACTGATATGACATTCCACAGCTGATACTTCCCCTTGAACAAATTCGTTCCATGATATCTTGCCATCATTGACGTGAAATCTTCCAGGTAAAGGTCACACATTGGAAATTTCTTTTTCTCGAAAATCTAAATCTCAAGAATCGGTTTTTGGTTATCTTTGCGTTCAATGCCTTGCATAAAATTGTTTATACATCCAAGATTATTAGTGTTGGGTTTACCAAATTAGATCAGTTCACTTTCAGGAATGAAAGACCAATCCAAAAGATGAGGCGTTCTCGACTACCATGTTATCAATAAGCAATGGATGTAATGATCACATGCATCCTGTCCCCTGTTTCAATGTCAATTGACTGCTGTAGCATAGATTCCAAACTAAGGTTTTTCAGTTCTAAGATCCATTTGGGCGAACAGTGGTCCGTTGCTCTGTTTATGCCCTCTCTACCATTATCCAAATTATCATGACTCGTAATATAGATGCCCCTGAATCGATGCCAGTGACTGTCGATGTTAGTTGTAGGTGTGCTGATCATGCCCTGGACGTCTCTTTGACAGTGAATAAAGTCCTCGTTAATACAGCATTCCAGACTTTGGACCCAAATGCGAAGGGGAGGTATTCGTCATCTCCAAGAGGGACTCGACATCTCATACCAGATGCTGTACAGTGCAAAGTCGCCAAATGACAAATATTGGAACCCCTCAATATGGCAGTAGTGGGTGCAGCCACATCTGTCACCAGACTCTACACCGTCATGCAATTAACAACGCAATTGAGCTTTCCCAGCGCTCATATTGTCAAATTTGATGGGTTGATTGGAGTGTATGGTAGCTCGGCAGCTCACAAAAATCGAAACTTAACGAATACTACGTAGTTTTCAATGATTGGAATCAATTTGGGCATGTTGTAGATCTTCTTCGCTTTGAGAACATGGATGCTCAGCTCTATTAGCTTACATGGAAATCGTATCGAAGATACTGCGATGACTGGAATTAGAAATAAAACACTGATCTCGTCGCTGTAAGCACAAATAGATGTTTATAAGATATCTATAATGGTTTGAAGATCAAGGGAGGTATTACGGTTACACCCCCTTTACCTACAATTACACCCCCTAACTACCTACCATTATACCCCCTGACTACCTACAATTATACCCCCCCGTATCAGGTTAGCTCCGCGTTACTATAGTAACGCGGAGCGGAGATCCTACTACTAAAACTTTAGTAATATCTCTAACGCGATTTTTTTTAGATTAGATTAATTATTTATAAAATCTAATAAACCTAAAATAGCCTATTATTATAATCTTTATAATTAAAATGTTTCTAGCTAGCGCGTAATCTAATTAGTTAATATTTAGTAATAATAATATCCCCTAAGTATAGTCTTAAATAGAGATACTACTATCAAGCCCCTTATTAAATATATATACTTTCTCTTACTATATCTAGCTACTACGCGTTAATATTATATATATCCTAGTATCCTACTTAGTTCTTTACTTATAATATAAGGGATAGTTTATATCCTACTATTATAGGTCTAGCGGTCGCCTTAACTAAGGGTAATACTAGCGTAGGGGTAGATAGCTTAAGCTAGGGAGTAGGCTACTTAAGTTATAAAGTATATTATTATTATATTAATAAGGTAAGAAGGCCCTAGCCCCTATTATATCCCCTTAGTATTATTATTAAACCTTCTCTTACCCTTGGTATAAACCTCTACTTTAGTACTAGTAAATTACCTCTAATATCTTCCTCTACTTAGCCTCCTAATATAGGCGTACTTACTCTACCTCTTATAATATAATAGCTTAGAGTACTAACTTAAGAAGAGGGGGTTTTAAAGCTTTAATAAGTAAGGTATTCTTTAATAAGTTTAAATTATAAGGATTCGCTTTAAGTTAACTATTATATAATTAATTCTACGCGTATAAGTAGCTCTTATTAATTATAAGGTCTACTTTTTATATAAGTAATAGCTAGTTCTTAAATAGTAAAGAGTAGGTTAAAGTTATTATTATCTTCTAATATATTTAAATACTCTTATATTAGATAGAAGGTAGGCTTTTTAAATTATTAATAAGGGTAGATATTATAAAGTCTAAGTATATTAGTATTACTAGACTTAGCTATTTAATTTTTAATTTTATAAGTATATAAGAGACTTAATATTATTATAAAGATATTAGTATATTATTATAATATACTAGCTTATATCTTCTCCTATTACTTTAATATAAGTCTAAGGGTAAAGGGGGAGATATAAGTAATAATATTATAAAATATTAATATCTTTACTTTAAAGGGTATATATATCTTTACTAATTTTATATTACCTTTATATTTTACCTTTTACCTATTAAAGAAAGTTCTAATCTTTTTAATAACTACTTTAAAGTTACTTATATTATTTTATTAGTTATAATAGGTTAAATATAAGCTAGGATTTATAATACTTACTTATTAAATAATAGAGCTCTCTCTTTAATATAATATATCTACTTTTAGCTTTTAAACTTATTATATTAAAGAAATATAAAACTTAGTTAATATATACCTTAATAAATTTCCTCTAATATAAATTAATTTATTATTACTTTAAGTAGGTAATAATACTATTATTATAATTATTATACTTATCTTATAAACTATCTTATATATACTTATAATTTATAATAATATATATATAAATAACTACCTACTAGGTAGCTTAAAACTTATTCTAGTCCTCCTTTATATAAAATTTAGCCTTATAATTAGTAAAGATATCTTTATTAATATATTAAATATAAAGTATATTTCGCGATTAAGGGTATAACTTATAAAGAGCTAATATAAGAGCTAATTTATAATTTATAATATTAATTAAAGGATTTAGAATATCTAATAAGAGATATATATTATAATATTATTATATTATTCATATATAATCCTCTACTTCTTCCTTTTTAAGAAAGTAGAAGGTTATATAGAATAATATATTTAATATAATAATTTTAATAATAATAAAGAGGGGGATCTTATATTTATTTATCTTATAAGTATTATCTATTATAAGTACCTCTTAGTTTATTTTTAATATCTTATAATAAGAGGTATATAAAAAGAATAGGTATATAATTTACTCCTTCTAATCCTTTAAATATTTTATATACTAATTATCCTCTTTATATAACTATTAAAGAAGAGCTTATATAGTTATAACTAGCTTAAGACTAACTCTCTTTATATACGCCCTAATACTATAAATATCCTAGGTTATAAAGATAAGATTATCTTTATTATAATTAAGATATAAGGTAGTAATAATTTAACTAAGTTTATCCCTTATTAATATTTACCTTCTAATTTAGTCTTATACTTTTAGAGTTATAATAGTAGCTTAATAAGCTTAATAGCTAACCTACTTTATAATAGAGACTCTTTTAATTTATATAGATTAATTAATTAAGAAAGCTATTAAGGCTATTAAGAATAATAAAGTATTAGGGAGGTAGAAGTATTCCGCTATTACTTAAGCGAAACATATAAAGTAGAGCCGATTCTATATTAGTATACTAGTAAAATGAAAAAAGTAAATAACCTTGTTTACTAGGACCTATTAGTTAACTATAGGTAGTAATAACGTCGGTGGCTATCTATCCTTATATACCTTTACTAATTCACCGGCCTTAGATAAATCCGCGAGGTTATACTATAAATTATCTTTATTATTATAGCTAATCTATTTAACTAAGTACTAAGTCTTTCCTCTTAAATACCTTTTATCTAGTAATCTCTCGATTTTATACTTATCCCTATAAATAGCCCTATCCTTAGGGGTAATAGGTAGAGGCCTATTATTAAAAGTCCTATTATACGGATCTACCCCTTCTACTTTTAACTTAAGTTATACTACTAATACTACTAGCTATATATATATTATAGGAGGTAGCTTAAGCTAATAGACGAGCGATCCTACCTTTTATAAAATCTTAAATAGGCTAGTATATTATTATAAGAGTTTCCTATTAAAGATACTAGGGATCTTATATCCCTTATATAAACGGAGGAAGACTTTATTATTTTCTTTAAATTATAGACTTTTATACTTACTATTATACTAGGATTTTATTATAATATTACTAAAGGCTATTATATCTTCTACCTATTCCTTATAAGTAAGTTATAAGCTATTAAAGGCTTTAATAGGGATATTACTAATTACTAGTATATCTATACTATTATTTACCTTAAAATTATAATAGAGCTCGTTAGGAGTATATTCTATAATAGTAGGAGAGTTATTAAGGTTAGCCTAAATATATAGGAGTATATAATCCTATTAACTCTAGGTATCTAGATAGTATATAAGGTAGAATTATATAGTAATTTCTATAGTCTAATTAATACGCTCGCTCTATCTATTAGTTTATAGATAATATACTATAGATATAAGAAATCTAACTCTAAGGCGCTTAAAGATCTCTTACTAAAAGTCTAATATAAATTAAGGGTCTTAATTACTAATAATACTACGTAGGATACCCTAGTGATATAATAGTAAAGATAAAATTATAACTTAGGCCTACTAGGGGGCTTTTTAAGTATTAATACTAGGTATAAGAAGAACCTTCTTTAAGAACTTATAAGTAATTATTAGTAGGTAATTTATACCTAATAGGGTAGTAGGTAGGGCGACTATAAAGTCTATATAAGGGTACTACGTAATAACATAGCTATTAAGTATTATAAACGGTGCGTATACGTATATATATAGAACTCTCTATTCTTATTAATAATAAGACTAATTACTACCCTTTCCTTTAAGGGGAATTCCCTCCTTTATATATTATAAGTAAAGGGGTAGCGTAGTACTACTATATACTATAAACGCCACGTTAATAGTAGTACTATATTCCTAACTAGTCCTTATAATTATCTCCCTATCTAGGCTCTTAGGCTTTAAGAGTATAAAAGGTTATAGTTTATAAAAGATACTCCCTTAATAATAAAACGTACCTCTAATAAAAGCGTAATAATATAATTAATTATAAGCCTTCTAAGCTAAGCCTTAAGGAATTTATAATTTTATTAAATTATAATAATCGCGGACGCTACTTTTATATATAATCCTTATATTATAATATATTCCCGTTATACTTCCTATTATCCTTTATTAATTTATTATAAAAGTAGCTAGAAGTCTTAGTATTTTAAAGTAAATAGGAAGTTATTACTATTAAGGGTTTATTAAGTACTTAAGATATACCTTCTTTATATAACTTTAATATTATTCTTTTAATTATAATATCTTTATTTTTTATTAATTATATTAAGTCCTTTTTAAGTCTTATTTATATTATTACCCCCTCCGCGCCTTATTATACCTTCTTATACTCCTAGTAGTTATTTTATAAGTAATCCTTAGTAATAAACTCACCCTTACTACTAATTAAAAGAAGACTACTACTACCTCCTCTACTCGCGGTAGTATATAACCTCCCCTACTAAGCTACTCTTAACCTATTCTTATATTATCCCGTATAATATACTTTTATTATACTATATTTTAATCTAAAGAGCCGTAAGTCTAATATTTTTAATTAAGGCTTTACTTACCCCTTTAATAATATAACTTATATACGCGCCTCCCTTAGCTCTACTAGATATAATTATTATAAAGATCTTAATATTAAATATTAATAGGAGATCCCGACTTATACTTACCGCGCTTATACGCGCCTTCTTTAATCCTTAAATATTATAACTACTTTAAACGCCGGCTCTAACCTCCCTTAGCTTACTAGATTCTAGTAAACTTTTAATAGGCTTATTTAATAGTATTATTATTACCTTTACCGCGCCTCCTCTACCCCCGCTACTACCGCGACTCCTACTAGGGTTAACCTAGCTATTACTATTTATATTATAAATACCCTAGAGGGTATTCTTAATATCCTTTATTAATATATATATATTACTCTATCTCCCCTTTTAAAGTACTTTTAAAGCCTTATTAATATATTATAAGAGCGCCTCCCTCTTATTATAAAAGATAAAGAAGAGGATAATAAGGAGGATACTCCTATTATTAGTAGTAGTAATAGTAATAGGCCTAGTACCGCTACTAGTATAATATAGCGGCCCTCTCTTATAACGCCCTTAATAGTCTAGTTATATTAGGTATCTTTTCTTTTTTATTTATAATAATAGAAATTATTTCCCCTCTTATATAATATAAACTTTATACCTTAGGGTAATCCTACTTAAATCTTTCTAATATATCTAGTATATTAACTAAGTCCCGCTTATATAACTATTAATTATAATTATAAGACTAACCCTTCTACTTTATTAAATATTAAGGTTTATTATAAGAGATTTTATAGTTAAGAATAGCTTTAACCTCCTATTTATCTTTATTATTTATAAGCTCTATTTATATAACTTTTATAATACTCTTACTATTACCCTAATATAACTTTATAAGTAAGATATAAAAGATATTGTATATATAAAAGGTATTAGGTAGTTATAACCTATACGCCTAACTACTAATATAATTAAAGACCTTAAAAGGCCCTAGATAATATTATAATAATTTCTTAGTTACTTATATTAATCTAATATACTTTATATTTAATAAGATATAATTACTTATATTATATTATCTTAGCTTTTACTATTTATTTATATACTCCGCTTATATAGCTTATACTTAATATGAGTACTACTCTAAACCTTCCCTTTATTTCTAAAGTAATTTAACCCTTTCTTATATTAATAGGACTTCTCCTAATAGTAGCTCTAAAAGCTTTATATCTAGCTTAGGTAAGTAGTTATAAAGTGCCTTATATAGAGGTAACCTAGTACTAGTATACTTTATATAATTATATATAAACTTTACTAGATAAAGTAACTCTACTTAATTATCTTATCTCTAGGTAGAATAATAGCGTAGATACTACTTAAGCGTACTATTCTATCTCTCCATTTAACTATCTATTTAAGGGTAAAAAGTAGTATTAAGCTTTCTTTTTATATTAGTATAATAATATATAGCTATCTAGAAGCTACTTATAAATACTATCCCTTAATTACTAATAATACCCTCTAGCTAATTAAACCTTAAAAAGATTTTATAGTATAATAGGTTAGTAACGCTAATAGTATTAACTATCTTTATAATAAGTAAATACCTAGCTACCTTAATATAGTAGTCTATAAGTACTAAGATCGCGTTATAGACGCTACCCTTTTATTTACTTAGAGGGAGATCTATAATGAAATCTATTATAATTTCCTAAAAAGGTCTTATAGGTATTAGTAATAGTAATAGTATATTATAAATAGCGTATCTACGCGGCTTTATTAATTAGTAGGTTAAGTATTGTTATATATAATTATAAATATCTTATCCTATTAATTTTTAATAGAACTTCCGCTTAATAAGCTCCTACGTACGCTTCTATAAGTAGTAGCTAGTATAAGGGTTATTATAATAAAGCTTTAAGATTTCTTATTTAATTACTTTATTACTAGGTATAAAAACTACGCCGCCCTTATAAAGGACCCCTATCTTATCTATTAATAGAGATACGTTAGCGGTCTTTTTATAGCCCTAGGACTTTAATAATTATTTCTTATTATAAATATCCTTATCTCTCTCTTAGAGATATTAGAGTATCTCTAATATTAAGTTATTATACTTATTTTATATATACTCTATTATTAATATAGTTATAATATACCTTCTAGGTACTATTTAATTAATATTAAACTATCTTATAATAGGGTTTAGGCTATTACCTACGCTGCTCTACGTCCTTAAGAGCGCGTTACTCTCCCCTATTTTTAGGGTATAAGGCTTTCTAAGCCCTATCTCTAACCTTTTACGCTATTTATAACTACGGGCCTTATTATCTTATAAACCTTTATAAATATTATATATATAATACTTATTAAAAGGAATATACCTAATATTCTTTAACTTATTTTATAATATTAATAGATAAGTATCTTCTTTATCTATTACTAGTATATAGTCTAGTTACCTTAATAGGGCGTTAGCTAGGTTCTTAGTACCCGTATAATAGTATATCTTAAAGTTATATACTATAAGCTTTATTACCTAATATACTTATCTCCTTATTAATAATAATATTATCTAGAAATACCTTAAGTTATTATAATTAATAATTACTATAATTAGGTATAAGCTACCTTCTAAGAAGTACCTTTATACCTAGAATACCTTAACTATTATAAGTAGTTCCTAGTCGTAGGTCTTATATCTAGTTTCCGCTAAATATAACTTATAAGAGTAGAAGGTAATAGGATACTATTCTACTTCTACCCCTTTAGCGCTAATTAGGAACTTTTATAATAAAATAGTTATAATAGCTAGAATTAAAGTATTAGTCTCTAGTTAGATTTCTCTTATAAGGTTAAAATATATAAGTAATAGCGCCTTTTAAAAGAGTCGCTTTAACTACTTAAACGCCGCTTTTATAATATTACTTAATATTAACTTTCTATTTTTAATATATAAATAATTATTTTTTAAATAGTCTATTAACGCCGCGGTTATAAAGGAATAGTACTTAATAAAATAATAGTAAAAATTAGTAAATCCTAAAAAGATCTAAATATCCTTAATACTCCTAGGTTCTAGCTATTCTATTATAGTATCTACTCTATATAGATCTATATATACGCCGTTATAACTAATAATAAAGCTAAGGAATTCTACTTCTACTACTATAAATGTATATTTCTTTAAGCTAATATAAAGTTTAAATTTATAAAGATATTATAATACTACCTTTATAACTCTAATATAAGACTTTTTATCCTAAGAGTAAATAAGGATATTATCTAAATAAATAATATATATAATATTAAGTAGTCCTACTAGAGCTTTATTAATATATACTTAGAATAAGGTAGGTATATTAATAAGTCTAAAAGGTATAATTATATATTTAAAATAGCTGTACTTTATATAAAACGTAGTCTTCTATTTATTACCCTTTCTTATCTATAAGTAATAATATATATCCTTAAGATCTAACTTAGTTAAGTACTTAATACTAATTAATCTTATTAATATTTTATTAATTAATAGAAGTAGATAGTAGTTTTTAATTATAATCTTATTAAGCGCCTTATAATTAATATATAAGTATAATATTCTATCCTTTTTTAGTATAAAAAGAATTAGTATACCTACTAAACTTATAAAATAATAAATCTATCCCTTTTTTAAAGCCTACTTAAGGTACTCCCTTAATACGCGTAACTCTTTCTCTAATAGGTTATAAAGTAGGTTAAAGGGAGGTTCTTTATTCTCCTTTATATTAATCGCGTAATTATAATATATATAGTTTAATAACACCCTAGTATTCTTAGTTAAAAAGACGTCTTAAAATTCCTAAAATTTTAAAGGGAGCTTAACTTTAGGTAGTAGGCTTTTATCGCCTACTCCTAAGCACGCCGTAATAAATATAACGCTATTAAGCTACTCCTCTAGGGCTTTAATAGTATTAAAGTACTCCTTAATATTACTTTTCTTAATAGGGAATTATTAATTCTATATAGGCTAATCTACTTAGGGATTTTATTCTTCTAATTATAAATACTTAAGGTAGAAGTTATAGTTAAGATTTACTATTATATAAAAGACGCCCTTATAATATTATATAATACTATTAAAATTAATAAGTTTAATTCCTTTTATATAAGAACCTAGTAATAATATTAAGTTCCTAACTCTATTATATAGGGTATTACTAGAGCTTAGGTCTATTTCCTAATCCTATTCCTTTATTAAGCGTACGTTAATATAATTAATATCTACTTTAGAGTTAATTAATATAGTAAATTCTCTTTATAAGCTCTTAAGCTCTATTTATATTATAATAATAAGTCGCCGTATCTACTTCTTCCCTTATACTATAATAGTAGATGTAATTATAGTACTTAGGGGTTTTTTAAATTTAAGCCTCTCTTAACTAGCTTATTATTAGATATCTTATTAGCCGTAGGCTTATTAATTATAGTACTTATAACTATTAATTTTACGCTCTAGTAATCCTTAGCTATATATTTCTTCTTTTAATAATTATAATACTTAATAGTAGAGAGGTTAGGCTTAGGCCTTTAAGGAAGGTATAATAACGCCCTAATACTACCCCGCCCTTCTTACTTTATATATAGGCTATTATCTCTTTACCCTTAGAAATTTCCTCTTCCTCTTTAAGGATATTAACCCTTAATAGGAGTATTAAGCCTTTAATCTTTACGTATAAGTAGTATTATATAAAGCTCTAATTAGGTTACTAACGCGATAAGAGTATCCCTTATCTCTAGGATATTAAGTTATATTATAAGTCGGTTATAAAGATCCTTATATAACTTATTTAGAAGGTTATTATAAAGTATATACTCTATTAATAGCTCGAGTTATCTTTCTAACTTAGTAAGGTAATTTATAAAGTCTATAATCTTTTAGTATTCCTTTTACTTAGCTTCTAAGTAGCGCTTACTAGTTATTAGATATTAATTTTAAGGATCTTTTATTTAATCTATTAAGAAACTATTAAAGTATTCCTAGGACTATTTATCCTTTAATATATCCTTTATATACTTACGCTACGTAGCTTTAAGGTCTAGGGCTATATATTATAACGCGTATTAGATTTTTATAAAGTTATTAAAAAAATAGGTTATACTTATTTTAATTATATTAACTATATTATTAAATTATTCTTAATATTTTTATACTAACTTCCCGTTATATATACGTAGGTCCTATAGCCTAAGAATATAAGTTCTATATTAAGGACGCTTTAATTCTAATTCTTCTATTAATAATAGGTAATATTAATAACCTACTTAAGCGGCGTTATTAATATATATTTCCTACTCTAACTCTTATAAATATTATTATAAATCTTATATCTACTACCTCTTAAAGACTTCTTCTTTAAGTTCTTATATCCTTTATAATAGTACTTCTTAGGTTTTAGGTAGCAGGGACTAGGTTTATATGCCTAGTAGCTACCCCTAGATAGTTAGTTATAATCGCGATATATCTATTATTAATTTATTAACTAATTCTTAAGACTCGCTTTCTTTATAAGCTTAATCCCTTATATTTAGGCGGGTTATCTACGCCGGTTAACTAACCTTTTTACCTTACGCCCGTAATAACCCTTCTCTACTTATCTTATTAATAGTCGGGCTACTACCCTTAAATAGGGTTAAGTAATTAAAATATAAGGGTACTATATAATAATATAGCTATTAAGTATTATAAACGGTACGTGTACGTATATATATAAAACTCTCTATTCTTATTAATAATAAGACTAATTACTACCCTTTCCTTCGGGGGGAATTCCCTCCTCTATATACTATAGGTAAAGGGGTAGCGTAGTACTACTACGTACTATAAACGCCACGTCGATAGTAGTACCGTATTCCTAACTAGTCCTTACAGTCTATTATAATTATATAAAATAGTATAAGCGGTATTAGTATAAGGACCTATTCCCTATATAATAGATATCTTCTTATTTAATTAAGTTAGTACTAAGGGTAGTAGCTAATATAAGCTTAGAGGTTCTTAGCTAGATATCTAATATATATTATATAAGAAAGTTAGTTATAATATCTATAATAACTACTATAGTTAGAAAAGTTATAAGCTTATTTAAATAATTCTTTCTCTATAGTAGGAGGAATATATAATTATTACCTTATCTCGCTATTAATATAAAAAATAAGCTTATCCCTAAGAATAAATAATATCCTAGGTTTACTATATTCCCTACCTATATTACTATTTACGGGAGTCTTTAGTATATTAAAGATCTTTTACTATTACTTGTTATTTTAATAGCCCGTCTATAATTAAGATTTAAAATCCTCCGTTATTTCTATATTCGTCGTATAGTAGATAGTAAGGCTATTAAAGTCTTTAGTATTATAGAAAAGACTACTAGAGGATATAAGGAGAATATTAAGAATCCTATCTAATAAATTAGCTATTTTAATCCTATTTATAGTTATATTTATAGTTATATAGAGCCTAGATAGCGTATTAGGTATTATATTTAATTTACTAGATTTATAATATAATTCTAAATTAAATAAAGAAAGGTACTAAGAAGTTTATATAAGCCAGAGATTTAATTTATCTATACTTATAGTCCTTAATATTAATTATTTTAATATTAGGATTATAGTAGAATAATTAGTATAGACGATTATAAGCGGTTATAGATTTAATTTAATTATATACTAAACCTTCCTATTAATTAATTAATAAGTTATACTTATATCTATCTAAACTATTAACAGAGAATTATAAGGGCTTATAAGTATATTATAGTTACTATTATAGTAGCTAACTTATAAGGAAAACTATATACTTATACCTTATAAAGGCCTAGGTAAAAACCCTTATTATTTTTATTTCTTTATAATTTCTAATTTATTTCTCTTTATATTATATTTAGTTCTTTATACTTAATACTTATATTTATTACTTTATTATCCTAGCTCCCTAGGGCTAGATTATATATTATAATAGCGGGTATTATTCTAATAATAAGGACTTATACCTTAGTTTAATCCTAATATAATTATATTATTATAAGTAAGAACTAGCTTAATATCTTAGTTTAAATTATTTATCTTATTACCTACTTTACTCCCTTTATATTTATAAGTATCTTATAAGTATTTAATATCTTTAAGGTATCCCTTAGCTCCTAGTAGTAGTTATAAAACCTAGGGTAGTTAATAAGGATATATCTTATATCCTACTTATACTAGTTATATTTATAACTTATAAATATAAAGCTAGGGACTTTATATTAGTATAAAAAGGTAGCTAGCCCTATCCTCCTTAACCTTATTTATATAAGGGCGGAGCTCTCTACCTTTTAAAGGCCTTTATAAAGGGCCCTCCTATTAATTTATAAGCCTTTAAGCTAGGTAGGGGGATAATCCCTAGCCCTTAATCCTATCTAGTATTCTCCTTATATTACCTCTTAGGAGGACTTTTATTAATAATATATCTTCTTCTTAATTCCTTAAAGATATTAAGTTACCTCCTTAATTATAACCGCGTTCTAATTATCTAAGTATAAGGAGTATAAAACCTACTTATTCTTCTCCTTTATAAGGGACTCTACTACCTTTCTCCTCTTCCTTCTTTTAGCCTTAAGCTTCCTCTAGATATAACTATTCCCTATTACTATTATTAGGTAAATTCCTTTTAATATATATTAATAGAGAATTAAGTAGTTTAATATTAATTATATAAGAGCTATCCCTACCTCTACCTTTAATATTTATATTAAAGTAGCTTTATATACCCCTAATATATATCTTAAATAGCTATTTTAAATAATTTCAAGATTCTTTATATATACCTTCTTTACTTCCCTTAGGCCTTATAATATATATTATATAATAGATATATAAGTTATTACTAACTTTATTATTATATTATATATCCTCCTAGCTTTATTAAAGGTAGCTCTTTATATTAATATTAATATTATAAAAAGGGCTAGGCTCTAAGTAATAAGCTTTACTTATACCCTCTTTAAGTATAAGTCCTATTCTAATTTACTATTAATATATAATCTTAAGACTTAGATCTCTACTTAAGGTTTTATTATTATACACCTTAAATTAACTATTATACTTATATTAAAGTAGTAGGGGTAATAGGTAAAATAAATTAACTTATACTTCTAGGGGGTAAAGCCTACTTTATATATTAAAGCCTATTTAAGGTAGATCTTATATATTAATTCTAAGGTTTTATAATTTCCTTTTATAATTTTCTTATATATTAATAGATAGATATTATTTATAAACCCTTTAACTTATAATTATAACTTAATAGTTATATACTCCTTAATAAGTAGTATATTAAAGAATAGGAAGAGGATAAAAGAGATTACTAACCCCTAGAGAATCCCTATTTTTATTAGTTCTATTCTACTTATTATCTTTTTAATAGTAATAGATAAAGACTTCCCCTTTAAAAAACTTTCTATCTAGCTTATAATATAATAGGGGATCCTCTTTCCCTTAAGGTTATAAATAAGTCTTTAATAAGAGATATTATTAAAAGCTCTTATAATATTTAATAAAAAAAGGCTAATTATATTAATCTTATTATAATCTTATATTATATATACTACCTTTATAATAGTCTTTAATATTATCTTTATTAACCTCTTCCTTTATACCCCTATTTATTTTTAAGGGAGGAGGCTTTAGCTCTTAGTATAATTATTAAGTTACTTTATAACTATTAATTTTAAAGCCTTCTTAAGGGTACTTAATAATATTATTAGATAATATACCTTAAGTATTATATAATCTTCCTTCTTTAAGATAATTATATTAGCCTTCTTAAATCCCTTTAAGTAATAGCTAAGGGAGAAGTATATATTAAATAAGTAGGTAAGCTCCTTAAAGAGCTTATCTACTATTAACTTAAGAAATTAATTTAAGATCTTATTAATCCCTAAGGCTTTATTCTACTTTAATTTATAAATAGCTTATTAGACCTCCTTATATATTACCTTATTATTAAGGTCTATTAATAGTAATAAGTACTCTACCCTCTTAATATTATTTAAATTAACTTATAAAGGGGGTAGGAAGAATATTACTTATAAGACCTCTACTTTCTCTTTAAAGGTCTTAGCTACCCTATCCCTATTATCCCTTCTTAAAAGGGGAAACTTAGGGAGGGGTTATAATAATAAATTATTATTTCTTACCTACTTAATAAGACCTTATATACTCTTTTATAATTTAATAATATTATAAACCTTCCTTTTAAAGTTAATTACCTTCTCTATTTATAATATCCTATCTCTCTCTTTAATAGTTATATTCTTAGCTCCCTTTATAATAGTATCCCTACTTTATTAGAATACTTTTATACTTCTTATAATATTTTTTATAATAAGCTAGTACTTTAAGTTTTAAAAGGTTCTCCCCCTACCCTTAAGCTTTACCTAGGGGACTATCTCTTCTATTATCCCCTTTAAACCCTATTAAAGTTATAAGAGATAGTTATCTATTTAATTTATAATCTTTAATAGCTTAAGGCCTAGTTTCTAGCTTAATATATAAGCCCTATTCTTAATCTCTCCTAAGTCTACTATTTTTTATAATCTCTTAGGTATATATTATTATTCCTCTACCCTTAAGTTAAGCTCTATATATATAGGAAGGTAGTTAGAGTTAAATTATAACCTAAGGTATACTTAATAGGCTTATACCACGTTAAAGAGCCTAAGTATAATAAAAACTAGGTTAATTATACTTTCTAACCCTCTTACCCTCTAAATAACTATTCTATCTAGTAGAACTAGGTCTATTTTATTATTAGATATAATTCCTACTAGTTAGTCTACTTTAAAGTAGTATAAAAAATATCTTAGATTATTTTAATTAGGGTAATAGAGGTTAAAATCTCTTATAATAATATATTCCCTAGGGTAGCTAACCTTTTCCTCTATTATTTAAAGGCTTAATAAATTTTTACTTATTAATAGTAATAAGCTTAAGTTATATATATTATATATCTAGAGACGTACTAGGTATTCCCCCTCCTCTTAAGTATAAATTTAGAGCTTAAGGGTATTAATATCTTTTATAAAGAATTCTATATCCTAGCTATCTATTTAAAGTCTTTTATTAATATAGAAATATACTTATATACCTTATTCTACTTTATATACTAGAAAGAACGCCTTAAAGCTAAGGTTATATAATAAATAGTTCCTAGTATTATAATATAGTTCCTAGATTATTAAGATATCTATATCTTAAATAACTCTATCTTTTAATAAGGCTATTATTATACCTATTTTACCCCTAATATTATATTATAATATCTTTAAGGTTAATATATTAGATATTTAGGCTTAAGGTATTACTACCTTCCTCCTATATATCTATTTCTCCTAGGGTAGCCTACTTACCTTCCCTAGCTAAGTAGGTAAGGCTACTTATTATTATTTTTATAAGTAGCTTATTAATACTATTTAATAACTCCTTATTACTACTTATTATTATCTTTAATATTTTCTAGCCTAGCTCCTTTATTAGAAGCCTCTTAAAGATAGGTAGTCTCCCTAGCTTATACCTAGGTCTTTATAATCCTAACTACTCCCTACTACCTAATATATTATATATTACTTAATTAGTTATAACCTTCCTTTTTTTCTTTACTCTTATAATTATAAATCCTTTAATATCTATTATTACTATTATATACTCCTATTTAATCTTATAAAATAAGGTCTTATTCGCGACCTATTATTTAATATATTATCTCTCCTTAGCCTTTATTAGGTATTTATTAGACTAGGAGGAGTAACCTTATTATTTATATATAATATACCTTTATAAGGTATTTATAACCTTTACTTTATACTCTATTATATTATAACCCTAATTATAGTTAATATATTATATATTATTAAGGTAGTTATAATATATATATTTATATAACTAGTATTTAAAGTGTTATATTAATTTAACCCTTTATTTATATTACTTTATAAGTTTTATTTCTCCTACCTCTATTAAACCCTTTTTAATTAAATTATCTACTATTATTAATAATATAATATTTATTATAAAGGAGGAGTAGTCTTTTTTAGATATATATATACCTATTAACTACCTCCCTTTTATTATATTTAAATTAAGGTAAAGAGCTCTATTTTCTTATTAGATCTTCTCTTTAATTACCTATTAATTTTTTATATTAAAGATAAATACTTATACCTTATATATTATTATATTAAATAATTTCTTAACTATTATTATAAAGTAATATATTATATTTACTTATAATTATTCCCTCTTTAATACCTCCCTTACTTTTATTAAAATAATTTATAATAGTATATCCCTACTCTTTATTTAATTTATTATTATAATTTCTAATATATATTTATAACTAGAGGCTTAGAATATTATAATTAGCCTCTTATCTATTACTCTTACTATTACTTCCCTTTCCTTTTTATCTTTTAATACTATTAATATCTATTAAACCCTTCTAGCCTTAGCTACCTTTAATATCTATATATATAACCCTTATAAGGGGGGTAATAGTATATTCCTTATAAAGGGGTTCTCTTAGCTTTATTAGCCTTATAAGGAGCCTTATCTTATTAGGGTATTAATCTAACTAATAGTCCTAGGCCTATTAAGGTCTTATACTCTCTCCTTATATTCTCCCCCTTTTTATTAGAGTTTTTTAATATATATTTATATTAAGTTAATATTTATTATTAAAATCCTCTATTTAAACGCGTTTAAGTCTTTAAATTATATATTCTTAATAGCTTTAAAGGCTACTATTATTATAATAGCCTAGCTACTTAATTTATTTATAATTCTTATAATATATATATATATTATAATCTAAGTATTATTATATTTATTAAGCTTATAAGTAGAGTAAAGGCCCTTATAACCTCTACCCTAACGCGTAGCTCTTTATACTCTCCTCCCTCTCTAGCTCTACTACCTCTACCCCTAGTAATCCCCTATTTAGGGCTAGGGCGCCCTACTACTCTACTACTCCCCTCTTATACGCGTTTCTTAAATACTTTACTACCTAATACTTACGCGTTTAAGCTATCCTCTACTATTTAATTTAAGGTTAATATATATCAAACCTTCCTAATAACTTATATAATACTAGTAATTTCTAATTTAGTAGGCTAATAGTTCTTCTCTATATTATTAAGATAGTAGCTAAAAAATATAATAGGCTATATATTAGTCCTTATAAAAGGCTTTAATAATTATATAGGATCTCCCTTTATATAGTATATAATATCTGTAAATCCTACTACCTTTAAGGTATCTAGATCTATATATAAAACCCTATTATAATTATAATAAATAAGAAATTAGGGAGTCCTAAAAGCCTCCTATAAATCCTAAAAAGCGCTAAGCTCCTCTTATATAGGCTTATAGAAAATTACCCTAATTACCTTTCTTTTTTATATATAACCTTTTATACTTATACTAAGGCCCTTATTAAAGACTACCTTTCTCTTTTATAAGGGGTCTACCCTTTATATATATCTCTTAATTAATAAACGGAGTTAACTAGTTAGTCTAAGAAATATTTCTAGGTTAGCTAAGTTCTATAGAAATTATAGTAAGGTAATAGCCGCGATTTTCTCTTTTATTATAAATATCCTTAAGCTGTTAATATACTAGCCTAGTAGGGTAATAGAGGGGTAGCTAATATATAACTTTAATAGTAATAGGCTTATACACTTCTTCTAGAATAGATTAAAGACCTTATATAAATATTTAATATATTTTTATAAGGTATATAAGTAGATAATAATATTATTAATATAGGCTTTAATAAACGCTTAGTATTACTAGAGAATAGTATTAATCTAGTACTAGATATATAGAGGCGAGCCCTTATAACTTATAAGGGCTATTAAAGACTACTCCTAGCTATAATAGCTTATAATAGTAAGCTTATAATAATCCTTAACCTAGATATAGAATTAATAGAACTATCCTATAATATTAATAACTATAATATATTAATAACCCTATACTAATACTATAATATTAACTTATAAGGGGAGCGGATATATATTATTCTCTATAATTTTATTAAGCTCCTATATATTAATTATAATATAACCTTTTTACCTAGTAGAAGTATTACGCTAAACTATAAAGTAGGGATAGTTAAATAGGGTAGGCTAATTAGCTTATATAAGTTTTCCCTAGGCTTAAAGCTTATTAAAGGTTTTATTAATAATATCTTTATCCTTTTACTTAAGAGGATATACTTATATAGGCTTAAATAATATATTTAATTTTAATAGAATTAATATCTATTACTCCTTAGGGATATTAACCGTGCTTCTACTATTTATAAAAAGATCTTAGTAGGAATTAATAATATTTACTAGCTAATCCGCGATATATAATTCTCTATAGATCCTAACTCTATTCTTAAGCGTATTCTTAAGACTATAATTAATAATAGTACTTAATTCTAAGGAAAGAGCCTAATTAATAGATACTATAGATATAGTAGAGGTTATAGAAGCCTCCTTATTAACTATAGTTAATAAGGATATAGTAGATATAGCTAATATAGTAGCTAATATAGTAATTTTAGCCTATTTACCCTTCTAACTATTATACTAACTACTAGTTATAAGGCTAGAATAATAAGTATTAACTATAAAATATCTATTATAGTTAAACTCTTCTATAGTACCTAATCTTACCTTCCTAGAAATAAAGATATCCTTATTAGTATTATCTTTAATAAAGACCTTTTTAAGAGAAGTATTAATAATATAAGTAAATATATTACTAGCGTATCTAAGATTAAGATTATAAGAAGGTTTAAAGAGTAGGTCTTAATTATCTAGTAAAGTCCTATTAAAGATAATAGCTACTAAGGCGGTAGTCTTTATAAGAATTAAGAATTTTTTCTTATTCTTAATTACTTATTTTACTAGTAAAGAGTAAATTTAAGTACTTATTAGGATTTTAATATTTTAATAGCTATTAATAGTAATTTATTACTTTATAAAATCTAATACTATAGCTTCTAGAGTAAGAATATTAGCTCTTATAAGTATTTTAGCTTTAAGATTATCTATAATATAAATTTCCCTAGTAATACTTATAACTATAAGCTTATTATTATTAATAGAGCCTTAAAGAAAGAAAGTTATAATAGCGAATTTATTAGAATAATAAATTTTAGACCTAAGACCCCTAATAGGAATACTAGTAGGTATAGTTTTAATTTCTATACTTATAAGGATAAAAGTTAAATCTATAATTAATATTATATATCCTAGATTAGAATAGACTTTAATATCTTTACTATTAATAGTCTACCTAATAGCTGTAATAGTATAGTAATAGTTCTTAAAAGTATAACCTATCCCTTATACGCCTACCGCTAATAAAATAATTATAGTAGGATCCCCCGTAGAATAACTTACTAAGTTAGTATTTACTAGAGTATTTATAACTAGTAGATTAACTATAGAAGGCTTTAAGATAACTATAGAAGGCTTTAGTAAGGTAGCCTTCTAATATTAGTTATAAAGATAATTAAAGAGTTTATTTTTTAATAGGAATCTTAGTTAGTAGTAATAACATTTATAATCTAATAAAGGAATAGCTATAAAGAAATAGTTTTTATAGTTATTCCTAAAGCTATTATCTAGTTTAATATCTTCCGTTATAGATACTTAATAATATTATAAGGTTTCTTCCTAGAATAGTTTATAAGAACCTTCCTAGTAGAAATCGGATGGCTTATAAGTAAAATCCTAGTATAGACCTTCCTATTTATAACCTTAAGGGCTTTAAGAAGGCTATCCCTTAGAGGCTTCCTTAGTAGCGGCCTAGTAGACTTATAGAGGTCTTAGAGGCTATCGCTATTATTCCCCTTATAGTCTAAAGGGAAAGTAATTTCCTTAATTCTAATTCTAGTTTTAATTTTAATTCCCCTAGTATTAAAGACCTTATTAGGGTTACCTATTAAATAAATTAGACCTATTTAGTAGGGCTAGTACTATTATTTAAAGTCTTATTAGTTATACTAGGAGGGTATAGATATTTACGCCTTAATTACCCTAATTTTAATAGCCTTAGTAGGGTTAATAGCCTAGTAGAGGCTTCTAGTACTAATTATTATAGTGAGTATTATTATTATTTCATAACTATAGTTAAGAAGGTAGTAACTACTAGGAAGGCTATTAAGATTAAGACTAAAATAGAGATTAAAATTAAGACTAAGAAGGTTAAAATAGAGATTAATACCTACTACGCTATTTTTACTAAGATAGCTAATAAGATTTTAAGTATTAAGATATATAATTCTACTATTAATACTTCTTATAGTCTAATAAGGTAAGGAACTTATTATAGTTAATATTATTACTAGGTTTAGGAATATTATACTAGAATTCTATATTAAGACTATACTAGATAAGAAGAATATAATCCTTTATTACCTTAATCTCTAAATCCTTAGCTACTCTTATAATAGTTTAAGAGTACACCTAAGGCTCTCTCTATTAAGAAGTATCTTATATAGTATACTTCTTATAGATTAGCGTACTTATACTAATATAATATAGGGCCTTCTACTATTATATTAATAGATAATACTATTTATTAATACTATAAGTAATAAGATATTTATTACCTTCTCTAAGCTTAGTAGTATACTATCCCTAGGTAGTTCCTTAGAGATATAGTTAAAGATTTATATAGATAATAGTATTACCCCTTACTTAAATAATATCCTTAATATAATCTATAAATATATAAATATCGCGGAAATAGGTAGTCTTACCGGTATATTTAATATTAGAGGCGGTATCTATAGATTTATTATTATAGAAGGGATTAAAATACCTAATATTATTAGGATTAAAGCGGGGAGTACTATTATTATAAGGTACTCTAGGAGGTATACTAGGATCTACTAGTCCTAACGCTAGTGGTAGGGCTAGTAGTATAATACTAGTAATTATTTCTTATAACTTAGTATACTAAGCCTTAGTAAAACCTATATTCTTACCTATAGCTAGATATTATACTAGTCTAATAGGCTATATTTATATAACTTCTTTAGTAGAAGTCCTATAAGTTATAAGATTAGTACTAAAATTTAGTAGCGTAATACTTAGTATTACTAAGGGTAACTCGATATTAAACGGAGTAAGAGTAGAAGATATAGTAGTAGGTATTTGAACTAATAAGAATCTCTTAGGACTATTCCTAGTTAATAGTAGCTAATACTTTATAAAATATAATAAGAGTTATAGGAGACTTTAGTAATACTTAGTACTCTTAATAAAATATTTAACCGCCTTTTAAAAGGCGGGGCTATTAGTAGCCTAATTAAATAGATAGAAGGGTAGTTCTACTAAGGTAGCACGTTAATTACTTAACTTAGGGATTCCTAGTTATAGGGACGCTTATAATAAGTAATAATATAGTTAATATAATATCTAATAGTCTCTAGTACCTTATAAATATATACTTTACTAGTATCCTAGATAAACTTATAGATTTAATTTACTAATATAATAAGATAATAATTAAGGGGTAGTAGTAATTAAGCTACCTTAATAGCTTCCTTTTAGAGAAAGGCTTCTTAGATCTTAGGGAAGAAGCCCTAGAAAAGTAATATACTTATATAGAATTTAATAAAAGAGGCTGCTAAAGCCTTTAATAGTAAGCTAAAATAGTATAAGGGTATACCTAAGTATAGTAGTAGAGTATACTATTAGGGCTCGTCGCTATTATATTAGATAGTAATAAATAGAGATAGATTAGTTACGGAGAAATAGGCTTCTCTATATTACTAGAGGACTTTAGGGATTATTAGTATTATAAGGGTAGCTTTAATATTTTTAGTAGTTTAAGATAATTAATTAGTATTATAAAGCCTTTTATATAGTATTACTACTATATTAACAGGGACTCTTTTAATTTATATAGATTAATTAATTAAAAAAACTATTAAGGCTATTAAGAATAATAAAGTATTAGGAAGGCGGAAGTATTCCGCTATTACTTAAGCGAAACGTATAAAGTAGAGCCGATTCTATATTACTTTATACTAGGATAATTATAAGATAAGTTCTCTACCTTAAGAGACTAAGTATTTATAATCTAATTATATATTACTATAGCCTTAAAGGGATAGTTAATAATTTAAAAGGTAAAATATAATTATTTCTACCCCCTTAGTACCTTCTCTTTCCCCCCCTAGTTATAAAAATACTAGGCTTTTTACTTTACCCCCTTTTTATTAACTTTAGTCCTTTAAATTCTAACCGCGTAGTTATATAATTTTATAAACTTATTAATTTATACTTTTATTACCTTAAGAGAGGTGTCTAATAGACTATTTAGAGGTAGATTTATAAGGAATAGTATATTATTAATTAGAGTAGGGGAGTTAGGAAATAATAAGTAGCTAGAAATATTAGAAGTACGCGTTATAAGAGGTATTATTATAATAATATAGAGCTAACCTAATACAGGGGGGTATAGTTATAGGTATTTAGGGGGTATAATGGTAGGTAGTTAGAGGGTGTAATTATAGGTAAAGGGGGTGTAACCGTAATATCTCCCAAGATCAATTGAGTACACATAGCCGCCGAGCCGCAATTGTCGCCATCCGCCGAATGACGCACCTCGGCAGATCTCTAGAATAACTTGAGCTAAGTTGGAGTATTTTGGTGCATGAGCTCCTGTCGGTAAAGTTTACGGTCACCATCCCATAATTACAGCATGATCCAACGGAATCTGTTACGTCAATCGCGAATGCTATGTTCGAGATCTTATCAACCATCACAGAGCGTAATATCAAGATCTTTTCATCGACCCGTGCGAATACCTGCACTACGGACGAACATAGCTCCAAGATGCTACTCGACAACGACTGAGACGGATGGCGACGCAAGGATCGAGGGGGAGGAATCAGGAACCAGCAACGAAGAATCCACCAGCAAGGAATTAGAGGCTAAAAATAAAGAGATAATAGATCTAAAGGTTCGCCTCAAGCTCCTCCAGCACTATAAAGATAACATACTCATTTCACCTCCGTTCTAGGATCGATACCTCCGGTCCGTCGCCGACTTTCGTAACCTCCAAGACCGCACAAAGCGTGACGTTGATTCCGCAAGAGCCTTCGCCATCACTCGCTTCGCCGGAGATCTTATCGAAAGCGTTGACAACCTCGATCGTGCTCTTGGTACCGTCCCTGCGGAGAAGCTTAGCGAGTCAGAGAGCAACAAGGAGCTGGTGAATTTGTATGAGGGGCTCAAGATGACGGACACTATATTGATGCAAACCCTGAAAAAGCATGGGTTGGAGAGGTTCGATCCCGCTGAGGCTGGGGAAATGTTTAATCCGAATCTGCATGAAGCGACGTTTCAGACCAAGGTGGAGGGGAAGGAGGATGGTCAGGTCTTTATGACGCAACAGAAAGGGTTCTTGCTGAACGGGAGGGTTGTGAGGGTATGACCGAAAATTGTCCCCACGATATCCCTATAATGAAATTGACTTCGTTGTTAGGCTGCCAAGGTTGGCGTTGCCAAAAACAGCTGAAACATCTTCGATTGCTCGGGTTGAGCGTTTTCTTCCTTCAAGTATGTAAATACTAGTGAGCATTTACGTTGGGGCTTGGGAAAGCACTGTGTAGATATCCACTCCCCTCTGCGCTAGGAAATGTGTACGGCATGTTTGTGGGTATCGGCACGATATTGCATGTATAGAGTCGAACGGATCCTTTTATGTACAATCACCTCTAGCGCTCTGACCTCTTTCTCGAACCTGATAGGCTGGTCATCTTAGTTCGACACCCAGCTTCCGCGCCAACTGCTTTTCTACCTCTCGCTGGAGTTGATTGGCTTCCCGGTTCCAAAGGGTTCTCTCCAAACTTCGGTAATTTATTCGATAGCAAAGGCTTTTCCTTCCTGAGATAGGATGCACGAATGTGTCTGTCAGCTTCACGTCCTCTACTCTATCTCCTCCAACATTTCTCACTATTTCCATGAGATCGTTCTCATGGAAATCTGGGGCGTTGGTTGTCGCTTCGCCACCAGCGCCGCTACTCGAGCCTCCCACCCAGAAAGAAGTATCTTTGTAGCAGGCTGGGTGCTTCGAGAACGGTACAAAAGTGTTGATCTGATCCGTCGATGAGAATTGGGACAAGAAGCGTTCGTCCTTTGACCAGAACAGCCGGATGTCGGGTATTGAATATAAAATCATAGCAACACGCTCAAGACCAAGACCAAAAGCCCAGCCCAGCTGATTCGGTACTCCAGCATTAATCAGAAGCTCCTGCTTGCTTACGCCGCATCCAAGGATCTCTAACCATTCTCCTTGCCAGTATACCTCCAATTCCCAGCTTGGACTTGTGAATGGAAAATATGCCTCTACCCAGCGTACTTTCAAGGGCTCCATAGCGCTCGTCCCACTGTCTTTAGCTGCCACTGCTGCCTTATTTGCTCTTGAGAATAGTTTCACCACCACGCCCTCAAGCGTTCTCTTCAAATGAGCTGCGATTGCTTCGACCTCTTGTGGGCTGTGATGCGCTGCTTGCAGTGGATTTCTTGTTGGATGATGGGTTGGATTCGGATCTTCGACTTGCAGGTTATGTTTTGACAGCATCTCCAAATCCACCCAGACAGCCTTTGCTATATCCCCCTCTGGCACTTTCCCTCGATCCCATGTTCTCGCACCCTCCATCTGATGGAAGACAGGGTAGTGGCTCCGATCAATAGCATCTCTTCGATAGACATCGGCGCTGATGGTGTATCCTTCACTAGCGTTACTCCGAAATATCTCTGCCTCATGAGCGCTTGTGTGGGTCCTTAGCACCGTATCCTTGTTGATGTAGTAGGTATCAGTGCGACTTCTGCCAGGGTGATCTGGGGGAAACCCGAGAGAATCAAAGTTCTGGGCTACGGAGACAATTGGATGGAGGTCATTGTAATTCGTATACGTTGGTCTGGGGAAGCTTTTCTGGATGACTTGGCGAGTAATAGATATAGGATGCGAGGGCTGTAGGTGTAGTCTGCAAGGAAGCAATGCAAGGATGGAAGTAGGAACATTAGTCCAGTCATCTGTGGGGAACACCGTGCCATCGACAGTGAGGGAAGAGCCTTTGCGAACAGTGGCAGACTCGGTAACTGATCATGCTTAGCGTAGGTAATCTGATAGACTTAGTCCTGACCTCTATTTACCCGTGGATTGATAGCGGCGCTGATGCGGTGGTGGTTTGGTAACGTACAATTTCGCTACAATAGCGAGACCAGTCCCAGTGCTCTTGCTCCGCACGGACTTCACCGCTCTCCCCGTAACTGCCAATCTCATGCCTGCTCTGATGAGGTTTGACAAGACAGAGGTCCGGATGCGGTCCATCTAACGCTGATGGCGCGCGTCTACCAGGATATATGGACGTTCCTTAAAGTACCTAAGTTCTTTGTTACTTTATATTATTCACAGTGAGTAAGTCATTCACTGCAGAGACAAATAACTTGCTACTATCGTCGCGGGCTACTATGAATAAGCTTTCGCTTCGACTAAGCAAGTTGACTGTCTTATCAACAGTTGGACTGACTTTACATTAGTCAATAACATGGCTCTTCGACGTGCGGCTCTCCGCAATATCTCTACTTTATCTCGTCAAAGTCACCATCACTGCTACAGCTCCTCCACCTCCTCAGTCAATGCAACTGAAGTTTCCCATTTCAGTGATCTCGCTTCATCTTGGTGGGACCCTCACGGTTCATCTCGGTTGCTGCACCAGATGAATCCTCTACGCCATCAATTCATCTCGTCTTGTCTCGAGTCGCAGCTAGATCCAGCACCTTCTAGCAGGCGACGTTATCTTGATGTCGGCTGTGGTGGTGGTATTTTTGCTGAAAGTGCGGCCCGGCTGCCTCAAACTAAGAACGTTATTGGCATCGATCCGAGCAGCGAAGTCATCTCAGTAGCCAAAAAGCATGCTAGTCAGGATCCTCTACTTACAGAGGCAGGACGGCTAGTCTATCAGAATCTTTCTGTAGAAAACTTGACCTTGCCTGAAACAAGAGACCAAAAGTTTGACATAGTCACCCTCTTCGAAGTCATTGAACATATTGATCAGCCAGCCCCATTTCTCATCTCTTGTCTCCCTTTCGTCAAACCGGGTGGATGGCTCATCCTCAGTACTATTGCGCGGACTTGGACTAGTTGGCTGACTACTAAAGTGGCGGCTGAATACATAGTCGGGCTAGTCCCTAAAGGCACTCATGATTGGGGAAAATATGTCAATGAGCAGGAGCTGCAGAGTTTCTTCCGAGCCCAAGAAGGTTGGGGTCGGGGTGGGGGCTTGAGAAGTCAGGGCTGTGTATATGTGCCTGGCCTGGGTTGGAAAATGGTGGAGGGCGGGGAGAGGTGGGGAAATTACTTTTTGGGTGTGAGAAAGGATCCTGGTGGATAAAGCATTCGCATCGAGCACATCATTCGAGATTGCAGATGCCCAGGTAGATTGTTCTTTTATCTGAATTGCTTCAACGTTCTCGGGGTATCTTGATTGGTCCTTCTATGTATTTCACAATGCCCATCGCCCTAGCATGGGCCAGCAAATTCCATTGTAACCTGGGTTACGCCTGACACCATTCGAACAATAAGTCGTATCAACATAAAAGGGGCGTGTGTCACTTCTTCAAGTGCGAAAAGTCCCTGAGTACGCCCGCCATATGGGTGTTCGTGGTCTTTCCGCCCTTCCTTGGCTTCTTTGGCTTCTTTGCTTGCCTGACAGGTTCCAATTTGATGCCGCGACTTTTATTGGCAGGCTGCAGACCTGCTTTTTCCAACTCATCTGCCAGTGCTCCCACCTCTGGAAGCTTAATCTTGTGCCATATCAGTTGAAACTCTTCATCCACAGAGTAGTCCAGTGAAGGGTCATTTAGCCATACCCACTTAGCGTGGTCATCTTTCTTGTTTCTCGTCACCAGGAGCCTGCCCAGCGGTTCAAGCTCATCGATCACGTTTTCGACATCAGGCCATCCGTCCTTCAATTTTTTCACTTCAAGACCTTGAGCTGTCTTTTGGTCCTGCAAAAAAGCAAGCAGGTCGTCTCCTGTCCGAATGTTGTAGATCGAGCGGTAAGTATATGTGCCCTCTCCTCCGTCATTCTTTGGGTGGTACTGCACTTTGGCGTGTTTCCTCAATGCCCTCTTCACATTATCCTTGTACTGCTCCGGTTCGTTATGGATATTCAGATAGGAAATAATGTCAGTTAAAGTTTGCGGCCGACCCTTATCCTTGATGTAATCTACCGCATAGACCATCTGAGTGTACAGATTTTTGCCTGTCCCCGTATCTGACGGTTGAGAGTACGCTGTAGTCTCTGGTCTCTTCCGCTTGTTGTCACCTTGCAATGCAGGTTGGGAGGACACAACAGACAGGGTGGGTTCGGTGGAAGCAGCCGCTACCCGCTTATTGGCTACCTTGCTGGAAGCGTTGGCGGTACTGGCCTGAAAGCTGCTGATCTGATCCTTGAGGTAGGACATGATAACAAGCCAGGTTGTATGTCGATACTGTTGTTAGTAGTACATGTTGTTGGGAGTATGAGAGTGCGAACCAAGTAACTTATGAACCCTAGTTCCCGAAAGGTTGAACGACGCGCTTAGCGCGCGCCAAATCCGGCGGTGTCAATTGTTACTTTAAAGTGTCCAGCTCGTAAGGGCAGTCATGTCCCCGCAAACAGTAATCCCACGTTCACCTGGACGTCCTTTTCGACATCACATTCGTTTCGCTTCACGACCACCCTTCCAATAGAACGGATTACTGGTGTCTGAACCCATGAGCGAAGGTAGCTATACCATCAGTGAAAGAACCTGAAGCTCTGCCGTGATCATTCACAACTTAGAAATACACCACACCTAACCACTTGCTGCATGTTTTAACCAGAACCACGAGCGTGACTGCTCACCCTGTGCAGGGCAATGGCGGCTGCTGAGCTTGACATTGCTCAGCTGTCAACCTACTGCTCCTTACCACAGCAAACGATCAACACTCTACTAGATGCACCTACCGCTGAACTGGTTCGAAACCTTCTGGAGAAGGTAGCAGCAAAAAGTCGCGAACATAATGAGCTTGCATCTGCGAAGCTCAAATTGGGAGTTGAGCTTGAGAATGCAGTACGTGGTGGGGAAGCCAAGAGTCGCGTCTTGAAAGGGTCTATCGACAAGGCTCTCAAGGAGGCTGCGGATCTGAGACAGAGGCTACAAACGGAAGGTAGGCATATCACTACTCCACGCCTAAGATGATCTGACATGGAATGTAGAGACCGCGAGAGCATCGGTGGAGGCGGAGCTTGAGGACCTGAAGAAATCTACCTCTGAATCATCTTCGGATTTATCTACTCAGGTAACACGGATATGCGCACTAGAATCTTCGAATAGGGACACTCTTTCCCTTTTGGAGTGCAAGACCACAGCTTACGATAGATTGGCCGAGGAACTAAACGCGCAACACCAAAAGACGCTCGAATTGCGACGTGAAGTCTCGACCTTGGAGCAATCCCTACAGTCTGCGAATGCAGCCTCCACTAGCGTACGGTTTCATGAGCAAGGCTTACAACAAGAGATCGAGTCCCTTGAAAGGAGCAATGACTGGCTCGACAAAGAATTGAAGATGAAGTCCGCAGAGTATACCAAGTACCGCAAGGAGAAAAGCTTGCGTATCGCAGAGCTCCAGCGACAGTATGACGACGCACAAAACACCATTGATTCTGCGCATCGCACCGAGACGAACCTGCGTAGGAGATTGGATGAAATAATTCATACAGCCGATGAATCCTTCTCTAAAGTCCAAAGGATGCAAGAGGAGCTTGCCAAGAAAGACGAGACGTACAAGATCGAGCTGGATGCGGCCAACCGCCTGACTGAGCTGATAAGAAATTCGGCCAACACCGAGCGACAAAGGCGGCAGGATCTTGCCGCGGAGCTCGAAACTGCAAAGGAAAAAGCGTCCGTGCAAGTTGGAAGACTCGGAGCTGAATTGGAAACGGAGCACCGGGACAAAGAAGCAGCTGATGCTAGGATAGGCGAACTTGAGGTTCAACTCGAGCAACTTCAAGCCAATCTTTCGGCATTGCAGAGTAGATCGTTGCCGCCTAGCTCCCCCAACCAAGGTCTCAATGGACACACAACTCCAACAGGACGGGGTGCGTCTACGTCAATCGGCTCTCCTGGAACACCGCGGCCCAAGGGAGGTCTTAATATCACTCAGATGTATAGCAGTTATAACGACCTCAAATCAGAATTAGAGGTCGAGAAGCGCCGGAATGAGAAGCTCAGCTCCACTCTTGACGACATGATCCAAGACTTGGAATCTCGCCAACCTGAAATCGAAGAGTTACGCTCAGATCATGCTCGTCTAGAATCCGAGATAGTCGAGATGTCTTCATTGGTAGACGTGATTGGTAAAGAGCGCGATCAGGCCTTGAAAGGCGTGAAGAAATGGGAAGGCCAGGTTGAAGCTAAAGTCAGGGAAGGGGAATTACTTCGACAACAGCTTCGCGATCTTAGTGCTCAGGTAAAAGTCTTCCTAATGGAGGTCCACCTTCGCGATCAGGGTTATGACGATCTTTCTGCAGAGGCGCGTGCACAGCTCGAGCGGCTGGCTCAAGGCCAGGCTGATGGAGAAATGCAAGAGGATCTAACCGATACGGGTCGCTTTATCAATCAGAATTTGGTAACTTTTCGGAATATTGGGGAGCTTCAGGAGCAGAATACTAGCTTGCTGAAGATCACCCGAGAAATCGGAGAAAAGATGGAGCATGAAGAGTCTGTTCGGAGACAATTAGAGGAGACTCGGAGTTGGGATGATCTCCAGGAAAAGTACGAACGTTGCAAGGACGAGGTGAAATCTTTGGTGACTCAATCACAAAGCTATATCAGGGAGCGGGACATGTTCCGTCGAATGCTCTCGCATAGAGGCCAATTACCGCCGGGCACTGACGCCAGTGCGCTGTTTGACGATTCTGTCAATGGTGATGCAGCACCTACTACGCCAAGGTATGGCGAAGTATTGAGTAGTGTCGAAGACTCTCCGTCCGCAAAAGATTTGGCCGATTACGCCAAATTGTACAGGGATATGCAGGCACACTTTGACGCCTATAGGAACGAAGCTGCGACAGACCGATCGACCATGAAAGATCAAGTTGACAGTCTTTCGAGGCTCAATGGTGAGCTTCGGGGTGAAGTTGTGCGCGGAAATAGCCAGGTCTCGCTCGCACATGAACGTTACGAAATGCTCCAGGCGAATTACGCAATGCTTAGGACCGAAAATGGGGAGCACCAGAAGAGATCCCAATCTCTGTCCGATAGCGCGGCCAAGCAAGAATTGCGAGTCCAACAAGTAGCTGAAGACTTGGTCGAAGCCAAGGGCCTTATTGACAGCATCCGCAACGAAAATGCGAATTTGAAAGCGGAAAAGAACTTTTGGAAGTCTATTGAGAAGCGCATGGCCGAGGACAACGGATATCTGTCTAACGAGCGTAGTAGGCTGAATGCTCTGAACACTAACCTCGAAAATCTGCTTAACGAACGAGAATACTCTGACAACGAGGCACGTCGAAGATTACAAACGCAAGCTGACAACCTTGAGAAGGAACTGCAATCTACAAAGAACAGGCTTTCCGAGGAAATTGAAGAAAACAAGAGGGCCGCGCGGCGACGTGAGTACGATAATGAACAAAGCCAAAAGCGTATCGACGATCTTGTTTTCAGCCTCGGCGCGATTCGTGAACAGCTCGTCGCCGCTAACACTAACAAAGATCATTTGTCAGCCAGGGTAGACGACTTGACCATAAAACTCCGTAGCGCCGAAGAGCGTGTCACTGTCTTGCAATCAACGACGACTTCTCGCCCTGATGCGACGAACGGCGATCCATCTCACGACTCATCCGCCAATGGCGACGATTCTACCCTGAGTAAGGAGCAAGAACTTGCAGTTCAAGCGTCTGAACTCAATCGCGACCTTAACTTGACTAAGGCCGAGCTCGAGAACGTCAAGGGCCAAGTCGAACAGTACAAGGCAATCAGCCAGGCATCAGAGGAGGAGTTACAGAGTTTGAATGAGACTCAAGACCTGTACCGCCAGGAGATCGATAAACTTGTCAAAGACAAGGATGCCAGGATCAAGGATCTTGAGCAGCACGTCGAGGACACTACTTCGGAACTTGCCTCCACCAATTTGGAGCTGGCTGATCTTCGCACTGAACAAGCAGAGAGCGGGCAACGTTTCGAGGACCTCAAGAAAACGTTCGAAGCAGAAATTGCTCATTTGAAGGATCAAGCCGATCGTCATGCGGCCGCAGCTCAATTCTATCAAGAGGATTTGAAAACTCAAGCTGACATTGCCCAACAAGCACAGAACAACTATGAGACAGAGTTGGTTAAGCATGCGGACGCAGCCAAGGCTCTGCAAAAGGTGCGAGCCCACTATAACGAGCTTCAGCTTGAGGTTGTGGAGATCAAGACGGAAGCAGAAACTGCTCGCACAAATCTTAGTCAGAGCAAAGAAAGCTGGTCGGAATCGTGCGTTCGATATGAGAACGAGGTAAACGCCCTCAAAGCTGGGCGTGAGGACTTGACTGCTCAGAATAATCGTCTCCATCAACAGCTGGAGACTGTCACGGCGCAAATATCTAGTCTGAATAGACGTACCTCAACCGATGACGACACTGCGAATGAGGATTCTCCGACAACTGGTCTCGAAAACCTGCAGGAGGTCATTGTGTACCTTCGACGTGAGAAGAATATAGTCGATGCGCAACTAGAGATGTCTTCTCAAGAAGGGAAACGTCTAAAACAACAACTTGACTATACTCAGTCGCAACTAGATGATGCTCGTCTGCGGCTTAACCAACAGCGACGGGTAGAAGCTGATAACGAGCGTTCCATTCTTGACCATAACAAGCTAACGGAAACTATCAACGAATTGAACACGTTTCGCGAGTCCAGCGTCACCTTGCGTGCCGAGTCTAGGCAAGCACAGGCTGCCTTGGCCGTGAAAACGATCGAAGTCGAGAGTTTGAAAGCTCAGATAGAGCCTTTGCAGGCGGCGATCCAGGCACTCAGAGACCAAACCGAGGCTCAAGAGGGAGAGATGAAGCTTCTCAAAGAGAACTCCGATCGATGGCAGCAACGGGCACAAAATGTCTTACAAAAATACGACAGGGTGGATCCTGCTGAGCTCGAAGCATTGAGGGAACAGCTGAAAACGTTGGAGAATCAGCGCGATGAGATTTTGTCGTCCAAGCAGACCTTGCAAGAGCAAGCCAATAGCGCTGCACTTCAGGTAACCCAAACCCAAGAACAAGCTGAAGCGAGGCTGGAAACGTTGAAAGCAAGGCTCACCGAACAGTTCAAGTCGAGGTCGAAAGTCCTGTCAGACAAGATCAAAGAGAAAGATACTGCGTTATTGAACGCTTCGACCGAAAAGCAGGACCTCGAACAACAGATCGTTAAAATGTCTGGTTTGCAGAACGAGCTTGACACGACAAGGGCAGAGAGAGACTCTGTGGTCGAGAAAGCTGGAAAGCAGACCACAGAGAGTCACGCTGATGCCCGCAACGGAAGTGAGGACGGTCAGGTGGACGAAGGTGAAGCTCAGAGACCGACACAAGCCGACGCGCACACCTTGCAAAGTAAGCTGGCCGCCAGCGAAGCCCGTGCTGGTAATGAGGCGTCGCAATCTGCCAATCTTCGAAGTGAATTGGATGCATCCAGATCAAGGGCGGCGGAGCTCGAATCGCAAATCGTAAGTACCGCAGCAAAGATAAACATCTGGTCGTTAACTTTACCTTCAGAAGAAGTTGCAAGAGAGCATCGATGCGTACAAAGTCGAATTGGCTCAATTGCGCGATACACAGCAACAAGCGAGCTATACGCCCAATGAAGAGGTAGCACAGCAATTGGCGAACCTTCGCAGGGATCTCGCTCAAGCTCAGCAAGATACCGAGAACCTCCGCGCAACTGCTGCCGTTAATACAACCCTAGCCAATGCGCCCATTGAGGATGGTTCTATGTCACTTGCAGACCAAGTCGCCCAACATGTTGAGGTAGTGCGTGCGGAGCTTGAGGTAAGTTACAATGAGCGAGTCAAGGAAGCCGAGGAGAACATGGAGAAGAAAATGAACGGCATGAGGACGCAACTCACTACCAAGCTGAGGGAAGGGAAGGCTGCAATACGTCAAAGTCTTGTGGCAGAACATGAAAAAGCGTTGCAAGCGCTGAAAACAGACTATGAACAGCAGGTCGAAACACTGAAGACGAAGCACAAGGATGAACTGGACGAGCTCAAACGCAATGAGGGTTCCAGGTTTGCGAAGCTTAGGGATATCTGGGACCAGGAGCATCAGGCCCTCCACGGCAGTGACGGATCTTCAGAGGTCAAACCTGAGGGGGGTGCGGCTCGTAGTCCATGGGAACCTTCAGAAGCAGAGGCAAGGGCGCTCGTGCAGTCGAATGAGGTAGTAAGAAGCATCGTGAAAAAGAACATTACCGCCCATGTGAAGAAAGGAACTGATGAACAAGCGGCTATATTAAAGGAAGAACACGAGAAGGCCATGACCGATTTCCAGACCAAGGCAAATATAGCCAAAGAACACGCAGTGATGATGGAAGGCAAGAAGACGGCTTTGCAGATCAACATGGCCAATAATAAGGCCAAGATCTCACAATTCAAAATTGGGATGGTGGAAAGAGCTGCTCACGAAACACCCGAAAAACCCGTACAAGAAGTATGGTCTGTCGTAAAGGATGCAAAGCCGCCACCAATTGTGGCCCCAGCACAACAGGGTCCACCTAAGGCTCAAAACCCGCCTGCAACGACATCATCTGGGCAGCCCACCTCGTCAGCAGCCCCTCAGAGTACTAGTACTGCCGAACCAACGCTTACGGCAGCTTCCGCCAGCCAACCTACATCCTTGGCTCTGAACACTCCTAACACTCAGCAAGCATCCATGCAGATAAGTCAATCAGGCCGGCAGCCAAGCACCCCAACACTCGGACGCCCAATACCAGCTGGTGCGCCTCCTCAAGGCCCATCGCCCACACAGCAGAGCGCTCCTCGCCAGTTGCCAGCTCAGGAACAATTACCATTGAACGCGGAAAACACCGATCAGGGTCGGCCTGCAATCCAAGGTCCTCCGTCTCAACCTAGGAAGCTGCCGCAAGAAACAGCCGTTAATGAACACAACGCAGGAACAGGTCCTGCAGCTTTGAAAGGTCTACAGCAATCGAGTCTACCAGTAGCGAGAGGGGGTTCCGTGCGCGGGAATTATATTCCACGAGGAAGAGGCGGCGGTCGCGGAGGCCCTCAAGGGATCAACACCAATCAGGCTCAGCAGCAGGTCAGGCACAGTCCTACGGGCGGTGGAATGAACCCAGGGGCCAAACGTTTCGTTCCTGGGAACAAGAGACTGAGAGATGACGAACAGCAAGGGGTGGATGTAGGTAATGGCAAGAGGATACGGGGAGGTGGTTTAGGTGGGGGCGGTTCGTAACGGCAAGTGCACGGTTCGGGTAATCACATTTTCAAGCAGTGTGCCTGGTGAAGGGTGGCTGCTTCCATGCATTGCGCGGAGTTCCTCACAATGGCAGACCCGCTCTCAAGGTGGCCGAGTGATGGCGTCAGCATGGTCTTCACTTACATACTTGCACATTAGTCTTGTAGATAGAACTTCATTTTACTACGCCAAAGCTGGCTAACATCAGTCGTTTCTTCGTAGTTCCCCGCTACGACATCACATTACATAGGCCGGTGTTTTCGAATTTATAGCGGTGTTCGTGTTTCCAGGTAGAATTACTTTACAAATCCAGGACGCCCTGTCTCCCACACCCCATTTAATCTTGACACTCCCAAATGGTGGGTCCGCCCCTTTCCAAAACACCCACCACCCTCATCTCTGCATCTACTCTCTTCAGCGGCACGAACCCTATCACTTTGGGCGCAAACGTCATCGTTCAGGTCCGGTCTCGCCTCTCCTCCACCTGTAGGTTTTCTCCGGCCTTGCATCCCTGGTCGAGTACCGAAGTTGGAGCCTCGAGACCTTTTTCGAGAGATACATCTCAACATCGTCATGAGGTCAATAACTTTGCTCGAAAGGTCGATTACTGACCGTGCGGAACCTCATCAGACGGTCCCGTAGACATTGGCGAAGGCACCATCATCAACGAGCGCGCTACCATTGGCCTCCTCTCTGCTCCTCAAAGCGAGAGCAGTGAGAATGGAATACCAACGGCTATGCCACATGTCAGTATTGGCCAGGGTGTTCATATTGGATCCGGCGCCGCTGTCGAAGCAACGAGCATAGGCGCGTTTACTATCATTGAAGCCGGAGCTATAGTGGGGAAGGGGGCGGTGGTGGGGAAGCGGTGCAAGATTTGTGCTAAGGTGGAGGTCGGAGAGGGATCTGTTGTGGGAGACGGGATAGTTGTCTGGGGAAGTCGCTGGGGGGAGTGGAGGGCTGAGAAGGCGGCTGAGGAGTTGGATGGGAAGAGGGAAGGGTGGGTGAAAGAACAGGGAGAAGGGATGAGGAGAGTCTGGACTGGAAAGTAGGGGATGGTCCAGCTATATGCAAAATACTCCAATCTGAAAGGGCGAACTACGAGGTACCTATCAATTTGGGGTGAACTAGATCCTGTGCTGCATTCTGGTTGGCTATCGAAGCTAACTTTTGCCAGGTTCAATGGATGATAGCTCTTCGAATTACAACTCTCCAGCACCAAGCACACTTGCTTAGGATGTATACATGAGCTAATTGCAGCAATTGAGTCGGCTCGTCAATCCTCTCGAGAATCCTGTTTTCACATGAACCAGGACCACTTTGACATTCTTCATTTGGCTTCTAGTGCACAGATCATGCTCTGACGGTGCAGCTAAAACCATCTGTTGCCCACGAGACTTGAACCCTTTTGGCACAGACCTTTCACGCGAAGCCCGAAGATGTGGCTGTCATGGCCCCAGGTCTGCAGGGATAGGATTGGGCATTCTACCTATAATGCCTCGGAGTAACTCATTCATAAATAAGTCTCATCATTATCCCTTCGAGCAAATTGCATGGCCCGTATTGCAGCGTTGAATTACGAGCAGCGATATGATATGTCGCAGATCTTTGGCTTGGTGTTCTGTAGAAGTCCTGCGGCTTCTCGAATTCTTTGGCTATACTAGTAGTTATGCCGCTGAGGTCCGGTCACGACCGCCAGAAAGCAATTCAATCAGTGAAGCATATTGAAGCTAAATCCAGTACGAAGTTTCGTGTTTTAGGCCTACGCTATAGCCAGAAGACGCCGTTCTCCCCCAAGTCATGGACAATGGACCATGTATTTGTATTTGGCATGTCTGCATTCCCAGAGTTGCGGCAGTCGATCATGGAATGCTAGCCGCCATGTGCGTCAAGACCAGGGGAGCCCGTCACTGAATCCGGGCATAGGTAAGTACCTGCATCTGAGATGCTAGAGAAACACTATGGCTGTGTTAGCTTGGTTGATAATATGTTTTTGATCCTACTTACGTTGCGTGGTTGCTTAGTTCTACATGGAATTTGCCAAGAGATTAGATATTCTAGAGTATCCTAGTCCCGAACCTCGGCATTCGGCTTTCAGTGTACTTTAGATATCGATGTGGTTCACCATCACCGGCGAGGTAGCTCCCTTTCCACTTTGTAATGCCCAAATCTCTTTTTTATCCGTCCCAACATATCCGTACCTTGAGGCGGATACACGTATGCGCTCGCTGGTCCAAACTCAGGAATTCGGGGTTCTTGCAACCGATCCCACAACGAAGGCAAATATCAAGCACAGGGAAGACTCGGCAGCATGTTGCCCCCACTATAGAGCAGTTGCGGCAGCCCTTTGAGCAGAAGAACAATTCAGTGCTGTTGGTACTCGCGATGGCAAATGTGGCACGGGCTGACTGATGCAGCTATTATACCTTGAGCGTTATCTTGGGGACAGTAGCGCTTTCATATGGCTCGGTACCGATGTACAAAATGGTTTGTTCATTGTTGCATGTTCTCGAAGCCTTCCACTCATACTATTCACAGATCTGTCAGCAAACTGGTTGGGGAGGCCAGCCTATCAAAGCTTCTATACACTCGAATGACCCTGCCACTCGGCTTACGCCCGTGACTGACTCCCGCCGTTTACGTATTACCTTCAATGGGTCTGTATCAGATGTGATGCCATGGAAGTTCACTCCACAGCAACGAGAGGTCCGGGTCCTGCCGGGGGAAACCGCGTTGGCATTTTACACGGCTACGAACAAAAGCAGCGAGGACATCATTGGGGTGGCGACCTACAGTGTAACGCCTGCTCAGGTGGCACCATACTTTAGCAAGATACAGTGCTTTTGTTTCGAGGAACAGAGACTGAACGCTGGAGAAACAGTCGACATGCCAGTTTTCTTCTTCATTGATCCTGACTTCGTCAACGATCCCACAATGACCAAGATCGATACCATTACCCTGTCATACACGTTCTTCAGTGAGTTGCCACATGTTCATACCTTCCGGGTCAGAACACCATGCTAAACCAACGGCCTACGTAGAAGCACGATATGATAAGAATGGTAATTTGACGCCCATGCCGATGACCATGGGATGATCTCGTATACGCCGACGCCTTCGTGCTCCGCCAAGGTCCTCATGTTATATTTGCTCATACTTGAGAAAGGCTGCAGAAGTACTAAGAGCGATGTCCCACATACCAGGAAGCGGTCAGCTGCACCGCCTGGGTGAGCTGGCACCCACCATGGATCTGCAGAGAACATAAAATCTGGCGGTCCGTTAGTATTGACAGCCGGACAGCAGGGTCATGGATGTCGAAGGTTTTCCTAGAGAAGGAATGACAGCGATTACGGCTTAGATCCGATTAAAATAAATATTTTATCAACGCGAGGCCCGAGACAAGATTGGTAATCCAAGACATTGGGCTGTGATTCTCAGTACGCAATAAGCAGACATCTAGAATAGAGAATGAAAAAACCTCCATCCTGCTACCCCATGTAACCTTGGATGACGTGTAAGTTTGTTTTCATCCAAGATTGACCTCCTTAATTAGCCTGTGCACTCTAGAATCACGGTCAGACCGGTCTATACCGATTTAGTTATAACGATATCCGCTAGGTAACGATATTTATCCGTGCAACTGATTATTCTTTTGTGCAGAAGAACGATACCTATCATAATGATCTCCTTTTCTGAATGATATTTTCTCGTGCAAATGACGATCATTGCGGAGTACTACCGCACGCTACGTATTTAGCAGCCCTAGCCTGAAAGAGCTTAGCAATTAGCCTAGCGGCGGGTGAATCAGTGGCTGCTCTCCTGCTCCAAGACGGAGCGCGTTCCCTTAGATCCTTGAAAACAAACATAAAATACATTGCTTTCGTCCGGGACTCATCATGGCATTACTTGTAGATAAATACCGCCCACGCTCGCTGGAGGCATTGACATACCATCCGGACCTCTCAGAGCGGCTCAGAAGCCTCGTAAGACGCTCTGTTCGCTCCTCGTAACAGCAGCTAATGATATATCACGTCCAGGCGCGAAGCGGAGACTTCCCCCATCTTCTGGTATATGGACCATCAGGGGCAGGGAAAAAGACAAGGATAGTCACTACTCTACGGGAGCTCTACGGACCTGGAGTCGAGAAGATCAAGATTGACTCTCGTGTGTTCCAAACGACCTCCAACCGCAAACTCGAATTCAACATCGTTGCCTCGGTATACCACTTGGAAATCACACCCTCCGATGTTGGCAACTTCGACCGAGTAGTCATCCAGGATCTCCTCAAAGAAGTTGCGCAGACCCAACAAGTGGACCAATCAGCTCGGCAACGATTTAAAGTTGTGGTCATCAATGAAGCGGATCATCTTACCCGAGATGCGCAGGCAGCCCTAAGGAGAACGATGGAAAAATACAGCCCAAACCTGAGGCTGATATTGTTGGCGAATAGTACAGCGAACATTATTGCGCCGATTCGGTCAAGGACTCTCTTGGTGAGGGTAGCTGCACCTACAGAAACAGATATTTGCATAGTCCTCAAGAAGGTGGGGGCGCAGGAAGGATGGACGGAGGCCGAGGGCTTGAACAGGAGGATCGCGAAGGACAGTGGAAGGAACTTGAGGAAGGCCTTGCTCATGTACGAGGCGGTGCATGCTCAAAAGTTAGGCCAATATAGTGGATCTAATGACTTTGCTAATATATGGATTGCAGTGAAAAGGTCACAGACAAAACTCCAATTCCACCGCCTGATTGGGAAGCTCTCATTGCACAGATTGCAGATGACATCATGGTAGAGCATACCCCAGCACGGATACTGCAGGTTCGTGCAAAGCTGTATGACCTTCTGAGTCATTGCATACCGCCAACGACCGTGTTAAAGGTATGTTTGATCTATTCCACCCTTTGCCCTTCAGACCCTGCTAACTAGGTAAAGACCTTGACCTTCAAGCTCATTCCCAAAATTGACGATGCACTGAAAGCAGACGTAATCAGATGGTCTGCTTTCTACGAGCACAGGATCAGATTAGGGAGTGTAAGTACCCATGGAGTTCCTTATCTATGCATCGTACTAATATATACAGAAACACATATTCCATCTGGAAGCTTTCGTTGCAAAGTTCATGAGGATTTTAGAGAGGTTAGTCTATCAAATCGAAAATTGACAGCAATAGCTCATATTTAGATAGTTACTTGATGGGCATGGAATTCTAGGCGTCTTCGTTGTGTTTAAATCTTCGCGACGAGCCGCACGGACGGTGGAGTTTGCTCCTTAAAGTATAAACATTTTGGTGGGGCAGCGCGAGAAAGTCGGCAGCGACTTTTGGCACTAACACCCGGTCGTTATAAGGTTTCGAAGATTGTTGAGCTTCAATCCAAGCCTTGGTCAAATTCAGTACCGCCATCTATTCCTTGACAGATCACACATTGTCTGCTTGCTTTCAGGAAGACGCTCTGTAACATTCAATATGTCTTCAGGACTTATGGACACTGCTCCAGGGGGTGAGTCAGACCAGTACGTCACGAGTCAATCTTGACTGGCAACCCCAATACTAACAGCTGATTAGATACCAGTCGCAACAAACAGTAACAAACCCGCATTCGAAACAAGGCGGCCAAATGGGAGGTCAGCTCCCCCGCGCCCCTCAAACCGGTTTGATCCTCAAGCTTACCGCTACCCTAGATCCCGAGACGCAGGTTGACGCAGTCGAGTCTCAGCAAGAAGAGCAGAAGGCCGCGAGAGGGAGGAAGACTGCGGACAACGTGAGCTACGGGCAGAACATTTCGGAGGTTGGAATGGGCGGCAAGACGACGGAGGCTAGCGGAGATGCAAATCAGGGTATGCATTGAGAACACTATGAACAATGGTCGTAGAGTCCACGGACGCTGATGGATGTGGTAGGCTCGGGTTTCGGTGGAACTGGTGCACAGGCGGAGGGTGACAACGCCAAGGAGTCCAGGCAAAAATCCGGCGGTTATGGTCCAGGATCAGGCGTTGGGGGATAGATAAGCTGGATAGGATAAACGAGACACTTAAGAGAATCATAATTTTCCCAATAAATTGTTTACAGGGCCGATGCCGCTGTAGGGGACGCATTGGGCAATTCGCCTGGCGTCGTAGCCGGTATCCGTTCTGCCTTCACATCTGCTGGTAGCTTAATCCTCGGGCTTCGCATATCAGCCAGTGTGACCCCAGCCTCCATTTTTGTCAGCCCCATGACTGGCGGATCGCCTCTCCTCACGAATTCGTAAAGTCCTACCTCGCTGTCAATGGATCTTTCGCTTGTAGAGGTACGCACGTAGTAGCTCACCAGGTAACTTGTTCCCAGCCAACCTCATTGCATCTCTCACCACCTGCTCATGCAACTCTCCCCTTATCTCGAATACGATCTGTGAGACGGCCACCCTCGCAGCCCAATAATCAAAGCTTCCCTTCCCTTTTCCCATTCTGGTTTCATTCCCACTGGTGTAAACCCCAATGTTCGCGGCGACTCTCGTATACAATCGATATCTTTGCCCCCGTAACCTTTTTTTGATAGCTTCGGCACCTGTGGCGAGCTGCGATGATGAAATACGTCGGTCGTGATCACGCATACGGATGCCGTAGTCGCCCCATACCACTGTTGTGCCTCTGGTGCTGCCACCTGTAGGCACACGACAACGGCCTTTGCGGTTCTTTTGGGTGTGGCCACGTTTCGGAGCCAACCAATTGAATGCCTGGGAAGTAGTTGTGAATTTTCGCAAGCTAGAATGTGCGAAGGTATCAGGGCAGACACCTAGAATTATTACTATCAGTATATGATGATTCCGTACTGGGAAGTCGCTACTAAGGATGGCGGTAAAGACCTACGGGAAGGAAGATAGCTCGGGACTCTGGTAGACAGCAAGTATGATCGTAATGATGGAATGATACTAGGCTTCATCTTTAGAACGAACAGAGCGGATGCCTGGTTAGAGGCTGTAAAGAGCGAAGGCATACAGTTGTCTTGGCAGCGCGGAGAAATCCCGTCTTTGAGTCGCGAACTTCAAAGCGCGCTGAACACGATACTCTAGCGATCACTTACAAGTGTTGCTAGCCACATGTCTGCTACCAGTCTGGGAAGTCCAAGTTATTTTCTTCCTAATTGAGCTTATGCGTAGAGTGATATGGGAGCGTGGGACGAAAGATGCCCTCAGACATCCGGAATTTCTTTGGGGGCAAGGGTGGTGGTCCAGCAGCAGGTTCAAGTCAAGAACAAGATACTCTCAAACAAGCTGTAGGTGCTCTCCGTTTCATGCCTCAGGGTGATCTTATTACCTACAACTATTCCTACGATTGCCTCTGAAAGTTCTACTCACAAAATGACCTGGATCTCATTTGTCGTCCTCTCCTAATAAATGGACTCGAGTCTGTGGTCTCGTGGTGCTGTGCTGATACTACGCTCTCTCGACCGCAGGCTACAGCGAGAAAGCCCAAGAGTAGAAGTACGCCACCAAATGTTAAGAAGCGCCGTATGAAGTCTGATCAGTGACAGGCAAGCGGAAGGTTGTTAGCGATAGTGATGAGGAGGAGGTTCAACCGGCAAAGAAGTCAACGCCCAGGAAGCCTCCGCCGAAGAAGCCAATGTAAGCTTCATCTCGGACTATTCACATCTGCACTTTGCTGATACTTAGCATAGGAAGGCCACGTCACCCGTTGGAGAAGTCACTACAGCGTCGGCATATTTTGCTTCAAGCGGCAAGTCGAAGCCCACACGCTCAACGCCCACCAAGGCAAGATTCATCCCAGAGAGAGGAATGTCTGATGAAGCGAAAGCTACTGCCAATTCCTCGCCTAAACCCAAGATCGCAGCTAGAACCGAGCCAGCAACGAATAGCAAAACATCTTCTCGGCCGAAAAGCAAGCCGCGATATGTCGAGATTGAAGTTGACGACGACGATGACTTCGAACCACAGACAGTCAAAGATGATGCCGATTCCGGAGATGACATTTTTGGAGCAGACTACAAACATGGAAAAGGGGGCGGTAAAGATGCATATGAAAGTGACGGTGATAAGGACGTTGTAGAGCAGCCAGCCCAGAAATCTGCTAGAGCGAGCAAAAGTGCCTCCTCCAAGAAGAAGGTCGATTCAAGCGATGAAGATGACGACGTCGTAATGAACGATATACCCATGAACAACATTCCAGAGTACTCAAGACCGGAGAAGAGTAGGACAACGGACACGAATAAAGCTAACAAAGGACGGAAGAGAAAGTCTAAGGTGCTGGACGAGGATGATGGGGAAGAGGACGAAGATGATGTTACGTCGACCCCAAAACCTTCAAGAGTCACGAAAGCAAAAATTTCAACGAAAAGAGCTATCCCCAAGAAAAAGTCCAGTAAAGAAGATGAGTCTCCTGAGAGGACTGAGGCGGGCGAGATACTCGACAACATCACTCAAGTCAGGGCACCTACACCACCGCCACGTGATGAGGGAAAGAAGTTCAGTTACGCAGCTTTCAGTTCCAGCCGTACAGATCCTCCTGCTTCAAGTGGGCCCGTGGATATCCCCGAAGGTTCTGAAAATTGCTTAGCTGGCCTTACATTTGTTTTCACTGGAATCTTAAACACTTTGGGGAGGGAGAAAGGGCAAGAGCTTGTCAAGCGCTACGGCGGAAAAATCACTGGTGCACCAAGCAAGAAAACAAGTTTTGTCGTAATAGGTTCTGATGCGGGCCCTAAGAAGCTCGAAACGATTAAAATGTATAATCTTCGGACTATAGATGAACAAGGCCTGTTCGAGCTTATACGCAAGCTACCAGCTAATGGTGGGGATGGAAAGGCTGCCGCGAAGTTTGAGGAGGCAAAGAAAAGAGACGAGGCCAAGATCGAAGAAGCCGCTGCGGAGATGGAGAAGCTAGAACATGCAGAAGCCAAGAAGAACGCAAGCAATAAAGCTAGGTCTCAGCCGGAGGCAAAAGGGGCCAGCAACGGTATTGATAACCGGCTGTGGACTGTCAAGTATGCCCCAACAGCTACAAATATGATATGTGGGAACAAAGGCCAGGTCGAAAAGCTACAAGCCTGGCTTAGAGCGTGGCCTATCATCTTAAAGCAGGGTTTCAGAAAAGGTGGGAAAGATGGGTGGGGGGCGTTTCGTGCAATGATGCTCTTTGGACCGCCAGGAATAGGCAAGACCACTGCGGCCCACCTCGCTGCCAAGCTAGAGGGATATGACATTCTCGAAAGCAACGCTAGCGATACAAGAAGTAAGAAGCTCGTCGAAGCAGGACTCAGGGGCGTGCTCGATACAACATCTTTGCTTGGCTATTTTTCAGGGGATGGCAGAAAGGTGGAAGCAGAGAAGAAGAGGCTTGTTTTGATCATGGACGAGGTTGACGGCATGTCTGCTGGAGATCGAGGCGGCGTTGGAGCCCTAGCATCACTCTGCAAAAAAAATCATGTTCCAATCATCCTGATCTGCAACGACCGAAAGCTTCCAAAGATGAAGCCCTTCGATCATGTGGCTTTCGATCTACCATTCAGGAGACCAACGACAGATCAAATTCGTCAGCGGATTATGACTATTTGCTTTCGCGAGAAGCTAAAGATACCTCCCAATGTCATCAATGCTCTAATAGAAGGTAGTCACGCTGATATTCGCCAAGTTATCAACATGCTCTCGACTGCCAAGCTCGATCAAGATGCTATGGATTTTGACTCGGGAAAGGAGATGTCTAAATCCTGGGAGAAACACGTCATCCTCAAACCATGGGATATTGTGGGGAAAATCCTTGGGGGAGGTCTCTTCGCGCCAAGCAGCACATCCACATTAAACGACAAAATCGAGCTCTACTTCAATGATCACGAGTTTAGTTCTCTAATGCTTCAAGAAAACTACCTCGGAACCAATCCAATGCTGTCAAACACTTACAGTGGGAAAGAGAAGAGCCTCAAGATGCTAGAACTCGTAGATCAGGCCGCTGAGAGCATCAGTGACGGTGACCTTGTCGACCGGATGATTCATGGATCTCAACAACAGTGGGCGCTAATGCCCACTCATGCTGTCTTTAGCTTTGTACGCCCAGCTAGTTTCGTTTCCGGTAGCCAAGCTGGGTCACAAACCGGTTTCACAAAGTGGCTCGGTAACAACAGCAAGCAGGGTATGAATTGTTATATGATTCCGGGTGAAAAGGCCTGTGTGCTGATTACAATGTAGGTAAACTCATGCGCTTCATCAAAGAGGTCCAAGGCCACATGCGGCTTCGTGCCTCTGGCAATTGGCATGAGATTCGACAACAATATCTTCCATTACTATGGTACCGACTTGTCAAGGAACTCCAAATCAAGGGCAAGGATGGGGTAAACAACGTTATTGAACTCATGGACAGCTACTATCTAACTAAAGATGACTGGGATGCAATTCTAGAGCTAGGAGTGGGCCCGATGGAGATGGAGCAAACCAAGATCGAATCTCAGACCAAGAGCGCCTTTACCCGGGAATACAATAAGGCGTCCCACCCCCTACCATACATGAAAGCAAGTCAGGTAATAGCCCCGAAGAAAAAGTCCAAGGAGAGACCAGATATCGAAGACGCTCTGGAGGGATCAGACTCCGGAGCAGACACAGGGGATGACCAAGCAGTCCTCGATGAAGACGAGCCGTTGGATCTGAAGAAGGACCGGTACGTCAAAGCGCCCAAAAAGAAGCAAAAACCCGCCAAGGGGAAGGGTAAAGCTAAGGACGGGGGTGACGAAGACATGGGTAGCGAGAGCGACGGGGATGTCATGCCTCGGAAATCAATGGCCAAGAAAGGAAAAGGTCGAGTTAAGAAGTAATATGTGGTATGTCTTGGAGCATCTACTTGTTGTGGGGGTGAGTAATTGTGTACATCACAGTACTCTTGCTTCTAGCTCCACCACAGTGTACAGTACGCTATGTTAGCCTTTGCTATATTCCGTTGCCGTTCATGAAATTCAAATCTAACAAGTATCAAGTACACTTTAGCAAGAATCTATTTCACTCTGTGAAGAAGGCAACTATCCATAGACACCTACGAGTCTAAAGCCACATCATCGGTCTAGAAAGCAACTTGGAATCAGATGACCAGGGAACTTGGATGATACCTAAACTTTTGGGGCAAATTTTGGGGCACTCGATGCTGGACAGCCAAGACAGCACCCCTTTTGGCCCAGATACCGATGTGCCAAACGAAAACCTCGGCAAAACTCCATGCGGTACGAAATCGAAGTACGAATCATTAGCCGATCGACGCATCCATCCCGGGCGCGATATGCCCCTGGACCGATATTGACTGTGGCAATTGAAAGAAGATCGAGTCCCGAGAGAGGCTAGTTGCCGCGCCAGAGTTCCATCTACACCTCGATACTTGTTCAAAAATGACAAAAGACGAGCAGATTATCCTTCGACACAACCAATTACAGGATGACATACTGCCTAGTCATGCCTTCTCACTGGCTGACAATCTCGCCAATCGCCAACGCATTATCTTCCACTGGGGCAAAATCGCCGCAAGGTTCGGCTTTACGGTCCAGAACACAGCGTCACAGGTCTGTGAACAGCTAGGAATTATTACCACATTCTGCCGGTCAAGTTCCACTTGAATGGAACACCTTTCGGGTGTATGGCACAGCGGTTGGGTCAGCTTCTGTCCCATCGTCACCAAAGGAGCTTGCGAACGTCAGCTTTACCTCAAGCCGTAGTGAAAGCAGTGAAGACAACAGCCACTAAAGATCCACCCCAGCGAAGGGGTAGGAAATGGTGTTGGAGACCAGCACCTCTTTACACAACGCCATCGATGGTCGCCGAAGAGGGGAAGATATTCGTCAAGCCCTGAGTACTCATTCAGACATCGATCGAATCCGAACTCTGATACAGCTTTATGCCAATCACAGCATGGGACCCTTGAAATGAGTCGAGGCTATCGCGGACAGAGTGACCGCAGATACTCTGTCAAGAGAAGACGTCGACCGAGTACTGGAAGACTGGGCGGTGTATAAGCATCTCGAGGCTCAGTTCAATGGAAGCATCAGGGCGTGGATGGAGCGAGCGAGAGACGACCCGGCAGAGGGATGAGAGGATGGGGAAATTTTGTTACTGTCATTGATTGTATGGAGGAACTTGTGGATGTTTTGGCATGCGGATATGATACACCCGAGGAATTTCGGACTTGCACTGACTTGGTTGATTATCTTGTGCTTATGCTTGCATTTCAGAGTAGAAAACCCCAAGGATTTGCAATACCTAACCGAGATGACATCTTTTGGACCTTCGGAGCCATTGATCGCCTCGTTGAGAGGAATCAGTTGGTGTATCAAGGTCCGGTGAAGGGAGACATAGTTGTATCTATGGCCTCATGCGTGGAGTGACCACATGGGCACAAGAACAGCCCTAATCGGGGCCCCCTGAGTCGCAATAGGAGCTTGCGACTCAGGGGGCCCCGATTACGATTTGTATTGATGTATTGATACTGTGACCGTGACCTGGGGCCAGGATGCAATTTCGTTGTATCAATCTACGGATAAAGCTATTCTATACCCCATTAGGGAGAGCTGTAATCGCAGGCAGAAAAAGTGTAATTGTATTTTTCACCCTCTCTAAATGAAAGTTGGTACTCAAGCTACCAAGGTATGAAAGACATGGGTATCAAAAGTGATGCTCCCCACGTCCCCAAGAGAGATGTTGCTGTGCACATATGACGACTGTTCCTGATAGGGCAGCAATCCTTCTTGAATTCACGCATTGCAGCTGTAGTCAACTTCGATTGGCCGATCAACGCACCATGATGTCGTTCATCTGCACGACACAACCGCCGCTTTGTGAGAACACGGTTGAAAGAGACTCTACAGCGAGGGACTCGCATTATCCACCACTGGCTTGTGATGGCACACCTCGAACTCAACTTGATGCGTACGGAGCCTCAGGTTGCCCAGAATGGTGGCCTCGGGCGGCAAGAGATATTCAAAGTTCGCTCCTATCAACTCGAGATGCTCGAGGAGAGTATGAAACGCAATATCATTGTTGCTGCTGAGACCGGTTCTGGCAAGACTTTCATGTAATGCCTCATATCTCATGGTACGTAGCGACACATGCTAAGGCTAAGGAAGAGCGATTCTTCGGATCCGAGCAGAGCTCGAGCGATGTCTTCCAGAAAAGGTATGTCTCTGGACCGAGAATGAGACTGGACACGCGGGTTTACCTGTTACTGCCAGTTAGTATGGTTCTGCGTGCCTACGGTGGCTTTGGCTATCCAGCAACACAACGCCATTTCTACCCAATTGCCTGCTTTCCCAGCTCGCGTGTTGTCAGGGGCCGACAACGTCGACTTCTGGACGGAGCAATGGATCTGGGATGATATGCTCCGAGGTATTCGTATCGTTATCTCTACTCATCAGGTTTGGAATTACCCGTCACTTGAGAAGCCGGCCACTTAGTAGTGCAGGTACTCCTAGATGCACTTAGTCATGGTTTTGTACGAATGCAGCAGTTGGCATTAATGGTGTTTGACGAAGGTACTCCATGGATGATGATACCCCATCGCGAACGATCTCTGATTGCTGACAACCGGCACAGCACACTCGTGCATTGGCAACGATCCATCGTGTATAATATTGCGTAGATTCTATCATGATTCTCCCACGGAGGAAAGACCTGCAATCCTTGGACTGACCGCTAGTCCGGTGGTCAATAGTAAGATTGGTAAACTTGAGTACAAGGAACCCCCTGATCTCAGTAGCACATCATTGATACAAGTACAGCTCATTGGAGACTAATCTGAACGCAATCTCAAGGACTCCAAAACTCCACCGGGATGAATTACTTCGACACGTGCACAGACCTGAGCTTATCCCACTCATGTATGCCACCGAACTGCAAGAGTTCCCAGAGTCTCTAGCCCTCGACAGCCTGCAAGCCGTCTATAAGGGTCTCGACATTGAAAACGATCCCTGGATAATCAAGATGAGATCGAATCCAGACACGTGCAATTCAAAGGCTTTGACAAAAGCTTTATTGAGTCAGAAAACGTAAGCATCTTCACGCTGTAAATCGTCAGTGTGACAGTGGAGGCCCAGATAGATAACACAGCAATAGATACTGTCATGGTCAGATCAAGAGTCTGTACGACAAAGCGGTAGCCATACGAAAAGAATTGGGCGAGTCAGCGACCGACTATTACATCCAACAATGTATTCAGAAGGTCCAAAAGGGATCAGGGGATGGATTGTTTGCCATAGAAGGATTAGAGACTGAAGAAAAGATATATCTGCAGCGGCAACTGTGTAAGGTTCAAATACCCATTCAAGGGTGTTTACTTGGAGAGAGCTCTCGACTCTCGCCAAAAGTAAGGACCCTGATTGATTTTCTGAGAATCCAGGAACATGCAAGTCTTTCGGGATTGATCTTTGTCCGCACAAGAGCTGATGTCGTTGTTCTTTCTCATCTTCTATCTGTTCATACCCCGTTCCTTGCAATCAGTACGTTCGTCGGTGCATCCAGCGCTCCTGGACGCAGGAGCACAATTGGCGAATTGGCAGACGTCAGAAATCAAAGGCTTACGCTGGACGATCTACGCTACGGCAGAAAGAATTTGATTGTCACAACCAATGCTCTCGAGGAAGGCATCGACGTATCCAGATGCAGTGTCGTGATATGCTTCGACAAGCCCCCAAACCTGAAGTCATTCATACAGCGGAGGGGTCGAGCGAGGAAATCCGACTCCAAGTACGTCTTGATGTTCGAGAGTGGGCCCCAGTCGGAAATTGTATCCATGTGGACAGCGCTTGAAGCTGAGATGCGGAAATTGTACGAGGATGATATGCGACAAGTCCATGAGCTGCAAGAGCTCGAGGACTTGGAGGATGGAGATGTGGGAGAGAGAGTACTATGCATTGAAGCCACTGGGTATGTCACTTTTCAAGTTCTGGGAACCGTGGCAGCAGTACTCGTCACTGATACATTGCAGAGCAAAGCTTACACTTGGTGACGCTGTTCAGCATTTATATCATTTCTGTGCTACTTTACCAGCAGCATCCTATACCGATTTAAATCCAATATTTACCTTCGAAGGTCACTCGTCGGACTGTACGAAGAAGTGTATAATAGCCACCGTGGTGTTGCCGAATACCGTTGACGCCTCTGTTCGCCATGCGTCTGGTAAATGTCGATGGAGGACGGAAAAGATGGCCAGAAGAGATGCGGCCTTTGAAGCCTACAAAGCGTTGTACAGCGCTGGACTGGTCAACGATAACCTTCTGCCTCTGGGTCATATTGACCAGGGTGTCGATGAAGCCTATGCTGCTGTTGAAAAACGTCCCAGTCTTGTTGAGCTTTCGCAGCAAGTGAATCCATGGATTGCTGTAGCACAACAGTGGCACGAGTCAACCGAGATCCAGGCCTCAACGATCAGAGTGATGGACGGTGCAAGAATATGTGTGGAGATGATGATACTGCTCCCTCGTAAGGTTCCGGACATCGCAGACATAGATCTTCACTGGAACGCAAACACAACGTTGCAAGCCTCAATACAGCGCGAGGGACAACCTGACCGCGTGGTCAAATCGTCGGCTACTCGAATCACGTCTTTGTTGCTGAAGTCCGTATATAGGAATAGAATGGACGATCGCGACGACTTTACCATTCTTTTCTTGCCCTGCAATACCGAAGATCTAGAATGCTGGGCTCGAAATCATAAAGGGGTGACCAGCGCCACTAACTTGGGCGAAGGCGGCGTTGATGACAATGCTGGTCTGATCCGAGACCTCAGCAATAATGGAATGCCTCATATCCTTCACGATGTACGGTATGCATCTGCTGAAGATATGGCCGATATCAGCTTAGTGAATCAAGGATCGTATGATAGCTCAGGGAATGTCAAGCAAGATGGCACAGTGCAGAAATCATCCAATCTGGAACACATCGATACCATGGACTTAGATCAAGAAGATACGGAGAAATTCGTCCTGTTGGAGGTAACGAAATTACCAAAGAAGGCAGACTTCCTACACCATCCACCTATTCTCGATGCTCGAGTTCCGAAAGAGTCCACGAAAAGACTGCTGTGTGCGCAGGATTGCGAAATGGATAGACTGCCATTTAGATATGCATACTTTGCGATGTTCATCCCATCAATCATACACAAGATACAGGTTGCTTTAGTTGTGGAAAACTTGTGTGACGGCTTGTTGTCTCCTTTGCAGTTCCAAAACCGCAGTTTGGTTGCCACCGCCATCAGTGCTTCCTCGGCAAATGAACCTACTGATTATCAAAGACAGGAGTTCTTAGGCGATAGTTACCTGAAATACTTGACATCCCTGACACTCATGGCTCGGCATCTGAATTACCATGAAGGAATCCTATCACACAAGAAAGATCACATAGTGTCTAACAGCTCGCTCGCCTCTGCTGCTATCAAGATAGGTCTGGATAAGTACCTACTCACAAGAGCTTTTACGGGCAACAAATGGCGGCCGATGTACAACAGTCTGATCCTCACCAACCAGGCTGGAGGGAAACGTGATATGTCTAGCAAAACCCTGGCTGACGTCGTTGAGGCACTTATCGGTGCAGCTTTCCTGGATGGTGGCCAGGATAAAGCGCTTTCTTCATTGGGTATCTTTCTCCCGGGTGTTCCTTGGTTGACGCCTCCTGAGGCATGTCGGACACTGTATGAAGCGTACCAGCAGGGAATCGCTTCGTCCACCCATCTCGCCCAAATTGAATTGTTGATAGGTTACAAAGCCAACCTCAAGCTGTTGCTCATCGAAGCTGTGACGCACCCGTCTCATCGTGGCCCGAACAGCTGTGGGTCGTATGAAAGGCTGGAATATCTGGGTGACGCAGTCCTCGATAATATCGTCACTACGACCGCGTTTGCTCATGAACCACCAATTTCAACTCATCGCCTGCATCTACTCCGTACTGCACTCGTGAACGGTCACTTCCTTGGCTTCCTCTGTCTCTCACTCTGCATCCTTCAACATCGCGCCGATGCTGTAGCCGCAGCAGACGATCCGAAGCACATATCCACAGTCGAGGTCTCGTACACTTTCCACCTCTGGCAAGTCATGCGTCACGCTTCTCCCCACATCTCCAGAGAACAGAGCTCTTGTCTAAAACGTTTTGCGGAATATAAAGGTACTATAACGGAGCTTCTTGCTCACGGTACTCATTACCCATGGACTGCTCTCGCTCAGCTGGAGCCTCCGAAATTCATGTCAGACATGGTCGAGTCCCTCCTGGGCGCCATCTATATCGACAGTCACGGCTCGCTGGCCACGTGCGAAGAATTTCTCGAGCACCTCGGGTTGATGTCTTTTCTCCGGAGGGTCATGGCCACGCCTATAGCACTGCTGCATCCCAAGGAAGAATTGGGCCAACTGGCAAACCAGGACAAAGTCAAATATGAGCTTGGGAAGGAGGGCGAAGAGGGAGAGCAAAGATTGACTTGCACGGTTGCAGTGGGCGAGAGGGAGGTTGTTCAGGTGAATGGTGGGCGTGGCATTATGGAAGTTCAGACTAGGGCCGCCGACGCTGCCTGTAGGATCTTGCGACAAGAGGGTGCGAGTGTAAGGGAAGGAGGTCGTGATACTTGTATGGATGTGGAGGCTGGAATTGGTGTTAGACCAGAGGAAGGATCTGGGGTTGTGCAGGAATGGGAAGGTGGAGAAGACGAAGAGGGTGAAGGAAAAGGGGACAATGGTGATCTTCACATGACTGTCGATGAGTGTGACATGAATCACACTGCTTGATGGTCTACATCAACTCAGTAAATTAATCATCCCAATACACCTGTCCTCAGGCATGAGTATTGTAGCGGAAACATCGGTATGGCGACCGTGTTTCCATACGGTACTGACGGCAAGAAATGTGCACAGCTAATTTTGGGGCGGCGAAACGATTGAGCTTGCTCGGGCATTTCTTTTGGCAAATTGGATTCCATCTTGTAATGCAATCCTGTCCGGGCTGGTCAAAATTGATTCACGCCTCTTCAACTTGTCGGATAGACAATATCGAAAAGTAGTGAGATTCCTTACAGCTACCCGCATCACAGATTTGTCAGGTAGTCTTCTATCTCTGCGGGTGTTAACTTCCGGAACCTGGGACCCACCGCTCCCTCGACGCCCTCATAACCCAGCAAGTCGTTCGCTGGTTCCCCAACAATCCCTGGATTGCGACGTTAGCATCTATTGCATCTTTCTTGGAGGCACATCACTAACCAATCTCCACCGTCTCCCCGTTCATCTCCCCCTCGATCGTCTCCTTCAACGTCAACAAAGCAATGTGTACCGCATCCTCTAGCTCAAGGTCATCCTTGTATCTTTTCTCTAGGAATGTCTTGGCGCTTGTGGCGCTCTTTCCAATTGCAGTTGCCTTCCAGGGAAAATAGCTTCCGCTTGGATCGACCTGGTATAGACTCGGACCGCCTTTGAGAATGCCCCCAGTCTTCCCACTCGCCTTCTTCTTCTCGGCATCGGTCTCTAACCCTTCGTCCGCAAGTTCTTGAGTCTCGGGCTCTACCCCATCATCCCAGCCCGCTATCAGCAAGCTGACGCCATATGGTCGCACTCCACCAGACTGTGTGGCCTCCTGCATCACTCGGGCAACATCCTGCACGAGGATACGTGTGGGTGGATATTCGTTGTATATGCGTTTGTAGCCTGTGTGTGTCACCTTGCGAGCTTTGTCGACAAGAACTCGGTAATCGGGTCCCATGCCAGAATAGACCATGCCGATGTTTGGAGTTATGAGGGAGACTTTTGAGAGGGAAGGCGGGTCAATGAGAGGGGAGGAGGATTTCTTCTCGGTCGCGAGTACGACGCCATTGGTTGCTGGAGGAATTTTAGGTCGGGCGTCAATATGTCATGTTGAACAAGTTTACCTTTGATGCCCAAAGATGTAACACCCTGGTTGACGGCATTGAGAGCGTATTCTGAGGCATTGATATCAGCACTGCTAGTGGACGTTGCATCGAACTATCGATCCTTACCTATCTGCACTAGCTTACCGCTGTGCAACATCAGATTAACACCCAAAGTAACGATCAGAGCTCTACTGACCTGGGGGAGAAGGTTGTGAGGGAGAAGGAGTATCGGTCCGCCATTGCGGATCTGGAAATGGGTCACTGATTACTGCAGTAATCTGCGTCAAGATCTGGATCAATCAAGCTGTATTGACCAAGGCAGATGAGGAGACGAAATGTATGAGGTTTGTATGTAGGCTGTATTCGTAAAGTGAAGCAAAGTGTGCAGTAGCTAGGCAAAAGCTCCCTGCGCGTGAGGAGCTGTTGGTGATCGGCAGGATCGGGCGTTCGAAGCTCCGCTGAGACTAGCGCCACCTTTACACTTGGCCGAGACCTCTCAGGTTTGAGGCCACACTACTAAGTACTTGAGTACGTTCCTCTTACCATCCTCACTTGTTACTCATGTCTCGGATCACGCTTCAACATTATCTCGTGAGGAGTCACCGAGAACTTGAAGCAGGATAGTCTCCAATCCTACCCTTGGATAACGGACACCGCTAGAATACAACATGACCTCGACAGGCTTCAAGGCCAATCCAGACTGGCATTGGCCGGAAGGTGCTGGTTCACCACCTATACCACCAACAGACCAAGGACCGTCGCCCATGCCTGGCACTTTTCATGGAGAAGTCCGTCCAACTCCAGCTCAACAGGACCATCGACAGGGGCGACCAAACCCCAAACAGGAGACTGATCAGTCGAGCTCAGACTCCAATACATCCCGCAAAACCAGGACACACTGGCCGCCGAGAACTTGTCGTATATGCTTCGAGACGATCACTCCAACGTTTCATCCGCCCTCAGAAAATGTCCCTGGCATATTCCAACAGTCACCGTCCGTCACATATGATTCTCCTGACCCTGAAGCTGGTCGTTTGTTGCGGCCCTGCAAATGCAAAGGTTCCTCGAAATACGTACACGAAGGTTGTCTACAAGCATGGCGTCATGCAGACCCAGGATACGGGAAGAGGAATTATTGGCAGTGTCCGACTTGTGGCTTCCGCTACCGATTAGAGCGGATGCAGTGGGGGAGATGGATCAGCTCTACAGCGACGCAGATCATCCTGACGATATCCATCTTCTTCATGGCACTATTTGTTATGGGATTTGTCGCAGATCCCATCATCAACCTCTATGTCGATCCCCTCTCTGTTGTCTCGTCTAATCCGTTGTCAAAGGTTGGAACCAAACTAGATCCAATCTTCACAGATGACGATGTGCCCACATGGACGGAGCATTTTGTCAAAGGGCTGGCCTCCTTGGGACTACTTGGCTTCGTAAAAGTGCTATTTGCGTTGTCGCCTTGGCAATGGTGGCACGTGCGAAGCTCTGGAATAATGAGGACGGGTGGTCAAACTGGAAATACTGGGCGGGATCGTCTCGCAAATATTAGCTGGATAGTGGTAGTCGTTGGTGTTGGCACTTTTCTTTGGGTACGTGTATCTGGTATAACTCCTTCGGGTTGAATATCAACTAATGATGCTGAACAGGCTGTATACAAGGGTGTTCGTGCGTGGAGCCGGCGAACGTTGGAGAAAGCTGGGGAAAGAGTTATGGATGTCGCTGGTGACGACAATGACGATGATGATGAAGAATGAGACACTTACCAAGGAAGACATACCTATAATCTTGGAGGCCAGATCGTATAGAAGCAAGATGTACCAGAGCACAGACAAAGCACAGGTGACACCAATGTTGCCCGCCTAACTGCATCTCCTTGGATATGTCTGCGAATACCACAAAGCATAAGTTTATGCATGTCGACACTTGGTTCCATATGAAGGCCTCGTGGCTACGCAAAAACTTAAGTTGTCACTCCCGCTTTCCATGGCGTGCCAATTAGTCAATCTGCGAAGAAAGACGTCTCGTTGAATATCCACGAGGCCGTGGCGTTATGCTACGCTCGAGAGATCACGAGATTGGTCATTCATCTCTGCCTTGAAGTCTTTGCTATGGCATCGCCTTCATGCTGCGTACCTTTTTCAAACGGACCCCAATGCTTGCGTGAATGGCATGAATGGCAAATAACCTCCCCCTCAGCAGTTCACTAGCGAGACTAGCTACACCAGGTTTGCAGCAACGATTATATGAAGTTCAAGTGGTATGCCGTGTATGTTGTAATGCTTCTTCCAATTTAATTCAATACTGTAGGTAATAAGCGTCCCAGGACGCCTCTCACCCTCCTTGGATCATCTTGTGCTAATGTAAAGAGCACACCTATACCCAATGAGAAAGCGGTCTTTTCTCTCCAGAAATACTGATTGCCCGTTAGTCCCAATCAGCATGACCGATGAGTGAAAACAATTACCTTGGTATCATACTGCCTCGGCAACAGAGTAGCCAACGCCCTCGGCACAACAAACATGGCCATTTCCGCTCTACGTTTCTCAGCTTCGATCAAGATGGACCAGCCACCTAGTATGCATCCGGCCCTCATACAGAGCCCAGAGTCCCACATCATCGGCGTTATCGTTTCCCGGGTAAACAGCTTCGGGCCCAAACAAGTGCGCGAAAGGCAAACACCATAATAGAAAAGTCCTACGAATGCGCCCAAGAAAGCTGAAGACCGCACCGCCTCTTCGCATGCTCTCCTAAAGGCCCTCACTGACGGCCTTCTTGCCTTCACCAAGAGTTGAAGTGGCAAATAAGTCGCCAAGGCGAATTTGAACGCTAGAGCAAACCGCACAGCAGCGTGCCAATGACATGAAGGCCCAGTGCCCATGTGCACCACCTCGCAAGGGGTGGGTATCGTCTTCTCTGGATCACCCCATGCAAGTGGCCAGCCGTACTCTTTACACATCCCTTGGAGAATTGGGGCAAGCCCTGTGTCACGGCCGTAGACGAATCTTCCCTCTCGAGCTGCTCTCAACATTTCGATCAGACGTGGATCGATCTGCGCAGCTTCTCCTATCCACTTGTCATAGGCGCGGGGGAGGGACATGGGACGGTAGATCCATGCCCACATGACCGTACCTGAGCTTATGGCAAAGACCAAGCCGTCCGCATAACGGGATATTGCTGAAGAGATTAAGCCCTTTGGCACCATAAGGTTCCCCGAAATTCTCGAATGACGCCAGAGATTGACAACAATGGAATCCACGGCACGGGCGACAACAAGGATTGTCAGGTCTATCGTTTTGCCTGCTAAGAAAGGAGCCGTTCCATGGATATCGGCCAGTTTGATAATACCAGAGGTTTTTGGCTTTAAAGTAGCTTTTTGAAATTGGCCTTTTCCATTAGGATTGGTCTCGCCCTTTCGCGATGCATGCGCCTTCGTAGTCTTGGGGGCATTGAGCAATTGCAAACTAAACCATGCCGACAATGTTGCGGCAACGAATCGCGACACCATGCGTGCCTTAAGCATGTGCTCAAATTTACTATTTTTACGAAGAAGACTTCCATGGCACGCATAGTCGTAAAGTAGTAAAATTGGCAACTGCAAGAAGGTGTACCCTCCCACAATTGCGGCACAAAAGCTTGGGAATCTTCGAAGGGCAAGGGACTCTTTCAGAACGTTGTATATCTATGAGAGCCATATATAGTCAGCTACCTCTGGCATCTACCTCCGTGTAATGGAGGTTATAAGGAAGGTAGAACAGTCGAGAGGGTCAAAGGCTGAAGAAAAGAGACAATGTGGGTACTTACAGATGATAGGAATTGCAGTCGTGCGGACTTCTTTCGATAAAGATAGAATATAAGACTGAGCAGCCTCGGCGCAGTAGTAGAGACATAGGCCAGTCCCTGATGATGGTCCCCAATATCAGTAGATACCCTTTAGTAAACTCCATGGAAATTTGTGGTGTAATTAAGGACTATTGACATCGGAGCCATGTCTCAGAACTTAGACTCTGACACAGAACCAGGTGTTATGGGCTGTGTGGCACCTACATACGCTTTCAGCAGCCTGTCATCGAATATACCGAATCAGCCAAACACACTATCATCATAGAGCTTTTGCATCTATCAGAGCTCTCCAACAGCAAGAGAGACTACTCACGGCAGGAACAACAATAGCTTTTGGTTAGAAAATGTCGAGACGCCTTGGCGACTCAGTGCTTTTCCCGTACGAAAACGCATTGTTCTTCATATGATAGGCGTAGACCGCCAAAGCATTGACATCAGAGTTAACGACGATGCGTTCCTCTCTTTATTCACCATCCATTGCCCGGGAATTGCCTAGGAAACCGAGGATCGAAATCAGGATTGCGACGTCCCTACTACTTACAAAGCGAGGTCTTCAAACCTTTGACTTTATGAGACAATGAGCTGCAGGTTGGCAATAATTGAATAGATACGTCTTCGTTTCGACGTTACCATAGGTACCTAGGTACCTATGGAAGTGGCTTGCTTGCCAAGGCATTATTTTAGTTGTATTTAATGGGTAACCGTCCATACTCGGTGACCGTCCAGCCTTATAGGGCTGATACCCTATAAGGCTACCCTAGAGCATCAGACTTTGTGATTTGCACCTCTTCATGACCTAGAATTTATAATAACGCTGTCTACTAATCTATTCAACATATCTACCAATCTATTCAACATGTTGAACGCACCCCTACCATCCCTTCATCCATCATAGGAGGCCGAACTAGGCAGGGAAGATCGCATAGAACTAGCCTACACGGCCTAGATCGAGGCTAGGGGACCAGGCAATAGCATAGAAAGCCGTCATTACCTCCCTGAATAGACTCAGTCCGGATATCTTCAATCCAAAGGAAAAGCCTACTCCAAGGAAGAAGCCGTTACCTCCTACCATCAGACCAGCAATAGTTACCCCTTTCAGGTCGCCTATAGCCACGTCCGCGACAGCGATACCAGATAGGACAGGAGTACCCCCGACCGCGATACAGGAAACAACACACCAAGGAAGGTGGACTATACAGTCGTTCGGATAACGACCATGCGACTGAAAAGACTCGTTATTAAATTACCAATAAGGGTGACTACGGCTAAGTTAGAACGGGGGCTACGAAGACAAAATGGCTAGGAAGGACAGGAAAGACAGGTGACTAGAGGAATCAGCCAATCAGGACGAGGCATGCAGACAAGAAAACCTCGTAAAGGATAATATGAATAGCTTTACATAGTCATTTCATGGATTTGTAGCAAGAAATGGACGTTTTGGACCATTATAGGGTAGGCTTATAGGGGACTAGCCCTATAAGGCTGGACGGTCACCGAGTGTGGACGGTTACCCAGTGAACCCTTCTACTGTTGTGCTCCGTAGAATACATAACTAACTACGTGCTACCCACTACCGCACTTGACCACTCACCCACTACAGAAGTGTCTGGTAAGCTTCAGTCAGTAATTGAGAAAAGGTCCAGTGAACGCATCAGTGAAAGGACACTAAGCAGTGCTAAGGAAGGAGATGCAAGGCATAAAGGATGGTACTAAGAGTCTCAAGCAGGCGCTAAACCTACAGGGTCGAGGACATCTACTGTACTCAGGAGTTGTGGACCAGTCCTATGCGATGTGTTTGGGGGTACGGTTTCCATGGGAGGATCTGACAGTGGGCGACATAACGTCAATACTTACTCACATACTTACGGCAAGCCGTACTTAAAGTGAGAGGTCATCCGTATTGTGCACCCACACACCAATGATGTATGGCCTACACTGCACTCTTAGAAGCCACCGATCATGCAGCCTCCATCCGCGCTATGCACATCTTTTGGGAAGCACAACAGATGCGACGTGGAGCAGATTAACATCCAGACTTAAATATTATGTACGAATCTTGGCCTCTTGCTGTGTGGTGTAGAGTTTGTTGTTACCCCTAGTCGTTCCTGCCTTTCACTTAAAGCGTGTACGGGCCATCGTGGTAGTATACACTCGGTGATATAAATTGTTCCAGTGATCAAATTGACTCAATTCTGAGGAGACATTCCACCGGATTTCGTTTAGCAGTGGTTCAGAGTATTCCCACATCAAGAGTCTAGGGAAAAGATTCCAACTCTTCTAGCTCCTGCTGCTCCGAATCAAGAGCACCCTTCTGCTTCTCTATTTCCACCTTGAGCGAGGCGTTCAATTTCAGAGCAGCGGCCAATCGTAGCTGTATGTTTCGCTATGATGTTCCTAAGCAGCGAACCCTTGGACCTCGGAGGAATTCCCTACATTGCTTTGCACAAGTGCATCCTGATCAAACATTCCCTCCATAGTCTTGGGTGGGAAGACCATTTTAGGAAGTCGTTTACTCAAGCTAGTCCACCATCAGAACAATATTTACTTCATGTACAGAGCGATGGCATACGTCCGGATGAGTGATCCTAAAGTCCTTTGAGCTTCGATTTTCTTCCACTCCGATATATGCCTAGCCAGGACTGGCATCTCAATTGAGCGCAGAATTGCGTTCACTTTTGCTTCAGCGTCCTCGTCTAGGACCATCCATCTCGACAGAATGGTATTCCGTGAAATGTGTTTGATTTTTGGCTTCAAACTTCCGTGGCTTTTGCAGACGCGGTCTATGTTTCCTTCAGTCACGTCGCCATAGATTGTCCAGACTGCTCACGCCGATGTATACTGCCTTCCGCATCCTTACTCGAGGAAGTCTGGATAGGCGAGAGAATTTGCGTTGAAAGCAGCTCTCTAGACCCTGATGTGTTTACTGACGCTGGGGACATGTAGGCCGAAAATGGCTTTGCACGATACGTTTTGAACCCTATAACGCCCTCGCACCTTGCCTGAGCCAATACTCAGCAAGCCTTTCAAATAGATTCCTGGTATATCCTCAAAAGACATCTGGCGATGTGGAGCTCACTATTTTTGAAGCTTGTCACTCGTAGGATAAGCTCACGGAGAATTGTTGAGAGGACATATTACGACAAGGTAGCGATGTTAGCGGAATTTACGCTCATATCGCATGACTTCACCGTCAATGCAAGCTTCTTAAGGTAGCTGTGCAATGCGTGGACGGCATAAATACTCATGCGGAACCCTAGTTCTAGTGCCTCCGCCTTGTGGTGGCGGTTCTCTCTCCAGCGATGTCCAATTCCCTTCTCCAAAGCTCAGTCACGAACTCCACACTACAGCATTATTTCGCACTTTGCCTATACACCAATCAATCTCGTGACGCAGCTTGAAAGGTAATGGAATACCGAACCATTGTACGATGGCGTCAAAAGAAGAAAGTCCAAACCCACAGGAGGAGCACATGACTCCGAAGAAGAGGCGCAAGGTGAATCATGGTGGGTATGGCCGTGTTACATCTCAATGAAGCCCGAAGTAGTGTGCTGACACAGATGATGAACAGCATGTGTATATTGCCGGCGTTCGGTGAGCAAAGCAATCGTTCAGCTCTTAGCATCGATCTGTCCATAGAATGCGCCATTCATACGAGCTCTAGGACTAATTCTCTGTTCTTATATCGGTATAGCATATGACATGCGATCTGGTAAGTACATCTCTTCCATCATGTCTTTCACAGCCTTCGGCCTTGCACAAATAGTTTACCATTACATAGGATCGCCCATGTGCAAGATGCGTAAAACGAAGCATCGGACATCTGTGCCATGATGAACCCCGGGACTCTACAAAGGCTGCAAAGCATCTTCAGGAGGAAGGTGGACCTACGGTGAAGCAAGAAGATCCCCTGCCATATATGCTTGAGCCTTCCATCGATCAGCAACAAGCGGAAGAACAGATGTCACAGGAGGCTAGAGTCTCGTTGAGCTCGACGACCTCCGATACTCAGCCGAGCGTAGCGCAGCCATCGCGGTCGTCGAGTTATATGACTCAAAATCAGGCGTTCGCAAACGGCAGTCAGCAATGTGAGAGACAGACCCATAATATAAAGTGCTGTGAGCTTACATACTGATGTTCAAAGTCCCTAATTACAATGACTGGAACCCCGGAAGCCAGAACCAATTTCAAGACATGCATAATTTGCACCCATCCTATATGTTCAATGCGCCTGATATCAACAATGAGTATAACCTACTCAATGAGTTTCTCACTAGCAGCTTACTCGAAGACCCAACCATATTTCCCCGCGACGAAGTCCAAGCGATCAATGCTGACCAGTCACTGGGCAATACCCTCATTGCAAACACTAATGGGAGCAGCACTCCACATCTCGTAAGCCCACTGCAAAGTCAACACCCTGGACCGCCGCAAGCAAGTCTTGGCTCAGCAACTGCCATTCATAGCCCAACAAGTCTCAGGGCTTCTGGCAAAGAAGAAGACAAGTATTACATGATCGTCGCCGACCCTTCTGGTAATGACACTCCGGAAGAGCGGATGAATAAAGTCTTCATAGCTAAGTATAATGCTGGGATGCTCAGTCCCTTCAACTACATTCAAGGCTATGCTCGCCTTCACCGCTACATGGACCAGAACATGCACCCGACGTCTCGCCAGAGAATCCTGCGACAATTGGACAAGTTTAGGCCCAAGTTCCGAGAGCGCATGCAGTCCCTGACGGATATGGAGCTCACCTTTGTAGAGATGTGGTTTGAGAGGAGCTTGATGGAGTATGATAGGGTCTTTGCGAGTATGGCGATTCCTGCATGTTGCTGGAGAAGGACAGGGGAGATTTTCAGGGGCAATAAGGAGATGGCGGAACTTATCCACGTCCCTATTGAAGAACTCCGAGATGTAAGCCTATCTGTGGACAGAGGGCGTCCTAAGCGTTGACCAAGATCATGGCAGGGAAGATTGGCTCTTCATGAAATCATTGTGGAAAAAGACCTTGTCAGCTACTGGGACAAGTTCCTTGCGATCGCCTTCGACAGCTCGCAAAAAGCTATGTTGACGACCTGCTCGTTGAAGAACCCCAACCTCAAGGCCTCCGATCCAGAAATTAAGTGCTGTTTTTCATTCACGATTCGCAGAGACAATCACAATATGTGAGCTCCCACCCTGATGGCTTCTTCTGTGCATCTACTAAGAGACTCTTCAGCCCATCTTTGATCGTCGGCAATTTTCTACCCCAAATCCCACGGAGACCTTAGAGATACCAGAACTTCTTTTACGCTTGTATAGATTTTGCGAACGTGCCTGGCATGAAGGTCACGTTCTCCTAGTCGAAGAGCTCATCTGCATGGTAGGATAGTAGGAGCTCATCGGCCAATAGCTTCCGTGACGCCAACAGAACAAAGCCAAGCATCTCAAGATCATGATATTGTATTCTTCGTGCGAGATCGGCACGCCTCCTAACGTGAACTTAGCCACTTCGTGTCTCCATAAGGTCCGAGTTCTCATCTGCCAAGCCTCTCGGCATGTGAGTAAATCCCCGAATTCGGTTCGAGTATCTATAGTAGAGGACATTCTACCCCACGCATGATGGCGACTATAGTGAAGAGACCTGGAGGAGAGACCAGAGTGCGCGCAGTCCTCGGTCAGACTTTGTCATCCCAATCCCCCATGTTTGTGCGAAGCTCTAACGCCGGGGTGAAGCCTTCGCAAAGCAGCTCGAAGATAGACTGGATCATGAGGCTTTCTCATCCATACACTTCAAGGAGCTTCACAGAGAGATCGACATCTTGAAAGCGATTCATCACTCAGCCGCAACCAGCAGCAGAATCAACCTCGATAAGCAAGGAACCAGGCTTTGGAACCTGACCTCAAACCTCAAGAGCAAGGGAGATAACAGTGAAGTACTGTGCTGCGGTTGGTGAACACCTTTTTTATATTCTATCGAACCGCACTCATCAGCACAGTACGCCTTTTCGCCTGCCTTCTCCTTGATTGCGCACAACAATGCTCACCAGTCCACACCACCTCAAGTAAGCCATTCGATACGTTGGGTCAGACCGCATCAGGACTGATACAGCAGTAGATGACATCCGGCTACTGAAGACATGCTTGAGAACCTTCAAGTCTTGTCTAGGTGAGCCTGTTCTAGAAGAGCTTTCTAGTTTGGCATCCACTTAACAGACTCAGAGCAGCGCCAAACAGATCTGGCAGAGACTATCATCGAAAGAGCTGCGTTCTACGAGGAGAGGCTGAAACGTGCCGATGACGGCAGATCTCTGGAGCATCGGCGAATCGTCAACAGTCTCTCAAACAATTACTTGAATTTGAGGATTGCTCTGGTAAATGTGTCGCCAGCATATACATCTTTGTAGCTTACAATATTCAGGCATGGCACCAGGACCGCTTAGATCTTGCAAAGCTCATGCTTGCAAAGGTACGCATTGAGTCAGAGGCGCTTGAGATAGATTCCGTAGAGGAACTTGCAGATACTCTATCTGAGATCGGCAAAAGTGAAAGTCAGAAGCTGCGGTGGTCCGAGGCAACATATTGGCTTGAGAGGGCTTACGACGTGATCTCAGGCAATGCATTGGGAGCACTGAATGGCGATGCCGAAGAACTCCAGATCAGCATAATGCATGGAATGGCTAGAGCCCTTATCAACCAGGAAGGTGAAGAATGCCGAGCAAAAGCATGGGACCTTATCTATAAGTTGGACATCGAGTGCGGTGAAAGATTGGTTGTCCTATTGTTAAAACTTGACCTCCTTGCCATGGAACCGGCGCATCCTCCGCAGGACCATTGCGATGTGCTCCAAAGGATCGTCCGCACTGTACACCTCACTAACACAAACATCAACACGATACTACATCACGCGCACAAATTAAGAGCTCGAAGTCCGTCTATGGCGCATACTATTCTTGTCACGCTTGTGTCGGAAAGACTAATGGATGCGGAACAATCAATATGGTTAGAGAAAGCGTTAGTGACTATCATATGGAATGGGACAACATCCGCAGGTACTTTTAATGTCTTGAGTTCACTGGGTGAACTCCTGGATACTTTGACGTCTGGCTTCTTTCAATCGCTTAGCCCCTCTTCCACGCACGCAGCACAGACAGTACGTTTTACCCTCGTTTACTCGTGCCTGCAATGACAGAAGCAGCTTCTATGGAAGCAAATAGAAGCGTCTTATAGCCAAGATAATTTTGAGGCTGCCGAATCCTGGTGTCAAATCTCTTTACACACGGCTTTCAGTAATTGTGGAGTCCTGAATATTGGTAAATTGGAACGGTAAAGTTTACGATCCCTTCGATGCCGACATAGTCTGAAATGTCACGTCAGAAAGTTGATCCTATGTGCTCTGGGCATGTCGGACGCAGCAAAAGCCAGAGAGATATTGTCTCGCATGTCAGCACCTAATCGAAGTGATCCATCCACCCAATACCTGATTTACAAGGTCGCTCTCAGGTCCTGCGACATCGCACTGGGTACTGAAGTTCTCTCATCTCGTGAGGCACGAAGCTTACTGGTGATAAGCTACTGAATGTCTTGATGCAATCTGCATCGCTTGTACAAAGGACATCACTCTCCTGTATGCGTGCGTTCTAGAAGCCCAACAAACTGGGGATCAGCTGCAAATGTTGGTTTCTTTACAGCGTGTGATTGCGAAATACGAGGACGGCGCTCCTGACCTTGTCCACTTACCAGCATTGTTACGGTACGATCGCCGTGTCGTGCCTGATCTAGATTCACCATTAATATTTCAAGCTGTGCTGCTCGCCTGCTTATCCGCGAGATCGAAAACCCGATGTCCCAAATTAAAGAAGGCGTCGACGACATCTGTAAGCTTTTTGAAGGAGGTAAATCCTGTCTTCTCAATGCCATAGAGTATATGCTTACAATTGTAAGCTGCAGTACAAGCCAAGAAGTCAAAGCTAAGTCTAGTGAAAGACCTATTTTCTCTAGCAGAGCTAGATTGGTTTTCAAGGAACAGCTACAACCTAGTGCTAAAGGTCTGTACAAGTTGGCCAGCGGAACGAACAGTGCGCCTAGTACAGGCTTGCATCAAAGTAAGTATCCATACATGGGGCAGAAACCACTAATTCTAAGACGAATAGTTCATCGGTCTCTACCCGGCATCCATCGATGCCAATATCCAAGCGGATCTATCTCTCCGCAAGCTATTCTGCGACTTTCTATGCGCCTCCTTATTCGTTGTACTTGCCCGCAAAGAGGACAACGTAGCGGACCAGGTAGCTACCCTACTTAGATGACATTACCTCCGATTGTGCTTATAAAGACAGTTGCAACGTTACATTAGCGTGCGTAAGGCAGCTGATGATTTCCGGGCAAATATAAACGGTCAAGTCAGTAGATTGGAAGGAGGAGCCAAAGAAGACCTGCAACGCAAGCATGTCAGTCTTCTTGCTTTTGATTTCGAGGCAGCTGCACGTCTTAAGGCATGGGGAAGTTTCAATCAGATTATCAAGGTTTGCTTTCGAATGTGTGTTTCCACAGCTGCATTTGACGTCATTTATCTACAGGATTCTGATATCCATGGAGACTCAAAGTTACATAGTATTTTGGCCGATATTACACTGTCATCGGAAGCGCCGGTTGATGGTCAGTCTTCTCCCATCAACTGGTAGTGAATAGTCTAATGTTTGCATTAGTCATGATAACGACTTTACAGCAGATCATCAACGCCGCTTGGCACAAGGCAATTCAAAGTGTCGAGAAACTTGCACGGTGGATCAGATGCCTTATAACCCTAGCTGTTACGTCCAATGTCGAAATGGCAGAGCAGCTCCTTGATCAGGTCGAGAGCATAGTACAGGAATCGCGGAAGGTTTGTAATATTCTTTGTACATGGCTTGATTCCACTAATATGATCATTCCCATCAGCAAAGTATTCAGTATCCACCCGAGGAACTTGAGTGGCTTGCGACTACCACATTCAACCGCGCGATCGACTTTTACTGCGCATCACAGAATGCATCGTGCAGAAAATGGGCGATGAAGGCACTCACACTATCAGGCCTTTGCGAAGATGGTGGTGGATTGCACGAGATTCTGCAGCAGAAGTACCAGGGGCTTACTTGGCACGAGTGATGACCTGAACTTTGACTCAGGAACGCCTCTTGAGCTTGAACGCTATATAGAAACCAAAGAAAAAACTCGATGGGGCCTTCTATATTGGTCGAGCACTTCCGGCCGTTGTAAAGCACGCCACTATCTGTTGTTAAAACACTAGCATATCCAGTCTAAGGCTCCGGGCCATTTTTCCACCATATCTTTTCTAGGTTTCCTGACCTAGTGCTGTTGTGTGGTTGACGAATCAGATGGGGTGGTTGACACTGCCAGTTATGCTTATACTTACGTGGGTAAGACATCTTCACGTCGTTTTGCGCAAAGTTTTCCGATGATGTTGAAATAAGTCATTCGTATTTGATTCCTGGACTGAGTTTCCTGCACTCTTTTATCCCATCTCACTCTTCAAGATAATGCCCCTTATCACAAGGCTTCCTCAAATTACCAGGACTAGCCCTCGCCCAGTAAAAGTGTAGTCATGACACCCAATCCCTGTATCTATCTTTCCTTCTCTTTGTTTTCTTTATACCATATATGGGCTCTCTTTGGGTGCTCTACAATGCTCCTACCTTGGTCTTCCGTACCGATTACTACGCTCACTTATGATGGTGTACAGTAGGGTGAGTAGGATATAGCGAGAGTGTTTTCATGGAGCCATTAGACTAGTTCGAGACTATTACCACACCTTGACACTGAATACAGACATCCCCTCCCCCTCAGTATGGATATCTATTACAAGTATCCTAGTAATCTGATGTAAGTCCAAGACTTGTTAGAGTAACGAGACCGTAACTTTGTGCTTATGTATCTTCAATACATATCCCTAGAATGTACGTATTCTATCCCATGTCCTGGCAAATTTGGCACTCGTTTCGGCTGTACCTCAAGGAAACCCCGCTGGAACGTGTGCCTCGCCAAGACATAGTATAAGGTACGATAGAGAATGATTCGCTTAGGTTAGTGACTCCTCGTATCAACCAGAAGCCAGTCCGTTCGCAAGCATCAGGGGAATCCCCACTATTCTAGAATAATAGTAGAAGAGTTCACCTGGAAGAGGCGCGTACCTGGAAGGGGCGCACTCTACAGGGCAACAGGGCAAATGGAATGTTTCACAGCATAAACATCGTCTTTAATAGTCCTAATGGTCTACAGACTTACTCCAAGATTATCTTCGTAGGGATTACTTGATTGATGGAGTATAATGGCAAGTGAACAGTAGGAAATATATAACCAAAGCTAGTAGCCCTAGAAGAGTTCACCCCGAGACCCCCTTCTGGTCCAAACTTACTTCTGGTCCAGCCCTAAGTGGCTAGCAGCCCGGAGCTTTCGAGACTCCGGAGTCCCGGGCCTAGCTACAGGGTACCCTTAGGCCTACTGACGTTCGCTGCTATAGATACTTAACTAGGCTTATTTAATAAAATATTTTACTATAAGAACTATTTAGGCAAAGGTTTTCTACAATATTAAAAGCGAAAATAAGTTAAAATAATCGGCCGTTATAGCATAAGAGGGCGTGGACCAGAAGTAAGTTTAGACCAGAAGGGGGTGAACTCTTCTATGAGAGGGCTGAGCCTCTTCCAGGTACGCGCCTCTTCTAGGTGAACTCTTCTAGTTGTCCTACCCATATGAGTAATTCTATGGAAATCTGGCCTGTCACGCCTGCAAGTGACATATCTGAATGTAGGAATGTAAATCAGTGTACGAGGGTTCTCCTATGTGACGATGAGTCTCTCATTTGGCACGACTCCAAGCCTGTCTAGCTCCTCTCTATTGTACAACTTGTGTGAGTGTGTTATTACAGCCCCGCATTAAGACAGCTCTCAACGTACAAACATCAAATCCCCACAGAGTGAACAACGATGCACAAGGGCAACAATTCTTGTGTCGATGCCTCCCGTGGCTGAATTTGTGCGAAGACATCAATGTCGCATTGCTCGAATTGTCCGGGATGAGCGCCCCTAGCAGTGCTGCAAGCTGGAAGCTCACACCAAAGAACAAGTTCCATCTGGGGCAAACTGCCAGCTCTGTTTCCACGAGACCGAATTGGGAAAGAAGCGGCCTGCGTCTGACCTTAAGACATGTTATTGGGACCACGACAAGCTCATCCAATGCATTCGATACGGATACCGAGAATAATTCGTTCGTTTGCTGTGCTGGTCCGGCGGCGATACTATCTCACGTCGATGATCAATGCGATATTTCCCAGCGGTTGTTTCGGGCCAGAGACGACGGGTCTGCTGTCAATTCGACTCCCTCCTTCTACAATCCGTCAACCCCAACCAGTACTCCAAGCAAGAGTCGTCAAGCATCACCCTTAAAAGATCGGAGCTATGGGCTAGGACCAAGTGCTTTGTATGAGAGCGCACCAGAGTCTCTGGCACATAGCAAAGCCAATACTCGGAGCAGAGAAGCGACCTGTGTCGCGTTGAGCCCGGGGGGCCAGCTTCTGGCTGTTGGAGAGGTGAACAAGCCGTCATACTCGAGTATTCCGATTCCAATTGACATATCTAGACAGGATATAACCCAAGAGTCCTTCTTTTCTCTACAAGCCATGATACTTCGTCCGAGATCCCTTTGTCAATCCTTACAGATCACAGCTTTGGTGTGACTTGCGTTGGATTCTCTCATGACTCTCGATGGCTTTGTACTATCGGAAATTGCTACGACGCTTTTATATTGATATACTCAATCAATGTCAAGAGCGGTGTGGCTAAATTACATTCGAGCAACAAATGCAGTAACGTCAACAGTGTTATTTGGATGGGCCACAGCGTCGTTAGTATTGGCACCCGCCACGTAAAGGTATGGAGGCTCGACCAAGCCATCCAGAGTTCCCCTTCGAAGGCACGACCTGAGTAAGGCACCTTTCTAATCTTCTCCCTGTTGCATGGTAAAATATTATGTGAAGGTGCACTTAACCTTTGAACGCGTCTTTCCCAACCACAGATATCGAATAGTATCGTACCAATCGGGTCACTCCATTCTGTCGTACCTTCGCTTGCTGCTCAATGATGTCTGCCGAACATCCACTGTATCGAGAGGCAGATTGCTGACTCCCCAATTTGGGCAGCTCGGAGACAATCTCGACCGCCTATTCGGAGGGCCCAACGCCAAAGACACTTCCAGGACGGAACTGCCTTCTTGGCACCCTCATAAACGCTACGTTTACTGCTGCAGTGGCTCTCTCCGATGAACAGGCTTTATTGTGCACTTCACAAGGGGACGTATGCTTACTGGACGATACTAGCAGGATGCAACAACTTAGTATAGTTGCCAAAGTTGAATTCTGCATTGAAAGCGTTTCAATAGACCGCAGGCAAGGTCTTGTCTATGTCGCAGGCGAACGTGGCATCATGCGGGTGGTTCCATTAGATGAGCTGGTTGAGCCAGTCCCTTCTCCATATACCCTCGCCCTCTCACCACCTTATGATGTGGCATCGACAGCGAATTTGGTCAGAAAGTCGAATACGTTGGCGATAGGCGTCATACGCGACCGAGTTATCACAATTGACTCTGATCGGGTTGTCCAAATCTGGGCAGCTCAAGACGTCGGCGTAGGGGCTCAATCACGCAGTGTTATCAAAAGATTACCTGCCCACGAGAGTGCTGTACTTGGGGTGCGCAGCTTATTGCCAAAGGCTAAGCCCGATGGTTCTGATTTCCTGACCTTTTCCAAGAGAGGTACTGTGATGTTCTGGACGCTCGATGGTACTTGCACTGGTAGTATTGAGATACCTTTGGAACAGCCGAACGGCGTTGAAGATGACGTTATTAATGAGTTGAAAGTGGTAACACCTTTTGTCACGGAGGATTCTTTGGTTTCCGGCGATCGAACTGGCATTATGAGGTAGGTCGCAAACCCTTCCATGCGGTAGCACATCTATTCAACATCAAAATCTAGGCTCACTAATCGTTCTGGGAACAAATGTAAGCCATGATCTCTCTCTAGTTCTTCTCCCACCCGGGGTCTGAATGTTGAAGCCTACTCGCCCCGACGGTCTCTTGAACATCTTTCAGAGCACAGGCCGCCAGCTCTGCTACTACAGCGTGGCTTTCGCATACTAGCGACGAGCTACACTGTCCATGATTTGTCGAAGAGCCAACTTTGCGGTCTAGCGGGACCTCTGGTCTGGTAGCCCCGTGCTAGAATGGCTCTCTTGGCTGCGATGAATCGACGTTTTGAACCCATTCTGTACCCTTATCTCTTTCCTGTACTTCACCTCTGAACCCGCCTCAAGACACTGGACATTGCTTGACAAGGAAGAGCTGACCCAAAAATGATTCAGGCTCCAAGATTCAAGCGCACAGTGGCGATATCAACGGCATAGCCATTGCCAAGGTTGAAAGCTTGTCTATTGTTGCAAGTTGCGGAAGGGACAGAACTTTACAGCTTTTTCACAAGCAAGATTCCCAGCTCAAGCTCTTTCAGACGCTTAACGACCATGCTGCAACCGTGACAGATCTTATGTTCATGGTTGAGGCATCAAACTTGCTGTCGATATCGTCTGATAGGACAGTCGTTGTTCGAAGATTGGCTCATGGAGCAAAAGGCTCATTAGCCTACCTCCCAGTTCGCGTGATAACCCTCAAGGCAAGCCCAATTTCTTTTACACACGTGCCAGATGAGCCTAATGTGGTAGTGGTATCGATGATGGACAGGCAGATCCAGAGATACGATATATCTTCAGGGCGTCTGCTTCATAGTATAAGAGCATCCGATTATATAGGATGTGAGACGATGATGATTGGGTCGTTGGAAATTCAAACAATTGGCGAGACTGGTAGCCAGAGACGACTTCTCATGGGTGTATCCTCAACAGACAAGTCAATAGTAATTCACGACTACATTTCTGGTTCAATGCTCGCCAGGGAGCATGGGCAAAAGGCGGTATCGGCCATCAAGCTGATTCAAGAATCTCGAGATAGTGGATTGTCCCGCAATATTCTCATTAGCTGCGGTCTAGACAGTACAATCATGATATACGATCTAAACGTACCTAAAAATTCAAACGACATGTCCGGAGACAGCTTGGGTGTGACTCCGTCTCTCTCAACAAAGTCGATCCAACCGTTGAGACGCATCTTATCAAGAAATGAAATCTCGAGCTTCCAAAAATCTCTGGAGTCTGAAAGCGACAGGGTCTCGCCGCTTCGCAGTACATCTCCGTCCCATGTACGACGCAAAACATCCATTGTCCCGAGTGCGTGCCTTTCGCCAGCTAATGGACAACACGATCGCAAGTCCTCGCAGTCGTCCATGGGATTGAGCCCACAGACTACTGGGCATCTTAAAGCTAAGCGCCCATCTCTGGATAACCGACGTCGAAGCAAAAGCGTAGCCAATCTTAATGACCTGAACAACGCGGCGGAGCAAATCTGCGAGTCCCTCCGTGTCTTCCGAAAAAGGATCACCTCGGCGGCGATGGACAAGATGAACGCACAGACAGCACGAGAACTGGAAAGCGAGCTCACTCTAACGAGTCGTATTTTGGGCGAGCGAGCTATGGAGAGCAGAGGTGGACGTGAGAAAATCGCAAGTGAAGTTTTGGACGTTTACCTCGCGAAAATGATCGACGAGCGGCTGGCGCTCAAAGCGAAGTCTGATGAAGTTAGAAGAGACACCAAGGAGGGCAATGAAGAAAGCGAGAGTGATGTGACTGCAGGGGCCAAGGACGGCCTGGGAACCTGACTGACCGGGTGCGATTTCTAACTGCTGTCAGCATTATGACGGTTACCACCACAAGAACTAAACAGCCTTTATGGTGATTGATCTATACCAATGTACACGAGATTGCATGTTCTCAGGTCTTGTGCGATTCAGACTGGATGTGATCAATAGCCACGCGCGAATGATCGCTCGTTCTTCGGCATATGACCCATTCGTTGGCTCCTATGAAATCCCCCCAACGTCCAAGACACGTGGCTCCTATTCTTGGATTCGTTCACCTGTGGAGAGGTACCTGGGGCTCTCTTCTTTTGGCATTTGAAATCTCGAGGCCAAAGTGTCCAACAAAACCGAGCTGAAAGCGATGGTCTCTTACTCGTGCCAGAGAAACTCGCCATAATACTACGGTACATCTGTAACAAATGCGGTCGTGTCTCATATTATTGAATCCAAGAATCTATGACTCTCTTACCCACATACACCGTCACCTTGCATCCAAAATAGCCTACAAGCGCAAATAACGCAAATCCAAAAACCACAGCTTGGAGATTTCGCCGCTCTATGCCGGATTGCTTGTTTACAATATTCGGCGCGTCCTCCATCTGCGTGCTTTTTGAGAGGTTCGGTATGTATTTGAAGTCAAAGGTAGTTTCCTCTCCCAGTCCCTGCTTATCTTCAACAATAACTTTCCAGAAGAGCTTGCGCAACGCCTAAATGTTGTTAGTGAATCCAAGAGAAAGTCAGGCGGTGTAGAACGTACTGCTATTTTCCGCCGGTCTAAGTACGGTATGGATCTATAAGTATAGCAGACGGCCATGAAAAACAGACACTGTCCCAATGCCAATGCCCAATAGTAAAGACTTGGACGCCCTAAGCCCAATGCATCACACAACTCATTGCCATTCAGGAACCTGGCGTTGACCTGAAGAAAAGATTCCGAGGCAAAGCTAGGGGGTTGGGCCTATTCGTGATCAGCTGCACATGATTCATCCTACGTCGTTTCGGAACCCTACAGCAAGACATTTAATGATGTTGTTGGCGAGTATCTTCGACGTTTCCGTTGGATGAATTTCGTACAGCAACAAGACTTCCATAACCCTTTTGGCCTTCTCAGGCGTCTCAAAATGCTCGGTTGGGGTTCCTGTCAAGTATGCGATGTAACGCCATAAGGCAATGTAATCAATGATCTCTTGTCGTGTCATCCAAATGCCTTGACGTGGCAGAGACAGCCATACGAGTGTTGCAGAGAAGGTGCCGATAGTTGCTATACAGTCCAAATCATTGATTGGTATTCCCCACGCTTGGACATCGTAATATTGCGATCTTTTTTGAGTTAATTTCATGATCCTTTGACGCACGGCTGCATGAAGTAAGCGGACACGTATGGAGGACGCAAAGCCTGCTCCACCAGGCTGGATCGACGCTAGTGATTGGGTGCATTGCAGTATGTGCTGGGTTGTCTCGAACAAGCGGTGTCTAGCGACTTTGGTGGAGAAACCTCCGGTTCTAGCTAAGGTCTCTACAACCCGGGCGGCTCCCATGCCCCCGAGCAGAGACTGAAATGCTAAACCAGTCAAGCTGGGGCCACCATATCTGTAGAAACAGTCTTGTCCACGGGCGATCTGCTCCCAGTCAACCCAATGTGGTACGGTATTGACCTCTCGCCATAGCTCGCCCAAAGTTTCGTTGCTCTCGGCATTGTCTCGCAACAGAGTGTAAATATCTCTCTTCGCATTTGAAGAACCCTCGGTTGCACTTTGGGTCGACCCATTGAGGGTTGCATCGCGTGGCCGAGCTGCGTACGGCGGGGTCGGAATGTCATTTAACGATGATAATGCCTTTTCTGCGAGTGTATCATAAGAATGTTTCATGGGCTGCAATTGAGCCTCTGTCAAATGGTCCTGGGTCAAGGTGAAGGTGTAACCCCATGCCGATCTGGTGTTCTCGCCCTTCCTAACAAAAATTCTAGGCCAAGCCATGGGTGAGCGTAGTGGAGGATGTAATTCACAAAGAGAGAAGAGGAGAAAAAGTGGCAAAGTTGTGATCTTGGGCGACTGGAAGGAAGCGTCATCGCTTCCGATTCACTGCTAATAAGTAGAGAAATCTAAATCCTACTACCGTAAGCTCAGGGAGGATAGAATAAAGACAATCAGAAAGACAGACGCATTAACCTTATCAAAGCCATTTTTCACTGAGCATTTCTCGTGTACTCATTGATAGAATATGCCCCCTCCCGAGGGTCCCTAAGGTATTCTACAAGTAAGGTATTCTACCTTAAGTCCGATCGCTTAGTAGAATAGCGGTGGGACAAGCCACTGAACAGGATTTGGCCCTTGCATAACATTGCACCTAACTTCCGACATCGTTTAAAACTACCTACATATATATAACTATGAAAGCGTACTGTTATGACGGGGAAGCTGTACGTCTCGCCTGTCTGCCAGGTCAGTCCCTGTCCTAACGCACCATCAGGGCGATCAGCGGGAAAAGCATGACTCGGGGCAATCAGTGAGCATAGATTATCTAGCTCAGCTCGGAATTATCTATCACCATTGCCCCTCCGTATCCGATGTGGATGAGATCGCATCCAATAGATCCTACAAGAACAGGGATGAGATCATTATCTCTCCGGACAAGATGGGGGATGCATACGATGGTTCGTGCTTGTTCGATGCGGCTTTCGCGTCTGATCGCAAGGTCGGATTCGATTGTTAGGATCTTGCCTTGTCGCTAACTTCGGTTTTCGTGATAGAGAAGGTCAAGATGTTCTTCACCGAGCATCTCCATGAAGACGAGGAGATTCGATATATCCTTGAAGGCTACGGTTACTTTGACGTACGTAACGCAACGGAGGAGTGGATCAGGATACGATTGGAAAAAGACGATCTGATTAGTACGTACTGGTTTCGGCATCACTCTGTGTTTTAGCTAGCCTATTGCTGACTCTACATATGTACAGTTCTGCCTGCAGGTATCTTTCACCGCTTCACCACAGACAGCAACAATGTATGCAGCCAGCGAACCCACAACATGTGAGGTTGACTCTGACGACTTTTTTTAGTATATCAAAGCAATGAGACTGTTCAAGGAAGACCCACAATGGACCCCCCTGAAACGGACTCCTGAATCAGAAGGAAATCATCACAGAAAATTTTATCTTCAGGAAAGGGACCCCAAGGCTGGGATGATGACTTGAAGAGTTCTTGGGACTAATAGTGAATCATCGTAAGAACGAGATCGTGATTGAGATGGGCATTGACCTACTTATTTGGCCTGGTATAAGCAAACTTCTTGTTGATATCATAACGTTACTGAAAACACGAAATCTCTTACCTTCGAGTGTTTCAATGTTCTCATTCTCCGCCAATCACTTCGTCGACCTACACCCATCACCGCCATGCGTGATTGAATATCCCAATTCTTGGAGTCTACGGAAATAACGCCAACTTTACTTCATGGTTGCTAAATCAGCTCACCAGTTCACAATTATTGTTGGTAGTAGAATTTGATTATAGTGAGATTTTTGGCCTCTATCTAGTGGCTGGCACTCCACTATTGGTTGCGTACATCCGATTAAAGCTACTGCTTTAGGATGCTGTTGAGTGATAGAAGGCACAGTTGCAGAAGACCAAAGCCTGCGGTAACTCATTCAGGCCTTCGCTGATTTATATAGTATCAGTTAAAAGCTTATTCATCTTCGTAATCTTGGAGGAAACGCTTAGATCAATTGTCCGGTCCCCAATCTCGACCACCAAACCCCCTTTGATGTCGGGATTGACCTGCGGAACCAGTCAGCGTCTGCCTTGAGCTGATATATCATCGACACAAACCTTGGGGATAACTTTCAACTTCTTGCCCTGGCTGTATTCTGACTTTGAGACCGCTGTCTCTAGCCGCTGCAAAGTCTTCGTGTCAAGTTTCTTCATAAAGACAATCTTGTCAACGTTCTTCGTTCATTCACCCAAGTAGCCACGGACTCACCGATGCGCTCGTGATGATCAAGTCGACCTCTCCTCTTGCAGCACCCATGAGCGTAGTGAATTTCTCGCAAACACCCTCCAGTATGCCAAGCCTGTTGTTATCGGCCAATGTCTTCAGAAAGTTTTTCACAATGTCTCCCTTGTCGGCTCCCCCCATGTGCTTCTGTAGTTCCTGTACGATTTGGGATTTGTCGCCAGGTGTCAGAGTAGGAGCAGTGAGGATTTTAGGGAGCTTTGGGTCCCTCTTGAAGACATCAGACAGAGCTGCGAGTGATCTGGACGTGGTTTCGAGAGCTGATAATTTTACTGCCGCAGTGTACTAAAGGTGTCTTAGATCAGGATGGAAAAGAAATTTGAGTAACAGAGATTGTAGTCGGAATACATCACACGTACTAATGCACTTGCGTATGTCCCGTCTAGTCCATAAAGAGGTACAGGTGGTTTAGGGTCTAGACTCGCAGGCGTTGCGTAAGTCCTGAGGGCTGAGGACGTGGCGATGCAAGCTCTCCGAGAGGCTGCGGCTCGCGAAGGGATAATCCTCATTTGTTGTGGTAGCATTTCGGTAGTTTGGACAGGAATCACTTAGCCGTCTCGATGGCCAAAATTGTATCGACGGTGAGCAGAAAGAACTACAGGCGCGTCTTCATTTGGATTTGTCCTGTCCGAATGGAAGATGTACCACCCTAAGGGTACGACGCTCGATCATCACAACCTGAGAAGTCGGAGCATTCAGGTTAGGTGTATGTGTCTAGCCTGTAATCTCCCGTTATGATTGGATGATTTTGGATAATAACAATTGTTATGGCATTACTAGCTGGCTTTGCTACTACGATGTATTGAGGATCATCTGTATTCTAACCACGATACGAGCTATGTGACGATCTTTCGACAAGAGCATTCCCCTAAAGGCTGTTGTACACCTATCCATGAACCGATTCCCCTGATTTGAATGTCATGCCCGAATGACCCAGCACATACTGTTCCGACGTTGTGAATCTCGTGTTCAATCGCTTCTCAACATGCTGTCCACGAGATCCCCTAGAGGACCCCAGAAGTCCTTACCGCTCGCCAAGTTGTGTTCATCGATGAAGAGAACGTAGTGCTTGAAGCTCGTATTAATGTGCGGCTCCAGTCCGAGCTGAACAATGACAGGATAATGGTGACAGTAGATATGAGCGTAAACGCGGTATAGCCGCTTGAAGAGTTGGCGGATCAAAACAGGGAAGGTCTTTGGGAATGGGACACCTAGCAAACATGTGTTAGCTGTTTCTAGTAAGAAATGTTGCCCAGCGAGACTTCACCTATTCTGCTTGGGAACATAGACTCATTGTCAATGTTACTCTGAACCCACGCCATTAAATGCTCGATATATTCAGGCGCCGGCATCTTCGTGGGTCGCTTGAAGTTCTCCGAATCCTGCCATAAATATTCGAATCTGCGTACTATAAGTGCTGTGGTTGGTATTGGCTGGAATGCTCACTCGTCGGTGGCCTTCATCTCTGGGCAAGATTGAGGAGAACAGAACTCTGTAATTGAGCCATAAAGTAGATTGATCTGATTGTAGAAGTCCACCACTGTGAAGTGTCAGACAGACTCGCACGTTTCCTAATCAAGGCCGCACGACGCATGAAGCCTTCGTACCATTGACGGCAAGCCATTCACTCAGATCTTCTCCCTCAGGAAGTTTTACAGCTTTCCTCAAGCTGCCGCTACCTAGAGTCGCTTCGGCAAATTGACGCAATTGGTAGCTGCTTGTCCCCTTATTCGCATTTCTAGGTTTGAATTGGCCCCTCGTCCTGGCATTTCTACATACGACACTTGGTAAGCCAACACTCTTATGCGCCTCTCATTTCCTCAACTTTCTAATGCTGCTGCTGACTATTCATTGCCATTTGTATATGGTGAATTACAGGGAAAGGAGGTGTAGAAAAGCCGAAAGTGGTATATTCAGATGAAAGACGGAAGTGAGATAGAGAGCACTTAAAATGAACCGTATGGACAAACATTGTGGTGATGAAAGAACTCATTGCAAAACTCGTAATCGTTGCGTTCTGGGCCGTGACTGGATTATTCCGTCAAAGTGGAGATTTGGTTGCAACTCGGCGCGTTCCCGCCTCAGGACGGTCAGCTAGAGGGTAATAGTGTAGACTACATATCTTTCCTATGGCGTCTCACATTAATACTGTCAACAAGACTTTTGACGCGGTAGACGCGTCTGTAGACTTTAAGGGCGCTGGGGGGCACGGGGGTAATGTTACATCGGCAAACTGGGAACCCGCATAGAAAATCCGAAGCTGGAAAATCCGAAAGCGCATCTTACAGGTAAAATACTAGAAATAAATAGGAAAATCATAGGCTTTTTTTATTCTAGCCTAAAAGTCCTAAATATGAAAAATCCGGATTAAAGGCCTTAAATCCGTGAGTTTCCTCTAGCGCTAGGAAGAAACGGGAGGCTTACTAGAGTTATAGTAGCTATATTATTAATGCTAGCGTAATATAGGTTTTAAATACAGTTAATTCGCGTAATAAATATACGCGTAGAGTACTCCCTCTAGCCTAGCCCTATATTCTATATCTATATTACACCTACTATTAATTCTCTTACTAAGTATTAGTACTATTAATTAATTAATAAGACTTAGTAATAGATTAGAATTACCTAGTTAGTACTAGCCTTATATAGTTATATTATAGCTAATTAGTAGGACTTATCTCCTATTAGTCCTATTACCTAGTATCTCTAAAAGTTACTAAATATATATTTAGTAGCTTATAGTATTATACCTAGCCCTAGAGCTAGTATATAGGTATTAAGGTAGCTAATTAACCTATTCTAATTTTATATATATGTAATTAATTAGCTATTAAGGATTCTATTAAGGAATAACTAGAGTATAGTATAAAAGGCTTCTATATTATAATAGATATAAAAGCTATAATAATACTAATAAATAAATAAAAGGTAACGCCTATATTACTAACTAACTTACGCTATAAAAGTAAACCTCTCCTTATAAAAGTAAATACCCTTATACTCTACTAACCCTATATAATTTATTATATAGCTATTACTTATACTTATTAATAAGGCCTAAGGCCTTAGAAAGATCCTTCTTACTATACTAAATATTATACTTATAGCTATAGCCCTTCTATTTAATAAGATACTAAGTCTTATCCCTACTAATCTACTTACTTATAATAGCCTCTAGTTTATAGATATCTAATTTAGTAGTATTAAGGCTATTATTCTTAATAATAGGAGGAGGGTATATATTTCTAAGACATTTATAAGGGTCTAATCCCTTTATAAAAGGCTCTAACTAAGTAATTAATATAATAGGATAGATTCTTATTAATAAAGGAAGCTATAAATAATATACTAATAGACCTACTTAATTAAGAATTAAGAAGGGTCTTATATATTAGTTATAAAGTTTATAATTTAAAATTATAAGGGTACTATATAATAACGTAGCTATTAAGTACTATAAATAGTATATATATATATATATATATATATATAGAACTCTCTATTCTTATTAATAGTAAGACTAATTACTACCCTTCCCTTTAAGGGGAATTCCCTCCTCTATATACTATAAGTAAAGGGGTAGTATAGTACTATTATATATTATAAACGCCACGTTAATAGTTATATTATATTCCTAACTAGTCTTTATAATTATCTCCCTATTTAAGCTCTTAGGCTTTAAGAGTATAAAAGGTTATAATTTATAAAAGATACTACCTTAATAATAGAATATACCTTAAATAAGAGGGTAATAATATAATTAATTATAAGGCCCCTAAGTTAAGCCTTAAGGAATATATAGTTTTATTAAATTATAATAATTATAGATAATACTCTTATATTATAATCCTTATATTATAATATATTCCTATTATATTTCCTATTATTCTTTATTAATTTATTATAAAAGTAATTAGAAGTCTTAGTATTTTAAAGTAAATAGGAAGTTATTACTATTAAGGGTTTATTAAGTACTTAAGGTATACCTCCTTTATATAACTTTAATATTATTCTTTTAATTATAATATCTTTATTTTTATTAATTATATTAAGTCCTTTTTAATTTTTATTTATATTGTTACCCCCTTTATACCTTATTATATCTCTTTATAATCCTACTAATTACTTTATAAGTAATCCTTAGTAATAAACTTACCCTTACTACTAATTAAAAGAAGACTACTACTACTCCCTCTACTTATAGAAATAGTACTTAACCTCCTTTATTAAGTTATTTATAACCTATCCTTATATTATCTTATATAATATACCTCTAATATATTATAATTTAAAGTAAAGAGTTATAAGTCTAATATTTTTAATTAAGGCTTTACTTATCCCTTTAATAGTATACTTTATATACGCGCCTCTCTTAGCTCTATTAGATATAATTATTATAAAGATCTTAATATTAAATATTAATAGAAGATTCCTACTTATATTTATTATACTTATACGCGCCTTCTTTAATCCTTAAATATTATAACTACTTTAAATATTAGCTCTAATCTCCTTTAACTTACTAGATTCTAATAAACCTTTAATAAGCTTATTTAATAGTATTATTACTACCTCTACTACGCCTCCTCTACCCCTTCTACTACTATTACTCTTATTAGGGTAGACCCCGCTATTACTATCTATATTATATATACCTTTAAGGGTATTTTTAATATCCTTTACTAGTATATATATACTACTCTATCTCCCCTTTTAAAGCTCTACTAAAGCTTTACTAATATATTATAAGAGCGTCTCCTCCTATTATAAAGGATAAAGAAGAGGATAAAGAGGATAATCCTATTACTAGTAGTAGTAATAATACTAGGCCTAATACTACTACTAATATAATATAATAGCCCTTTCTTATAATACCCTTAATAGTCTAGTTATATTAGGTATCTTTTCTTTTCTTTTTCTTTTTTGAATAATAGAAATTATTTCCCCTCTTATATAATATAAACTTTATACTTTAAGGTAATTCTACTTAAATCTTTTTAATATATCTAGTATATTAATTAAGTCCTACTTATATAACTATTAATTATAATTATAAGATTAACCCTTCTACTTTACTAAATATTAAAGTTTATTATAAGAGATTTTATAATTAAGAATAGCTTTAACTTCCTATTTATCTTTATTATTTATAAGCTTTATTTATATAATTTTTATAATACTCTTATTATTACCCTTATATAACTTTATAAGTAAGATATAAAAGATATTATATATATAAAAGATATTAAGTAGTTATAACTTATATACTTAACTAATAATATAATTAAAGACCTTAAAAGGCCTTAAATAATATTATAATAATTTCTTAGTTACTTATATTAATTTAATATACTTTATATTTAATAAGATATAATTACTTATATTATATTATCTTTATTTTTACTATTTATTTATATACTCTACTTATATAACTTATACTTAATATAAGTATTACTTTAAATATTCCCTTTATTTTTAAAGTAATTTAACCCTTTTTATATTAATAGGACTTCTCTTAATAATAGCTTTAAAAGCTTTATATCTAGCTTAAATAAATAATTATAAAGCGCCTTATATAAAAGTAATTTAATATTAATATACTTTATATAATTATATATAAACTTTACTAGATAAAGTAACTCTACCTAGTTATTTTATCTCTAAGTAGAATAATAGTATAAATATTATTTAAGTATACTATTCTATCTTTCTATTTAATTATCTATTTAAGGATAGAAAGTAATATTAAGCTTTCTTTTTATATTAATATAATAATATATAACTACCTAGAAGGTATTTATAAATACTATCCCTTTATTATTAATAATACCTTCTAATTAATTATTAACTATTTTATATATAATAGATTATTAAGGCCCGCCTTAAAATTAAGAGAGTTAAAAGAATGGAAAAATAAGCCTTAATAAATTTACTTAGATATATAGTAAGACGAGTCCTAATATTAGGATATAATATTAGGGGAGGAGTTATAAGTAGTAGTAGTAGTAGTAGTAGTAGTAGTAGTAGTAGTAGAAGTAGTAGACTAGGGAGTAGAGGGGAGCTACCCTTATAAGGGCTAGGGAGCCTAATAGAGGGGAAAGAATCTAAAGATAAGGGAATACGCGTTAGGAGGATATTAATAAAGGCCTTAAAAGCTATTATAGTTATACTAGAAAATACCTATAAAAATTCAAGATTTTTACGTCAGAAAATCACTCCTACTACCTGGCGTTTAGTAGGTGACGTGAATAGCAGGGAGTATATCAGATATAGTAGGCTATTAATGACACGGATATTTCCCCCTATTCAGACAGATATTAGACACGTTAGTAGGTGGGGTGAATAGTAGGGAGTATATTAGATACGTTAGTAGGTAGGTAGGTAGCCTATAAAAGCGATAGTATTAGCTATATTATATATACCTATTCTAATAGTATTCTATACCTAGTAATAAGACGGATATTTCCCCCTATTTAGGCTGATATTAGATACGTTAGTAGGTAACGTAAATAGTAGGGTTTTTAGCTTATAAATGCGATAGCATTAGCTAATATAGTAATACAGCGATATAGATCATTATAATAGCGTTATATACCTAGTAATAAGACGGATATTACCCCCTATTCAGGCTAATATTAGATATATTAGTAGGTGGATATTAGATACATTAGTAGGTGACGTGAATAGTAGGGTTTTTAGCCTGTAAATGCGATAGCATTAGCTAATGCAGTAATACAGCGATATAGAATATTATAACAGCGTTATATACCTAGTAATAAGATAGATATTTCCCCCTATTTAGACTAATAGTAGTTATATTAGTAGGGGTTATTATAGAATAGGTAAAAAATAAATGATAGTAGGATTTTTCTTATTTATAATCTATATTCTAGCCGTTAGCGTATAGAATTTAGTAGGTAAATCTATTTATTCCAATATATCTTTTAAACTACTAGACTAATTTTAATAATTTTAATATAGCTAAGTAGTATAAAATAGGCTAAATAATATAGTTTATATAGAAAATATTATAATACGTCGGTGTATACGTGGGTAGAATATAAAGAATATTAGGAATTTAATATTCTTTAGAAAAGTAGGCTAGACTAAAAGCGGTTAAATAGGGGTATAAAGCGATAAATCTATTAGATAAGAGGTCTGGGAGATCTTTAGGGTTTGAAATTACATATATTCTATTATAGTAAGAAGATAAGACGCGTTAAAGGATAGAATAATATATAAGATAAAAAGGATAATAAGAGTAGAGCTTAAATATATAAAGGAGTTTATTATAAAGGTAGATTAATAGCTTAAAGAGATATATAAATTTAAGAGAGTAGTAGAAGAATAGTCCTAGAGGGGGAGGATATAAAGGGGTAGAAGGAGCTAGGCGTAGATAGCTAGCTAGAGCCTAATAGGTATAAAAATAGGTAATATAAGTCCTAGGGAGATATTTATTATAATATTAATAGGTAATATTATAAGAAAGGGATTTAAAGTAATAAATAATAGGAAGGCTAGGACCTTAATAGTCTAAATTAATAATAAAATTAAGAGGGAGGTAATAAAGGCACTTATTAAGGAGTAGCTAGTTAAGAAATTTAGGATAATTATATTCCTAAGGATATAAGAGATTATAATAGTAAGGTACCTAGTTAGAAGTAATCTAATACTATTTATAATAGAGATAGAGGTAAGGGAGGAGTTAAAGGAGAATAATAATTAGGTAAGGAAGGTATATAAGTTAATAAGGGTATTAAGATAAACCTTCTATAAGGACTAGTTAGGAATACGGTACTACTATCGACGTGGCGTCTATAGTATATAGTAGTACTACGCTACCCCTTTACCTATAGTATATAGAGGAGGGAATTCCCCCTAAAGGGAAGGGTAGCGATTAGTCTTACTATTAATAAGAATAGAGAGTTCTATATATATATATATATACACCGTTTATAGTACTTAATAGCTATATTATTATATAGTACCCTTATATTCTAATTACTCTACCCTATTTAGGGGTAGTAGCCTAACTATTAATAAGATAAGCGGAGAAGGGTTATTATAAGTATAAGGTAAAAAGGTTAGTTAACTAGCGTAGATAACCTACTTAAATATAAGGGATTAAGCTTATAAAGAAAGTAAGTCTTAAGAATAAATTAATAAATTAATAATAGATATATTATAATTATAACTAACTATCTAGGGGTAGCTATTAGGTATATAAACCTATTCCCTACTACTTAAAACCTAAGAAGTACTATTATAAAGGATATAAGAACTTAAAGAAGAAGTCTTTAAGAGGTAGTAGATATAAGATTTATAATAATATTTAAAAGAGTTAGAGTAGGAAATATATATTAATAATACTACTTAAGCGGGTTATTAATATTACCTATTATTAATAGAAGAATTAGAATTAAAGTATCTTTAATATAAAACTTATATTCTTAGGTTATAAGACCTATATATATATAACGGGAAGTTAGTATAAGAATATTAAGAATAATTTAATAATATAATTAATATAATTAAAATAAGTATAACCTATTTTCTTAATAACTTTATAAAAATCTAATATATATTATAGTATATAACCCTAGACCCTAAGGCTATATAATATAAGTATATAAAGGATATATTAAAGGATAAATAGTCCTAGAAATACTTTAATAATTTCTTAATAAATTAAATAAAAGATCTTTAAAATTAATATTTAATAACTAGTAAGTACTACTTAGAAGCTAAGTAAAAGGAATATTAAAAGATTATAAACTTTATAAACTTTATAAATTACCTTATTAAGTTAAAAAGATAACTTAAGCTATTAATAGAGTATATACTCTATAATAACCTTTTAAATAAATTATATAAAGATCTTTATAATTAACTTATAATATAACTTAATATCTTAAAGATAAGAGATACTCTTATTATATTAATAACCTAATTAGAGCCTTATATAACGCTACTTATATATAAAGATTAAAGGGATAATACTTCTATTAAGGGTTAATATCCTTAAAGAGGAAGAGGAAATTTCTAAGGATAAAGAGATAATAGCTTATATATAAAGTAAAAAGGGTAGGGTAGTATTAAAGTATTATTATACCTTCCTTAAAGGCCTAAGCCTAACCTCTCTACTATTAAGTATTATAATTATTAAAAGAAGGGATATATAATTAAAGATTATTAGAGTATAAAATTAATAGTTATAAGTATTATAATTAATAAGCTTATAACTAATAAGATATCTAATAATAAACTAGCTAAGAGAGGCTTAAATTTAAAAAAAAATTAAGTATTATAATTATATCTATTATTATAATATAAGGGAAGAAATAGATATAATAACTTATTATTATAATATAAATAGAGCTTAAGAGCTTATAAAGAGAATTTATTATATTAATTAATTTTAAAGTAGATATTAATTATATTAATATACGCTTAATAAAGGAATAAGATTAAGAAATAGACTTAAGCTTTAATAATATCTTATATAATAAAGTTAAGAACTTAATATTATTACTAAGTTTTTATATAAGAGAAATTAAACTTATTAATTTTAATAGTATTATATAATATTATAAGGGCGCCTTTTATATAATAGTAAACTTTAATTATAACTTCTACCTTAAGTATTTATAATTAGAAAAATAAAATCCCTAAGTAGATTAGCTTATATAAAACTAGTAATTCCCTATTAAAAAAAAGTAATATTAAAGAGTACTTTAATATTATTAAAGCCTTAGAGGAGTAGCTTAATAATATTATATTTATTATAATATACTTAGGAGTAGGTAATAAAAGCCTACTACTTAAAGTTAAGCTCCCTTTAAAATTTTAGGAATTCTAAGATATCTTTTTAATTAAGAATATTAGGGCGCTATTAGATTATATATATTATAATTATATAATTAATATAAAGGAAAATAAAGAACCTCCCTTTAACCTACTTTATAACTTATTAAAGAAAGAGTTATATATATTAAAAGAGTACTTTAAGTAGGCTTTAAAAAAGGGATAGATTTATAATTTTATAAGTTTAATAAGTATATTAATTCTTTTTATATTAAAAAAGGATAAAATACTATACTTATATATTAATTATAAAGTACTTAATAAGATTATAATTAAAAATCACTATCTACTTTTATTAATTAATAAAATATTAATAAGATTAATTAATATTAAATATTTAACTAAGTTAGATTTTAAGGATATATGTTATTATTTATAAATAAAAAAGGATAATAAATAGAAGATTATATTTTATATAAGGTATAGCTATTTTAAATATATAATTATACCTTTTAAATTTATTAATATATTTACCTTATTTTAAGTATATATTAATAAAGCCTTAGCGGGATTACTTAATATTATATATATTATTTATCTAGATAATATTCTTATCTACTCTTAAGATAAAAAGTCTTATATTAGAGTTATAAAAGTAATATTATAATATCTTTATAAATTTAAACTTTATATTAACTTAAAGAAATATAAATTTATAATAATAGAAGTAGAATTCTTTAACTTTATTATTAGCTGTAATAGTATATATATAAATTTATATAAAGTAGATATTATAATAGAATAGCTAAAACCTAGAAGTATTAAGGATATTTAGATCTTTTTAAGGTTTATTAATTTTCATTATTATTTTAGTAAATACTATTCCTTTATAATTATAATATTAATAGATTATCTAAAAAATAATTATTTATATATTAAAAATGAAAAGTTAATATTAAGTAATATTATAAAAGTAGTATTTAAGTAGTTAAAGTAACTCTTTTAAGAGGTATTATTACTTATATATTTTAACCTTATAAGAGAAATCTAACTAGAGATTAATACTTTAATTCTAGCTATTATAACTATTTTATTATAAAAGTTCTTAATTAATATTAAAGGGGTAGAAGTAGAATAGTATCTTATTACCTTTTATTTTTATAAGTTATATTTAATAGAAATTAGATATAAGACTTATAATTAGGAACTACTTATAATAGTTAAAGTATTCTAGGTATAAAGGTACTTCTTAAAAGGTAGTTTATATTTAATTATAATAATTACTAATTATAATAACTTAAGGTATTTTTAAATAATAATATTATTATTAATAAAGAGATAAGTATATTAAGTAATAAAGCTTATAATATATAATTTTAAGATATACTATTATATAAGTATTAAGAACCTAGTTAATATCCTATTAAAGTAACTAGATTATATACTAGTAATAGATAAAGAAGATATTTATTTATTAATATTATAAAATAAGTTAAAGAATATTAAGTATATTCCTTTTAATAAATATTATATATATAATATTTATAAAGGTTTATAAGATAATAAGGCTTATAATTATAAATAGTATAAAAAGTTAGAGATAGGGCTTAAAAAGCCTTATACCCTAAATATAGGAGAGAGTAATACGCTCTTAAGGATATAAAGTAGTATAAATAATAGCTTAAACCCTATTATAAGATAGTTTAATATTAATTAAATAATACTTAGAAGGTATATTATAATTATATTAATAATAGAGTATATATAAAATAAATATAATAACTTAATATTAGAGATACTTTAATATCTTTAAGAGGGAGATAAAGATATTTATAATAAAAAATAATTATTAAAGTCCTAGGGCTATAAAAAGGCTATTAATATATATTTATTAATAGATAAGATAAGGGTCCTTTATAAGGGTAGTATAGTTTTTATATCTAATAATAAAGTAATTAGATAAGAAATCTTAAAGCTTTATTATAATAACCCTTATACTAGCTACTACTTATAAAAGTATATATAAGAACTTATTAAGTAGAAGTTCTATTAAAAATTAATAAGATAAGATATTTATAATTATATATAAAAATACTTAACCTATTAATTAATAAAGCTATATAGATATATTATTTATAATATATTATTACTATTATTAATATTTATAAGACCTTTTTAAGAAATTATAATAGATTTTATTATAAATCTCCTTTTAAGTAAATAAAAGGATAGTATTTATAATATAATTTTAGTAGTTATAAACTATTATATTAAGGTAGCTAAGTATTTACCTATTATAAAGATAGTTAATATTATTAATATTATTAACCTATTATATTATAAAATCTTTTTAAGGTTTAATTAATTAAAAGATATTATTAGTAATTAAGGGATAATATTTATAAGTAGCTTCTAGGTAGTTATATATTATTATATTAATATAAAAAGAAAGCTTAATACTACTTTCTACCCTTAAATAGATAATTTAATAGAGAGATAGAATAGTATACTTAAGTAGTATTTATACTACTATTCTACCTAGAGATAAGATAATTAAATAGAGTTACTTTATCTAATAGAGTTTATATATAATTATATAAAGTATACTAGTACTAGGTTACCTTTATATAAAGCGCTTTATAATTACTTACCTAAGCTAGATATAAAGCTTTTAAAGCTATTATTAGGAGAAATCCTATTAATATAAAAAGGATTAAATTACTTTAAAAATAAAAGGAAGGTTTAAAGTAATACTTATATTAAGTATAAGTTATATAAATAGAGTATATAAATAAATAATAGAAGTAAAGATAATATAATATAAGTAATTATATCTTATTAAATATAAAGTATATTAAATTAATATAAGTAATTAAAAAATTATTATAATATTATTTAAAATCTTTTAAGGTCTTTAATTATATTAATAGTTAGGTATATAAGTTATAACTACTTAATACCTTTTATATATATAATATCTTTTATATCTTACTTATAAAGTTATATTAAGGTAATAGTAAGAGTATTATAAAAATTATATAAATAAAGCTTATAAATAATAAAGATAAATAAGAAGTTAAAGTTATTCTTAATTATAAAATCTCTTATAATAGACCTTAATATTTAGTAAAGTAGAAGGGTTAGTCTTATAATTATAATTAATAGTTATATAAGTAGGACCTAATTAATATACTAGATATATTAGAAAGATTTAAGTAGGATTACTTTAAAGTATAAAGTTTATATTATATAAGAGGGGAAATAATTTCTATTAATATAAATAAAAAAGAAAAGATACTTAATATAATTAAACTATTAAGGGCGTTATAAGAGAGGGCTATTATATTATATTAATAGTAGTATTAGGCCTATTACTATTACTATTATTAATAATAGGAGTATCCTTTTTATTATCCTCTTCTTTATCCTTTATAATAGGAGGGAGGTACTCTTATAATATATTAATAAGGCTTTAAAAGTACTTTAAAAGGGGAGATAGAATAATATATATATATTAATAAAGGATATTAAGAATACCCTTTAAGGTATTTATAATATAAATAGTAATAGCTAGGTTAACCCTAGTAAGAGCTATAATAGTAGTAGGGGTAGAGGAGGTATAATAAAGGTAATAATAATATTATTAAATAAGCCTATTAAAGGTTTACTAGAATTTAGTAAATTAAGGGAGGTTAAAGCTAATATTTAAAGTAGTTATAATATTTAAAAATTAAAGAAGGCGTATATAAGCGCGGTAAGTATAAGTAGGGATCTCCTATTAATATTTAATATTAAGATCTTTATAATATTTATACTTTATTAAATTAAGGGAGGCGCGCGCGTAGGTTATCCTATTAAAAAAGTAAATAAAGCTTTAATTAAAAATATTAAACTTATAACTCTTTAAATTAGAATATAATATAATAAAGGTATATTATATAAAATAATATAAGAATAAGCTAGGAGTAACTTAATAGGGGAGGTTATATACTATTATAAATAGAGGGGGTAATAATAGTCTTCTTTTAATTAATAGTAAGGGTAAGTTTATTACTAAGGATTATTTATAAAATAACTACTAGAAGTATAAGGAGGTATAATAAGGTATAAAGGGGGTAATAATATAAATAAGACTTAAAAAGGACCTAATATAATTAATAAAAAATAAAGATATTATAATTAAAAGAATAATATTAAAGTTATATAAAGAAGGTATACCTTAAGTACTTAATAAACCCTTAATAGTAATAACTTCCTATTTACTTTAAAATACTAAGACTTCTAATTACTTTTATAATAAATTAATAAAGGATAATAAGAGGAAAATAGGAATATATTATAATATAAAGATTATATATAAGAGTAATATTTATAATTAATAAAACTTAATAAAATTATAAATTCCTTAAGGCTTAGCTTAAAGGGCCTTATAATTAATTATATTATTACGCTCTTATTAGAGGTATATTCTATTATTAAGGGAGTATCTTTTATAAATTATAACCTTTTATACTCTTAAAGCTTAAGAGCCTAAATAGGAAGATAATTATAAGGACTAGTTAGAAATATAATACTATTATTAATATAGTATTTATAATATATAGTAGTATTATACTACCCCTTTACCTATAATATATAAAGGAGGGAATTCCCCTTAAAGGGAAGGGTAGTAATTAGTCTTACTATTAATAAGAATAGAGAGTTCTATATATATATATATATACTATTTATAGTACTTAATAGCTACGTTATTATATAGTACCCTTATATTCTAATTATAAGGACTAGTTAGGAATATAATACTACTATTAACGTGGCTTTTATAGTATATAGTAGTACTACGCTACCCCTTTACCTATAATATATAGAGGAGGGAATTCCCCTTAAAGGGAAGGGTAATAATTAGTCTTACTATTAATAAGAATAGAGAGTTCTATATATATACGTATATATACTATTTATAATACTTAATAGCCACGTTATTATACAATACCCTTATAGTAATAAATAAAAAATTATATTTTATATAAAGTATAACTATTTTAAATATATAATTATACCTTTTAAATTTATTAATATACCTACTTTATTTTAAGTATATATTAATAAGGCTTTAATAGGATTACTTAATATTATATATATTATTTATCTAAATATTATTCTTATTTATTCCTAATATAAAGAGTCTTATATTAAAGTTATAAAGGTTATATTATAATATCTTTATAAATTTAAACTTTATATTAACTTAAAGAAATATAAATTTATAATAATAAAAGTAGAATTCTTTAACTTTATTATTAATTATAATAATATATATATAAATCTATATAAAATAGATATTATAATAAAATAGTTAAAACTTAGGAGTATTAAAGATATTTAAATCTTTTTAAAATTTATTAATTTCTATTATTATTTTATAAAATATTATTCCTCTATTATTATAATATTAATAGACTATCTAAAAAATAATTATTTATATATTAAAAATAGAAAATTAATATTAAGTAATATTATAAGAGTAGTATTTAAGTAGTTAAAGTAACTCTTTTAAAAGGTATTATTACTTATATATTTTAACTTTATAAGAGAAATTTAATTAATAAGTAATACTTTATTATTAATTATTATAACTATTTTATTATAAAAGTTCTTAATTAATAATAAAGGGGTAAAGGTAAAATAGTATTAAATTACTTTCTATTCTTATAAGTTATATTTAGTAGAAACTAGATATAAGACTTATAATTAAGAACTACTTATAATTATTAAAATATTTTAGGTATAATGGTATTTCTTAAAAGGTAGCTTATATCTAATTATAATAACTTAAAGTATTTCTAAATAATATTATTATTAATAAGGAGATAAGTATATTAAGTAATAAAGCTTATAATATATAGCTTTAAGATATACTATTATATAAATATTAAAAACCTAGCTAATACTCTATTAAAGTAGCTAAATTATATATTAATAATAAATAAAAAAGATACTTATCTATTAATATTATAAAATAAGTTTTAAAAAAAAGCTATATTCCTTTTAATAAGTATTATATATATAATATTTATAAAGGTTTATAAGATAGTAAGGCTTATAATTATAAATAATATAAAAGGTTAAAGATAGGGCTTAAAAGCCTTATACCTTAAATATAAGAGAGAGTAATACGCTCTTAAGGATATAAAGTAATATAAGTAATAGCTTAAACCCTATTATAAGGTAATTTAATATTAATTAAATAGTACTTAAAAGGTATATTATAATTATATTAACAATAATATATATATAAAATAAGTATAATAACTTAATATTAAAGATATTCTAATATCTTTAAAAGGGAGATATTATAACTAATTTATAATATAGAAAGAAGATGCATTCTCTATATAGCAGGAAATCTACCTAAGTACATAGAGTATAGAAGCCTTCTGTAAGGAAGGCGCGCTAGGTAAATAATAATAGCGATAATAGTAAATACCTATAATAGACACCTATAATAAATAAAGCTATTATCCTAATAATTATATATATTAGCTATTAGTAGATACTACCTTATATAATATATTAATTAAAAGACTTTTAATAGACTAGTACTTAGAGTAAAAAGATATAACCCGATAAGGTAAGAAATTTTACTATAAGGGCAAACTACTATTATTACTAACTATCCCCTAGCTCCTACCTTAGGCCCGTTTACCTCCTTATAAATCTAGATAAGCTCTAGTATATTTGATAGGTAATAATCTAGTATCTATTAATTATCCTCTAATCTATAGCCTAGCTATCTAGTGAGGTATTAAGTAGACTAGCTATAGCTATAGCGAATATAGTATTTACATAGGAGGCGTTTAATTTTATACTTAATATCTCTATTAATAATAATAGGAGGGGTAGGTAGGCGGTAGTATTAATACGGGTTATCTACTAGATTAATAGTAGGTTTAAGATAGGCTATTAAGATAATATTATAAATATATATTATATCTAATAATTCTAACTTATAAGCTAGATAGCCTACTTAATTAAGGACCTTAAAGGGGCTAATATACTATTAGCTAAGCTTCTTTATTATTATACTAGGAACCCTATAACCCGCTAATATTAAAGAATTTTACTATATACTTCAAGTTATAATAGTCCTTTATCCTAAGTAAGGTAAAAGTAATAGCGTCGTTTATATTAATATAAGATAGTCTATATTCTATTATAATAATAGGTACCTAAGGTATTCTTATAGTTAAAGGGGTTACTTTTATAATAGGTAATAAGGCTCTTATTAGTAAGGTGGTTATTATATTTACTTACCTTATTAATAGTCTTATTAGTAAGGTAGTTATTATATCTACTTATATATAGTCTACCTTGGGCTTTAGTAGATCTAACGCCTCTCTTATTTAAAATCTATAAAGTACTTTAGTAGGTATCTTATTTATAAATATATATTTAGTAGAATTATTAAGAGTAGCTATTATTCTTAGAAGAATAGATAGCTATAAAGAAGCGTATTTAATTATAGTAATATAATACTAGAGGGCTATCTTAGTAGTCTAGTTTAATTATTCTAATTAACTATTAGTCTAAGGGTACTAGGTAGCTAAGTAAAGTAAAGTAACTTTTAAGTAATAAAAGATACTTTATTATAGCTATATAATAAATTTCTAATTATAGTCTAAGATTATTACTTAAGGTAAACCCTAATTAATCTCTACTAACCTATTAAGTAACCTAATTACCTAATCCTTTATAATTTATATTATTTTACCTAGAATAAGCGTAATTACTTTAGAGAACTTATATATAACTATTAAAATACTATTAAAGCCTTTTATAATTAAGGGAAGTACTAGGATAAAGTTAATAGTAATTATATAAAATAGCTAAGTAGGTATTAGAATAGGCTATAATAATTTATATAGCTTATATTATAATATTTAGTTAAGTTAGTATTACGGGTAATACTTAATAAACTTATAAAGCTTCTTAGATAGGTTATAAATATATAGGCCTTTAATAAGTCTTTTATATATATAGGTATAGCCTAGATATCCTAATTTATTATATATAAGCTTAAATACTTCTACTTTTATAATAGATAGAATATATAAATATAGCCCCTATTTATTATCTTTAAAATATAAAACCTAACTAATAAATTTATAAGTTAATAAAGCGCTATTATTACTAAGGTCCTTATTTTACTTAACTATTTAGATAACCCTTACCTATTAAGGCTTATAATAGCTAGAGATAAGTCAGTTATAAAAGTGTTTACTTATTTCTACTAAGCTAATAAGGAAGTATCTTATAAATAAGGTATCTAATTTACCTTTTATATCTTACTATAAATAATATTTACGGCTTACTAGTCTTAATAAGGTATTAGGTACTACGTTTACTTTACCTAATTTATAATAAATATCTAAGTAAAATTATTAAAGATATTCTAATACTCTAATAAGGCGAAGATTAAGTTTTTTAATTAAGACTATATTTAGGCTTATTTACCTTACTATTAAAACCGCTATTAAATAGTTAATATAAACTATAATAATAGGCTTCCGCGTAGCCTTAATTATATAATAAACTTTCTTAATAACTTATACTAACCCTATAACTTTAAGTTTAATAGCCTAATACCTAGTCTTAGCGTTAGTAAGTAAATAACTAAGAAATAAGATAGGTTACTAAGATTTTTACTTAAGGAACTTAAGTAACCCTACTATTATAGTTATAAAAGAAGGGCCTTATTTATAAGCATCTTTAATAATATAGTAGATAATAGCTTTAAAACTAAAATTCTTACTTATATCTAAATTAATAAATAGTTAACGCTACTTATTAAAGTAGTAGAGGATACTTAAGGAAGTAAAAAGCTTTTATAAATAGTAGAAGGTATTTAATTCTTTAAGCGTAGGTATTAAAACCTTTAATCTACTAGCTATTCTTTTATATATATTACTATTAATATTAATTACCTTTATAAGTAAAGTCTTATATTATAGTAAAGCCTTTATAATAGTAATATAGAATATTATATACTATATATTATAGCCTATTATACTAAGGTATTTCTTAAGCTAACCTAGGGGATCTAGGAATATAAGTATAATAATTATAGTAAGTTTCTTAGCTACTATTAATAGCCTAAGTATATCTACCCTTTACCTAAGTAAATAAATAGATAAGTACCTAAGGAATAATTTTTTAGGAGATAGGTATATATTATATTTATCTAATTTACTAAAGAATTTATAAAGGTACTTAAGATATCTATCTAGTAAGGTAGAGAAAATTACTATATTATCTATATATATATAGTAAAAGTAATAAAGTTCCTAGAGTATAATATTATTTATTTATTAAATATATACTAGAGAGTTCCTAAAACCTATTATAAGTATATTAAATATTTCTTAGCCTTTATAAGAGGCTATAATTAGGTGGTACTAGTAGTCCTACTTTACCTACTACTAGTAGAAGAAGCTTACCGTATTAATAGTTAAAATATATAAAGTACTCTATAATAAGGTAAGTATTTCTAATTAAAGAGGAATAAGGTAGGTATTAGGTATTATAATCTTATTTAATACTCTAATATTAATAATAACTTAGCCTTTTAAGCCGTTAAGCGTATTTTTCTAAATAATAAAGTAGGAGAAGGAGAATAAAGTAGACGTATTTATCTATTTAAGTCTCTCCTAAGAATATAGTTTATTATATTTATTATTAATTACCTCCTTATCTTATTAACTAAGAGGGTATACGCGTACTTAACTAGGTTTATATAGATCTTCCTAGTTATTAAGTAAAGAGATTTTTATATATTATAATTTAGGAATACTAATAATATTACTAGTATCTTTCTAAAGATTAAGAAATTTATTAACTACGGTAGTAATTAGAGTAGCTACCTAAGGTATAGTATTATAAATTATAACTCTAGTAGGATAATATATCTTAACTAGTATATTAAGGGCCCTATTTACTTACCCTAATAAGGGGGATCTTACTATAGCTATAAAGGCTATTATAGTAGTAAGTAGACTATATATACTAAACCTTACCTAGCTAGTTATCTTAGTAGGAGGTTTACTTATAAGAGCTTTACTATTAGGATTAATAGGAAAGTAACTAGCTAGCTTATATTTAGCTACTTTACTAAGGACCTAGTTACGTATAAGTATAATAGGGCTATTAATATTATTATAAATAAAAACGAAAGATATTACTATATCTATAATATATATATATAGTAATAGAGTATTTAATACCTTAGGTTTAAATATAAAATTATAGTCTTAAAGTAATTTTAATATTTAATACTAAGAGCCTAAGATTAGTATAGTAAAGTTATTATAAGCTAGTATAGTTATTTATTTCTTAGTAAATACTAAGGTAGTAATATAAGGACCTTAACTAATAACTATAATAGGAATTCTTATATTCTAATAGGATCTAATTTTGATTAAGTTATCCCTAAAGTTAATAACTATTTACTTAGGCTTTAAGATATTTATAATAATAAGTACTTTAGCTAATAGATTATTTATAATATAGAATTTACGCTCTATTAAGGTAACTATTCCCTTAAGGCTTTTAAAGAATATAGGGATCCTAGTAAATTTACTAGCGTCGTATTTCTTATTACTAATACCTGTTACTATTATAAGTATCGGTATCTTTTCTATTAAGGCCTATAAAAACCTAGTAAGCAAGAAGCCTTAATTAATTAGGCTTACTTAAGTACTAGTATTAGTATAAATATAATATTTAATACTACTAGAAGAGAAGGTAACGGGTACCGTAATATAATAATACCCCTGAAAGCTATACCCTTTAACAGTAATATTATTAGAATTAGAGCGAATAATAAAGGATTTAACTAATAGTTTACTTAGCTTACCTAATCTACTAGAGGTAGATATTATAGAAGGCTTCGCTTTAAGATATAGCCGGATTAGATATATCTATATAAAGTATTATTTAACTTAAATATAGAGGTATAAGTATAATATATTAATTTAAGTAATTTTAGATTTATAAAGTAGTTCTCTACTATATTATTAATACCTAATTTATTAATAGTAGTAGAGCCTAGTCTTAGTCTACCTATTAATCTACTTAAGACTAATTAATACCTTAATAGTAGCCTTCTTTATAAGCGTTATATTATTCCTACTTATTAAGGACCTTATTATTATTACCTGCCTTATCCTTAGTAGTTACCTAATAGGCCTAGTTATTATACAGACGCGGAGCATTGTAGGTATTTACTTAAAAAGGCTTATTCTAAAAAGGTAGCTTATAGTAGGGATTTTTATTATTAACGTTATTTTATAGAGATATCCCAGCTATTATATTTATATTTCCGCTAGTAATTTATAACTATTAGCGACCTCTAGGTAAAATCCTTACTTAGATATTTTATAATTACTATTAATTATTATTATTATAGTTCTATAAGTTATAAAAAGGATTACTAAATAGCCTATTTCTATAAGAATTTAATAGGTTATTATAAGGTCTAAAATTATTATTATATTAGCTATTCTACTAATATAGATTTAAGTTAAAAGGAGGATAATTAAAATTAGAATTCTATTAACCTTATTTACTACCTTATAACTATTACTTATTTACTTATAACGAGGACCTTATTATATCTATAGAAGGCTTCCTATATATATTAAACTAGATATCTTTCTTATAATAAAGCTTTATAAGAAGGCTACTAATAGTAGACTTTTTAGTTAGATAAGGTAAAGTCTATTATAATTCTCTATCTATATATTTATATACTAACCTAACCTATATATCCTTTATAGAGGTAAAGCTAGTATTTTTACTATTAAGAATAATTATATTAATATAATTAGCTAGGTTATAATAATTTCTTATATCTTTAATTATATATTAGACTAATTTAAGTAAAGCTAGTAACTTACCTAGGGAGTTATAGAATCTTACTTTAAGACTCTTATACTATTAATTAATACTATTAGAATTATTATATAAGCTAGAGTAGCTAAGTTTATTAAGCTAATTAGTATACTATTTATTAATAGTACTAAGTAAGTAGGAGTTTATATTCTACCTTAAGATAGTAGGATCTATATTAGCCGCTTTAACTTAGAGGTAGTTAATAAAGTTAAAGATATTATAATAGATATTATAATTATCTTTTACTTTAATAGGTATTACCTATAAGTCGGGATTGAAGTATCCTAAATTATAAGGCCTAAAGGTAGAAGTAGATAAATAAGGTCCTTATTAAAGACCTATTATAATAGGCTATAAATTACCTAGTTATATCTAATTAAATATATATATAGCTTAGGTAATAATACTAGCTATTTTAATTTACTAGGCCTTTAAGAAGGTAGTAGTAGCTATATATAGTACTAGTATTAGTATCTTAAATAGTAAGGGTATTAAGGTAGGTTTAAAGCTTACTAGAATAATATTTATCCTCTTAAGCTTAATACGCTAGACTTATATATTAATATTAAATCTATATTTATTAACTACCTACTTAGGTAGGAAGCGTATTATAGTAGTAGGTAATAATACTTACTTAGTACGCCGTAAGGTAGTAGACGTAGTAGATAATTCTAGGGTATTATTATCCTTAGAGTTAAGAGGTAAGTCTTCTAGTTATAAGTAATATATAATAAAGAACTTAAGTACTCTCTAAGACTTTATTATAAGCTTATTAGTAGTAGGGCTACTACTCTTAAGGAATAAATTAATCTTATATAATTAATAGATTACTTAATTAAGGAGTACTAGATTAGGAGCTAGCTTATTAATTATATACTACCGGTAAGGTAGAAGTAAGTAGTAGATATTACCTTTTACTTTAGAGAAGAAGCGGTAAAGGTAATAGTAAGGGACTAGGTAAATATACTTAGATATAATATTTCTTAAGGTAATAAGGTCCTTATCACCTTATTATTTAATGCCTTATTATTAATAGACTTACTTTAATAGCTAATAGACTAGTAGCCGTAGTAGCTATTTATCTAATAGCGGGGATAAGATAGTAGGGAGCAGAAGACTATTAAGGACTAGTGCCGTAAGGCTAGTACTACTAGAGCTAGTAGTTCTTATTAATATAATTATAGTACTTAGTAATATAGAATAAGATCTATAATATTACTACTATATATTATAACTAATTTATAATATAAAAAGAAGATATATTCTCTATATAATAGGAAATCTACCTAAGTACGTAGAGTACGGAAGCCTTCTACAAGGAAGGCGTACTAGGTAAATGATAATAGCGATAATAGCAAATACTTATAGTAGGAGATAAGAATATTTATAATAAGAAATAATTCTTAAAGTCTTAAAATTATAAAAAGGCTATTAATATATCTTAATTAATAAATGAAATAGGGGTCTTTTATAAAGGTAGTATAATTTTTATACCTAATAATAAAGTAATTAGGTAAAAAAATCTTAAAGCTTTATTATAATAACTCTTATACTAGCTACTATTTATAAAAATATATATAAAAGCTTATTAAATAGAAGTTCTATTAGAAATTAATAAGGTAAGATATTTATAATTATATATAAGAATATTTAACCTATTAATTAATAAAGCTATATAAGTATATTATTTATAATATATTATTATTATTTATATACTTATAAGACTTTTTTAAGAAATTATATAAAAAATTATTATAAATCTCCCTTTAAATAAATAAAAGGAAAGTATTTATAATATAATTCTAATAGTTATAAACTATTATATTAAGGTAGCTAAGTATTTATTAATTATAAAAATAATTAATACTATTAGTATTATTAATCTATTATATTATAAAATCTTTTTAAAATTTAATTAATTTAAAGGTATTATTAATAATTAAGAAATAATATTTAAAAGTAGCTTTTAAGTAATTATATATTATTATATTAATATAAAAAGAAAGCTTAATACTACTTTCTATCTCTAAATAGATAATTAAATAGAGAGATAGAATAATATACTTAAATAGTATTTATACTATTATTCTACCTAGAGATAAAACAATTAAGTAGAGTTACTTTATCTAGTAAAGTTTATATATAATTATATAAAGTATATTAAACCTAGGCTACTTTTATATAAGGCGCTTTATAATTATTTATTAAAGCTAGATATAAAGCTTTTAAAGCTATTATTAAAAGAAGTCCTATTAATATAAAAAAGGGTTAAGTTACTTTAAAAATAAAAGGAAGATTTAAAATAATACTTATATTAAATATAAGTTATATAAGTAGAGTATATAAATAAATAATAAAAGTAAAGAGTAATTAAAAAATTATTATAGTATTATTTAAGGCCTTTTAAAGTCTTTAATTATATTAATAATTAAGTATATAAGCTAGTAATAAGATCTACTTATATATAGTACTAGCTACGAACCTATTATTTATTAATAGAGCTAAGAGGTCTCTAGTCTAAATATAGTTAGAATAAAACTAAGATATTACGTAGTAGTAGAGCTCCTTATATAGAGCTTTTATACGCGTAGTAAGCGCGCCCTTAGTATATATAATAATACCTACCTTAGTTCCCACTAGTAATATTAGCTCTACGTATAAGAGACTCTAGGTTAAGAGATAGAAGGTATTATACTAAGTAAAAAAGCTAGAATAATAGGCTAGGGCTACCCCCCCTAGCTAGGAGGATTATAACTACGCGTAGGAGTAGGAGTAGTAACCCTATAACTATAAGTATAACTAGCGGGATTTTAATATAATCTACTTTCTCTTATAAGTAAATTATTATACGGCCTAGTACTAGGAAATAGTAATATAATAGTGGTAATAAAGTATATTTATACCCCCCCCCCTAATAACTATAATAGCTCCCTCCTACGTATAATAGAAAAGATATATAATAATTCCTAGTAGGAGTATTATAAGCCCTCTATAAGAGAGGAGTAGCTAGGGTAGTAGTAGAATAGTAAGAGGGCTAGTAGTACTTATTAGTTTAATTAAACTATATAAAGAAGAGTAAGAGGGTAATTATAGGAGTATAGACCCTTTAAGAGTAGAGAAAGGGGCGTAGCCCTAATAAGAGAGAGGAGTATATAGATTTTAGGATCTAATACTACGTAGTATAAAGTATAAGGGAGAGGATAGTATATAATATTTAAAGGCCTAAAAGTAGTATAATAAATTAGGTAGGTAAGAGAGGTTTTCTTCTATAATTTACGGTTTCCTCTAAAAATTAGAGTTAGAACGCCCTTATTAGCTCTAAGTAGCTAGATAGTAGAGTATAAAATATAAATATAATAAATATAAATTAAGTATATAAATTATAACTACTTAATACCTTTTATATATGTAATATCTTTTATATCTTACTTATAAAGTTATATAAAAGTAATAATAAGAGTATTATAAAAGTTATATAAGTAGAGCTTATAAATAATAAAGATAAATAGGAGGTTAAAGTTATTTTTAATTATAAAATCTCTTATAATAAACTTTAGTATTTAATAAAGTAGAAGGGTTAATCTTATAATTATAATTAATAATTATATAAGTAAGACTTAATTAATATATTAAATATATTAAAAAGATTTAAGTAAGATTACTTTAAAATATAAAGTTTATATTATATAAGAGGGAAAGAGATTTTAATTATTATTAATAAAAAAGAAAAGATACTTAAAGCTATCAAAGGTATTATATTAAAGGGCTATTATATTATATTAATAGTAGTATTAAGCTTATTACCTTTATTATTATTATTAATAGGATCCTCCTTTTTATCTTTATCTTTATTCTTTATAATAAGAGGGAGGCGCTTTTATAATATATTAATAAGGCTTTAATAAGGCTTTATAATATAGAATCTACTCTAGTTTATATGTTTTACTTAGCGATAGCGGAATAGCTTCTACCTCCCTAATACTCTATCATTCTTAATAGCCTTAATAGCTTTCTTAATTAATTAATCTATATAAATTAAAAGAGTCCCTATTAATATAGTAGTAATACTATATAAAAGGCTTTATAATACTAATTAATTATCTTAAACTACTAAAAATATTAAAGCTACCCTTATAGTACTAATAATCCCTAAGTCCTCTAGTAGTATAGAGAAGCCTGTTTCTTTATAATTAATCTATCTCTATTTATTACTATCTATTATAATAGCGACGAGCCCTAATAGTATACTCTACTACTATACTTGAGTATAATCTTATATTACTTTAACTTACTACTAAAGACTTTAATAGCCTCTTTTATTAAACTTTATATAAGTTTATTACTTTTTTATATTTCTTCCCTAAGATCTAAAAAGCCTTTCTTTAAAAGGAAGCTATTAAGGTAGCTTAACTACTACCCCTTAATTAATATCTTATTATATTAGTAAACTAAATCTATAAATTTATTTAGGATACTAGTAATATATATATATATATAAGGTACTAGAGACTATTAGCTATTATATTAACTATATTATTACCCGCTATAAGCGTCCCTTATAACTAGGGATCCTTAAATTAAGTAATTAATATACTACCTTAGTAGAACTATCCTTCTATCTATTTAATTAGGCTACTAATAGCCCCGCCTTTTAAAAAGTAATTAAATATTTTATTAAGAGTACTAAGTATTATTAAAGCCTCCTATAGCTCTTATTATATTTTATGAAGTATTAGCTACTATTAACTAGGAATAGTCCTAAGAGATTCCTATTAGTTAAATAACCTACTATATCTTCTACTCTTCCTCTATCTAATATTAAGTTACTTATAAGAATACCCTTAGTAATATTAAGTATTACGCCGCTAAATTTTAGTACTAATCCTCTAACTTATAGGACTTCTACTAAAGAAGCTATATATAAATAGCCTATTAGACTAGTATAATATCTAGCTATAAATAAGAATATAGGCTTTACTAAGGCTTAGCGTACTAAGCTATAAGAAACAATCACTAGTATTATACTACTAGCCCTACTACTAGCGCTAGGACCTATAGATCCTAGTATACCTCCTAGAGTACCTTATAATTATAGTACTCCCCGCTTTAACCCTAATAATATTAGATTTTTAATCCCTTTTATAATAATAAATCTATAAATACTACCTCTAATATTAAATATATAGGTAAGACTACCTATTTCTATAATATTTATATATTTATAGACTATATTAAGGATATTATTTAAGTAAGGGGTAATCTTATTATTTATATAAACCTTTAACTATATCTCTAAGAAACTACCTAGGGATAGTATACTACTAAGCTTAGAGAAGGTAATAAATATCTTATTACTTATAATATTAATATAATAATAGAAGGCCTTATTATATTAGTATAAGCACGCTAATCTATAAGAAGTATACTATATAAGATACTTCCTAATAGAGAGAGCCTTAGGAATACTCTTAAACTATAATAAGAGTAGCTAAGGATTTAGAGATTAAGTGTTATAACCGTAATTAATAATATAGTAAAGTAGTAAAGGTTGTAGAGAAGGGAAGCTTCTCGCAGGCCTAAGACGTACCTGCGGAAGGCTTCCGCTCTCTACGCTACTAGCTAGCTATATAGCGATAATTGTAATAGATACTAGTAAATAAATAAAGCTATTATCCCGATAGGATTCGACAGTAAAAACATTAGTAAAATAACTACTTAGGCCCTAAATAAGGCCCTTTATACTATAGCCGATTAATTACTATTAATATTATTAAACTCTATTACTAAGTTAATAGCGTTTCTTATTAACTCCCTTTCTAATATCTAGTAATCTTCCTTAGGCCTACTATTCTTCTACCTAATAAGGTATTTAGTAGCCTATCTACGGCTATAATACATCCTTCTCTTATTAACTAGCCTTTTAATCTCCTATTCCTCCTTATCTTATCCCTTAATAATAACTAGTACGGTAGGGCGTCGACGCTAGTATAGGTTATCGGCAGGGTCTATAATAAGCTCTAGATTGGTAATAGATATAATATTATAGATCTTTATATTATTAGGGAGGGCGAGTTTATAGGCTAAGTAACTAACCTATCTAATTATACGAAATAGGCTAACTAACTATTAACCTATTTTCTTAGATAAGATAGCTAGAATATAGTAACCCCTATAAAGATAGAGATATACTAGGTCTCCTACCCTAAAGTATATTAGAGTATAGTAAGTATTATAGTAGTCCTTTATCTTTATAACTATAAAGGTAATAGCGTCCTTAGTATTAATATATAAAGGTCTATATTTACTTATATTAACTAGTTAGTTAGGATATACTAGTATAGCTAATATTTTATAAATAAGGGCCTTATTATAAAAGCCTTTAATAGGGTCTTTAAGACGTAGGAGATCTAATAATTCCTAAGTCTTAAATTTATATAAGACTTATATAGGAGCTAAATAAGAGGAGCTATACTTAGTAAAGTTATTTAGTAAGGCCGATATTCTATTAATAATTAAAGGCTATTACTAGGAATTATCTAGCGTAGTAATATAATACTATAAGGCTATCTTAGCGGTTTAATTTATCCGCTCTAATATACCGTTAGCTTATAGATACTAGGCTATTAAATAGAGTAGACTTACCTTTAATACTAAAAAGATCTACTTCTATAGTTAACTTATAAATTTTTAATCTTAGTTAGAAATAATAGCTCTTAGTATACTCTAATTTAAAAGTATAAGATAGTTAATTAGCTTAATAGCCTAGTCTTTCCTAGACTATATATTCTTACCTGGAATTAGGGTAATTACCTTTAAGAATTTATTAGTAACTAATATAATTAAGTTAAACCTATTACTTAAATAGGGTAAGGCGAGAATAAAATCTATAATAAATATATAAAATAGCTAGGAGGGTATTAAGATTAATTATAAAGACTTATAAGGTTAATATCTTAAGATCTAATTTAATTAATAATATAGATAATAATAGATAAATTTATAAAGTTTTATTATTATATTATAAATATAGAGTCCCTTAGTTAGATATTTATAAGTTTAGGTATAACCTAGGTATCCTATCTTATTATAAGTAAGTTAGAAGACTTCCTTCTCTAGTAGAGACGGGATATAGAATAAAGGCCTATTTTATTATTATTATTAAAATAGAGTAATTTATTAACTACACGATACAGTAGCTTAGTAGCGTTACTACCTAAGGCTTTATTCTCCTTTACTATTAATATTAAGCGTACCTAACGCGGCTTAATAAGGCCTTTAATTAGATATTATTTAAAGTTAGGGCTTATTTCTATTAGACTAACTAGGAAAGCCTTTACTAGTATAGCCTTAAGTAAGTCCCTAGTATTAGCTAGGCGGTATTTACGGGTTATTAACCTAGAGAGAGTATCTAGAATAACATTAGACTTTCTAGGTTTATAGTAGATATCTAGTTAAAAATATTATAAATACTTAGAGGTATAAATAAGATAAAGTTTTATTTTTCTACTAAGGTTATATTTAGACCTATCTAATAGGCTATTAATATAATAGCTAAATAATTAGTATAAATAATAGTTACCTATTTAATAGCCTTAATTATATACCTAATCTTCTTTACTACCTAGATAATCCTAGTAATCTCTAGCTCTATTAGCTAGTATTAAGTCTTAGCGTTAGTAAGTAGACGGCTAAGGAAAAGGATTAGTAGTTATAACTTCTACCTAGGGAAGTTACTTATAGAAGCCTTTATTAGACTTATAATATAGTAATTAAATAGCTTATATAAGTAATTACTATTTAAAGCGTTTAGTAGATAGCTTTAACCTAGGTTTTAGTTTAAATATTAATTCTACCTAGGTAATATATTTCTATTTATAATTTATAGAGGTTAGTAAGGACTAGTAATCTATACCTATTAGTTATTATTAAAGTTACCTTAATAGTTTCTATATAGTATAAAGGGAATAAATAGTTAAGTAACTAGATTCTAATTATTATAATTTAGCCTAGGAGCCCTACTACTATAATTAAAACTATTACCGCTAAATTAGTATAGAGGATTATTTAAATAAGATATATATACTAATCTAATTAAGGGTCTTAGTAATTATTATCTTAATAATTATTATAATAAGCGTCTAGCTTTATCTTAAAGCCTTTCTTAATAAGGCCCTTATTCCTATAAATATTAAACTAAGTATTCTTCTTATACCTAAGTTCTTCTAGAAGGTCTAGAATATTAGATAAGCTAGTAGGTAATAATAAGTCTCAGCGTAACTAGCTATCTATATACTTAAATACTAGGAGTACCTAGGCTACTTTAGTAGTAGCTATATTAGTATTCTTACTATTTAGGATAATACTAGAGATATAGTTAGCTAGATCTTATTATTTATAAGTATCCTTAACTATATATTAAATTACCTTAAAGAGACTAAGTAATTTACTAGGAGAGTCCTAAAAATATTCTTATAAAGCTATATACTATTTAATAACGCCGGTAGGGTTATTTTATAACCTAATAGGGGTAGTACGCGATAATTAGTTAGTAAACTAATTATTAGCTTTCCTAAGTAGATATAAGTCTAGATTTAACTATATAAGAGTTAGATTTATAGTAGTAGCTTTTACTTTAACTCTATTAGTAAAGTTAAAAATATTATAATAGATATTATAGCTATCTTTAACTTTAACTAGGGGTATATTAGGATCCAGATTAAAATACCTAATATTACGGGGCCTAAACTAAGGGGTATTAATTATAAGAGCTAGGGCTATAACTACTATAAGCTAATAGGTCTAACGCCTACCTACCCTACTATTTATACTCTAGAAAAATACTGATATTATACTAAACTTTTCGGGCGTAAAGCCTCTAATAGGTATATTCCCCTAGCTAGCCTAGCTATTACTATTATTATTTCCCCCGTTATCTACTATATTTAAAGGCTCTAGCGGATTAGGAAGTTCTAGTCCTATTAGGTAATTATAGATAGCCTCTTCTATTAAAGTTACTCTTATACCTACTAAGGATAGAATAGACTCTATTAGTATTAGTATTAGTAAAGTTAACCTTAGTAGTAAATAGATTAAGGTCCCTATTAGGGAGGTAGGTATTAAAGGAGGCTATTATAAATAGTACCTTATAGATAAGGTAGTTTTCTTAAAATAATAATTTACTACGCGGAGCTAGCTCTTATTAATAGCTTAATTAGAAGGCTAGGATATTTCATATATATTAAAGAGTCTAATAGGCTCTAAAGATAAAGATCTAGTATAGTATTATTATTCTTATAAGAAATTAGTAATATAGTTAGTCTAAGGAGGTCTAAGATTCCCGTTAATAATAAGTACTATTAGGAAACGGCTAATATTATTAATAATAATAGTAAACTTATACCTAGTATTAATAAAGTTATATAATTAAAAAGTAAGAATAAGGGTTTCCCTATTAGTAGCTAGGATAAGCGGTAAGTAGTAAGCGGGGAAATATCTAGGAAATATCTAAATTTACTAAGTAAAATACTAAGGTTTCTCTAAAAATCCTTATAATCTAATGAAATCCTAATACTATTAGGAGCTAGTAATATATAATAAATAAGGCCCTTATTAATCACGATTTTTAAGGAGACTTCCGTAGTTATTATTAATTATAGAAGGCTTCTTTAGCTAGCCTAAGCGAGTATTAAATAGATTAGGGAAAAGTGTATAGAAGACTAGTAAGGACTTATACCTTAAAGCTGGTATTATAATAGCTAGTACTATAATAGCTAGTAGACTATATACAGCTTATTAGTAGTTAATAGTACTAATAGTAGCTAATACGGTGTTACTACTATATATTATAACCGTGATTAATAATATAGTAAAGTAGTAAAGGTTATAGAGAAGGGAAGCTTTTCGCAGGCCTAAGACGTGCCTGTGGAAGGCTTCCACTCTCTACGCTACTAGCTAGCTACATAGCGATAATCGTAATATTAAGGTAATAAAGGATTATATTCTTCTTATTTAATATAGTCTTAATATAGAATTCTAGTATAATATTCCTAAACCTAGTAGTAATACTAACTATAATAAGTTCCTTATCGTATTAGATTATAGGAAGTATTAATAGTAGAACTATACCTCTTAATATTTAAAATTATCTTAGTAAAAATAGTATAGTAGGTATTAATCTCTATTTTAACCTTCTTAGTCTTAATTTTAGTCTTAATTATAATAGCCTTCCTAGTAGTTACTACCTTTCTAACTATAGTTATAAATTAATAATAATACTTACTATAATAATTAGTACTAGAAGCCTCTACTAGGCTATTAACCCTACTAAGGCTATTAATAGAGTAATTAGGGTATAAATATCTATACCCTCCTAGTATAACTTATAAGACTTTAAATAATAGTACCGGCTCTATTAAACGGGTCTAATTCCTTTAATAGGGCACCTTAATAAGGTCCTTAATATTAAGGGAATTAAAACTAGAACTAGAATTAAGAAAATTACTTTCCCTTTAAACTATAAGGGGAATAATAGTAATAGGCTCTAAGACCTCTATAAGTCTACTAGGCTACTACTAAGGAAGCCTCTAAGGAATAGCCCTCTTAAAGCCCTTAAGGTTATAATTAGGAAGGACTATACTAAGATTTTACTTATAAGCCCTCTAATCTTTACTAGGAAGGTTCTTATAAACTATCCTAGGAAGAAACCTTATAATATTATTAAGTATTAGTAATAGAAGATATCAAGGTAGATAATAGTTATAACCTTAGAAACTATTTCTTTATAACTAAGGTAAGTACCTTATATAAAAGGGACGTAGACTTTAATATCTTTTTTTACTACTAGTAGTTATTATAGACTACTCTTACTTTACTAAGCCTTATTAAGGATTTATCTTAGTAAGACGCCTTAATAGGCTTTCTATCTTATAAATAGATAGAATATTAATTAATATACCTCTAAATAAGACTACGCCTAATAAAATCTAGTATAATTATAGTTATAATAGCTAATATAAATCTAATATTATTCTACTTCTATTCTACTTCTATTCTAGTTATCTAATTATATTTATAATATTAGTTTAAATAGAGTAAGAGATATATTATATTTTAGTAGTTCTAACCCTATTAGAGTTATTTAGAATAGTATATAAATACTAGTAATATAACTAATATTACTACTTTTATAAGCTAAATTCTAGTATATTAGTAAATACCTAATATACCTAATATACCTAATATACCTAATACTAGGTAGTAGGTATAAAAGGTAAAAATCTAGATTTTTACAGGTATTTTCTAGTAAATCTATAATATACTAGCTCCCTAGATTACTAATATAAGATAAAAAATAGTACTAGTAATTAGTATATAGAAAAATATAGGATAATAAGCTAGATACGTGTTTATTTACGTATTATAGGGATTACTAATAAAGTGGCTTAGGTAGGGTTTAAGCGCGTGTACGGGCCTATGTAAAATATTTACAGAACGCCGGCGGTTTAGAAGTCGCTAAATATTTCACTGGTTTTCTAGCAGCTTTAATTAGATATAATGCTAAGTCTTAGGCACATTCCATTGGAGTGATAGCATGCCAGTAACCTCGAATGATTCGAGTTCATAGTCAGAGGATTCTGTCCGCCAAGGACACCTGACCCACTTCAAGGCTACTAGCAGGTAAGGCAGGAAGACGCTTTGGGGAACGACTGCTGTTAGATCGGGCTTTGCGTGTCTGTTTGTTCACAGGTCTCAACTGCCCATCCACTGCACGGTGATCCCTCTCGAGCCTTCCCACACCCTGGTGTCTCCATATACTTGGAGGCTTGATGCCCAACTCGCTCATTTGACCCCATATATTGACGCCACGTTTGTTCCACCGCTCTCGCCTGTTGTCTTCTTCGTCGTCATTAGGCCTCCATTTACTTTTCAGTATGCGGCGTATGGCCTCCGGAGAGACCCTGAAATGTTCGGCAAGGACAGCGGTTGTGTATCGATCAGGGTATTGAGCGTTGAGGCTCCGAATGCCTTCCAAGGAGTCTGGTGAGATGCGTTTGCGTGGAGACCACCCTGAGCTGCCGAATTTTTCTGACAACGCTTTTTTCTGAATTTGCCAAGTTTTCCGATCACGTCGTTCGAACGGTGCGTGGTCTGATGCTTCCATAGACCTCTTCGCGAAGCTAGGAACCCAATTCAAGTTGTCACCAGATCTCTCGCGTAGGCCATCTCGCATATTAGACTTCTGGAAATTGGTCTTCGCACGTGATGAATGCTGAAGGCGATTGCCCTTAAGTAATGTCAATTTAGACATAGCCCCTCCGCACCTGTGGAATATCGACTCCCCCTTCACTGCATGACAACCTTTCGAGAAATTGGGGAAAACGAAGGCTCCTGAATAGGAACATGGTGTGCATTTGAGTTCATGAAAGCCCCCGGGCACACTGCATGCAATAGGAGTAGTACAAAGTGATCGCCGTCCTAATGCGCTAAGCGGGCGATTGTGCATAAATACTGCTGAGGTGCTGCATCCAAGGCTCACGATATTTGTTTTGTTCATCGTTGGCGCGACCGCGGGCCGACTTAGAAGGGTTCAGCTAGTACCCGTCCAGTCCAACGTCCAGCCCTGTAGAGTAGGGCTAATCGGCGCCCCACCCCTACTCGCTGTCGCTCCTAGGGGTTGCCACCCAAACGTCGGATTTTTAATATTCTATTTCAAAAGTATATACTTCTCGCCTTATAGCTAGCTAGTTATAAAAGTACCTTCTAGAAGTATAAATTACCTTCTAATACTAATAGTTCTATAGTAGAGAACTACTTTTATTACTATATTAGTCTTTTCTACCCTAATTTCCTTAATATATTTTTCTTAGGCTAGTATCTTTTTATTTATCTTAGCTAGTTACTCTACCTTTAATTAAGTTAATACTTATATCTAATAAATAGTTATCTAGCCTCCCTTCTTAATAATAGTACCTTTAAGTAACTTATATTCTTTCTTTATTATTATAGCCTTCTAAACTACTTTAAAGTCCTTTTTAATTAATAGTTAAGAATAAATATTATAATAGAACCTTTTAAAGTATAATCTATTAACTATTAAAAGGCTACTATTAGTAAACTAGAAACTAGTATAGAAAATTCAAAGCTGGAAAATCCGCTAAAAACGTATTTTTCAGGTAATATACTTGAAATAAATAGGAAAATTTTAGTTTTTTTTAATTCTAGCCTAAAAGTCCTAAATATAGAAAGTCTGGATTTAAGGCCTTAAATCCGTGATTTTCCTCTAGCGCTAGGAAGAAACAGGAAGCTTACTAGAGTTATAGCGGCTACGTTATTAACGCTAGCGTAATATAGGTTTTAAATACAGTTAACTCATATAATTTATATACGTGTAGAGTACTCCCCCCTAGCCTAGCCCTGTATTCTATACTTATATCCCGTCTACTATTAATTCTTACTAAGTACTAGTACTATTAACTATTAATAAGACTTAGTTACTTATTATAATCACCTAGTTAGTACTAGCTCTATATAGTTATTATATTATAGCTAATTAGTAGGACTTATCCCCTATTAGTCCTATTACCTTATATTTCTAAAAGTTACTAAATACGTATTTAGTAACTTATAGTATTATTCCTAGCCCTAGGGCTAATATATAAGCGCGCTAGTTATATATATATTTTCTATATATTTCTATATTATTCCACGTTCCTAGTTTACTAATATAGTTATACTACTTAAAACTTTCTTATTATCTTCTAAATATATTCTATATATATAATAATATTATTAGTAGTATATAATATATATCTTAGTACTACTAATAATTAGAGAGGAGTATTAAGGTAGATATCTTCTAATTCTATTATTTATATCTTTATAAGTACTAATTTAAGATTAAATAGGATAAATTTAGTCTTTTTAAAGGCTAATTTAATATTTTAAATTATAAATATCTTACTTCTTATCTATTTAAATATACTTAGTAAGTCTAGGTAGTTAAAATCTATATTTCCTACTTATATAACCTTATTAATAGACTTACTATAATAATATTTAAGTAGCTAAAAAGATTAATATCTAATAGTTAAGTAAAATTTATTAAATATAGCTTTTAAATAAATAGTTTAATATTAAGAGTCTTTACTATTATATAATATTTATAGGTATAATAGGAGTTAAACTTTTTAAGAATTAATACTTAGTATATTCTATACTAATAGTAATATAAGAACTTATTAAAATAGAGTAGCTATTTAAAGGCTAGCTTATTATTTAAATAGCTAAAAGGTAAGTAGGCTAGTATATAACTTAGTAGTAGGTTATTTACTACCTATTTATATAAGATGTTTTCTTCTTTTAGTATTAGGAATAGTTAGATACTCTTACTAGCTCTATTAATATACTCTAATAATATAATATAGTCTTAATTATCTATATTAACTTATTATAAAGGTTTACTCTTATTAAGTATTATAATATAATAAGTTATTTTATTACTAACTTAGTAGCTTATCTTATCTATATTTAAAATATTATAATCCTATATCTCTATTTTATTTTTCCCCCTCTTAAATTTAGGGTAGTAGTACGCGTATACCCTATCCTAGCCCGCGTATACTAAGTCCTAGTACGCGTATACCTCCCCCTATTTAGCCTAGCAGTCGGCTAGCGGGAGCGTTCCTAATAGTTAATCAAGCTTACCTAAGAAATATCTAAGTAGTACGGCGGAAAATTATCTGCTCCTTAACGCTCCGTACTTCTACTATACTATTATAATTATAACGACTACTTAGTATATTATAGATAGATTATACTAATAGTATATATATATTTATACCTAGTCTAACAGTTTAAAGGCCTTTAAAATCCGTCTATTAGCGGGAAAGTTATAGGTAATAGTATAAGTAGCCCGCTATTCTAGATAGGGGGAGGTATACGCGTACTAGGATATAGTATATACAGACTTAGATAAGGTATACGCGTACTACCACCCTAAATTTATTCTAGAGGACTAGTATATCTTATATATTATAAGTATTTTTTAAATAGCTACTAGAGATATCTTCTTACTATAATGGAATATATATAATTTAAGACCTTACAAGCGAATTACTACTTATTAGTTTATTAATAAGTCCCCTAGTTACTATTATAGAACTAGTACGAATATTAAAAGTCTAATAATTCTTTATATTCTACTTATATCTATACTAATACTCTATAATATTTTCTTTATAAATTATATTACTTAGCTTATTTCTAGGTACTTAATACTTTAAGAATATTTTAAATTAGTATAGTAGATTAGAAGATATATTATAATAAATAGATTTACCTATTAAATTAGTTTAATTATCTTATATCTTAGTAGAAGAATCTACCCTCTTCTAGTCTAAACTTACTTCTAGTCTAGCCCTAAGGGGCTAGCGTACTAGAACTTTTTATTTCCGTACTCTAGGGTTATATTCTAGGATTCTCTTAAGCTATATAACTATTACTTCTGTAGATTAATAGCTTAGCTACTTATAAGAAATATTTTACTATAAGAACTTATTAGATACTATAACTAATAAGTTGAATTATTAAAAGATATCTAGCTATCTAGAAAGTATAAGAATAGCTAAGTATATTATTAAGGAATATTCCTTAGTAGCTCTCTATAAAAGCCTTCTATAGACTATATTATAATAATATACTAGTAAATAAAAAAGATATTAATATCCTTATTAATAAGGTAATAGAATATTAGCCTTTAGTAAGGTATTAGGTAATATTCGTAAAGTATTAGGTAATATAATATTTAAGATACCGCGCGCTCGTAGTTATTTACTAGCTCTAAGGTATTTAATAATTCCTTTATATTTATCTATTAGTTATAATAGGCTATATAACCCTTCTATCTTACTAGATACTCTATTACTAGCTTATAACCCTTCCTAATAAGGCGCTTGTTAATTAGTCGCTATATTTTAAAGGATTTAGTATTATCTATATCCCTATTTATAAATATAGACAGTGGTTCCTTAAGCTAAAGGTAAGAGAATAGGTTATTTCCTAGGTATAACTCTAACTAGGTAATAGTAAAAATATTATAAATCCGCTAGTATATAAGTATACTTAAGTAGTATACTAGGTAGCTAATATATTTAAAGACCTTAAAGAGACTAATAAACTATTAGCTATATTTTTTACTAGCGTAGATAGAATAGAATACTTATAATAAAGGTAGAGTTTAATACTATCTCCTATCTAGAAGAACTAAGGCTGATAGTAGTAATTATAATAAAATTTAGAGTATATCTTAGTAAAGGCTATTATATTAGATACTTAGAGGCGTATTATATCCCTAGGAATCGCCTACCTATTATAGGTACTAAGATCTAATAGTTAATTTAGGGAAAAACTATAAGTAGTATTATTTAGGAATTAACTACTTAGGGTAGAAAGCGAGTTATTATAACTTACCTAAATAACTAGGATAGTAACTAGCTAGGAAGCTATATTTTCTAGAGTAGATATCTAGAATTATAAGGTAATTTCTACGGTTTAATTAGTATACTTACTAGAACTATTAATCTACGGGTAATAAGTAATTAAGTAAAGAAGTTTAATACTAAGCTTATTAAATAAGGTAGTCTAGAATTTACTTAAGAATTTATAATCTCTATTAAAGATTATTTACTTAGGGAGACTCTAATTAATTTTACGTAGTCTTTATAATAACCTATTAGCCTAGTCTACTATAATAAAGGTAGCTTTCCTAGGAATTAAAGTAAACTTTTAGGAATATTTATTTGTAACTATTAAAATTATATTATAACTCTTAGTAGAAGTTAGTAGTATAATAAAAAAAATTAATTATTAATATATAAAAGGGTATTAGAGGTAATATAATAAGCTATAATAAATTATAAGGTAAATAGCGTAGGGTTTAATACAACTAGTATTATAAATAGTAGCTAAGGTACTCTTAAAACTTCTTAATAAGGCCCTTAATATATTATTACCTAGATAAAACTTTATAGTATTTAGTAACCCTAGTATATTTTAAATATATCATCTTAAGAAACCCTTAATAGCTAGTTCTAGAATATATAAGTAATTAGATCCCCTTATATTAAGCTTTTAAATAAGTCTATTAATAGCTTAATAGAAGGGAAGCTTTACGTAGTCTTCTACTTTAAGGTAGTTATTACTATTAAGGACCTTCTTTACCTTATATTATAATAAGTCTATCTTATAACTATTAAGGAGTTATTAATAGAGAAGTAGGCTAATCTTAATAAGACTAGTAGTAGTATAGGTATAGCCTTATAATATATTAAGTTTACCTTCTTTATTTATAACTACCTTTATAGCGGTAGTATTATAAAGCCTAGATAAGGTATTAGGAATAATATACTATTTCCTAGGCTTATAATAAAACTTAGTATTATTAAACTACTAGATATATTTAAAAGTATAAATAAAGTAAAGGTTCAATTTAACTATAAATAAGGTTAATATAGATATTTACTATATAATTCTAAGTACTATACTATAGCTTATATATATTATAGTCTACGGTGTAAACTCTATTATATAGTAGACCTTACTTAGAACTTATATAATCCTAGCTAATTTAAGCTTAATAGGCTAATACTATATCTTAGTATCCTTTAAGAGATAACTAAGAAATAGAATATATTAAATCTAAAAATAACTAAGATATTTACTATCTTTAACGGCGCCGTTAATATAATATACTATTATATAAAATCTAAAAACCTTACTAGTATTAAGATTTATAAAAAGGATAATTTTCTTATTAAAGTATAATAGAAATATAGGAGATAATAATACCTTTTATAATACCTTAAAAGAGGTAAACTCTAACTTAAAGGGGTCTATTAAAGGCTTCTATTTTATAAAATTCTTTTATTTATTCCTTACCTTAGGGGCTAATATAAGTATAAGCGTTTTCCTATCTTATAAAGGCTTAGAGATAGTAGTATAATAGGTAATATAACTACGTAGCTAGCTAGTTATCCCTAAATATATCTCTAGCTAGGAAAGAGATCCTAGTAATAAGAGTCTTAATATAGTAAGAAGCTTATCTTTTATAATAGATAACTTAAAGGAATTAACCTTTTATCCTAGTAACTAGATTAGAGGGTATTTAAGGAAGGCTTTAATAGGATTTACTAATATACTATACCTTTATAAGACTATAAATACTTATTAGAGATACTAGATATATTCCTATAAAGTCCTAGAGTAGATAATAATATTATTAATATATACCTTAATAAATTTTTAGTAGGTATAAAGAAGGTAATTAATTTATTATTAGATATAAGCTAAAGAATTTTTATAACTTATAATAGTAATATTAAATAATTTTTACCCTTAATAGCTAATAATTATAAGCTTATAATAATTATTAGAGTATATATACTAATAGTAGAAAAAGCTAGTAGTATTAATAACGCTTATATAATTATAATCTTTTATAATAGAGATTATTTTTAATTATAATAGTAAGGTATAGATATTAGGGCGTATAATAGTATTTAAACTATAAATATTAATAACTACGCGGCCTTTATATTTTCTATTAGGTATAATCTTTTAAATAATAAAAACGGGGAAACTAAAGGGGGTAGATTTAATTATCTAGTAAAGTCTACCCTATTTATAGAGCTTATTAGAGGTATTATTAAGGACCTTCTTTAACTTAGTATTAAGGAGGTAGACCTTAGCTGTTTTAAGGACCTTTTATTCCTAATTAGACTTTAATAGAATTCTTATCTATTCCTCCTAAGGAATATCTATAAAACTACCCTCTTCCTAGAGTATTAGAAATTTATTAATAATATCACGTATTAGCTAATATCTATTAGAAATAGTAGTACTATTAAGTATAATAAAGTCTTTTATAGTAGGTACTACTATAATATTAGAAACGGTAGGCGTAAAGGCTTTTATAAGAGGTATTAATAGTAATACTAAAGGTAAAGGAGATATTAACGCTACTAGTCTTATAATTATAAAGGCGGTAACTACCTTATTATAAACTTTTTAAAGCTAGCTAGTTTAATACTTACTCTTTAAATAATAAGTTACTAATTTTATAGTATCCTTAATTCTAGATATTATATAATGATATCTATTAAATTTTAATTCTTAAATAGTTCCTAAATAATAATTTTAAGGTACTATTACTACCTTATCTCCCTTATATTTTTTTACTAATATTATTAATAGAGAGGCGTTAATAAAATAGGTATAAAGAGATAACTCCTAATAATATTAGGTTTAAAGAAATAGTTATAGTCTAGTAATAAGGTATAATAAATAGGAGTTTATATTTAGGAATTAGAGGGTATAATAGTAGTTTACTTAATGTAAACTAGGTATATAAGTAGCCTACCTTATACCTTTATTTATAATATACTACTAATATTATAACTATCTATTAAGGCCCTTAATTATAAGGCTAAGATATTAATCTTCTTGGGAATTATAATATCTATCCTAATAAGTATTTTTACCTTAAGGCCGTTAATAATATAAATCTCCTAGAGAGATATTATTATAATAGTATTCTTACCGTTATATTTCCCTAGTAGATAGAAGGGTAAAATAGTATATTTAATGATTATATACCTTATTAACCCAATACCTCTAACTATTATTAAGCTAGCTATTATACGAATTTATAAGTTAGAGATAGAAGCCTTTAAGTAGGCTTAATTACCTAGGCTAATACTATAGCTTATATTAAGGTATATAGCGTCTATTATACTACCGGGTAATAGCTTTACCTTAGCTATTATATAGTAATATCCGCGAAAGGTATATCTAATACCTATTTCTTTAACTAAGTTTATAGAAGACTTAATAATACCGACTAATTCTTTAATAGTAGCGGCGGTATTAGGAAACCCTAGCTAATTACCTAGATTATCTAGTAAAACCTAGGCGTTAACTTAGGTTAAATCCGGAAAACCTAGATAGAGTAATATAAATAATCTCTATCCTTTCCTAGAGCTATTAAGATATGATATAATTAGTATTTTAAGGTAAATAACTAGTAATAACGTTAGTATTAATATATAGGAGTTATACTTACTAAAGTAAAGTACTATTCTACCTTATTATCTTATTAAGGCTAGTAGTAATTAAGGTCCTTATTAGCGTAGTAGTTATTATACTTTAGAATTACCTTAAGTACGCTAATATCTTCTAGAGTCTAGGAAGACTTAGTATTATCCTAATACTAGGTTTCCTTAGTAGCCTAATAGGTTATACCTTAAGGACGGCGGGGCTAATATCTTATAAGATAACTTAACCCTCTTTTATATCTATATTATAGCTTTTATATCTATTATAGTATAGAAGGCTTCTATACTATACTCTAGTTATTCTTTAATAGAATCCTTAATAGTTAATTAGTTATATATATATATAATTAGCCTATAGCTATTAATTACTATAATAATAATAGTAATACTATTATAACTAATATCTTTATTAAGTACTATCTAACTACTTAGAGAAGTAATTATTTTTATTTTTATAGTACTATTATTATAAGTCCTCTAACTTAGGAAAGGTATCTATTTATATATAATACTATATATTAATAATAGTATACCTCGCTATTAAGGTCCTTAATAGTATATAAAGGTAATATACTAATATTATTATAAGACTATTATAATAGACCTCCTATTTATAAAAGCTATTTATAGAAGCCTTTACTAATAAGTATTCCTTATACTCCTAAAGAATTAATATTAAGGTAGAGAATTTTTATTAAGGCCCTAATAAATTTACTACTCTTCTTAATAAATCTCTATATCTTATTTTATAACTCCCTAAGTTAATTAAGAAATTATAGAACTCGCCTTTTAATTAAGTAGTTTTATTTAAATAGGTTATACTTTTACTTCTATTATTAATAAATCTATATATTATATTATCTCCTTAATTATAAAAGATATCCTTAGGCTAGCTAGGATAACTAAGCCCTTAAGATAAAGTACTTATTTTAAATTAATATCCCTAGAGCTTAAGAATATTATTAAGAATTCTAAGCTATCTTAGCCTTATAAGTAGGCTATTAATAAACCTTTAATTTATAAGGCTATCTCTTAATTTAATAAAGGAATAAAAGCCTCTTATAAGTATCTTATTAAATTATTATCTCTAGAGCTATCTTAAGTAATAGCTTAATAGTAAATATTTAATATTATATTATCTATTCCTAGTAGTCCTAGTATTAAATAAATATTAGTAGAAGAGATAATCTATAATTATTTAATTAGTCTAAAATTAGAATTAAAACTTAAATATAATTCCTTAAGAAGTATATTATAAAATGTTAACCTTAAAGTAACTATATAAGCTACTATTAACGCTAGAATAGCCTAGTATATCTAAGAGTACCCCCCTTAGCCTCTTTAATAAGGTCCTTCTAGCCCTCTAGATCTACCTAGCCTACTAGGCTAGACTAGCTAAGAAGGCTAGGCTACGGCGGATACTAGTAATTAAGGCCCTTTTAGAATCTAGGTAATCTAGGGTTCTTTAATTATATATATAACGGAAAATTAGTAAGTACTAGTAAGGCTATTAAATATACTAATAAGGAGACTTACTTTTATAATATTTACCTTTTTATAGATTATACTAAGTAGATATACTCTTTAAAGGATCCCGCTTTAATATAAAAATGATAATAACTAAGTCTTTATAATTAGGCTCTTACCTAGTAGATAGGTTAATTATTAGAATATAATTAATACCTTATAAAGATAGGTAATAGTATTAATAAATAGGTAAGGCTTCTATTAAAAAGGTTCTAATAACCTTTAAATATAGCTATTAATATTATAATATATAATAGATTTATTATAAAGGATATAATAAATTATTAAGAACCTAGGAAATTTAGTATTAAGATACTTTAAGCTATTAAGGATACTAGGCTCTAACCTATTAAAGTATAACTTAATATTATTTATAATACTATTAACTTTAAATTATATTAAGATATTTATTATACTACTAATTAGACGACTATTAATAACTTCCTATTTAACTTAAATAAAGTAAAGTATAAGTAGTAGGCTTATACTACTAGGTATTATAACTCTAGTAGTAGTACTTTAAATAATTAATAAGGTTATATATTTAATAAAGGTAGACTTATAAGGTAATATAATTAGTATAGTTTTCCTAATAGAGTAGGCTACTAGCTATACCGGCCTAGGAACTAGCTATATAGTAATACTCGTCTTTAAGCTCTACCTTTTTAAAATAATTAAGCTTACTAATAAAATTAGTAGCTACCTTACTAATATTATTAAAATACTCTATAAATCCTACCTCCAGCTTAAAAATTATAGATTATAGTAAGTCCTATAAATAAGTTAGATTTATAACTACCCCTTTACCTATACTAACTAGAAAGATTTAGATAAGGCTAAGGGCGAGGCTAATTTAATAGGTAAGCGGGTAGTTAATTATAAGATAGCTACTAACCTTATTTCTCTTCTTAAAGGGCTTATTAGGCTTCTACTAAGGATATTATAAAAGACTTTTATAAAGGATCTAAAGAATTAGGATACTAGTAGTATTATACCTTATAAGCTAAGGGTAAGTAGTAAGAGGATCCCTTATATTATAATAACTCTTATAATATAGGTAATAAGCTATTAAGTAGAAATAATAATAACCTTATTAACCTTAATAATAATATACCCTAGGTAAATTTTATCTCTTAGTTAAAATTAATAATATATATCTATTCCTTATACGCGTTTATATTTACCTTATAAAATAAGCTCTTTAACTACCTATTTATTAGTAGTACTAGATTATATAAAAGCCTTTAATATCTTTATAAATAAGGTCCTTATTAGGTTTAATAGTAAAGCCTATAATAAATTATACTACTTTATAAGTACTTATACTTATAAATTTAGTTATTATACTAGACTAAGGAAAGGCGCCTAGTTATAAATTTTATAATTAAAAGTACGCGACTATTAGTATCTTATAGTTTATTTACCTTAATAGTAGTTATTTAGTTACCCTAATTAATTAATCCTATCTAAATAAGGTCCTTCTTAATACTATTATTAAAAAATTAGTATTACTAATACCTATATAAGGAGTTAATAATAAAATTATAAATACTAATAAGTATATACTAGTTAAGATATATATTAGGGGTACTATTAATAGAAAGTTAGTTATAGCCTTAATAATAATAGAAGTTTATATAATTAAAGATCTAAAGGCTAATTTATTTATAGGTATAGATATATTAATTTTATAATAAATAATTCTTAACCTTACTAATTATAATTTAATTATTAATTCTTATTAGGGCCTTAATACTCCTATTAGTATTTATAATTACTTATTACCTAATATAAAGTATACTATTAAAGCTAGGTCTACTATTATTATTCCTCCTTATATAATTATAAGGGTTCTAGTAGTCTATTAGGGAGAGATCCCCTTTAATAGAGACTTCCTCTTTAAACCTAAATATACCTAGGACTTTAGGGATAGTAGCGTTTATACTTATATTACTAATTTTATAATTTCCTTTACTTATATCTAGAACTCTTTAGCTACTCTAGTATAATTATCTTATAAGGCCCGCCTTAGTTTACTTATTAAATATAACTAAGATAGTACTTACCTTACTACCTTAATAGATACTCCCCTTATAACTAGTAATACTAGCTACTAGAAGTCTTTAATTATAAAAGACTTTATAGCCTTAGTTATAACTTTTATAAGGGTTATAAAGCCTATAATTATATAGTATATTATACTAGTCTCTACTCTAATAATAAGGGCCTTAATTAATTCCTCTCTTAAATATATTTAACCTAATAGTATTATAGTCTACGGCCTCCCTAAGGTAGTAAGATAAATTATAAATATAGTAGATAAATTCCTAGAAATCTAGATAGATTAAGGCTTAACTATTAATATTTTAAAGGAAGAGTAAATAACTATCTCTTTAAAACTTAATATAGTATTTAAACCTACCTAAGTTTATCCTACTAGCTAGAAAGACTAGGATCCTATTAATTTAATATTTAATAAATTATATACTTAAGATAAAGTAATATAGACTAACTAGCTTATACCTTTTAATTATCTAGTATTTATTATATAGTATAATACTATAGATAGATATAAAGGTTAAGTAGTAGTTAATATTAAGGGCCTTAATAAGATTACCTAAATAGATAGCTACCCTTTACCCTTATAATCTAACTATATATTAGCTATTACTAGTTATTTATATATATTTATAATAAATAGTACTAGCTAGTTTTACTAATTTAAGGTATAAAGAAAGGACTATTATAAGCTTACTATTATTTCTTACTAGGGGTAAGAATCGTATAATATTACCCTAATAGGGTATAAGGGGTTATATTTATATATTTAATATTAAATTAATAAACTTTTATAATTATATAGGCTATTTACTAAGGCGTATATTAATAATATAATAGCCTTCTTAGCTAGCCTATTAAAGTACCTTACCTACTTATATAAGCTATTTATACTCTTTTATAATAAGTAAATTAGCCTTAATCTTATAAAAACCTTCTTTAAGTATCTATTAATTACCCTACTTAGCTAATAAGTTAATTCTTTAGGCTTATTAATATTAGAAAAAAAGCTTCTAGCTATTAGCTCCCTTTTATTTCTATTATTATTAAAAGATCTTAAATTCTTCCTAGGTCTAATAGGTTAGTTATAAATATCTATCCCTTAATATACTTAGCGTACTAATTCTTTATAATATTATATAAAGCTAATCTTACTAGTACCCTATTAAAGGGTATAGAGGGTTTTAATAGGAAGAAAGAATTAGCTTATACTATATATAAGCCTATAAAAGTAGAATTAGAAGCCTTTAAAGACTTAAAAGTAGCTTTTAGTAGCTTAACCTTCCTTATTTATTTTAATAAAATAAGGATCTTATTTATTAACCTAGATACTTTAAAGAAATAGGGTTTTATAGCTATAATTTATTATATTAAGGGTAATATTATTAAGGGTTTTAACAGAATAGATATTAAGTTAATAATATTTCTTAATTAAATATTAAATTAAGCTTAATAAAACTATTAGCTAATAGAGCTAGAAGTTACTAATATTATATAAGTTATTAAGTATACTTATTACCTAATTAAGTTATTAAAGAAGCTACCTACTATTATTTATATTAATTACTTAGTAGTAATCCCTATCTTATAATAAATAAGCCTAAGCTCTTTATTTATAAATAAGTTAAATTTATATCTTATTTAAGTATTATCCTATCTATATTAATTAAATTTAATTATTCAATATAAATCTAGTAAATCTAATATTATCTTAGATACTCTCTTATAACTCTAAGTAGATACTCCTCTAATTAATAAAATTAAAATACTTAATACCTTATATACTAAAGCCTTTAATAAGTTATACTTATAAGAGTATAAATAATAACTATTATATTATATTACCCTTATTAAAATATTAGTAATATTTAAATTAAAGCTTATATAAGTATATTAGGAAGATACCTAGTAGTTTTAAATATTATAATTACTTTAAAAGAATAATAAGGACCTTATTAATATTAATAGCGGGGAGGATAACAAAGTAAAGTAGCTAGGATTATAATTTAAATTATAGGATAGGATAATCTACTATATAAATTTTAATAATAGAAGGGGAAGACTTTATATACTAAAGGCCTTAGAAAAGGAGGTCTTTAAATTAATATATAATATATAGTATTATAATAGCTACTATTATATATATAACTAAATAGTCTCTTTACTATATATATGTTATATATTAGAGTACTTATAAATATATATTAACTACTACCCTACCTATTAATTAAACTAGACTAAGCGCTATAAACCTTATAATAGCTTACTCCTAATTAATAGGCTATCTATTTTATTTTATATAATAGTTATAGACTTTATACTTATATTACTATTAATTATAAAAGGCTTTAATAGCCTATTTATAATAACTAATAAGTTTATTAAACGCCTACTTTTACTTCCTAGATAATTAGTATAATTTATAAGCTAATAGGCTAATATAGTCTTAGCGGCATTAATAGCCTATAGCTAAGGCGTACCTTATAGAATTATTAGTAATAGAGACTTAAAGTTTATATTATCCTTTTAGTAAGTAGTTTTTTAAAAACTAGGTTATAAGCTACTAATATTAACTTTATACTATATATATATAGATAGATAGTTTAAATAAATTTAATAAATAGTTAAAATTACTATAAGGTATTATATTATTAAATAATTAAATATTAACTCTATTAATTAGATAGCTATCCTACCCTACTTATAGGGCTATATTAATAATTCTAAGAATTAGTTAATAGGGGTCTCTCCTATTAAAGTCTTTATTAGATTTAATATATAAGATATACTAGGTATACCTATATAACTACCTATTAAAGACTTTAATAGGCTATATTATATAAAGTATAATTAGGTTAAAGAATTTATAACTTTTATAAATATCTTTATTAAAATCTATTATAACTTTAAGTATTAACCCTTATTATTAGATTAGGGGAACGTAGTATTCTTATAACTAGGTAATAGTTATAAGATTCTAGGTATTTTAAATTATAAACTTTATAACTAGGTAATATATAAGACCCTTTCCTATTCTTAATTATATAGGTCTATTAGTATATTATTTATAACTTCCTTTATCTATAAGAATCTATCCTATTATATTAATTACTTAGTTAGAGCCTTCTATAAAGGGATTAGATCCTTATAAATATCTTAGAAATATATACCCTCCTCCTATTATTAAGAATAGTAGCCTTAACGCTACTAAATTAGATATCTATAAACTAGAAGCTATTATAAGTAAGTAAATTAGTAGGGGTAAGACTTAGTATCTTATTAAATAGAAGGGCTATAACTATAAATATAATATTTAGTATAGTAAGAAGGATCTTTCTACTAAGGCCTTAGGCCTTATTAATAACTATAAATAATAGCTATATAGTAAATTACGTAGGGTTAGTAAAGTATAAGGACCTTACTATTTACTTTTATAAGGGATTATTTACTTTTATAGCGTGGAGTAGTAATATAAGCGTTACCTTATTATTTATTTATTACTATTATTATAGCTTTTACATCTATTATAGTATAGAAGGCTTCTATACTATACTCTAGTTATTCCTTAATAGAATCCTTAATAGTTAATTAATAATATATATAGATAATCAGCCTGTAGCTATTAGTTACTATAATAGTAAATTCTTAAAGCGCTTCTTTAAAAGCTGGGGAAGTAGGTTACTAGGCGTTCCTTAGTAGAATAACTACTTAAATAGTTACATTAATAAGGGTTATATACTACTAGGGAGTAATACTATTATTAAGGTAGTTATAAGAATAAGTACCTAATAGTATTTCTCTAAGGCGAGGTTATATTAATATAATATCTCTAAGGTTTACTAGTAGGTTCTTAGATTTAACCTAGGTTCTTAAATTAATCCTCTTTACGTATTTAATATACCTTATATTATTACTCTTATAAGATTTAATCCTCTTATTAATAGTATTAAATTCTAGCTTAAAAAGAGCTACGCGCTTAGAAGGTATTAATAGGGAGGTAGAGAAGTTAAATTTAATATAAGAGGGGTAATATTATATTATTTAAACGTCGGCAAGATCTTAACTCGCCCCTATACCCTTAGTAAAGGCCTTATGCCCGCGGGCCTAGGGTCGGCCCCGGGGGCCCCGGGGGCCCCAGGCCTATCGTAGCGTGTTACAAGGCCTTGGGGCCGCTCCGGGCTTCAAGGGCAGCGTTACGTGACTGCTAACTAAGTAATTTTTTTTAAGTCTACTAGTTAGTAAATTCTAGGAAGTCACGTGACTACTTACTAAGCGAAGCTATGTCACGTAACTACTTACTAAGTAGAACTTTAAAAGTTTTAATATTCTATAATTAACGGGGGACTCAGGTAGTATACCTCGGAGCTACCCCTAACGCCACCTTAAAAGCGACCCTAGAATGGATTAATTCAGCTAATATCCACGCGTGGGTTATGCGCTAGGGTAGGCTTAGTAGGCGTTAATAGCGTAGTAGTTATATTAACTTAGGGTGGTTAATAATACGATAGTATTACTATTACGAGTACTTTAACGCGATTACCTAGGGCCCGGAAGCCTAATTATAGCGTACTAGAACGCTATTACTAAGCGCCTAAAAGCTTAATCTTAGCGCGCCCCTTAGGGCCCCGGGCGCTTAGTAGGTTGCCCTTGCGGCCCCTAGGGCTCCGGGCGGACTCGTGTCTACCCCTACAGCCCTAGGGCAAGCTTTCTCAAATCACAGCCCTGGGGGCCCGGGGCGGCCCGGGGCCGGCCCTAGGTATACCTCCGGGTTTTCAGAAATTGCCGACGTATATACTATAGGTAAAGGGGTAGCGTAGTACTACTACGTACTATAGACGCTACGTTAATAGTAGCGCCGTATCCCTAAATAGTCCTTATACTATTCTTACTACCCTTAAGTAGGCTAGTAAGTAGCTTAGCTAGCTAGTAATAAGATCTACTTATATATAATATTAACTATAAACCTATTACTAATTAATAGAGCTAAGAGGTCTTAAATCTAAGTATAATTAAAATAAAATAAAAATATTATATAATAATAAAGCTCCTTATATAGAGATTTTATACGCGCGGTAAGCGCGCCTTTAATATATATAATAATACCTACCTTAATTCCTATTGATAGTATTAATCTATATATAAGAGACTCTAAGTTAAGAGATAAAAGGTATTATATTAAATAAAAGAGTTAGAATAATAGGTTAAAGCTACCCCCCTTAATTAAGAGGATTATAATTATATATAAGAGTAAGAGTAATAACCTTATAATTATAAGTATAATTAATAGGATTTTAATATAATCTACTTTCTCTTATAAGTAGATTATTATATAGCTTAATATTAAGAAATAGTAATATAATAGTAACAATAAAGTATATTTATACCCCCCTTTAATAACTTTAATAGCTCCCTCTTATATATTATAAAAAAGATATATAATAGTTCTTAATAAAAGTATTATAAACCTTTTATTAAATTAATAATAATAATAACCTAGTATTATAAGTTAAATAGAAAAGGATACCTTAATATTAAATAATATAAGAGAGGAGTAGTAAAGGTAATAGTAAATTAATAATAAGGTTAAAGGTATTTATTAATATTAATTAAATTATATAAGGAAGGGTAAGAGGGTAATTAATAAAATATAAACCTTTTAAGAGTAGAAAAGGAGATATAACTCTAATAAGAGAGAGGAGTATATAGATATTAAGATCTAATATTAAGGTAATATAAAGTATAAGGGAGAGGATAGTATATAATATTTAAAGGCTTAAAAGTATTATAATAAATAGGGTAAATAAAAGAGGTTTTCTTCTATAATTTATAATTTCCTCTTAATAAACTAGAGTTAAAACGCCCTTATTAGCTCTAAGTATCTAGATAGTAGAGTATAAAATATAAATATAAATATAAATATTATAAGTAGCTTAATTATATACTCTAGATCTATCTTAATATTATTAATTAAGATAATAAATCCTAAAAACTTAACCTTTTTAATACTAAATTTATACTTCTTAAGATTAGTATAAAAGGAAAATTAATATAACTATTTTAATATTTATTAAAAATATTATTAGTAATCTACTAGGTTAGAGTTATAAATAAAGATATTATCTAGGTATATTATATAAATTATATAAATTATATTAACTAAGGCCTTATTAATATAAGCTTAAAATATAGCTAATATATTAATAAGCTTAAAATATATAAGTAAATATTTAAAGTAGTTATAATAATTTTAAGAAAAAAAATTCTATTTATTACCTTCCTTAATATAGATTTAATAATAGATATCCTTTAAATCTAACTTTATAAAAATCTTAGAGATATATAAGTAGACTAACCGCGTTAGGTTAATACTTTAAACTTAAGTTAGGTACCCGACTCGAGTCTTAGTAATTTAACACTAAAATCTAGTACTAAGTACCTTAAGTTAGTACTAAGGTAGTGTTAAGGATTAGTTATCTAGGGTGTAGTATATATGAATTATCTAGCTATCTAGAATAGGAAATCCATGATATTTAATCGGATTTCTTTATTTATAGGGTCTAACCGAGTTGGGAGTAGCGTACCCGAGGACGAATATTAAAACATTAAGATATAACTACATAGGAGAATCCTATATCTATAATAAATGCCACTATTTTTAAAGAAAAACAGCGTCCTCGCTATTATAATAACGCTAGGGAGGTACTTTAGCTACATAAGTAGCTAATTAGAAGTCCTTATATATATATATATCTATTACTATATATACGAAAGTAAATTCTAATAAATAAAAGAAAGACGGTAATAATTTTTCTCACGCTAAAAGTCGACCTGCTTTAATAATAACGGTGAGGTAATAATAGTAATAATTTAGCTATAAACTAGCCCTAGTAAATAGTATAAGCCGTATCTTAAAGCCTACAAAGAAATAAAGATAATTAGTATTACTATAAAGTAGATCTAACTAGCTAGCTAAGGTTAACATTTTAGTTATTTAGGGTATAAATTAATTATTAAATTAACCTAGTAATACTAAAGGGTAAAAAGGAGTTAATTACTAATATCTTTTTATTTTAAAACTTTTTATATCCTTAGGCCCCTTTTAGTTAGACGTCTTAACTAGCCTTACTATTACTACTATTTAGTTAATCCATTCTATTTAACCTCGCTAAAGAATACTATAGGTTTACTTCCTAGTAATATAAAGTTAATAGGGACGCTAATACCTTTAATTTATATAATTTTACGACTTAGCTATAAGGTGATATTATCTTCTAGCCATCCTAATTTATTTATACTTAGGATAATACCCGCCTTAATACCTTTTATTATAAACGCCTTAGCATTAACACGTAGTACTATTCCGTTATTACTTATAATAAAAAGAGAAATATCTATATATTTATTAATAATATATTCCCCGCTAATTCCTTAGATAGTAATTAGGGACGTCTTATATAAATAGTTATATAGATTTCCTACTAGTAATAAGGATTTATTAATAAACGTAGCTGAGCTCCTAGTATTAATATAAAAGTCTTAATACTAACTGTCTTCTAAAAAGAGTCGTCTTTGAATAGTATGTATATGTGTGTATTAATCCTACGCGGAGGGGAATGCCCTCTAGCCTTTATAGGCTAGAGTAGACTAGACCCTACTCGGCCCTATAGCTATATCCGGTTAAGTACTATGTAACTAACTAATTAACGCTGGAATAAATCGCGTGAGTAACTAAAATAAAATAAATAAAATAAATCTAAAATCTAAAATCTATGATAACCCCGTTAAAATATAGTCGCCTAGCGGTATTATACTATTATATGATACCCTAGAGCACTAATCCGTCCCTGAATAAAGCCGTCCCGTCCCCCGTTATTATTATCAGTTTATAATCTAGTTAGATAAATAGTACCTCCGCTTATTAGCGTAATAGCTAGATATTATCCCTATATAGAAAGATCTTAATACTATTACCCTTAGGTAGTTATTATTATTTTAATAATAGTCTCGCTAAAGACCTTTAAGGTCCTTATCTTAATTATAAATTTCGTGGCCTATTTTACTAGTTTTATTATAGTAAGAATTATCTTAATATTAATTAGTTAGCTACCCTAAGTAGCCTACCTCTTATCCTTAAATAAGGGATATAATCTAATAATATACTCCTAAGTCTAGCGTCCCTCTTTATAGGGATATTTAAGTGATTTAACTACCTAATATATATATAAGAGGCCCTTAAGGGCTATCTTTATTTATAATTAAGTAACTACTAAGCTTATAGCCTTCTATACCCCTATATAAAAGGCTATAATCTAGTAGTCTAGTATAGGTACCTATTACTTTAGCTTAGTACCTTACTTATATTCCTCCTAGGTATTAGCCTAACTTTTATTAATTAATACTCTAATATATTATTTACTAGCTAAGAGTAAATAGATCTAGTCCCTATAAGTACCTTATTATAATACCTATTTAGCTAGCTCGTCCGCCTTTTTATTACCTAGGACTCCTTAGTATACTACTATCTATTATAACATTACTAGAATACCTATATCTTTAAGTCTAGAGAGCTTATTAATAATCCTCTTTAAGATATATTATCCTAACTATCCTTATAAGTTTATTATAAACTTAATTAAGGCCTAATTATCTATTTATATTATTAGTACTAGTAGAGCTATATTAATAGTAAGTTTATAGGCTATATAAATCCCTTCTAGTTCCCTAGTATATATTATATAGTATTTACTATTATTAAGGTATAATATTTATAATACCTCTAGTTATAATACTTATACTAAGGCGTTAATCTTCTTATTAATACTACTTCTATTAGTATAAATATATAGGGAGGTATAGTCTATTTTAGTAACCTAGTTATACTTTATAATAGACTCTTCCTTACTGTTATAGATCTATACTTTTAGGGGTTCCTATTATAGTAGAGTAATAAAGGGTACCCGCTTTTCTATCCTACCTTATATAAGTTAGAATACTTTTATCTCTAGTTATTCTAGGGGGCTTTTCTATTTAACTCTTTTTTTTAGTAGTTTCTATAGCTCTATTAATATCTAAATAGCCTTAATAGTGTTATAGTTTAGGTAGGTATAGATCTATAATACTATATCTATAACTACCTTTTCTAGTACTTATTATACTAGAAGTTAGTAGTATTTAATATCTAGAGCTACCCCTAAGATATTCTTAAACCCTCCTAAAATAATATAAGCTACCCTCTTTTAAATAACTTATAGTATAATAAGTATCTATTTATATTTAAGCTTATATTCTATTACTATTAGGGTATACTACGCTATATACTTAAAAAGTAATTTAAGAAGGATTATACCTTAATATAATCTTTATAAGCCTTTATAAGAGATACCTTAGGTTAATCTAAAGTAGCTTATAAGTCTATTAAGCTTTATTATAACTTTTACCTTAAAGGATTATAAGTAGTCTTTCTAGTTTAGTCCTAAGTCTAATATTAGACTAAGAAGTCTAGTAGACCTAACTAGTTTAATTATAAAGGTATTAAGGTCTAGCTCTACCTCTAGGTTATTTCTAGGCCGTTTCCTTATTCCTTAGGTTATTATAGGTTAAAAGTAAATAAGTTAATACTTTTCTACCTTAAAATTAGAGGTATAAGTAGTAGCTTAGTTTTAAATATTTATATAGATATCTTTAAGAGTCTTATAATTAACTTAGGTTATAAGTCCCCTTACTAATATACTAGTATTATTAATATATAATAGTACTAGGTATCCTTTCTACTTATAAATATCTAAGATATTAGTATTATAAAAAAGGTAGAGAATTAATAATAATAGGGAGCCTTAAGGGATTCCTATTATAATTTAGTATCTTTATAACTCTCCTTTAAGTATAATAATAACTATTAACCTATTAGAGAGGAAGCTTTATATCTATTTAGTAGCTTATTTACTAATACTTTATTTCTTTAGATTATAAATTAATCTAGGGTATAAGATATTATTAAAGGCGCCTTTTATATTAAATATAAATAGGGAGGTAACCTAGTTATCCTTAGATTTCTAGGCGTTATATACCCCTTCTAATATTATATAAATAGTATTTTTAATTAGTAATAGCTTACGTCCCCCTATATATTCCCTTAGGAGGAGCTAGTATTCTTTTATAAAGTACCTTAGAGGAACACGTATACTTATAAATAAGGTGATAATATAAAAACCTTATTAATATATTATTACCAAATTATTAACAAAGTTTCAAAAAATTTTTAAAATAAACAAAATATCAATACAGCGCTAACAGTTAATTACCTGTATTTTACAAATATCTTAACTTGTTAGCAAATTATTAACACCTTATTTAAAAGTATAAGGCTTCCTATAAGGTAGCTTATCTTTATAGTAATAATCTTTTTAAGTCCCTTCCCTAGTATACTAAAGAGGGTAATTAGTTAATATAACTTTAATTATATATAGTTATCCTTTCCTAGCTTCCTTAATACTATTATCTTAAAATAGTAGAAGTATTAGGGGTAGTATCCTAGGTTAATATAGGTATTAAATATCTAGCCTAGCTAGCCTTTAATATAGTCTAGGGATACTTAAAGGATCTAGAAGGTAAGTCTATTATTACTTATAACTTTATTTAAGTAGCTAGTAAGTATAACCTATCTAACTTCCTATTTAATAATTATTAGGAATTCCCTTAGTATTAGATATTTAAAGCCTTTTAGGTTATTTAATCTAGCCTATTATATTAAGGGGAAGAAGCTATTCCTTAAAAGTATTATCTTTTTATTAACCTCTATTATTATTATATTATCTAGTCCTACTAGCTTAGGGGTAAAAGAGGATAATTATACCTATTCTCCCTTAATTTACTTACCTAATCTCTAGAGCTTTTAATTACTATTATATTCTTTTTTATATTACCTCTATCCCTCCTTTTATTTTAATTTAATAAGTTTCTTCTTATAATTCTATTATATATTTAGGTACTATCTATCCTAACTTAACTTTATTTATTATTATAATCTTTTTAGACTATATACCTTAGTAATTACTTATTAAAACTCCTTATTTATAAATAGCTTTAATTTAGGGTAGATCTTTATAATTAATATAGCCTCTATTATTATAATTATTAATATTATAACTATTTAAATAACCTAGGTATCTAGTTCTTTAATAGTATTAATAGGCTTAAATATTATAGGTAGAGCTATATTAAGGTTAATAAGAAATATTTCTTTATTAATTTATTTCTAGTTATATACCTCTCTTAGGGGTAGGAGTAATACTTTCTATTCTATTTTAGTATAAACTACCTTATAATTAGAGTTATAATTAAGCTTCTTAATAGTTTTATATTTTACTATTAAGTCGGCTATTTCCCTTATAATAAATATAAGGTTAATTATTATAACCTTACTATACCTCTTCTACTTAAAGGTTAGAAGACCTTTAAGTATTAGAAGTATAAGCTTAGCCTTATTAATAATCTTAGTTAGCTTATTTACCTTTATATATTAATATTTCCCTAGGCTAATCTAGATTAGATAGTAAAGGTTTAGGTCTCCTACTATTAGATACTTATTATAGGCGTTCCTTATAATTACTATATAAAGGATATTTAGTAATAAGATCTAAGAGTAGTCTTAGGTAGTTCTAATCCTTATCTTTTAGGAGTAGGCTTTATATCTTTAGGAGGGAGAGGTATTATAGATATTATAAATATAAAGAGGTTTTTAATTTAGCCTTTAAGGTTTAAGGGTTACTATTATTAGGTTACTATTATAAGCCTTATTATACTATTTATTTATTAGAATTTTAGTATTAATATAGGTATAGACCCTTATAATTATACCCTTTCTTATAAGGTAGTATAGGTAGAATTTAGATAAGGTAGGGTAATAAGTTTAATTCTTCTTTATATATTTCTAGGGTTCTTAAATAGCGAGAATATTATATTTATATAATACTATTTCCTAAAAAAGGGGGATTATTATATTAGGGGATTTACTAATATTATATTAAAGAATTTTAAGTCTTAATTATAACTTTAATATAAGATTAGTTAGGTATACCTTTATTAGGTTTCTTTACTAGTAGTAGTACTTTATTTATTATTTGTATTAGTATCTTTCCTACTTAAACTCCTAGTAGCCTTAGTATCCTTTTTATTAAAGCTTTTAATAGTTTTTATATAAACTAGTTTCCCTTCTAAGTTAAATAAGTACTAGAGTTTATTCCTATTAGAGGTACTAGTCTTTATACTTAAGTTAGACCCTTATAAAGATTTTATATAACTTTTATATACTACCTTTTAAATAGCTACCTATTTAGCCTTAAAGATTAAAACTAGTCTCTTCTTTAATACTCTTAAAAGGTACTTTTAAGTAGATTAAGATTAATTCTCCTTATTTACCTTATTAATATAATAGAAGAGGGCGTTAAAATTAGTATTAATATTAACTTTAATCCGCGGATTAATATTAAGGTCTTTAAGTATATTAATTTTATTAAGGGTAGTACTTATAATTTTTATTTATTAAGTAGTTTATAAGATAGTCCTACTAGATTTACTTAGTTTATTAAGGCCTAAGTTATCTAACTAGATAATAAGTTTACTTAGACTTCTAAGTACCTAGCTATTCTCCTTCCTCTAGGTAGTATTCTTATATAGTAATATTAGTAGGCTTTTATTTACTAGACCCCTTTTCCTTAAAATAGGTACTATTAGGAACTAGTCCCCTTATACTTTAGGGTTTTATTAGGAGGAAGTAGCTTTTAACCCTATTAGTTTCTTAGTAACTAGTATTTTTAGGGGTACTTAGGGGGTAATTATACCTTAGATTAATATTATAACCTAGGTACTAATTAAAGTTAAGTATAGAGGGATTTTCCCTTAAAGAGTCTTAGAAGGCTAGCTTAAAGGAATAATATCTAGCTTACTAAGTACCTATATTATCCCCGCGGGTTTTAGGGTTACTTCTCCCTTAGGGGTTATCTTTATAACTTTTACTTAAGTTATTCTCACTGCTAGTATCTTTAGTTTAAGGATTATAGGCTTTAATACTATTAGTACTATTACTTTTAACTTACTAGCCTTTTAGCCTAGCTTTATTATAATACCTTCCTTACTTAACTTTATAATTTAGGGCGTTATTCTAGTAGATTTAGCTTTAAACTAAATACCTCTTAATTTAGATTATAATACTAAAGTCTTACTACTTTTAAGGTAGAGAGCTTATAAGCCCTACTACTTCTCTACTACTATTATACTAATTACTTTAATCTTAGTATAATTAGGGTTAAATACTAGATAAATACCTTAATAATTAATATATTTAAGTTTAAATCCCTCTTTCTAGGATTCCTTATACTTAAGTATTATAGTATTAGGTATAATAAGTATAAATCAATATTAGATTTAAGTATTAAGATATAATATAACTAGGTTTCTAGTATTAAAAATATCTGATAATTTAGCTAGCTTTAATATATTTAATATAATTATAGTATTTATTTCCCTTAATAGAATTTAACTAGCTTAGGCCTCCTTTTTAAGTAGTATTTATATAGTAAGCCTTAGTAAACTTAGTAATACTTATTAAAGAGGTAACTAATAGATTCTTAACCTTATTTTTATTTAACTAACTAATATACTTAATCTCTACCCCTAGGATCTAATAGGCGTTCGCGTTAGTAATAATTATAATAAGGGTAGTAATATCTCTTAGAAACTAGTAGGCTCTAGTTAAAATATCATAAATTATTATCTTAAAAGTAGATATTAGGATAAAAGTTTCCTTCTTAAAATATACTACCTAATCTCTACTTTCCTTAGTAGTTTTTAGGGTTTCTACTACCCCCTAACTTAAGTTAAGTAATAGCTTCTACCCTAGCTACCTTAAGGGTTAGGTAGGCTTATAAATAGTTTTTAATATAGGCTTATAACTATTTTAGTATACTTTTATAGTAGTAGGTAATTATAGTTTAATCCTTAACTTTAATAATAACCTAGTATTCCTCCTTATCTTTTATTATAAGTAGAGGTACTAGCTAAGAGGAGTAGTAAGTAGTAGTAGCCTAAGTCTATAAGGGAGAGGTAAATATAAGGCCTTTTCTTTATGTATTTATAGGGCTAGAGTAGTTAGTCATAATTATAACTATATTTATAGTATACTTTATAGTAGTAATATCGCCTTTAATATACTTAATAGGCGTCTTAAGGTATTATAAGGTATTAAAGCTCCCTATTATCTAGTTAATTAATTACTTTACTAACTATTATAATTACTATTTAAAGTAATACTATAATAGTAATATAAGGAATATACTCCTACTTAGTATTATTACTATTCTTAAGGTGCTTAAGAATTTATTTAGATATTTCCTATATAAATAGGAGCTATTTATTAATAGGAAGGGACTAGTAGTCTTCTAGAACCTTTAACTATCTTAATTTACTATTCTTTATTATAATTTAATTATAGGAAGAAAGGTAACTAATATAAAGATATATAAGAGATAATAAATAAGACTAGAGTATTATATAAATACTATATAGATAGTAATAATACCTGGCTATTAAAATCGTTTTAATAGCGTATAAGTAGAGTGATAATAATTATCTTTAAATAGTAGTATAGCCTTAATTTAGGGGAGGTAGCTAGATAACTATAATATATAGAGCTATATACTCTAGCTAATTCGCGTAGATATATTATTACTTTTAAGTAGAAAACTAGGTATTAATAGTATAAATATCTAATATATATTCATTAATTTCTTCTCTATTTATAAAACCCGTATAATAGATATTATAACTATAGGGAGGGATATTATACTTAAAGAATTTAGTATTATTAAAATATACGTAAGTTTTCATATTATAGTACTTAAATATAGACCTGAAATTAGTATCTTTTATATTATTATTATTTTACTACCCGTCTTCTATATTATCCTTATTAAAGACCTATTTAGTAGACGCTTAATTAGCTATAATTTAACGACGGGGTATTAAATTAAGAGGGTTTAGATTAAAGCTATAAGAAGGGGGCTAATAGGTATAGATCTAAGGGGGTCCCTATTAAACTTAGGGGGGAGGTAGTTACTATTATTCCCCTATATATAAACTACGTTAGAAGGCTACTTCCTTATCCTTAGCTATACGCTCGCGCCTAGAGCTATAATTATAGCTATTTAGGTAGGTCGTTAGCTTAGTTATTAAGCTAGATCCGGAGGTTAATAGATATAATACCTAGTAGTCTACTATATTATTAAGATTACGAGTAAAATTATTAAAATTACTATTTAGATAATAGACGTCTTATTATAACTCTTAATCTAGATTTTTCTAGGCTAGTATTAGTACGGCTACTACTAATTAGTTATAAGACTATCTATTAAGTAGTATTACTTATACGTATTTATTTATAGGGTGACGTTATTTAGTATCTTATATAATATATTATTCTATATATAGCCTATTAAATACCTATAATTATAACTATTTATATTTCTCTACTAGCGTAGTATAAAAATAGGTGAGGTTATTAGAGAGAGAGTCCTAACGGCTAGTCTTAAGGTATAAAAACTATATTATAGCTAATCTATATAAATAAAGGTATAGTTTTCTAACTACTTTAAGCCTAGTTTATCTAATATATTTAGCCTATTAGATAAATAAATTAATATTATAATAAAACGTATCTTTATTAGATATAATACAAGGTCCTTTAGGATTTCCTTTTAAGACGGCTAATCTAGGGTTAAAGTAATTAATTTTAATTAATTTAACTTACTCTTATAAGTATTATTTATTATCTTACTTTATTATTAACGTAGTCTATCTAGTAGTTAAGGTAGGGTATTCTTTTTATATTCTTATATACTAGTATAGCCCTATCTCTTTAATATATCCCTTATATTATATTTACTATCTTTATTATCTATATCTTCTACCTCTTCTTAAACAGCTTAAGTATTCTTCTAATAGTAGGGAGGGACGTAGGATTACTAAGTCTAAAGAAGCTAATTAGTTAGTATATAGAGCGCAGTTATAATTAAAGGTTTAGGTAAGGCTACCTAACTAGATTTAATATCCTAGAAGGTATTTTATAGAGATTAATAGTAAATTTTTAAGAAGTTATTAAATTTCTAACTAATATCCGCCTAAATAGCTATTATAAAGGATTTAACTCGATCCTCTTATTTACTAATATATTACTATAGATGCTTTTCTATTATAATAAACTACGACTTATTATAGGTTTAAATTAGTTTTAACTAATTAATTAAGTAACTCTAAGACCTATTAACGTAACGGGTAAGCTATTTATAAGAGGAGATAAAATTAATAGTACCCTTAATAGAGTCTCTAGCCCTTTAATATAGGCTCCGTCTCTTTCCTTCCTTATCTTTACCTTCCGTAGTTTTATTATTATCTTCTATCTTAGTATATCTTATAATTAGATTATTACTATCCTTATTTTCTAGAGGTAGACTATTATTAAGGTTAGTTATATTAAATATAGATTTTAATATTAAGGGAGGTCTCTTAGGTTAGTTATAGATTAATAGGGGGAATTTCTTAGGTTAACCCTTTTCCCTAGGTATAGTGGTAGGAAATTTAATATAATAATAGTAGATACTTATAATAACGCCCTTTTAAATACCTTCTTTAGAATTTTATAAATAGCTTTTATTAAGAAAATTTCTTTATTTAGATCCTTAGTATTATTTAGTAGGGCGCTTAGCGGCCTTCTTAGACGGCGCTTAGACAGCTAGTAATTTTTAGCGCAGAGTAGCCTATTAGGATTAGCGCCTAGTAGCCTAGACCTATTAAAATATCTAGTATTACTACTATTATTAAGGATTAGTTATCTAGGGTATAGTATATATAAATTATCTAGCTATCTAGAATAGGAAATCTATAATATCTAACCAGATTTCTTTATTTATAGGGTCTAACCGAGTTAGGAGTAGTATACCTAAGGACGAATATTAAAATATTAAGATATAACTGTATAGGAGAATCCTATATCTATAATAGGTAGGTACTAAGTATTAGTACTAAAGTATTAACTTAAATTACTAAGATATTTTATTTAGTAATATTTTCTATTTTTAGTAGTATTTTTAATTATATTTTTAATTATATTTTCTAATTATTATTATTATTACTACCTAGGGAATTCTTAAAAGTAAATAAGGTAATATAAAAAAGTAATATATATCCCTAGGAAAATGATAACTATATTTTTAGTAGTATTTTTAATTATATTTTTAATTATATTTTCTAATTATTATTATTATTACTACCTAGGGAATTCTTAAAAGTAAACAAGGTAATATAAAAAAGTAATATATATCCCTAGGAAAATGATAACTATAATATTAGTAAGATTTTCTTTTTATAGTAGTATTTACTATTATATATAGTATATATTACTATATTACTAAGTATTATTATTATTACTTAGTAGGTAATTCTTAATAGTAAATAAGATAATTAGAAAAGTAATAACTATTCTTATAGAGATAATATTATAATATTATAAATGTTTTCTATTTATAATAGTATTTACTATTATATCTATAGTTTATTATATTACTAAGTATTATTATCATTATTACCTAGCCTAACCTAGGTAATTCTTTAAGGTAATATAAAAAGGTAATATATATCCCTAGGGAACTTAAAGGGGTGTTAAAATTCTAATTTAAAAAAGATTCCAATTTTAATATAGGGGTAATTCTAGATAATTTTTAGTGTCCCTTACTATTTTATTACGGGCTTGGCGTCTTGGCGATACCTTAGCGATTCGAGTCGGGTTAACCCGATTCGCTAAGGTATCGAGGCCTTAGCGAGTTAGTACTGGAAGTAGGTACTAAGTATTCGGGTTAGTACCCGGAGCTAGTACTAAGTATTCGGTCGGTACTAATTCTTAGTACTAGATCCCGATTCGACGGTTAGTCTATATATAAGTAGTCTAATATCTTTAGTAATAAGAGGTAATAAGTATCTATTTTTTAAAATTATAATATTTAACCCCTTATAGTTTATATATAAATATAGCCTACTATCCTTCTTTAATATAAAGAAGATAGATACTCTAGCTAATAAGATAAAGTAATAAATAATACCCTTTTAAAGTAAATCCTTAAAGTAGTATTATAACTCTATTAGCTTGCTTTAAGATAAATTATAAAATAGCTTATAAGGTAGTTCTTTACCTTTTATAAGATTTATAGAGTAGTTACCCTCTTTAAAAATAGGTAAAGTACCTACCTTCTTACTAGAAAAAATTAATAAAGGCCTTTAAATCTAGACTAACCGTTTTTTTAGTACTTAGGGGTTATTTTTAGTATTAACTCGAATTACTAAACTACTTACAGCTAGCTTATACCCTATATAGGTTTGGCGTTATATAACTTTATAAATTCAATTTTAAATTTAATTCCTTGTAGTTAGTCTATTTATATCCTTGGGGACTTATAAGGCTTCCTATTTACTAGATACTACTTTAATATATAATATAATAAATATATTTAGCTCTTTCCTAATATTTTAAGTAAATACTTAAGGTTTATTAACTTATAATATATAGGAATTAACTTTAAAGTATTAGTAATCTACTTTTAAATCTAATAGTATATACTATTATTTTAATTTTAATATATCTAAAATAATATTAGGACCCTTTTAATCTAATATATAAAGAAGAGTAATATACTTCCTATTATAGCCCTAGCTATCTATTAATTAGTAATATAATTAGTAGGCTTTATAGATATATATACTACTTCTATTAAGTATTTATACTTATAATAATATAGTTTTATAAGGCTTTAAATCCTATTAAATTATAAACTTTTATAAGTTTAAATTTAGATATAACCTAGAGTCTAAAAGTATTATAATTTAATATTAGTTACTTTATAACTTTACTTAACCCTTTATAAGGATTAATAATATTACCTTTATTAATTAGTCTTCTTACCCCTCTTTTAAGGTAGTTAAAGGGCTAGTTCTTTTCTTATTAATATTATATTAATACTAAAATAAGCTTAAGGTTTATTAAAATTTATATAATTTAATTAAATATAGCCTTCTTTATTATAATAAAAATAGTTTATAAAATCTATTTTCATATTAGGCCTAGCCTTCCTTTTTAAGGTATTATCTTTGAAATATAACTACTTATTACTACTACTATTAAAACCCTTAGGCTTTATAATTTAATCTTTTAAAGACTTATTACTACCTTTTAATTTTAGCTAAGATCTACTTTAAGGTTTTTCTTAAGCTTAAGATATTTATATAATACCTATATTCTAAGGTATTCTTTAATATAATAACTTAAGTAAATATTTCTTTATACTACTTAGTAATATTAAGAATATTAAGAATTTTATTCCTTAACTTATTATAAAGCTTTATAAGGAAAATATAAATATTATACTCTTTATTAAAAGGTAGTAAATAAGACTCTAATTCCTTTAAAAAGGTCTTAAGATTTAAGACCTTTTAGTTATTATATTAATATACCTACTCCTATTTTTTATAAGTAAGGAGATAGTAGCTTACTAGGTTTATAATTAAATTAAGTAGGAACCTCTTAAAAAAATTAAATATAATATTAGCTAACTTATAACTTTTAAATAAGTATATTATTAAATTTTAAAGTCCCCTTTTAAGGAGTTTATATAATAGGTTATATAAGACTTATTTATAACAAAATACTTTAGACTTATAATAAATTTAATCTTGACTTTATAAAATTAATATAAATACTCTCTTTTAAAGAATCCTTTATAAAGTCTTATTCTTTTAGGGTAATTTATATATATATAAGTATATTAAGGTAGTACTAAAATAGTAGTATTTTAAACTCCTAGGTTAATATTAATTTAAGGATTATAAAGTACTTTATTATAAGTTAATAATAATATTAATTAATTTTATTATTTAAGATAATATTTTTATTTTAAGCCTCCTCTAATAGCTATTTTAATTTATTTAGAGTAGAAGGAGTAAAGAGCCCTCCTTTTATTAAAGTATTATAATAGTATTTTAATAATATTTTATATAATAGTAGTTCTACTTAATTATTACTTTTAGCCTCTTAATTATTATAAGATAAAGTTAATATAATAATAACTTTAAACCTTTTCCTTTAAAAAGGGAGAGAGATTAGAATTATAAGGCTTATACCTACTAACTTTATAATAATATATTAAGTAGTAAAAGTTATAGAGTTATATTATAGGATTTAATAATAGGTATAAGTTTACTAATAGATTAAGTAGTAGGCTTATTATAATAATAGAATTAATCTTTAAGAAATCTAAAAGAAGAATAGGGGATAGCTAGATAGATATATATCTATTAAGTATAAGCTTAATCTAGGCCTCTTATTACTAGAATATTACCCTATATTTCTAAGGAAGGTTACTTAAAGTAGGCTATAATATTAGTAAACTAGGAAACCTGTAAAATGTAAAAATATACGTATTATATATATATAACTAATGCGCTTATATATTAGCCCTAGAACTCGTTATAATACTATAAGTTATAAAATATATATTTAGCTGGATTTAGTAACTTTTAGAAATACTAGGTAATAGGACTAATAGGGGATAAGTCCTACTAATTAGCTATAATATAACTATACTAGGCTAGTACTAACTAGGTAATTCTAACAAGGTACTAAGTCTTATTAATAATTAGTACTAATACTTGGTAAGAGAATTAATCGCAGGCGTAATATAAGTAAAGGAAACGGGCCTAGGCTAGGGGGGGTACTCTACGCGAATATAAATTACGTGAATCGACTGTATTTAAAACCTATATTACGCTAGCGTTAACGACGTAGCTATTATAACTCTAGCGAGCTTCCCGTTTCTTCCTAGCGCTAGAGGAAAATCACGGATTTAAGGCCTTATATCCGGATTTTCTATATTTAGGACTTTTAGGCTAGAATAAAAAAACGCTAAAATTTTCCTATTTATTACCTGTATTTTACCTGAAAAATGCGCTTTTAATAGAATTAGCAGTTCGGATTTTCTATACGGGCTCCTAGTTTACTAATAAAGGTAGCGCGTAAGGCGTATATATACCTAAGCCTAATATAACCCCTACTATAGCCTACCCTAGCGTATTAATCTTATATAGAGATTACCTAAATTAATTAATTCTAAGGTTACTTTTAAGGTAGTATTAGGGGTAGCTCTAAAGTATACTACCTAAGTCCTCTATTAATTATAGAATATTAAAACTTTTAAAGTTCTACTTAGTAAGTAGTTATATAACTTTCTAAATCTACTAACTAGAAATTTTCGAAATTATTACTTAGTTAGTAGTTATATAATACTACCCTTAACGCCTTAAGCGGCCCTAGGGCCTTGTAATATACTATAATACACCTAGAGCTAGCCCTAGGCTAGCGGGGTATAAACCCCTTACCTAAAGTATAAGGGCGAGTTAAGATTTTACTAATATAGGTTCTAGTAGCCTACTTACTAGACTAACTTAGATTAAATAGAAATATTTTAGACTTTAATAAAATTACTAACCCTTAATAGGAGGGGTAGGAGGGAGGGTTATAAATATATCTTCCTAGTCTATTTTTAACCTAGATTCTATCTATTAGTCTATTTTTAAGTTTATTAATTAATAAGTAAGTTAGAGAGGTTTCTAGCTACTTCTATAAAAGGTAGCTTAGCCTAAGTCTAAGTCTTAAAAACCTTAGATTAAAAACGACTAATATAGTAATTTTATATAATTTTATTTTTACTATTTATTAGATTTTTTTATTACTTAAGATTTACCTAGAGTTATAAGTAGGTTTAAAATTTATAGATGTAATTCTTATAAGCTATAGATATAATGTACTTAATAGGGAGTAGGTAGAGATAGGTTACTAATAAATATAAAAAATCTGATATTGGGGTGAATCCGACGTTTAGGTAGGAACCCCTAGGAGCGACAGCGACTAGGGGCGGGACCTTATTCATTCTAAGGTACCTGACGTTACATTGCCTTTCCATACCGCGATTGTAACATTTCTGGTCCTCCAAATATTAGCAATGCTTCACAGTTCAAGGTGACAATACGATTGTAGAACGAATCAAGGGATCGATCAGGTGGACTTGCGTTGCACATACGGAGCATCGGTACTATGGCTTTTTCCGTTCAAATCACCAATAGTCTCGTTCCTCGCTGGCCTTATGAGCTTCACACAGTCAGATGATTCTTGGCTGCTATCAGTATAATGTCAGATATACGCGCGTCTGTGCAATGGAAGAGCTCGACGGTCTTCGCGGGGGAGGACATTGAGTGTAGGATCACATTCAAGAACGTTTCACAAGCAAGCAATCCCCGCCACTCACCACCTCCTAGCAAACATCGACGGGGCCGTGCCCCAAGTGGGGAGCGACGGAAGGAGGCGCTGCCCCATCCTCCTATGAATGGTGCGGCGGTCCATAGCAACATGATCTATCCTTCGATGCCTGGCTTCCGTCATCCAAATGCTAGATCACAGAAGCCAGCGCTTTCATTGAGCAATTCCAATGGCTTCCCCCTTTCGCTAATGCCTAATGTATCGGAAGCCGTTCCTGAAACGCGGAGCTCAGAGAATCATACGCACAGGAGATCCGTCTCCATCGTCTCAATTGGTGGGAATACGATCGATGAGACTTCATCATATGGTCCAAGGTTGACCTCCAGACGTCCTGTATGTGGTCATGTTCGAGCTGCCAGTTTACAGTCGCTGCCTAGGAGAGTAGGCAGCTCCAATGGCGGATCACTGTCAGGTAGCAAAACCTTCCTACAGCTATGGATCACTCGTTGATACCTTGAATAGCGCCAGGAAATGACCAAGCCTACACCTTACCGTCTACGGTTTCTCAATCTCCGAGTTTTTTCTTAGAGCAGAAAGGGAATACGCTCGTCGCACTTAGATCAAGGCAGCGAACGAGTCCCAGCATGAGCAATGTCCCCCCAACGTCCAAGAAGCAACCTCGAAGCTCATTCTCGAGCTTTAAGTTTCCTCAAGCGCTTAGTACTCCACATGGAGCGTCGAGCCAACATCTGTGGCTCTTAAGCGAAAGTCCACCAGAGTCTCTCAAAAGAGCCCCTCCCCCGAGACCTCACAATTCTGCCCATAGGATCGAGGAGCTCCACCCAGCAACAAGGATATCCTCCTCCGCTAGCATGAGTGGTACACCACGAAGTAGTGGTGATTTCTATTCGACGAGCAACAATTCTACAGAGACGATGGCTTCAGAACACATCACGCAAGAGAACAGCCGTTCGACGCACTGGTCCCTACATGGTAGACAGATGTCATATTCTGCACCAGCGAAAGCTTTGCTCCCAGAGAGTTTAATGATGGGCTTCGCACATATTGCAGGTTCACTCACCCTTGACGCGTCTCTAGTGAATCAGAGTCCCTTTGAAGAAGCTAAGAAAAAGGGAATAATCAGTGGTCAAGGCGGGGGAGGCGTCGTACGGAATGAATCAACAAAGCGAGACAGCGGGCTACTTGGGTCTCTCGGTTGGAGCAACATAGGAAAATCTCTTCGGGGGCTCCTGGGCAGCAATGAATTCAGCAGTATTGATGAGGCCAGAAGGAGCCCTAGTGCACGGTCAATCCCAATACTATCGACCCCTCAGTCAATACTGTTTGTAGATCTACGACTGAACCCTGGGGAAAGTAAAAGTTATTCCTATTGTCATCCTTTGCCTAAAGGCATTCCACCAAGCCACAAAGGACGAGCTATAAAAATTGCGTATCATCTTGTCGTAGGGACACAGAGAGCCGCTGACATCTTACAGCAACCCCAAATACAGCATGCAGATATACCTTTCCGGGTATTGACTGGTGTCAATGGTAAGGAACTTCTTTCCATTGAGAGAGACGATACGAGTTCTTAGTGCAATGCAGATCAAGGAGAGATTCTTGGCCACGATCTCATGTCTCCGCATACTATTCTTTCAGACGTCGCATCCATCTCATGCGTCAAGGATCTACACCACATTGACCCGCATTTTAGAGAAGACTTAACTCCAGGAAAGCCCACTTCATCACGTCCAGAGTTTCTTTCGTACATTGGAAGTCTTTTGGATAGCTCTCATCAAACTTCTGGTGCTGGTCTTCTATCACCGACGAATGCCGAGTCCAAGTCACCGACAACCACCACAACGGATTCAGACACGATAAGAGACGCCATTGATTCTGCCTTGCATAGGGATAACGTTGCCATGTCCTTCAGACGCGGTGCAAATCGTTTCAATATAGCAAGGAGCGGAGAACGTGTAGCGGTGATCATACTCGCACGCCCTGCTTACCGCTTAGGCGAGACAATCCCCGTGGCTATAGATCTCGAGGATTCGGATCTCCAGTGCTATTCATTGCATGCTACCTTAGAGACTTCGGAAAAGATTGACCCAGCGATAGCTCTTCGCTCGGAGGCTAGTATACAACGAGTTACACGACGTATACATGCTTCCCAGTTCGAACCCACTATAGCTGCGAAAATGGTACTATTCAATCCGATCATTCCACCCATTCTTTCTCCAAATTTCAGTACATCTGCTGTTAGCCTTGAGTGGAGGTTGCGGTTTGAGTTCGCTACCAGCCGCATGGGAAATAGAGGGGACTCAGGGCAGGATATTGATACCCTCATAGAGGAGGTCGTGAGGGACGAAAGAGGCAGCGTTCAGGCTGCCGTACAGGAACTAAAGAGCGAGACATTTGACGTTACTATACCTTTACGAGTCTATGGAGCCACTGTAGGTTTTGACAAGGACATCGAGGTTGGGGATTTCACGATATGAAGCGGGAACCTATCGCCTTGAATATACGGCCAGTGGCAGGACAGGCCAGCCATGATTAGGAAGCGAGCGGGCAAATAATTATATAACTTGGTGGGAAACTAAATCGGTAAACATATGTGATACTAGCATGACTTCATTCTAATCAAGGCGTAACTACGCCAGCGAAGTGATTCTACGTATCCTATCCCATGCCCTAGTGAGAAATTATATATACGGGCGCTAGCCTTTTAAGGTTTAAACCTGTAAAGGCTACTTTAAGGGCGCTGGAGTAGTTAGATAAATAGTACTAGGATAGTCGTTCTAGTAGTAAGGCTCCGTCGGCAATTTCTAAAAACCTAGAGGGGTACCTAGGGCCGGCCCCAGGCCGCCCCAGGCCCCTAGGGCTGTAGTTTAAGAAAGCTTGCCCTAGGGCTATAAGGGTAGATATAAGTCCGCCTAGAATTATAAGAGCTATAAGGGTAACCTACCTAGTACTTAGAACTACTTTAAGATTAAGCTTCTAGGTATTATATAATAATAATATAATATCCTATAATTAGACTTCTAAGTACTAAGTAGTAGTATTAAAGTATTTATAATAGTAATATTATTATATTATTAACTTCTACTTAAGTCTACCCTAGTATATTACTTTTATATAGAAATTAGTTAAATTAATTAATTCTAGGATTACTTTTAAGGTAGTATTAAGGGTACCTTTAAGGTATATTACTTAAGTCTCCTATTAATTATAGAATATTAAAACTTTTAAAGTTCTACTTAATAATTAGTTATATTATATAGTTTTACTTAATAAATAATTATATAATTTCTTAAAATCTATAAATTAATAGATTATTATTAGGAACTAGACTAGAAGGCTTGTTCCTAAGGGCTAGAATAGATAGTATAAACTACTAGTAAGTAGGTAGTATTATAAAGATAAACTTAATACTCTAGTAACTTTATAGTTATAAAAGAACTAATCTCTACCTTTTAAGGAGGTAGAGGGAGGACTATCTAAATACCCCTTAAGGAAGCTACCTAGCCTCTTAGATATCTAGATAAAAGGATATCTATTAGGATAATAAGAAGCCGAACTAATACTACTAAAATATTACTAGTAAGCCGTATTATATTAACTAGATATATTAAAATATCCTAATAATTACCTCTCCTTTAAAGGTATTTATCCTTAAATACTAACTATTACTATCTATAATAGGACTTATTAAAAACCTTTAAAACCCTAGTAGAGAAAATAAGGGAAAGAGTTCTAAGGATAATAATATTATAATAATAGTAATATACTATTAGTATTATATAATACTAATATATAATAACCTTTATAGTTATAATATTATTAATAGTAGAATATAATTATTAATTAAGTCTATTATTATAATACATTATAAATATATAATATAAATAAGTAATTATAAAAGTTAAGTAGTAATATTATTAGACTAACCGCGTCGAGTTAGTACTTTAAACTTGAGTTAGGTACCCGACTCGAGTCTTAGTAATTTAACACTAAAATCTAGTACTAAGTATCTTAAGTTAGTACTTATATAGGTACTAAGTATCTTAAGTTAATACCTAGGTAGGTACTAAGTATTAGTACTAAAGTATTAACTTAAATTACTAAGACTTTAGTTTTAGTAAGGGTATTTTACTAGACTATAATATTAGGAA
>JAABUR0100000061.1_pt1 | contig 231594 bp, 222 predicted proteins | sample 5560091 | NCBI WGS metagenome assembly JAABUR01 (sample SAMN10711879, study PRJNA513375) | rock metagenome | isolation source: Antarctica rocks | place: Antarctica: Victoria Land, University Valley sud | reverse complement strand
ACCTGATCCTGCTGTGTCCGGCCCACCACCGGTGCGTGCACGAGGGCGGCTGGCGGCTGGCCGGCGATCCGAACGACGTGATCACCGCCGTCCGGCCGGACGGGGTGGTGGTTCGTCCGCCGTAGCGGAAGTCAGCAACTCCACACGGTGAATGGGCCCGCGCCCTGTCGGTTTAGCGCGCGTTCTTATTCGGATACCACTTCCCGGGTCCGTTCGACGTCACGTTCCATCTGCGCCACTAGCGGCTTGACGCCGTCGAATTGCACGGTGTCGCGTAGTCGGGCCACGAACTCCAGCCCGACCGCGTCGCCGTACAGGTCCATCTCGGCGTCGAGAACGTAGGCCTCGATCCGCCGCTCCTGACCCTCGAACGTCGGGTTGGTGCCGATGGAGATCGCGGCCGGCCGGCGGTCGTCGCCGCGCACCAGCCGGCCGGCGTAGACCCCGTCGGCCGGCACGGCTGCGTGGACGGTCGGCTGCAAGTTGGCGGTGGGGTAACCGATCGTGCGCCCGCGCCGGTCCCCACGGACCACTACCCCGTCCACCCGGTGCTCGCGGCCGAGCGCTCGGGCGGCGGCCGCGACGTCACCGGCGGCCACACAGGAGCGGACGTACGTCGAGGAGATCGTCGTGTCACCTTCGCGCAGCAGCGGCACGCCCTCGGTGCCGAAACCGAACCGTCGACCGGACTCGGCCAACGTCGGAACGTCCCCGGCCGCCCGGTGGCCGTAGCGGAAGTTCTCCCCGACGACCACGGCAGCGGCATGCAGCTGCTCCACCAGGACGGCATGCACGAACTCGTCCGGGCCGAGCCGGGAGAACTCCAGCGTGAACGGGAGGACGAGCAGCACGTCTGCGCCCAGGCCGGCGATCAGCTCGGCCTTGTACCGGGGAGCGGTCAGGACGGCGGGATGGCTACCGGGCCGGACGACCTCGCTGGGGTGCGGGTCGAAGGTCATGACCACCGTGGGCAGGCCCGCCGCCCGGCCGCGGCGAACGGCCGAGCCGATGATCTCCTGGTGACCGCGGTGTACGCCGTCGAACACCCCGACGGTCAGGACGCAGCGGCCCCAGCCGGACGGTGTGCTGCCCAGACCCCGCCACCGCTGCACGCCGCTCCCTTCGACCGCTGCCGGCGATCAGCCTGTCACGCCGGTGCCCTATGTTTCCCCCGTGGGCTGGGACGCGACCCGGGCCGCCCTCGCCACCGGCGGCGCGCTGCTGGCCGCCGTGGCGGTGGCCACGGTCATTCATCTGGTGGTCCGGCGGATGGCGCGCCGGGATCCCCTGCTCGCGGTGCTCTCGGCCCGCTGCCGACGGCCGTTCCGCGCGCTGCTGCTCGTGCTCGCGATCCTGCTGGCCCGGCCGGAGCGCGGGGCGTCCGCGGACACCGTCGACGTCGTCCGCCACGGGTTGACGCTGCTGATCATCGGGGTGGGCGCCTGGCTGTTCGGCCAGACCGCGTTCGTTGTCGAGGATGCCGCGCTGCGCCGCTACGACGTCTCGGTGTCGGACAACCTGCGGGCCCGGCGGCTGCGGACCCAGGTCATCGTCGTACGCCGCATCACCGTCGTCCTGACGTTCTTCACCGCGGTCGCCGCGATGCTCATGACGTTCTCCTCCGTCCGCACCATCGGGGCCAGCCTGCTCGCCTCGGCGGGCATCCTCGGCATCGTGGCCGGCCTGGCCGCCCAGACCACGCTGGCCAACGTCTTCGCCGGCCTGCAGCTGGCCTTCACAGACCATCTGCGCATCGACGACGTCGTGGTGGTCGAGGAGGAGTGGGGCCGGATCGAGGAGCTGACCCTCACCTACGTCGTCGTGCACCTCTGGGACGACCGCCGGCTGGTGCTGCCGACGACGTACTTCACCTCCAAGCCGTTCCAGAACTGGACCCGCAACGAGTCCCGGGTGATCGGCACCGTCTTGTTGCACGTCGACTTCCACCTGCCCCTGGAACCCGTACGCCGTGAGCTGGAGCGGGTGTTGGCCGCCTCTCCGCTGTGGGACCAGCGCGACTGGCACCTCCAGGTGGTCGACGCGACGCCCACGACGATGGTGGTGCGGGCGCTGATGGGAGCCCCCGACGCGCCGCAGGCGTGGGATCTGCGTTGCGAGGTGCGGGAGAAGCTGATCGGGTTCCTCGCCGAGCGTTACCCGTCCACGCTCCCCCGGGTCCGCGCCGAGATGCTGCCCGAGCCGCGATGACGATCGCCGGCGGCTTCGACGAGAACAACGTCGCCTCGGTGGTCGCCGTACTCGTCCGGCTGGTCGAGTCGGCCGGCGTCGGCGTCATCTTCGTCGGCGCCGTCGTGGCCCTCATCCGCTTCGTCGTCATGGGGCTGCGCCACCGGGACCCCGCGGTCTTCGTGCCGGTTCGGCTGGTGCTCGGCCGCTTCCTCGCGTTGGGGCTGGAGTTCCAGCTCGCTGCCGACATCCTTCGTACGGCGGTGGCACCGAGCTTCCGCGAACTGGGACAGCTCGCCGCGGTCGCCACGATCCGGACCGGGCTGAACTTCTTCCTCGGTCGGGAGATCCGGGAGGAGCGGGACCAGATCGCTCGTGGGACAGCGACCGGCGTACGGCCGTGAGGGCGGTGGCGGACTCGCTCGCCGTGGCGGTGACCGGCGGGGGCGCGTTGGCAGCGGCTCTCGTGCTGGCGCGGACCCGCAGCCCGGTCCTCGCCCTGGGGGTCCTGCTCGACCTGTTCACCGCCGCCGGACTGATCCGGCTGACGGGTCCGCCGGACCTGCAACGGACGGCGACCGCCGCCTTGGTGATCCTGATCCGTCACCTGGCCGTCTTCGGGTTGACGACCGGCCGGCGCAGCTCGGCCTGACCAACCCGGAACCCTGTCAGCCGTCGACGAAGACGCAGAGCGGTCGGGCGAGACCCTCGCGCTCCGCAACCAGCGCCAGCACGTCGCCGTCCGGGCCGAACACGCCCACCGGGCCGGGAGACAGGCCGGCGGCGGGTAGCGAGCCGCCGTGCCCGACCCGGAGGGCGTCGTCGGCATCGACATCGCGACGTGGGAAGGCGGCTGCCACCGCGTTCGCCAGCGGGAGGACCGTCAGCCCGGCCTCGAGCTCGGTGAGCGGGCGGGCGTCCTCGATCCCGTACCCGCCGACCCGCGTGCGGCGCAGGGCGACCAGGTGCCCGCCCACCCCGAGCGCTGCACCGAGGTCGCGAGCGATCGCCCGGACGTAGGTGCCGGTGGAGCACTCGACGTGCAGGTCGATGTCGAGTCGCTCGCCGGTTCGGCGTACGCCGTCCAGCCGGAGCTCGGAGATCGTCACCCGGCGGGGAGCCAGCTCGACCGACTCCCCCGACCGCACCCTGGAGTATGCCGGCCGACCGCCGACCTTGATCGCGCTCACCGTGGCCGGTACCTGGTCCACTTCACCCGCCAACCCGGCCAGCGCCCTGCGGACGGCGTCCCCGCCCACGCCGGTTGCCGGAACGACTCCGGTGAAGTGGCCTTCTGCGTCGTCGGTGGCGGTGCTCTCACCCAGCCGTACCGTGGCGTCGTACGCCTTGTCGTGGGCGGCGAGATAGCCGAGCAGTCGGGTCGCCCGACCGATCCCGACGACCAGCACGCCGGTCGCCATCGGATCGAGCGTGCCGGCATGTCCCACCCGGCGGGTCCCCGCCAACCGGCGCAGCCGGGCCACCACGTCATGCGAGGTCCAGCCGGCCGGCTTGTCGACGATCACCAGGCCGTCGGGCGTGCTCACGCCGGCAGGTGCGGCTCGGCGGCGAGCAGCTCGCGGATCCGGCTCATGATGGTCGGCACGTCCTCGGGCGAGGTCAGCCCGGCTGCGAACCGGTGGCCGCCGCCGCCGAGAGCGACGCAGACCGACCCCACGTCGATGCGTCCCTTGGACCGCATCGAGACCTTGAGGCTGCCGTCCGCGTCCTGCTTGCACACCGCGGCGACCTCCGCCTCGGCCGTGGTCCGGATCAGGTCGATGACACCCTCGAGCTCCGCCAGGCCGACGCCGTAGGCCTCGAGATCCGCTGCCGTCGACTCTGTCCAGACCAACCCCAGCCCACCGGCCGCCGCCGGCTCCAGCGAGGCCCGGGACAGGATCGCGCCCAGCATCTTGACGTAGGCGAAGCAGTTGGTGTCCCAGATCGCCCGGGCGATCTCGTCATGCCGGATACCGGTGGCGAGCAGGCGGGCGGCCAGCTCGTGCACGGCCGGAGTGGTAGAGGCGTACTTGAACGACCCGGTGTCGGTGGTCAACCCGGTGTAGAGGCAGGCGGCCACATCCGCGGTCAGCTTGGCGCCCAGCCGGCGGATCAGCTCCTCCACCAGCACGGCGGTGGCGGCGGCATGCGGGTCGATCAGCCTCACCGTTCCGAAGCCCTCGTTGGACGCGTGGTGGTCGATGACCAGTACGGCGCCCGCGGCCGGTACCACCGCTGCCAGGCAACCCAGCCGGTCCAGGCTGCCGGTGTCGAGCGCCACCAGCACCGGCGGCGCCGACGGGAAGCTCGCGGGCTCCACCAGCAGGTCGAGGCCGAGCAGCCCGGCGTACGCCGTCGGCAACGTCAGCGGGCTGCCGCCGTCCCACGAGCACACCGCCCGCTTGCCGAGGGACTGCAGGCTCTGCGCCAACGCCAGCATCGAGCCGAGCGCGTCGCCGTCGGGGTTGACGTGGCAGGCGAGCGCGATGTCGTCCGCGTCGAGCAGCAGCCGCACCGCCGCGGCCCAGTTGGCCTCTGGTACGCCGGTCATCGCGTCGCCGTCGCGATCACGAGGCGGCCTCGACATCCCCGCCGCCCGGCTCGCGCGGCGTGCGGTACGGGTCCGGGTCGCCGGCCGGCGAGGCGCCGGCCGCGATCGAGTGCACCTGCTCGTCGGCGGCCCGCGCCTTGGCCAGCAGCTCGTCGATCGAGCGGACGCTGTCCGGTACGACGTCGGCGACGAAGGTCACGGTGGGAGTGAACCGCAATCCGGTCTGCCGGCCAACCTCCGCACGGACCACACCGGTGGCGCTGGCCAATGCGGCGGCCGAGTCGGTCCGCGCCTGCTCGTCGCCGTACACGGTGTAGAAGACCGTGGCGTCACGCAGGTCCGAGGTCACCCGGGCGTCGGTGATCGTGACGAAGCCGAGCCGCGGGTCCTTGACCCGCAGCTCGACGAAGGCGGCGGCGATCTCCTGGATCCGGTCGGCCAGGCGGCGCGCGCGGGCGGCGTCGGTCACTCCTCGTCCTCTCCGAACAGCCGCCGATGTGCCGACAGCAACTCCACCTCCGGCCGGCCGGCGACCAGCCGTTCACACGCATCCAGCACCTCGACGCAGTGGCCCGCGTCCGCCGCCACGACCGCTACCCCGATCGCGCCGCGCCGGTGCAGGTCGAGGTGTCCCACCTCGGCACTGCACACGGCGTACCGGCGAGCCAGCTCCGCCACGATCGGCCGGACGACCGACCGCTTCTCCTTCAGGGAGTGCACGTTCCCCAGGAGCAGGTCACACGCCAGCGTGCCCGTCCACATCGTCGGCCCCTTCCCAAGGAGCTACGTCCTGGGCTTCTCCCGCATCTCATAGGTCTCGATCACGTCGTCGACCTTGATGTCGTTGAACGATCCCAGCCCGATCCCGCACTCGTAACCCTCGAGCACCTCGCGGACGTCGTCCTTGAAGCGGCGCAGCGAGTCGACGGTGAGGCTCTCCGCGACCACGACGCCGTCGCGGACCAGTCGGGCCCGGCTGTTGCGCACGATGGTGCCGGAGCGGACCAGCGAGCCGGCCACGTTGCCGATGCGCGGGACCCGGAAGACCTCGCGCACCTCGGCGGTGCCGAGCTGAACCTCCTCCACCTCCGGCTTGAGCATGCCGCGCAGGGCCGCCTCGATGTCCTCCAGCGCCTGGTAGATCACGCTGTAGAGGCGGATGTCGACGTGCTCGCGCTGAGCCAGCTCGCGGGCCTTGCCCTCCGGCCGGACGTTGAAGCCGAGGATGATCGCGTCCGAGGTGGTCGCCAGGTTGACGTCGTTCTCGGTGATCGCCCCGACCCCCCGATGCAGGATGCGCAGGCCGACCTCGGTGCCCACATCGAGCTTGAGCAGCGAGTCCTCCACGGCCTCGACCGAACCGGCGACGTCACCCTTGAGGATCAGGTTGAGCTGGGTGACCTTGCCTTCCTCGATCTTGGCGAAGAGATCCTCCAGCGTCGGCCGCCCGCGGGACATGGCCAGCTCGGCGTTGCGCTCGCGCGCCTGCCTTCGCTCAGCGATCTGGCGCGCCATCCGGTCCTCGCCGACCACCATGAAGCTGTCCCCGGCACCGGGCACCGAGGTCAGTCCGAGCACCTGGACCGGAAACGCCGGCCCGGCCTCGGAGACCGGGTCGCCCTTGTCGTCGAGCATTGCCCGGACCCGCCCGAAGGCGTCGCCGGAGACGATCGAGTCGCCGACCCGCAGCGTGCCGCGCTGGACCAGCACGGTCGCCACGGCGCCGCGGCCACGGTCGAGGTGCGCCTCGATCGCGACGCCCTCGGCGTCCTGGTGGGGGTTGGCCCGCAGGTCCAGGGCGGCGTCCGCGGTCAGCAGGACCGCGTCCAGGAGCGCGTCGATCCCGTCCCCGGTGCGGGCGGAGACCTCGGCGAACATGGTGTCGCCGCCGTACTCCTCGGCGACCAGTGCGTACTCGGTGAGCTGCTGGCGCACCTTGTCGGGGTTGGCGCCCTCCTTGTCGATCTTGTTGACGGCGACCACGATCGGTACGCCGGCCGCCTGCGCGTGGTTGAGCGCCTCGATGGTCTGCGGCTTGACACCGTCGTCGGCCGCCACCACGAGGATCACGATGTCGGTCGTCTGTGCGCCGCGGGCGCGCATGGCGGTGAACGCCTCGTGGCCCGGGGTGTCGATGAAGGTGATCGGCCGCTCGCCGCCCTCCACCGGGTGGTGGACCTGGTAGGCGCCGATGTGCTGGGTGATGCCGCCCGCCTCGTCGCCGGCCACGTCGGTGGACCGGATGGCGTCGAGCAGTTTGGTCTTGCCGTGGTCGACGTGACCCATGACGGTGACCACCGGCGGCCGCGACTGCAGGTCTGACTCGTCGCCCTCGTTCGCCCCGAACTCCAGGTCGAAGGACTCGAGCAACTCGCGGTCCTCGTCCTCGGGGCTGACGATCGAGACCTCGTAGCCCAGCTGTACGCCGAGCAGCTCGAGCGTCTCGTCCGTGCACGACTGGGTGGCGGTCACCATCTCGCCCAAACCGAACATCACCTGGACCAGCGACGCCGGGTTGGCGCCGATCTTGTCCGCGAAGTCCGACAGGGAGGCGCCCCGGGCCATCCGGATGACCTGGCCGTTACCACGGGGGATGTTGACCCCGCCCATGGTCGGGGCCTGCATGTTGTCGAACTCCTGGCGCTTGGCCCGCTTGGACTTGCGCTGCTTCCCGCGCGGCGCACCGGGACGCCCGAATGCGCCGGCGGTACCGCCGGGGCGACCACGGCCACCGGGTCCGCCGCCGGGGCGGCCGACCGGGCCGCCGCCGGGGCGGCCCGGAGCGCCGGCACCGGTGCCCGCGCCCACACCGGGACGCGGGGAGCCCATGCCCGGGCGACCGGGGGCACTTCCCATGCCGGATCCCATGCCGGGTCGGCCGGGAGCCCCTCCCATGCCGGGTCGGCCGGCACCGGGGCCGGCCGGACGGGCCGGGTACATCCCCGGGCCGGTCCGGGCGCCACCCGGGCCGACGCCGGGTGATCGCGGCGGAAAGCCGGCGGGTCCCGGCCGTGGCCCGGCGGGACGCGGCGGCATGCCGGGGATGCCGGGCCGGGCGTCGGCGGGGCGCTGCGCCGGGCCGGGCGGCATGCCCGGTCGGGGTCCGGCCGGCCGTGGTGGCATCGGAACCGCGCTGCGGTCCGGCGGTGAGGTGAAGGGGTTGTTGCCGGGCCGCGGGCCGGGCGCCGCGCGGGGGCCGGGGCGTGGAGCCGGCGTGCCGGGGCTTCCGGAACCGTCGCCGCCCAGCCGGTCCGGCTCGGGTGCGGGCGCGACCGGGGCGGCGGGTGCGGGCGGGGCCAGGACGGCCTGCGGCGGGAGCACCGGCCGGGCCGGAGCCGCGCCGTTGCCCCCCGCGCCGTTGGCGGTGGCCGCGCTGGTGCCGGTGGCGGCGCTGGTGCCGCTGGCGGCGCCGTTGCCGGCGGGATATGCCTCTCGAAGTTTGCGAACCACCGGCGCCTCGATCGTCGAGGACGCCGAGCGGACGAACTCGCCGAGTTCGGTGAGCTTGGTCATCAAGACCTTGCTCTCTACGCCGAACTCCTTGGCGAGTTCATAGACCCGGACCTTGGCCACTGGACTCCTGTCTCGGTCCGCGGCTGGTCCGCGCGACCGTCGTCGCTACTGCATGGTGGTGCTCATCGCGTTGTGCTCATCGAGCGCTCATTCGTCTCGACCCGCTTCCTACTCGACCGTGCCATCGACCGTACGCCGCACGCCGACCTGCTCCTCGACGTACGCCCGGAGTGCGTCGGCATCGGGCGCGCCAGCGAGACGAAGTGCCCGCGGGAACGCCCGCCGACGTTCGGCGAGGTCGAGGCAATCCAGGTCGAGGTGCAGGAACGCGCCCCGACCCGGAAGCCGGCCGCGAGGGTCGGGCACCAAGGCGCCAGAGATCCCCACGACTCGCAACAGGTCCGGTTTCGCCGCCCGGGACCGGCACCCCACGCAGGTGCGGACCGGCGTCGTCCGACGAACCACCGGCCAGTCTAGCGCGACGGCGCGCCGGCGGAACCCGGCGATCCGGCCGTGCTCACGGCCGCCGCCGGCTCGGCATCGGAGTGGATGTCGATCCGCCAGCCGGTGAGCCGGGCGGCCAACCGGGCGTTCTGCCCTTCCTTGCCGATCGCGAGAGAGAGCTGGTAGTCAGGAACCACGACCCGGGCCGCCCGATTCCCGGCGTCCACCACCTGCACCGAGCTGACCGTCGCCGGCGAGAGCGCGTTCCCGACGAAGCTGGCAGGGTCCTCGGACCAGTCGATGATGTCGACCTTCTCGCCGTGCAGCTCGGAGACCACCGCCCGCACCCGCGCGCCCATCGGCCCGATGCAGGCGCCCCGGGCCCGTACGCCGGGCACCATCGAGCGAACGGCGATCTTCGATCGGTGGCCGGCCTCGCGCGCGACCGCGACGATCTCGACGGTGCCGTCCGCGATCTCGGGAACCTCGAGGGCGAAGAGCTTGCGGACCAGGTTGGGATGGCTGCGGGACAGCATGATCGAGGGCCCACGCACGCCCTTGTGGACCTGCAGGACGTAGCACCGCAGCCGGCTGCCGTGCGTGTAGCTCTCCCCCGGCACCTGCTCGGCCGACGGCAGGACGGCCTCGACGTTGCCCAGGTCGACGAGCACGTTGCGGCCGCCGCTGGTCGCGGGCGGCCCGGACTGCTGGATCATGCCCGCGACCACGTCGCCCTCGCGGCCGGCGTACTCGCCATAGGTGAGCTCCTGCTCGGCGTCGCGCAGCCGCTGCAGGATCACCTGCTTGGCGGTGGTCGCCGCGATCCGACCGAAGCCGGTGGGCGTGTCGTCGTACTCGGGCCCAGGCTCGCCGTCCTCACCCAGTTGGCGGGCGTACACGGTGACCTCGCCGGTGGTCCGGTCCAGGACGACCCGGGCCGACTCGGAGGCTCCCTCGGTGCGCGAGTACGCGGCGAGCAACGCCACCTCGATCGCCGCAACGACGGTCTCGAAGGAGATGTCCTTCTCCCGCACCAGCCCACGCAGGGTGGTCATGTCGATGTTCATCCGGAGCCTCCTTCCTGCTCCTGCTGGCGAAACTCCACCTGCACGACGCCCGCGCCCAAGTCGGCGAGCGACAGCCGGCGCGACTCGCCCGCAACGTCGATGAGAACGCCGTCACCATCTGTCGCCTGAACCCGGCCCTCCACCGAGCCGCCCGACCGCAGCGGCACGCGGACCCGCCTACCGACGGCCCGACGCCAGTGCCGCGGCTCGGTCAGCGGCCGGTCCACCCCCGGCGAGGTGACCTCCAGGACGTACGGCGAGTCGCCCATCGCGTCGCTGCCGTCCAGGGCGGCCGCGACCGCCGTACTCACCTCGGCCACCGCATCGAGGCTGACGCCGCCGTCGCGATCGACCACGAGCCGCACCAGCCGGCGACGGCCGGCCGGGGTCACCGCGAGACCTTCCAGGTCGCAGCCGGCAGCGGCGACCACCGGCTCGACCACCGCGCGCAGGCTGTCGGCCTCCGCGGCCCCGACCCGGGAAGTCATTCCTGACCTCCTCGGCCACTGAAGTTGTCGTGCTGGATAGGCGTGCGGCAGCCTAACGTCCGGTGCCGGTCGTGCGGTTCCGCCGTCGTGGGCCTGCGCGCGAGGGCAGCCGTGGAACACTTCGGATCGCGGCCCAGCACCCGGAGGAACCAACGTGCGCTCGCGGCGGCCGGAGCTGTCCCGGCGGACGGTGCTCGGCCTGGCTGCCGGTGCTCTGGTCAGCGGCTGCCTGCCGGGCAAGCGCCGCGCGGACCCGCCGGCCGCCCCCGACCCGGATGTCGGGCTGGCCGCCTCGATCCGCGCCGACGAGTTGGGGCTGATCGCGACCTACGACGCCGCGATCCGAAGCTTTCCGGCCCTCGCCCCGACGCTGGCACCGGTGCGCGAGCAGCACCGGCAGCACCTGGCCGCCCTTGCTCCCCCCGCTGCCCCCGCTGCCCCCGACCAGCGGAGCAGCGCACCGCTGGCTCTACCGCCGGCAACGACCCCGGACCCGGCCGCGGCGCTGCGCTCGCTGGTTGCCGCCGAGCGGGCGGCCGCCGCCGCTCGGGTCGCAGACTGCCTGGCCGCCTCGCCCCGGCTGGCGCCACTGCTCGCCAGCATCGGTGCCAGCGAGGCGGCGCACGCCAGCGCGCTGGCCGGTAGCGCGGTCCCGCGGTGAGCCGCCGGGGGGCCGACGACGCGCTCCAGGCCTGGCTGGCCGGCGAGCACGCCGCGGTCTACGGATACGGCGTGCTCGGCGGCCGGCTCCCCCGGTCGCTGCGGCCAGCCGCCGTGGCGGCGCGGGACGCCCACCGGTCCCGGCGGGACGCACTGCAGGCGCTGCTGGCCGGTCGCCGATTGACGCCGGTGGCCGCCGCCCCGGCGTACGGCCTGCCGGCCCCGGTGCGCTCGCCGGTCGAGGCATTGCGGCTCGGGATCGGGATCGAGGAGCGGCTCGCGCGTGCCACCTACGCCGTGGTGGCCGCCGCCGACACCGCGGAGGTACGCCGGACCGCCGCGGTCGCGCTGCAGGAGCAGGCGGTTCGGGCGACCGGCTGGCGGTCGCTGGCCGGGATCGCGCCTCCGACCCCCGCCTTCCCCGGCCGCGTGTAGACCGACCACTGTGCAGATCGCGGAAACTAAGCGGGGTCAGGACGCCGCTGAGTTTCCGTCACCCGGCGGGTCACTCATCCCGTTGGGCCCGTCGGCGGCCCAGGCGTCGACCAGTGGCAACAGCTCGGACAGCGCAGTGATCGTGGCATCGGGCTCGACGTCGTACGCCGGCACCGAGCTGTTGGGAACCAGCACCGCTCGCATGCCGACGCCCTTGGCGCCGGCGATGTCGTCGTGCGGCCGGTCCCCTACGAAGACGGCAGTCGCCGGGTCCACGATGGCCAGCTCAGCCAGCACCGCGGCGAAGGCCTCCGGATGCGGCTTCACATGGGCCAGCTCGCTGGTGTAGACGCGGGCGTCGATCAGGTCAGCCACGCCGTCGCGCTCGAGGATGCGCTCGTGCCAGTCCCGCGGCCAGTGCGTGTTCGACAACAGCCCGGTCTTGATCCCGCGATCTGCCAGCGCCCGAAGCAGCGGAGCCGCCTGCGGATCGGTGTAGGTGTGCGGGGTGAAGGCCTCGAAGTGCGCCGCGAGCGCTCCCCCGTGCAGCGCCCGGTCCACCTGCAGGCCGGTCGATGCGGTGGCGGCGGCCACCACGTCCTCGATCGTCCCGCTGCGGCCGCTGCGCACCGCCTCGACCCACCACTCGCGCTCCGCCTCGACCAGCGCGGCCGCCAACTCGTCGGCGCGCTCCGGCGCCAGCAGCCGGGCGGCCGCGAGCCAGAGGTCCAGCAGATCCAGGTCGTGCCAGGGGGTCAGCGTCCCGCCCCAGTCGAAGACGACCGCCGCTACCGTCACCGCGCGAGCTCGGCGACCAGGTGGTCCACCGCGACCCTGCGCCGCTCGCCGCTGCGTCGGTCCTTGACCTCGACCTCTCCCTCGGCCAGCGCCTTGCCGACGATCACGATCGTCGGTACGCCGATCAGATCCGCGTCGGCGAAGGCGACCCCGGCCGTCCCGCCCCGGTCGTCGAGCAGGACCTCGAGACCGGCGGCCGCCAGCTCGCCGGCCAGTCGGGCGGCCACCGCCGGCTGGTCACCTCTGCCCACCGGCACGACATGGACGTCGTACGGCGCCACCGAGGCCGGCCACGCCAGGCCGGCCTCGTCGGCGGTCTGCTCCGCGATGGCCGCCACCGCCCGAGACACGCCGATGCCGTAGGAACCCATGGTGACCCGCACCGGCGGCCCGGAAGGGCCGGCGACGTCGAGGGAGAAGGCGTCGGCGAAACGCCGGCCGAGCTGGAAGATGTGGCCGATCTCGATGCCGCGGTCGATCGACAGCGGCGAGCCGCACCGCGGGCAGGGGTCCCCGACCAGCATGGTCGCCACCTCGAGGTACCGGTCGACGGTGAAGTCCCGACCGGCCACGACATGGCACGCGTGCTTGTCGACCGCGTTGGCACCGGTCACCCACGAGGTCCCCGGGGCCACCCGCGGGTCGGCGAAGTAGCGGAACGCGGTGCCCGCCATCCCCTGCGGGCCGACGTAGCCCTTGACCAGGTCGGGGTGGGCCGCGAAGTCGGCCACCTCGAACGGCTCCACCCGAGCCGGCTCCAGCGCGTCCTCCAGCCGCTTCATGTCGACGTCACGGTCCCCCGGCACCCCGACCGCGACCACCTCACCATCCACCTTGACCAGCAGGTTCTTCAGCGTCGCGCCGGCCGGTACGCCGAGCGCCGCGGCAAGGGTGTCGATGGTCGGTGTGCCCGGGGTGTCCACGACCTCGACGGGTGGGTGCTCGATCGCCGGGTCCACCGACGGCGGGACCGCCGGGACGGCCTCGACGTTGGCGGCGTAGTCACAGGTGGGACAGGTGACGAAGGTGTCCTCCCCGACCGGGGTGGGCGCCAGGAACTCCTCGGAGTGTGAGCCGCCCATGGCTCCGGACATCGCCGAGACGACCCGGAAGGACAACCCCAGGCGCTCGAACGTCCGCAGGTAGGCGGCCCGATGCTTGTCGTAGCTCTCCTGGAGGCCGGCGTCGTCCAGGTCGAAGGAGTAGGAGTCCTTCATGATGAACTCGCGGCCGCGGATGAGTCCCGACCGTGGCCGGGCCTCGTCCCGGTACTTGGTCTGGATCTGATAGAGGATCACCGGCAGGTCGCGGTAGGACGCGTACAGGTCCTTGACCAGCAGGGTGAACAGCTCCTCGTGGGTGGGACCCAGGAGGAACTCGGTGCCCCGACGGTCCTGCAGTCGGAGGAGAAGGTCGCCGTAGAGCTCCCAGCGTCCACTCGCCTCATAGACCTCCCGCGGGATCAGCGCGGGGAAGAGCAGCTCCTGCGCTCCGATGCGGTCCATCTCCTCGCGCACGACCCGGGAGACGTTGTCGAGGACCCGCTTGCCCAGTGGCAACCAGGTGTAGACGCCGGCGGCGACCCGCCGGATGTAGCCGGCGCGCAGCAGCAGCCGGTGACTCGGAACCTCCGCTTCCGCCGGGTCCTCGCGCAGGGTGCGCAGGAACAGCGTCGACATGCGGGTGACCACGGGAGCTCCTTGGCTGGCTGGCTGCCGGCCGATAGGCGGCAGCCCGAGACTACCGAGCGGCCATCCCCCGGCGCGCTGTCGTTTCCGCCGGCATCGCCGATATGGTCCGCGCCATGAGCGCCCGTTGGGAGGCCGCCGAGCTGCTGCGTCGACTCGACGCCCGCGGGCCCGCCCGGCTCTCGGCGGTGGTCGCGCAGTACCTCGGCGAGGCGCTCGACGCCCGCTGGACCAGCCTGCTGCTGATCGACTACGAGCAGGCGACGCTGGAGCGGTTGGACGAGCAGTCCCCGGGTCCCTCGGTCGAGTCGGTTCCGCTCGAGGGTAGCCGGCTGGGCACGGCGTACCGGGAGCAGCGGGTCGAGGTGGGCAAGCGGCCGGACGGGCTCCTGGTCAGCGTGCCGATCACGCTGCGGTCGGACCGGCTGGGGATGCTCGAGGTGCTGCTGCCGCCCGAGCCGGCCCCCGCCGCAGTCGAGAATGTGCAGCAGACGGCACACGTCCTCGGCTACGTCCTGGTCGCTGCCGACCGCTACACCGACCGCTACGAGCGGGTACGCCGACGCCGCCCGCTGCTGCTCGCTGCCGAGATGCAGTGGCAACTGCTCCCCGCGCTGGCTGTACGCCGGCCCGACTTCGCGCTGGCCGGGCGGATCTTCCCGGCGTACGAGGTCGGGGGCGACAACTTCGATCATGTGTCCGAGGGCAGCTCGCTCATCCTGGGCATCACCGACGCCATGGGGCACGCCCTGCGGGCCTCGATCCTGACCGCGGTGACGGTCAACGCGCTGCGCAACGCCCGCCGTGGCGGGGCGGACATCGCGGCGCAGATGACCGCCGCAGACGCCGTCGTGCGCGAGCAGTTCGGCGGCGCGCAGTTCGTCACCTCGCTGCTGCTGCACGTCGACCTCCCCACCGGCCGCACCGAGGCCGTGGTCGCCGGCCATCCGCCGCCACTGCTGCTCCGCGACGGGCGCCTGGAATACATCGAGTTGGAGTCCCAGCTACCGATCGGGCTCGACGACGACCCGGGCTATCGGCCCCAGCAGTTCTCGCTGCTGCCGGGCGACCGGCTCCTGCTGGTGAGCGACGGCCTGCTCGAGGCGCAGCGCGCACCGGGCGAGGAGTACGGCGACGCGCGGCTGGCGGAGTTCCTGCTCGCCACCCGGACACTGCATCCGCAGGAGACCGCCCGGCTGGTGCTCGAGGACATGGGCGCCTGGCAGGCCGGTTCGACGCCGCGGGACGACGCGACCCTGCTCTGCCTGGACTACCGGCCGGACTGAGGCTCAGTGCGACAGCCAGGACTCCGGGTCGTTTGCCAGCTTCTCGACCGTCTTGGGCAGCTTTCCGTCGACCACATGAGCGAGGGTCACCGACTCCAGCACCGCGCGCAGGCTGGCGCGGACCGCGACCCAGACCTCCTGGAGATGCACGGCCGCGCCGACGTATTCGGCGGTCTCCGGGCGTAGACCGTGAACCTCGGCCAGCGGCCCGTCCACCGCCCGCATGACGTCGGCCAGGGAAACCTCGGCCGGCGACCGGGCCAGCCGGTAACCGCCCTCGGCGCCGCGGTGGCTGGTCACGATCCCGGCTCGCCGGAGCTCGAGCATGATGTTCTCGAGGAATTTCCGGGGCAGGTTCTGGCTGACCGCCAGCGCCTCTCCCTTGACCAGGGCGCCTTTCTCGCAGGCAGCCAGCGCCAGCAAGGCCCGCATCGCGTAGTCGGACTTGGCTGAGATCTGCACGCGTCCATAGTGTCGCCTCGGTCCCACCACCCGCAGCCCGCCGGCCGCAACCCTGCTCTTGTGAATGCGGCGCGTGACCACGAAGTACCCGCGGCTCGGAAGGCGGCCGTCACCTCGCCGGGAGCCTCTGGGTTCAGGGGGTGGTCGTCACGTTGTCGAAGCCGTACACCTGCCGGCGGCTCTTCAGCACGAAGATCAGGGGGGTGCGGGTCAAGGGCGAGTTCGTCTGGCACGACAACGACAACACTGACGGGGAGTCGAGCACCTCGCAGCCCGGAGGTCCCCGCGTTGTGCATCGAGCCCGACCGGCGTGGTCAACACCGGCGACGCGGACGTGCGCCCTAACGCTGCGTATGACGACGCGCTGGCGCGGCCGCACACCCGATCACCGATGGCATGTGAAGTGCCTGGCGCCGAAGGGCGACCGTTGGGTGCAGCGGCAAGGGCCGCAGCCGGCAGGCTTGCTTCCGGCCATGGAGCGTGAGCAGGGTGTGTCCGGCCGAACCTACCCGCAGGGTATCCCGTGTTGGGTCGACACCGAGCAGCCCGACATCGAGGCGGCCACTCAGTTCTACGGCGGACCGTTCGGCTGGACGTTCGAGGACGCCCTGCCGCCCGGTACCTCGGCCCGCTACGTGATCGCCCAGCTCGACGGCCAGGACGTCGGCGCCGTCGCCGGTCCCCAGGAGGGTGCCGCAACGTGGCACACCTACATCTCCGTCGATGACGCAAATGCCGCAGCACGGCGACTGGTGTCGGTCGGCGCCACGTGCGATCGGCGCCCGCCGACGCGGGAGACGGCGGCCGTGGCGCGGTACTGACCGATCCCGCGGGCGCCGAGTTCCGCATCTGGCAGGCCCGGCGGCGCCTGGGAGCACAGGTGGTCAACCAGCCGGGCGCATGGAACTTCAGCGACCTCCACACGACGGATTCGAAGACGGCGATCGCCTTCTACAAAACAGCGTTCGGCTGGCAGGTCGACGACCTGGGTCTTCGCAACGATGATCCGCCGGCCCGGTTATGGTGATCACCTTGAGGCGACAGTCGACTCCGACATCGGAGCGGGCAGGCGGGGGGGTGGTCGCACCCCCCGGCTCCGAGGACGCGATCGCTAGCCACCAGTCCATACGAGCCGCCGCACTGGCGCGTCTCGTTCACCGTAACCGACCGAGACCAGACGGCGGCTGACGCAGAGCGCCTTGGCGCGCAAATTCTTGCGCGGGAGGACACCGAGTGGACGCGCACCGTCCTCATCCGCGACCCCGGGAGAGCGCAGTTCACTGCCAGCCAGTTCACGCCGCCGTCGGGCTGAGCCTGCCCGTGGCCACACCGGCGGCCATGGGTCTGCGTCCTCCCGTGCCGAAGGCCCCACAGTCGCCCGATAGCTCGAGCCCCCTCCCCGGGGCGGGCCGAAACACACGTCACGACGGGGCCATTTCGGGTTGGCTTAGACCGCAGCACGTCTGCGCCGAAGCGGCTCCGCCGCGAGGGAACCAGAAGCGCGGCGCGGAAGTCTCACCACCGTGAGACCTCGGCTGCGATGCGCCTGGTTGATTCTGCCGTTGGCGACGAGTGTGGCCTGCGCGAGCAGCAGCGGATCTGCAGCCTCGGCGCATCGGCTCCCCTCGGACCCGGCCAGAGACGGCTCGTTGGCTGTGGGAGTGACCGAGCCGACCCCGCTGTCGGTGGGTCCGCCGCCTGCTTACCCGATTCCGCGCCCGGCGCCGACGCTGGCACCGACTGCCGGTCAGGGGCTGCTCGTGCTGCCGTGGAGATTCCTCGGAGTCGATCAGATGGCGCGGCGGCTGACGATCCGCTACGCGGCCGGTGGCGGATGCGTCTCGCCGGTCGGCGTCCAGGTCATCGAGACGCCACAAATCGTCATGATCGCTCCCCGCAGCCGGCGGACCGCACCAAGGGGCGCGGTTTGCACCGCGGAATTGGTTGTCGGCTACGGCTACCTCGAACTGGGAGGACCGCTGGGCGGACGCACCCTCGTTCATGCTCGGGTGAGTCCCGGCTGGAGCGACGCTAACCCGTGATGGGAGTCGAGACATTGGTCTCATCTGCCGCCGTCCAAGTGCCGCTTAGCTTGGCCTTAGCCGATCGTCTACCCGGGTGGGACTCCTCGTCGGCGCCAACGTCACCCGCCTCGGGGACCAAATCCACGGCGTCGGCCCCGGTCAGCCGGCTTAGGCGGTGACCCTGGATCGGTCGATCGTTGTGACGTCAGCAAGACGATCCGGCCGAAATCATGGAGCGGAAGTCACAACGATCGATCCACTTCGCGGCCAACGGACGCGCGCTTTCGTCAGCCGCGGCCGCCGTCGCCGCGCCGGCGCAGGAGCGCCTCGAACTCCTTGGCGATTGCCTCGCCGCTAGTCCCTGGCAGGCCGGGGAGCCGCACAGTCGTCCCCTAGCCTCAGAACAGCACGGAGGTGAAGCGGCCCACCGTGGCGAAGCCGACCCGCTCGTAGGCCCGCCGGGCCGGCTCGTTGTAGTCGTTGACGTACAGGCTCACCACCGGGGACACCGAGCCGATGATCATGTTCAGCACGGCGGCCATCCCGGCAGTTCCCAGTCCGGTCCCGCGCAGCGCCGGGTCGACCCAGACGCCCTGCACCTGGCAGGCCGCCCGGCTCATGGCGCCGATCTCGGCCTTGAACAGGACCCGACCCCCCTCGATCCGGGCGAAGGACCGGCCGGTGGCGATCAGCTCGCCCACCCGGGCCCGGTACAACGCCCCGCCGTCACTCGTGGTGGGTGAGATTCCGACCTCTTCGGTGAACATCGCGATGCAGGCCGGCAGCAGAACGTCGAGCTCGCCGGGACGCACCCGGCGTACGCCGGGATCGGCCGCCACCGACGTCGGCCGGTCCGTCGCCATCAGCGGCTGGCCGCGAACGTCGCGGGCCGGTCCCCAGGACGGTTTCAGCAGCCGCCACAGCGGGTCGACGGCGCTGGCTGGCCCCACCATCGACGAGCAGCGCCGGCCCTGGCGCCGGGCATGCTCGGCGAAGCCGCGCAGCGCCGCGGGTGCCGACCCGTAGGGCACCACGTTCGCGCCGGCATAGCACACCGCGGTCAGACCGCCGTCGCCGAAGTACCCCCAGACCTGCGCGCCCAGCCGGCGCGGATCCAGGCCCACCCCCTCGACCCGGGAGGTGAGGAACACGTTGCCGATGGGGTCCCGGGCGAGCAGGTCGAGCGTTGCGAGCAGGTCGCGGTCGTCGAGCACCCGTACCGCCGTCGGCGGAGCGCCGGTCCGCGCCCGCATCGGTCAGGACACCGAGACGCGGGGCGGACCAGAGGCGTCGTCGCCGGTGTCCATCGTCTCGGCGATCTTCATCGCCTCCTCGATCAGCGTCTCGACGATCTGCGACTCCGGAACAACCTTGATCACCTGCCCGCGGACGAAGATCTGCCCCTTGCCCTTCCCGGACGCGACGCCGAGGTCGGCCTCCCGGGCCTCGCCGGGGCCGTTCACGACACAGCCCATGACCGCCACCCGCAGCGGGACGGTCAGGCCCTCCAGGCCCGCCTGCACCCGCTCGGCAAGGGTGTAGACGTCAACCTCCGCGCGCCCGCACGAGGGGCAGGAGACGATCTCCAGCCGGCGCTGGCGCAGGCCCAGCGACTCGAGGATCGCCAGCCCGACCTTGACCTCCTCCACCGGCGGTGCGGACAGTGAGACCCGGATCGTGTCGCCGATGCCCTCGGCCAGCAGCGCGCCGATCCCAACCGCCGACTTGATCGTCCCCTGGAAAGCCGGGCCGGCCTCGGTGACCCCCAGGTGCAACGGGTAGTCACAGGACTCCGCCAACAGCCGGTACGCCGAGATCATGGTCACCGGGTCGTTGTGCTTGACCGAGATCTTGACGTCGTAGAAGTCGTGCTCGGCGAACAGCCCGGCCTCCCACAGCGCGGACTCGACGAGCGCCTCCGGCGTCGCCTTGCCGTACTTCTTCAGGATCGAGGGCTCGAGGGAGCCGGCGTTGACACCGATCCGGATCGGTACGCCGCGCGCCCCCGCCTCCCGAGCGATCAGCCCGATCTTGTCGTCGAACTTCCGAATGTTGCCCGGGTTCACCCGGACCCCCTGGCAGCCGGCCTCGAGCGCGGCGATGACGTAGCGCCACTGGAAGTGGATGTCGGCGATCACCGGGATCGCGGACTTGGCGGCGATCGCGGGCAGCGCCGCCGCGTCGTCGCGGTCCGGGACGGCCACCCGCACGATCTGGCAGCCCGACGCGGTCAGCTCCGCGATCGACTGAAGGGTGGCGTCGACGTCGGCCGTCTTGGTGATGCACATGGACTGGACCGACACGGGGGCGTCCCCGCCGACGAGGACCTGACCCACCGCGACCTGACGACTACGGCGGCGGGGAGCCACCAGAGCCGGCGGCAGCGCCGGCATGCCGAGCGGGACGGCTGTCATGGACCAGCTACCTCATCCGATGGGGAAGGTGATCGGGTTGACGATGTCCGCCGCGATCAGCAACACCGACAGGCTCACGAACAGGGCGATGACCAAGTATGCCGCCGGCAGCAGCTTGGTGAGGTCGACCCGGCCCGGGTCGGCGCGGCCCAGGACTCGATAGATCCCGTACCGGGCCTGCTCGAAGCCGAGAACCGCCAGGTGGCCGCCGTCCAGCGGCAGCAGCGGCAGCAGGTTGAAGATGCCGACGAAGATGTTCAGCGACGCGATGATCAGCAGAAAGAGACTGATTCGGTCCGCCACGTCCGCCTTCGCCGTGGCAACCTCACCGGAGATCCGGCCGATTCCGACGACGCTGGTCGGGGAGTCGAGGCCGCGGTCGGCCGAGAACAGCTTGGGTATCGATGCCGGCACCTTGCCGAGTGCGGCGAAGGTCCCGGTAATGGACTGCCGGAACAGAGTGGCGCTCCGGCCCACCGCGGCCACCGGCCCGAGCCGCTCCCGGCCCGTCGTCGGGGACACACCGAGTACGCCGACCGTCGTGGTCCGAGTGGGGTCCTCCAGGCTCGGCCGCCGGGCCTGGGCCACCACCGGCCGCACCGTCAACCGCGAGCCGTCCCGCTCGATCTCCAGCGTCGCCGCGCTGGCATCGTGGGCCCGGATCGCCCGGGAGAAATCGTCCCAGCTCGAGATTGCCCGCCCGTCGAAGGCGACGACCCGATCCCCGGTGCGCAGCCCGACCGCGGTTGCTGGGGACGGCGCGTCGGTGGGGCCGCACCGGGTGTCGTCGGCGGTGGCCGGCACGCAGGGCGAGACGCTGGCCAGCGTCGTGGTCGCCACCGAGGTGCCGATCCCGGCGTACAGGGCCAGCAGCAGCAGGAACGCGATGATGAAGTGCACGACCGACCCGGCCGCGAGCACGACGGCGCGCTGCGGCGCCGGCTGCCGGTAGAACGCCCGCTTCTCGTCCGCCGGGTCGACGTCCTCCAACTGAGTCATCCCGACGATCTTCACGAAGCCGCCGGCCGGAATCGCCTTGACCCCGTACTCGGTCTCGCCGCGCCGGAACGACCACAGCGTGGGGCCGAAGCCGACGAAGAACTGGGTGGCCTTCATCCCGAACGCCTTGGCGAACGCGAAGTGGCCGGCCTCGTGCAGCATCACCGAGAGGAGCAACGCGACCACGAAGGCGATGACGCCGAGTGTCATCGGGCGGACTCCTCCTTACTACGACCGCTGTCGGCCGGCCGGCCGATGAGGGCTCGGGCGTGCGCCCTCGCCGCGGTCTCCGCAGAGAGAACATCGGCCAGCGTCGGCCGGTTCCCGACCGAGTCGCCGTGGTCCGCCAGCACCGCGGCGACGGTTTCCACGATGCCGGTAAAGGGCAGCCGGCCGTCGATGAAGGCGGCGACCGCCTCCTCGTTGGCCGCGTTGTAGACCGCCGGCATCGTGCCGCCCGCGGTTCCGGCCGCCCGGGCCAGGGCGACGGCCGGGAACGTCTCCTCGTCGAGGGGCTCGAAGTCCAGGCGCTGCCCTGCGCTCCAGTCGACGGCGGCCGCGGCCCGGGGCGTCCGTTCCGGCCAGCTGAGCGCCAGCGCGATCGGCAACCGCATGTCCGGCGGGCTGAGCTGCGCCAGCGTCGACCCGTCGGTGAACTCCACCATGGAGTGCACTACCGATTGCGGGTGGACCACCACGTCGATGCGGTCGTACGGCGTACCGAAGAGCAGGTGTGCCTCGATCAGCTCCAGGCCCTTGTTGACCAGCGTGGCCGAGTTGATCGTGACGACCGGTCCCATCCGCCAGGTCGGGTGCGCCAGCGCCTGCTCCGGCGTCACGCCGGCCAGCTCCGCGGTGGTCCGGCCGCGGAACGGTCCCCCGCTCGCGGTCAGGACCAGCCGGCGCACCTCCTCCCGCCGCCCGCCGCGCAGGCATTGGGCAAGCGCGGAGTGTTCACTGTCCACCGGCACCAGCCGGTCCGGGTCCCCGGCCAACCGGTCCAGCACCAGGGAACCCCCGACGATCAGCGATTCCTTGTTGGCCAGCGCGACTGTCCGGCCGGCGTCCAGTGCGGCCAACGTCGGCGCCAGCCCGACCGAGCCCGTCATCCCGTTCAGCACCACGTCGCAGGGCCAGGCGGCCACCTCGGCGGCGGCGTCCGGGCCGGCCAGGATCTTCGGCACGGCGTAGTCACCGGCGCTGAAACCGCGGGCCGAGGCGGCGGCGTAGAAGGCGAGCAGCAGGTCTTGGGCCGCACTGGCCCGGGCGACGCCGACGACCTCGACGCCGTACTCCAGTGCCTGGCGGGCCAGTACGTCGACCCGCTCACCGCCGGCGACCAGCCCCACCACGCGGAACGCTTCCGGGTTGCGCCCGATGACGTCGAGCGCCTGAGTGCCGACCGAGCCGGTCGACCCGAGCAGGACCACCTCACGCGCGCAGCTGTCGCCCACGTCAACCATTGTCCCGTACCGCAAGACCTACCCCGGCCGTCGGCGCAGCGCGACCCCACAGCGCGACCCTGTTCGCGGAACCCGGCCGGCAGAGGGCGGGAAGAACCAGCACCGCGGCGACGGCGGTCAGTCCCTGCAGGTCGGTGATGAGCTGCCACAGGACCGGCGGGCCATAGCCGGCACGGGTGGCGGTGTCGCCAAGAGCGGGCAGTCCGGGCAGCAGTACGGCGTACCACGCTGCCGCGATCCGCCACCGACCGGCGGCTGCCAGGGCTCCGATGGGCAGGGCGAGCCAGATCAGGTGATGCACCCAGGAGATCGGGGAGACGGCCACCGACAGGCATGCCAGCACGGCTACCGCGGTCAGCCGCTGGCCGGCTCGCTCGAGCCGCCACGCTCCATGGGTGGCGACGGCCAGCAGGACCAGCGAGACGGCGAGCCAGCAGGGCGAGACCCAGCCATCGGGTAGGTCGGTGCGCAGCAACATTCCGCGGATCGACTGGTTGCCGGGAATGTCGTTCGCGCCGAAGCGGGCGGTGTCCCTCGAGGCGGTGAAGACGTAGTCGCTCGCGCTGCGCCACAGCAACAGGAGGCCGAGCAGGGACGCGCCGGTCAACCAGGCCATCGTGGCCCGCAGGCGTCCCCACGACCGGGTCACCACCAGCCATGGCAGGAACACCGCCGGGGTGAGCTTGACGGCGATGGCGACGCCCAACCCCAGGCCCCGGGTGCGTCGCTCTCGTCCGGTAGGCAGCAGGTCCAGGGCCACGATCAGGGTGAGGAAGACGCCGACCTGCCCGAACCGCAGGTGGCTGCGCACCGGAGAGGCGAGCAGCAGGGCGGCGACGGTCAGGGGGAGGCCGAGGCGGATGACCAGCGGAACCAGAGCGACCCGGGCGAGGGCGACCAGCGCGGCCAGCGTGCCCGCGGTCCACAGCACCTGCCCCAGCCCGACCGGCAGGCGGGACAGCGGCTCGGACAGCAGCGCGGCGAACGGCGGGTAGGTGAACGGCATGTCGAACACCGTCCGGAAGCCGTACACGTCGATGCCGGCCCCGGCCGCCCCGCCGGCGCCCTGGTAGACCAAGAGATCCTTGAGCCGTTCCGGGCCGGGCGTCCTCAGCAGTGACACCACCGGCAGCAGCGCCACGGCGGCCGGAACCAGCCACCACCACGGCGAGGACGGTGGGCGACGGACTCGCGCCGTTCCGCCGTCGGGAGCGTCGGTGCCGCGCGCTCGGGTCATTGCATCGACGGAGCAGCTAGCAATGAGCAGCAGGAGGCCCAGCGAGACGGCGCCGAGCACGTCACTCGCCCAGTGGATGCCGAGCGCGATCCGGGTCGCGCCCACGACCAGGCCGGCTGCCACGGCCACCCAGCAGGTGACCGCTCCGGGGAGGCTGCCGGCCCGAGGCAGGTGCTCCCCGGCACGACGCCTGGTCGACACCGCCGAAGCGACCAGACCCCACCCGAGAGTCGCCGCAGCGGCGTGCCCGGATGAGAACGAACCGCCCGCCACCCCTGCCGCGAAGTCGCCGGCTGGCGATGGGCGCGGCAGCGTCACGAACAGGACGCTCTCGACCACCTGACTGCAGGCGAGCGCGATCACCGGCACGAACGCCCACCACACCGGCCTGCCGGCACGGTGTCGCAGCCGCCACGCCGCCAGCGCTCCCAACACCACATACAGGACCGGGCCCGCGCCCAACTGCGTGACGACCTGGGCGAGCCGGCCGGCGGCTCCCTGCCCGGACGGCGCCAGCACCCTTCGCATCCACAGATCCACGCCGAACGGCTGCCCGTGGTGAGCGATGACGACGACGACCAACCCGACCAGCACCAGCAACGGCGTTGCCGAGAGACGCAACCATCTGACCAGCAGCACGGACCGGCGCGACTTCATGGCCGCCCGAGCCGCTGCCGCCGTCACCGCCCCGAGGCTGCCACACCCTCCCCGGCTGGCCGACGAGTCCGCCGGTTCCCGCTATCGTCCTGCCCGCCATCCAGGCATGACCCGGAGGAGGCAGGCGTCGGCGGCGGGGTGTTCCTGCTGAGCATCGGCTCGCTCGTGCTGGGCGTCCTGCTCATGATCGCCTACAACGTGGTCGCGCCGGCGTACTTCCGGGGCGAGGTACTGAACGCCAGTACGCCGCCACAGAGCCCGACCTCGACCGACCCGCCCCGCTGACGGGTCAGCCCTCCCGGATGCCGTGCGGGAAGCCGTAGGCCGCCAGCCGGTCCAGGAACGGCGCCGCGTCGAAGGCCTCCGGACCCAGTACGCCGGCGCCCTTCCACACCCCGCCGGCCAGCAGGTCCATCGCCACCACCGGCATGATCGCGGTCTGCCAGACCACCGCCTGGCTGGCCCAGTCGCGCATCGACTTCTCGTTGTCGACGACGTGGTAGAGGTAGACCTCCCGCGCTCCACCGTCGTTGCCGGTCCCGGTCACCCACGTCCCTGCGCAGGTCCGACCCCGCATCCGGTCACCCAAAGTGGCCGGGTCGGGCAGGCAGGCGGCCACCACGTCCCGCGGCGACACCTCGACCCCGCCCACGCGCACTCTGCCGGTCGTGTCCAGACCCAGCTTTTGCAATGTCTTCAGGACGTCGATGAACTCCTCGCCCAGGCCGTACTTGAAGGTCACCCGCCGCGCGTCGACCCAACGCGGAACGAGCACCACCTCCTCGTGCTCGACGTTGACGCACTCGACCGGCCCGATCCCCTCGGGGAAGTCGAAGATTTCGGGTTCGCTGAACGGCTCGGTGGTGTACCAGCCGCGGTCGCGCTCCCAGACCAGCGGCGGGTTCAGGCACTCCTCGATCGTGGTCCAGATCGAGAACGTCGGTGCGAACTCGTAACCCTCGACGACCAGGTCGGCCCCATCGCGCACGCCGACCTCGTCGATGGAGTCGAAGAGGTGGTCGGCGGCGTACCGGGCGAAGATATCGGACAGACCCGGCTCCACCCCCATGCCGACCAGCGCCAGCTGCCCGCGGGCCGACCACTCATCGGCCGCCGCGAACTGCTCGTCGCCGAGCAGTACGCCGGTCTTCTCATACGGCGCCTCGGGATGCGGCACGGACAGCGACATCGCCATGTCCAGGTAGGTGCAGCCCGCCTCGCCGGCGGCCCGGAACAGCGGCATCACGAACCTGGGGTCGCAGGCGTTGAGCACTACGTCGGCCCGGCTGTCCCGGGCCAGGGCGACGACCGCGGCGACGTCTCCGGCGTCCACCTGCGCCGCCGAGCAGCGCGTGGAGCCGACCCGGGCGGCCGCGGCCACCGCCCGCCGCCGGTCGTAGTCGGCGAGGACGAGGTGCTCGACGAAGTCCCGGGTATCGGCGAGCAGGGCCGCGGCGCTACCCACACCACCGGCACCGACCACGAGCACCCGCAACAGTCCTCCTCCTTTACCGCGGCCGGCGGCGGCGTACCAGCTCGCTGCCGGCCACGACGGCAAGCGCCACGATGAACATCAGCGAGCCGATGACGTTGATCTCCGGCGGCGTGCCGCGCTGCGCCGAGCCCCAGACGAACATCGGAAAGGTCACCGTATTGCCGGAGTTGAAGTTGGTGATGATGAAGTCGTCGAAGGACAGTGCGAAGGCGAGCAGCGCCGCCGCGAAGATGCCCGGCGCCGCCAACGGCAGCGTGATCCGGCGGAACGTCTGCCACTCGTTGGCGTAGAGGTCCATCGCGGCCTCCTCGAGCTTGTCGTCGAGGCCCGCCAACCGGGCCTTCACCGTCACCACGACGTAGCTGATGTTGAACAGGATGTGGGCGATCAGGATCGTCGCGTAGCCGGTCCGTACGCCGAGGTTGACGAACAGCGCGAGCAGCGATGACCCCATCACCACCTCCGGGGTCGCCATCGGCAGGAACACCAGGAAGTTGGTCGACGTACGGCCGCGGAAACTGTGCCGCACCAGCGCGAAGGCGAGCAGGGTGCCCAGCGTGGTGGCCACGACGGTGGAGAGCAGCCCGATCTGCAGGCTCTTGGCCAACGCCGGGCACAGGCCGGCGACGTCGCACGGGTGCCGCCAGTGGGACGTGGTGAATCCCGACCAGGCGAAGTTGAACCGCCCGCGCGGGTTGTTGAAGGAGAAGACCACGACGACGAAGACCGGCAGGAAGAGGTAGAGCAGCACCAGCGCGGCGTAGAAGGCGATGACGTTGCGGCGTAGCCAGTGCCACGCCCGCTGGACCGGTGGAACCTGCCGCCGCGGCAGCTGCGGAGCAGCCACCCGACGGTCCAGCGTCGCAACGGAACCCGCCACTAGATCAGATCCCGCCCGCCGACGCGGCGCACGTAGACCACGACCATGACCAGTACGGCGACCATCAGCGCGACCGAGAGCGCGGCGGCCACCGGGTAGTCGTTGACCACCAGGAACCGACTGGCGATCACATTGCCGATCATGGACTCGGACGGCGTGCCGAGGAACTGCACGTTGACGTAGTCGCCCGCCGCCGGGATGAAGGTCAGCAGGGTGCCGGCCACCACCCCGGGAAGGGACAGCGGCCAGGTGATCTTGCGGAACGCGGTGAACGAGTTCGCGTAGAGATCGCTGGCGGCCTCCAGGAAGCGCGGGTCGATCTTCTCGAGGCTGGCGTAGAGCGGCAGGGTCATGAACGGCAGGAAGTTGTACGTCAGCCCGGTGACCACCGCGACCGGCGTCGCTAGCAACCGGCCGTCCGCCCCGAGCAGGTGCAGCGTCCGCAGCGACTGCACGATCCAGCCGTCGTCGGCCAGGATGATCTTCCAGGCCAGGGTACGGATGAGAAAACTGGTGAAGAACGGCGCGATCACCAGGATCAGCAGGACGTTGCGCCACCGGCCGGCCTTGAACGCGATGGTGTAGGCCAGCGGATAGGCGATGACCAGCGCGAGCACGGTGGCGGCGCCGGCGTAGAGAAAGGACCGGCGGAACTGGTCGAAGAACGTCGTCAAGGCGTCGCTGTAGGTCGCGAAATGCCAGGTCATCGTGTAGCCGGCGTCGATCGAGCCCTGCTGCAGGGAGGTCGACGCCAGGGTCAGCATCGGCACCAGGAAGAAGATCGCAAGCCACAGCAGGCCGGGGAGGAGCAGGTAGTACGGCGTGAGCCGCCGCCGGGTCCGGCTCTCGACGGCCGCGGTCACGGCCGAGCGCCCACCATGGCCGGCCGCTCCAGCTCCACCGGCGGCGCGCCGGTGTCGTCGGCGGCCAGGGCGAAGGTGTGCCGCGGGTCCCAGCTGAGTAGCACCGCCGCGCCGGGGCGAAGCCGGGCGTCGGAGCCGGCGTTCTGGGCGAAGACCATCAGCTCCTGCTCCCACGGCGTACGGACCAGGTACTGCGTGCTCAGCCCGGTGAAGCTGGCGTCGGTCACCACGCCGGCCAGGCAGTTGCGCCCGGATGCCGCCGCGCCGCCGTCGGCCGCCGCAATCGTGATCTTCTCTGGTCGCACCCCCACCCGAAGCCTGCCGGCGCGAGGTCCAGCCGGACCGGCCGGCACGACCAGCTGGTGGCCGTGCACCGCGACCACTGACGATCCCGCGTCGGTGCCGACCACGGTGGCGTCCAGCAGATTCGACTGACCCAGGAAGTTCGCCACGTAGGCGGTCGCGGGCCGCTCGTAGAGCTCCTCGGGCGAGCCCAGCTGCTCGACCCGGCCGGCGTTCATGACAGCGATGGTGTCGGCCATCGTCATGGCCTCCTCCTGGTCATGCGTCACATGGACGAAGGTGACGCCGACCTCGGTCTGGATCCGCTTGAGCTCGAGCTGCATCTGCCGGCGCAGCTTGAGGTCGAGCGCGCCCAGCGGTTCATCGAGCAGTAGCACCTGCGGGGAGTTGATCAGAGCCCGCGCCACCGCGACCCGTTGCTGCTGGCCGCCGGAGAGCTGACCCGGCCGGCGCCGGCCGTACCCCTCGAGCTGGACCAGGGCAAGCATCTCCTCGACCGCCCGAGCGACGTCGCGGGTGCCACGCCGACGCAGGCCGAAGGCGACGTTCTCGAAGACGTCCAGATGGGGGAAGAGCGCGTAGCTCTGGAACACCGTGTTGACCGGTCGCTTGTACGGTCGGATGCCGGTGACGTCGTCGGCACCGATCAGGATCCGGCCGGCGGTAGGGGTCTCCAGTCCGCCCACCATCCGCAGCGTCGTGGTCTTTCCGCAACCGGACGGCCCGAGCAACGCGAAGAACGACCCGGCCGGGATCGTCAGGTTGATGCCGTCGACGGCGACAAATGTTCCGAACCGCTTCGTCAGGTCGATAAGGCGCAGGTCCGGCACGGAGCCGGCTCGGGTGGACCCCGCCAAGTCAGGCCCCGACCACTTTCTGGAACATGTCCTGGTACTGGGTCTCCTCGCTCGCGTCCAGGTCCTTGAACACGTGCAGCTTGGACTGGGTCTGCGCCGACGGGAAGATCAGCGGATCCTTCGCCAGCTCCGGGTCGAGCTTCGCCATCTCCTGCTGCGCGCCGGCGACCGGCGTCACATAGTTGACGTACGCCGCGACCTCGGCCGCGTTCGCGGGGTCGTAGTAATAGTTGAACAGCTTCTCGGCGCCGGCCTTGTTGGTGGCCGACACCGGGATCATCAGATTGTCCGACCAGATCAGGGCACCTTCGTCCGGGATGAGGTAGGTGATGTCCGGGTCGTCGGCCTGCAGCTGGACGACGTCGCCGGACCAGGCGAAGGCGGCCGCGATGTTGCCCGCGGCGAGGTCGGCGGCGTACTCGTTGCCGGTGAACTGCCGGATCTGCTTGTCGTCGACCAGCTGCTGCAGCTTGGCGATGGCCGCCTGGTAGTCCGCCATCGTGTGGTCGGCCGGGTTCTTGCCCATGGCCAGCAGCATGAGCCCCATGGTGTCGCGCATCTCGGTCAGCATGGTGACCCGGCCCTTGAGCCGCTTGTCGAATATGTCGCTGACGGTCTTGAGCTCGCGGCCCAGCTTCTTGGGGTTGTAGCCGATGCCGGTCAGGCCGCTCTGCCAGGGCAGTGTGTACTTGCGGTCCGGGTCGAACGGCACGTTCTGCAGAGTCGGGCTCAGGTTCTTCTCGTTCGGGATGTTGGACTTGTCGATCTCCTGGACGTAGCCCAGGCGGATCATCCGAGCGGCCATCCAGTCGGTCAGCACAACGATGTCCCGGCCGATCGGCTGGCCGGCCTTGAGCATCGGTTGGATCTTCCCGAAGAACTCGTCGTTGTCGTTGATGTCCTCGGTGTACCTGACCTTGATCCCGGTGGCCTTCTCAAAGCGCTCGAGGGTAGGCCGCTTGTTCTTGTTCTTCTCGTCCTGGTCGATGTACAGCGGCCAGTTGGAGAAGTTGAGCACGGTGGGGTTCTGCGGCACGCTGCTCGCCTTCGCGCTGCTGGCCCCGGCCTGCGGCCGCGGGTTCTTGGCCTTCGCGCCGCAGGCCGCCAGCACCCCCGACCCGACCACGGCGGCACCGCCGATCCCGGCCGCCCGAAGGAACCCGCGGCGGCTCAGCAACGCGCGGTTCAGTGCAGCCAGCTCGTCTCCGTCGTACGGGTTCGTCATGGTCGTGGTCCTCCCAGGGGTGACAACGCGGGCAATGCGCCGCCGGTCATACCTCAATGTTGGTCATCACGTGCTTGATGCGGGTGTAGTCCTCGAACCCGTACATCGAGAGGTCCTTGCCGTAGCCCGAATGCTTGAAGCCGCCGTGCGGCATCTCCGCCACGATCGGAATGTGGGTGTTGATCCACACGGCACCGAAGTCCAGTCGCTTGGCCATCCGCATGGCGCGCCCGTGGTCCTTGGTCCACACGCTCGACGCGAGCCCGTAGTGGACGGCGTTGGCCCAGGCCAGCGCCTGCTCCTCGTCGGTGAACCGCTGCACCGTGATCACCGGACCGAAGATCTCGTTCTGGATCATCTCGTCGGACTGCTGGAGGCCGGTCACGACGGTGGGCTCGAACAGGTAGCCGCGCTCGCCCGTACGCCGACCTCCGGTCGCCACCTCGGCGTGGTCCGGTACCCGCTCGAAGTAGCCGGCGACCCGGCTCAACTGGTTGGCGCTGTTCAACGGCCCGAAGTCGGCGTCCTCGACCTCGAGCCCGCCCACCTTGGTGTTGCGCGCCTGCTCGACGAGGGCCGCGGCGAAGTCGTCGTGGATGCCCGGCCCGGCGAGCACCCGGGTGGCGGCGGTGCAGTCCTGCCCGGCGTTGAAGTAACCGCCCACCGCGATCCCCGCGGCGGCCGTCTCGACATCGGCGTCGTCGAAGACGACGACCGGTGCCTTGCCGCCCAGCTCGAGATGCACCTTCTTCAGGTCGCTCGCCGCGGCGACGGCCACCTCCATGCCCGCCCGCACGCTCCCGGTCACCGACACCATCCGCGGCGTCGGGTGCGAGACCAGCGCCCGGCCGGTGTCGCGGTCACCGCACACGACGTTGAAGACGCCCGGCGGCAGGTGCTCGGCGAGGATCTCGGCCATCAGCAGCGTGCTGACCGGCGTGGTGTCCGACGGCTTCAGTACGACGGTGTTGCCGGCCGCGATGGCCGGCGCCCACTTCCAGACCGCCATCATCATCGGGTAGTTCCAGGGAGTCACCTGGGCGCAGACGCCGATCGGCTCCCGGCGTACGAACGAGGTGTGACCGGCCATGTACTCACCGGCCGAGCGGCCCTCGAGCACCCGGGCGGCGCCCGCGAAGAAGCGGATCTGGTCGACCATCGGAGGCACCTCCTCCGAACGGGTCAGCGCAACCGGCTTGCCGGTGTTCTCGCACTCGGCGGCCACCAGCTCCTCTGCCCGGGCCTCGATCGCGTCGGCGATCCGGATCAGGGCCAGGCTGCGCTCGGACGGTGTCGTCTCCCGCCAGCCCTCGAAGGCCGTGGCGGCGGCGGCGAAGGCCAGCTCGAGATCTCCGTCACCGGACAGCGGCGCGGTGGCGAAGACCTCGCCGGTGCTCGGGTCGACCAGGTCGGCCGTGCGGCCGTCCTTCGGGTCGACGTACTCGCCGTTGACGAAGTTGCGCAGTGCCCGGGGCGAGGAGCTCACGGCGTCCCTTCGGTTTGCGATGGTCCGATCGGCGCAGACTGGCACGTTACGGCGATACGCACAAGCGATTCCGTCCGTGCGTAACGTCACCGCTGCGGAATCACTTGCGTTCGAAGCCCGTGACCGGCAGAGTCCTGCGCATGACCGCCACCACCCGCGTCGCTCTCGACGACGTCTCCAAGGCGATCATCGAGCAGTTGCAGCAGGACGGCCGGCGCTCCGCGGCCGCGATCGCGAAGGTGGTCGGACTGTCCGAGGCAGCGGTCCGGCAGCGCATGGCGCGCCTGCTCGACGCCGGCGTCATGCAGGTGGTCGCGGTGACCGACCCGCTGACGGTCGGCTTCCGTCGTCAGGCCATGATCGGCATAAAGGCCGAGGGCGACCTGCGCCGCATCGCGGACAAGCTCTCCGGCATCAACGAGGTCGACTATGTCGTCATCTGCGCCGGCTCGTTCGACCTGCTGGTCGAGTTGGTGTGCGAGGACGACGACCACCTGTTGATGCTGCTCAACGACTCGATCCGCGCGATTCCCGGCGTCCGCGCCACCGAGACCTTTGTCTACCTCCGGCTGGCCAAGCAGACCTACACATGGGGAACCCGATGACGACGACGCCGCAGAACGCTCCGGACGAGCCGGGCGCCGCCGGTGGCCTCAGCGACCAGGCGACCGCCACGGCGCTGTCCGCGAGTGCCCGCGACCACCTGTGGATGCACTTCACCCGGATGTCGGCCTACCAGAAGCACGACATACCCGTGATCGTGCGCGGCGAGGGGCCCTACATCTGGGACGCGCACGGCAAGCGGTACCTCGACGGGCTCTCCGGCCTGTTCGTCGTCCAGGTCGGTCATGGCCGCCAGGAGCTGGCGGAGGCGGCGTACAAGCAGGCGAACGAGCTGGCCTTCTTCCCGTTGTGGTCCTACGCGCATCCGCAGGCGGTCGCGCTGGCCGAGCGGCTGGCGGATCTCGCCCCCGGTGATCTCAACCGGGTTTTCTTCACCACCGGCGGCGGCGAGGCGGTCGAGACGGCGTGGAAGCTGGCCCGGCAGTACTTCAAGGCGACCGGGCAGCCGGGCCGGTACAAGGTGATCAGCCGGGACATCGCCTACCACGGGACCACGATGGGGGCGCTGTCGATCACCGGCATCCCGGCGGCGAAGGTCAACTTCGAGCCGCTCGTTCCCGGTGCCCGCAAGGTGCCCAACACCAACTTCTACCGGGCGCCCGAGCACGGGGACGACCACGAGGCGTTCGGCCGGTGGGCGGCCGACTCGATCGCGGCCATGATCGAGATGGAGGGCCCCGAGACGGTGGCGGCGGTCTTTCTGGAACCGGTTCAGAACAGCGGCGGCTGCTTCCCACCGCCGCCGGGTTACTTCGCCCGGGTCCGCGAGATCTGCGACCGGTACGGCGTCCTGCTCGTCTCCGACGAGGTCATCTGCGCCTTCGGCCGGCTCGGGCACACCTTCGCCTGCGAGCGCTACGGCTACCTGCCCGACATCATCACCTGCGCCAAAGGCATGACCTCGGGCTACTCGCCGATCGGCGCGATGATCGCGACCGACCGGCTGATGGAGCCGTTCCTGACCGGTACGACGTCGTTCCTGCACGGGTTCACCTTCGCGGGACACCCGGTGTCCTCGGCCGTCGCGATGGCCAACCTGGACATCTTCGACCGTGAGGATCTTCTCCAGCACGTCCGGAGCAACGAGGGGGCGTTCCGGGCGACGCTGGAGAAGCTCAGCGACCTGCCGATCGTCGGCGAGGTGCGCGGCGACGGCTACTTCTACGGGATCGAGTTGGTCAAGGACAAGGCCACCCGGGAGACCTTCGACGACGACGAGTCCGAACGGCTGCTGCGCGGGTTCCTGTCGAAGGCGCTCTTCGACGCCGGCCTCTACTGCCGGGCCGACGACCGCGGGGACCCCGTCGTCCAGCTGGCGCCGCCGCTGATCTGTGGGCAGGAGCACTTCGACGAGATCGAGTCCGTGCTGCGCTCGGTCCTGACCGAGGCATGGTCGCGGGTCTGAGCTCGGCTTCGGCGTACCGCCGGTTGTCGCTCTGGCTCGACACCGTCCCGGGGTCGCTCTCGCCCCGACCAGCGGTCGACCGGGACCTCGACGTGGATGTCGCGGTCGTCGGCGCCGGCTACACCGGCCTCTGGACGGCGTACTACCTGGCCCGGCTCGACCCGTCACTGCGGATCGCGGTGGTCGAGAAGGAGATCGCCGGCTTCGGGGCGTCGGGTCGCAACGGCGGCTGGTGCTCGGCGCTGTTCGCGCCGTCGAAGACCAAGGTGGCCCGGCTCGGTGGCCGGGACGGCGCGATGGCGCTGCAGCGGGCGCAATTCGACACCGTGGACGAGGTCGGGCGGGTGGCCGCCGAAGAGGGCATCGAATGCGACTTCGCCAAGGGCGGCACGCTGGTCCTGGCCCGTACGCCGGTGCAGGCCGCCCGGCTGCGGGCCGAGGTCGCGGAGGAGCGCTCCTGGGGCTTCGGGGCGGACGACGTCCGGTGGCTGCCGGCCGCCGAGGCCGCCGCGCGGGTGGCCGCGACCGGGGTTCTCGGTGGCACCTTCACCCCGCACTGTGCCGCCCTGCACCCCGCCCGCCTGGTCCGTGGGCTGGCTGCAGCCGTCGAGCGTCGCGGCGTGGCCGTCTACGAACGCACCCCCGCGCTGCGGCTCGACGACGGCGTGGTCGAGACGCCGGGTGGCCGGCTGCGGGCAGAGGTCGTCGTCCGGGCGACCGAGGGTTATACGGCTCGATTGCCCGGGATGCGCCGGGTTCTGGCGCCGGTCTACTCACTGATGATCGCCACCGAACCGCTGCCGACGTCCTTCTGGGAATCCGTCGGCTGGCGCGCAAGGGAGACGCTGTCCGACGGCCGGCATCTGATCATCTACGCCCAGCGGACCGCTGACGACCGGATCGCGTTCGGTGGTCGCGGCGCGCCGTACCACTTCGGCTCCCGCGTCCGGCCGGGCTTCGACCGCGAGCCCCGGGTCTTCGCCGAGCTCCGGCGAGCCCTGGTTGCGCTCTTCCCCGGTGCGCGGGAGGCCGAGATCACACACCGGTGGGGCGGTCCGCTGGGCATCCCGCGGGACTGGTTCAGCTCGGTCGGGTTCGACCGCGCGACCGGCGCGGCCTGGGCCGGCGGTTACGTGGGGGACGGGGTCGGTACGTCGAACCTGGCCGGCCGGACGCTCGCAGACCTGATCGTCGGCCGGTCCACCGAGCTGACCCGGCTGCCGTGGGTCGGCCATGTGTCGCCGCGCTGGGAGCCCGAGCCACTGCGCTGGCTGGGTGCCAACGCCGGCCTACGGGTGATGTCGCTCGCCGACGCGGTGGAGGACCGGACGGGTCGGCCCTCGCGGTTGGCCGCCGCCTTCTCGCGCCTCCTGGGCGGCTGACCGCCGTCTCGAGACCCTCCGACGAGCCGCTGTCGGTGGCGCCTAGATAGATTCGCCCTTGCGTACCTCCTGACAAGCGGTGAGGGGCGACCAACGGTGGACGACCGGCGAACGGTAACGGTAACCGGCCTGGGAGTCGCGCTCAGCACACCAGACGGGGCGATCGCATCCCTGGCAGCTGAGACGACCGGCGAGGACCCTGGGGCCGCGCTGTTCGCCTGCTCGGTCGCCTCGAACGCCATGGTTGAGGCGGCGCTGGCCGCCGGGGTCCGCCGGTCGGCCGTGCAGACCACCGGTCTGTCCCTGCAGCCCAACTGGGAGCACCACCGTGACGAGCCGCGGGTCGTCGGCTACCTCGCGAGAAGCGCGCTCACCCTGGGGGCGGAGGAGGTCGGCGAGATGGGCTTGGTGCTCACCGCCGTGGTGGCCGCCGGCGGTGAGGCGGCCAGGGTGCACGGGGTGTCGTTGGTAGTCGGCGATCCGGCGGCCGCCATGGCCTCGGCGCGCGAGGCCGCGTTCGCGGACGCCCGGTCCAAGGCCGAGCAGTACGCCGCACTGGCCGACGCAAGACTCGGGCCACTGCTCTCGGTGCACGAGGACGGCCACGGCGGCCTTCCCCGGTCGATCCGGCCGGCGCGGCAGGCGGAGGCCCTCTTCGCCGCGGTTTCGATCGAGCCGGGGGAGAGCCAGCTGGCGGTGCAGGTCACCGCGGTTTGGCAGCTGCTTCCGGGGAGCTAACCTCGCGGCTGGTTGCATACAACTCGACGTCGGGGCTCCTTGAACCGTGGCGGGGATGCCACCGCGCGGCCGTGGAGTGACTCTGCAGCTCGGAGATTGCTGGGCGAGTCGGCGCAGTCGGTGGGTATGGGCAGCGTCCACTGATTGTCGATATCGAACAACAGCAATCCGCTTGGACCACCAGACCGATGAGTGCCAAACTGCACCTGTGGAAGGCACCCAGTGATCCAGCGGCCCGAGGGTGTTGCCCTCAAGTTGGCGCGGGCTGACCATCACCTGCGCGAGATCGGTGACATGGTCGACGCATATCTCGCATCGAATCCGTACATGCCTGAGTCTAGGATCGCTACAGAGGGCAACATGCGCGTCAACCGTACATATCTGAAACTAGCGCACCCCATCTCGAACGAGGTAGCGGTGATAGTGGGAGACTTCTTCCACAACCTTCGCTCGTCGCTTGACCACCTCGCCCGCGGGTTGGTGTTGACGGAGGGGAATCGCCCCCGTGATGAACAGCCGGACCCGACATCTTTTCCCATACGAAGAGGAGAGCGAAGAGGAGGGCTGAGGATCAGCGGTGGGGCGCACCCTGACGCTCTGGCGTTGGTCGAGCGAATGCAGCCTTACCATGCCGGTAACCGCTACAAAGAGCACCCGCTCTTCCTTATCAACGACCTCAACAACGTTGACAAGCATCGGTCCCTGCACCTGGTCACTGCGGCTGTTGTCGGAGCTGAGATGTCCATGGCTTTCAAGAACTCGGGCGAAGGCATAATGTCAGGTCCTATGGAGCCCGGACCACTCTACGACGGTGCACATATCGGGACGTTCGGTCTAGTAACGATCTCTAGTGAGACCGGAGAAGTAGTCGAGTCATCAGACCCCGGGCCTGACGTTGAGTTGCTGGCACATCTAAATGTGTGCGTTACACTCGGCGAGGTCGGCATGCCGCCGAACGAGGCCATGCCGGTGCAGGACCGGCTGTATGAACTACTACGATACGTCCGTGAAGATGTTGTGCCGCTCTTCGATCCATTCTTTTCGTCTGCGAACTAGCGCGCTGGCGGAGTCCGACCACACCAACGCAGCGACAAACAGTGCCGTACGCGTACTCAACGACGTCACCGCAATCTCAGCGGCCGGTTCGGCTTGCGCCAGACCACAATCAGTAGCGTAGGTGAAACGGCGTTACCCGCGCGGGAGCACTCGCATCCAGCAGACGACGCCAAGCTCGTCGCGCGTGATCGGATCGAGCATGGGTGGCGGCGGCACTGGCGTGAGCCCGTACTCCCGCACGATCCGCACGATCGCTTCGGCTGCGTGGTCTCGGCTCAGCGTGCGTCCGGCGAGCTCCCGCTGTACGTCGGCCAGCGCCGACTTGACGGCCGCGTCCCGAGGTACGGCGAGCAGTTCGTCCGCCTCCTCCGCGCCCGGTGGGAGCGCCACCGAGGGGTCTCTCAACAGGTTGAGGGCGAAGCGCTGGGACGGCGGCAGACGGTCTTCCGCCTGGGCGGGATCTGCTCGGGCATTGTGCTCGGCAACGATGTCGTCGGCTGCCACTCGCCAGGCGTCCTCCAGGCCGGCGCGCACGTCAACGCCGGACGCTGAGCCGGGCTCGATGCGGCGAAGCATCGCCAACTCCTCCCGATCGACCTCCGAGTCGCGCACATACCGCCAGTAGCGCTGTCCCTGCGGCGTACGGCAAGCGAAGAAGGTCCCGCCGGGACCCCGCGAGGGCACTCCGGGGCCCTGCCGGAACGCAGCACCGACCCCCCAGGGCAGGGCGCGAAGTCGAGCGATCTCCCCTTCGGCGGCCACCCGCAGCAGCAGTGCACGCAGCTGCTCGCCGGCGAAGCTGCCTCCTGCCTCGTCCCCCTCGGCGAGCAGCGAAACGTCCTCCTGGTCCAGCCGTTCGGCGAAGGCGCTCAGGTCGGCGTAGTTCTGGCCCTCGATGGCCTGCTCCTGGAGCACGTCGGACTCCATCCCGAACACGCCGGCTGCCACGATCTTGGCTTGGATGCGCGCCTCGAGGCGGAGCAGCTGTTCCAAGTCGCCGGGCGCCGGCAGCATCGTCGTCAGTCGCACCTCCGCATGTGGCGAGCGCAGCCGGATGACCCGGCCGTTGCGCTGCACCACCCGTTGCGGGTTCCACGGCATGTCGTAGGAGATGACGGCGCCGGCCTGCTGCAGGTTCTGCCCTTCGGAGACCACGTCGGTGGAGAGGAGGAGGTCGACCTCGCCGGCGGGCGGTCGGTAGCCCGGCTCGACCACCGTCTCGGGCGCCAGCCGCGCCAGCATGGCGGTCCGCTCGTCCGGACTCGTGCGGCCGCCGACGATCACCACCCGGTCCCGGTGCTCGCTCAGCGCGGCATCCAGATGGCGGTCGAGGTAGTCGACGGTGTCGCCGTACGTCGCGAAGACGCACACCTTCCCTGGCGTATCAGCCAGCACGCCGGCGAGCAGTGCGAGCTTCGGGTCGTCGTCGGCACGCAGCTCGGACAGCGTGCCGGCAACGGTGCGCAGCAGCCCCAGGTCAGCGGCGACATGATCCCGGTAGACCGGCTCGAACTCCTCGACGGGCCGCGTCTCCTCGTCCAGCCCCACCTCGTCGAGCCAGCTCGACAGCGCCGTATCGGCGCTCTCGGCCGCCGCCATCTCCCGCAGGGCGCCCAGGGATGGGACGTGGCCGGACTCCCAGGCCTCCAGGAACGCCTCGTGTACCGCGATCATTCGTCGCACGGTGGCCAGGCACGCCGACCAGCAGGACTCGAACCGTTTCAGTACGGCGGACTGCAGCAGCCCCGCCAGCGCCCGTTCCCGGGTGTCGTCGGCCACCCCGGCCTCGTACGCCGTCGGGCGGTAGCGCGCCATCGTCAGCGCGCCGATTCCCCCGGCGACGGTGCTGAGCAGACCGGGATGGGCGGCGTCGACGTCGTACCGGCGGGTCTGCATGACCGGTGCCGGGAAGCGCAGCGGCGTGCCGTCCGGGAAGGTGGCGTCGGGGTAGTTCTCGACGATGAACGCGCGGTCCCGGCGGACGCTGACGGCGTCGGCGAGCGGGAAGAGGCGGTCGGGGTCCAGCTGCTCAGCGTCTCGCTCGTTGGCGCCGGCGGCGAGGAACTCCCCGCGAATGGAGTCGATGCCCACGCCGGTCAGCGCCCGATCGTGACGGGCGAAGAGCATGACCAGGTTGAACAGGTCCCAGAGCCCGTTGTTGATGGGCGTTGCCGTCAGCAGGACGGCGTCCTTCCGCTCACCGCCGAGCAGCCTGGTCATCGCCCGGTACCAGGTGTTGTCGGCGTTGCGCAGGGCGTGCGCCTCGTCGACCACGACCAGGCGGTAGGAGTCCTTCGCCACCCGCAGCCGCCGGCCGGCGCCGCGGCCAGGGTCGGCCAGCTGCTCGTCGCTGGCGAGCTCCTGGTAGGAGACCACCTGCGCCGGCAGCCGGGTCTGCGCGATCCGGCGCTCCCACATCTCGCGCAGCTGAGCCGGCGCGACGACCAGGGCATGCCGGCCCTGCCGGAGGGCGTACTCCTCGATGAGCGCGAGCCCGACCTCGGTCTTCCCGGTGCCGACGCCGTCCGCGTAGACCACGCCGTGGTGGCGCTCGAGGATCGCCCGAGCCCGCGCGTACCCGTCACGCTGCACCTGGCCCAAGGCGACCCGGGAGTCCGGCGCCGTCGGCGGGGTCGGCGTCTCGAACAGCTCCTCGCCGTAGAGCTCCAGCAGGGCACGGAGGTAGACGTCCTCCGGCGTGACCAGCGGCGGGGCCGGGAAGAGCAGGCCGCGCAGGTCGTCCTTGTACGGCGCCGCATCGTCCCAGAGCCGGTCGAACCAGGCCAGCGCCTGCCTTGCCACATCAGGCTGGTAGTCCACGAGACCCAGCTCGAGGTTGTGCTGCAACCCGGCTCGGGTCAGGTTGGCCGAGCTGACCAACGCCGCCCGCCCATCGACGACGTCGCCAAGCAGGTAGGCCTTGCCGTGCAGGAACGTCCGCGTGTAGCGGCGCACCTGCACGTCGTCTCGGGCCAGGAATTCGTCGACCCTGGCCAGCACTGATGCGGCCCGGCTCGGCGGGAAGCGAGAGAAGTCGCGCTCGTCCCTAAGGGCGGCCAGCTGCTCGGAGAACCGGTGCGCGGGCAGCTCGGCGTCGAGGCCGGGGTTCGGCGCCGCGCCCAGCAGGATCCGGGTCGAACGACCAGGCCGGGCTGTGGTGGCGAGGAGCTGCAGGCCGCCGAGGTTGACGTAGCCGGTGGCGACGGAGAGCGGGTGCCTTTCCGCGGTGTCGTCGAGGAGGTAGCGAAGAGCCTCGGCGTGCGCGACGGCGTGGTTGTCGACGAGGAACGGTCGCGACGTCAGCCGCACAGCGCCGCCATCTCGCGCCGCAGCGCCGCCCGGTGCTCCTCTCCCACGGCGTCCAGCGTGAAGTCCTGCAGGACGATCTCGATGTCGTCCGAGGTAAGCCCGTAGGCGACGGCGACCAGGGCGTCGACCCGGGCTCGCATCGCGATCCGTTCCTCCGCCGTGAGGGGACCGACCGTCACGCCACATGCCTCGGCCACCTCGGCGAAGCGCTGGTCAGGGCACGACAGCCGAGCGCCAAGCTGGACGAGTTCTTCGTACGCCCTGTCGGCGAACGTCGGTACGGTCAGCAGCTCGAGGATGAAGTAGCTGACATGTGACTCCACGAACCGCCGGGCCTGCCAGTCGAACGGTAGAGAGTTCATGACAGCACAACAGGCGGCTCTCGCAGGGTGGCGTCCGTCAAGGAAGACCAGATAGAGGGCGCTATTCAGTAAGAACGTTTGCGCCGGAATCAAGCTGGCTATGACTGTTCGGCTGTTCGTTCTGTTTGTGGCGTCGCGAAAGGCAAGTCGAATGTTCCCCACTTCTGCTCCGACCGCAGTGCGACGATCTTCGGTAGTGGATTCTGCCGCCAACAATGATTCGGCGCCTGGTCGTCGCTTACGTGCCTTCGCCAATGCGTCGGGAGTTGGTGGGCACCAAGCCGCCTCGGCGCCGTGAGGGTCATGCTGATCGAAAGACTCTCCTTTCCATAGCGCCCAGCCGGAAGTCGCACCCCGCCATAACCTCTGGTCGTCCGTTTCATGCAGCTCACGAGTAGGGAAGCATCGCCAACGGCCGCCACCCTTCGGAAACTGGTCGTGCACGCGAAACTTCCTGAGTAAAGGGGCCGCCTCCGTAGACGGAAGCAGCGGTACGACATAGCTGGCACCCAACGCAGCCCTGGGAATCAGTGTACCCTCGCTTATTCTCTGCCGAGCAAAGGCCGTCGCAGAAGACGCCACGCCGGCCACCTCGATCACATCAGACTCCTGCAAGTGCGAGGCAAGAGCGACGAGCAATGCTACCGTGTACTGTCCATGCGTTTGGAACATCCAGAGCCGATTGTTGAGGAGAAAGTCCAATCTCTCTACGCGGTTGCTCTCGAAGAGCCACTCTCGAAACCCGCGAGAACCCGCCGTGAGAAAGGCGCTACGCGGTAGCACTACGCCTAGGCGGCCCCCACTTGCGAGGACCGATCGGTAGCGTTGGCAGAAGAATTTGTACAGGTCCGGATCTCCGACAGTTCGCGGGTAGCCTCCGGCGGGACCCAAGAACCCCTTGAGGAGGGCGACGCGGCGCTGCTCCAGTATGAGCTCAGCGGCCAGCTCCGGGCGGTCTACCCTGACGCGAGCCAGCGCGACGCCGCGAACGGCTGCGGACAACCCGCGCAGGCGGGGTGCATAGCGAGCATAGAAGGCCAGCTCCTCGACGGTCACCTCTTCCCACGGCGGGTTGCCGATGACGACGTCGAACCCGGGCCGGTCGCCCGCGAAGACTTCCGGGAAAGCCAGCGGCCAGTGCAGGACGAGCAGCTGGTCACTCACCTCGCCGGCAGCGACGGGTAGCTGGACGGCGCCCGAGATGACCTCAAGCGGCGCCGTCTCGACCAGCTGCCGAGCCTTCGGCACGCCGAGCGGTCCGGCGGTCCAGGCGTCGTAGAGCCGACGTACCCCCTCTGTTGCCTTGTGCAAGTCCGCGTCCGCGGCGCGACTGGCGATGACCTCGTCCGGCGTCCGGTCGGTCAGTTCGGCCAGCTGCGCGGCAGCGTTGGCTCCCGCCGCGATCGCCTCCTCCACGGCGTTGGCGTAGATCGGGCGCATGCCGTGGTGGCTCGCCGAGTTGAGCACCGCCGGGTCGGCGACGCCGATCAGCGCGTCGCCGACCTGGACGTTGTGTCCCAGGTAGGCCAGGGAAAGTCCGGGCACGAACGAGGCCAGCCACAGCGAGAGGCGAGCCACCTCCGCGCCCATCGGCGACAGGTCGACGCCGTACACGCACCGCTTCAGGACCAGGCGATGGAGCAGGTCGGCATGGTCGATCCGGGCGCCCTGACCGCCGCCACCGGCTGCGGCGCGCAACATCTCCAGCTCGTCGCGCACGGCCGGGAGCGGGGTCTCGGCGAGGAAACGGTCGATGCGCTCGGCCATCCGGTGCAGCGCCACCGTCAGGAAGTGGGCGCTGCCGCACGCGGGATCGAGCACGCGAAAGCGGAACAGGCTCGCCGCCGCCGATGCCGGGTTGGTTTCCGCAGTGGCGCGGACCCGGTCGAGGTGCTCCTCCAGGGACGGCAGGACCGCGCGCTGGACGAGGTGCTCGACGAGCGCGCTGGGCGTGTAGTAGACGCCCGACGCCTTGCGTCCGCCGGTGTGCGTCTGCCAGAACAACTGCCCGGTCCCGACGACGACGTCGGCGCCCTTCTTCGCGGGCTCGTAGATGAGCTCCTTGCGGGCTCCACTGCCCCGGGCGTAGAGCCCAAGGTCGACGTCCGCCAGGGTGAGCTGCAGCGAGAGCAGCCCCTCGTAGAGGTTGCCGAGGTGGCCGATCTCGAGGCTCGAGTAGTCGACGCCGCTACCGGTTGCCGGGTCGCGGCCGAGCGCGGCCAACGCCCCGCCAAAGGCGTCGTTCGGGACGCTGGCCCGCTCCAGCAGCGCTGCGCCCGGCAGGGCCAATGGTGCGAACAGGTCGCCGTTGTAGGCCGGCACTCCGGCCGCGGTGTCGCCGGTGCGGAGAGCGCGGACCAGTACGCCGAACCGGTCCCAGAGGCTGGTCGCTCGCGGGTCGAGCCCGCCGAGGGAGTCCGCGGCCTCCTCCGCCAGCGTCGTCAGCGCATTGGCCCGGTAGGCCTGATGGTCGATCGGCAGGTACCCAGAGCTCTCGGCGTACAGGACGAATAGGGCGCGGAACACCCAGGTGAGGCACGCGTCCTGGACCTCCCGACGTACGCCGGGGTCGCTGAGGTCGCCACCTTGGGCGGACACCCACGCACCGATGCCGCCGGCCAGCTGCGGCAGGACTCGGGCGCGGATCTCCTCGTCCAGTCGCGCCTGCAGCTCGGCACCGAACCGACGGGCCTGCTCGACGAGCCGTCCGAACAGGCCGCCCGGCGAGAGGGACGCCGGCGCCAGCAGCGCCAGCAGCGGCCGGTCCTCGGGCCGCAAGTCCGCGGCGTCGAGCTCCAGGAAGCTGGTGGTCGCGGCAGCCGCTCCGGGCTCGGCGTTGACGCCGCTGCGGAAGAGCCGAAGCCGGCTGCCGCTGGCCAGTACGCCGTACGCCACTCCCTCCGTCCGGCAGTCGACGGCCAGGGCGCCCTCGGGCGGTCGGCCATCGCTGTCCAGGCGCGCGAAGGCCGCCGTATCGGCCAGTGGGTGCACGACGAGGGTGGGCGCTCCCTCGGCTCGAGCCAGCCAGCCGCGCTGGCGCCGACGCTCGAGTGCATAGCCGAGTCCGGTCAGCAGCCCGCGCCAGTCCGGCGATGGCGGCAGAGCCCCGACGGCCTCCTCGAGCGGCCGCCAGTCCGGCGTGGTGCGGAGGCGTACCTGCAGCAGGTGCCGGGTGAGCAGATCCTTGACGACGAGACCCGGCACGCCGGCTTCGTCGAGCCGCTGAAGCTCCTCGCTGACCTCGCGGGCCGCGGTCAGGCGGGAGGCGGAGGAGATGCGCTGCAGCAGGGTGGCCAGCCGGTCGACCGGTATCTCCCGGACCGCCGACCGGTCGTCCGTCGGTCCGAGCGCCCGAACCAGCCCGCCGGCCTTTGGCGAGTCGTGCACGACCAACACGGGCGTCGCCCGCCCTTGGCTGCGTTCCCGCCAGGCCTTGCGAAGCCCCTGGTCGCTCCCGTCGCGAGTGAGCGCGACCTCGACCGGACCGCCGGTGACGACGGAGACCACCGCACCGTTGGTCGCGGGCGGGCGGCCACCCAGCGTCTCCAGCAGGTCGGCAGCGTTCACCGCCCGCACCACCACCGGCTCATGGCGCCACCGTATCGACGCGCACGGACGGAGCTGGCGTTGAGACGACGCAGGCACGGAACCACGGTGCCGTTGCGGCAGCCCACCGCGACCCAACGGGCCAGGATCTGTTGATCCTTCTCAGTTCTCCCCAACCCACGAGCGCGGCTCTTCCAGGGTCCATAGAGCGGCGACTGCCCACGGACGACGTCTCCGAGACAACGTTTCCATGCGTTCGTCATTTGTCCTTACATGCCCGGGAGCTGCGGGTTGAACGGGTTGGGTTCCTGCACGGTCATTCCAAGGATTGCTTCCCAGCGCTTGAAGTCGCTGATATTGTATGTGTTCAGCTCCTGTGCCTTCTCGTACACGGCAGTGGCAAGGTGGATTGCGTCACCGGGCCTCAGGCGCCATCCTTGCTCCACTCCACTTCGCATGAGGTCTCGGGCCGTTTCCCCTATCCCAATGTGGTAATCAGCCAGACGAACAGGGGAGGAGATCGGCTTCCACAACTTGTCGATTCGCTCCAAGGTAACGGAGTCAAGAGCTCGGTCGCTTCGCTCCTGAGCCGCAAAGGCGACCTCCCGTGATGGTGAAGGTCGAGGTGATAATCCGTCGGTCCTCAGCCTGCGCCTCATCGAGGCATGCTCGTATGTACGGAAGTCGGTCTTGTTCTTCGTTGATTAGTGCAAGGAATACGCACGAGTCCCAATAACAAAGCGTCGCGCTATTGGGCATCTCGTAGCCGTCTAATCGTCGTCTCAGCGCGCTCGTCCGTCTTGCGCAGGCTACTGAACGCGCCGATTGCGTCTCGCCACTCTCCGGGCGCTCCCTCGGGTCGCAGTTGCACGTCGCGTATTCGCCGGATGGTGGTGGGCCGTCCCGTAGCGGGGTCTCTGCGGACCCAACCGGCGACAAGCGCGACGCTGCCCCATGCGTTCCGCATGATGCCTTCCTGGCCCTCTTGGAGGTAACAGGCCACTGCTCTGTCGTGAAGCAAGTCGTAGAGCGTGAACCGGAGACTGCCGCGGTTAGTCAGTGTCTGAATCCGGCCGAGCACAGCTCCATAAGCTCCGGTGACCCCCTCTTTGATCACGACGGGTGAAGGCTTCGGCGCACTGGAGATGACGACTTCATCGTCAGCGGTTTCGAATCTAACAGAGGGAACGCGGCCGTTCAGGATGGCAGTGATCCTTTTTGCGGCAGCGCTGACCTCCGGCGCCCTGATTACCTCGCCTCGATAGAGCGCTCGGCCAACCTCCATGTAGGCACTCACCACGTCACTCACGACCTCAGGAGTCGTCGCCGAGCCGAGGAAGGTTCCGGTAGCACTTCCAACGTCCAGGTCGTCGACAGCCCAGGTAACCTTCGCACCGTGCGCATGGCTGCCCGCCAGGGCACCAAGCAGGGCACGCAGCCCCGCCAGGGCTGCCGTCAGATCGTCCAGCGTGGGGTCGCCGTCCAGATACAGCGTGACCGAGTCGCTAGCCACGTGCTCACCTCCTACGACTGGACCGCGCCTCAGAGTGTGACAGGGCCAGCCCACAGTTTCGGGTCAGGCGGCTTCAGACTGGAACTTCGAAGCGCGGCCGACACCGCGCGCGCCAGCCGGTCGCGCTCCGGCTCGGGCAACCACGCCGACTCGTCCGTGGACAGGTACTCGAAGATCTGCGGGCCCCGTCGGTCGTCCGGCAGGTCAGGCACCCTCGGCACCACGTGGACGTGCAGGTGCTCGAACCCCTCGGCCTCGGCGAACAGAGCTGCGTAGGTCTTTTCGCAGCCGGTCACCTCGGCGAGGGCCACGGTGAGCCGCTGCAGCAGCGGCCCGAGCGCCACGGCCTCCTCCGACGTGAGTTCCGCCAGGCTGGTGATGTGCCGCCTGGGCAGCACCACCAGCCAGCCGGGCAGCCTGCTGCTCAGCGCGTGCGCGACCCGCCAGCGGCTGTCGTCGTACACCTGCTCCCGCGGTGGCAGGTCGGAGCCGGCGACGTTCATCCGACAGGGGTAGCAGCCGGTCACGCGTTCGCCGCCGCCAGCTGGCCGCAGGCGCCGTCGATGTCGCGTCCGCGGGTGTCGCGCACCGTCGTCTCGACCCCGTACGAGCGCAGGACGCGGACGAACTCACGCTCGTCGGCCGGCCGGGACGCCGTCCAGGCGCTGCCCGGCGTCGGGTTGAGCGGGATCAGGTTCACGTGCACGAGGTGCCCGCCCAGCAGCCGGCCGAGCAGGTCCGCCCGGTCGGCGGAGTCGTTGACGTCGCGGATCAGCGCGTACTCGATGCTCACCCGTCGGCCACTGCGAGCGGCGTACGCCCAGGCGGTGTCGAGCACCTCGGCGACCGGCCAGCGCCGGTTGACCGGGACGAGGGTGTCCCGCAGCTCGTCGTCGGGCGCGTGCAGGCTGACCGCGAGGGTGATCTGCAGGTTCTCCTCGGTCAGCCGGCGCATCGCCGGCACCAGGCCGACCGTGGACAGCGTGACCGATCGCTGCGACAACCCGAGACCCGCCGGCGACGGGTCGGTGATCCGGCGTACGGCGGCCAGCACCGCGGCGTAGTTTGCCAGCGGCTCCCCCATGCCCATGAACACGACGTTGCCGACCCGACCCGGCCCACCGGGGATCTCGCCCCGTGTCATCGCCCGAGCGCCGGCGACCACCTGCTCGACGATCTCCGCGGCGGACAGATTGCGGGTCAGCCCGGCCTGACCGGTGGCGCAGAAGGGGCAGCCCATACCGCAGCCGGCCTGGCTCGAGACGCACACGGTGGTGCGGTCCGGGTAGCGCATGAGGACCGACTCGACCAGCGTGCCGTCGAAGCCGCGCCACAGCGACTTGCGGGTGGCGCCGGCGTCGGCGGAGAGGTGCCGGACCGGGGTGAGCAACGCCGGCAGCAGGTCGGCGGCCAGCCGGTCCCGCGCGGCGGCCGGCACGTCGGTCATGGTGGCGGGGTCGTCGGCCAGTCGGCCGAAGTAGTGCCGGGAGAGCTGGTCGGCCCGGTACGCCGGCTCGCCAAGCCCGACGACCGCCGTACGCCGCTCTTCGACGGTCAGGTCGGCCAGATGGCGTGGCGGCCTGGCGCGGCGGGGCCCGAGAGACACGGCAGGGATGGAGGACATCGGTCCAAGTCTCTCACCGCACGCCGCCCGCCCGACGCTCGCCGATCAAGGAGCTGCAAGGAACGCCGAGAGCAGCAGCCAGACAACCGGTGCCGTCGGTAGCAGCGAGTCCAGCCGGTCCATCAGCCCGCCGTGACCGGGGAGCAGGGTGCCCATGTCCTTGATCCCGGTCCGGCGCTTGATCAGTGACTCGGCCAGGTCGCCGAGGGTGGCCGAGGCGGCCACCGCGAGCCCGATCACGACGCCCTGCCAGGCCGAGCCGGGCAGCAGCAGGGTCATCCCGACCACCCCGGCCACCACGCTGGCCGCCGCCGATCCGGCGAGTCCTTCCCAGGTCTTCCCGGGGCTGATGCCGGGAGCCATCCGATGGCGGCCGAGCAGTACGCCGACCGCGAAGCCACCAACGTCGCTGGCCACCGTCACGAGCACGAACGTCAGCACCCTGCGGTCGCCGTCAGGCGGTGCCGCCAACAGCAGCGCGAAGCCGGCGAGAAACGGCACGTACGCCGCGGCCAGCGCGGCCGCCAACGTGTCCCGGAGAACCCGGTCGCGCGGTCCGACCCAGCGCCAGACCGTCGTGGCAGCGACGGTCGCGAGAAGGGCCAGGACCAGAGCACCGGCCCCGCGGAAGTAGGCGACCGCCACCATTGCGACGGATCCGGCGACCAGGGGCATCAACGGCGGCCGCAGTCCGAGGACACGGAGCGCACACACCAGCTCCCAGATCCCCACCGAGACGGCGAGCGCTGTGACGACCACGAACGCCGGCTTGTAGGCCACCAGCGGTACGGCGACCAGCGCCGCCAACGCCACCCCGACAGCGATGGCAACCGGGAGGTCCCGGCCGGCCCTGCCCCGGCCCTTTCCCGGCGCACCGCTCGGGGGCGCGGGAGCCTGCTCGATCGGCACGGGAGCCGAAACTAGCCGCGTCGCCGTCGCTTCGGTCGCCTCAGACCTCGAGCAGTTCGGCTTCCTTGTGCCGAAGTGCCTCCTCGACCTGCGCGACGTAGCCGTGGGTCGTCTCCTCGAGCTCCTTCTCCGCCCGGCGTACGTCGTCCTCGCCGACTTCGCCGTCCTTGGACAACCGCTCGAGCGCCTCCTTGGCGTGCCGGCGGATATTGCGGATCGAGATGCGCCCCTCCTCGGCCTTGTGCCGGGCCACCTTGATCATGTCCCGGCGGCGCTCCTCGGTGAGCTGGGGAAAGACCACCCGGATGATCGACCCGTCGTTCGTCGGGTTGACACCCAGGTCGCTGTCCCGGATCACCCGCTCGATCGCGGCCAACGAGCTCTTGTCGTACGGCGACACGATCGCCATCCGCGGCTCCGGCACGGTCAGCGACGCCAGCTGGTTGATCGGCGTCGTGGCCCCGTAGTAGTCGATCACGAGCTTGGCGAACATCTGCGGCGTGGCCCGGCCGGTGCGGACCGCGGCCAGGTCTTCCTTGGTCACGCCGACGGCCTTGTCCATCTTCTCCTCGGCCTCGAGGAGGGTGTCGTCGATCACGGGGACTCCTGGGAGACGGTTACGCGGAGGCAGGGACGACGAGCGTCCCGATCTTCTCACCGCGGGTCGCGCGGACGATGTTGCCATCGGTCATCAGATCGAACACCAGGATCGGCATGCCGTTGTCCCTGCACAGGCTGATCGCGGTCGCATCTATCACCTTGAGACGACGGCTCAGGACCTCGTTGTAGGTGAGTGAGTCGAAGCGCACCGCTGCCGGGTTGGTGCGCGGATCGGAGTCGTAGATCCCGTCGACGCGGGTGCCCTTGAGCACAGCCTGCGCGTCGATCTCGAGTGCTCGCTGGGCGGCACAGGTGTCGGTCGAGAAGAACGGCACACCGAGACCGGCCCCGAAGATCACAACGCGGCCCTTCTCCAGGTGCCGGATCGCCCGCCGGGGAATGTAGGGCTCGGCCACCTGCCCCATGGCGATGGCGCTCTGGACCCTGGTCGGAAGTCCCGCACGCTCGAGGAAGTCCTGCAGCGCCAGACAGTTGATCACCGTGCTCAACATGCCCATGTAGTCGGCCCGGCTGCGATCCATGCCTTGCTCGGACAGCTCGGCGCCACGGAACATGTTGCCGCCGCCGATCACCACCGCGACCTCGACCCCGCCGGCACAGGCGTCAACGATCTGGCGGGCCACCGAACCGACGAAGCCGGGGTCGATGCCCAGCCGGTCCGAGCCGGCAAAGGCTTCCCCGGACAGCTTCAGCAGGACCCGGTTCCACACCAGCGACTCGACCTGCACGCCGGCGCTCAGCCCTGGCCGACCCGGTAGCGGGCGAACCGGCGTACCGCGACCTTCTCGCCGATAGCGGCGCCGGTCTCGTCCAGCAGCACCTGGATCGTCTTCTTGTTGTCCTTGACGAAGGGCTGCTCGAGCAGGCATACCGCCTTGAAGTAGCCGGAGATGCGGCCCTCGACGATCTTGTCCAGGGCAGCTTCGGGCTTGCCCTCCTCACGGGCCGCGGCGGTGTAGATCTTCCGCTCGGACTCGACGACCTCGTTCGGTACGTCGTCCTTGCTGATGTAGAGGGGATCGGCCGAGGCCACGTGCAGCGCCAGCTCCTTGGCCAGGGTCTGGAACTGGTCGGTCTTGGCCACGAAGTCGGTCTCGCAGTTCAACTCGAGCAGTACGCCGACCGTGGGCGGCAGGTCCGGATTGGAGCGGTGCAGGTAGGAATGCACCATCCCGCTGTCGGCGCTGCGACCGCTGCGCTTGGCTACGCCGGCGAGGCCCTTCTCGCGGAGATAGGCCATCGCCTTGTCCATGTCGCCGCCGTTCTCGGTCAGCGCCTTCTTGACGTCCATCATGCCGGCACCGGTGAGCTCGCGGAGCTTTCTGATGTCCGTGCCGGTGAACTTGATGTCCGCGGCGGTGGAGTCGGCCATCGGAGCGTGTCTCTTTCCTCGTGGTCGGTCGGTGGTGAGTGTCAGGTGGTCGCGGCGGCGTCGGCCATCGGTTCGGCGTCCGTCGCCGCCTCGTCGGCGGTCGGCTCGGGCGGAGCCGGCTCGGTCGCGGTCAGTTCATCAGCGGCCGCCACGTCGGCGGGCGGGGCCGGCTCATCAGCGGCCGCCACGTCGGCGGGCGGGCCCGGCTCGGCGGCCGATGGATCGGCGGCTGCCGTCATTGCCGGTGCGGCTGAGGTCTCGGTGGGGGCCAACAGCTCCCGTTCCCAGTCGGCCAGTGGCTCGTCGCCACCGAGCTGGCCGGGCTCCGGCTTCTCGTCCTCGCGACCAGCACCGGCGCGCGCGATGAGGCCTTCGGCCACCGCGTCGGCAATGACCCGGGTGAGCAGCGCGACGCTACGGATCGCGTCGTCATTGCCGGGGATCTTGTAGTCCACCTCGTCCGGGTCGCAGTTCGTGTCGAGGATGGCAACGACCGGGATGCCGAGCTTGCGGGCCTCCCCGACGGCGATGTGCTCCTTCTTCGTGTCGACGATCCAGATGGCACTGGGCACCCTGGCCATGTCGCGGATGCCGCCGAGTGTGCGCTGCAGCTTCTCGCGCTCACGGGAGAGAACCAGCGACTCCTTCTTGGTCCGGACGGTGTCACCGCCGGTCTGTTCGATCGTCTCCAGCTCACGGAGGCGCTGGAGCCGCTTGTGCACGGTCTGGAAGTTCGTGAGCATCCCGCCGAGCCAGCGCTGGTTGACGTAGGGCATGCCCACCCGGGTGGCCTGCTCGGCAATAGCCTCCTGGCCCTGCCTCTTGGTGGCCACGAAGAGGATGCTGCCGCCGTGGGCGACGGTCTCCTTGACGAACTCGTACGCGCGGTCGATGTAGGACAGCGACTGCTGCAGGTCGATGATGTAGATGCCGTTGCGCTCGGTGAAGATGAATCGCTTCATCTTCGGGTTCCACCGCCGGGTCTGGTGCCCGAAGTGGACGCCGCTCTCGAGCAGCTCCCGCATGGTGACGACGGCCATGCCGTGCCCTTCTTCCCACCCACCCCCGGCACGGGCCGGTGGGGCGCTCGGTTGTCGCGGTTGGCCGGGTGGCCACCGCCCTGGCGCCCCCACCGGCGTACCGCACCCGGAGTGGAACCCGGGACCGAGGGACCGGCCCGCTCAGAACGAACGGACGGAGGGCGCGCGAAGTCGGCCCGGAGTCCCGGACCGCTGTTGGGCAGTGTACGCCGTCCGACGGGACGGCGGACAGCAGGTTGATCACGGCTCCCGAACGCTGACCCACGCCACCGCGTGGTCTGCTCCCTTGCGCACGATGACGTCGGCTCTCTCGCGGGTCGGGAGAATGTTCTCCCGCAGGTTGACCGCGTTGACGGTGTCCCAGATCTCACCGGCGGTGCCGGCCGCATCGGCGTCGGACAGTCCCGCGAAACGGCCGAAGTAGGACCGCGGATCGGTGAAGGCGGTGCGGCGGAGCTCGAGAAAGCGCTCGACGTACCACCGTCGGAGGTCGGCCTCGGCAGCGTCGACGTAGATCGTGAAGTCCAGCAGATCCGACACGAACAGACCGCCGTCGCGTCGGCGCACCGGCGGCTGCAGCAGGTTCAGCCCCTCGACGATCACGAGGTCCGGTCCGTGCAGCACCTGGCGCTCGTTCTGCAATACGTCGTAGCTGATGTGGTCGTACACGGGCGCGTCGACATCTCCGGAGCCGGCGCGCGCCGCAAGCAGGAACCGGAGCAGCGCCTTTCTGTCGTAGCTCTCCGGGAATCCCTTGCGCGCCAGCAGCCGCCGTTCCTCGAGCACCCGGTTGGGCAGCAGGAACCCGTCGGTCGCGACGATCTCGACTACGCCCACCTGTACGGCGAGCAATGCCTGCAGGATCCGGGCAGTCGTGCTCTTGCCGGCGGCCACGCTGCCCGCCAGACCCAGGAGGAACGGCGCCCGACGGGCCGGGCGGCGAAGAAAGTTCGCGGTCGCGGCACTGCGCTCGCCACCGGCGACGACTCCTAGCCCGACCAACTGACTGAGCGGTCGGTAGACCTCCGCCACCTCGGCGAGCCCCACCGGCTCATTGCGGCCTCGCAACCGGTCGAGCTCGGAGGCGTCGACCGGCAGCGGCTCGGGGCGGCCGAGTTGGGCCCACTCGGTGCGCGCCAGGACCGCCCGCGGCGCATCGCTCACCCGCCGCCTCCCCTCGCTGGGTTTCTGTGGACATCCTGACGGCGTCCCCAGATCTCGTTCCGGCCCTGTTGCCGGGCGCCCGAAGCAAGAAGCCTCAGAGCGACCGCCGAAAGGAGACGCCATGCCGTCGTGCCGAGGGGCCGGGTGGAGACTGACCGCGGTGCTGCTGCTCAGCCTGTCCGTCGGCTGGCCGACCCCCGCGCTGGCCGCCTCTCCGGCCGGCTGGCGCTGGCCGGTGGCCGGTGTGCCCACGGTGCTGCGGCCGTTTCAACCCCCTCCCACCCCGTACGCCGCCGGGCACCGCGGCGTCGACCTCGGCGCGTTGCCCGGCGCCGCCATCCTGGCAGCCGGCGACGGGGTCATCGGATACGCCGGGCGGCTCGCCGGCCGGGGCGTGGTCACCGTCATTCATGGCGCGTTGCGGACGACGTACGAGCCGGTTGTCGCCGTGGTACACGCCGGTCAGCCGGTCAGTGCGGGCGAACCGATCGGGCGACTGCAGCCGCCCACCGGCCACTGCGGTGCGGGTCGGGCCTGCCTGCACTGGGGACTGCTACGCGGCACCATCTATCTGAACCCGCTGGCGCTGCTGGGTCTGACCCACCCGATACTGCTGCCGATGTTCGGCGCACACGCCGCGATCGGCTCGCGCCCGCCCGGATTGGGCACCGGCTCCGAAGTGCACCTGCCGGCGGCACCGGCCGCACCCGCGGCCGCCGGCGACCAGCCGGGATCGCCCCGCTCGCCCCCATGGCTGCCGATCGGTGGCGCGGCGGCCCTGCTGTCCGCCGGACTACTGCTGACCACAGGGCGATGGGCCGACTTCCGGAGCCGGGGCGGCTAGGTGCGCTGGTCGTTGAGCTTGCCGCGCAGCTGCAGGACCGCCTTGGTGTGCATCTGGCAGATCCGGCTCTCCGTCACCCCGAGGACCTGGCCGATCTCGGCCAAGGTCAGTCCCTCGTAGTAGTACAGCGTGACCACGATCTTCTCTCGTTCCGGCAGGGTGTTGATCGACTTGGCCAGCAGGAACTTGGTCTCTTCGGACTCGAAGCTTTGCACCGGGTCCTCGGCCCTGGTGTCCTCGAGGGTGTCGACCAGGGCCATCTTGTCGCCTCGCTCGCCACCGGGCGAGAGCAGCTCATCGAGAGCCACCACGTTGACGAACGACACCTGGCCGAAGATGGCGTGCAGGTCATCGAGGCTGATGCCGAGCTGCGCCGCGACCTCGGGCTCGGTCGGCGTGCGGTGCAACTGCGCCTCGAGCGCGGCGTAGGCCCGCTCCACCTCCCTGGCCTTGAACCGCACCGAGCGCGGGATCCAGTCGATCGCCCGGAGCTCGTCGATGATCGCACCACGGATGCGGCTGATCGCGTAGGTCTCGAACTTGATCGCGCGGCTGATGTCGAATTTCTCGATGGCGTCGATCAGGCCGAAGATCCCGTAGGACACCAGGTCGGCCTGCTCGATGTTCGGCGGTAGCCCCACGCCGACCCGGCCGGCGACGTACTTGACCAGCGGCGAATAGTGCAGGATCAGCCGCTCGCGGATCGCCTTGTCGCCGGAGTCCTTGTAGGACCGCCAGAGCTGCTCGAGCGCCAGCTCGACATCGGTCTTCTCCGCAACGGCCGGTTCGGCGGTGACGCCGGCATCCCCGACGTCCGCCGCCGCCGGCTCGGGCGTCCTGGACTCGAGATTGGTCCGAACAAGCTGCGGCAGCGCCCGGCCGGCGCCGCCGTTGGACGGCGTCATCGGCTCCATCTTTCTCGCTTCACGCTCGGGGGTGCGCCGAATCATAAGTCGCCTTCAGTCGCTCGACGGAGACGTGCGTGTAGATCTGTGTCGTTGATAGCGTAGCGTGACCAAGCAACTCCTGTACGCTTCTAAGGTCGGCTCCACCCTCCAGCAAATGCGTGGCCGCGCTGTGGCGGAGGCCGTGCGGACCGATGTCCGGGGCCCCGGGGACCAATGCCATCCGGCGGTGCACCAAGCGGCGCACCGCCCTCGGGTCGAGTCGCCTCCCCCGCTGCCCCAGGAAGTACGCCGGGCCGCTGGCGGCCGTGGCCAGCGGCGGCCGGCCGGCCTGCTGCCAGCGTCGCACGGCACGGGCCGCCGGTATCCCGAACGGGATGCTGCGCTCCTTCGCACCCTTGCCGAGCACCCGGACCACCCGGCGTTCGAGGTCGAGGTCGCCGAGGTCCAGCGCGCAGAGCTCTCCGACCCGCATGCCGGTCGCGTAGAGCAGCTCGAGCACCGCCCGGTCCCGCCAGCCGAGCGGGTCCTCCTCGACCGCGGCCACGGCCAGCAGGCCGGCGGCTTCGTCCTGGCGCAGCACATCGGGCAGCCGCCGGTGCCCGCGCGGCGTACCAAGAAGGACGCCCGGGTCGGCGACGAGGTCACCGCGGCGAACCAGAAAGGCGGTGAAGGTGCGGGCGGCCGCGGCCCGCCGGGCCACCGTCGTCCGGGCCCGGCCTGTGCTGTGCTGCAACGCCAGCCAGCTCCGCAGTACCGGCAGGTCCAATCCGGTGAGTTCACCTACCTGGGACCTGCACGCGTGGGTGAGCAGGCTGGTGATGTCGCTCAGGTAGGCCCGCACGCTGTGCGGCGAGAGCCCCCGCTCGGCGCGCAGGTGGCGCTCGAACGCCGCCAGCCCGGCCTCGAGCTCGGGGGGGAGGTCGGAGTTGCCGGTTCGGGCTGCGGCGGGCACGACGACGAACGCTGCGGGTTCCGGGGCGCGGGGTCAAGCACCAGCGCCTTCCGGCGCGCCGCGCGATTGCGACCGGGCCTCGGCGGTCAACCGCCAGCCGGCCGCCGTCATCTCGACGAAACCCGCGTACCGCAGCGCACCAAGGCTGCGCAGGACCGTCCGCGAGTCGACTCCGGCAGCGACCGCGATCCGGGCCGGCCCTGCGGCGCGAAGGGCCGGCACGGCCTCCAGCACCCGGCGCGCCTCGGTGCCCAGTCCGTCCCGCGGCAGGACCGGTCCCGAAACCAGCGGCGCCATGTCCGCGCCGATGCGTCCGATCCGGTCGAGCACCTCCGCCGCCGAGGTCACCAGGGTGGTGTCCGGCTCCCGCAGCAGCGCATGGCATCCGGTCGACATGGTCGAGGTCACCGGTCCGGGCACCGCCATCACGGCTCGGTCCAGGTTGCGAGCGTGCCGGGCGGTGCTCAGGGAACCGCTGCGGGCGGCGGCCTCCACCACCACGGTGCCAGCGGTCAGGGCCGCGATGACGCGGTTGCGGACGAGGAACCGGTGCCGCATCGGCGCGCAGCCCGGGGGCCACTCGCTGACCAGCAGCCCCTCCGCCGCCACCCGGCCGAAGAGTGATTCGTGTCCGCGCGGATACGGAACGTCGACACCGCAGGCCAGGATCACGACGGTACTGCCACCCACGGCCAGCGCCCCGCGGTGAGCTGCGGCGTCGATCCCGTAGGCGCCACCGGACACCACCGTGCAGTCCCGCTCCGCCAGCGCGGCACCAAGCTCGCCGGCCACATGGGCCCCGTAACCCGTGGCGGCGCGGGAGCCGACCACGGCGGCGGAGCGCGCGACGCTGAGCCCGAGGTCGCCTGGACCGCGGACCCAGAGCGCCAGCGGAGCCCCGAGATCGGTGCTGTCGAGGTCCGCCAGCGAGTCCGGCCACTCAGCGTCGCCGGGGCACAGCAGCCGGCCGTCCTGTCGGTGGAGGGCGGCCAGGTCACGCTCGGGATCGGTGCCACCCACCCTGGCCAGCAGGTCGGCCGGCGCCGGGTCGCCGGCCGGCCAGACCCGCGACTTCAGCGCCGACCACACCGCCGTGGCGCCGTACTGGTCGACCCGCTGCAGCATGTCGACCCGGCCCGGTTCGGACACCCGGCTGAGGGCGGCGCGCGCCAGCCGATCAGGAGCCGAGACGGCGCCCTCGCCGCTCACGCTGCAGCCTCTGTCCGCAGCACCAGGGCCTCCTGGACGTGCTCGGAATCGGGCCGGTCCGCCCCGTCGAGGTCGGCCACGGTCCACGCCACCCGCAGCACGCGGTCGAGGCCGCGGGCGCTGAGTTGGCCGTGCAACAGCTCCCGCTCCAGCACGGCGCGTCCTTCACGGGTAGGTGAGAACCGACCGCGCAGCTCGCGGCCCGGAACCTCGCTGCAGATCCGCCACGGCGTACCGGCGAGGCGGGCAGTGGCCCGCTCCCGCGCCGAGGCAACCCGGGCGGCTACGGTGGCGCTGGACTCCACCAGCCGGCGGTCGGCGAGCAGCTCGTGCCGCCCGACCGGCAGCAATCGGACCCGAAGGTCGACCCGGTCGAGCAGCGGGCCGGACAACCGGCCGAGATAGCGACGCCGGGCGTTCGCCGTACAGGTGCACTCCGTTGCCGATCCGGTTGCGTTGGCGCACGGGCACGGGTTGGCCGCCATCACCAGGGTGAAGCGGGCGGGATACCGGGCGGTCCCGCCGGCTCGGGAGATCACCACCTCGCCGCACTCGAGCGGCTGTCGCAGGGCGTCGAGTGCGCCCGGCGCGAACTCAGGGGCCTCGTCGAGGAACAACACCCCACGGTGGGCGAGAGAGGCGGCACCAGGCCGGGCCAACCCGCTGCCGCCACCCACCAGGGCCGCCACCGTCGCGGTGTGGTGCGGGCCGCAGTACGGCGGCACCGACATCAGCGGACAGTCCGCCGGCAGCGTGCCGGCAACCGAGTGCACGGCGGTGACCTCGAGCGCCGCGTCCCGATCCAGTGGGGGGAGTACACCGGGGAGCCGCTCGGCCAGCATGGTCTTGCCGGCGCCCGGCGGCCCGTAGAGGAACAGGTGATGTCCGCCGGCCGCAGCCACCTCGACGGCGCGCCGCCCCTCGGGCTGGCCCAGCACGTCGGCCAGGTCGAGCTCACGGCAGCCGCCGCGGGCACCGGGGTCGATTACCGGCGGGACCGACGGCGCCGTGGGGCCCTCGCCAACCAGCGGCTCACCCCGCAGCAGAGCGACCAACCCCGCCAAGGTCCCCACGCCGTCCACCGCGACGGCGGGCACCAGCGCCGCCTCTGCCGCGTTCGCCGTGGCCACCACCACCCGATCCACCCCCGCGGCGGTCGCTGCGAGTACGGCCGGGAGCACGCCGCGCACCGGCCGAACCCGACCGTCGAGTCCCAGCTCGCCGAGCAGCACCCGACCGGTCAGGGCATCGGCCGGTACGGCGCCGGCGGCCGCCAGCACCGCGGCCGCAATCGCCAGGTCGAAGCCGCTGCCGCGCTTGGGGAGCGAGGCGGGCGAGAGCCCGACGGTGATCCGGCGCGCCGGCCAGCTCTGCCCGCTGTTGACGACCGCCGCGCGGATGCGGTCGCGCGCCTCCTGCAGCGAGGCGTCCGGCAGGCCGATCAACGTCAGCCCGGGCAGCCCCTGGGCGAGGTCCACCTCCACCTCCACCAGGTGTCCCTGCACACCCACGAGGGACACCGACCACGCCCGGGCCAGGCTCATCAGAACGCCGCTGGCAGGTGCTCGACCGCGGCGGCGCCGCGCGGCTGGCAGATCACACTGACGACGTCGAAGCGCAGCTCGGTGAACGCGAGGCGGTGCTCGGCCAGGTAGCGCAGGGCGAGCCGCCGGATCCGGGCCGCCTTGGCGGGCGTCACCGCCTCGGCAGGTACGCCGTACGCCACGCCGCTACGGGTCTTGACCTCGCAGAACACCAGGACCTCGCCGTGCCGGGCCACGATGTCGATCTCGCCGTCCGGGCACCGCCAGTTGCGCTCGACGACGGACAGCCCGGCCGCCGCCAGATGCCGGGCCGCCACGTTCTCGCCGTAGTGCCCGACCGCGTCCTTCGCGCGCACGGCCCACCTCCCGCGCCCACGGTGGCGGTCAGCGGACCGGCCGTGCAGGGCGGGGCGTCGAACTGTGGAGACTTCCCGGCCGTCGGCCACCTGTGGGAAACGGCGGCAGCGCACTACCCGCCGGTCTCGACCGCGCCCTCCGGCTGGCCCGGAAGGACACCGGGCGAGGAGCGGACGCCTTCCACGATGTTGCTCTGCTGCGACGTACCGGGCGCCGACTCGGTGGCCGGCACGCTGACGCCCTGGGCGTTGCCCGGCGTCGTACCGGCCGGGTCGGCGACGCCATCCGGGGGTACGGCGGAGGGCGACTGAGGGTGGGCGCCGGTCACCGTCCCCGGATCCGGCGGGACGTCGACGGGCGGTGCGGTCGACTCATGCTTACCCTGGTTGGCCGCGGGCGGCGGCGGCCCGGGAGCGACCCGGTCGGTCACGTTGGGCGGCTCGCCGGCAGCGGCCGGCGAGTTCGCCGCAGCGACGTCGTCGGCAGACGTGTTCTCGATCACGGAACCTCCACGAGGCGGGTGGCGGGGTGGACTACCCCCCCAGGGACGGGCGATCCGGCACCTGCAGCTCGTTCTTGGCGAGCTCTTCGACGTTGACGTCCTTGAAGGTGACGACCCGCACGTTCTTGACGAACCGGGCCGGCCGGTACATGTCCCATACCCAGGCGTCGGCCATGGTCAGCTCGAAGAACACCTCTCCCCCGGCGCTGCGCACCTGCAGGTCCACGGTGTTGGTCAGGTAGAAGCGCCGCTCGGTCTCGACGACGTAACTGAACAGACCCACGACGTCGCGGTACTCCCGGTAGAGCTGCAACTCCATCTCGGTCTCGTACTTCTCGAGGTCCTCTGCACTCATGCGAGGTCTCCGGCGAGGAAGGTGTCGGCGTAGGGATCGGGCACCGCGCCATTCTCCCCCACCCGCGTCGAGGCGAGGGAACGTTCCACGTTGACGTAGGAGAACCGGTGCTCGGGGCAGGGCCCGTGCGCCGCCAACGCCGCGGCGTGCTCGGGTGTCACGTAGCCCTTGTGCGAGGCGAAGTCGTACGCCGGAAAGCGACCGTGCAGCTCCACCATGATCCGGTCCCGGGTCACCTTGGCCAGCACCGAGGCGGCGGCGACGCAGGCAGCCACCCGGTCGCCCTTCCACATCGCCAGGCCCGGTACGCCCAGGCCCGCCACCGGGAAACCGTCGGTGAGCACGTACGCCGGTCGCGCCCGGAGCCCGGCGAAGGCCCGGCGCATTCCGGCGACGTTGCACACGTGCAGGCCGATCCGATCGATGTCCGCAGGCGGGATCACGACCACGTTCCAGGCCAGGGCCCGCGCCACCACCTCGACGTACACCTCCTCGCGGGCGGTCGGCGTGAGCAGCTTGGAGTCCGCCAGCCCCGGCACCTGGCCGCGACGGCCTGCCGGCAGCACGACGGCCCCGACGACCAGCGGGCCCGCGCAGGCGCCCCGACCGGCCTCGTCGGCCCCGGCCACCGGCGCGAAGCCGTGTCGGGCCAGCGCCCGCTCATAGCCCCACAAGCCGGCGTCGCGACGGACCGTCGTACTCCGGGGGCGGGCGGTCACCGGAACAGCTCCAGCGGCGGGTCCGGCACCACGCCGGCCAGCACGGCCGGCAGCCGCTCGGCAAGCTCGCCCTCCGGCACCGATTCTCCCGGGTCCACCGCCCCACCGACGGTGAACCAGAACGGCGACTCGTCCGGGTCGCCGGGGTCGAAACCGCGAAAGAGCAGCAACCGATCCGCCTCGTCCAGCAGCAGCACGCGGGCGGCCCGGCGCCGAATCGCGCCAGAGGCAGTCGGACCGGACATCGGTGCCGAGCGTACGACGGCCGAGCCGCTGCCGGCAGGAGGAGACGACCCGGCTAGTGGGGTCCGGGCGGACCGAGTGCAGGGAGGACACCGCGCGGTCGAGGAAACCCTCCAAGAAATCGGGCGCGGGCTCGGGGTTTCTTCGACCGTGCGCCGAGTCCGGTCCGGGAACGTGCCCCGCAACAGCTCAGGCGGCGCGGATCCGGCGGCGGCGGCGGACCAGCGTGGGCGGCACGGCACCAAGCAGCCCCAGGGCGTACGGCGCCGCGGCCGGCGCATAGGACAGTGCCGTCGAGTGGAAGGTGCCCGGCACCGACAGCACGCCCAGCCGGTTGAGCGGCCAGACCCGGACGAAGGCCCGGCCGATCACCTTCTGGGCCGGCACCGTGCCGCCACCAGGGTCGAGTGTGTGCGCGCGGGAGTCGGCGGAGAATTGCCGGTGGTCACCCATCACCCACAACCGGCCCTTGGGCACCTTGACCGGCCCGAACGGCTGGTGGTTGTCCTGGTAGACATACGGCTCGTCCAGCGGTACGCCGTTGACCTGGACCCGGCCCTTGGCGTCGCAGCACTGGATCGTGTCGCCCGGCACGCCGATGACCCGCTTGATGAAGTCCTCCTCGCCGGGCGGGGCCACCCCGATCCCGCGCGCCAGCGACTGCAGCCCCCGCAGCACGGGGTTGCTGGGGGGGACGACCCGTACCTCGGGGGTGAAGGAGTTCAGCCCGTTGAAGACGACGATCTCGCCGCGGTGGATGTCGCGGAAGCGGTAGACCAGCTTGTTGACCAGCACCCGGTCCTTGACCATGAGGGTGTTCTCCATGGAGCCGGACGGGATGTAGAAGGCCTGCACCAGAAACGCCTTGATCAGCAGCGCCAGCCCGAGCGCGACGAGGAGCAGGAACGGCAGCTCCCGCAGGAACGAGCCCTTGCGGCGCTTGGGGTTCGCCGGCGTGGTCACGGCGGCCGAACCCTCGTCGGTCGACACGGCGCTGCGCTCGTCGGCGGTCACCAGGGGCTCGAGGTCGCGGCCGGTCAGCGGGCGGCCGGTGTCTCGCGCCGTTCCCGGATCTTGGCCGCCTTGCCGCGCAGGTCGCGCAGGTAGTACAGCTTCGCCCGGCGGACGTCGCCCCGGGTGACGACCTCGATCCGCTCGATGATCGGCGTGTGCACCGGGAAGGTGCGCTCCACGCCGACACCGAAACTCACCTTGCGCACCGTGAAGGTCTCGCGGACCCCGCCACCCTGGCGCCGGATGACCACGCCCTGGAAGACCTGGACCCGCGACCGGTTGCCCTCCACGACCCGCACGTGCACCTTCAAGGTGTCGCCCGGGCGGAAGGCCGGTACGTCGGCGCGCAGCGAGTCGGCGTCGAGGCTGTCCAGGGTGTGCATGGCGTCGTCGCTTTCCTCGTGCTGCGGCCCGCCGGCAGGCGGGGTTTGGTCGGTGCCAGGCGTCGGTGCCAGGTGTCGGCCCGGCGCCCGGAACCCGGGACAGGCGCGGCAGGCGGCGGGGTGATCGGCCCCCATGGTGCCACAGGCCGCACCCGGGGCGGGAACCGGCTCGCTAGCGTTCGTCCGGCCAACGGTCGACCTCGGCGCGCAGTTCCGGGCCGAACGCGGCCGACAGGTCGGGCCGGTACCGCGCCGTACGTCGCAGCGCCTGCGCCCGACGCCAGCCCGCCACCGCACCGTGATCGCCGGACAGCAGGATCGGTGGCACGTCCAGCCCGCGCCAGGACGACGGCCGGGTGTAGACGGGGCCTTCCAGCACTCCCTCCATCGTGGCGCCGGCGGCGAAGGAGTCGTCCGCGGCCGATTCGGCATTGCCGAGTACGCCGGGCAGCAGCCGGGTCACGGCCTCGCAGATGACCAGCGCGGCGACCTCGCCACCGGCCAGGACGTAGTCGCCGATGGTCACCTCCTCGACCGGCATCCGAGCCTCGGCATAGGTCACCACCCGCGCGTCGATCCCCTCGTACCGGCCGCAGGCCAACACCAGCCACGGCTCGGCCGCGAGCTCCCTGGCCAGCTCCTGGGTGAACCTGCGGCCGCTGGGCGTCGGCACGATCAGGCGCGGCACGCTGCCCGGCGGCCCCTCGCCGGTCACCGCATCGAGCGCCCGTGCCCACGGCTCGGCCAGCATCACCATGCCCGGGCCGCCGCCGTACGGCGCATCGTCGACCGTCCGGTGCACGTCGGTGGTCCAGCTCCGCAGGTCGTGCACCCGCAGGTCGACCAGTCCGCGCTCACGCGCCTTGCCCAGCAGCGAGACCCCGAGCGGCGCGAGGTAGTCGGGAAAGATCGTGACGACGTCGATCCGCATCCTGGGCACCTACGCCGGCGCGGCCAGATCGAGCAGGCCGGGGGGCGGGTCGACGACCAGTCGGCCGGCGCCGAGGTCCACCTCGGGCACGATCGAGCGGACGAAGGGAATCAGCAGCTCGCCGGCGTCCTGCCGGCGTACGACGAGCAGGTCGCCACCCGGCGGGTGCAGGACCTCCTCGACCGGGCCGAGCCGTTCGCCGGCCACGGTCACCGCCGCCAGGCCGACCAGCTGGTGGTCCCAGTACTCCTCCGGGTCCTCGGGGGCCGGCGACGTTGCGGAGTCGACAACCAGGAGCAGCCCGCGCAGTGCCTCCGCGCCGGTGCGGTCGGTCACGCCGGCAAAGCTCACCAGCAGCCGACCGGAATGCATTCGCGCGTCGGACACCGTGAGCGGGCCGCGGTCCGCCGGCTCGGTGTCAAGAACCGAGCCGGCCGCGAAGCGGTGCTCTGGGTCGTCGGTGCGTACGTCGACGGCGACATCGCCGCGGATGCCGTGCGCCCGCCCGATCCGGCCGACAACCAGCTCCACCGCCGTACCGCCGGGTCAGCCGACCTCGTCCACGTCGACCAGGTCGACGCGGATGCCTCGGCCACCCAGGCCGCTCATCACGGTGCGCAGCGCCCGGGCCGTGCGCCCGTTGCGACCGATCACCCGCCCGAGATCCTCGGGGTGCACCCGGACCTCGAGGACCTGACCGCGCCGCAGCTCGCGCAGCTCGACCTGGACGTCGTCCGGATGATCGACGATGCCCTTGACGAGGTGTTCGAGTGCCTCCTCGAGCACCTACTCCGCCTCCGCGCTCGGAGCGTCGCCCTGGGTCGTCTCCGCGCTCGGAGCGCCGCCCTCGATCGGACCGTCGCCCTCAGTCGAAGCGTCGCTCGTCGCCTCGGCGTCCGGCACAGCTGCCTCCGGTTCGGCCGGCACCGCCGGCGCCGGCGCTGCGGCCGGTGCCGCACGACCCTTGCTGCGCGCCTGGGTCAAGGTCTCCCCCGACTCGGCGGCCGCGGCTGACTGCTGATCCGCCGTTGGGGCGGCCGCCGGGCGGGCCGCCTTGTCGGCCGCCCGCCGCGCCCCACTACGTGCAGCGGGCCGCGCCTCGGCCTCGGCTGCCGCGACCGACTCCCGGGCGGCTGCCTCGAAGGTCACCCGCTTGTCCGTCTTGGGTGCCTTGGTGAGCATCGGCGGCGGAGCGGGTTCACCGCGGAAGCGCTGCCAGTCACCGGTCACCCGCAGGATCGCGGCGACGGCCTCGGTGGGCTGAGCGCCCACGCCGAGCCAGTACTGGACCCGCTCGGAGTTCACCTCGATGAAGGACGGGTCCTCCTTCGGGTGGTACTTGCCGATGGTCTCGATCGCCCTGCCGTCCCGTTTGGTCCGGCTGTCGGCTACGACGACGCGGTAGTACGGCGCGCGCATCTTGCCAAGGCGCATGAGCTTGATCTTGGTGGCCACGGTGACGAGCTGCTCCAGGTCGGGGACGGGTGAGCGATCCAGGCCCACGTGGGGTACGGGCCGACCGACTCGGTGGGGACGCGTCCGCGGCCGGGTAGAGGGCCGGTCACGGACGAATGCTCGACCGGCATTGTGCCAGAACATCCGCCGTACGCCGCCAGAGCGCGCGCCCGCATGATCGTCGTGCCGCCTACCGCGGGCGGCGGTCAGCGGTCCGTGGCCGGTGGGAACTTGAGCTTCGAGATGTCCGGCATGGAGATTCCGGGCGGCAGCTGGCCGGGATAGCCGCCAGGCAGCCCACTCGGAAGGCCACCCAGACCGGGGGGCAGCCCGACCGGCGGCCGGGCGGCCGGGCGGGCGACGTTGCGGCCCTTCTTGCCCTTGCGCCCCTTCGCCGGCTTCGCCCGGCGTACGCCGGCGAGCCCGGCGCCACCGGTCATCTGCTTGATCATCTTTCGAGCCTCGAAGAACCGGTCGACCAGCTGGTTCACCTCGGTCACCGTGACCCCCGATCCCTTCGCGATCCGCAGCCGCCGGGATCCATTGATCATCTTGGGGTCCTGCCGCTCGGCCGGCGTCATCGACCGGATGATCGCCGCCACCCGGTCCAGGTCCCGGTCGTCGATCGAGGCGATCTGGTCCTTGAGCTGTCCCATCCCGGGCAGCATCCCGAGCAGGTTGCCGATCGGCCCCATCCGGCGTACAGCGAGCATCTGGTCGAGAAAGTCCTCGAGCGTGAACTGGTCGCCGCTCGCCAGCTTGCCGGCGATCGCCGCCGCCTCATCGGCGTCGAAGACCTGCTCGGCCTGCTCGATGAGCGTCAGCACGTCCCCCATGCCGAGGATGCGCGAGGCCATCCGCTCCGGGTGGAAGACATCGAAGTCGGCGAGCTTCTCGCCGGTCGAGGCGAACAGGATCGGCCGTTCGGTGACCGAGGCAACCGACAGCGCGGCGCCACCTCGGGCGTCACCGTCGAGCTTGGTCAGGACGACGCCGGAGAACCCGACGCCGTCGAGGAAGGCGACCGCTGTGTTGACCGCGTCCTGGCCGATCATCGCGTCGACGACGTAGAGGATGTCGTCGGGCGACACTGCGTCCCGGATCGCCGCGGCCTGAGCCATCATCTCGGCGTCCACACCGAGCCGACCGGCGGTGTCCACCACCACCACGTCGTGCTGGTAGCGCCGGGCGTGCTCGATCGAGCGGCGGGCGACCGAGACCGGGTCGCCCACGCCGCTGCCCGGCTCGGGGGCGAAGACGTCGACGCCCGCCTGGCCGCCCACGACCTGGAGTTGTTGGACGGCGTTGGGCCGCTGCAGGTCGGCCGCCACCAGCAGCGGCGCATGTCCGCTCTTACGCAGCCACAGTGCCAGCTTGCCGGCGAGCGTGGTCTTGCCGGCACCCTGCAGGCCGGCAAGCATGATCACCGTTGGCGGGGTCTTCGCAAGGCGGAGGTTGGCCGTCTCCCCACCGAGGATCCCGACGAGCTCCTCGTTCACGATCTTGATGACCTGCTGGGCCGGGTTGAGCGCCTGCGACACCTCGGCTCCGCGAGCCCGCTCCTTCACCGCGGCGATGAACGCCTTGACCACCGGCAGCGCGACGTCGGCCTCGAGCAGCGCGATCCGGATCTCGCGCGCGGTGGCGTCGAGATCCGCGTCGGAGAGCCGGCCCTTGCCGCGCAGGGACTTGAAGACCGTCTCGAGCCGGTCGGAGAGCGTGTCGAACACGGCGGCAATCAGTCCTCGGGCAGGCGGCGACGGCGGCCTTCAGGGTAGCCGCCGGGCCAGCCGGCCGACTCCGGGTGCGCCGGGTCAGGCCGCCACCTCGCCATGTAACGATCGGATAACGAACAGAACGCGCTAATCCACCTTTTCCAGCCGGCGGCCGATGCGCAGACCGATCACCTATTGCGCCAGTCGTTCCGGCGCACGAGCCAGGAAGGGAGGACACCGCAGCCGGCGCCCGGCCGGTCCTTTGCCACCTGAGGTGTCCGCGGCCCGACCTGGCCGCCCATTTCCACCTCCGGCCGACTCGTCGAGTCGCCGGTCCTGACCCAGAGGGGCTCACATGCACGTTCCAATCTCCGCCCGCTCGCTCGGCCGGCGGCGCGTCACCGCGCTTCTGGCGGCCGGCATCACCGCGGCCGGCGGCGTTGCCGCCCTCGGGCCGATGACCTCGGACGCCTCGAGTCACCGCGAGGCGCCGCTGACCGCCGGCGACCCGAAGATCGACAACACCGACACCTATGCCTTCGTCAGCCCCGACCGGCCGAACACGGTCACCCTCGTTGCGAACTGGATTCCTTTCGAGGAGCCGAACGGCGGGCCGAACTTCTACCCGTGGGCCGATGACGCGCACTACGACATCAACATCGACAGCAACGGTGACGCCAAGCCGGACGTGACGTACCGGTGGACCTTCACGAGTGCGTACAAGAACAAGGGCACGTTCCTCTACAACACCGGGCCGGTGAACTCCATCAACGACCCGACGCTCAACTTCACCCAGACCTACAAGCTCGAGGAGATTCGCGGCACTACGCCCAAGACTCTGATCGCGAAGGGCAAAGTTGCGCCGTCCGACGTGGGCAAGGCCTCGATGCCCAACTACGCCTCGCTGCGGGACCAGGCGATCACGCCGTACGGCACCGCCGGCGCGAAGTCCTTCGTCGGCCAGGCCGACGACTCCTTCTTCCTCGACCTCCGCGTCTTCGACCTGCTCTACGGCGGAAATCTCAAGGAAGTCGGCAGCGACACCCTCGACGGCTACAACGTCAACACCATCGCCCTCCAGGTGCCCAAGAGCGACCTGGTCAAGGGTGGCGACCCGGTGATCGGCGTATGGAGCACCACCGAGCGTCAGGCGACCCGCGTCCTCGGAGGCGGTACGTCGAAGTCCACCGGCGACTTCGTCCAGGTGTCCCGCCTGGGCAACCCGCTGGTCAACGAGGTCGTGGTCCCGGTCGCCCTCAAGGATGCCTTCAACTCGCTTCCGCCGGAGAAGGACGCCACCATCAAGCCGGTCGTGGACCGGGTGAACGACCCCGAGGTGCCCAAGCTGATCCAGAAGATCTACGGTCTGCCAGCACCGAAGGCTCCGCGTGACGACCTGTTCTCGGTCTTCCTGACCGGGGTCAAGGGCCTGAACATGCCGACCAAGACCAAGGTCGTCCCGGCGGAGATGCTGCGCCTGAACACCTCGATCCCGGCCTCGGCCCACCCGAACCGGCTCGGGGTCCTCGCCAAGGACCTGGCCGGCTTCCCGAACGGTCGGCGGCTCACCGACGACGTGGTCGACATCGAGCTGCAGGCCCTGGAAGGCGCCGTGCGGACCGGAAAGCTCGTCCCTGCGCTCGCCGCCGGTGACGGCGTCAACACCAACGACGTCGCCTTCGGCAAGTCCTTCCCGTACGTCGCACTGCCGCACGACGGCTCGGTGAACAACGGGGTCGGTTCCACCAGCAGCTCCGGTACGCCGAGCGGTGGCGCAGCCACCGGTGGCGGCGGCACTGCTGCCGGGCAGTCATCCGGGACCCTGCCGGTGTTGCCCGCCTCGGCTGCGCTGCTCGGCCTGCTGCTCGCAGCCGGTGGAGTGGTCGCGCTGCGGCGCAACGCGGCCTGACCCGAAGGCCGGGGCGTGCGGGCGATCAGCCCGCACGCCCCGGCCGACCGCTTTCGGCAGCGAGGAACCGCCATGAGCAGCCCCACCGCGCCACCAAGCCTGGGCCGTGCGTTCCTTGGCCGGGTCCTCCGCTCAGCCAGCTCAGCCCTGGCGCGCCTCCACCGAAGCCGGTGGGGACGACGCCAGCTGGCGACCGCCCTCGTGTTCGCGGGTGGCCTGGTGGCCGGTGCCGGCGGCACGACGCTGCTCCCGGCGCTTGCTCACCCCACGGCCCGCCTCGAGGAGGCTCGCACCCCCGGCAGCTCCGCCTACGGCCTTCCGGTCGGACTTCCCGGCCCGCTGCCGCCGACCCGCCCGGTCAAGCAGGTCAGGGCCCCGAGTGCGCCGCCGCTCGAGGTGCTTGTTCCGCGGATCGGCCTCCGGTCCAAGCTGGTCGGACTGCGGCTCAACCTCGACGGCACCGTGCAGGTCCCCGACAGCTACGGCGTGGCCGGCTGGTACCGCGACGGTCCAGCCCCCGGCGACCCCGGCGCAGCACTGATCCTCGGCCACGTGGACTCCAAGAGCGGCCCTGGAATCTTCTTCCGGCTACGCGAGCTGCGCAAGGGCGACGCCGTGCTGGTGCGCAGGGCCGACGGTACGACGGTACGGTTCATCGTCGATCGGCTTGCGACCTATCCGAAGTCCCGCTTTCCGACGGCGAAGGTGTACGCCCAGACCGGGCCCCCCGAACTGCGTCTCATCACCTGCACCGGCGCCTTCTCCAAGGGCCACTACCTGGACAACCTCGTCCTGTTCGCCCGCCAGCTGGTGCCGGCACCAGCTCAGCGGCCGGTGGCCAAGAAGGCGGCAGCCAAGCCGGTGGCCAGGAAGCCGGTCCCAAAGCCGGTCCCGAAGCCGGCCGGGTCACGCGTGCAGACGAAGCCCGAGGGCGCCATGCCGAGGGGCCAGCTGTGAGGCGGCCAACCCAGCTGGCCCTGGTGTTCGCCCTTGCCGTCGCCCTGCTGGCTGGCGGCGGGACCGGGGTTCTTGGCCGAAGCGGCCCGGTCACGGCGCGACCCTTCGACCGGGCGGTCGCGCTGTCGGGGGCGGCGGCGTCAGTCGACGCCATGACCAGGAGCATGACCGCGACCCAGGCGCGCCTGCGGCGGCTACCGAGCGACTGGACGTCGTGGGCGGCTCTGGGGGCGATCTACGTCCAGCAGGGCCGGATCACGGCCGACCCGACCTACTACCCCAAGGCGCAGGGCGCGCTCGACCGCTCGCTGCGCCTCAACGGCACGGACAACTACCAGGCCATGGCCGGCCTGGGTGCCCTGACCGCGGCCCGGCACGACTTCGCCGGCGCCCTGACCTGGACGCAGAAGGCCAGCCGGATCAACCCCTACAACGCAAGCGTGTACGGCGTGATGGGGGACGCCCTGGTCGAACTGGGCCGCTATCCCGAGGCGTACCAGGCTATCCAGCGGATGGTGAACCTCAAGCCGGGGCTCTCGGCGTTCGCCCGGGCGTCCTACACCTGGGAGCTGCGCGGTGACATCGCCTCCGCGCGGGCGGCACTGGAACGAGCGCTCCGGGACGCCGGTACGCCGGCGGACACCGCCTTCGCCCGCTACTACCTGGGCGAGCTGGCGTGGAACTCCGGTGACCTCGCGGGAGCCGGCGAGCAGTACGCCGCGGGGCTGGCGGCGGACCCGTCGTACCTGCCGCTGGTGGCGGGCCGCGCCAAGGTGGCAGCAACCCGCGGACAGACCGAAGCGGCGATCCGGGACTACACCACGGTCATTTCCCGGGTGCCGCAACCGCTCTACGTCATCGAGCTCGGCGAGCTGTACCAGTCGCTGGGTCGCCGGCAGGATGCCGCCCGGTCCTACGAACTGGTCCGCGCCGAGGAGAGGCTCTTCACCGCCAACGGGGTGAACGTCGACCTCGAACTCGCGCTCTTCGAGGCCGACCACGGCGACCCGGCCGTCGGCCTGCGGGCCGCCCGGGCGGAGTGGGGCAGGCGGCAGAGCGTCTTCGTCGCTGATGCGCTCGGCTGGGCGCTACACGCAACCGGTCGCGACCGCGAGGCGCTGGGATACGCCCGGACCGCCCTGCGGCTCGGGACCCGCAACGCGAGCTTCTATTACCACCTCGGGATGATCGAGAAGTCACTCGGGATGACGGCCGTCGCCCGGACCCACCTCAGCGGGGCGCTCGGCATCAATCCGCACTTCTCCCCGCTGTATGCGCCCCTGGCGAAGCGCACCTTGCAGGAGCTCGGCGGCCGCTGAGCTCAGCCCTCGACGAAACTGCGGATCGACCGGCGCAGGCCGGGGGGGTCCAGGCCATGGGCGCGGTCGTGTTCCACTGCGGTGCCGTAACGGCGGGACTCGGTACGCGGTACGCCGAGGCCGAGCAACCGGTGCGGGATGTGCTGGAGCGCCGCCCCCGCGGCGGCGGCCGAGGTGCCGGCGAGATACGGCTCGACGAGCACGACGTTCGGCTCGCCCAGAGTCTCGACCAGGGTGGCCGCGTCGAACGGGCGCACCGTGGCGGCGTACAGAACCGTGACGTCAAGACCCTCGACGGCGGCAACCGTCCGGTCCAGCATCGGGCCGATCGCTACTACCGTGCCCCGGCTCCCCCGGCGTACGACGTCGAACCGGCCGGAGCCGACCGGTCGGGCGATGGCGTTGGTCGCCTCGCTCAGCCGCAGGTAACTTCGGTCATCGGAGACCACCGCCCGCCGCAGCAGGGTCTCCACCTCGTCCGGATGGCCGGGCACCTGGATGCTCCAGCCGGGCAACGTGTCCAGCAACGCGACGTCCTCGGGCGCCTGATGCGTGCGACCCTCCTCCACCGCGTCGTACGACGCCCCGATGCTCACCAGCACCGCGCCCACGTCCTGATGACCGAGGTCGAGCTTGACCTGCTCGAAGGGCCGCTGGATGAGGAACGGCGTGTAGGAGTGCACCACCGGCCGCATGCCCTCGAGGGCGAGACCGCCGGCGACTCCGATCATGAGCTGTTCCCGGATGCCGACGTTGATCACGCGGTCGGGATGGCGGTGGGCGGCGCCGGAGAGGGCGAAGGCGGAGGCTGAGATGTCGGCCAGCACGAGGGCCACCCGAGGGTCCTCGTCGAGCAGCGCCGTGGTGGTGACGACGAACCGGTCGCGCATCGTGGGCATCGCGCTCACTCCCCCGGGCCGATCTGGGCGATGACCACGTGCGGGACACCGGTGCGCGGATGCGCCAGGGTGCGCTCGAGCTCCCCATGGTCCCGCCCGTCCACGGTCTCCGCGTGCCACCCCTCCACGCCGAACCGCGGTGCCAGCCCGCCCGGCCAGCCGTGGGTCGCCGTACCGTTGTCGATCACAACCACGGCCAGGGCGGTCAGACCGACGCGCCCGGCGTAGGCGACCGCCTCCCAGTTGCTGCCCTCGTCGAGCTCACCGTCGCCCACCAGCACCACGACGCGGGGCTCCGGGCGGCTCTGCGCCCGTAGCGCCAGCGCCATCCCGACCGCGATCGGCAGTCCGTGGCCGAGCGAGCCGCTGGAGATCTCCACGCCCGGCACCAGCACCCGGTCGGGGTGATGGCCGAGCGAGGAGTCGTAGCCCGAGAAGTCCGCCATGGCGGGTACCGGCAGGAAACCCTTGGCGGCGAGGACGGCGTAGTACGCCGTCGGCCCGTGCCCCTTCGAGAGCACGAACCGGTCGCGGTCGGGGGAACGCACCGTGTCGGGAGTGATCCGCAGCACCCGGTCGTAGAGCACCCAGAGCACGTCGAGCGTCGAGGTCGCGCTGGTGTCGTGCTTCTCGTCCCCGGTCAGCCTGGACATCAGCCCGGGGAGGTCGCGGTAGGCGTACGTCGTCTCGGTCGTCGTCATTCGTAGATGCTGATACCTCAACCGCAGTTGAAGTCAAGCGAGCGACACCTATCGGCCCGCCGGGGTGACCACTGCCGCGCTGCCGCCGCCGCGCCGGGTCGGCTCGGCCGCCGCCTGCATCAGCCCACCCGGCAGGAACTCGACCGCCTCCACCGCCCCGATCTCGGGTGCGAAGAGCTGGGGCGGGAACCCCGGCGGCGGGGCCACCACGACCAGCTCCTGGTTGTAGATCCGCAGCAGCCGGTCGCCGTACGGCGCCGCGAGGAACGCCGGCTCGGCGATCCCGGGGTCGGAGTTGCGTTGGGAGGCCCGCGGCGCCTCGATCGCGCGCGGCAGCGGCAGCCCGAAGTCGAGGCGCTCCACCAGGACCTGAAGGACCGTGGTGATGATCGTCGAGCCGCCGGGCGAGCCGAGGGCGAGGAACGGCTTGCCGTCCCGGAGCACGATCGTCGGGCTCATGCTGCTGCGCGGACGCTTGCCGGGGGCGGGGAGGTTGGGGTCGGGCGTGCCCGGCACCGGCGGGCCGAAGCTGAAGTCGGTCAGCTCGTTGTTGAGCAGGAAGCCACGGCCGGGCACCACGATGCCGGTGCCGCCGATCTGCTCGATCGTGAACGTCAGGCTCGCCACGTTGCCGGCCCGGTCGGCGACGGTCAGGTGCGTCGTGTTCGGGCTCTCCGTGTTGGCGGTGATGCCCGCGGGGGCCGACCGCCCGCAGCCGGCGTAGTCGCCGTCCGGCGACCCCGGCGGCACCGGGCTCTCCAGCGCCTTCTTCGGCCGGATCAGGCAGGCCCGCTCGCGGGCGAACCCGTCGGAGAGCAGCTGGCGCAGCGGCACCTGGACGTACGCCGGATCCCCGACGTACCGGCCCCGGTCGGCGAACGCCAGTCGGCTGGCCTCGAGGTAGTAGTGCAGCGCCTGAGCCCGGGTGACGCGGCCGAGGTTGAAGTTCTCCAGGATGTTCAGCGCCTCGCCGACCGTGGAGCCGCCGCTCGAGGGCGGCGCCATCCCGTATACGTCCAGCCCGCGGTATTGGATGTGGGTCGGCGGCTGCACGTGCGCGGCGTACTGTGCCAGGTCGGCCGTGGTCATCAGGCCGGGCCGGACCCGCCGGTCCGCGTTCGGCCGGACCGGCGGATGCTGCGCGGTGGTGGCGATGTCCCGGGCCAGCGGGCCGGTGTAGAAGGCGTCCGGGCCGCCCCGGGCCAGCAGCCGGTAGGTGGCGGCCAGGTCGGGGTTGCGGAAGAACGAGCCGACCGCCGGGGCCTGGCCACCCGGCAGGTACAGGGCCCTGGTTGAGGTGAAGTCGTTGAAACGGTCCCGGTTGCTGCGGACCTGCACGTTGAAGGTGCGGTCGACGAGGAACCCACGCTCGGCGATGCGGATCGCCGGCGCCAGCACCTCGGGAAGCGACCTGGTGCCGAACCGGTCCAGCGCCTGCTGCCAGATCCGGACCGTTCCCGGTACGCCGGCGGACAGGCCGCTGGTGACCGCCTGGTCGAACGAGATCGGCTCACCGTTGCGGTCGAGGAAGCTGTTCTGGCGGAACTTGGCGGGGGCCTCCTCCCGGCCGTCGACGGTGGAGACCCGCCCACTCTTGGCGTCGTAGTAGACGAGGAAGCCGCCACCACCGATGCCGGCGGAGAACGGCTCGGTCACGCCGAGGACGGCCGCCACCGCGACGGCCGCGTCCGCCGCGTTGCCGCCGGCCCGCAGCACCTCGATGCCGGCGCGGGTGGCGTAGGGGTCGACGGTGGCGACCGCCCCGCCGGTGCCCACGGCGACGGGTCGCTTCGGCGGCTGCGGAACACCGGTCCCGGTGGGGGTGGCGGTGGCCGGACTCCCGACCAGCAAGGGCAGGGTGAGCGCTGCACTTGCGGCGAGAACACACGGAACGGCGCGGCGAATGCGCATCGGTCCTACCTCCGGGCGAGCGGCGTCGAGCCTGTCAGGCCCGCACTCTGCTCCGGCGCTCCCGACCGCCGCAACCCCCGTTCGGGCGTTTAGCGGTCCTGGAGTGCATCCAGGGCGACGGTGAACGCCATCGCTACCCGCCGGTCGATGCGCCGCTCGGAGTCACCGGACAGGTCCAGCACGTAGCGGTCCCGCAGCGCGGCGATCCGCCGGTACTGCCCGACCCGACGCCCGTCGACCGTGATGTCGAAGTGGAACGGCAGCAGGAACGGCACGTCGCCGACGACCGGGATGAACCCCCACCCGCGCCGCAGCACGGCGATGAACATGCTGCTCTCCCGGGCGGTGGCGACGACGGCACCGCCGGCATCGAGCACCTGCCAGGTCGAGCTGACCAGCGAGGCGCCGAAGACCTTCTGCAGCTGGCCGATGACCGTCCCGTCGGGCAGCAGCACGTCGGTCCGGCCGCGGAACTCGAACACCTTGCGCGCCCGCAGCCGGAGCACCGGCGAGGTCTGGGCCGCGTCGGCGTAGAAGTCGATCTGTTCGCGGATCTTGAGCCGCTTCTGCCGCACGTGCACCAGCGGCCGGCCGGCCCGGCCGTCCGGCCCGACGGTGGAGATCGTGTAGCGGTTCTGCAGCGGAGAGAACTCCTGCTGCACGAACAGCGCGTCGAGCTCGGCGACCTCATCCAGAACGGTCATGCGGCTGCAGCCTCCTCGCCCAACAGGGCATCGACGAACGCCTCGGGCTCGAACGGCGCCAGGTCGTCGGGTCCCTCCCCGAGACCAACGAGCTTCACCGGTACGCCGAGCTCACGCTGTACCGCCACCACGATGCCGCCCTTCGCCGTGCCGTCGAGCTTGGTCAGGACGATCCCGGTGACGTCGACCGCCTCGGTGAAGATGCGGGCCTGGATCACCCCGTTCTGCCCGGTCGTCGCGTCCAGCACCAGCAGCACCTCGTCGACCGGGCCGTGCTTCTCGATCACCCGCTTGACCTTTGTGAGCTCGTCCATCAGGCCGACCTTGGTGTGCAGCCGGCCGGCGGTGTCGACCAGCACCGCGTCGACCCGGCGATGCGTGCCCTCCCGGACCGCGTCGAAGGCCACGCTGGCCGGGTCGCTGCCCTCGGGGCCGCGCACGGTCTCGGCGCCCACCCGGCTCCCCCACGTCTCCAGCTGGTCGGCTGCTGCCGCCCGGAAGGTGTCGGCGGCACCGAGGAGCACCGATCGGCCCTCCGCCACCAGCACCCTGGCCAGCTTGCCGCAGGTCGTCGTCTTGCCGGTGCCGTTGACGCCGACGACCATCAGCACCGCCGGCCGGTCGGCATGCGGCAGCGTCCGTAGCGAGCGGTCGGCGGTCCCGATGGCCGCCAACAGCTCGACCCTCAGCAGCTCCCGCAGGTGGCCCGGCGTCCGCGCGCCGAGGACGCGCACCTGCTCACGCAGGTGGCCCACGATCTCCTGCGTCGCCCCGACGCCCACGTCGGCGCTCAGCAGCGTGTCCTCGACCTCTTCCCAGGCGTCCTCGTCGAGCACATCCCGCGACAGCAGGGTCAACAGCCCGCGGCCCATGGAGGACTGCGAGCGGGCCAGCCGGCTGCGGAGGCGAACCAGCCGGCCGGCGACCGGGGCCGGGGTGTCGAGCGCCGGCTCGACGAGCTGATCGGCCACGACGAGGGGCGTGGGATCCCGCCGGACCTGCGGCGCCGCGATGTCGAGATCCCGCGGCCGCAGATCGGCCGGCAGGCGACGGCGGCCGGGTCGGGTCAGCAGCCCGACCAGCGTGAGCAGCGCCAGCAGGGCGATCGCGATGACGACGATGACGGTTTCCACGGGCGTCGATCCTCGCAGACCCTGGAGTGACGACCCGAGTGGTTGCAGGAGCCGTGGCGGTCAGGCCGGGATGACGATGTCCACCCGCGCGCCCCCCGGTCGGCGGGTTGGTGGCCGCGGCGTGACCTGCGTGCGCCTCGGCAACCGCTCGGACGATGGCCAACCCGAGCCCGGCACCGCGTTTCGGAGCGTCGGAGTCGCTCGGGGAGGCCCGGGTGAAGGGCTCGAAGGCGTGTTGGAGCATCTGCGCCGGGAAGCCCGGGCCGCCGTCGGCCACCATGATCTCGACAGCGCCGTCGCGGCGCGCCCCGGTGATCACAACGGGGCTCCCCTCGCCGTACCGGAGCGCGTTGTCCAGCAGGTTGTGCACCGCTTGACGTAGCCGCACCGGATCGACGCGGACCGGCTCGTCCGGCCCGGCCACGGTGATCCGGGACGAGACCGCGGCTGCTCGCGACCGGAACGGAGCGGCGCTGTCCTCGAGAAACTGCCGAAGGGAAACGCTCTCCCGCCGGACCGGCAGGTGACCGGGTCGACTCCGGGCGAGGACAAGGAGCTCCTCGGCGAGCGCGACGAGCCGGTCGGTCTCCTCCGCCGCCGTCCGCACGGTGGCGGTCAACTCCTCCTGGCTGCGTGGACGGCGGACCGCTAGATCCAGCTCCGCCTTGAGGATGGCCAACGGGGTCCGCAGTTCGTGGCTCGCCTCGTCGACGAAGCGGTGTTCGCGCTCCAGCGAGTCCTGTTGCCGGCTCAGTAGGAGGTTGAGCGTGTCGGCCAGCCGGGCCAGCTCATCGCCGGTGTCCGGCACAGTGAGCCGCCGGTCCGGGGCCGAGTGCGAGATCGCGGCCGCCTCGCTGCGGATCTGCTCCACCGGCCGAAGCGCCGCGCCGGCGACCAGCCAGCCGGCGACGGATGCCAGCAGCACCGCCGCCGGGATGCCGATGACGAGCAGGAGCCGCAGCCGGTCCAGGGCCTCGGAGCGGTCGCCCAGGTTGGCACCGACCACGACGACGACACTGCGGCCGCGCGTGGACCCCGGAACAGCAAGCAGCCTGGCCGGGTCGTCGACTCCGGGCACGCGTCGGGTGAGGAACGTCGGAGCCGTGACCTCTCGCAGCGTCGCCGCCGGCAGGACGGGCTGCGCCCGGACAGCTTCGGAGGCGTCGAGGATGCGTCCGGTCGGGTCGAGGACCTGGCCGAACGCCTCGTCCGGGTCGATGACGTTGCGTCCGGCGTTGATGGGCAGTGGGCCCGGCTCGGCCAGGCCCGCCGTGATCACCCCGGCCCGAGAACGGAGCTCGAGGTCGATCCCGCGCAGCAGCTCCGCTCCCAGCCGCACCTGCAGGAAGCCGCCGAGACCGGCCAGCACGGCCGCCATGGCGAGCGCGAAGGCCAGCGTCAGGCGGAGCCGAAGCGGCGCCCTGGCCCGAATCCGCACCGTCGTCCCGTCAGGTCTCGCGCAGGCGGTAACCCATCCCGCGCACCGTCTCGAGCGAGCGCCGGCCGAACGGACGGTCGATCTTCTGCCGCAGATAGCCGACGTAGACCTCGACCACGTTCGAGTCGGCATCGAAGCCGACGTCCCACACGTGCTCGATCAGGTCGGTCTTGGACAGCACCTGCCCGGGCCGGCGCATGAAGCACTCGAGTACGGCGTACTCCTTCGCGGTGAGCGACACCTGCGCCGACCCGCGACGGACGACGCGGCGGGCGGGGTCCAGGGTCAGGTCCCCGACGGCCAGGATCGCCGGCCGCTCCGCCGCTCCGCGGCGCAGCAGCGCCCGCAGCCGAGCCAGCAGCTCGGCGAACGCGAACGGTTTGGTCAGGTAGTCGTCGGCGCCGAGGTCGAGACCGCGGACCCGGTCCTCGACCGCGTCCCGGGCGGTGAGCAGCAGCACCGGCGCCCACCGCCCGGCACCGCGGATCTCCGTCAGTACGCCGAAGCCGTCCATGCCCGGCAGGACGAGGTCGAGGACGATCGCGTCGTAGACGTTCTCGGCGGCGTACCACGAGCCGTCCTCGCCGTTGGTCGCCAGGTCGACCGCGAACCCTTCCTCGGTCAACCCCCGCCGCAGCACGGCCGCCATGCGCGGCTCGTCCTCGACCACCAGCAACCGCATGTCACCCTCCGCCGCGTCACTGTGCCACCCAGCGCAGGCTCAGGAGATCACATCGACGAGCACGAGCTTCTCCCGCGGACCCTTGATCGCGACCTCCTCGACCTGGCCGATCCCCCGCACGTAGTACTTGTTGTCCAGAACGCCGGGCTCCAGGGCGGTGGTCTCCGCCGTGCGCAGTGCCTGCCGGAACGAGCCGTACGGCACGGTGACCCGCGTCGAGAGGTCGACCACCGTGAAGGTGTCCTCGGCCTGGCCGCGGTACCACTCCTGCCGGAACCGGCGGTCCTGCTCCGGCCGGGCCTGCATGAACACGCCCGGCTGGGCACCGTCGATACCGGCGTGGAAGGAGCCAGAGGTGTCGATCACGTGGCCATGCTTGTCGAGCACCGCGGTGTCCTCGCCGAAGTACCACACATTGCCGCAGGCGTCCTGCGCGTAGTAGTCACTGGTCCGCTCCTCGAGCACACCGTTGAGGAAGAGCCGGTCCTCCACCACCCGGGTCCGCACCCCGTCGATGACCCGGGTCCGGGTGCTGGTGGCGAAGATGTCGACCGCCGGCTGGCCGTCCTTCAGGCCCTGGTAGACCAGCGTCGTACCGGGCCGAAGGGGGAACCGCGGGTTGGTGACGTTGGCCGAGAAGCTCGACCGGTCGATGTGCGGGTGGTAACTGGCACCGGGGCCGAAGCTCGGCAGCGGGCAGCTGCGGGCCGGTGCCGGTGCCGCGGTGGCGACCGTCGCCGGCGCCGCGGCGTAGGTGGCTGCCAGGCTCAGCGTCAGGGCGCCGAGCGTCATTCTGGTCCGTCGCTTCATCTCCGGAATCCCTTCCAGGCTCGTTCCCGGCTGTCGGCCGACAACGTATGGAGGCAGGGATAAGAGGAACCTGAAGCTCTTGGGCTCGAACCTCAGGCGCTGGCCAGCTCCGGTTCCCGGTGCAGTCGCTGTGAGATCACCGCGGTGATCCCGTCGTCGCGCATGCTGACCCCGTAGAGCGCGTCGGCGATCTCCATGGTGCGCTTCTGGTGCGTCACCACGATGAGCTGGGAGGTCTCGCGCAGCCCGGCCAGGAGCTCCAGCAGCCGGGACAGGTTGCGATCGTCGAGCGCCGCCTCCACCTCGTCCAGCACGTAGAACGGCGAGGGCCGGGCGCGGAAGATCGCGACCAGCAGCGCGACCGCGGTGAGGGACCGCTCGCCGCCCGACAGCAAGGAGAGCCGCTTCAGCTTCTTGCCCGGGGGGCGCGCCTCGATCTCGACGCCACTGGTCAGCAGGTCCTCCGGGTCGGTGAGCAGCAACCGGCCGGAGCCGCCCGGGAACAGGGTGGCGAACACGGTCTCGAACTCCCGCGCCACGTCGGCGTACGCCGCGGCGAACACCTGTTCCACCCGATCGTCGACCTCGCGTACGACGGTGAGCAGGTCGCGCCGGGTGGCCTTGAGATCCTCGAGCTGGCCGCCGAGAAAGGCGTGCCGCTCCTCCAGCGCGGCGTACTCCTCCAGCGCCAGCGGGTTGACCCGGCCTAGCTGGGCCAGCGCGCGCTCGGCGGCCCGAACGCGCTTCTCCGCGGTGGACCGGTCGTACGCCGCCGGCTCCGCATCGGCAGCCGCTCCGGCAGGGGGCGGAACCGCGACCTGCGGACCGTACTCGGCCAGCAGATCGTCGGGCGCGACGCCGTACTCGGCGGCCGACCGCTCCTCCAGCGCCGCGATCCGCAGCCGCTGCTCGGCCCGCGCCAGCTCGTCGCGGTGCGCCACGCTGGTCAGCGCGGAGTGTTCCTCCGCCAGGGCGCTGACCCGCTCACGTTCGGCGGACCGACGCCGCTCCCGGTCCGCCCGATCGGCCTCCGCCTCGGTCCGCTCCGCAGCGGCCGCCGCACGCGCGGACTCCACCGAGGCCGAGGCGAGGCCGGCGGCGTAAGCGACGGCCCGGGCGGTCGCGGCCATCCGCTCCCGCCGGGCCCGGGTCGCCGCCGCCCGCTCGGCCGCGGCTCGGACGCCCACGGCGCGTCGCTCCAACGCCTCGGCCCGGCCGGTGAACGCCCGGACCCGCTCCTCGGTGGTCCGTACGTCGAGCCGCGCCTCGACCTCTGCGGCCCGCGCCGTCGCGCAGGTCGCGGCCGCCAGTTCCATGATGCGGAGGTCGGGGTCCTCCTCGGGAGCCGCGGCGAGGGACGCCAGCTGCGCCTCCAGCTCGCGGAGCCGGTCGGCCTCCCGGTCCCGCAGCGCCTCGGCTTCGGCGCGGGAGGCTGCCAGCCGGTCCACCTCACCGGCGGTGGCGCGGGCCTGCTCACCGAGATGCCCGAGCCGGTCGGCCACCGCGGCGAGCCGGGCGTCGGACTGGTGCAGCTCGCGCAGACTCAGCTCCACCCGCTGGGCGGCGTCGGCGCGGCTCTCGGCGGCCGCTGCCTTGACGAAGCGCAGCCGGTCGGCGTGGTGCCCCGCATCCGCGAGCCCCTTCGCCGCCTCGTCGACGGCGGCCTGCAGCTCCAGGCGGCTCGGCGTACCGGCGGACCCGCCGACCGCCCAGCCGGCCCCCAGCAGGTCGCCGTCGGCGGTCACCGCGCGCAGCTCCGGCACGGACTCGACCAGCCGTCGAGCCTCGGGCAGGGTCGGTACGACGGCCACCCGGTCCAGCGCCCGGCGCAACGCCGGGCGCAGCGACTCCGGTGCATCGACCAGGTCGACGGCGTACCGCAGGCCACCGCCCAGCACCGGCCAGGACGGGGTGGCCGCCGGCCCATCGCCCACCAGCACCCCGACCCGGCCGCCCCCGGTCTCCTTGAGCAGGTCGAGCACCTCGACGGCGTCCGGCAGGGAGCGGACCGCGACCGCGTCGGCCGTCGCGCCCAGAGCCGCGGCCACCGCCGCCTCGGCGCCCGGTGCCACCGTGAGCTGTGGCAGCAGCGGTCCGAGCACGCCGGACAGAGGAGGCTGGGCGGCCACCACGACCTCGACGCCGTCACGGCGGGCCAGCGCGACGGCGAGAGCCTCGTGCCGGGCGGCAAGCGCGGAACGCTCCCGCTCCACGGCCCGGTCCTCGGCGTCGACGGCGGCCAGCGCCTCGTCGGCCTGGGCGAGCCGGGCCAGCGCCTCCTCGTGCCTGGAATCCAACCCGGACTCGCCGTCGTCCAGCCCGGCGATCTCGCTCTCCAGCCCCAGGAAGCTCTCCCGCGCGGTCGCCGCCCTTGCCTGCGCCGCCGCCAACGCCGCCGACAGCCGGCCGATCTCTGCCTGGGCACCGGCCGCTCTACTCCGGCGCGCGCCCACCTCGCCGGTCAGCCGGGCCAGCTGCTCACGCCGGTCGGCCGCCGCGCGCACCCGGGCGGCGGCGGCCGCCTCTTGAACCGCCAGCTCGGACTCGGCTGCGGCCCGGGCGGCGGCAGCCGCCGCCAGCGTGTTCCGCTCGGCGGCCAGCGTGGCGACCAACTCGGCTTCCTGCCGGCGTACGCCGGCCGCGTCCCGCTCCAGCGCCGCGGGGTCGGGCTCGGGGAGCATGGCCTGCTGCTCTGCGCCCAGGTTGCGAGCCCGCTCGGCGGCGAGACCCACCAGGCCCGCGAAGCGCTCGGACAGCGCCGAGAGCCGGTAGTAGGTGTCAGCCGCGCGGGCCATCCGCTCGGAACCGGTGGCGAGCTCGCCCTCGAGCTGGCCCTCCCGGGCCCTTGCGGCTACCAGCGCCGCTTCGACCGAGGCGCGCCGCTCGCGCGCGACGGCCTCGTCGTACTCCTCGCTCGCCAGCGCATCCCGCAGCGTGCGCAGGTCATCGGCGAGGAGCCGCAGTCGGGCGTCCCGCAACTCGGCCTGCACGCTGGCGGCCCGCCGGGCCACCTCCGCCTGCTGCCCGAGCGGCCCCAATCGGCGGCGCAGCTCGGTGGTCAGGTCCGAGAGCCGGGTCAGGTTCGCCGCCATCGCATCCAGCTTGCGCAGCGCCTTCTCCTTGCGGCGCCGGTGCTTCAGTACGCCGGCGGCCTCCTCGATGAACGCCCTACGGTCCTCCGGTCGGGCCTGCAGGATGGTGTCCAGCTGCCCCTGGCCGACAACGACGTGCAGCTCGCGGCCGATGCCGGAGTCGCTCATCAACTCCTGGATGTCGAGCAACCGGCAGGGGCGGCCGTTGATCGCGTACTCGCTCTCGCCGGAGCGGTACATCAACCGGCCGACCGTCACCTCGGCGTACTCGATCGGCAGCGCGCCGTCCGAGTTGTCGATGGTCAGCACCACCTCGGCCCGCCCCAGGGCCGGCCGGGCGGCGGTGCCGGCGAAGATGACGTCCTCCATCTTGCCGCCGCGCAGCGACTTCGCCCCCTGCTCGCCGAGCACCCAGGCGATCGCGTCGATCACGTTGGACTTGCCGGAGCCGTTGGGCCCCACCACCGCGGTGATTCCCGGCTCGAACCGCAGCGTCGTCGCCGATGCGAAGGACTTGAAGCCGCGCAGCGTCAGGCTGGCGAGGTACACGCGCTGGCTCCGATCCGGCGCCGGAACGGCGTACGGGCGGTCGAGGTCGCTAGGACGCAGGAGGGAAGGCGGGAGCGACATTACCGACGCGGCGGAACCGGAGTCGGCGCCGCGCCCGAGGCGCGCCCAACGCTCCGCCGGAGCGGGACGGGTCAGGCGAGCGCGGGTTCCTTCGTTGCCACCGACAGCAGCAGATCGGAGTCGTCCGCGACCGAGGCCGCGGTCAGCAACTCGTCGTTGACGATCCGCAGCCGGAGCAGCTCCCGCTCGAGCTCGCGGACGCGCTTCTGCAACCGTCGTATGTCGGCCACCATGCGGGCATCGGGGCCCAGTCCAACGTGACCGAGCAGAGCCTTGGCCATCCGAGATCCTCCACGAGTAGAGGCCGACGGTTCAACCGGGCGCTGGCCGCGCTCGTCGCCCGCCGGTAGCGCTCAGGGTCGCATGATGGCGAGCTCGAGGTCAAGATGCGATAACGACTTTCTGTAGCTCTCAGCAGTCGAGTGACTACATAGCGTCTCTACCAGCGAGCGCGTCGGGGCCGCGGCTGGCAGCCCGGACAGCGGAAGCTGGACCGGTTCATGAAGGCCTCGCGGACCACAGGCGTACCGCAGCGTGGGCACGGCTCGCCAGCCCGGCCGTAGACCGCGAGCCGCCGTTCGAAGAGGCCGCTGGCGCCCTCGGTGGAAACGTAGAGCGCGTCGAACGAGGTCCCACCCGCGACCAGCGCCTCCGCCATGACCGCCCGGACGCCCATGAGCAGCCGGTCGACCTCCGGGCGGTTCAGCGTCTCCGTCGGCCGGGTGTAGTGCAGGCCGGCCCGCCACAGCGACTCGTCGGCGTAGATGTTGCCTACCCCGCTGATCAGGCGCTGGTCCAGCAGAGCCCGCTTCACCCCGGTCCGCCGGCGGCGCAGCCCGGCCAGGAAACCGGCGTCGTCGAAGTCGGGGTCCAGCGGATCCACGGCGATGTGGCGGATGGTGTCCGGCAGCACCGCGCCACCGGCCACGACGACCAGGCCGCCGAAGGTGCGCTGGTCCACGAAGCGCAGTTCCCGGCCGCGGTCGGTAAAGCTCAGCCGCACCCGCAGGTGGGTCTCCACCGGCTTGTCCGGCGGTACGACGAGCAGCTGGCCGCTCATCCCGAGATGTGCCTGCAGGGCGTCGCCGGAGTCCAGCGGCAGCCAGAGGTACTTCCCGCGCCGCCGGGCGGCCGTCACCTGGCGGCCGGCCAGCAGCCCCTCGAAGTCCGCCGCGCCGAGTTCGTGCCGGCGGATCGCCCTCGGGTGCAGCACCGCGACCGTGTCGACGGTGCGGCCCACCACGCCGCGGTCCAGCCCCCGGCGGACCACCTCGACCTCCGGCAGCTCCGGCATCCGGCCGGTCTACTCCGTGCCGTCCACGGGGGTGTCCGCGGCGGCCTTGGTCGCCGCCCGGGCCCGTTCGTTCAGCGCCAGCCACGCCGCTTCGGCCGCCTGCTGCTCGGCCGCCTTCTTGCTGCGGCCCTCCCCCCGGCCGAGCTCCGCACCGCCGACGCACGCCGTCGCGACGAAGCTCTTGGCGTGATCGGGACCGCTCTCCTCGACGACGTAGCGCGGTACGCCGAGCAGCTCACCGGCGGTGAGCTCCTGCAGCGAGGTCTTCCAGTCCAGGCCGGCCCCGCGCGAGGCCGAGTCGGCGAGCAGCGGGTCGAACAGCCGACGTACGAGGTCGGAGGCGGCCCCCGGGCCGGACTCGACGTACACCGCTCCGATCAGCGCCTCCAATGTGTCGGCAAGGATCGAGGACTTGTCACGGCCACCGGTGGTCTCCTCGCCGCGACCGAGCCGCAGGTAACCCCCAAGGTCGAAGGTCCGGGCCACGTCGGCCAGCGCTCTCATGTTGACCACCGCGGCACGCAGCTTGGCCAGCTGCCCTTCGGGCAGGTCGGGATGCTGCCGGTAGAGGGCGTCGGTGACGACGAGGCCGAGCACGGCGTCGCCCAGGAACTCCAGCCGCTCGTTGGTCGGCAGGCCACCGTTCTCGTAGGCGAATGAGCGGTGCGTCAGCGCCCGCTCCAGCAGCTCGGCGGAGATCGGAACGCCGAGAACCGCCGCCAGCGGCTCGCCGGCCGGAACCGCGACGCCGGCCGGCTCAGACAGCGAGCACCCGGCGGCCGTTGTAAGTCCCACAGTTGCCGCAGGCGGTGTGTGGCAGCTTCGGCTGCCTGCAGCGGTCGCAGGTGGAGTACGTCGGCGCGGTGGCCTTCCACTGCGACCGCCGGGAGTGGGTGTTACTGCGCGACATCCGGCGCTTGGGAACGGCCACGGCTATCTCTCCTGTACGTCGGGTCGGGGTCGGGCGATGACGTCCCCGGGCGCACTCTGCAGCTGCTGCAGTGCCGCCCAGCGGGAGTCGGCGAACTCGTGGCCGTGCTCCGGCCCGGCGTCCGCCAGCCGGGTGCCACAGGTGGGGCACAGCCCGGGGCAATCCTCCTTGCACACGGCCGCGAGGGGCAGCGCGAGCACGACCTCGTCGCGAACCAGCGGTTCGAGGTCGAGGCGGTCGCCGTGGAGGTGCGGGGGCTCGTCCTCACCGGTGCTCTCCACGTCAGGGTAGGCGAAGAGCTCCTGCAGGTCTGCCTGGACCGCACCGCTCAACGGGTCCAGGCAGCGGGCGCACTCCCCGGTGAGCGGAGCGAGCGCCGTACCGGACACCAGCACCCCCTCCATCACCGACTCCAGCCGCAGGTCGAGTTCCAGCGGCGCACCCGCGGGCACGCCGACCATCCCGGCACGGAGATCCGCAGGGGCGGCCACCGTCCGGCGCAGCCGCCGCATCGACCCCGGGCGGCGGCCGAGCTCGCGGGTGTCGAGCACGAGCGGCGCGCGGGGATCGAGGGACGAGGTGGGTCTGGGCTTCATGGTGGAGTCCGACCGGGTTTCGAACGGCCGGAAGGATCACTCTACCCGACTGCTCGCAGCCGCCGCGCCGGACCGTCGGGCCGTCGGCGGGGCCGGCTCGCCGCGGTCGTCCGGCAGCTGTACGACGCGGAGGTTGTCGAGCTGCTGGCGGAGCTTGTCGCGGCCGTGTACGACGGCGGTCATCGTCTTCTGCAGCATGATCTCGAAGTGCGCGAGCTTGGCGTCGACGTACTCGTCGAGCTCGCGGCGCATCCGCTCGACCTCCGCGGTGGCCTCGGCGACCAACCGATCAGCCTCGCGCCGGGCCTCGGCGGCCACTTCGGTCTCGGCGACCAGCCGGGCGCGTTCGGCCTCGGCCTCGGCCACGATCCGGTTCGCGGCCGCATGCCCTTCCTCGACCGCGGCATCGCGTTCTTCCAGTACGGCGTCGGCCCGGTGCAGCTCGGCCGGCAGCAACCGGCGCAGCTCGTCGAGCATCCCCAGCAGCTCGCCACGGTTGACGATGCACGACGCCGACATCGGCATGGCCCGGGCGCCCTCCAGCGTCGCGCCGATCTGGTCGATCTTGGCCTGCAGTCTCACGTTGACGCCCCTCCAGCGGGTCGGGGACCGCGGCGTACCCGGGCGGTCAGCCGCCGGCCGCGCCGGCCAGCCGCTCTGTCAGCCGACGCAGGACGGGCTCGGGCACCAACCCGGACACGTCTCCCCCGTACGTCGCAACCTCCTTGACGAGGCTCGACGAGAGGAAACTGTAGAGCGGGTTCGTCGCCATGAACAGCGTCTCCACACCGGCCAAGCCGTGGTTCATCTGGGCCATCTGCAGCTCGTAGTCGAAGTCGGAGACCGCGCGCAGGCCCTTCACCACCGCCGCGATCCCCCGGTCGCGACAGAAGTCGACCAGCAGGCCCTCGAAGGCGTCAACGGTGACGTTGCCGTACTCGGAGGTCACCTCGCGCAACTGGTCCATCCGCTCTTCCAGACTGAAGAGCCCCGCCTTCAACCGGTTGGGCATGACCGCCACGACGACATCGTCGTAGAGCCGGCTGGCTCGGCCGATGATGTCCAGATGGCCGTTGGTCACCGGGTCGAACGAGCCGGGGCAGACGGCCGAGCGCTGCACAGCGTTCCTCCCGTTGATCATGGCGCGGGCGCCGCGCGACCGTACCAAAGCGTGCCCTCGCCGTAGCGGCGTTCGCGCACCGGGACCAGCCCCGCCGGCCAGGCCAGCGGCGCCCCCCGGCTGGACCGCTCGACCACGACGACGGCGGCCGGCGCCAGCCAGCCGGCCCGGAGCAGCCCGCCCATCACGTCCGCTACCGCGCTGTTCGCCAGCGTGTACGGCGGGTCGGCGAACACCACGTCGTACGCCGGACCACCCGGCGGACCGGCCACCAGGCGCTCCACCTTCTCGGCCACCACCGTGGCGCCCGGCAGGCCGAGGGCGCGGACGTTCGCCCGCAGCGTCCGCAGTGCCTTTGGGTCGCACTCGACCAGCAGCGCGTGGCCGGCTCCCCGGCTCAGCGATTCCAGGCCGACGGCTCCGGAGCCGGCGTACAGGTCCAGCACCCGAGCGCCGTCGAGCCCGCCGCGCATCGACTCGACCGCCGAGAACAAAGCCTCCCGGGTGCGGTCCGATGTCGGCCGGGTGCGGTCCCCCGGTGGCACCGCGAGGCGCCGGCCGCCGGCCGCGCCGGCAATGACCCGGGTCATGCCCGCTCCAGGAACTCGGCGTCCTGCTCGGCCGCCAGCTCGGCGATCGCGCGGGCAAGGTCCGGATGTTCACGCAGCTCCGGATCGGCTTCGACCAACGCCGTGGCCTCCTGGCGGGCGGCGCGGATCAGGTCCTCGTCGCGCAGCAGGGAGAGCAGCCGCAAGGCGCTGCGCCGGCCGGACTGCTCCTTGCCGAGCACGTTGCCCTCACGCCGGTGCTCGAGGTCGAGGCGAGCCAGCTCGAAGCCGTCGAGGGTGTCGGCCACGCCCTGCAGCCGGTCGCGTCCCGGCGTACCGGGGGCGGCCTCGGTCTCCAACAGGCACCAGCTCGGCGCCGAGCCGCGACCCACCCGGCCACGGAGCTGGTGGAGCTGGGAGACGCCGAAGCGGTCGGCGTCGAGCACCACCATCACGGTGGCGTTCGGCACGTCCACGCCCACCTCGATCACCGTGGTCGCGACCAGGACGTCCAGCCGGCCGGCGGCAAAGTCGCGCATCACCCTGTCCTTGTCCTCCGACGGCAGCCGGCCGTGCAGCGCGGCGACGCGCAGGCCGGCCAGCTCGCCATCGACCAGCCGGGGCAGGACGTCCAGTACGGCGGCGGAGGCGCGCCTGGCGTCCTGATCCCCGTCGGCGTCGGGCAGGTCGGCCACCTCCTCCGGGGCCAGCGCGGCGCCCTCGGCCGACTCCCCGATCCGCGGACACACCACGAAGGCCTGGTGGCCGGCCATGACCTCCTCGCGCACCCGGCCCCACATCCGACCGCGCCAGCTCGCACTGTCGGCCGGTACGACGTACGTCGAGATCGGTGCCCGGCCGAGCGGCAACTCGGTGAGGGTGGAGACCTCCAGATCGCCGAACACGGTCATCGCCACCGTGCGCGGAATCGGGGTCGCGGTCATGACCAGCACGTGCGGCGGCTCGCTGCCCTTCGCCCGCAGCGCCTCCCGCTGCTCGACGCCGAAACGGTGCTGCTCGTCGACGACGACCAGCCCGAGGTCGGCGAACCGCACGCCTTCCTCCAGCAGCGCGTGCGTCCCCACCACGACCCCGGCGTCTCCGGACTCCACCTCGGCCAGCACCCGCCGCCGCACCGCGGCCCCCTGCGACCCGGTCAGCAGCGTGACGCGGGTGGCCGGCTCCGCGGCTCCCAGCTCGCCCGCGGCTCCCAGCGGGCCGAGCAGGTCGCGGATGGACCGCTCGTGCTGGGCGGCGAGCACCTCGGTCGGGGCCAGCAGTGCTGCCTGCCCCCCGGTGTCGGCGACGGCGAGCATGGCCCGCAGCGCGACCACCGTCTTGCCACTGCCCACCTCGCCCTGCAACAGCCGGTACATCGGGTGCGGCTCCGCCATGTCGGCCGCCAGGGTCGCGGCCACCTCCTGCTGGCCGCGGGTCAGCTCGAAGGGCAGCCGCGTGTCGAAGGCGCCCAGCAGCCCGTCGCCGTGGGCCACCCGCGGCTTTGCCGGGCTGGCCCGGGCGGCGGCCCGACGCTGGGCCAACGTCACCTGCAGGACCAGCGCCTCGTCCCACTTGAGCCGCTCGGTCGCCGGCGCCACCTCTTTGCGCGCCGAGGGCCGGTGAATGCCCTCGTACGCCGTCCGGAGATCGACCAACCCGTATCTGCGCCGCAGGTCCGAGGGCAGCGGATCCGCCAGCCCGCTCAAGGTGTCCAGCACGATCCGCAGACACTTGGTGATGGCCCACGAGGACAGCTCGGCGGTGGCGGGATAGACCGGAATCAGCGCGTTGACGAAGGCACCGGCGTCGTCGTCCTCGCCGAGCAGCTGGTAATCCGGATGGGTGAGCTGCCGGTTGCGGTTGTACTCGCCGACCTTGCCGGCGAAGAGCCCGCGCCGGCCCGCCGCCAGCTGGGTGTAACGCCAGGACGCTGTCTTCCCGAAGAACGTGAGCGTCAGCGAGCCGGTGCCATCGGTGACAACCACCTCGAGCAGCTTCCCCGGCCGGTGCCGCATCGGGCGAAGGGTCGCCTTCTGCACCTCGGCCAGCACGGTGACGTGCTCACCGACCGGGAGGTTGTCCAGGCGGGTCAGCTCACCGCGCTCGGCGTACCGCCTGGGGTAGTGCCGGAGCAGCTCGCCGACGGTGGCAATCCCCAGCCCCTTGGCGAGCAGGGTCGAAGCCTTGTCGCCGACGACCGCCCGCAGCGGCTCCCGCAGGTCGGTTGCCACCGCGACCTACTCGACACCGATCATCAGCAGCGTCTCGCGCTGACCGCCGGCGAATGCGACCGTCTCGACCGTCGGATGCCGGCTGCTCACGTGTCGGTGCAGTCGGTCCCCCAGCGCAGCGGCGTCTGCTCCGGTGACCATGGTGACCAGCTCCCCGCCGCCGGCCAACATGCGGTCGAGCAGCTGGCAGGCCACCGTCAACGGCTCCCTACCGATCATCGCCACATCGCCCTCCAGCAGGCCGAGCACGTCGCCGGCCTGGCAGATCCCCGCGCTCGTCTGCGCAAGCGTCGTGGCGATCGAGATGTCCGCCCACCGGGTTGCCGCTGCCGCCGCTGACATCGCGATCACGTCGTCTGCGAAGGCGCACTCAGGATCATGTACGCCGAGCGCGGCCAGCCCCTGTACCAGCGAGCGGGTCGGGACGACCGCGACGGTGACGCCCTGTTGGCGGGCGAGCCGCGCGGCCTCGTCGGCGACCGCGCGCGCCGCCGCGTCGTTGGGCAACACTGCGAGCTCCGTCGCCCCGCTGCGATCGATCGCGGCGAACAGGTCGGCCGCCAGGATCGGGTGACCCGGCTGCCCGCTGACGACCATGGCGTCGGCCGCCTCGAACAGCGCCGCCACCGGACCGGACGGCGCCAGAGCCAGAACCGAACGACGACTGATCGACGTACCAGGAACTTCGTGGAACGGGGTGACAGTGATCCGGTGCGGGCGGCCGGCCTGCACGCCGGCCTCGACCGCGGCGCCGACGTCGTTCACGTGGGCGTGGACGTTCCAGAGGCCGTTATCGCCCACAACGGCGACCGAGCCACCGAGGCCGGCCAGAGCAGCCTTCAACATCGGCACCGAGTCTTCGCCGGCGTCGAGCAGGTACTGGACCTCGTAGGCGTAGCGGTCGGCGGCGACCTCGTCGTCGGTGCCCGGGGAGCGCGGATCGCCTGACGGGAGTGGCTCGACGGCGTCGCCGGCGGGGGCCGGCTCACCGGTGACGACCACCACGAGCGTGTCCAGCAGGACGCACAGTCCCCGGCCGCCAGCGTCGACGACCCCGGCACGGGCCAGCACGCTGAGCTGGGACGGCGTACGGGAGAGCGCTTCGTGGGCGCCCTTCGCGGCTGCGCGGGCCACCGTCGGCAGGTCTGTGCTGCGGGTGGCGCGAGCCGCCTGGGCGGCTGCCCGGGCGACGGTGAGCACGGTGCCCTCGACCGGTTCGGCGACGGCGGCGTACCCGGCATCGGCTGCTCGTTCCAGCGCCTGAACGAGGGCAGTCCCGCCGGCCGTGGCGCCGCCGCGGACACTCTCGCCGAACCCGCGGAGAAAGCCGCTGAGGATCACCCCGGAGTTGCCCCGGGCACCGGTCAGCGCCCCTTGCGACATCGCCTTGACGGTCGCGGCAAGGTCCGCCGGTCCGTCCACCGCCTTGAGTGCGTCCGCGACCGACTGCATCGTCAGGACAAGGTTGGTGCCGGTGTCGCGGTCGGCCACCGGGTAGACGTTGAGGCGGTCGATCTCGCCGCGGGCCCGCTGCAACGCCTCCAGCCCAGCAGCGCACCAACGGCGTACGGCGGCGGCGTCGAGCGCGTCGAGCACCGCGCCTCCTCGGTCGGCAGCCGGAATGTGACCTCAGGTTAGTCGCGGTGACCCAGGGTCCGGTGCCGTCGAGGTTGGCCGGCAGCTCGATCGCTGCGGTACCCTTTCGCCGTCGTCGTGGCCCGACCGGGCCCGTCCGTCCCTCGCTTGGAGCGTCCGTGGCTGCCGTGTGCGATGTCTGTGGCAAGGGCCCGGGCTTCGGCATGTCGGTGTCGCACTCGCACCGGCGTACGCGCCGGCGGTGGAACCCCAACATCCAGACGGTCCACGCGCTGCTCGGCCGGACCCGCAAGCGGCTTAACGTCTGCACCTCCTGCATCAAGGCCGGCAAGGTCACCCGCGCCAGCTGACCGCGGCCTGTCCACAGGGCCGGGTCCCGGGGCTAGGCCCCGCTTCATCCGAGTCGTATCCTCCCGGCCATGCCGGGGTCATCGGCACGCCAAGTCGCGCTGCTGCTCGTCGCCGGCGCGGTAGTCGCCGGCTGTTCGGGTGACACGGACAAGCCCCAGACCCTGCCTACGCTCAAGGCGCCCACCCCCGGTACGTCACCAACGTCGCTCACCACACCTTCCATAGAAACAATTAAGGCCAATACGCCCGAGGGTGCTGCAGCGTTCGTTCGGACATATTACGCGCAGGTAAACTTAGCAGCGTCTAACGGACAAACAGCTCCGGTTAAGCAGATGACTGCGCCTGAGTGTCCCTGCCGCGCGCTTACTAAGTACATCGACGACGCGTACAAGGCTGGTAGCCTGCGAGGCTTCGTCTATAGCATCCGCGGCGTGAAGACGGAAAACTTCAAAGGTAGTCGGGCTCTGGTTACAGTGTTATATGCGGTGAGCCGCATTGAAGAACTGAATAAGGAAGGAAAGGTGACAGTAGTGGTGCCGCCCGTGAATAATGGACAGAAGGCCGTCACAGTGGTGCGGGTAGCAAATGGCTGGTTGATCGACAACGTGCAGAATTTTGGAAAGTGATGCTTCGTCTTCGTGCTTCCCTATCTAGACCATTCATCCTCCTGTCGGCGATCACTATCGGAATAGTGTTCCTACTTTCGACCCCGAGTCATGCCTGTAGAGGTGATGGCTGCGATGGAGGCGACGCCAGCGCACGCTTTAACGCCCATGGCATCACGGTCACTGCGTATGACGGTGGAGGGACGGCCTACAATTACACCGCTGCCGACCATGCAGCGCCCGGTGCGAGGTACGTCTGGACGCTGATCCCGGCCTGCCCGAGGAACTCGCCCAACGGTGATGACTTGCTCTGCTACGGCGCAACGGTGGGCTGTCCGATTCCGGGGGACGTGCACTGGCGCATCTACTACCGCAACCTCGACCCTGCAGTGAACGACCAGTGGCACCTGTCAACCACGCAGTGCCTTAGCAGCAATCCACTGCTCGACATCGCCGCCGTCAAGGCGGCGGTCGACAGGCTTTTCCACCAGGATCTGCCTCTGCCTGGCGGAACGCTCAAGGTCCAACCACCGAATGGTGCGCTGGTCAACCTGCCAACAATCTTCTACACGACCACGACACAGCCGCTGCACTTCGCCGTGAAGGCTCTCGGCGTCTCGGTCAACGTCACAGCCACTCCCAGCGAGTACGTGTGGCACTTCGGCGATGGCGCCACCTCGACCACAACAACGCCTGGTCATCCGCATCCCAACGAAGATGTGACACACACCTACACCCAGCCCACAACGCTGGCGCCCTACGTCACGGTGGTCTGGTCGGGCACCTACACGATCTCCGGCTACGACGAGACGTTCATCATCACCGGCACCGTGAGCCGAGACGGACCCCCTCTGCAGCTGCCGGTGCGCGAGGCCCGCACGGAGCTCGTCGACGGGCCGTAAGGAAGAGCGCCCCCGGCCCCGTCCTCAGACCAGCGACCGGATGACGACGACCAGACCGCCGAACGCCGCCAGCCCCAACGTCGCGCTCCGCACCATGTTCTCCGACAACCGGTGAGCCACCAGCGCACCCAACAGCGAGCCGGCCAGCATGCTGCCCAACAGCACCGGCGCGACGTGAGGCAGCCCGAGGCTGGCAAGCGCGACCAGGTTCAAAGCAAGGAAGTACGCCTGCAGGGTGGCCCGGGTGCTGATCGGCGGCCATCCCGCGTTGTCGGCGTACAGCGCCGCTGCGGGTCCCCCGATCGCCGCCACCACGTTCATGGTTGCGCTCACCACGCCGGCCACCACCGCACCCACCGGTCCGCTGGCCCGCTCCCACCGTCGACCGGAGGCCAGTACGCCGACGCCGAGCAGCGTCGCCACGCCGGCGGCGAGGGCCGCCCACCGGGTATCGATACGGCGTACTCCGACAGCCACCAGCGGCGTCGCCAACGCCGCCGGAATCAGGAGCCGCAGCCCGTCGCGCACTCGAACGGCACGGAACTCGCGGGCCAACAGCGCCGCGTTGAGCAGCGTGGAGAGCAGGACCGCGACCCGGATGCCCTCCCGGACGCCGAGGATCGCGACCAGGAATGGCCCGCACACCAGCGCGAAGCCGATGCCGCTGATCGACTGGGCGAAGGCACCGACGCCCACCGCCAGTGCGGCCAGGGCGACAGTCACGAACCGGCGTCCCGCCACCGCCAGCCGTGGTCGACCGGGCCGATCCCGCTACCCAAGGCGAAGCCGTGCGCGATCGCGCCGGTGACGTAGTCCTTGGCCGCCTTGACGGCCTCCGGCACGTCCATGCCGACGGCCAGGAACGACGCGATGGCCGACGCCAGCGTGCACCCGGTGCCATGGGTGTGCCGGTTGTCCAGCCGGGGGGCGCGCAGCTCGGTCGCCGAGCTGCCGTCGTAGAGCAGGTCGACCGGATCACCTTCGAGATGACCGCCCTTGATCAGCACCCAGCGTGGGCCGAGGGCATGCACGGCTTCCGCCGCCTCCCGCAGGCCGCCCTCAGAGCTGACCCGTACGCCGGTGAGCTGCGCCACCTCGTACAGATTGGGCGTCGCCACGGTGGCGAGGGGCAGAAGCTGATCGCGAAGCGCGACCACGGCATCGGCGGCCAGCAATGGGTCACCGTGCTTGGACATGCCCACCGGGTCGACCACCACGGGCACCCCGACGCCGGTCAACACCTCAGCCACCGTGCTCACCAGCGCCGCCGACGCCAGCATGCCGGTCTTGACCGCGTCGACGCCGATGTCCTCGAGCACGCTGGACAGTTGGGCTCGCACCGCCTCGACCGGCAGCTCCCAGTAGCCCTGGACCCCGACCGAGTTCTGCGCGGTTACCGCTGCAATCACCGACATGCCGTGTACGCCGAGCGCCAGCATGGTCTTGAGATCGGCCTGGATACCCGCTCCTCCACCGGAGTCGGACCCGGCGACCGTCAGCACCCGCGGTGGCGTCATGCGGCAAGTCTGGCCCAGTGGAACGAACGGAATCACGGGGACTACCCGTCCGGCGGGATCGTCGGCGGCGGCAGGGTGTAGATCGCGCCGGCCGGGCTGGTCCAGGTGACGCTCGCGTCGGCGTTGCGCCGGAGCGCCCAACCGGTGTGGGTCTTGAGCCGGTGGTGGCGCCGGCACAGCGGGCCCAGATTGTCCCGGTCGGTGCCGCCGCCGTCCTCCCAGGCGACGCTGTGGTCGAGATCGCAGCGCACCGCCGGCAGGCTGCAACCGGGGAACCGGCAGGTGCCGTCACGAGCGAGCAGGAAGTCGACCAACGCGGCCGGTGGGGTGTAGGTGGTCCGCCCGTGGTCCAGCAGCGTGCCGGACAGCGGGTCGGTGACCAGCCGCCGCCAGTGGCCGTCGGCGGCCAACGCGCGGGCGGCCGAGGCCGGGATCGGGCCGTAGCCGGCCAGCTCGCCGGGGTGCTCGGCCAGCCCGAGCAGGGTGGCCAGGTCGATGGTGACCGCAACGTGCGGCCGGCGCCGGTGGGTGCGGGGCAGCTCGGGGTCGTCGAGAGCCCGGCAGGCCAGCTCGACCAGCGCGTCGGCCCGGCGCACCTCGATGGTCGGCGCCTCGGCGGTGGCCGGGCCGGCCAACGCGGTCAGCGCGGTGAAGACCAGCTCGGCACTCTCGGCCGCCAGCCGGGCCGTCAGCACCGCCATGCCGTCGGGTTCGGCGTAGAACCGCACCCCCCGATCGGCCACCGCGGCGGCGTGGGCCACCTCGACGCCGACCGGATCGGCGGCGGCCACCGCCCGGCGCACCGCCCGCCGGAACCGGCCCACCGCGAGCCGACCGGCAGTGGGCAGCATCCGAGCCTGCACCGCCCGGGCCGCCGCATCGGACAGCCCTTCGGTCTCCTCGGCCAGCACGGCGGCGGACAGCACCGAGATCTCGCCGCGCGCCAGCGCCGCGGCGGTGTCGGTAAGCCGGCCGGCCAGCGCCCGGGCCACCGCGATCCGGCGATCGGCGGTGACCGGCGCCAGCGCCAGCGCTGCGCCGACCTCCGCGGCCGCCCAGTCGTCGTCGTCCGGATGCGCGGGGGTGGGCCCGGCCACCGCCGCCATCGCCCGCTGCTGCAGCGCCGCCAGCCAGCGGGACTGGCGCTCGAGGGCGCGCAGCAGCAGCACCCGGCCGAGGTCGTCCAGTGTGTCGGGGTCGAGCCGGGCCAGGCGCGCCACCATCGCCGGACCGGGCTGGGTTGCCAGCGCGGCTTCCAGCGCGGCGTTCTCCGAGGGCTCCGGTCCGGCCTTCGTGCCTCCGGATGCCATCGCCGCGGGACTGCCACTCTCGAACATGTGTTCTATTCTACGGCGTCACGGCGACAGTCTTGGCCGGCTGTGCACAGCCACTCCGGGCGGCCCTGGCCTCCTAGTCCCCGTGGGCGCGAGCCGCGCGGGCCCATGCGTGGTGACCGAGCCGGTCCAAGGTGGCGACGAGCCAGGCCCGGGCCTGCGGGCCGAGGACCGCCGCAGCCAGGTCGGCCCGGTCCTTGGGTCGGTCCAGGTGCGCCTTGTGGAGCAAAGCCAGCTCGGGCCGCAGGTAGGTCACGCCGTCGACGGTGTGCAGCGCCCGCTCCCACGGCAACCGCACGCTGGTGTCCTTCTTGAAGACCCACTCGTCCTCGCCGCGGTGCAGCATCAGGTCCGCTTCCCACGGGTGCTCCGCGTCGCGCCTTAGCCATAGCTGTTCCCGGTCAGGGCGCAGCTCGTCGGAAGAAAGCAGTGGGCGCAGCGAGCCCTCGTGGGCCTCCCACAGATGCCAGTCGGGAAGGTGGCGTCGCAGCGCCGGCAGGTCCGCCAGGCTGACCACCACGTCGGTGTCTTCATGGGGGCGCGCCGGCGCGCCGATCCTTGCAGCCCGACCTCCGGCGATCCACCACTGCACGCCGGACCCCTCGAGCAGCCTCGCCACCGCTGCCGGCTCCAACGGCGACCATCGTCCGTACAACGCCTGGAACGACTCCTCGTCCAGGTCGTTCATCGCGCCAGCGTCGCCTGCGCGCGACCCAGCAGATCGTCCCGTCAGATCCCGAGCCGCTCGCCGGCGCGCTGGGCGCCCTCAACCCGCGCCGTGATCTTCTGGAACGCGATGTCGCGGGCGATGTCCGGCGAGCCGTGCTTGGGCTTGAGGTCGATACTGAACGGCGAGAAGCCGCAGTCGTCGGTCGCCCCGAGACGCTCCTTCGGGATGTACTTCGAGGCGGTGACGAGGTCCGCTTCAACCTGCTCGGGGGTTTCGACGCGCGGGTTGAGCGGGTCGATGACGCCGATGAAGCACACCTGCGGTACGCCGTTGGCGTCGTCCCGGCTGTGCTCGCCGACCAACTTGTAGACGTACTCCTTGTCCTGCTCGCTGGCCACCTGCATGAGAAAGTAGCCGGCGTTCATCGTGAACATCGACGGCAGAAGCTCGGCGTAGTCGACGTCGGCCGAATGCACCGAGTCCATGTCGCCGCCCGGGCAGGTGTGGATGCCGATGTTGGTCCGCTCCTCGGCCGAGAACCGGTCGATGACGCGGTTGTTCAGCTCGATGAACTGCTCGAGCATGTGCCGGCCGGTCCACGGGTTGCGCGGATCGTTCTTGCTCGCCAGGCGGCCCTCCGTGAAGTCGATCGAGACGCGGCCGGCGCCGGCGGCGAAGGCCTGGCGGATGTCCTTCTCGGCCTCGTCGCACAGGTCCGAGAGGAACTGTTCGCGGGTGTAGCCGTCAACCTCGCCGTCCAGCGGGTAAAGCAGCGAGAGCATCGACGGGGCTATGACGGCCTGCTTCATCGGCTTGGTTGCGTACACCTTGGACTTCTCGAGGTAGTCCGAGGCGAACGTCTTGTAGCGGAACGGCCCGCCGGTCAGCCGGGGGAGCTGGCGGTGGTGGCCGTCGTCGAAGATGGCGAAGTACTGCCCGTCGGCGGCGAGGTTGTCCGCCAGCCCGGTGCCCGCCAGGGTGTCGGTGATCGGGTACGTCGCGAAGCTGGAAGCCCGCTGCTCCCCGTCGGACACGATCGGAGCGCCCGTGGCCTCCATGCGCTCGATCGTGTCCTTGCAGGCGGCGTCCTGCTCCTTCGCGAGATCGTCGGCGCTGATGCTGCCGGCGTCGTACGCCGCGATCGCCTCCTGGAGATGGAGAGGTCGTGGGAGCGAGCCAACATTCTCGGTGGGGATGGACATGGATTTCTCCTGGTCGTCAACAGGTCCTGCTGGACGAGCAGACTCGACCTTAGGGGCAACGGCCAGGGCGGCGTACCGGGCGTTCGTGCCGCACCCTGCCGCGGTGCTCCGTCGGGTTCCCTTGCGAGCGCCCCGGTTGCCTCAGAAGTCGAGCAGCGCTGGAGGCGTCCCCGGCGGGTGGCTACCTGCAGAAAGCTCAGCCTGGCATCGGGAAGTGGTCGAAGCCGCCGGGGCCGGCTGGTGGTTGACGGCCTACTATCGCCACCCCGCTCCCCTCCGTCACCAGCCCGATCCGCAGCAGGCCCGGAGCCAGTACGACGTCCGCAGGCATCGTGGCCACCAGCGCATGGTCCTCGCCGCCGGTCAGCACCCAGGTCAGCGGATCCACGCCGAGGGCGGCACCCACGGCACGCAGCGCCGGCTCGATCAGCAGCCAGTCGCTGTGAAGCTCCACCCGCCGGCCACTGGCCTCGGCGACGTGCCCCAGGTCGGCGATCAGCCCGTCACTCACGTCGATCATCGCGGTCGCGCCCAGGTCGGCGAGCATTGGGCCAGCGGCGTACGGCGGCGCGGGCCGGCGGAAGGCGGCCACCACCTCAGGGTGCCGACCAGCCAACGCGGTATCACCACCAGCCAGCACCGCCAGGCCGGCGGCCGAGAACCCCAGCCCGCCCACCAGCACGACGACATCGCCGACCCGGGCCCCAGAACGAGTGACCGGCGCCCGGCCCTGCAGGTCGCCGAGCGCGGTCACGCCGAGGGTCAGGACCTCAGAGCTCACCACGTCGCCGCCGACCACCGCCGCCCCCACCAGCGCGCACTCGTCGGCGAGGCCGTCGGCAAAGCCGTCGACCCAGTCGGCCGGGAGATCGGCCGGTGCGGCGAGGCCGACGAGGAGAGCCGTCGGAACCGCGCCCATCGCGGCGATGTCCACCAGGTTCTGCGCCGCCGCCCGCCGTCCCACGTCGTACGCCGATGACCACTCCCGGCGGAAGTGGCGGCCCTCGACCAGCAGGTCGGTGCTGGCCACCACCCGCCCGTCGGGAGTTCGGACCACCGCGGCGTCGTCGCCGGGTCCGAGCACGGTGGCGTGGCCAGGCGGGAACCGCGCCACCACGCGGGCGATCAACCCGAACTCGCCGAGGTCCGATATCGAGATGTCCGGCTCCTCCGTTGACGCGGTAGCGTCCGGCCGACAGCAGTGACGTCGCGGGGGGACGCCAGGTGGTCCAGGCCTACATCCTTGTCCAGACCGAGGTCGGCCACGCGTCTGCGGTGGCCGCCGAGATCGCCTCCATTCGCGGCGTCACGGCCGCCGACGACGTCATCGGCCCGTACGACGTCATCGCGCGCGCCGAGGCGCGCAGCGTCGACGAGCTCGGCAAGCTGGTCGTCGCCAAGATCCAGGCGGTCGCAGGTATCACCCGCACCTGGACCTGCCCGGTGGTGCACCTCTGATCGTCCACCGCCGGCCGCGCTGGCGATGGCTGCTGGCGGTGGGCGGCGTGGCCGCGGCGAGCCTGGCGGGGTGTAGTCCCGGGCCGGTGAAGATCGCCCCACCGGCGGCAGAGCCGGCCGGCTCGCAGCTGTGTGCCGCCCTGCACGACCGGTTGCCGAAAAGGGTCGGTGACCTCGAGCGGCGGCGTACCGAGCCCTCGTCCAACCGAACGGCGGCGTGGGGGGAGCCGGCGGTCGTGCTGCGCTGTGGGGTCGGGCCGCCCGAAGGCTTCCGGCCCGAGGTGGCGTCGGTGGTCGAGGTGAACGGCGTCTCCTGGTACCAGCACATCGCCGGCGCGACGATCGAGTGGGTGGTCGTCGACCGTCCGGTGCACGTCGAGCTGGCGGTGCCCAGGACGTACGACGGGCAGGGTGCCATTCTGGCCGACCTCACGGTGGCGATCACCACCACACTGCCCAAGCGGCCGGTCGGCTGACTCGGCGAGCCTTCGTCAGTGCAGCCCGGTGCCCCGCGCCAGCGCGCTCTGCACGAGGCGGTCCACCAGCGCGCCGTAGTCGAGCCCGGAGGCCGCCCACATCCGCGGGAACATCGACGCCGGCGTGAAGCCCGGCATCGTGTTGACCTCGTTGATCACCAGCTCGTCGCCCGGCGTAAGGAAGAAGTCCACCCGAGCCAGCCCCTCGCACCCCAACCCCTCGAACGCCCGTACCGCCAGCTCCTGCACGGCGGTGGTCAGCGCCGGGGAGAGCCGGGCCGGTACGTCGAACTCGGTTGCCTCGTCGAGGTACTTCGCCTCGAAGTCGTAGAAGTCGTGACCACCCACCACGCGCACCTCGGCGGGCAGGCTGGCCACCGGCGTAGCGCCGTCGAGCCCGCCAAGAACCCCACATTCGATCTCGCGCCCGACGACGGCCGCCTCGACGATCACCTTGGGGTCGTGCCTGCGCGCCTGCTCGATCGCGGCCGGTAGGTCGGCGGCCTGCCGCACCCGCGAGATGCCCACGCTGGAACCGCCCCGGGCCGGCTTGACGAAGAGTGGAAAGCCCAGCGCGGCGGCCGCCGCGAGCCGACCGGGCCGGTCGGTCGCCCAGGCCCGCTCGTCGACGATGGTGTACGGGCCGACCGGCAGCCCGCGGGCCGCCAGCAGGATGTTCATGTACTCCTTGTCCATCGCAGCCGCGCTGGCGAGCACGCCCGAGCCGACGTAGGGAACCCCGGCCAGCTCGAGCAGCCCCTGCAGCGTGCCGTCCTCGCCGTACGGGCCGTGCAGAAGCGGAAAGACGACGTCGACGGTGCCGAGCGAGCGGGGCACCTGGCCAGGCTCGAGCACGACCAGGCCGCCGGCGCTCGGGTCACCGGGGAGCGCGAGCGCCGTACCGGTGTCATCCACGCTCGGCAGCTCGGTGCCGGAGATCGCCAGGGCCTTGGGGTCGTCGGCCGCGAGCACCCAACGGCCGTCCGGCGTGATGCCGACCGCGGTCACGTCGTACCGGTCACGGTCCAGGGCATCGAGCACGCTGCCAGCGGAGACGCAGGAGATCGCATGCTCGGTGCTGCGGCCACCGAAGACGAGCGCCAGCCGGATCTTGCCAGCGGGGACCTGAGCCACGGAGAAAGACACTACCCAGCCCCTCCGGCGGTGCTCGGGGGGAAACGCCGTGACCTGCGCGTAATCACCCGAATGCTACAGTTAGTGCCGAGATGCGTACGGGCAGTCACTAGGCGCCCCCACCACCACAACCCCTAGTGGAGCCCAGCAATGCGCACGCCTCGCAAGCCAGCCCTACCCGCATTGGCCGCCGTCGCGGTGGCCACCGCGGCCGCAGCGATCTCAGCCAGCCCCGCCAACGCCGACGTGACGTCGGTCGGCGGCGGCGCGTACGGGGAGAGGGTCAGCGTCAACTCCGTTGCCTCGGCCCGCTCCGGTCCCCGCCCATCCGTCAGCCTGCCCGCCACCGGCGGCGGGCCCTACAGCGCCAACCTGGCCGCCGCCAGCGTGACCGGTCTGCTCTCGACCGGCGTACTGACGGTGACCACCCGAGGCGATCGCGTTGTGAGCCACCTCCGTACAGCCACCAGCTCGGCGACCGTGAACAACGTCAATGTCGGCGCCGGCGCCGCCCGCGCCACGTCGGTCCGCACCACCTGCTCGTCGAACGGAACCGGCTCCACGGGTGCCACCACCATCGTGGGCAGCAACCTCGGCGTCTCTTCCAGCCCATCGGCCAACACCGTGCGCCGGCTCCCCAACGGGCTGGGCAGCGTGACCTTCAACGAGCAGATCCGCACCAACGTGGTCGGCCGCACCACCAGCATCACGGTGAACGCGATGCACGTTCGCCTCGACGGCGGCGCGCTCGGCAGCGGCGACATCATCCTCGGCCAGTCCCGCTGCTCGGCCAACGGACCTGACGTCCTCACATCGGGCTCCGGCGGCACCGGTTCGGGCAGCACGGGTACGGCGTCAGCCGGCTCCAGCGGCTCTGCTGGTGCCAGCGGCTCCGCCGGTACCAGCGGCTCGGCCCCCGGCAGCGGATCGACCGGCGCCGGGGTCGGTGCCGCCCGGGCGGCCACCCCGCTTCCCGGCACAGCCAGCTTCACCGGTTAGCCCAGATCAGCTCCGCCGGCAGAACGCACCGGTCACGAATCGACCGACCGGTGCGTTCTGCCGTCCCACCTACCCGTCGTGCGAGAGAATGCAGGGATGACGACCATGACCACCAAGGTGCGGAGCCCGCTCCCGGCGGTCGCCGCGGTGCTGGCGACGGCGTTGCTGGCCGCGGGCTGCACCAGCGCGCGGTCCGACACGGGCAGCGAACCTCGGCCGGTCGCCGGCGGGTCACCGACGGTCAGCCCCGCTCCGACGGCCGGCCCCTCCCGGCCGCCCGCCCCCACCTTTCCGGCGTACGCCGCGCAGGCCAAGCCGGCCAAGGTGGCCGTGTACGCGGCACCGAACGGGCGGTTGAGCCGGACCATCGCCAACCCGTTGCCGTCCGGCGCGCCGCTCACGTTCCTGCTGGCTCACCGCTCAGGCGACTGGCTGCAGGTCTATCTGCCGACTCGTCCCAACGGCAGCAGCGGCTGGGTCCGGGCCGCGGATGTGACGCTGGCCGGCCTGGCCTACCGGCTCGATGTCCAGACGGGCGCCCACCAGCTCCGGCTCTACCGCCTGGGCCAGCTGGTACGCAGCTACCCGATCGCGGTGGGCAAGGCCGACACCCCCACCCCCGGCGGGACGTTCTACCTCAAGGAGCTGATCCGGCCGACCAACGGTGGCGGGATCTACGGCCCGTTCGCCTTCGGCCTGTCCGGCTTCTCCGACGCGCTGGCGAGCTTCGGCGGCGGCGAGGCCGTGATCGGGCTGCACGGGACCAACGACGAGAGCAGCATCGGCCGCGACGTCAGCCACGGCTGCATCCGGCTGCACAACGCCGACATCACCGCGCTGTCCAAACTTCTGCCGCTCGGTACGCCCGTCCGCATCCTCGCCTGACCGGTGCGCGGCTCAGGCGAGCGAGTCGAGCGCCTGGGCCACGTCGGCGACCAGGTCCTCGGGATCCTCCAGCCCGACCGACACCCGGACCGCGGCGGGGCCGATGCCGGCCGCGCCCAGGGCGGCGTCGTCCAACTGCCGATGCGTCGTACCGGCGATGTGGCTGACCTTGCTGTGGGTGCCGCCCAGTGAGGTGGCGATGCGCACCAGCCGGAGCGCGTCGCACAGCGCCTCGCCGGCATCGCGACCACCTTGCGGCGTAACGGTCACCACCGCGCCGTACCGGCCGGGCTCGAACAGCTTGCCGGCCAGCGCGTGGTCCCGATGGGTCGGCAGCCCGGGGTAGTCGACCCGGGTCACCCGCGGGTGCGCACCGATCCCTTCGGCGAAGGCCTGCGCGTTGGCGCAGTGGCGGGCCATCCGCAGCGGCAGGGTCGCCAGCCCCCGGTGCAGCAGAAACGCCTCGTCTGGCGCCAGCGACCCGCCGAGGTCGATCCGGATCGCCCGCACCCGACCGACCAGGTCCGGCGACCCCACGACCACCCCTCCGGTCACGTCGCTGTGCCCGCCGATGTACTTGGTCGCCGAGTGCACGACCAGGTCGGCGCCGTACTCCAGCGGCCGGCACACCGCCGGCGAGGCGAAGGTCGAGTCCACGACCAGCGGTACGCCGGCAGCGTGCGCGAGATCGGCCAACGCCGGCAGGTCGGCCACCGTCATCGTCGGGTTCGCCAGCGTCTCCCCCCAGACCAGCGCGGTCTCAGGGCGGATCGCGGCGCGGACGGCGTCGAGGTCGCTGACCGGCACGAAGTCGGTCTCGACGCCGAATCGCGTCAGCACGTTCGCCAGCGCGCTGTAGGTGCCGCCGTAGAGCTCGCACGGGGCGACCACGTGGCTGCCGGCGCGGGTCAGCGTCATGAGCACGGTCGTGATCGCGGCCATCCCGGAGGCGAACGGCTGACCGGTCACCTCGGCGTCGACGCCGACCGACTCCAGCCCGGCGACCGCGGCGGCGAACGCAGCCGCCGTCGGGTTGTCGACCCGGCTGTAGACGTAGCCGGAGGCCCGGTCACCGAGGATGTCGGCGTACTCCCTGGCGGTGTCGAAAGCGAACGCAGCGGTCCGATAGACCGGCAACCCCAGCGGCTCCTGCTCCGGCGGGGCCGGCATCGGGAGGTGCACCGCCCGGGTGTTCTCGCCGTAGGACGTGCCTTGCTCAGCCACCCGGCCGCCTCCGTTCCGCGTCGTGGCGCTCCGGCTTGGCGCCCCGGGTCACCATGGCGCGCAACATCTGCGCCGGCGTCATGTCCTCGTGCAACACGGCGACGACGTGTTCGGTGATCGGCATGTAGACGTCGTGCTTGCGGGCGAGGTCGAGGACCGATCGGGAGGACTTAACCCCCTCCGCGACCATTCGCAGCTCGCCGGTGACCTCGGCCAGCGTACGCCCGCGGCCGAGCTGCTCACCGACCGTACGGTTCCGCGATAGCGGTGACATGCAGGTGGCCACCAGGTCACCCAGGCCGGCCAGCCCGGCGAATGTCAGGGGATCGGCCCCCTGCGCACCGCCCAGGCGGGCCATCTCGGCCAGCCCTCGGGTGATCAACGAGGCCTTGGCGTTGTCGCCCAGTCCCATTCCGTCGGCCATGCCGACGGCGATCGCGATGACGTTCTTCACGGCACCGCCGAGCTCGGCGCCGACGACGTCGGGGTTCGTGTACGGCCGGAAGTAGCCGGTCAGGCAGGCGTCCTGGAGCCGCTCGGCCGCCGCCCCCTGCACACAGGCGATGACGCTGGCTGCCGGCCGGCGCAGCGCGACCTCCCCGGCAAGGTTGGGCCCGCTGACCACCGCGACCCGATCCGGCGGTACGTCGGCGACCTCGCGGATCACCTCGCTCATCCGCTTGGTGGTGCCGAGCTCGACGCCCTTCATCAGGCTGACGAGCACCGCACCGGCCGGCAGCAGGGGCACCCACCGGCCGAGATTCTCCCGCAGCGTCTGGGCGGGGATCGCCAGCACGACGAAGTCCGCGCCGGCGAGGGCGATCTCCGCCTCGGCGGTCGCCCGGAGGCCGTCGGGCAGCCGTACGCCGGGGAGGTACTCGGCATTCTCGTGCCGGTCGGTGATGGCCTCGGCCAGCTCCGCCCGGCGCGCCCAGATCGTCGTCTCGGTGCCGGCGTCGGTGAGCACGGTGCCGAAGGCGGTGCCCCAGGAACCGGCGCCGAAGACCGCCGCGCGGGTCACGCCGGCCGCCGCTCCGGGTCCCCCGCCGGCTCGCCCGCGCCGGCGGCCGCCATGGGGTCGAAGAACGCCTCCGGCGGTTGCTCGCCCCGGATGCCTGCCAGCAGCCGGCGTACCACTCTCATCACCTCGTCGGTGGCCGCGCGCAGGGACTCGATGGTCTGCGGTGCACCGGCGTACGCCGAAAGGTCCACCGGTGGGCCGGCCACCACCGAGACGGTACGGCGGGGAAGGAGTCGAACGCGGCCATCCCGGCCGAGGATTGCCTGCGCCCCCCACAACGCGACCGGGATCACCGGCGCGCCGGTGGCGAGCGCAAGCCGCACGACACCGGTCCGGCCGGCCATCGGCCAGTAGTCGGGGTCCCCGGTGACGGTGCCTTCCGGGTAGATGACCACGCACTCCCCGCGCTCCACGGCGGCCTTCGCGTCGCGAAGCGCGTCGGCGGCGTTGGCGGTGCCACGATGGACCGGGATCTGGCCCAGTGCCCGGATCGCCGGGCCGAAGACCGGTATGCGGAAGAGCTCGGCCTTGCCGAGGAAGTGCGGCCACCGCCCGGCGCGATAGACGAAGTGCATCAGCGACAACGGGTCGACGTAGGAGTTGTGGTTGACCGCGACGATGGCGCCACCCGTTCGGGGAATGTGCTCCAGCCCGGACCACCTGCGCCGGGTGAGCAGCAGCAGCGCGGGCTCGAGAACCCACGCCACCAGTCGGGAAAGCCACCCCACCCTGCCGCCGCGCACCCGGTCACCCTCCAGTCAGCTGCCACGCGCGCGGCGCTGCCGGCCGAGCGTACGTCGAGGAGTGTCGCACTGACACCTGCACCGATGTTGCGACCGACGCGCACAATGATGCCGACGCCATCCCCGATCGCGAGGACACCGCATGCGTACTCCAGCCTGGTTCCCGGTCCGACGCGCCATGGCCGGCACCGCGGGAGGTGTCGTCCTCGTTGTGGCTGCGGTAACGAGCTCGGCCGCCACCGCGGCCGGCTTCCCGCTGCCGGCCGGCCCGCCCGCAGCCGCGGCCGCGGCGACCGGTCCGACGTACGTCTTCTCAGGCGGTCCGGACGGGGCGGTGTACTACGAGACGAACGCCGGTGCTGGCTGGTCCCCCGCCGCATCGCTGGGCGGCCGCATCCAGCGCGCTCCGGGGGCGGCCGCCGGCGGCAACGGTTCCGCCGAGGTGTTCGTCCGCGGGATCGACAACCAGCTCTGGTCCCGTCGCCTGGTGGGCACCACCTGGACGCCGTGGGCGAGCGGCGGCGGGGTTCTCTCCTCCAACCCGGCCGCGGCCGCGTGGGGTGCCGGCCGGGACGACGTGTTCGTGCGCGGCAGTGGCTCGGACCAGTCGCTGTGGCACCGGGCCCTGGTCAACAACGTCTGGGGTCCGTGGCAGCCGCTCGGCGGCCGCCTCCTGCACTCGCCGGGGGCCGCCTCCTGGGCTCCGGGCCAGCTGAGCGTCTTCGTGCAGGGCAGCGACAACCAGCTGTGGGGTCGCTTCTACACCTCGACGACCAACACGTGGAGCGCCTGGACCAGCTACGGCGGCGCGCTCGCGTACGGCCCGGCCGTCGTGTCCGCTCCGGCCGGCCAGGAGCCCGGCAAGGTGCTCGTTTTCGTGACCGGTACCGACGGCGCCGTCTACGCCAAGACGATCACGACCGCCGGCGCCGGTGGATGGATGCCGCTCGGCGGCACGCTGAACGCCGGGCCGGCGGCCTCGTCGACCGCTAAGGGCCACCTGCGGGTGGTCGGCGCGAGCGCAGACGGCCATCTGTACGAGCGGGTGTACTTCGCTGGCTGGGGCCCCTGGACGCGCCTGCCCTGACGAGCGGCGGGGGAGCAGCCGTGGCCGGGTTCTGCTGGTCGGTGGTGGTGCCGGTGAAGCCGGTCCGAGTCGCGAAGTCCCGCTTGCTTGGGTTGCCGGTACCGGTGCGCGAGGAGCTGGTCGTTGCGATGGCGGCCGACACGGTGGCCGCCGCGTTGGCCTGCCCGCTGGTGGCATCGGTGCACGTGGTCACCGACGACCCGCGAGCGGCGCGGGCCGTGGCAGCCTGCGGGGCCATCGTGGTGGCAGACGAGCCCGACGCCGGCCTCAACCCGGCGCTGGCACACGGGGCAAAGGTCGCCAGCCTCGCTCGCCCGGACTGCGCGATCGCCGCGCTGTCGGCCGACCTGCCCGCACTCACTGCGGTGGAGCTCGAAGCGGCACTGACCGCCGCCGCCGGGCACCGTCGTGCACTGGTCGCGGACGCCGAGGGAGCCGGCACCACGTTGCTGACGGCCGACGCCGGCGTACGGCTGGCTCCGGCGTACGGCGAAGGCTCGCGGCAGCTGCACATCGCCGGTGGCGGGACCGACCTGACGCCGTTGCTGGCCGGGTGCGAGGGGCTACGCCGCGACGTCGACACGGTGGAAGACCTGGCGGCCGCCCGGCGACTCGGCGTCGGCCCGCGGACGCTGTCGCTGCTGAGCCGGACAGCCGCGCTCGCGCCCGCCGGGTCCGCGGCTCCCCGGTTCCGGTAGGGATCGGCTGTCGGGACGGCCCGCCGTCCCGCGCTATCGTCCGCGAGATGCAGCGCTGAGGCCAGGAGTTCGCCGGGTGTCCTGCGGCTTCCGTCGGGACGACTGGCAGCCCACCGGGCCGCCGGTGACCACCCCGGTGCCCGTCTACGCTGTGCGAGTCGTCGCCAGGCTCGTGGAGGTCGACACGCCGACACCGACCGACAGGGACGACCCATGACCGACACGACGGACCGCCCGGTTGTGCCCGTCGCCGACCCGATGCCGCCGATCACGGCGGCAGCCGGCGGCAGCTTCCGCTCGCAACTCAAGCCGGGCGAGGACGTCGTCGATCCGGACCACTGGACCGGGTCGGTGCCGGTCGCGCACGGCATCGCGCCACGCGTCCGCATCGGGCAGAGCCGCTGGTTCAACCTGCTGTGGCTGCTGCCGATCGGCTTCGTGCTGCTGATCGTCGCTGTCGCGGCCGCGAAGGGCCTGCGCGGTGCCGCCGCGGTGCAGGACTTCATCGCCTCCTACCCGGGCACCGTCGAGCCGGGCACGGCCACTCCAGTCGGGACGCCCTCGTGGGTCGGCGTCAGCCACTTCCTCAACCTGTTCATGATGGCGTTCATCCTGCGCTCCGGCCTGCAGATCTTCGCCGACCACCCGCGGTTGTACTGGACCCGGCACAGCACCCCCGGCAAGGACTGGCTCCGCGCGCAGAAGCCCGTCCCGCAGGACCCGTTGTGGACGGCGAAGCAGGACTCGATCAGCCTGCCCGGCCAGGTCGGCCTGCCGGGCCTTAGGCACTCCATCGGCCTCGCCAGATGGTGGCACCTGGGTGTCAACGTGCTCTGGCTCGCGAACGGTCTGCTGTTCTACGTCCTGCTGTTCGCCACCGGCCAGTGGCGCCGGCTCATCCCGACGAGCTGGAACGCCTTCCCGAACGCGCTGTCCGTCCTCGTCCAGTACGCCTCGCTCGACTGGCCGGTCGAGAACGGTTGGATCGCCTACAACAGCCTCCAGCAGTTCGCCTACGCAGGGACGGTGTTCGTCGCCGCGCCGCTCGCCCTCATCACCGGCCTCGGGATGTCGCCGGCCCTGTCCACAAGGTTCGCCCGGATCAGCCGTGTCCTAAGCATCCAGACGGCCCGGTCACTGCACTTCCTGGTGATGATCTGGTTCCTGGTCTTCATCGTCAGCCACATCGCGCTGGTGTTCACGACCGGCCTGCTGCGCAACCTCAACCACGTCTACGCCGCTCGCGAAGGCGCCGGCTGGCTCGGGTTCTGGGTCTTCGCCTCGTCGATGGCGATCGTCGCCGTCGCCTGGGTCGCCGCGACCCCGTTCACGATCCGGCACCCGCGGACAGTGCAGCGCGTCGGGTACGCCCTCGTCGGCCCGGCCCAGCGCTTGTTCGAGCACGTCGACGCGAAGCCCGGCCAGTACGCTGAGACCGACATCAGCCCGTACTTCTGGCACAACGGCAAGTACCCGGACTCCCCGGAGTACCAGACCCTCGCCGCCGGTGGCTTCGTCGACTACCGGCTGCGCGTCAACGGACTGGTCGACAACCCGGTCGAGCTGAGCCTGCCCGACCTGCGCGCTCTCGGGCAGCACGAGCAGATCACGCAGCACTTCTGCATCCAGGGCTGGTCCGGCATCGCCAAGTGGCGAGGCGTCTCCATGCAGACCGTCGTCGACCTGGTTCGCCCGGCCCCCGAGGCGAAGTGGGTCGTCTTCTACTCCCTCGGCGACGGCCCGGACGGCGGCGTGTATTACGACGCCCACCCGATCGAGCAGATGGGCTACCACCTCACGATGCTCGCCTACGACATGAACGGCGAGCCCCTGCCCTTCGGCCACGGCGCCCCACTGCGCCTGCGCAACGAGGTCCAGCTCGGCTTCAAGCAGGTCAAGTGGCTCAAGGGCGTCGAGTTCGTCGCCAGCTTCGCCGAGGTCGGCGGCGGCTACGGCGGTTACAACCAGGACCACGAGTTCTTCGGCTACCGCCAGTCGATCTGATGCCCCCGGAGGACGGCGCATGAAACGTGTACGCATCGATTAGGAAGAGGCAACATGCTCAAGTCCTCGCTCACCGCCCTCGGCCGCGAACAACTCAAGCTCGCAAAGGGCTCGTCGAACGGGCGCAGCGCGTCCACCGTCTACGGCGGACACGAGCACGTCCTGCGGCAGACCGTGATCGCCCTGCTCAGCGGCGAGAAGCTCAGCGAGCACGAGAACCCCGGCGAGGCGACCGTCCACGTCCTGCTCGGGCGCGTCCGCCTCGGCGCGGCGGACAACGCCTGGGAAGGCTCGCCCGGTGACCTGCTCGTCGTCCCAGACTCCCGGCACGACCTCGAAGCTCTGGAGGACGCCGTCGTACTGCTGACAGTCGCCAAGCACACGTGAGCAACCACCGCAGGACCGCAGGCCCAACAGAAGCGCCCGGAATGTGCCTCGAAGCCGCAGGCCGCCGGCTTCATCTCGTCGGAGGCGAGTGGTCCGCCCGCTGCTTCAGACCGTTCAGAAGCGCCTACCTGTTGGATGAGGGGAGCTCGGAGCCTGGCCAGGCTGCGGGTCAGGCGGTCGGCGGAGTAGCTCTTGAAGCGCTTGCCCACGAAGGTTGTATGGCTCATGAACGGAGTGCGTTCCGCCGGCCGCTGCTTGGCGGGACGTGGCTCGAGAGGGGTCTGCTTCGCTGGAGGTAGGACTGCCCGTTCTCGCCGTCAATGTCAGCCGGACGGAGGGAGCAGGACGTGGTGATGATCGGTGTCGACCCGGCCAAGCATTCGCATGCGGTGGCGGTGCTGGACGGTGCCGAGCGGCAGCTGGCGGCGCTGCAGGTCGCCAACGACAACGAGGGCTATCAGGCGATGCTGCGGCTGGCCCGGCGGTGGCCGCAGCGCACCTGGGCGGTCGAGGGGCCCAGTGGTGTCGGGACGCACCTGGCCCAGCGGCTGCTCGCCGGCGGTGAGACGGTGCTGGACGTCCCGCCTAAGCTCGCGACACGGGCGCGGATCTTTGACACCGGCCACGGTCGCAAGAACGACCCGACGGACGCCCGCACCGTCGCCGTCGTCGGGCTGAGGACCGCAGGGTTGCGGCAGGTACAGCCCGACGGGGACGCAGTCGCGCTGAAGCTCACGAGCGAACGGCGCCGTGAGCTCGTGCGCACCCGGACGCAGACGGCCAACCGGCTGCACCAGCTGCTCATGGAGCTAATTCCGGCTGGTGCACCGACGGATCTGACCTCGGCAAGGCCAAGGCGCGACTGGCGACGGTGCGGCCGCGAGACGTTGCGGGCCGCACCCGGCGGCAGCTCGCCGCCGACTTCATCGACGACGTCGCGGTCTTCGACCGCAAGGTCAAGGACATCGACAAGCGGCTGGCTGAGGCGGTCGCGGCGATCGGCACCACGCTGACCGAGGTCGTCGGGATCGGTCCGGTGACAGCCGCGGCGATCCTCGGTGAGGTCGGCGACATCCGCCGCTTCGCCAGCCGGCACCACTTCGCGACCTACACCGGCACCGCCCCGACCGAGATCAGCAGCGGTGACATCACGCGGCACAGGTTGAGCCGCGCTGGCAACCGCCGGCTCAACCACGCGCTACACATGGCCGCGCTGAGCACCAAGCGCCACGATGACCGTGGCCGCGAGTACTACGCCTGCAAGCTCGCGGCCGGCAAGGGCAAGAAGGGCGCGATGCGCTGCCTAAAGCGGCGACTGTCCGACGCGATCTACCGCGCGCTGATCGCAGACGTTGAGCGCAAGGCGGCGGGCCCGGGAGGACACACGGGGGCGGCTACAAAATCCAGCGCGGCTGACCGATCCCCTATGGCCAGCACTTCGGACAAGTCACGTCCCGGACCCGCCGCGCCCGACGCTACGCCGCAGCTCCTCCTTGCAACAGCCTCCGCTTGACACAGAGGCGCTTGACACAGAGGGGAGCCGTTACGGACGTCCGCAGCAGGATCGTCAAACGGCAAACCGTCCCGCCCGCTGTTGCGAAGATGTTGCAGGTGCCAGATGCGGGCGACTATCGTTCGTAGCAGCGGCACGAACCCCGGCGGCCACGACGATGTGAGGTTGGCTCATGACCGCTACGACGGAGGCCGACGTGAGCCCCAGCACCGGCTCCCGGCTATCCCGGGTTCGAGGCGCATTGACGCGTGGCGAGTGGGCGTCCGTGGCTGGCATGGCCGGCTTCATCGCGCTGCTGCACGTGGTCGGCTGGTTGACGCTGGCCGCGCTGGTGGCGCCGCACCATTACCAGGTCGGGCCCAACAACTTCTTCGGCCTGGGCCTGGGCCTGACCGCCTACACGCTGGGTATGCGGCACGCCTTCGACGCCGACCACATCGCCGCCATCGACAACACCACCCGGAAGCTGATGGCCGAAGGCAAGCGTCCGGTGTCGGTCGGGTTCTGGTTCTCCCTGGGCCACTCCTCGATCGTGTTCGGACTGGTCCTGCTGTTGGCGGCCGGCGTCCGCTCCCTGGCCGGACAGGTCGGAAACGACTCCTCGACACTGCAGCAGACAACCGGGCTCATCGGCACCGCGGTCTCGGGAACGTTCCTCTACATCATCGGCATCCTCAACCTGGTCATTCTGGTGGGCATCGTCAAGGTCTTCCGCCGGATGCGCCACGGCGACTTCGATGAAGCCGAACTCGATGCGCAGCTGAACAAGCGCGGCTTCATGAACCGCATCATCGGCGGCGCGACCAAGGCCGTGACCAAGCCGTGGCACATGTACCCGGTGGGGCTGCTCTTCGGCCTCGGCTTCGACACCGCGACCGAGGTCGGGCTACTCGTGCTCGCCGGTGGTGTGGCCGCTTTCAACCTGCCCTGGTATGCATTGGTGACCCTGCCGGTGCTCTTCGCGGCCGGCATGAGCCTGCTCGACACAATCGACGGAAGCTTCATGAATTTCGCGTACGGCTGGGCATTTTCCAAGCCGGTCCGCAAGGTGTACTACAACATCACCATCACCGGGCTCAGCGTCGCGGTGGCACTCATCATCGGCACCATCGAACTGATCTCGATCCTCACCGACAAGCTGTCCATCGACTCCGGCCCGCTCGCGTCGCTCGCAAATGTCGATCTCAACTACGTGGGTTATGCCATCGTGGCTCTGTTCATCCTCACCTGGGTCGTTGCCCTGGCGGTGTGGCGCTACGGTCGGATCGAGGAGAAGTGGTCGGCCAGCGTTCGGGCGAGTTCGGGCGCCAGCTGATCCCGCAACGCTTCGAGCTGTGCAATCTTGCCGGTTGGTAGCCCCGACGGGATTCGAACCCGCGCTACCGCCTTGAGAGGGCGGCGTCCTAGGCCGCTAGACAACGGGGCCGTGCGTCCTGCGGGTCAACCGAATGGGACCTCGCTGGGGTACCAGGACTCGAACCTAGACTAGCTGAACCAGAATCAGCCGGGCTGCCAATTACCCCATACCCCACCGGCGTCGACCTGTCGAAGGCCGCGACCGAGGCGTCATGTTACCGGACCGGCCAGAGCCCGTGCGGCCTCCAGCCGGGTCAGCGTGCGTCCGCGGCCGAGCAGCTCGAGCGACTCGAACAGCGGCGGCGAGACGGCGCTCCCCGTCACCGCGACACGCACCGGCGAGAAGGCGGTACGCGGCTTGAGCGTCAGCCCGTCGACCAGGGCACCGCGCAGGGCGGCCTCGATCTCGGCCGCCGCCCAGACCGGCAGGGACGACAAGGCGTCGTACGCCGCCGCCAGCACCGTGTCCGCATTGTCGATCATGACCTTGGCCGCGGCCTGTTCGTCGACCACGAAGTGCGCGTCGTCGACGAAGAGGAAGCGCAGCAGCGCCGCACCCTCGGTCAGCCGGGCGATCCGCTCCTGGACCAGCGGGGCACCGCCGGCGAGCAGCCGGGCCTCGTCGCCCGTCGGCGGAGCGGCCACCAGCCCAGCCCCCTGGAGGAAGGCGGTGAGCCGCGCGGCGAAGTCGTCGGGCTCGAGGGCGCGGATCTTGTCGCCGTTGATCGACTCCAGCTTCTTCAGGTCGAACCGGGCGGGGTTGCGGTTGACCCGATCGACCGTGAAGGCCGCGGCCATCTCCGCCAGGCCGAACAGCTCGCGGTCCTCACCCAGCGACCAGCCGAGCAGCGCCAGGTAGTTGACCATGGTTTCCGGCAGAAAGCCCTCCCGCCGGTACCAGGCGATCGACACCTCGCCGTTGCGCTTGGACAGCTTGAGGTTGTCGGCACCCATCACGAACGGCAGGTGCCCGAACCGCGGGAAGTCCTCCCTCGGCACTCCCATTGCGGCGTAGACGGCCATCTGCCGCGGCGTCGAGGACAGCAGATCCTCGCCGCGCAGGATGTGCGTGATCCCCATCAGGACGTCGTCGACCGTGGCGGCCAGGGTGTAGAGGGGGTGGCCGTCGGCGCGGGACAGGACGAAGTCGGGCACATTGGCCGAGTCGAAGCTCACCGGGCCGCGCACCAGATCGTCGAAGGTGATCTCGCCGGCCGGCATCCGCAAGCGCAGCACCGGCCGGCGGCCATCCGCCTCGTAGGCGCCCACCTGCTCCGGCGTGAGGTTCCGGCACCGGCCGTCGTACCCGGGCGCCCGGCCGGCCCGGCGCGCCTCCTCCCGGCGCGCCTCGAGCTCGGCCGGCGAGCAGTAGCACGGGTACGCCGCCCCCGACTCCTGCAGCTGCGCGGCCACGCCGGCGTAGATCTCCAGCCGCTCGCTCTGCCGGTACGGCGCATGCGGGCCGCCGACCTCCGGCCCCTCGTCCCAGTTCAGCCCCAGCCAGCGCAAGGTGTCGATCGCGGCGGCGTACGCCTCGTCCGTGCTGCGGTCGCGATCGGTGTCTTCCACCCGGAAGACGAAGCTGCCGCCGTGGTGCCGGGCGAACGCCCAGTTGTAGAGCGCCGTCCGGATGTTGCCGACATGCAGGTCGCCGGTGGGCGAGGGTGCGAACCGGACCCGGACCGGCCGGTCCGCCACCGGGTCAGGCACGCGCCACGACCCGGTTGGTCAGGGTGCCGATGCCCTCGATGGTCACCTCGACGACGTCGCCGACGGACATCGCGCCGATGCCGGCCGGCGTACCGGTGAGGATCACGTCCCCGGGCAGCAGGGTCATCACCCCGCTGATGTAGGAGATCAGTGACGGGACGCTGTGCACCATCTGAGCGGTCCGGGCATCCTGCCTCTGCTCGCCGTTGAGGGTGGTGCTGATCGCCAGGTCGGCCGGGTCCAGGTGCGTCTCCAACCATGGCCCGAGCGGGCAGAAGCTGTCATGGCCCTTCGACCGCGACCACTGGCCGTCCGCGGCCTGCTGGTCCCGTGCAGTCACGTCGTTGGCGCAGGTGTACCCGAGGACGGCTTCCAGCGCCGACTCCACCGGTACGTCGCGGCAGAGCCGGCCGATGACCACCCCCAGCTCACCTTCGTAGTCGACGCGCTGCGACGACGGTGGGTAGGCGATCACCTCATCGGTGCCGATCACCGCGGTGGAGGGCTTGAGGAAGATCATCGGTGCGGATGGCGACGTACCGCCCATCTCGACGGCGTGGTCGGCATAGTTCTTGCCGATGGCCACCACCTTGCTGGGGATCACGGGGGCGAGCAGCTTCACCTCGCTCAACTGATACCGGTACCCGGTGAACGTGAACGGTGCGAACGGATGACCCGTGATCGGCGCCACCTCGTCGCCTTCGACGACGCCGAAGTCGACCTCGTCGTCGATGGAGAACCTGGCGATGCGCACGGAGAGTCAACCCTCTGATCGGCGGAACGGGGAACCGAGGCTACCCGGAGCCGGTCACCCACCCGAGCCGAGCGGTCAGGCCCGGTAGAGCCAGTCCTCCGGCTCGATCGGCCTGCGCTGCAGCTCATGAAGGTGCTCGGGCGAACACGCGTTCACGATGCGTCTGCCGTTGAGCATGCGACCGAGCGGGCTCGAGCGCGAGGCCACCCGGCGGTTGGGGTCGTAGATCTCGACGAAGAACTCAGCCTTGGCACCGCACACATCGCAGGGGAACATGCGCTCGCGCTTCCGCCTGGGGCGCATGGCGGCGATCCTGCGCCCGGGCCGGGCGGAGAGCAAGCGGTGTTGCGCAATCGCAACCCCGGAGAGGCCGGCGGTGGCCCGCGTCTGCGGGTCAGGCGAAGGCGGCCCGGTGGTGGGCCAGAAATTCCGCCAGCGACCGGGCCGGCCGGCCGGTGGCCTTCTCCACCTCGTCGGTGACCTTGGCGCCCTTGCCCTCCCGGTACGCCGCCATCAGCTCGTCGAACGCGCCGGCGAGCCACGCCGGCATGCCTGCCTCCAGCATCGCCTGGCGGGCCGGCTCCGGCGGGGCGTCGAGGTACCGGATCTCGCGGCCGAGCAGCTCGGAGAACCGGGCGGCCACCTCGGCGTACGTCAGCGCCTCGGGGCCGGTGATCTCGTAGGTCGCCCCATCGTGGCCGTCGCTGGTCAGCACGTGCGCCGCCACCGCGGCGACGTCGCGGGCGTCGACGTGGCTGACGGCGGCATCGCCCCCCGCCAGCGGCAGGATTCCCTGCTCCTGGACGAGAGCGGCGTTGCCGAGCAGGTTCTGCATGAGCGCATTGGGCGCCAGGATGGTGTGGGCCAACCCGCTGGCCCGCAGGTGCTCCATGCTGGCCGCGTGGCTGTTGCCGAACCGCCCGATGCCCGCATCGATGCCCATCACGGCCTGCTTGACCACCCGGGCGGCACCGGCCCGTACGCCGGCGTCGATGACGGCTCGCTCCTGGTCGACCTGGCTGGGGCCGGCGGGTGTAAGCAGGAAGATCGACTGCACCCCACGCATCGCCTCGTCCAGCGAGGACGGGTCCCCGTAGTCGCCGATCGCGACCTCGCAGTCGTAACCGCGCAGGTCGTCGGCCTTCTCCGGGTTCCGCACCAGACCTCTGGCAGGCGTACCCGCCATGCACAGCTGGGCGATGAGCGCACCACCGACGTTGCCGGTCGCTCCGGTGACGAGGATCATGACGTCTCCATTGAATCGGGGTCGGCGGAGCCTATGCCGGCCGGCCAACGAGGGTCATAGGCTCCTGCCCGTGCAGCCGATCATCGGGATCACGTCGTACGTGGAGCAGGTCCGCTGGGGCGTCTGGGACACGGTCGCCACGCTGGTCCCACACCGCTACGTCGAGGCGGTCACCCGGGCCGGCGGCCGGCCGGTGGTACTCCCGCCAAGTCCTGAAGCCGTGGACCGCACGCTCGACCTGCTGGACGGACTGGTGCTCGCCGGCGGCGCGGACATCTCCCCCGACCGGTACGGCGAAGGCCCGCATCGCCAGACCGGGGGGATCCGGCCGGACCGGGACGCCGCCGAGCTGCCCTTGCTCGAGGGCGCCCTGGGTCGCGATCTGCCGGTGCTCGGCATCTGCCGCGGCCTGCAGCTGATGGTCGTCGCGCATGGCGGCCGGCTGCTCCAGCACCTGCCCGAGGTGGTCGGCCACGACGGCCACCGGCCGGCGCCCGGGCGCTACGGCGAGCACGCCGTCACCACCGCGGAGGGGAGCCGGCTGCGGGCCGTGCTGGGCGAGTGCGTCGACGTACCGTCCTATCACCACCAGGGCGTCGGCGATGTCGGCGCCGGGCTGACCGCGACGGCGTGGGCGGACGACGGCACCGTAGAGGGCGTGGAGCGCTCCGACCGGCCCTTCACGCTCGGCGTGCTCTGGCACCCGGAAGCGGGCGACGACCTCCGGCTGTTCCGCGCGCTGGTGGACACTGCCCGGTCGGCGGCTCACTCCGGCGTGACGTAGGCGCCGGAGAGCCCGCCGTCGACCAGGAACGTGCTCGCGGTGATGTACGAGGCGTCGTCGCTGGCCAGGAAGACGACCGCAGCCGCGATCTCGGCCGCCTCGGCGAACCGGCCCATCGGCAGGTGCACGAGCCGACGGGCGGCCTTTTCCGGGTCGTTCGCGAACAGCTCGGAGAGCAGCGGGGTGTTCACCGGCCCGGGGCACAGAGCGTTGACCCGGACGCCCTGCCGGGCGAACTGCACGCCCAACTCACGGCTCATGGCGAGCACGCCGCCCTTGCTCGCGGTGTAGGAGATCTGCGACGTGGCCGCCCCCATCACCGCAACGAACGACGCCGTGTTGATCACCGACCCACCGCCGCGGGCCAACAGGTGCGGGATGCCGTATTTGCAGCACAGATAGACGCTGGTCAGGTTGACCTCCTGCACCCGCCGCCAGGCGGTCAGCCCGGTGTCCAGGATCGAGCCGTCCTCCGGCGGGGAGACCCCCGCGTTGTTGAAGCAGATGTCGATGCCGCCGAAACGCTCGGCGGCCGCGGCGTACATGCCCTGGACATCCTCTTCGCTGGTCACGTCGGCGTGGACGAAGAGCCCGTCCAGCTCCGAGGCCAGCGCCTCGCCGGGACCGTCTGAGAGGTCGACGGCGCAGACCCGGGCACCTTCGGCGGCGAAGCGCCGAGCTGTCTCCCGCCCGATGCCACTCGCCGCGCCGGTGATGACGGCAACCTTGCCCGCCAGGCGGCCGGCCACCTAGCCCTCCGTCGAGAGGAAGACGTTCTTGACCTCGGTGTAGGCGTCCAGCGCGTGCGGACCCAGCTCGCGGCCGACACCGGACTGCTTGAAACCACCGAACGGCGTCACCACCCGCACCGAGCGGTGCGAGTTCACCGACAGGTTGCCGGACTCGATCGCGCGGGCCATCCGCAGGGCCCGGGCCCCGTCCCGGGTCCAGATCGAGCCGGACAGCCCGTAGATGGAGTCGTTGGCCAACCGGACCGCGTCGTCCTCGGAGTCGAACGGCAGGACGACGGCGACCGGTCCGAAGATCTCCTCGCGCACCGCCCGGTCCGACCGGTCCGCCGGAGCCAGCACGGTCGGCGGGTACCAGTAGCCCTTGCCCTCCGGGACGGAACCGCGAATCACGACCGGCGCGGCGGCCGGCACGTACGAGGCCACGGTGTCCCGCTGGCCGGCCGAGATGAGCGGCCCCATCTCGGTCGCCTCGTCGCGAGGGTCCCCCACCCGTACGCCGTGGACCGCCGGCTCGAGCAAGGCCAAGAACTCGTCGTACGCCGACCGCTCCACCAGGATCCGCGAGCGTGCACAGCAGTCCTGCCCGGCATTGCCGAAGACGGCGTACGGCGCGCTTGCCGCGGCCGACGCCAGATCAGCGTCTGCGAAGACCACGTTGGCCGACTTCCCGCCCAGCTCGAGGGTGACCCGCTTGATCGTTCCGGCCGCTGCCGCCATGATCTCCCGACCGACCTCGGTGGACCCGGTGAAGGCGACCTTGGCTACCTTCGGGTGCTCCACCAGGCGGCGACCCACCACCGAGCCGCGACCTGGCAGCACGTTGACGACGCCCGGCGGGATCCCGGCTTCCTGTGCCAGCTCCTGGAAGCGCAGCGCGGTGAGCGGGGTCAGCTCCGCCGGCTTGAGCACCACGGTGTTGCCGGCAGCCAGGGCCGGTGCCAGCTTCCAGGCGGCGATCGTGAGCGGGAAGTTCCACGGCACGATCAGCGCGACCACGCCGAGCGGCTCCCGGAAGGTGACGTCGACCCCGCCGGTCACCGGGATCGTGTCGCCGAGCAGTCGCTCCGGAGCACCCGCGTAGTAGGCGAAGGTCTCCGCGACCATCTCCATCTCGGCCCGCGAGTCCCGGATGGGCTTGCCGGTGTTGCGGGTCTCCAGCTGCGCCAGCTCTTCCCGCGAGCCGTCGACCGCGTCGGCGGCCCGGCGCAGTAGGCGGGCCCGGTCGCGCGGCGCGACCGCTCTCCATGAGGCGTACGCCGCCGCCGCGCGCTCGACAGCGGCGTCCGCCTCCGGGGGTCCGGCCACCGGCACCGACGCGACGACCAGCTCGGTGGCGGGGTTGACCACGTCGTAGGTGTCGGCCGTCATGACAACGGCACGGCTACGGCCGCAGCGGCAGCCCGGAGCCGAATCACAGCCGCTCGAACCCCCGGAAACGCTCCCAGTCGGTCACCGCGGTCTCGAAGGCCGCCAGCTCCACCCGGGCCATGTTCTCGTAGTGGTCGACGACCTCGTCACCGAAGGCCCGGCGGGCGACATTGCTCTCGGCGAAGAGCGCCGCTGACTCGCGCAGCGTCCCCGGCACCCGCGGGGCGTCCGAGGCGTAGGCGTTGCCGACGAACTCCGGCTCCAGCGGCAACTCGTTCTCGACGCCGTACAGGCCGCCGGCGATCACGGCGGCGATGGCCAGGTAGGGGTTGACGTCGCCGCCGGGCACCCGGTTCTCGGCGCGCAAGGACGCTCCGTTGCCCACCACCCGGAGGGCGCAGGTCCGGTTGTCGCTCCCCCAGGCAACCGCGGTGGGGGCGAAGGACCCAGGGGCGAACCGCTTGTAGGAGTTGACGTTGGGCGCGAAGAACAGTGCGAGCTCGCGCATAGTCGCGAGCTGGCCCGCCAGGAAGTGCTCGAAGAGCGCGCTGAAGCGCGAGCCCTCGCCAGCCAGTACCGAGTCGCCGTCGAGGCTCCGCAGGCTCAGATGAATATGGCAGGAGTTGCCCTCGCGCTCGTTGAACTTCGGCATGAACGTGAGCGAGCAGCCTTCCTGGGCAGCGATCTCCTTGGCACCGTTCTTGTAAATTGCGTGTGCATCGGCGGTCTCCAGTGCGCCGGCGTACTTGAAGGCGATCTCGTGCTGGCCGTAATTGCACTCGCCCTTGGCCGACTCGACCGTCATCCCGGCGCCGGCCATCGAGTTGCGGATGCGGCGCAGCAGCGGCTCGATCCGGGCGGTGCCCAGCAGCGAGTAGTCGACGTTGTAGAGGTTGGCCGGCTCGAGGTCCCGGTAGCCCTTGTGCCAGGCCGCCTCGTAAGTGTCGCGGAAGACGATGAACTCGAGCTCGGTTCCGGCCAGCGCCTGCCACCCGCGGTCGGCGAGCCGCTCGAGCTGCCGGTGCAGGACCTGCCGGGGCGAGGCGACGACCGGCGAGCCGTCCTCCCACTGGAGGTCGCAGGTGACCAGCACGGTGCCGTCCTGCCAGGGCACCCGGCGCAGGGTCGTCAGATCAGGGGCGAAGACGAAGTCGCCGTACCCCCGGTCCCAGGACGCCATCGCGTAGCCCCCGACGGTGTTCATGTCGACGTCCACGGCCAGCAGGTAGTTGCAGCCCTCAGCGGCGTGCCCGACCACGTCGTCCAGGAAATACCGGGCCGCGAGCCGCTTGCCCTGCAGCCGGCCCTGCATGTCGGTCATCGCCAGCAGCACGGTGTCGACGTTGCCCGCGTCGACCTCGAGCCGCAGGCTCTCGAGGTCCAGCCGACCGGGGGAGGACGACCCGGTCACACCGAGGACCGTACGCCGGAGCACCCCGCCGGCCTCACACCGATTCCAGCTCGCGCTCGATCGCTGCCAGCTCCTCGGGGCTGCCCTGCACCTTCGGACCGGTGAACCACCGCCGCGCCGAGACCAGCCAGTAGATGCCGGCGAAGCCGAGGACCACGCCGACCGCGACGGGGGCGTAGTTGAACGTGCTCCGGGTGACCGGCTTGACCTGCGGCAGCATGAAGAGGACGGCGATGAAGGCCACCCAGGCGATCGCAATGATGTCGATCGGGCGGCTCCACCGGCCCAGCTGCCACGGGCCCGGCTGGAAGCGGTCGCCGGCCCGGAGCCGGAGGAAGACCGGGATCACGTAGGCGATGTAGAGACCGATGACGGCGATCGAAGTCACCGCGAAGTACGCCACCGGGCTCCACAGGTAGGGCAGGCCGAGGAGGAAGGCGCCGACCGCGGCCAGCCAGATCGAGTTGGTCGGCGTCCGCGTCCGCGGGTTGATGTGGTGCCAGAACGCCGAGCCGGGCAGGGCGCCGTCGCGGGAGAACGCGTAGATCATCCGCGAGTTCGCCGTCACCGACGACATGCCGCAGAAGAACTGGGCGACCACCACGATCAACAGCAGCAGCTCGCCGCCGGTGCGGCCGACGGCGTCGATGAAGATCTGCGCTGGGGGAACGCCGGTGGCCGACCCGAGCTCCTTGTCGTAGTCCTGGATGGCGTAGGTGAGACCGATGAGGAGGACCCAGCCGGCGACCAGGGATACGACGATCGACATGACGATCCCCCGAGGCCCGCTGCGGGCGGCGTCCCGGGTCTCCTCGGTCATGTGCGCGGAGGCGTCGTACCCGGTGAAGGTGTACTGCGCCAGCAGCAGGCCCAGCAGGAAGACGTAGAAGCTGGTCCCCCAGCCGGTGTTGTTGACGAACTTGGTGAACACGAAGGAGGTCGACTGGTGGCGGTCCGGCACGATCGCCAGCGCCGCCACGATGACGACGACGCCGGCGAGGTGCCACCACACGCTGATGTCGTTGAACAGCGCCACCAGCCGTACGCCGAACGTGTTCAGCAGTCCGTGCAGGAACAGGATGACGGCGTACACGGTGATGACATGGCCCGGCGTCGCGGACAGCCCGGTCGTCAGGTTGAGGAAAGCGGTCGTGAAGAACGCGGCGCCGAAGTCGATGCCGGCGGTGACCGCGACCTGGCCGAGCAGGTTGAACCAGCCGGTGAACCAGGACCAGGCCGGGGCGTTCCGGCCGGCCAGCTTCGCCGACCAGTAGTAGAGCCCGCCCGCCGTCGGGTAGCTGGAGCAGACCTCGGCCATCGCCAGCCCCACGATGGTCACCATGATGCCGACGAGCGGCCACCCGATCGTCATGACGACGGGCCCGCCGGTGTTCATGCCGAACAGGTAGAGGGTCAGGCAGCCGGACAGGATCGAGATGATCGTGAAGGAGACGGCGAAGTTGGAGAACCCCGACATCCCGCGGGACAGCTCCTGAGCGTAACCGAGCTGGTGCAGGCGCTCCTGGTCGTCGGTCAGGACCGACCCGCGACCGGCGGGCGACATCCTGCCTTCGGACCCTGGAACGCTCGGATCTGACACCGACGACGACATGCGGCCCCCTCGCCGACCTCGGACCGCCAGGACGGCCGGCCGGCCGGCATGCGGCGGGCGTCCCCGATCGCGGATCATGGTGACCCGTGGGGGCGCTGTCAATGCGCCGCGGCGGCGGGGCGCCCTACGCTGGCCGGAGCCAGAAGGGGCTGGCAAAGGCGAGGCTGCGGCCGAGGGCGACATAGGGGCCGGTCGCCTTGCGGTCGGCCCGCTGCGTCGGGTCACTCACCCGCACGACCGCCCAGGGATGCACGTCGGCGTCCAGCTCGACCGGGATCCGCAGCGGCGGATCGCCGGGGCCCGGGATCGCGACGTCGACCGCCGCGGCGATGCCGGGCGACCCGGCCGCGGGCACCAGGACCTGCACCGACAACCCGCTCCCCCACGACTCCGGTCCCAGGTCGAGGTCGACCTCGACGGTTGACGTTCCGCGGCGGTGCCGGGCGGTGCCGCCCATCGGTACGCCGTCCAGCGTGGCCGCCAGCCGCAGCCCCTTCACCCGGGAGGCGAAAGTCCGCCGGGAGAGCAGCGCCTCCCGTACGCCGGCCCGAGTCAGTTCGGTGACGTACAAGCCGGTACGTCCCTTACCCTCCGGCACGCCCCAGTTGGCGCCGTGTTCGTCACTGACCCCGGTGAGCGCGGGTTGCCAGCCGGCCGCCAGGCACGCGGTCAGCGGTGAGTCGGCGCCCTCGTCGGTGCCGGCGAACAGGTAGTCGTCGAGCTTGTTGAACATCTCCAGGCTGACCAGCCGCCGGCCCAGCTCCGCGTGGTAGCGGAAGCCGGCGAACCGGCCGGCCTCGCGACCGCCGGGGTGGTTGAAGCCGGCGAGCCCGTCTGCGCCGCCCTCGGGCCGGGTGAGCCAGTCGTAGAAGGGCCGGATGTTCGTGCCGAGATTCCGGAGCGGGTGGGTGTAGCGCTCGGTGCCCCAGACGCTGACGTGGCCGAGGATGGGGTGTGACCACTCGAACCCGCGCAGGGCGACGAATCGACCCTCGTCGTTTCCCTGCTCGGCCACCTCACCGAGCCGGCGCCAGGCGCGGCCGTCGATCCCACCGAACAGGCTGGCGACCCGCCCGTCGAGCAGGTCTCCGATCGGCGTGGCCAGGTTGGCGTGGTCGGTCAGCGCGCCGACGTCGAGTCCGGACCGGCGCATCGAACCGAAGGCCTCGGCCGGGTCGCCGTCGCCGTCGGAGAGCTGACTGTGGTTGTGCAGGTCGGCATGGACCAGCGCCGTACCCGGCACCAGCCGGGAGAGCCGGCTCGTGCCGTAGGCATCCAGTGCGGACAGGGCCGCTGCGGACGCGTCCCTCACCGGCGCAGCGGGTCGTCGTACGCCGGACTCTCGATGGCCGCCGACCGGTCCACCAGGTCCACCCGCTGCCAGGGGACAGCGCGGATCCGCTCGACGATCGCGCTGGTGGAGCGGTCCTCGAGGTAGGGCAGGATCTGCACGGCGCCGCCGAGCCGCTCGACCAGCGCAGCCTCGGGCAGCATGGCGGGCGTGTAGTCGCCTCCCTTGACATAGAGATCTGGGCGGATCAGCTCTATGAGCTCGGCCGCCGTGTCGCCGTCGAAGCTGGCCAGATGGTCCACGCAGCTCAGGGCCGCCAGCACGCCGGCCCGGTCCTCGAGTGAGTTGATCGGCCGGTCCGGACCCTTCAGCGCGGCCACGCTGGCATCGGAGTTGAGCCCCACGATCAGGACGTCGCCGAGGGACTTGGCCCGGTTGAGGAAGTCGATGTGGCCACGGTGCAGCAGGTCGAACACGCCGTTGGTGAAGACCACCCGGCGGCCCTGCCGGCGGAGGAAGGCCGCACGCTGCGCCAGCGCGGCGGTGTCCGCCAGCCGGAGGGTCGCGCCGGCCAGGTGCTGCGCCAGGTCGGCGGCGGAACAGCTCGACGTGCCGTCGCGGGCCACCACGACGGCGGCGGCGGCCGAGGCGATCTCCGCGGCGGCCGGCAGCTCCGCGTCCACGGCCAGAGCAAGGGCCAGCCCGGCCGTGAACGTGTCGCCGGCACCGGCGGTTCGGGCCGCCGCATGCGGCCGGGTGTAGGTGCGGTACGCCGGGCGCCGACGTTCGAACAGGACGGCGCCGTCCCGGTCCAGCGTCACTGCGACGATGTGCGCCCCCGTGCGGGACAGCAGCTCATCGGCACCAGCCGAGAGAACATCGACTCGCCCCGCGCCGCTCGCCAGCGACCCCCCCAGCAACGCGCACGCTTCGTCCCAGTTCGGCTTGACGGCCGTAGCGCCGATGCCGCGGTAGCGGTCCAGCGCACGCGCGTCGACGACGAGGACGCGCGGACTGGTGCGCTGCAGCCGGGTCAACCGGTCGATCACCCGGGCGGAGATGGTGCGGTACCCGTAGTCGGAGACGATGACGGCGGCGCAGGCGGGGAACCGCTGTTCCAGCCGCTCGAGGAGCGCATCCTCCACCGGCGATGCGGGCGGCTCGACGGCTCCCTCGTCGAAGCGGGCGAGCAGCTGACCGTTGGCGATCAGCCGCCGCTTGGCGACAGTGGGTCGGCCCGGCTGGAGGAGAAGGTCGGCGCAGTCGACCCCCGCATCGACGAGAGCCGCCCGCAGCGTCGTACCGTCGGCATCGTCGCCGGCCACCGAGAGAAAGTGCGTCCGGGCACCGAGAGCGGCGACGTTCACAGCAGCGTTGGCGGCTCCCCCGGGCACATTCGTCCGCCGTTCCACGGTCACCACCGGAACCGGCGCCTCCCTCGACAGGGAGATGGAGCCGCCGACCAGATAGGTGTCCAGGATGGCGTCGCCGAGGACCAGCACATCGAGACCGGCGAAGCCGCCGGCGAGGTTCTGCAGGCTCAACACGGTCCTCCCCTCCCCTCGCCCGGGCACCTCAATCGGGCCGCGCTCTACGCTCCGGCAGTGGACCGGCAGATCCAACCCCAGCTGTTACCGGTCCTGGGGAAGCTGGTCGCCCGGGTACGCCGGATCGCGGTCCTGCGGGCCAACAGCATCGGTGACTTCGTGCTGGTCCTGCCCGCGCTGGCGGCGCTACGAACGGCGTATCCGGCGGCCGAGATCACCTACCTGGGTGGCGAGTGGCACCGGTCCTGGCTGACCGGCCGGCCCGGGCCGTGGGACCGGGTGGTGTGCGTGCCGGCGCACCCCGGTGTCTACGGCGGTCCGGATGCGAAGGCCGACTCGGCGGAGGCCGAACGCTTCTTCGCCGAAGCGCAGGCAATGCGCTACGACCTGGCCCTGCAGCTGCACGGTGGCGGAGCTCACTCCAACCCCTTCATCTCTGCGCTCGGCGCCCGGGTGACGGTGGGCAGTCGGGACGGCGGCGCGCCGGCGCTGGACCGTTGGGTCCCGTACGGGGCCTTCCAGCACGAGGTGCTGCGTTACCTCGAGGTGGTCGCCCTGGTGGGCGCCGTACCGGTCACCCTGGAGCCGCGGCTGGCCGTCACCGAGGCCGATCGCGGGGAGGCCGCCGGCGTGTTACCCGCCGGGGTCGGCCGCCTGGTGGCCATCCATCCCGGAGCCAACGACCCCCGCCGGCGGTGGCCGGCCGAGCGGTTCGCGGGGGTGGCCGACCGGTTGGCGCAGCGCGGTGCGCTGGTGGTGCTGGTGGGCTCCGCGGCGGACGCGGAGATCACTGCGGCGGTGGCGGTGGCCATGCGGCGGCCGGCGGTTGATATCGCCGGCCGGCTCTCATTGGGTGGGCTGACCGGGCTGCTGGCCCGCTGCGTTCTCCTGGTTGGCAACGACTCGGGGCCCCGGCACATCGCCGCGGCGACGGGTACGGCCACGGTCGGCATCTACTGGGGCGCCAACCTGGCCAGCTTCGGGCCGCTGACCCGGGCTCGGCACCGGGTCGCAGTGTCCTTCCGGACCGTCTGCCCCGTCTGCGGGACCGACAGCAACGACGAGCGGTGTCCGCACGAGGTGTCCTTCGTGGTCGACGTACCGACGGAGGAGGTCATCGTTGCCGCCGAGCAGCTCTTCGACGCCGAGCAGTCTCGGCGCGCTCGGGCCGGTTAGACCTCGCCGTCCGCCCGCCTGCGGGCGAGCAGGTAGCCACGTCGTCGATGTTCGACCGGCTCGTAGGGGCGGCGCTCGACCCGGGCCTCGACCGTGAAGCCGGCGGCTTCGAGCTCGGTCGCCACCCGGGCCGGGTCGAGCAGCTGGAAGTCGAGTTCTACCGGGTGATCCCACCAGTCGTCGGCATGCAGCGTCTCGGCCCCGATGTGAAAGCCGAGCAGCAGCCAGCCACCCGGCCGCAGCACCCGGTGGAACTCACGAAAGGCACGGGGCGGATCTCGGCCGGCAGATGGATGATCGAGTAGAACGCGGTGATACCCGAGCACTCGCCGTCGCCGGCGTCGAGCGCCAGCAGGCTCCCTTCCCGAGATGTCATCCCCCGGTGCAGTCGTCGGGCGACCGCCACCATGCCGGGCGACAGATCGACGCCGTACGCCGGCAGACCGCGGTCGTGCAGGTAGCGGGCGATCTGGCCGGGGCCACAGCCCAGGTCGACGACCTGTCCGGGCGACCCACCTACCAGCTCTACGAAGCAATCCTGCAGAGCGCGGTCGAGCGGCTTGTGCCGCAGCTCTGCCGCGAACTGGGCGGCGTAGGGCTCCGCGACGGTGTCGTAGCTGGCCCGGACGGCGCTGAGGTCTGGGTCACGTGGATAGGACATCTCGGAACGATCCCCCGGACAGCAATCTGACGAACCCGTCCACCAACCAGACAGCGAACTACTGGGCTTTGGGTAGGGCAAGAGGCTCAAGGCGCGTAGGCAGACTTGTGTGGGCTCCGCCCCATCGTCGGAACGTGGAGACGATCCGAAATGGTCCCGGGCCCAGCTCGTCTCGTCGCCCCTCCCATGCATACGACTCCCCCGATTCGCCACCGCTGCCAGTGCCGGCGCCGAATCTGGTGAGCCAGCTGTGGTTGTCAGCAACCAAGGCGGCATGAACGAAAGGAGGGTTGGGCGGAGGGCCGCCGTGAAGTCGCCGAGCGGGATCCCGGGTCCCGAGCAGGTACCACGCGTGTAGTTGGGGACCGAGAGCAAGGACCGGAGCGCGTAGGACCTCGAAAGACTCGTCCCGGTACACGCGTTCAGGGATCCCTGCGACCGCTGGAAGCTGCGGGTGGTCCGCAGTGCTGTCGAGCTCAGTCTCGCCCCGTTGCGACACCTCCTGCTGGGACAGGTTCTGCAAAGGAGTCACCTCGACCGGCGCGCTGACGACTCTCCCATCGGTGCCGCCGGATTCGACAGTTACGTCAAAGGGCCCCAAATCGATCTCATCGACACGCACTGCGAACTCATCGACTGTACTGGTCAAACCGACAGTTGAGCCCAGGTGCACTGGAGCGAGCTGCCACCTCCCGTCCAGACCGCGCAAGTTCACCCGGACCCGGCCTGGGTCGGAAGGTAGCCTGCGATGAACATCCGAGCGGGGCGGGTAAGTTGTATGCAGTTCCAGGTGAAACTCGCTGCCGAGAACAAGCACCACGTTCAGGACGAGGCTCACTCTCGGCCCAATGTAGAGGACTTGGGGCCGCTGGCTGGCGGCGGCGTGAAGGATGTCTGCATTCACCGGCGCGCCACAATCGCTGAGTAAAGTTGGGAGGTCGGGCTCAGTCGCGGACGTGCTCGGCCCAATCCTTGTAGCGGTCCAGCTCCCCGTGGGTGGCGGCGCGGAAGAGCTCGGCCAGGTGCCGGGTGACCTGGCCGGGCCTGCCATCGCCGACCGGGCGGTCGTCGACCTCCACGATCGGCACCATCTCGGCCGCCGTACCGGTGAAGAACGCCTCGTCGGCGAGGTAGAGGTCGGTGCGTACGACGTGCTCCTCGACCATCTCGTAGCCCTCGTCCGCGGCGATCTGCATGACCGAGGCGCGGGTGATGCCGGCCAGCGGGCCGTCGGTGAGCGGCGGGGTGATGATGCGGTTGTTCTTGACGATGAAGACGTTCTCCCCGGAGCCGTCGGCGATGTGACCGTTGGCGCTGGTCAGGATGGCCTCGTCGTACCCGGCCTTGATCGCGGCCACCTTGGCGAGGGAGGAGTTGAGGTACTGGCCCGACGCCTTGGCCGCGGGGGGGATCATGTTCATGTCATTGCGCTTCCAGGAGCTGACGACCGCCCGGCAGCCGTTCTCGATCGCCTCCTCGCCCAGGTACGCACCCCAGGGCCAGACCGCGATCGACACCTCCACATGTGACGGCAGCGGGTTGAGCCCCATCTCGCCGTACCCGAGGTAGACCAGCGGCCGGATGTAGCAGGCCTCGACGTTGTTGACCGCCACCGTCTCCTTGGTGGCCTCGACGATCTCCTCCTCGGTGAAGTCCGGCGTCATCAGGTAGACCTTCGCCGAGCGGAACAGCCGGGCGATGTGGTCGGTCAGCCGGAAGACGGCCGGACCTCGGGAGGTCTCATACGCACGGATGCCCTCGAAGACGCCCCAGCCGTAGTGCAGCGTGGGGTTCAGGAAGTGCACCTTGGCGTCGTCCCAGGCGACCAGCTCGCCGTTCATCCAGATCTTCTCGGTCGGCGTGATCGGCACGGCTGGCTCCTCGCTCGCGGCTTGTCGTCGATTGCACCACATCGCGGCGGGCGACCGTACCGGTCGTCCGGTCAGCGCTCCGAGAGGTCGACGGCCCGGCCGGAGGAGGCACCCACCCGCGCGACGATCTCTTCCAGCGCCCCGGCCGGGAGCGCCGTGTCGACGGTGATCACCATCAACGCCTCGCCGCCCTGCGACCGTCGAGCCACCTGCATGCTGGCGATGTTGACGTCGGCGGCGCCGAGGATCTGGCCGACCGCGCCCACCACCCCCGGCCGGTCGTGGTAGCGGAAGAAGGCCAGGTGCCGCGCCGGGGGGAGTTCCACGTCGAAGCCGTTGACCTCGGTGAGCTTCTCGAGCGACCGCGGCCCGCTGAGCGTGCCGGAGACCGTGATCTGCTCACCGGTGGCCAGCGCGCCCTTCACCGTGAGCAGGCTGCGGTAGTCGGGGCTGTGCGGGCTGGCGGCCATGCGCACCTGCACGCCGCGCTCGGCCGCGAGCAGGGGGGCGTTCACATAGGTGACCGGCTCCTCGACGACATCGGAGAACAACCCCTTGAGAGCCGCCAGCTGCAGCACGCTGCCGTCGTACGCCGCGAGGTCACCGCGGACCTCGACCAGCAGGCTCACCGGCAACCCGCCCGCCAGAGCGGTCGTGAGGCGCCCGAGCTTCTCCGCCAGCGGCAGCACCGGCCGGATCTCCTCCGCGACCAACCCGCCGGCCTGCACGTTGACGGCGTCCGGCACGAACTCGCCGTGCAGCGCCAGCCGCACCGACCTGGCCACCGCCGTACCGGCCTTGTCCTGGGCCTCCACCGTGCTGGCGCCCAGATGCGGGGTGAGCACGACGGAGTCGAACCCGAACAGCGGGCCGGCCGTCGTGGGCTCGGTCTCGAAGACGTCGATCCCGGCGCCGGCGATCCGACCGTCGGCGATCGCCTTTGCGAGCGCCGCCTCGTCCACCAGCCCACCGCGGGCGGCGTTGATGATCCGTACGCCGGGCTTCACCGTGGCCAGCTCCCGTTCGCCGATCAAGCCCACCGTCTCCGGCGTCTTCGGCAGGTGGATGGTGACGAAGTCGCTCTCGCGCAGCAACTCGTCCAACCCGACCAGCCGGGCCCCGACCTCGGCCGCGCGCGCCGGCGGTACATAGGGGTCGTAGGCCAGCAGCGTCACCCCGAAAGCGGCCAACCGCTGCGCCACGAGCACCCCGATCCGGCCCAGCCCGATAACGCCGACGACCTTGTCGGCCAGCTCGACCCCGGTGAACCTGGACCGCGCCCAGGAGCCGCGTCGAAGCGCCGCGTCAGCGGCTGCCACGTTGCGGGCGCAGGCGAGCAGCAGGGCGACGGCGTGCTCGGCCGCACTGACGATGTTTGCGGTCGGTGCGTTGACCACGAGGACGCCGGCGCGGGTTGCGGCCGCGACATCGACGTTGTCCAGCCCGATGCCGGCCCGGGCCACCACTCTGAGCCGGGAAGCGGCCGCCAGCGCTTCGGCGTCGACCCGGGTGGCACTGCGTACGACGAGAGCGTCCACGTCGGCCAGGGCGGCCAGCAGCGCCGCGCGGTCGGCACCGTCGACGGATCGGACCTCGAACTCCTCGGCAAGCAGCTCACGACCGGTCGAGGAGATCTCCTCGGCGACGAGGACGACCGGTCGGCCCATCAGCCCACCGGCCAGTTGGTGTCGAGCAGAGCCATGCGTTGTCTCCCGTTTCCGCCGTAACGGATCCCGCGCGGATCGCCGCGGTACATCCAACACCGCCCCGGGTGCCGGCCGGCTGAACCATCCGGCCGGCGCAAGCGTGGTGATCGGTATGCGGGCCAGGCGGTCCCCGGGGGGCCAGCGCGCGCCGCCGGCGGGCGGGTCGACAACCGTCCGGTTCACCCACTGAGGAGACACACATTGAAGACGCTCCGACTGCTGGCCACCGCCGGTGTGGCAGCCTTGGCATTCGCATCAGCCGCAGCCCCCGCCGACGCCGCTCGCGGCCTCGAGGACCCCATCAAGGCCCCCATTCCCAAGGGCCCGCTCACCATCGGGCTCCAGACGATCGCCACCGGCCTGGTGGCACCCACGTCGGGCACTTTTGCCCCCGGCGTCAACAACCGGCTCTACGTAACCGACCAGGTCGGTCGCATCTGGACCATCGACCTGCGGACCCACCGCAAGTTCCGCTTCGCCGACCTGACCGACCGGATCGTCCCGCTGGGGAACATCATCCCGGGCCTGCCGTACGACGAGCGCGGCCTGCTCGGCCTCGCCTTCTCGCCGAACTACCGGGAGAACGGCCTGCTCTACACCTACCAGACCGAGCGGGTCATCCGGCCGGGCGACTTCACGACCCAGCCCGGGAAAGGCTCGCCCTGTGCCGCCTATGGCCCGCCGTTCGTCCCCCACCCCTGCCAGAACGTGGTCACCGAGTGGCGGGTACGCAACCCGAAGAACCCGGACGCGACGGTCGACCCCGGCAGCCGACGGGAGCTGATGCGCATCGACAAGCCGCAGTTCAACCACAACGGCGGTGAGCTGGCGTTCGGACCGGACGGCCTGCTCTACATCTCGACGGGCGACGGTGGCTTCGCCGATGACCAGGGCCCTGGACACGTGCCCGGAGGAAACGCCCAGAGCCTGGCTCCGCTCAACGTGCTCGGCAAGATCCTGCGGATCGACCCGCGGGGCCACAACTCCTCCAACGGCCGCTACGGGATCCCGCGCGACAACCCGTTCGTCGGGCGGCGCGGAGCTGACGAGATCTTCGCGTACGGCTTCCGCAACCCCTACCGGATGTCGTTCGACGCGACCACCGGGCGGCTGATCGTCGCCGACGTCGGCCAGAACGACATCGAGGAGGTGGACCTCGTCAGGGCCGGCGGCAACTACGGCTGGCGGATCAAGGAGGGAACGTTCCTCTTCGACCCCGGTTCACCGACGAAGTCCGATGATGGTGTGGTGACGGCCAACAGCGAGGGCCGGCCGCGCGGCCTCATCGACCCGATCGCCGAGTACGACCACACCGCCCCGAGCGGTGAGCTCGAACAGGGCGAGGCGATCGTCGGCGGCTTCGTCTACCACGGTAAGCGGGTGCCCAAGCTCTCCGGCGTCTACGTCTTCGGGGACTACTCGCAGGAGTTCGCCCAGCCGCTGGGCCGACTGTGGTTTCTCAACCACAACAACGACCCCCGGCACCGGGTATCCGAGTTCCGCATCGCCGGGCAGTCGAGCCTGGGCCTCGCGGTGCTCGGCTTCGGCCGGGATGCCCAGAACGAGATCTACGTCCTGGGCAGCCGGACCGGCGTGGTCTCCGGCCACACCGGCGTCGTGCAAATGATCACTAACGGCTGACCGCACGCAGACGGACAGGACCCGGTTCCTCCCCCGGACCGGGTCCTGTCGCCGTTTCCCGGCTCAGTAGCCCTCAGTTACCACATTGGCCAGTGGCAGCCCCTCGACGTACCGCTCCACCTGCTCGCGGACCAGCCGGTAGGCGCGCGGCTTGAACGCCGTGGTGGAACCGGCGACGTGCGGCGTGAGCAGCAGCCCGGGGGCCCGCCACAGCGGGTGACCAGCGGGCAGCGGCTCGGGGTCCGTGACGTCGAGTGCCGCCGTGAGTCGTCCGGCGCTCAGCTCGACCAGCAGCGCGTCGCTGTCGACTACCGGCCCCCGGCTGGCGTTGACCAGCAAGGCGCCGTCGGGCATCCGGCCGAGGAACTCGGCGTCGACAAGGCCGCGGGTGGCCGGGGTGAAGGGCACGACGAGCACGACCACGTCGGCGGCGGGCAACAGCCGCGGCAGCTCCGCGACCGCGGCGACCTCCGCACGCGCGCGCCGGGCAACCCGGGTGATCGCCACCTCGAACCCGGACAGCCGGCGCTCGATCGCGGCACCGATGGATCCGTAGCCGACGATGAGGACCCGCTTGCCGCCGAGGACGTCGGTGAACCCGTCCTCCCACTCCCCCGCCGCCTGCGCCCTGGCGAATCGCGGGAAGTCATGGATGGCGGCCAGGATTGCGGTGACCGCCCACTCCGCCGTACTCAGATCGTGGACACCACGCGCGTCACACAGCGTTACTCCTTCGGGGACCGAGTCGAGCAGCTGATCGACGCCCGCGGTCAGCGTCTGGATCACCCGGAGCGCTGAGAGCGACGAGAAGAGCGCACGCCGATCCGCACCGTCGAGAAACGGTGGCACGAGGAACTCCACCTCAGCCACATCGCCGGGGAGCTCACCCGTGCCGTTCCAGACGTCGAGTTGTACGCCGGCCGGCAGCGGACCCATGAGCTGCCCACCCTCCTTGTCCGGGATGAGGATGCGCACCCGTCGCGAGCCGGTCACGGCAGCGATCGTCGCACGGGCCGGCGACGGAACGCCCGGCGGTGACCGGGCGTTGCGCTGGTCATGTTCCGTTCCGTCCGGGTGGCCGCCGTACTCGTGGCGACCACACTGCTCGCCGCCGCCTGCTCCACCGACGGTAACCGCGAGCCGCCCGGCCGGGCCGCCCCGCTGCCTTCGGCGGCGTCGAGTCCCGGCGCCGGCCCGCCGGACCCCGGCTCACCGAGCGCGCCCCCATCCGCCGCTGCGCCGGCGCCGACCTTGCGCCCGGGCACGCCGCAGGTCCTCGTCCGGGGGCTGGCCGCGCCGTGGGGGCTGGCCTTTCTGCCCGGCGGCGATGCGTTGGTCAGCGAACGCGACAGTGCCCGGTTGCTCCGCGTACGCCGGGATGGCTCGGTGCAGCCGCTCGGCGCGGTCCCCGGTGTGGACGCCAGCGGCGAGGGAGGCCTGCTGGGCATCGCCGTACGGTCCAGCTTCGACACCGACCGGCTGGTCTACGCCTACTACACCTCGCCGGGGGACAACCGGATCGTGCGCTTCCCGCTGATCGGCGATCGACTCGGGCCCCAACAGGTGCTTGTCACCGGCATCCCCGTCTCCGGCATCCACAACGGCGGGCGGCTGGTCTTCGGCCCGGACGGCATGCTCTACGCCGGCACCGGTGACGCCTCGGAGCGCGGCCGCTCGCAGGATCTCGGCTCGCTCGGCGGGAAGGTGCTGCGGATGACACCCGAGGGGAAGCCGCCGGCCGACAACCCGGTGCGCGGCTCGCTCGTCTTCAGCCGCGGGCACCGCAACGTGCAGGGGCTCGCCTTCGACCCCGCCGGCCGACTGTTCGCCAGCGAGTTCGGCCAGAACCGCTTCGACGAGGTCAACGCCATCGTGGCCGGCGGGAACTACGGCTGGCCGGAGGTCGAGGGCGCCGGCGGTGAGCCGCGCTTCCGCGATCCGCTGGTGACCTGGGCGACCGACGAGTCCTCTCCGAGTGGAGCGGCCATCGCCGGCGGCGCACTCTACGTCGCGGCGCTGAAGGGCCAGCGGCTGTGGCGGATCCCCCTGGACGGCCGCGGCGGGCTCGGCCGGCCCGAGGCCCTGTTCGTGGGCCGGTTCGGGCGGCTGCGCCACGTCGCACTGGCATCCGACGGCTCACTTTGGGTGCTGACCAGCAACCGGGACGGCCGCGGCGACCCGATCGCCGACGACGACCGGATCCTGCGTATCCCGCTGGTCCGCGGCTGACGTCCGCTTCGCCGACCTCAGCCGGCGCCGAGGCGTTCGAGGATCAGCTCCCTGGTCCGGGTGGCGTCAGCAGAGCCGCCGGTGGACTTCATCACCGCCCCTACCAGGGCGCCCACCGCCGCCACCTTGCCGGCGCGGATCTTCTCCGCCACGGCCGGGGCGCCGGCGATGGCCTCGTCGACGGCCGTACCCAGCGCCGAGTCGTCCCGTACGACGCGCACCCCGCGATCGCGCACCACGTCGTCCGGTGAGCCCTCGCCGGCGAGTACGCCGGCTACCACGTCGCGGGCCAGCTTGTTGGTGACCGTGCCGTCGGCGACCAACTCGATCAGCCGAGCGACCTGCTCCGGGCCGATGGCCAGCTCGGCCGGCTCGACGCCGGCTTCGTTGGCGCGGCGGGCCAGCTCGCCGAGCCACCAGTTCCGCGCCTCGGCGGGGGGAGCCCCGGCGGCCGCGGTGGCCGCCACCAGGTCCAGTACGCCGGCGTTGCTCATGGCGGCCATCTCCTCAGGTGCCGCACCCAGCGAGTCGGCCAGCCGCCGGCGCGCCGCGGCGGGCGGCTCCGGCAGCTCCGAGCGGAGCCGCTCCACCCAGTCCCGATCGGGTGCCAACGGCACCAGGTCCGGCTCCGGGAAATAGCGGTAGTCCTCGGCCTGCTCCTTGCTGCGGCCCGAGGTCGTCGTACCGCTGTTCTCATGGAAGTGCCGGGTCTCCTGGACGACCCGCCCGCTGGCCTCGAGCAGCGCCGCCTGCCGGCCCACCTCGTAGCGCACGGCCCGCTCCACCGACCGCAGCGAGTTGACGTTCTTGCTCTCGCTCCGGGTGCCGTACGCCGCCCCGCCGCGCGGCATCAGCGACACGTTGACGTCGCAACGCAGCGAGCCCTGCTCCATCCGTACGTCGGATACGCCGAGCCCGCGCAACAGCCCACGGAGCTGGGTGACGTAGGCGCGCGCGGCCTCGGCCGAGCGCAGGTCGGGTCGGCTGACGATCTCCACCAACGGGATGCCGGCCCGGTTGTAGTCGACCAGGGAGTGGCTGGCCCCGTGGATGCGGCCGGTGGCCCCGCCGACGTGCAGCGACTTGCCCGTGTCCTCCTCGAGGTGCACCCGCTCGATGCCCACCCGCACGGTCTCGTCGCCGACCTCCACGTCGAGCCAGCCATCGGTGCACAGCGGCTCGTCGTACTGGGAGATCTGGTAGTCCTTGGGCATGTCCGGATAGAAGTAGTTCTTACGGGCGAACCGGCACCAGTCCGCGATGGTGCAGTTCAGGGCCAGCCCGATCCGCGCCGTGAACCGGACCGCCGCCTCGTTGACCACCGGCAGCGAGCCGGGCAGGCCGAGGCAGGTGGGACAGGTCTGGGTGTTGGGCGGTGTCCCGAAGTCGGTCGGGCAACCGCAGAACAGCTTCGACGCCGTGGAGAGCTCGACGTGCGTCTCCAGCCCGATCACCGGCTGCCAGCGGGCCAGCACCTCGTCGTACGCCGTCATCGCCGCAGCGGCCGTCCCGGTCACCGCCCGAGAATAGCCGGGCTAGTGGAGACCGGGGGCGGTCGCGGCGGCGGCTTTCGGCGTGTGCTGGCTGACCCCGCTCAGCGGGACTTCACCGGACCGGTCGTCGGCCGGCCGGTCAGGTCGTCGCGACGCCGTCGGCCGCGAGGCGCAGCGCGGCGATGTCGAGCTTGCCCATCCCGAGCATCGCCTGCATCGCGCGCGAGGCCCGGCCTGGGTCCGGATCGGCGAAGAGCTCGTCCATCGCGGTGGGCACGACCTGCCAGGACAGGCCGTACTTGTCCTTTAGCCAGCCGCACGGTCCCTCCTGGCCGCCCTCACCCAACCGTTCCCAGTAGTAGTCGACATCGTCCTGGGTGTCGCAGTCGACCTCGAAGGAGACGGCCTCGTCGAACGTGAACTCGGGGCCGCCGTTGATGCCGACGAACCGCTGACCGTCCAACTCGAACTCCACGGTCATCACCATGCCGGCCGGGCGTGGGCCGGCCTCGGGGTAGTGGGTGACGTTCACGATGCGCGAGTTCTTGAAGACCGACGTGTAGAAGCCCGCGGCCTCCTCGGCCTGCGTGTCGAACCAGAGGTTCGGCGTGATCTTCACCTGCATAGCGGAGTCCTCTCGTGCGGCGGGAGCGGGGCCCCCGGGCGGATGCTGCACCTGTAGACCGTCGTGCGGAACGAATCTCATCGCACCTCGCGCGGACCACCTGGTTCTCTGCGCGGCGGAAGCGGAGTCACCCTTCGAGCGTCTGCCCTGGCAGCACGAGCGGCGCGGTGATGGATCACCCTCCGCGAGCCTGGTCGCGGGGCTCATCCTTCCGTTAGCCCGCACGAATTCGAGGCAATGCACCTGCCGATGGCGTCGGTGCGCTCGATCACCGGTCCCGCCAACACGTCAACGATGTCGAACCCGTGCTCCTGGTAGACCGCCTCGTGCACCGCCTCGAACGCCAAAGAGTCGTGGTAGCTGATCCGGCGCGCCGCCGTTCGCTCGACGAACCCGAGAGGACGGACGAAGAAGACGTCGCGTTCGTACACCTGCTCCTGCGTGACCCGGGCCACTTCCTGCGCCAGCGTGGGCGTGGCCGGCCGCCCCAGGTACAGCGCGAGCGCGAGCGTGCATAGCGGAGATCGGTCATAGACCTGGACGCGGACATCGGCCGGGACGGGCCTCAGCTGCCGCTGCCGCTGTAGCCCGACGACCCGGTCCAGGAAGTGGGCTTCCTGCCAGGGCTGATCGACACCCTGCAGTTGCTCCCGTGCGATGACGTCGGTCGCCGCTTCCTCGACGACGGCGTACCCACGGTCCTGCAGCCCCCTCAGGACCGTGGTCTTGCCCCCACCGGGCGCGCCGGTCAGGACGTACCGCCTCAACAACGCACGTTGTCCTTCCCACAGTTCACCTTGGCCAGGACCTATCCGCGATGACTAGGCGGCCTGCTTGCGGACGGCACGCCTGGAGTTACTGGTGATCGCGTTTGAAGCCCACCCCGCCATGCATTTGAAATGCTTTGGGAGTGGAGGACGCGAGGACGACGGGCGACTCGCGCTTGCGCTTCCTGAGAGAGCTGCAGGCCCGGCTGGAGCCCGGGTCACAGGTGGTCGACCTCGGCTGCGGCGCCGGCATCCCCTGCACGGCCGCGCTCGCTAAGCAGCACACGGTCCTCGGCATCGACATCTCGGCCGGGCAAGTGCGGCGCGCTCAGCAGAATGTCCCGACCGGGCAGTTTCGCAAAGCGGACCTCGCAACGGTGAGCCTGCCGCCGGGCAGCCTGGACGCGGTGACCGCCTTCTACTCGCTGACACACGTCCCCCGTACCGAGCACGCTGAGGTGTTTCGGCGGATTGCGGGCTGGCTGAGACCGGGCGGATACCTGCTGGCGACCTTGAACCCGCGGGGTGAGACCGCCGGGATGTAGAACGAATTCATCGGCGTCCCCATGTACTTCAGCAGCTACGGCCCCAGCACCAACCGTTTGCTGCTTCGCGGGGCCGGCTTGAGCTCCTCGTCGACGAGATCGTGACGATACAGGAGCCCGGAGGTCGGTCATCCTTCCAGTGGTTTGCTCGCCAGACAGCGATTCTGAGCCGATCGTTCTTCGCTGAATGGACACATTTCACGGGCTCGCGTGTCGGCACGCCCTGAACCCAGCCTGGCAGCATCAGGGATATGGACGGCGGTGAATTGCGGTTCCTTCACGACACCTCGGAAGCTGCCTGAATCGCACCGCGCTTGGCGGCCGTTCGGCGCTTGCCGCGGGCCGCGGCGATGACTCCCCGAACAACGGTACTTTGCGACCCGCGGGGCAACGGCCCGACATGTGGACCGAGGGCTCCGGTCACAGGGCGGGGGCCTCGTCGAGCAACGGGTGGCCGCGACGGGCGTCGAGTTCGGCCTCGAGCGCCCCGGCGACCCGGTACATCCGGTCGTCGGCCAGCGCCGGCGCCATCACCTGGAACCCCACCGGCAGGCCGTCCTCCGGCGCCAGCCCGCACGGCACCGACAGCGCCGCCCCGCCGGACAGGTTCGACGGGATCGTGCAGAGGTCGGCGAGGTACATCGCCAGCGGGTCGCCGGCCCGGTCACCGATGGGGAAGGCCGTGGTCGGCGTCGTGGGCGAGACCAGCACGTCGACCGACTCGAACGCCGCGTCGAAGTCCCGGACGATCAGCGTGCGGACCTTCTGCGCCTGCCCGTAGTAGGCGTCGTAGTAACCGGCCGAGAGCGCGTAGGTGCCGAGGATGATCCGCCGCTTGACCTCGGCACCGAAGCCCTCGCCCCGGGTACGCGACATGACCTCCTCGACCGAGGCGCTCCCGTCGTCGCCGACCCGCAGGCCGTAGCGCATGGCGTCGAAACGGGCCAGGTTGGACGAGGCCTCGCTGGGCGCGATCAGGTAGTACGCCGGCAGCGCGTACCGGAAGTGGGGACAGGAGACCTCGACCACCTCGGCGCCGAGCGACTCCAGCACCGCCACCGCCTCGGTGAAGCGTTGCGAGACTCCGGCCGCGTAGCCCTCACCGGCGAACTCCCGGACCACGCCGACCCGCAGGCCGGCCACGCCCCGACCGACCGCGGCGGCCAGCGGCGGCACCGCCGCGTCGATCGAGGTGGAGTCCAGCGGATCGAAGCCACCGATCACCTCGTGCAGCAGCGCGGCGTCGAGCACGGTCCGGGTCAGCGGGCCCGCCTGGTCGAGCGACGAGGAGAACGCCACCAGGCCGTAGCGGGAGACCCCGCCGTACGTCGGCTTGGCCCCCACCAGACCGCAGACCGCGGCGGGTTGACGGATCGACCCGCCGGTGTCGGTGCCGATCCCCAGCGGTGCCTCGTACGACGCCACGGCCGCCGCAGATCCGCCGCTGGACCCGCCGGGAACCCGGTCCAGGTCCCAGGGGTTCGAGGTCGGGCCGTACGCCGAGTTCTCCGTCGACGAGCCCATCGCGAACTCATCCATGTTGGTCTTGCCCAGCACGACGACGCCGGCGCTCTCCAGCCGCCGTACGACGGTGGCGTCGTACGGCGGTCGCCAACCTTCGAGGATCTTGGAGCCGCAGGTCGTCGGTACGCCGCGCTGCACCAGCACATCCTTGAGGGCCAGCGGTACGCCGGCCAGCGGGCCGAGCGGCTCGCCGGCCGCCCGCCGGGCATCGACAGAGCCCGCGTCCGCCAGGGCCCGGTCCGCCGAGACATGCAAAAAGGCGTGCAGCTTCTCGTCCACGGCCGCGATCCGGCCCAGGTGCGCCGAGACCGCTTCCACCGCCGATGCCTCGCCACGGGCCAGCACGCGGCCGAGCTCGGCGGCCGCGAGCCGGGTCAGGTCGGTCACGCTTCCTCGTCCAGGATCCGCGGCACCCGGAACCGGCCGTCCTCGGCGGCGGGAGCGGCCGCCAGGACCTCCGTCGGGTCGAGGCAGGGCCGCACCTCGTCGGTGCGGAAGACGTTGGTTAGCGGCACCGAGTGCGACGTCGGCGGGATCGACTCGACGGCCACCTCGCCCACCCGGGCGACCGCAGTCAAGATGCCGTCGAGCTGGGATGCCAGTGAGTCGAGCTCCTCGTCGCTGAGCGCGATCCGGGCCAGCCGTGCCAGCGAGGCCACGTCGGCACGGGTGACGGACGGCATGGCGCGGCGGCTCCGGGACGGGACGGCGGTGTGGAATCAGTCTAGAGCCGCCCTCCCCCGCTGCTACTGGTTAACGACGTTGAGCTGCGGCGTACGCATCGGCGCCGACCGCTCGAGCAGCCGGGTGAGCTCATCCGCCGGCATCGGCCGGCCCAGGTACCAGCCCTGCGCCAGGTCGCAGCCCAGCTCGGCCAGCCGGTTCCAGGCGTCGACGGTCTCGACACCTTCGGCGACCACGCGCAGCCCCAGCGCACCACCCAGGTCGATGATCGACCGCACGATCACAGCGTCGTCCTCGTTGACGTGCATGCGCTGCACGAAGGAGCGGTCGATCTTTATCTCGCTGACCGGCAGCCGCTTGAGGTGCACGAGCGAGGAGTAGCCGGTACCGAAGTCATCGAGGCTGAGCTCCAGCCCGAGCGCTGCAAGCCCACTCAAGGTGGCCGCCGCCCGGGTCGGGTCCGACATCAGTACACCTTCGGTGATCTCCAACTGCAGGGACCTGGCGGGTACGCCGTACCAGCTCAACCGCGCCCGCAGGTAGTCGGCGAACGCCACGTCGTGCAGGTCACGCACCGACACGTTGACAGCGATGTGCAGCCTGAGCCCGCGCCCCCACCACTGCGCCGCCTGCATCAGTGCGGCGTCGACCACCCACTGGGTGAGCAGCCGCATCAGTCCCGACTGTTCTGCCAGCGGGATGAACTCGTCCGGGTAGATCATGCCGCGCTGCGGATGCCGCCAGCGGACCAGCGCCTCGACGCCGATGATCTCGCCGGTGTCGAGCCGGGCCTGGGGCTGGTAGTGCAGCACGAGCTGGTTCGACTCGAGCGCATGGCGCAGCTCGCCGAGCAGACCGAGCCGCGCGGTCGAGTTCCGGTCCTTGTCGGCGGCGTAGGACTCGATCCCGGTTCGCGTCTCCTTGGCCTGGTACATCGCCACGTCGGCCCGTTGCATCAAAGTCTCGAAGTCGCCCGCGTGCAGGGGGTGCACCGCAACGCCGATGCTCGCCTCCAGGTCGAAAGACATGCCTTCCAGCCGGAACGGCGCGGTCAGCGCGGCGCGCATCCGGCCGGCGACCTCGACCGCGCTCTCGACATCGCCGATGTCGGGCAGCAGGACAGCGAACTCGTCGCCACCGAGCCGGGCCACGGTGTCGCCGGGCCGCAGCGCCTGCTCGAGGCGCCGGCCGACCAGCTGCAACAGCTGGTCGCCGACGTGGTGGCCCAGGGTGTCGTTGACCTCCTTGAACCGGTCGAGGTCCAGCAGGCAGAGACCGAGCGACTGGCCCGAACGCTCCGACTTCTCCAGCGCCTCCCGGGCGTGCTGGAGAAGTAGCTTGCGGTTGGGCAGCCCGGTCAGCGCGTCATGCAGCGCCTGGTACTCCTTCTCGACCGATACCGAGGCGGTGGCGTAAACGGCGAACAGCGGCAAGAGCAGCAACGGGATGAGGAACACGCTGCGTTCCATCGCCACAACGACCAACGGCGACAGCGCCAGCAGCGCCCCCGTCGTCACCACCTGGTAGCCGAAGTCGTCGGCGAAGGCCTCCCGCCAGGTGGTCCGGTCCTTGAGAGCGATGGCCAGGCTGACCAGGCCGTCGTTGACGAAGAAGTACACCGCCGCCGCGAACGCCGCTGCCGGGAGGTCGCTGCCGACCACGCTCAGCGCGTGCTGTGGTGTCGCCGCCCGGTTCAGAAGCTCCAATGCGCCGTACGCCGCCCCCCAGCTCAGCGCGAACTGGGCGATGTTGAAGGACGTCCGCCACCACGCCCTGCCCTTGGACACGTCGGCAACCAGGGTGCCGGCGGCCTGCATGAGAAGGGCCGGAGCGAGTCCCCAGTGCAGGAGCAGCGCGAAGACGAACGCGGTGGAGATCGTCACGCCGTTCGGATCGCCCTTGCCAGCGGTGATCAGGGGCCGCAACTCCCCGAGCACGAGCAGCGCCGCGACGCTCCAGAAGGGGGGACCCATCGCGACGAAGTCCGGGGCCGACAGCGTCGCCACCGACAGCCCGGTCACGATGAAGCCGAGCAGGGTCGTCCCTGCCAGGAAGGTCCAGAAGGGACGCAGTTCGGAGGGTGGAGCGACGTTGCGCGAGGCGTCGCTCGGCATCGTCGGTTACCTCCGTGCACGCTGAGGCCACCCGGTGGTGGTGGTTGCACAAGACATCGAACGGCGAACATCGGCGCTTGAGCCGCGGGGCCGGTGGACCTGGCGGGCCGATCAGGGCGCGGAAGCGGGCGGCGCGGCGACTCGGGCCGCCGCGGCCGGGCCGTCGGCGAGCAGGACGTCGAGCCCGGCTTCGTCCAGCACCGGTACGCCGAGCGCGACCGCGCGGTCGTACTTGGTGCCCGGTGCATCGCCCGCGACCACGAACGAGGTCTTCTTGCTGACCGAACCGCTGACCTTGCCGCCCCGAGCCTGCACCGCCTCTGTCGCGGAGTCCCGGCTGTACGCCGTCAGGGCGCCGGTGATCACGACCGACACGCCGTCCAGGGGACCGGGTCCAGCCGCGGCGGTCCCATCGGCCAGCGAGGCGCCGCCGGTCCGGATCCGCTCGACGATGTCGCGGTGCCGCTCGTCGGCGAACCAGTCGGCGACCGCGCCGGCGACCGTCGGGCCGACGCCGTCGACTCGAGCGAGCTCGGTAGGGGTGGCCGCCGCGACCGCGTCGACCGAATGCAGCTCACGAGCCAGCGCCTGGGCCGCGGTCGGGCCGACGTGCCGGATGGACAGCCCCACCAGCAGCCGCCAGACCGGCCGGTGCCGGGCCGCCTCGATCCCTTCGAGGATCTTGGCCGTCTTCTTGTCACCGAAGCCCTCCAGGCCGGCGAAGGACTCCGCCCGCAGGTGAAAGACGTCGCCGACATCGCGGACGGCCCCGCTCTCGATGAGCGCGATCCCCGTCTCGTAACCGAGGCCGTCGATATCGAGCGCACCGCGCCCGGCGAAGTGGAAGACCGACTCCCGCAGCTGGGCCGGGCAGGACACGGTGTTGGGGCAGCGGACGTCGACCTCGCCCTCGAGGCGGACCAGCGCCGTACCGCACTCGGGGCACTGCGCCGGCATGGCGAACTCGCGCTCGGTGCCGTGGCGCAGTGCCACCACCGGCCCGACGATCTCCGGGATCACGTCACCGGCCTTGCGCACGACGACGGTGTCGCCGATGAGCACGCCCTTGCGCTTGACCTCGTCGGCGTTGTGCAGGGTCGCCACCCCTACCGTCGAGCCGGAGACCCGCACCGGCTCCAGGAAGCCGAACGGCGTCACCCGGCCGGTCCGCCCGACGTTGACCCGGATGTCGAGCAGCTTGGTGGTCACCTCCTCCGGCGGGTACTTGTACGCCGTTGCCCACCGCGGCGCCTTCGAGGTCGACCCGAGCCGGCGCTGCAGGGCGATCTGGTCGATCTTGACCACCACGCCGTCGATCTCGTGGTCGAGGTCATGTCGGTGCTCACCGAAGCAGTGGACGTACGCCGCCACCCCATCGAGGGTCTCCTTCACCTCGTACCGATCACTGACGGGCAGGCCGAGCTCGGCGAGGACGGCGTACGCGGCGGACTGCCGGGCCACGTCGAAGCCGCGCCGCGCCCCCAGTCCGTGCAGGATCATCCGCAACGGGCGGGTGGCGGTCACCCGGGGGTCCTTCTGCCGCAACGAGCCGGCGGCGGCGTTGCGCGGGTTGGCGAACGGCGCCTTGCCGGCCGCCACCAAACCGGCGTTGAGCTCGGCAAAGGCCGCAGCCGGGAAGTAGACCTCGCCACGCACCTCGAGCAGCTCGGGCGGCCGCCGGCCAGCCAGCCGCGCCGGTACGTCGTCGAGGGTGCGCAGGTTGGGGGTGATGTCCTCGCCGGTGCGCCCGTCGCCACGGGTCGCCCCGCGCACCAGCCGGCCGTCCTGGTAGACCAGGGCCACCGCCAACCCGTCGATCTTCGGTTCACAGAGGTACGCCGCCTCGGCGCCGACCTCCCGCTCGGCCCGCCGGGCCCATGCCGCCAACTCGTCGTCGGAGAAGACGTTGTCAAGGCTCATCAGCCGCTCGAGGTGCTCGACCGGGGTGAACGAGGTGGAGTAGCTCCCACCCACCTTCTGGGTCGGCGAGTCCGGCGTACGGAGGCTCGGGAACTGATCCTCCAGGGCGGTCAGCTCGCGGATGAGCCGGTCGTACTCCGCGTCGCTGACCGTGGGGTCGTCGAGCACGTGGTAGCGGTAGGCGTGCTCCTCGACGTCGCGGCACAGCGCTGCGTGCCGGTGCAGCACCTGCTCCGGTACCCCTTCGACCGCGCCCGTCGCGCTGCTCACCCCGCCCCGTCCGGCTCGTCGACCAGCAGCTGACCGGCCTCCCGGCACCGGCGAAGTGCCGCCCGGGCGTACGCCGGCGAGGCCACGGCCAGCCCGCAGGTCGGTGTGACGACGACCGCGCCGGCCAGCCTTTCCGGCTCGAAGCCGAGCCGCCGCCACAGCGCCCGGACCGGAGTGACGGTACGACCCGGGTCCGACAGCTCGGCATCGGTCGAGGGCACCGTCCCCAGGAACAGCGGTACGCCGGCCTCCACCGCGACCCCCAGCGCGTCGTCGTCCTTGGTCGTCAGCGCGGTGACGTCCAGCGAGAGCCCGCGGGCTCCGGCCGCAAGGAGCAGCTCGACCGGTGGGTTGGTCGCGCAGCAGTGCACCACCGGCAGGGTGCTCGCCGCCGTCACCGCCGCCAGGACCGTGCGCAGCCGGTCGGTGGCGACCGGAGTCTCGACCGCCCGCAACCGGCCGAAGCCGCTCGCAGTCGGTACCTCCCCCCGGAGCACCTGCGGCAGTGACGGCTCGTCCAGCTGTAACAGCAGCGTCGCGTCCGGTACCCGGCGACCGACATCGGCCACGTACGCCGCGATGCCTTCCGCGAGCGCGGCTGCGATGTCCACGACGGCACCGGGGTCCGACAGCGCCTTGTCGCCGCGGCGGAGCTCGATCCCGGCGGCCAGTGTCCACGGGCCGGCAGCCTGCAGCTTCAGCGCGCCGGCGTACCCATCGGCCGCCTCCTGGAGCGCGTCCAGATCCCGTTGCAGCAGGTCCCGGGCTCGCCGCGAGTCGATGCCGGGGCGCGGCACCAACCGCCAGCCGGCCGGCTGCAGGTCGACGTACAGCTCCGCGAGAAAGGTGGCACCGCGGCCCAGCAGGTCGGCGCCGGGTCCGCGGGCCGGGAGCTCGGGCAGGTACGGGAGGTCGGGCAGCTCGCCGAATACCAGCCGGGCCGCTTCGCCCGGATCGGTGCCGGGCATCGACCCGACGCCGGTGGCCGCCCCCGGCGGCCAGAACGAGACGGTGCTGCTCATCCGGGCAGCGTAGTAAGCGACCAGGCCCCCGCCGCACGTCTCCGCCCCCAGCCCGGCCGAACCGGTGCCGTTTCGTCCGGCCATCACCGGCGGAAACGGCACCGGTGGAAGGCGACGGGAGCGTCGGCCGATGCCAGGCTAAAGGTCGCCACGATCGGCCCGTGGGCGTTCGTCAGGACGTTGACTGGACCGTCGCGGAGCCGATGACCCGGTCGCCGTCGTACAGGACGAGGGCCTGGCCACGGGCGACGCCGCGCACCGGTTCGTGCAACCGGACCCGGACGCCGTCCCCCACCGGCTCGGCGGTGGCCGGCACCGGTGTCCCGTGAGCCCGCAGCTGCGCCCGGCAGCCGAAGGCCGGTCCGGAGGGACGCCGACCCCAACGGGCGTCCGTGCCGACCACCTCGGCGACATCGAGCGCCTCGGCCGGTCCCACGACGACGGTGCCGGACGCCGGTACGACGTCGAGCACGTACCGGGGCCGGCCGTCGGGTGCCGGCCGGCCGAGCCGCAGCCCGCGACGCTGACCCACCGTAAAGGCGTAGGCACCGTCGTGGCCGCCGACCACCTCGCCGCGGGTGTCCAGGATGGGCCCTGGCGCCGCACCGAGCCGACCGGCCAGGAAGCCGGCGGTGTCGCCGTCGGCGATAAAGCACACATCCGAGCTGTCCGGCTTGGTTGCCACGGCGAGGCCCCGGCGGGCCGCCTCGGCCCGCACCTGCGTCTTCGTTGAGTCGCCGAGCGGGAACTCCGCCCGGGCCAGCTGCTCCGGAGTCAGTACGCCGAGGACGTAGGACTGGTCCTTGTCCGGGTCGACGCTGCGCCACAGCTCACCATCCACGAGCCGGGCGTGGTGGCCGGTGACCACCAGGTCGAAGCCGAGCGCCACCGCCTTGTCCAGCACGGCGGTGAACTTGATCCGCTCGTTACAGCGCACGCAGGGGTTGGGTGTGCGGCCCGCGGCGTACTCCGCGACGAAGTCCTCGATCACCTCGGCGCGGAACCGCTCGGCCAGGTCCCACACGTAGAACGGGATGCCGATGACGTCGGCCGCCCGGCGGGCGTCGCGGGCGTCCTCCAGCGTGCAGCAGCCACGGGCACCGGTCCGGTGCGACTGCGGCGCGGCCGACAGGGCGAGGTGTACGCCGGTGACCTCGTGCCCCGCGTCCACGGCGCGCGCGGCGGCGACCGCGGAGTCCACCCCGCCGGACATGGCCGCGAGGACCCGCATGGCCTCAGCCCCGCTGGCCTGCGCCGCCCGGACCGGCGCGGCGGGCCCGCTCGACCACCGGGCCGATGGCGTCGATCAGCGCATCGACGTCGGCACCGGTCGAGCTGTGGCCCAGGGAGAACCGCAGCGACCCGCGGGCCCGGTCCTCGTCCGCCCCCATGGCGAGCAGCACGTGGCTCGCCCGGGCCACGCCGGCCGAGCACGCCGAGCCGGTCGAGCACTCGATCCCACGGGCGTCGAGGAGCAGCAGCAGCGAGTCGCCCTCGCAGCCGGCAAAGGAGAAGTGCGCGTTGCCCGGTAGCCGCCGGTCGGGGTCGAGCACCGGATCGCCGTTCAGCACCGCGTCCGGGACGGTCCCCCGCACCCGCTCGACCAGATCGTCGCGGAGGGCGGCCACCTCCTCGGCGCGCTCCGGCTGCCGCTTCACCGCGATCTCGGCTGCTGCCGCCAGGCCGGCGATCGCCGGCGCGTCCAGCGTGCCGGACCGTACGTCGCGCTCCTGGCCGCCGCCGTGGAGCAGCGGCACGCACCCGACCCCCCGGCGCAGCAGCAGGGCGCCAACCCCGAGCGGTCCGCCGAACTTGTGCCCGGTCACCGTCATGGCGTCCAGGCCGCTGGCGGCGAAGTCGACGGGCAGCGCTCCGACGGCCTGCACCCCGTCGCTGTGCACCGGTACGCCGTACTCACGGGCGATCTCGGCCAGCTCCACCACGGGCTGGACGGTGCCCACCTCGTTGTTGGCCCACATGACCGTGACCAGCGCGGTCTCGTCGGCGTAGCGGCCGAGGGCGCGCCGCAGCGTGTCCGGCTCCACCCGCCCGGAGCCGTCGACCGGCAGCCAGCTGACCTCGGCGCCCTCGTGCTCGACCAGCCAGAGCACGGCGTCGAGTACGGCGTGGTGCTCGACAGCACTGGCCAGAATGCGGCGGCGGCGGGGCTCGGCGGCGGAGCGAGCCCAGTAGATGCCCTTGACCGCGACGTTGTCCGACTCGGTTCCGCCGCCGGTGAAGAGGACCTCGCTAGGCCTGGCGCCGAGAGCGGAGGCGAGCGTCTCGCGGCACTCCTCGACGACCCGTCGTGCCCGGCGCCCCGATGCGTGCAGCGCCGATGCGTTGCCGACCACGCCGAGCTCGGCCACCATCGCGTCGATGGCCTCAGGCAGCATCGGCGTGGTCGCGGCGTGATCGAGGTAGACCATCGGCTCCGAGGGTAACCGCTCGACCTCGGCGGTGCGGGTCAGGCCTGGCGCCTGCGGATCTCCTCGATCAGCTGCGGCAGCACCTTGTGCAGGTCACCGACCACGCCGAAGTCGACCAGCTCGAAGATCGGCGCCTCCCGGTCCTTGTTGACCGCGACGATCGTCTTCGAGGTCTGCATGCCGGCCCGGTGCTGGATCGCACCGGAGATGCCGGCGGCAAGGTACAGCGACGGCGAAACCGTCTTGCCGGTCTGGCCCACCTGCGACTGGTGGGGGTACCACCCCGCGTCGGTGGCCGCCCGCGACGCCCCCACGGCGGCGCCCAGCACGTCGGCGAGCCGCTCGACCAGCGCGAAGTTTTCTGCGCCCCCGACCCCGCGGCCGCCGGCGACCACGATCGCCGCCTCACTGAGCTCCGGCCGGCCGGTCCGCGCCTCGACCACCCGATCGGTCACCCGCGCGGCCCTGGCCCCGGCCGAGAGCGACACCGTCACCTGCTCCTCCGCCGGGGTGGCCGGCGCCGGCTCGGCCGGGGTGGAGTTCGGCCGGATGGTGAAGATCGGCGTACCCGCGGTCACCTCCGCCTGTACGACGGTGTCGCCGCCGAAGATCGGCTGCTCGGCGACCAGCCGTCCCGATCCGTCGGCCCGTACGTCGACCGCGTCGGTCACCAGTCCGGAGCCGGTGCGGACCGCCAGCCGGGCGGCCACCTCCTTGCCCTCCGGCGTCGAGGCGAGAAGTACGGCGGCCGGCGACTTCTCGGCCACCAGCGTGGCCAGCACTTCGGCCTTGGGCGCCACCAGGTAGGTCTCGAGCTCGGCGTCACCCGCGACGTAGATGCGCTGGGCTCCGTAGCGGGCCAACCCCTCCCGGGCCGCCTCGGATCCGGTCCCCACGAACACCGCGGCGGGCTCACCGAGCTCGCGGGCCTTGGTGAGCAGCTCGTAGGTCACCTTCTTGGGGGCGCCGCAGACGTGCTCGACCAGCACCAGTACCTCAGCCATGTTCGCCTCTTCTAGATGAACTTCTGGGCGGCCAGGAAGCCGGCCAACTGCGCGCCGCCGGTCCCGTCGTCCTCGACGATCGTCCCGCCGGCCCGAAGCGACCGGGTCGCGAAGTCGGCCACCCGACTGGTGGCGTTGGCCAGCCCGACGGCGGCCGGGTCGATCCCGGCGTCGGCGATGGTGAGCGTGGTCAACGGCTTCTTCTTCGCCGCCATGATGCCCTTGAACGACGGGTAGCGCGGCTCGTTGATCTTCTCGACGACGCTGACCACGGCCGGCAACGTCGCCTCCACCACGTCGTAGCCCGCATCTGTCTGCCGCTCGATGCGCACCGCGGTGCCGTCGACCTCGACCTTACGGGCCAGCGACAGCTGCGGCAGCCCCAGCCGCTCGGCAAGCATCGGGGCGAGCACCGACATCCGGGCGTCGGTGGACTCGGCACCCAGCACGACCAGGTCGAAGGCCAGCGTGCCGAGCACCTTCGCCAGCGCGTACGACGTCTGGATCGCGTCCGAGCCGTGCAGCGCCGGGTCCGACAGGTGCACTGCCTTGTCGGCCCCCATCGACAGCGCCTTACGGATGGTCTCGGCCGCGGGCTCCGGGCCCATGGTCAGCACGGTCACTTCGCCGCCGTGCGCCTCCTTGAGCCGCAGCGACTCCTCGACGGCGTACTCGTCGAGTTCGTTCATGACCGAGTCGGCGCCGCGGTCGAGGGTCCGGTCGGTGGGGTCGAGCTTCTTCTCGGCCCAGGTGTCCGGGACCTGCTTGACGCAGACGACGATGTCCATGGGGCGGCCAGGTCCTCCGGGAGGGAGCGGGTGCGGTGCTCGCACGCTACCAACGCCGGGGACCGGCCCCTCCGGCTACCGCCCGACGAATCCGGCCCTGCCGGGGCCCTTGTCCATGAAGTGCGTCATCCCGATCGTGCGGTCCTCGGTGGCGAACAGCCCGGCGAACGCCGCCCGCTCGAGCCGCAGCCCACTGTCCAGGTCGACCTCGAGGCCCTCGTCGATCGCTGCCTTGGCTGCCCGCAGCGCGTACGCCGGTCCCACCGTGAACGTGCCGGCCAGCTCCCGGGCCGCGGCGTACACCTCGTCGGTCGGCACCACCCGGTCGACCAGCCCGATCCGCAGCGCCTCCGCCGCCTCGACGAAGCGGCCGGTGAAGCAGAGCTCCTTCGCCCGCGCCGGCCCGATCAGTCGCGGCAGCCGCTGGGTGCCGCCGGCCCCCGGGATGATGCCGAGCAGGATCTCCGGCTGGCCCAGCTTGGCGTCGTCCGCGCAGATCCGCAGGTCCGCGGTGAGCGCGAGCTCGCAGCCGCCGCCGAGGGCGTAACCGGTGACGGCCGCGACCACCGGCTTGGGGATGCGGGCGACCGCCGTGAACGCCGACTGCAGGTCGCCGGCCCGATCCACCATGTCCGTGTAGGACATGGCGGCCATCTCCTTGACGTCGGCGCCGGCTGCGAACACCTTCTCGCCGCCGTACACGATCACCGCCCGCACGTCCCGGCGATCGGTGGCCTCCGCGGCGGCGACCCGCAATTCCTCCTGCATCACCACGTTCAGCGCATTCATCGGCGGCCGGTCCAGCCGGATCGTGCCGATGCCGTCGACCACTTCGAGCCGAACGAACCCGGCCATCAGGCGGTCACCACGAGCCCGAGCGCTGCGGCGTGCGGCGAGAGCGGATTGGCCGGCACCACCCGGACCGTGTAGCCGAAGGACCCCTTCCGGTGCAGCGGCACGCCGCCCTCGTAGCGCAGCATGCCGTTGTCGCTGCGGCCGGTCGCCGTCAACGGCTCGACCGTCGGCTCCCGCAGGTTGTCCACCTCGTCGACCGCACCGTAGGCCGCCTGCACGTCGACGTCCGCGGGATCCAACCGGCCCAGGTCGACGACCGCGCGCAACGTCAGCGTCGTGCCGAGCTCCGGTGTGTCGCCCCCACCGACCACCTCCACGTGCTCCACCCGTACGCCGGACCAGTCCGCCCGCACCCGCGCGGCCCAGGCGGCGAAGTCGCGGGCCGCCGCCCACTTGTCCTCGGTCATCCGGGCCGAGGACTGCGCCGCCGGCAGGTACAGCTCCTGCACGTAGTCGCGCACCATCCGGCTGGCCAGCACCTTGGGTCCGAGCGAGTCCAGGGTGTGCCGGACCATCTCGATCCAGCGCCGGGGGAGCCCACCGCCGGCCCGTTCGTAGAAGCGGACCCGCAGGGCCTTGTCGATCAGGTCGTAGAGCGCGGCCGCCTCGTGGTCATCGCGCCGGTCGGCCGACAGCCCGCCGTCGGCGGTGGGGATCGCCCAGCCGTTGTGGCCGTCGTACATCTCGTCCCACCACCCGTCCCGGATGGACAGGTTGAGGCCGCCGTTCAGTGCCGACTTCATGCCGCTGGTGCCGCAGGCCTCCAGCGGGCGCAAGGGGTTGTTGAGCCACACGTCGCAGCCCGCGTAGAGGTAACGGGCCATCGCGATGTCGTAGTCGGGGAGGAAGACGATCCGGTGCCGGACCGCAGGGTCGTCGCTGAACCGGACGATCTCCTGGATGAGCGCCTTGCCCCCCTCGTCGGCGGGATGCGCTTTGCCGGCGATGACCAGCTGCACCGGCCGCTCCGGGTCGAGCAGCAACGCCTTGAGGCGATCGGGGTCCCGGAGCATGAGGGTCAGCCGCTTGTACGACGGCACCCGGCGGGCGAACCCGATCGTGAGCACATCGGGGTCGAAGGCGCGCTCGACCCAGCCCAGCTCGGCCTCTGTGGCACCACGCTGCAGCGACGAGGCCTTCAGCCGCCGGCGTACCTCCTCGACCAGCCGCCCGCGCAGCAGCCGGCGGGTCGCCCACAGCTGCTCGTCCGGGATGTCATGCACCTCTTCCAGCGCCGCCGCCTCGTCGTCAGGCCCGGAGCCGGCGTCGACCCGGGCCAGCTCCAGCACCTCCCGGGCGACCCAGGTCGGGGCGTGCACCCCGTTGGTGATCGATGAGATCGGCACCTCTGCGATGTCGAAGCCGGGCCACAGACCGGCGAACATCGACCGGCTGACCTGCCCGTGCAGCCGGCTCACGCCGTTGGCGCGCTGCGCCAGCCGGAAGCCCATGTGCGCCATGTTGAAGACGCCCGGGTCGCCGTCGGCCGGCTCCTGGCCGAGGGCGAGGATGGACTCGATCGGCACGCCGGCGCAGCCGTTGTCGCCACCGAGATGGGCGACGATCGCCTCCCGGGGAAACCGGTCGATACCCGCGGGGACCGGGGTGTGGGTGGTGAACACCGTGCCGGCGCGAACCGCCTCCAGCCCCTCGTCGAAGGACAGCCCGGACTCGGTGAGCTCCCGGATCCGCTCCAGGCCGAGGAAGCCGGCGTGGCCCTCATTGGTGTGGAATACCTCGGGCGCCGGCGTACCGGTCAGCTCCGAGAAGGCGCGGAGGGCCCGTACGCCGCCGATCCCGAGCAACATCTCCTGCAACAGCCGGTGATCTGACGTACCGCCGTACAGCCGGTCGGTGACCTCACGCTCGGGCGGGGCGTTGTCCTCGACGTCGGAGTCGAGCAGCAGCAGCGGCACCCGGCCGACCTGGGCCCGCCAGATCTGCGCGCGCAACGTGCGCCCGCCGGGCAGGCCGACCCCCACCTTGACCGGCGCCCCCTTGGTGCCGTTGGCGGATCCGTGCCGCAGCAGTGCCAGCGGCAGGCCCTGCGGGTCCAGCGGCGGGTAGTGCTCCTGCTGCCAGCCGTCCGCGGACAGCGACTGCTCGAAGTAGCCGCTCCGGTAGAGCAACCCGACTCCGATGATCGGTACGCCGAGATCGCTGGCGGCCTTGAGGTGGTCACCGGCCAGGATGCCGAGGCCGCCGGAGTACTGGGGCAACACCTCGGTGATGCCGAACTCCGGCGAGAAGTAGGCGATCGCGGCCGGCGCCTGCTCGAGCGACTGGTACCAACGGTCGCCCGACAGGTACTCGGCGAGGTCGTCCGCGGCATCGGAGAGCCGCCGCAGGAAGCGGCGATCCCTCGCCAGCACGTTCATCCGGTCGGTCGACACGTCGCCGAGCAGCCGCACCGGGTCGTGGCCGCAGGTCTCCCAGGTCTCCGGGTCGACGGTCTCGAACAGGTCGAGCGACTCGGGGTGCCAGGACCAGCGGAGGTTCATCACCAGCTCGGCGAGCGGCTCGAGGGGCTCCGGCAGGACAGCGCGGACGGTGAATCGGCGTAGGGCTTTCACGAAGGGCGACCCTACCGACCGACGCGCCCGCGGCCCGGTCGACGAGCCGTCAAGGAGGCGAAGGGTGGGATCGCCCGGCAGCAGTGATTTGGGGGCCTCTTCTCTTGATCGCGGCTGGTACGGGCTCGAGCAGTCGATTTTGTAGAGTCGCCGCATGACCCCGACCGGCAAGCTCGACGCGACCGTTGCGCTCGTCACCGGCGCCTCCAGTGGCATCGGGGCGGCCACCGCGCGCGAACTCGCGACGCAAGGGGCTGCCGTCGCGTTAGTCGCTCGCCGCGGCGACCGTCTCTCGGCGCTTGCGAACGAGATCCGCAGCTCCGGGGGCACGGCGCTGGCAATCGAGGCCGACGTCACCCGGCGGCCGGAGGCGGAGGCGGCCGTCCAACGCGCCGTGAACGAGCTGGGGCGCCTCGACGTGCTGATCAACAACGCCGGTGTGATGTTGCTCGGACCGATCATCGACGCTCCGATGGAGGAGTGGGAGCGCATGGTGCAGGTCAACGTGCTCGGGCTGCTGTACTGCGCGAAGGCGGCGCTGCCGCACCTGCTCGAGGCCGCCGAGCGCCAACCGCGCCGGATCTCCGACCTGGTGAACGTCTCCTCCGTGGCAGGCCGCCAGGTTCGGTCGGGCAGCGGCGTCTACAACGCCACGAAGCACGCCGTCGGTGCGTTCAGCGAATCCCTGCGCCAGGAGGTCACGGGCCGACACGTTCGCGTCTCGCTCATCGAGCCGGGCGCGGTGGCCACGGAGCTGGCCGGCCACAACCGGCCGGAGATCCGAGAGGGCATGGCGAAGCGCTTCGCCGGCGTGGAACGACTCGAGGCCCACGACATCGCCGACGCGATCGCCTACATCGTCACCCGCCCCCGACACGTCGCGATCAACGAGATCCTGGTCCGGCCCACCGAGCAGGAGCAGTGAGCCAGGTCACACACCGGCACTGCTGGGCGGGCCTGGTCGGACTCCGTTCGGAATAGTGATCCGCGGGCGCTTGCCGACACGCCAGAAGACCAGCCGGATCTCCTTGATCCGCGCGGGTAGCCCGTCGGCGATACTGGCCAGACGATGATCGGACGGATTCCCATCCTGGACGTGAGCCCGGTCGTGTCCTGCGGACGCTGGCCGGCTCGCGCCGTCGTGGGCGAAACCCTGCCCATCCGGGCAACGGTGTTCCGCGAGGGTCACGACGCAGTCGCAGCCAACGTCGTACTGCGCGGGCCCCGCGGTCGCAAGGGCGGCTGGCTGCGGATGCGACCGCTCACGCCCGGCACCGACCGGTGGGAGGCGGAGGTCACCCCGAGCACGCCCGGCCGGTGGTCGTTCCTCGTCGAGGCCTGGAGCGATCCGCTCGGTACCTGGCGGCACGACGCCACGGTCAAGGTCGAGGCCGGGGTGGACGTCGAGTTGATGCTCGAGGAAGGCGCTCTGCTCTTCGAGCGGGCGGTTGCGGGCATGCCCCGCGGCGGCCGGGCCGCCGTGGCCAAGGCGATCGGCGCCTTGCGCGACGGCGACCGCGCGCCGATGGACCGGCTGGCACCCGCCCTCGACGCCGACCTGGCCGCGGCGATGGACCGGCACCCGCTCCGCGAGCTGGTCAGCAGCTCCGACACCTATGACATCTGGGTCGACCGCGAGCGGGCGCTGTTCGGCTCCTGGTACGAGTACTTCCCACGATCGGAAGGTGCCGCTCTTGACACCACCGGGGTGATGCGCTCGGGCACGTTCGCCACCGCGGCCAAGCGACTACCGGCCATCGCCGAGATGGGCTTCGACGTCGTCTACCTGCCGCCCATCCACCCGATCGGTCGCAGCGGCCGCAAGGGACCGAACAACACCCTGGTGGTGGGTCCCGACGACCCCGGCGTGCCATGGGCGATCGGTGCCGAAGAGGGCGGCCACGACGCCGTACACCCGGATCTGGGCACGATCGAGGACTTCGACGCCTTCGTGGCCCGCGCCCGCGAACTCGGTATGGAGGTCGCGCTCGACCTCGCCCTGCAGGCCTCCCCCGACCACCCCTGGACGCGCGAGCATCCGGAGTGGTTCAAGATCCGGGCCGACGGCACCATCGCGTACGCCGAGAACCCGCCGAAGAAGTACCAGGACATCTACCCCCTCTCCTTCGACACCGACCCCGAGGGCCTCGCCGCCGAGATCCTGCGGATCGTGCGGCACTGGATGGCGCACGGCGTACGAATCTTCCGGGTGGACAATCCGCACACCAAGCCGGTGCAGTTCTGGGAGTGGCTGCTCGCGGAGGTACGACGCACGGACCCCGACGTGCTGTTCCTGGCCGAGGCGTTCACCCGGCCGGCGATGATGCACACCCTGGCCAAGATCGGGTTCCAGCAGTCCTACACCTACTTCACCTGGCGCAACGACAAGGCCGAGCTCGAGGAGTACCTGCGCGAGCTCTCCGGGCCGGCCGCCGACTACATGCGCCCGAACTTCTTCGTCAACACCCAGGACATCCTGCACGCCTACCTGCAGTACGGCGGTCCGCCCGCGTTCAAGGTCCGGGCGGTCCTGGCGGCCACGCTGTCGCCGACCTGGGGCGTCTACTCCGGCTACGAGCTGTGTGAGCGCACGCCGCTGCGGGCGGGGAGCGAGGAGTACCTCGACTCGGAGAAGTACCAGTACCGGCCCCGCGACTGGTCCAGGCCGGAGCAGACGCTGGCGCCCTACATCACGGCCCTCAACCGGCTCCGCCGCGAGCACAGGTCTTTACAGCGGCTGCGAAACCTCCGGCTCCATTCTGCCGACTCCAACTCGGTGATGACCTATTCCAAGCGCGATGGCGACGACACGGTCCTGGTCGTCGTCAACCTCGACCCGCACACCACCCGCGAGGCGACCGTGCACCTCGACCTGCCGGCTCTCGGCCGGGACTGGGGCGACCACTTCGCCGTCCACGACGAGGTCACCGGCACGGATTACGTCTGGGGCCGGCGCAACTACGTACGTCTGGACCCGCAGGTCGAACCGGCGCACATCTTCACGCTCCCCCGGACCGCCCGGTGACCGAGCCGGTCGCCAGCGGCTTCCTACCGTCCGAGCCGAGGGACCCGCACTGGTACAAGCGCGCGGTCTTCTACGAGGTGCTGGTCCGAGGATTCGCGGACAGCAACGGCGACGGCACCGGCGACCTCCGCGGGCTGACCGAGAAGCTGGACTACCTGCAGTGGCTGGGCATCGACTGCGTCTGGCTGCTGCCGATCTACGCGAGCCCGCTTCGCGACGGCGGCTACGACATCAGCGACTTCATGTCGGTGCTGCCGGAGTTCGGGGACCTCGGCGACTTCGTGCTGCTGGTCGACGCGGCCCATGCACGGGGCATGCGGATCGTCGCCGACCTGGTGATCAACCATACGTCGGACGCCCACCCGTGGTTCCAGGCGTCCCGCAGCGACCCCACCGGTCCGTTCGGCGACTTCTACGTCTGGTCCGACGCCGACGACCGCTACCGCGACGCCCGGGTCATCTTCGTCGACACCGAGACGTCCAACTGGACCTGGGACCCGGTTCGCCAGCAGTACTACTGGCACCGGTTCTTCCGCCACCAACCGGACCTCAACTTCGAGAACCCGGCCGTGCAGGACGCCGTACTGGAGGCCCTGCGGTTCTGGCTCGACCTCGGCATCGACGGTTTCCGGCTCGACGCGGTCCCCTACCTGTACGAGGCCGAGGGTACGAACTGCGAGAACCTGCCGGCCACGCACACCTATCTCAAGCGGTTGCGGCGGGAGGTGGACGCGATGTTCCCCGACCGCGTGCTGCTCGCCGAGGCGAACCAGTGGCCGGCCGACGTCGTCGAGTACTTCGGCGACGACGACGAGTGCCACATGGCCTTCCACTTCCCGCTGATGCCGCGGATCTTCATGGCCGTACGCCGGGAGTCGCGCTACCCGATCGCGGAGATCCTCGCCAACACCCCGAAGATCCCGCCGAACTGCCAGTGGGGGATCTTCCTGCGCAATCACGACGAGCTGACCCTCGAGATGGTCACCGACGAAGAGCGCGACTACATGTACGCCGAGTACGTCACCGACCCGCGGATGAGGGCCAACGTCGGCATCCGCCGCCGGCTGGCGCCGCTCCTGGACAATTCCCGCCGGCAGATCGAGCTCTTCACCGGCCTGCTCCTGTCACTGCCCGGCTCACCCGTTCTCTACTACGGCGACGAGATCGGCATGGGCGACAACATCTACCTCGGCGACCGGGACGGCGTACGCACCCCGATGCAGTGGTCGCCGGACCGCAACGCCGGCTTCTCCAGCTGCGACCCGCACCGCCTCTACCTGCCGCTGCTGATGGACCCCGTCTATGGCTACCAGGCCCTCAACGTGGAGGCCGAGACCCGGCAGGCGTCCTCGCTGCTGCACTGGACCCGACGGATGATCGAGGTTCGCAAGCGGCACCCGACCTTCGGCCAGGGCAGCTACAGCGAGCTGCATGCGTCCAACCCGAGCGTGCTGGCCTTCGTGCGCGAGTTCGGTGACGACATCGTGCTGTGCGTGAACAACCTGTCCCGGTTCCACCAGCCGGTCGAGCTGGACCTGCGCCGGTTCGAGGGCAGCACGCCGGTGGAGCTCTCCGGCGGCGTCCACTTCCCGCGGATCGGGGAGCTGCCCTACCTGCTCACGGTTACCGGGCACGGCTTCTTCTGGTTCCAGATCAGCGCCTTCGAGGAGTAGGGATGCCCCTCGACCTCGACGCGGTGGCCGGCCTGCTGCCGGCCTGGCTGCCCAACCAGCGCTGGTACGCCGGCAAGGGCCGGCCGGTCGCGGCGTACGACCTGATGCCCGCGGCGACGCTGGTCGACGGTGAGCCGGCCCTCTACGCCGCCATCGTGCGGATCGGGTACGCCGACGGCGACGAGGACCACTACCAGCTGCTGCTGAGCGTGCGGGTCGCACGTGGCGACCGGCTGGAGCACGCGCTGCTCGGGCCGGTCGTCGGCGGCTGGCTCTACGACGGCTGCCACGACTCGGAGCTCACCGGTGACCTGCTCCGCCGGCTGGCGGCGGAGGACGACGTGGCGACCCTGCGCTTCCACCGGATCACCGCGAAGACGCTCGAGACCGATCTCATCAGCCTGGTGATGCCGGTCGAGCAGTCCAACACCTCGTTGGTCTACGGCGACGCCTACGTCCTCAAGTTGTTCCGCCGGCTGGCTCCCGGAACCAATCCCGAGCTCGAGGTCACCCGGGTTCTCAGCGAACTCGGCTCGCGCCACGTCGTACCCCCCCTGGCCTGGATGGAGAGCCGACTGGCCGGCGAGCCGGTCACCCTCGGCCTGCTGCAGCCCTATCTCCGCTCGGCCAGTGACGGCTGGGCGATGGCCACCACCAGCGTGCGCGACCTCTACGCGGAGGCCGACCTGCACGCCGACGAGGTCGGCGGCGACTTCGCCAGCGAGGCGCTGCGACTGGGCCGGGCCACCGCCCGGGTGCATGCCGACCTGGCCCGGGCGCTGCCCACGGCGGCCGCCGGAACGGCGGAGCTGGCCGGGTTGGCGCAGCGAATGCAGCGCCGGCTCAGCGCGGCGCTGACCGTGGTACCGGAACTCGAGGCCTACGCCGGGCCGCTCCGGGCGGCATTCGAGGAGGTGGCCGGCCTGCCGGGGCCCGTGCCGCTGCAGCGCATCCACGGCGACTACCACCTCGGCCAGGTGATGCGGACCGACGACGGCTGGGTGCTGTTGGACTTCGAAGGCGAGCCGGCCAAGCCACTGGCCGAGCGGCGGGCCTTGGCCAGCCCGCTCCGCGACGTGGCCGGCATGCTCCGTTCCTTCGACTACGCGGCCCGGCACCTGCTCACGGAACGGCCGCGGGAAGGTCACCTCGGCTACCGGGCGAACGAGTGGTCGACCCGCAACACCGAGGCGTTCTTCACCGGCTACGTCGAAGCGGGCGGACCCGACCCGCGCGACTCGCCGGTGCTGCTGCGGGCCTTCGAGCTGGACAAGGCGGTGTACGAGGTCGGCTACGAGGCCCGGCACCGGCCGACCTGGCTGCCGATTCCGCTCGGTTCCATCGAGCGGTTGGTGAGCTGACCCTGGCCTCCAGTGCACAGGCCCGAGAACTGGCGGGAAGGGAGCCTTAAGGAATTCGGACGCGAGCTCCGTCGAGGTACGCCTTGGTCTGCTCACAACAGCCACCAAAAATAATTGCGCCGGGAGGATCAGCAATCATGGCGGCATGCGACCGCGGCGAGAGGGGTGACTGCGGCAGCTTTGACCACGTCCAAGTCGCGGGGTCGAAGGTAGCTCCGTCGGAGAGTTGGCGACCGCTTGAATCCACGCCTCCCCAGACTACAATCCGAGCACCGGACCAAGCCATACTAAAGTTCACTCGCGAACTCAGCGGACCAGCGGACAGCCGCGTCCAAGTGTCGGTGCGGGGGTCGTAGCTGGCACCATCAGCTCGGGACTGACCGGAGCGGCCGCCCCATACGATCATTTTGCCGGCCGCCCAGACCGCTTGGCGCCCATCCTGCGCGGCAAGTGGGGCCTGGGCCAGCGTGCGCCATGTGCGGGTGGTCGGGCTGTAGGCAGCGCCATCTGCCCTCTCGGCTCCCGTAGTGACGTCGTCACAGGAGACAGTGGCGTCGCCACAGCCGCCCCAGACCAGCATCTCGGTGCCGGTCCAGACCGCGACAAAGTGCGAGCGAGGCGTCAGCGGGGCAGTTGGGAGCTTCGACCACAAGCGGGTTGCTGGATCGTAGCTGGCGCCATCGTTGAAAACCTGACCGCCCCCCGCGCCGCCCCAGACGAGCATCTGGATACCTGCCCACACGGCCTGGTGAGAGTATCGCGCGCGCAGTGGCGCGGCGGGGAGGCTAGACCAGCCTTCGATCGGCGTAAGAATGGCGCCGTCTGCCAGCTCACCGCTGTCGTTGGCGCCACCCCAGGCAATCGCTTGAGTGCCCGTCCAAATCGTAGTCTCGCCAGTACGCCAGCGAAGCGGTGCCTGCGGCACTTGTCGCCACGTCCCGGCGCCCGTCGCAAGGGCGAAGGCGACCATGTTGGCCTGCCTGTTGTCTGCACCGGCGATATAGAGCAGGCCTTGTCCGGTGTCGAGCAAATTGCCCTGCTGAGCGTCGGCAGGCAGAGACGGCAGCCCCCGCCATACGGCGGCATGGACGCCAGTCGACTTCTCTCTGGCTTGATGGACGGCGCTCTGCGGATGAATGGTCACGGCCACGATCGCGCCCGCGATACCGACTGCGACGACGCCGGTGCTCGCGACAATGCGTTGTCGGCGAAGGCGGCGACGTCCCAGCACCAGCAAATTGCCAGTGCTCGCAACGCCCACTGGGCACTGCTGTGCGTGGTGAGCCAAGGTCTCCCTCAGGGTGCTCTCGCTGATCACCATCTCGCCTTTCCAACTGGATGAATCTGGTCTTCCTGGTGGTGGACTCGCAGCTTTGTAAGGCCGCGCGAGATCTGGGTACGCACAGTTACCGGGGCGCAGCCGAGTATCTCGGCGATCTCCTCGTCCGATAGTCCCTCGTAGTAGCGCAGCACGACGACGGCCCGCTGTCTGCGGGGAAGGCCGGCCAGCAGTTGCCAGATCTCCTGCCGCTCCGCGTAGTCGGAGGCGATCGGCGCAGCTGCCTCAGCCACGGCCACCGGCTCCTCACGGCGCCGGCGCCGCCAGGTGTGGATAGCGTTCACCAAGATCGTGCGGGCATACGCGTCAGTGCTGTCGCGCTCCCTGATCCGGTTCCAGGAGGCGTACAGCCTTATAAGGCTGGCCTGCGTCAGGTCCTCCGCCTCGGTGGCCGACCCGCTGAGTAGGTATGCGAGACGCACGAGTGCCGCGCGACGACTCTGGACGTAGGCCGTGAACTCGGCATCCCGCTCGCCCACCCGCGTCTCCTCCGGATAGACAGTGCTACTACCTAGACTCCGCCCTACCGCTCACTGTTGCATCGTCGCCAAGATCTTCCGGATTGCCCACCAATCTACGACACTGTGCCATATGCGAGCGTTGCGACCGCGAGGGCACCGGCCACGGCGACCACGGCTCGAATACGCGGCAAGCATCGCTCCAGTTTCGCGTCCCAGCGATCCCGGGTGCCGTTGACCGCGCGCGCAATTGGCATGGCTGCCCGTCCTAGCCCGAACCCAGCGCCCGCGACAATGGCAGCCCGGGGTCCTGGCATGAGCAGCACGATAGAGAGGGCCAGCAGGTGTGCCGCTGCTGTGGGTAGGTAAGTCCGCAGACCACTGCCGTACTCCGTACCAAAGCGGAAGCCGGCTCCTGCCGGCGGCCTGGTAAACACTTCTATGGGGATCTGTCGTTTGCTTTGGGGTAGAACGTCTGCCCTACCGGCAACGTCAATCAGCCTTTCAAGAACGATCAGTGACCGGCGTATGGCTACACCTCGGCCAGGTGCTGCGCACCGACGACGGCTGGGTGCTGTTGGACTTCGAAGGCGAGCCGGCCAAGCCACTGGCCGAGCGGCGGGCCTTGGCCAGCCCGCTCCGCGACGTGGCCGGCATGCTCCGTTCCTTCGACTACGCGGCCCGGCACCTGCTCACGGAACGGCCGCGGGAAGGTCACCTCGGCTACCGGGCGAACGAGTGGTCGACCCGCAACACCGAGGCGTTCTTCACCGGCTACGTCGAGGCCGGTGGGCCCGACCCACGGGACTCGCCGGTGCTGCTGCGCGCCTTCGAGCTCGACAAGGCGGTGTACGAGGTCGTCTACGAGTCTCGGCACCGGCCGACCTGGCTGCCGATTCCGCTCGGTTCCATCGAGCGGTTGGTGAGCTGAGCTCCGATGTCTGGCCGGCAGAAACGACCGCCAGGAACCGCTTAGGAGCCGGTTGCGTCATACCGACATGCGCCCGTTGGCCATAGTGGGTCGGCCCGCTACCACCGCCGGCCTGTCGCTGGTCGCCACCCTCGCCGCATGCACGTCTTCGTCGCCGCAGCGGGAGTCATCCGTTCGTTCGTCAGCGTCCGCCCCGGTCCAGTCACCGACCGCCGTCGTCCTCAGCCGGTCGGTAGCCGACGTAGCCGGGGACGCGCAGCCCTACCCGGGTCGCCCCTGGCAGCGCGACGGTGCCATCGTGCGTCAGGACGTGGTCGGAGCGAGTACCGGTCCCGACCACTGCGGGTGGGAGAGCGCGGTCTTCCTGACGGTGGGTCTGCCCCTTGGCACCGGCTCCCGCACCAGCCACCACAACCGGACCTACGTGCGAGACTCCAAGACAGTTGTCCCCGGGCAGCGACGAACTCTCGCAACAAGCGCCGCGCTGCCGTCGAGCGCACATGCCACCGGCTACCGCCTTGACGGCGTGGAGCTTTGGCTTGGTGCCGACCAGACCCAGTTCGCATACCTCGTGGGGCCTGGCGACACTGACGTCGAGCGTTGGCCCGTGTGGAGCGGATCAGGATGCCAGTGAAAAGTGCCGCCACCAATGCGTTGCCATCGGCGGAACCAGTTTCCCCAGTACGGCCTATGCGACCACTGTGCACAACCGCCGGAACTGTCGGGCAGCTCGGGTAGAATCGAACACATGTTCGAGAGAGACGGTACGCCGGTCAGCGGCGCGGATGCGCCGCCCGCCGCCTGTCCGGCCGGCCCCGCCCGATCCACGGCGAGCGCCCAGCTACTCGCGACGCTGGCAGGCGAGCCGGGTCCGGACGCGCTCGTGCAGTTGGCCGGCCTGGCCCCGGAGGAGCTCGACCACCACGACTCGGTGCTGCTGCTGCAGGCCTGGGAGCGTCAACTCCGCTGGGTGGCCGCGCACGCGCAGCGAATCCTTTCCCGGGTCGCCGGACCGTCGCCGCGGCCAGGGTCCGACGAGGAGGACTGGGTGTGCGAGGAGGTCGCCGCCGCACTCGACCTGGCGCCGTCGACCGGGCGGTGCCGGGTCGGCGTCGCAAGGCGCCTGGCCGGACCCCTGGCCGCCACCGCAGCGGCGCTCGCCGCCGGCGAGATCTCGGCTCAGCACGCCGTAGCACTCGCGGAGGAAACCGCCGAGCTGATCGACGAGGTCGCCACCGCCGTCCAGGACCGGGTACTGGCGCAGGCGGTTTGGCGCACCGTGCCGCAACTGCGCCGGGCGGTGCGCCGGGCAGTGACGGTGGTGGACCCGGTGACCGCGGAAGCCGCGCATGCCGCCGCGGTCGGGCGCCGGACGGTGGAGCGCTGGTCGGACCGCGACGGCATGGCCGCGCTGACGGCATGGCTGCCGGTCCCGGAGGCGGACCTCGTGTTCACCGCACTGGACGCCGGTGCTGCACGACTCGGGCCGGACGATCCGCGCGGCGTCGACGCCCGACGGGCCGACGTGCTGGTCTCCTGGGCGGTGACCGCCCTCGACGACCCTGCTCGCGCGGCCCCGGCGGGCCACCGGCCGGGCCCCGCCGTCGCGGTGACCGTGGACCTGCCGACGCTTCTCGGGCTGGCCGAGAACCCCGGTGAACTGGCCGGCTACGGGCCCATCCCGGCGGGCCTGGCCCGCTCTCTCGCCGCCGACGGGAGCTGGCGACGGCTGGTGACCGATCCTCTCAGCGGCACGCTGCTCGACTACGGCCGACGGACCTATGCCCCGCCTGCCGCCCTGGCCGACTTCGTCCGGGCCCGTGACGGCACCTGCCGCTTCCCCGGCTGCCGGGTGCCCGCCGCCCGCTGCGACCTCGACCACATTCGACCCTTCGAGGCTGGCGGCACCACCAGCGCGGACAATCTGGCGGCGCTGTGCCGACGTCACCATCGTGTCAAGACCTTCGCGGGGTGGACGCTCGCGCTCGGAGCCGACGCCAGCGTCAGCTGGACGAGTCCGGCCGGCCGCACATACCTGGTTCCGGCGCCGCGAATCAGGCCGGACGGATAGCGCGGCCTGCCCGCGCCAGATGTCGTCAGCACCGCTTCGGACTACCGTGCTGTCGCGTTGTCGGCAGCAGCCCCGCGCCGGGCTGCCCGCATGGAGGAGCTGAACAGACGCCCGTGACTGCCGTCGTTCGGCGTTCGGCTCCGCCCGTCGCGGGCAGTACTTCCGCCGCGTCGGCCGGCTGGTAGCCGATGGCGACAAACGGCCGGGAACTCCCGGTGGCGCCCGAGGAGCTGGACCGGCTGCTCGGCGGCGCCCATCCCGACCCGCACTCGATCCTGGGCGCGCACCCGTACGCCGGCGCCGTCACGGTCCGCGCGCTGCGCCCGGAGGCGGAGTCGGTCACCCTGGTGACCGGCACCGGCCGGGTGCCATTGGCGCCCGAGCGCGGCGGGGTCTTCCTCGGCGTACTGCCGGTCGAGGAGGTGCCCGACTACCGGCTCGACGTGGTCTACGGCGGCCGAACCGTCCCGGGCGACGACCCGTACCGCTACCTGCCCACGCTGGGCGAGGTGGATCTGCACCTCATCGGTGAGGGGCGGCACGAGGAGCTTTGGCGGGTGCTCGGTGCGCACGTCCGCGACTACCGGACGGCGATCGGGCCGGTGCGCGGGGTGTCCTTCGCGGTCTGGGCACCCAACGCCCGCGGCGTACGGGTCGTCGGTGACTTCAACGCCTGGGACGGCCGCGGCCACCCGATGCGGTCGCTGGGTGCCAGCGGGGTGTGGGAGCTGTTCGTGCCCGCCATCGGCGACGGCGTCCGCTACAAGTACGAGGTCCTCGGGGCCGACCGGCGCTGGCGGCTCAAAGCCGATCCGATGGCCTTCGCCACCGAACGCCCACCGGCCACCGCCTCGGTCGTCTTCTCGCCGGCGTACGCCTGGACCGACGCCGGGTGGCTCGAGCGCCGGGCCGCTGCCAACCCGGCTGCCGGGCCGATGAGCGTCTACGAGGTGCACCTCGGCTCCTGGCGTCGCGGGCTGACCTACCGGCAGCTGGCCGAGGAGCTCTCGGCGTACGTCGTCGACATGGGGTTCACCCACGTCGAGCTGCTGCCGGTGGCCGAGCACCCGTACGGCGGCTCCTGGGGCTACCAGGTCTCGGCGTACTACGCCCCGACCGCCCGATTCGGCACCCCGGACGAGTTCCGCTACTTCGTCGACCACCTGCATGACCGCGGTATCGGCGTGATCGTCGACTGGGTGCCGGCCCACTTCCCGAAGGACGCCTGGGCCCTCGGCCGCTTCGACGGCACGCCGCTCTACGAGCACGCCGACCCGCGCCGCGGCGAGCAGCCGGACTGGGGAACCTACGTCTTCGACTTCGGCCGGCCCGAGGTGCGCAACTTCCTCGTCGCGAATGCGCTGTTCTGGCTGCAGGAGTTCCACGTCGACGGGCTGCGGGTCGACGCGGTCGCGTCGATGCTCTATCTGGACTACTCCCGCCATGCTGGCGAGTGGGCTCCGAACGTTCACGGCGGCCGGGAGAACCTCGAGGCAGTCGCTTTCCTGCGGGAGCTGACCGCCACCATCGCCGAGCGGGTGCCCGGGGCGCTCACCATCGCGGAGGAGTCGACCGCCTGGCCGGGAGTGAGCCGGCCCGCCCACCTGGGCGGGCTGGGGTTCGACTTCAAATGGAACATGGGCTGGATGCACGACACGCTCGGTTACCTGTCCCGCCCGCCCGTCTTCCGCAGTTTCCACCACTCCGAGCTGACGTTCTCGCTCATGTACGCCTACTCCGAGCGGTTCATGCTGCCCATCAGCCACGACGAGGTCGTGCACGGCAAGGGCTCACTGCTGCGCAAGATGCCCGGCGACCGCTGGCAGCAGCTGGCCAACCTTCGGGCCCTGCTGGCCTACATGTGGGCACATCCGGGCAAGCCGCTGCTGTTCATGGGCTGCGAGTTCGCCCAGCAGGCGGAGTGGGCCGAGAGCCGGTCGCTGGACTGGGACCTGCTCGCGACCGCCGCCCACCGGGGCGTGGCAGATCTGGTGCGTGACCTCAACTCAGCGTACGCCGGCCGTCCCGCGCTGTGGAGCAGGGACAGCGACCCGGCCGGTTTCTCGTGGATCGACGCCAACGACGCGACCAACAACGTCTACTCGTTCCTGCGCTGGGGCGCCGACGGCTCGGCCCTCGCCTGCGTCGCCAACTTCGCCGGGGTGCCGCACGAGAACTACCAGCTCGGGCTGCCGGCCGCCGGCACCTGGGCGGAAGTCATCAACACAGATGCCACCGCGTACGCCGGCAGCGGCGTCGGCAACCTCGGCGCGATCGAGGCAGTAGCCCGGCCGTGGCACGGGCGACCCGCCAGCGCCACCCTGCGGCTGCCACCGCTCGGCACGCTGTGGCTCGCGCCGCAGCTACCGGCGAAACCCGGGTAGCGGAGGTCTACCTGTGGGCTGCTGTGGCCGCCCGCCTGGCGATCTCGCTCAACGGACTGCCGCCGGCTTCCGGCAACGTGCCGACGACGATGTAGCTGAAGGTCGTGTCGGCGGTTACCGCTGTCGCCACGTTGATCGTGAACGCGCCGACACCTACGCCGCTGACCCAGTAGGTCGACCCGGGGTTGCTGGTCGGCGTGACGACGACCCGCGGCACGGCGCCGGTCGGGAATGAGGTGGTGAAGCGGCAGGTCGTCGAGGTGCCCTCGGCCACGGTCAGGGTGCACCCCCCGGCAATGTCCTGCGCGATGCCCACGAGGTGCCCGAGGGTCACCGAGTCGCCCACCGAGAAGACGCCGGCGCCGGGGCCGATGCCCAACACGCCGACGCCGACCGACGATTCGCCCCGCGCACCGGCGCCCAGCGGCGAGGAGTCCACACCCCAGATCCCGTAGTGCTCACCGGTGCCCACGTAGGAGCGGGCGAAGAGCGCGTTCGCCTGCAGGCCGGTGGCGGTATTGCGGGCGTAGATAGCGGCCTTGTTGCCGGTGCCGTTGGCCTGCGCCTGGACGGCAGGCCCGGCTGCAGTCGTGTTGACGGCCGATACGGCCGGCGTACTCGTGGTGCTGGTGAACACACCAGTGGCAGCCATTGCCACCGCAGGGGTGAGGACCATCACTCCTGCCGCCAAGGCGAGAACCGGCGCGCTGAGCCGTGGTGTATGCATTGCCCACCTCCGAGAGCATTCGGACGGCGTACCGGTTGTCGGCCGCCTTGGCGCACCCTCTCAGCGGCCGGGCGGCACGTGCGGTGCCGCGCCGGTGGGGCTGGCAAACGCGAACTGAACCTTCGCGTCAGAACAGCGCGTTGGCAAGCGACCGACGCGCCGCCGACAGGCTCGGGTCGTCGGGATCCAGGACCTCGAACAGGGTGAGCAACCGGGCCCTGGCCAGGTCGCGGTCGGCGCCGGAGCTGCGCCGGACCAGGTCGAGCAGCCGCCCCAACGCCTCGTCCACCCGGCCGTCGAGCAGATCCAGGTCGGCCGCCTGCGCCACCGCCTCGAGGTCATCGGGTGTCTGTGCAACCCGACGGCGGACCTGCTTGGGGTCGTAGGACGCACCACGGCGCAGCAGCTCGGCACGGGCCAGCGACACCTTGGCGAATGCGTCCCCGGGGTTGCGGGCGAGCACCTCGGTGTAACCGGCGATAGCGGCGTTGAAGTCTCCGCGCATCAAGGCCTCGTCCGCCGCGGAGAGCTCCCGATCAGGCACTGCGGCGGCAGCCGGCGCCGGGCCGCCCCGCAGCGAGAGCACCTCGGTCAGCCAGGCCCGGACTTGCGCCTCCGGCATCGCCCCGGTGAACTCGTGCACGACGGCGCCGTCCACCACCGCCTTGACCGCCGGGATCCCCTGGACGGCGGCCGCCTGCGCGAGGCGGGGGTTCGCGTCCACGTCGATCTTGGCGAGCACCCAGGCGCCGGCGGCTTCGGTGGCGAGCCGCTCCAGCACCGGGCTGAGCGCGCGGCACGGTCCGCACCAGGTGGCCCAGAAGTCGATCACGACCGGAACGGACTTGGACCGCTCCAGGACCTCGACGGCGAAGTTGGCCTCGGTGACGTCGAGGACGGCGGCCGCCGCGTCGCCGCCCGGTGCCGGCCGTGGGTCCAGCGGTACCGCGCCGGCCAGTCGGATGTCGGTTGGTTCCATGCCGCCATCTTGCCGGACGGCGGTGTCCGTGCCCGCCTCGGTACACCTAGGCTGGCGAGATGCGCCCGGTTCCACTGCCGAGGGCGGGGGAAACGCTCCGGCTGGCGATCACGGCGGGGGTGCTGGTGCTGCTCGGATGGGGCTCGCTGGCCGGGCAGGACGACGACTTCCCGGTCGGGCCGTTCGTCATGTTCGCATTCACGACCGCTTCGGACGGCGACGTCCGGGCCGCCCGCCTTGAGGCCGTGACCGACGCCGGCGAGCGGGTGCGGGTCCCACTCGAGCCGGCCTCCGTCGGACTGCGCCGGGCCGAGATCGAGGGTCAGCTAGGCCGAGTGGTCGCCCGGCCGGAACTGCTTCGCGGGCTTGCCTCCGCCTACGCACGGCTGCACCCGGGTGCGCCGCGCTTTGTGCAGATGGACGTCGTGATGCACGTCGTCCGGCTGCGGGCAGGCGTCGCGGCGGGAGAGTCCGACACGGTCGTCGCGACGTGGCGCGGCACCACGCCATGAGTCGCTGGTGGTTCCCCCCGGTCGCTGTGGGCCGGGTCGCCGCGCTGCGGCTGGTGGTGTACGGGTTCATCCCGCTGGACGTGCTCTGGTGGGACCGCTGGGTACGAGAGCGGGTCGCCGTCCCGGGTGACTGGTACCGCCCGCTGGCCGTCGGCCGGCTGCTGCACCTGCCGGTCCCCACGGCCGGCCTCGTGCAGGCGCTCGAGCTCGGCCTGTTGCTTGGTGCCGCACTGGCCCTGACCGGACGGGCGCCCCAGCTGTTCGGTGCGGCCGTATTTGTGCTGTACGGCGAGTGGATGGTCGTCGCGATGTCCTACGGCAAGGTCGACCATGACCGGTTCGCCTTGCTGGTGGCGCTCGCCGTACTGCCGACGGTGGGGCGCGGCAGGCTCGGCGACCCCCGCCCGGACGAGGCCGCCGGCTGGGCGGTGCGGTGCGTGCAGGTGGCCGTTGTCGCGACGTACTTCCTGGCTTCGATGGCCAAGATCCGTTTCGGCGGGTGGGGGTGGGTCAACGGCGAGACGCTGGTCTGGGCGGTGACCCGCCGGGGCACCGTCCTCGGCCGGCCGCTGCTGCACGCTACCTGGCTGCTGCACCTCACCCAGTGGGGAATCGTGGCGATGGAGCTCGGCTCTCCGCTGCTGTTCGTTCTTCGCCGGCAGGCCCGGGTGGCCTACCTGTCTCTCCTGGTCGCCTTCCACCTGGTGACCTTCGCCAGCATCTCGATCCTGTTCCTGCCGCACGTCATCTGCCTGCTGGCCTTCGCACCGCTCGAGCGGCTGCGGCGGCCGCGGCCGAGTGCTCGCCGGCCGTCCGGCGTACGGACAGCACAATGGACCCGTGTCCTCGACGTCCGGGCCAGAGCCGCCCAGCGGTGACGAGCCCGCGGCGGCGGCCGCGAGACGGGACGCCCTGGTCGACGGGCTTCACGGGGCCGGGCTGATCAGGACCGCGGCGGTGGAGGCGGCTCTGCGAGCCGTTCCGCGACACCTGTTCCTGCCCGACGTTCCGCTGGCCAAGGCGTACGCCGACGAGGCGGTCGTCACCCGGACCGGCCCTGACGGCCTGCCGACCAGCTCGGCCAGCCAGCCGTCGATTGTCGCGATCATGCTGGAGCAGCTCGACGTGCGGCCTGGACACCGGGTGCTGGAGATCGGGGCCGGAACCGGCTACAACGCGGCCCTGCTCGCGCACCTCGCCGGCCCGGGCGGGCGGGTGACCAGCGTCGACATCGACGGCGAGACCGCGCAGGCCGCCGGGAACTCGCTGGCAGCGGCCGGCATACGGACGGCCGTGGTGCGACACGCGGACGGCTGGTCGGGGAATCGCGATGCCGCGCCGTTCGACCGCGTCGAGGCGACCGCCGGCATCTGGGACGTCTCGCCACACTGGGTCGACCAACTGGTGGACGGCGGCGTGCTGGTCGCCCCGCTGTGGCTCGGGCCCGGATTGCAGGCTTCGGTGGCCTTCTCCCGGGTGGTGCGCAGCCTGCGCAGCAGCAGCGTGCAGCCGTGCGGCTTCATGCGGCTGCGGGGTGCCGGCGCCGGGCCGGAGAGCTACCGCCCGCTGGGCAGTTGGCATGTCAGCGCGGAGCGGCTGGATGCGGAGGCCGCCGGCGTACTGGAGCGACTGCTCGCCGGGCCGGCTACGCCTTCGCCGGCTCCGCAGGTGTCCCGGGGCTGGCTGGTGCGGCTGGCCCTGGCCGGCTCCGGGGCGCTGCTGCTGGCCGACGAGCCGCGCGGACGGGTGGCGGCGGGGTTGTTCGACCCGGCCGGCGGCAGCCTGGTGCTCGCCGAGGGAACCGGCGGCTGGCTCGGCCACTGGTCGCCGCAGACCGTGTCCTGCCGTGGCGGCGGCGAGCTGCTACCGGCGCTGCTCGCCGTACTGGCAGAACCAGAGCCGCTGGAAGTCGAGCAGCTGCACCTGCTCGCCGTACGCCGGGAGGACCCGCTCCCCGATCCCGGGAGCCGGCGAACCTGGCTGCTGGATCGCCCGGCCCACCGATTCCTGGTGTGGGCCTGACCGGGCACGCCGTCCGTCAGTCGAGCAGGGCTTGTCGGAGTCCGTCGAGCTCGGGCCCACTGACACCGACCTGCCCGCAGGTACCCGACCGCGGATCCGTACTCGCGATCGATCCGGCCGAGCAGTTCTTCGACGGCGCCGGCGACCAGGCCCTCCGCCGGAAGCCGCTCGCCGGTGACTGCGTAGTCGGCGGCGATCGCGTCGTCGTCCACACCGAGCGCCGAGAGCAGCACCGCCGCAACCGTCCCGGTCCGGTCACGACCAGCCATGCAGTGGAGGACCGCGGGCAGGTTCTGCTCGGAGCCGAGGTCGGCGGTGATCCGGCGGATCGAGGCGGCGCCGAACTCGAGCATGTCGAAGTACTCACCGCCCACCCGCTCGGCCGTGTAGGGGTCGGTTGACGCCAGCCACCGCTGCGGAGTGGTCTCGAACAGCGGGGCGTGCACGTAGCGCGAGGCTGCCTCGCCGTCGTAGAGCGGACCGACGCCGAACTCCTCGACCTCCGCGGGCATCCGCAGGTCGTAGACCGTCGTGACGCCGATGCGCTGCAGCTCGCTGACATCATCGCCCGTCAACGCGTGCAGGCTGTCGCTGCGAAAGACCCGGTCGGTCCGCACCCGCCGGCCGTCGCGGGTCGAGTGGCCACCGAGGTCGCGGAAGTTCGGGCAGCCCTGCAGCGTGGTCAAAACCGCGGGGGCTCGGTGTATGCGCCCCACTCGGAACGGAGCGCGGCACAGATCTCGCCCAGGGTGGCCTCGGCGCGGACCGCCGCCAACATGGCCGGCACCATGTTGCCCTCGGTGCGCGCGACCGCGATCATCGCCGCCAGCGACCGGCGTACGGCGTCCTCGTCCCGACCGGCCCGCCGGTCGGCCAGCTCCCGCTGCTGGACGAGCTCGACCTCGTGCGAGATCCGCAGGATCTCCAGCGGGTCCTCGACCGAGTCCGTCAGCGTGTTCACGCCGACGATCTTCTTGGTGCCCTTCTCCAGCGCCGTCTGGTACTGGAACGCCGACTCGGCGATCTCGGACATGAACCAGCCGTCCTCGATGCCGCGCAGGATGCCGCTGGTCATGGTGGCGTCGGCCCCCATGTCGCGGATGCGGGCGAAGACCGCTTCGGCCGCCGCCTCCATCCGATCGGTCAGCGCCTCGACGTACCAGGACCCGCCCAGCGGGTCGGCGACGTTGCCGACGCCGGTCTCCGCCATGATCACCTGCTGGGTCCGCAGGGCGATCTGCGCGGCCCGCTCGCTGGGCAGCGCGAGCACCTCGTCGAGAGCGTTCGTGTGCAGCGAGTTCGTGCCGCCCAGTACGGCGGCCAGCGCCTCCACCGCCGTCCGCACCACGTTGTTGTCCGGCTGCTGCGCGGTCAGCGACACACCGGCCGTCTGGGTGTGGAAGCGGAGCCACTGCGCCCGCTCGGTCTTCGCGCCGTACACGTCGCGCAGCCAGCGGGCCCAGATCCGACGGGCGGCGCGGAACTTGGCGATCTCCTCGAAGAAGTCGATGTGCGCGTCGAAGAAAAAGGACAGGCCGGGCGCGAACGCGTCGACGTCCAGGCCACGGGACTGTCCGAGCTCGACGTAGGCGAAGCCGTCGGCGAGGGTGAAGGCGAGCTCCTGCGCCGCCGTCGACCCCGCCTCCCGAATGTGGTAGCCGGAGACCGAGATCGGCTTGTAACGCGGGATCTCCGCCGCGCAGTACTCCATCAGGTCGCCGATGAGACGCAGGTGCGGCTCGGGCGGGAAGAGCCACTCCTTCTGGGCGATGTACTCCTTGAAGATGTCCGTCTGCAGGGTGCCGTCGAGCGTGCCGATGTCGACGCCCTGCCGCTCGGCAGCGACCAGGTACATGCAGAACACCGGTACGGCGGGACCGCTGATCGTCATCGAGGTCGTGACGTCGTCGAGCCGGATGTCGGAGAACAGCAACTCCATGTCGACGGCGGAGTCGATGGCCACCCCGCAGTGGCCCACCTCGCCCAGCGACCTGGGGTCGTCGGAGTCGCGACCCATCAGCGTCGGCATGTCGAAGGCGACCGAGAGGCCGTTGCCGCCCGAGGCCAGGATCATCTTGTAGCGCTCGTTGGTCTGCGAGGCGTTGCCGAAGCCCGCGAACTGTCGCATCGTCCAGGGCTTGCCGCGGTAGCCGGTCGCATACAGGCCGCGGGTGTAGGGGAACTCCCCCGGCCAGCCGATCCGCTCGAAGCCCGCGACCGGTTCGCCGTCGGCCGGACCGTAAACGGGATCGACATCGAGCCCGGAGAGCGTGGTGAAGTCGGAGTCCCGCTTCGCCGCGGCCTCGTACCGGGCCCGCCACCGCTCCCGCCCTGCCGCGATGTCGTTCGGGTCCACGGAACGCTCCTGGCTGCGACGGTCGACCGGCCGACGATTCCGCCGTCCGAAGAGTTGACCTCAGCGTACGCGGCCGCCGGTTGACCGGGCTCGGGTTCCGGGCCGCTCTACCGGTTGTAGCATCTGCATCCCTCGAGCGACGGCGACCGCGAGGCGAAGCACGACGCTGGCACCGACGAGGAGAGGCGACTGGCATGGCGGACGAGATCGAGTCGACGTCGCTGTCGAACCTGCTGACCGAGACCCGTCGGTTCGAGCCACCGGCCGAACTCGTCGGCGACGCCAACGCGCAGCCCTCGATCTATGCGGACGCCGCCGAGGACCCGCTCGGATGGTGGGAGGAGCAGGCGCGGGAGCTGGAGTGGGCGAGCCCCTGGGACCGGGTCCTGGAGTGGGAGGTGCCGTTCGCCAAGTGGTTCGTCGGCGGCACGCTGAACGTCTCGGTCAACTGCCTGGACCGGCACATCGCTGCCGGCAGGGGCGACAAGGTCGCCTTCCACTGGGTCGGCGAGCCCGAGGATGACACCCGCACGATCACCTACGCCGACCTGCTGGCCGAGGTCTGCCGGTGTGCCAACGCACTGACCGACCTTGGGGTCGACAAGGGCGACCGGGTCGCGATCTACCTGCCGATGATCCCCGAGACGGTGGTCGCCATGCTGGCCTGCGCCCGCCTCGGCGCCCCCCACACCGTGGTGTTCGGGGGCTTCTCGGCTGACGCCCTGAAGGGCCGGATCCTCGACTGCGACGCACATACCGTGATCACCGCGGACGGCGGCTATCGGCGGGGCGCAGCGAGCGCGCTGAAGCCCGCGGTCGACGAGGCGCTGCTGGACTGCCCCGATGTCGAGAAGGTGCTCGTGGTCCGGCGCACCGGCCAGGACGTCGAGTGGACCGACGGCCGCGACGTCTGGTGGCACGACGTGGTGGACTCGGCGAGCGACCGGCACGATGCCCAGCCGCACGACGCCGAGCATCCGCTCTACGTCATGTACACCAGCGGTACGACGGCCAAGCCGAAGGGCATCCTGCACACCACCGGCGGCTACCTGACCCACGTCACGGCCACCCACCGGTACGTGTTCGACCTCAAGCCCGACCGGGACGTCTACTGGTGTGCCGCCGACATCGGCTGGGTCACCGGACACAGCTACATCGTCTACGGGCCCCTCGCGAACGGCGCGACCTCGGTGATGTACGAGGGCACACCGGACGCCGGCGGCAAGGACCGCTGGTGGCGGATCGTGGCGACCTACGGCGTCACGATCCTCTACACCGCGCCGACCACGATCCGCACCTTCATGAAGTGGGGCCCGGAGCTGCCGGCCGGCCACGACCTGTCCTCCCTGCGGCTGCTGGGCAGCGTCGGGGAGCCGATCAACCCGGAAGCGTGGATGTGGTACCGCGAGCACATCGGCGGCGACCGGTGCCCGGTCGTCGACACCTGGTGGCAGACCGAGACCGGTGGGATCATGATCACGCCGTTGCCGGGGATAACGGCCGCCAAGCCGGGTGCGGCGATGACGCCGTTCCCCGCCATCCGCGCCGACGTGTTCGACAACGAGGGGAAACCGGTGCCGAACGGCGGCGGCGGCTATCTCGTCATCACCGAGCCGTGGCCGGGGATGATGCGCACCATCTGGGGCGATGACGAGCGCTACCGCGAGACCTACTGGTCGCGCTTCGAGGGCGTCTACCTCGCCGGCGACGGCGCGAAGAAGGACGACGACGGCGACCTGTGGCTGCTCGGCCGCATCGACGACGTGATGAACATCTCCGGACACCGGATCTCCACGACCGAGGTGGAGTCGGCCCTGGTCTCGCACCCTTCGGTCGCCGAGGCGGCGGTCGTCGGCGCCAGCGACCCGACGACCGGCCAGGGCATCGTGGCCTTCGTCACCGTGAAGGGCGATGTCGCCGACGACGAGGAGTCGGGGCGGGCGTTGGTCGTCGCCCTGCGCGAGCACGTGGCGAAGGAGATCGGCAAGATCGCCCGACCACGGCAGATCCTGCTCACACCCGACCTCCCGAAGACCCGCTCGGGCAAGATCATGCGCCGGCTGCTGCGGGACGTGGCCGAGCATCGGGAGCTGGGTGACGTGACCACGCTGGCGGATCCCACCGTGGTGAACCTGATCGACGAGCAGATGAAGGACGGCCAGCCGACCGAGGAGTAGCCGACTCCCCGGCCGGCGTCGTCCTGACCCGGCGTCGTCCTGACCCGGCGTCGTCCTGACCCGGCGTCGTCCCGGCCTAGTGGGCCACCGCCTTTTCGGCTCCCACGCCGGTCAGCGAGCGTACTTCCAGCTCGACGTACCGCTCGGCGTTGTACTCCCGGCTCAGCACGGTGCCGAGCCATCCGCACAGGAACCCGAGCGGAATCGAGACGATCCCGGGGTTGTCGAGGGCGAACCAGTGGAAGTCGTGCTTGGGGAACAGCGAGGTCGCCTTGCCGGAGACCACCGGCGAGAAGATGACCAGCACCAGGGCTGATATCAGCCCTCCGTAGATGGCGGCTACCGCGCCGGTGGTGTTGAAGCGCCGCCAGAACAGGCTGTAGAGGATCGCCGGCAGGTTTCCCGAGGCCGCCACAGCGAAGGCCAGTGCCACCAGGAATGCGACGTTCAGATTCTGCGCGAAGATGCTCAGGAGGATGGCCACCGCACCGATGACGAAGGCGGCGATGCGGGCCACCCGCACTTCCTGGTGCTCATCGGTCCGGCCGTCCTTGATGACGTTGGCGTAGATGTCGTGGGCGAACGACGAGGAGGAGGCCAGGGTGAGCCCCGCCACGACCGCCAGGATCGTCGCGAAGGCGACGGCCGCGATCACGGCCAACAGGATGGTTCCGCCGGTCGAGCCGAAGACGTCGTCGCCGATCGCCTTGGCCAGCTGCGGCGCCGCGGTGTTGCCAGCCTTGTTCTGCGCGGCGATCGCCTTGCTGCCGACCAGGGCGGCGGCACCGAAACCGAGCGCGATGGTCATGAGGTAGAAGGAGCCGATGATGCCGATCCCCCAGACCACCGAGCGACGGGCGTCCTTCGCGGTCGGCACCGTGTAGAAGCGGATCAGGATGTGCGGCAGGCCGGCGGTGCCGAGCACCAACGCCAGGCCGAGGCTGATCAGATCGAGCTTCCCGCCGAGCCCCTGCGCGTCCGTGGCGTACCGCAGACCCGGCTCCAGGAACGCCTGCCCCTTGCCGCTCTTCTCGGCGGCCGTACCGAGCAGGTCGCTGACGTTCCAACCGAACTTGAACATCACCAGTAACGTGACCAGCGTCGTACCGGTCATGAGCAACAGCGCCTTGACGATCTGGACCCAGGTAGTGCCTCGCATGCCGCCGACGACCACGATGAAGATCATCAAGACACCCACGGCGATGACCGTCAGGTTCTTGGCGGCGGTTCCGGTGACGCCGAGCAGCAGTGCGACCAGCGCGCCGGCGCCGACCATCTGAGCCAGCAGATAGAAGATCGACACGGTGATCGTCGAGATTCCGGCCGCCGTCCGGACCGGCCGCTGGCGCATCCGGTAGGCGAGTACGTCCGCCATCGTGAACCGGCCGGAGTTGCGCATCAGTTCCGCGACGAGCAACAGCGCTACCAACCACGCGACCAGGAAGCCGATCGAGTAGAGAAAGCCGTCGTAGCCGAAGAGAGCGATGAGACCGGCGATGCCGAGGAACGACGCCGCGGACATGTAGTCGCCACCGATGGCCACGCCGTTCTGCAGGCCGGTGAAGGAACGGCCGCCGGCGTAGAAGTCGGCGGCGGTCTTGTTCTGCTGGCTCGCCCGCAGGGTGATGTAGAGGGTGACCGCGACGAAGGCCACGAACAGGGTGACCGTGAGCGTCCGCTGGCCACTCGACGTGCCGCCCGCCGCGGCCGAGACGAGGGCCCGGGTCATCGGACGGTCTCCCGCCGGTGTCCCCGCCGCTTGGCGGGGGCGCCTTCGGTCTCAGCACGGATCCGCTCGGCCAGCGGGTCGAGCACCCGGTCGGCGTGCCGCCAGTAGAGCCAGGCGATCAGGAACGTCGTGACGAACTGGAGCAGGCCGAAGACATACGCGACGTTGATGTTCCCCCAGAGCCTGGTGCCCATGAAGCCACGGAACCAGCCGGAGGCCACGACGTAGAGGAGATACCAGGCGAGGAAGGCGGCCGTCATCGGGAACGCGAAGCCGCGAAACTTCCGCCGCAGCTCCCGGAAGTCCGCGCTCTCCTCGATGCGCGAATAGGTGCCCTCCGGCGGTTCATCCCTGCCAGCCCCGAGCCGATCCTCGGAAACGCTCACTTCGTCCTCCCGGCGGCGCATCGGTGCAGCGGTGGCGCGCAGACTACGCGCGCGGCCACCATTGCACCACTGTGTTCACTCCGTACCGCAAGCGCGGCCAGGAGATCCGCTCAGCCGGTCAGCCCGGCCACCAGCCGGTCGGCGGCGGCGTACGGGTCGAGTCTGCCGGCCACCACCTCGTCCGCGAAGCTGTCGAGGGCCGTACCGCCGCGCAGGTCACCGATGCGCTCGCGCAGCGCGGTCACGGCGATCGCCTCGATCTCGTTCGCTGCCCGTGCCCGTCGGCGGCGGTCGAGCTCGCCGCTACGCCGGAGCCAGTCGCCGTGCCGCTCGATGGCGGTGACCACGTCGGCCGTGCCCTCACCGCGGGAGGCAACCGTCGCCACGATCGGCGGCTTCCAGACGTCGCCGGAACGCTTCTCGGCCAACGAGAGAATGGTGCGCAGGTCGCGCACCGTCGCCTGGGTGCCGTCCCGGTCGGCCTTGTTGACCACGAATATGTCGGCGATCTCGAGGATCCCGGCCTTCGCCGCCTGGATCGCATCGCCCATCCCCGGGGCCAGGAGGACCAAGGTCGAGTCCGCCATCGAGGCCACCTCCACCTCCGCCTGGCCGACGCCGACCGTCTCCACCAACACGACGTCGCAGCCGGCGGCGTCGAGGATCCGCAGCGCCTGCGGGGTGGCCCAGGCCAGCCCGCCGAGGTGGCCGCGGGTCGCCATCGACCGGATGAACACGTCCCGGTCGGTGGCGTGGTCCTGCATCCGCACCCGGTCGCCGAGCAACGCCCCGCCGGAGAACGGCGAGGACGGGTCCACGGCCAGTACGCCGACGCGCAGGCCACGCTCCCGGAAGGCGGCAACCAGCGCGGCGGTCGAGGTCGACTTGCCCACTCCCGGTGCCCCGGTCAGCCCGATCACCCGCGCCCTGCCTGCGGTGCACGGAGCAAGGGCGGCGGCCACCTCCCGCAACGCCGGCGAGGCATCCTCGACCAGCGAGATCAGCCGCGCCACCGCTCGGGGCTCGCCGGCGCAGGCGCGTGCGACCAGGTCTGCTACGTCGACCGCACGCCGCGACCGCGCGCTCACTCCCAGGTCGCAGCGTGGCCGAGGGAGGACACGGGTCAGCCGGCGGTCGGCACGCGCAGAATCAGCGCGTCGCCCTGGCCGCCGCCGCCGCACAGAGCGGCCGCTCCCACCCCGCCGCCGCGACGACGCAGCTCCAGCGCCAGGTGCAGGGCGATCCGGGCACCGGACATCCCGATCGGGTGGCCCAGTGCGATGGCACCCCCGTTGACGTTGACCCGGTCGGCAGCCAGGCCGAGGTCGCGCATCGACTGGATGCCGACCGAGGCGAACGCCTCGTTGATCTCCACGAGGTCCAGGTCGCGGGAGGTCATGCGTTCGCGCTCCAGCGCCCGGGCGATGGCCCCGGACGGCTGAGACTGCAGCGAGGCGTCCGGGCCAGCGACCACGCCGTGGGCACCGATCTCGGCCAGGATCGGCGTACCGAGCTCCTCGGCCCGGCGCCGCGACATGACCACGACCGCGCAGGCGCCGTCGGAGATCTGCGAGGCGGAGCCAGCGGTGATCGTCCCGTCGGCGGCGAACGCCGGCCGCAGCGCCGCCAGCGAGTCGGCCGTCGTGCCGGGGCGCACCCCCTCGTCCTCGGTGACCAGCAGTGGATCGCCCTTCCGCTGTGGGATCGGTACCGGGACGATCTCCTCCTCGAAGCTGCCGTTCTTCATCGCGGCGGCGGCCCGCTCGTGCGAGCGGGCGGCGAACTCGTCCTGCTCGGCCCGCGTGATGCCGAGCTTGGCGTTGTAGCGCTCGGTCGACTCGCCCATCGCCACCTGGTCGAAGGCGCAGAACAGCCCGTCGTGGGCCATCGAATCCAGGAGCGTGCCGTTGCCGTACTTGTAGCCCTGCCGGGCACCGGCCAACAGGTGCGGGGCGCTGGTCATCGACTCCATCCCACCAGCCACCACGACGTCGAACTCGCCGGCCGTGATCAGCTGGTCAGCCAGCGCGATCGCGTCCAGGCCGGACAGGCAGACCTTGTTGATCGTGATGGACGGCACCGTCATCGGGATGCCGCCCTTGACCGCCGCCTGCCGGGACGGGATCTGGCCCGCACCCGCCTGCAGCACCTGTCCGAGGATCACGTACTCCACCTGCTCGCCGGAGATGCCGGCCCGCTCGAGCGCCGCGGCGATGGCGACGCCGCCGAGGTCGACCGCCGGCAGGTTGGCAAAGGCGCCGAGCAGCTTGCCGATCGGCGTACGGGCGCCGGAGACGATCACTGAGCCGGGCATGCGGGCCTCCCGCGGCCGAGGGTGGGTACTGCCACGATACCGACATGCTGACCCGCATCGACCACGTCGGGATCGCCGTCCGCAACCTGGAGCGGGCGGTCGCGTTCTACGAGACGACGTTCGGTTTGCGGGTGGTCGCCCGGGAGGTCCAGGAAGACCAGGGTGTGCGCGAAGCCATGCTGGCGGTGGCGGCCGGGCCGGCCGGCGGTTCCTACGTCCAGCTGCTCGAGCCGCTCGGGCCCGACACACCCGTAGGCCGCTTCCTGGCCCGCCGGGGCGAAGGCGTCCATCACATCGGGTACGGCGTGCAGGACGTGGAGGCTGCCCTCGAGGCGATCGGAGCTGCCGGCGTACGCCGGATCGACGAGCGACCGCGGCACGGCTCGATGGGTGCCTCGATCGCCTTTCTGCATCCCAAGGACGTCGGCGGCGTGCTCACCGAACTGGTGCAGGCGGCTCCCTTCCGATGAGATCCTCCCGGGCGGGCGTCATCGCGCCTGCGACCGGAAAGGTGCGGCGTACGTCAGGATGGTGCTGTGTTCGACGCGTCCTCGTTCGCCGGTCCGTACGCGAGCTATGGGTGGCTGCTCGTCGTACTGGCCGCTGCCCTCGGACTCGCCGTCCTGCGCCGCCTGATCCGGCTCGCACTGCTGCTTGGGCTGGTGGCCCTGGGGGTGCTGCTCTGGCGCAGCGGCGCGCTGGCGGGCTGAGGAACCGGGGGACGCCGCCATTCCGACGATTGAGGAGAACGGCATGGCCGAGGAGACAACCACCAGCCTGGTGCCGCTGGAGGAGGAGACCGAGCAGCGGGGCTTCGATGTCGTGCTGCGCGGTTATGACCGCACCCAGGTGGACCGCCACGTGGCCTGGCTCGAGGAGCTGCTGGCGAACGCCGAACAGCAGGCGGCCACGGCGGAACAGACCGTCAACGGCGCCCGCGAGGAGGTCTCTCGGGCCCGCCGGGATGCCGCTGCGATGCAGGCTCAGCTGGAGCGTGGCCGGCCGACCTACGAGTCGCTGGGTGAGCGGATCGGCAAGATGCTGGCACTGGCCGAGCAGGAGGCCGACGCTCTCCGGGCCGCCGCCCGGGCCGAGGTGGACGCCTTGAAAGGCAAGCTCGCGCAGCACGAGGGTGCCGCCGCGAAGGAGCGCGAGGGCCGCAACCGGGCCGCCGAGCAGCAATCCGCCGCGTTGGTCGCCAAGGCACGGGAGGAGGCGGACCGGCTGGTCGGGGAGGCTCGCCGCCAGGCCGCGGCCACGACCTCGGCGGCGCAGCAGCAGGTGGAGCAACTGGCCCGCCAGCGCGACGCCATCCGGGCCGAGCTGACCCGGCTGCGGGACGGGCTGGCCGCCGCCATGGGCGGCCCCGCTCCCGGGGCCTGAAATACCCCTGTTCCGGGCACACCGCCTAGGGCCGCCGCTCCGGGAGGCCCCGGGCGGAAAGCGGAGTCGTGACCACAGACCAGCGCAGCGAGCCTGCGGACCTCGAGGCGTCCGCCGAGCGGGCGGAGCATGCCGCCGAGCAGGCGGGCGAAGCGCGGTCCGAGGCGCAGGCCGCCCGCTCGGACGCCGTGGCGGCGCGTACCGGCGCCGAGACAGCGCGGGCCGGCGCGGTCGACGCCCAGTCGGAGGCAATCGAGGCGGCTGAGGTCGCGGCCGTCGCGGCCGACGACCCCCTGCTCGACACCGCCGTACGCCGGCTCGAGGCGAGAGCGGACGAGGAGAACCCGTTCGGGCGGCCCGGGCGGCCGATGAACGCCAGGTCGCCGTTCCGGGTCGGCTTCACCGGTGCGTTGGGGGTCGCCCTGGCCTACGTGATCCTGCAGGGGCTGGCGCATGCCAGGCAGGTGCTGATCCTCGTCGTCATCTCCGCTTTCCTGGCCATCGGGCTGAACCCGACGGTCGCCTGGCTGGAACGGCGCGGCATCGCCCGAAAGGCGGCGATCGGCGTCGTCTTCGCCGGCGTGATCGCATTCTTCGTCGGCTTCGGCTTCGCGGTGGTGCCGCCGGTGGTGAACCAGAGCACCCAGTTCGCCCACGAGCTCCCGACGTACATCAACAAGCTCCAGCACAACAGCACCGTGGCCGACCTCGACGCCCGGTTCCACTTCCTGGGCAAGGCGAAGACCGCAATCTCCGGGGGGTTGGGTACCTCCGCCTTCGGGGGGGTCGTCGGAGTCGGCAAGCTCGTTCTAGGTGCGTTCTTTTCCTTCCTGACGATTCTGATCCTGACGCTGTACTTCCTGGGGTCCTTCCACCAGATCAAGGCCACGGCCTACCGGATGGTCCCCCGATCGCGCCGCGCCCGGGTGGGTCTGCTCGCCGACGAGATCCTGGACAAGGTGGGCGGCTACGTCGCGGGAGCTCTCACCATCGCCGGCATCGCCGGCACGGCGGCGTTCATCTTCTTGCTCATAGCCGGCGTGCCGTACCCACTGGCGCTGGCCATGCTGGTCGCCATCACCGACCTCATCCCGCTAATCGGGGCGACGCTGGGCGCCATCGTGGTCACGGCCGTGTGCTTCTTCGTGTCGGTTCCGGTGGGCATCGCCGCCTTCGCCTTCTTCGTGATCTACCAGCAGGTGGAGAACTTTCTGATCTACCCGCGGGTGATGGGGCGCAGTGTCGAGGTCAGCGGAACCGCCACCCTCGTAGCCGCGCTGACCGGCGGCGCGCTGTTGGGGGTCGTCGGAGCGCTCCTCGCCATCCCCACCGCGGCGGCGATCTCGCTGGTGCTGCGTGAAGTCGTGGCCCCGCGCCAGGACGCCCGCTAGAGAGGCCGGGCCCCCGAGCCGCCCTACCGGCCGCCGGCGGTCAGCCCGCCGTCGACCACGAGGACGGATCCGGTGACGTAGGAAGACGCGTCGCTGGCGAGGAAGACCGCGGGACCGGCGATCTCCGCGGCCTCCGCCCAGCGGCCGAGCGCGGAGGCGGCCACCAGACCGTCAGCCACCTCGGAGTCGGCCCGGAGCCCCTCGTTGAGGTGGGTCGTGGTCCAGCCGGGACACAGCGCGTTCACGCGTACGCCGGCCCCTCCCCACTCCATCGCGAGCGACCGGGTCAGCGAGATCACCGCCGCCTTCGCGGCGCCGTACGGCGCCAGCTCAGGTACGCCGACCAGCCCGGCCACCGAGGCCATGTTGATCACGGACCCGGTCCCGCGTGCCAGCAGGTGCGGACCCACCGCCGCGCAGACCGAGACCACGGAGTCGAGGTTGAGCCGCAGGACCTTGTCCCAGCCGACCGGCCGCATCCGGGTGAACGGCGCCCGGAACGACGTACCTCCGGCGTTGTTCACAACGACGTCGAGATGGCCGAGGCCGTCGATGGCAGCGGCGACCGTTGCTGCCACGGCGGCCCGGTCGGTGACATCGCAGGGCAGCACCAGAGCCCGGCGACCGACCGCCTCGATCTCGGCACGGACCTCGGCCAGGGCACCCTCGGTGCGCGACACCAGCGCCACGTCGGCGCCGGCCGCCGCCAGACCCAGGGCGACGGCGCGGCCGATTCCGCGGGACGCCCCGGTGACCAGGGCGGTACGGCCATCGAGGGAGAAGGCGCTCACCGGGCCGGCTCCCACGTGGTCGGCAGCGGCACCGAGCCGGGGGCCAGCCGGGCCGCGATCTCGTTGAGTACCCGGTCGGTGTGCCGGGCGCCGACGAGCAGGTGCCTGGCACCCTCGACCTCGACGACCTGCGCTGCGGGGGCGGCCGCGGCGAAGCGGGCCCGGGCCGCCGCCGGGCGCAGGTAGTCGTCGTACTCCGGCACCAGCGCGGTCAGCGGCTTGCCGGTCCGCTCCCAGCCGGCCAGGTCGGCATCGCCGGCGCGTTTGAGCGGCGGCGAGATCAGGATGCCGCCGGCCACCGTGGCGTCCTGGTAGCCGTAGCGCAGCACCAGCTCGGTTCCGAACGACCAGCCGACCAACCACGGCTCGGGCAGTGGTACGCCATCGACCCCGGCCTCGACCAGGTCGAGCGCCGCGGCGACGTCGTAGCGCTCGGCCTCGCCCCCGTCGAACCGGCCCTGGCTGCCGCGGGTGCCGCGGCTGTTGAACCGCAGTACGGCGATGCCGGCCAGCGCGGGCAGTCGCCAGGCCGCCTTGCGGAACAGGTGGCTGTCCATCGAGCCGCCGTGGGTCGGCAGCGGGTGCAGGCACACCATCGTGGCCACCGGGACCCGGTCCACCGGCAGCGCCAGCTCGCCCTCGAGGATCAGCCCGTCGGCCGTCTCCAGCGGCGTCGACCGGCGTACGGCGGGCAGCACCGTGTTGGCGACGATCGGGTCGCCGGGCGAGGCGAGACGGCCGGGGCCGGCTGCCGGGACCGGGACCGGCTCCCCAGGCGGCGCCGCCGGCTCAGCCATGACGGGGAGCGTTCTTCGAACGGTGCACCTTCACCCCGCGGCGGGCGCGGGCGCGCCAGCAGGCGGTGTGCCAGTGCCGTCGGTCGTCGAGATCACCCTCGGGCCAGGCAACGAGATGCGGGGTGGCGGGCCGGATCTCCTGATCGCAGCCTGGGCAACGGTACGGCCTGGTCGACGCCGAACCGGTGACGAGGCGGACCGTCCAGTCGCCGTCCGGCCAGCTCTCCAGCCGCTCCATCGCGGTCACCCGCCGGCCGGCTCGGAGAAGCTGCGGCCAGTGATCGCCATCGCCTCCAGCAGCGGCGCCGGCGCCAGTCCCGGCTCGGGCGTCACGCGGTAGATGGCGCTCTGGGCCGAGCGCGCCACGTCGGGTCCGATCCGGTCCAGCAGCTCGAACGGCCCCACCGGATAGCCGCAGCCGAGCTTCATCGCCCGATCGATGTCTGCTGCCGACGCGTATCCCGACTCCAGCATGCGCACCGCGTCGTTGAGATGCGGGAAGAGCAACGCGTCGACCACCAGGCCGGCCCGGTCTCGGCAGGCGATCACGGTCCGGCCGGTGCTCTCGAACACCGCGCGCACCGCCGCCGCCGCGGCCGGCGCCGTTGCCACGGTCGCGGCGACCTCGACCAACGGCAGCGCGTGCCAGCGCAGTCCGACGACATCGCCGCGCCGGGCGGCCGGGGCCGGCAGCCGGACAACGGGCGTGCCGGCGGGCGGGACCAGGGCGAGAACGCTGTCCGGCCCGAGCGCCGAATCCAGCCGGGCCGGGTTCAGGGCAGCATCGACGGCAACCACCACGAGCTCCCGGTCGAAGAGAGCAGCCAGGTCGTCGGCCGGGTCGATCGCTCGAACGTCGTAGCCGGCACCGGTCAGCGCCGCCGCAATGGCGTCGGCCGGCCAGCCGGTCCCGACCACGCCCACCCGGCGTACCGGTCGCGGACCGACCACCTCCGCCATCGGCCGGAAGTCGGCTGTCCCGTCGTAGGTGTAGAAGCCCCGGCCGGTCTTGCGGCCTAGCAGCCCGGCGGTCACCAGCTGGCGCAGGATCGGCGCGGGTGCGTGCAGCCGGTCCCGCGTCGACCGGTACATCGTCTCCAGGATCTCGTACGCCGTGTCCAGGCCGATCAGGTCAAGCAGGGTGAGGGGGCCCATCGGGAAACCGACGGCGACCTTCATCGCCGCATCGATGTCCTCCCGGCGAGCCACCCGCGCCTCGTAGAGGGCGGCGGCCGCATTCAGGTAGCCGAAGAGCAGCGCGTTGGCGATGAACCCCGCCCGGTCACCGACGCGGACGGCGGTCTTGCCGGCGCGGGTCGCGAGCGCCGCGACATCGTCGAGCACCGCGGGGTCGGTGCGCACCGTGCCGACCACCTCGACCAACCCCATGACCGGCGCCGGGTTGAACCAGTGCATTCCCAGCACCCGCGCCGGCCGGCCGGTCGCCACCGCGATGTCGATGACCGGCAGCGACGAGGTGTTGGTGGCCAGGATCGTCTCCGGCGGACAGATCCGGTCCAGCTCGGCGAACAGTGACCGCTTGACCTCCAGCCGCTCGGGAACCGCCTCGACGACAAGCTCCACGTCGGCCAGCGCGCCCAGGCCGGTGCAAAAGGTCAGCCGGTCCAGGATGGCGTCCCGTTGCCCGGCGGCGAGCTTGCCGCGGGTGACCGCTCGCTCGGTGGAACGCTCGACGTGACCCCGACCACGGTCGAGGGCATCCTGCGCGACCTCGACACCGACGACCTGCAGGCCGCTGCCGGCCAGCACCTCGGCGATGCCGGCGCCCATGGTGCCCAGGCCGACCACGCCGACCCTGGAGAGCTGCCGCGCCACCGAAGTCCCTTCCACGCTGTGCCCGGCCGTACCAGGGCCCGGGCAGTCTCTCAGAGCGGTGGCCGGGCGTAGGCGCCGTACCCTTGGACACCATGGACGAGGAGGAGGAGGAGAAGGCACCGCCGGCCTCGGTGCTCGCTACCGCGATCGGCGGCCGGCGCGGCATCGTCGACAGCTCGCTCCCGGCGCTGCTCTTCGTGCTCGTCTACGCCCGGCTCGGCCTGCGGCCCGCCGTCGGAGCCGCGCTCGGGCTGGCCGGCGTACTGCTCCTGGTGCGGCTCGTGCGGCGGGAACCGGTCCGCTACGCCGCCAACGGCTTCTTCGGGGTGGCGATCTCGACCCTGTTCGCCTTGTGGTTGGGCCGCGCCGAGGGCTACTTCCTCCCGGGGATCATCATCAACGCGGTGTACGCCGCGGTCTTCCTGATCTCGATCGCCGTACGCCGGCCGCTGGTCGGCCTGGTGCTGTCGGCGCTCAATACCCGCGAGTCGATCCGGCCGGGCGACGCCCGGATGACCCGCGTGTACATGTGGGCGACCGCCGGCTGGGCCGCGCTCTTCGCCACCCGCGCCGGCGTCCAGGGTGCGCTCTACCTCGCCGACCGGCCGGGCTGGCTGGCGGCCACCAAGATCGGACTCGGCTGGCCGCTCACCCTGGTGGCTCTCGCTCTCACCATGGCCGCCGTACGCCGGACCGGAGCCACCGAGCGACCGGCGGTTCCGCTCGTCCGCGACCAGCCGTAGGGTCGAGGCCGGAGGCAAGGGGGGTTCCTATGCTCGCGCACAAACTCGTCGGGAACGCGATGCAGATGGCGGTCTGCCAGGTCGCGGCCGGCCAGACCGTCTACTGCGAGGCCGGCAAATTCCTCTGGAAGACCGTCAACGTCACCGTCGAGACCCGGTTGACCCGGCCGCAGAACAATGCGGCCGGTGCGCCCGCCGGTGCCGGGGGCTTCCTGTCCAAGGCGCTCGACGTCGGCAAGCGGGTCATCGCCGGCGAGTCCCTGGCCTTCCAGTACTACACAGCCGTGGGCGGCTCCGGACTGGTCACCTTCGCCGGCGTCCTCCCGGGTGAGATGCGGGCGATCGAGCTGGACGGCATTCGGGGTTGGTACGCCGAGAAGGACGCCTTCGTCGCGGCCGAGTCGACCGTGGACTTCGACATCGCCTTCTCCGGCTTCGGCACCGGCCGCAAGGGCGGCGAGGGCTTCATCCTGGAGAAGTTCACCGGCAACGGCACGCTGTTCATCGCCGGCGCGGGCAACTTCATCGAGCTCAACCCGGCCAAGTACGGCGGCAAGATCCAGGTCGACACCGGGTGCGTCGTGGCGTTCCAGGACTCGATCCGCTACGGCGTGGAGCGGGTTGGGACGCTCAACGCCCAGACAGCGATGACGGCGCTCTTCGGCGGCGAAGGCCTGAACCTCGCCACGCTGGAGGGCGACGGCACGGTGATCCTCCAGTCGATGACGATCGAGGGGTTGGCGAAGGCCCTGGCCAAGAACATGGGTACAGGGGATGAGAAGAAGGGGCCGCTCGGCGGCCTGCTGTCCGGCAGCTTCGAGTAGGGAGTGCACCATGGGTTTTCTGGACAAGGCTCGCGACGCCGCCCAGCAGGCGGCGACCAAGGCGCAACAGGGCATGGCGCAGGGCCAGGCGAAGATCGGCGAGGTGCAGGCCAAGCGGGCGTCTGACGGGCTGCTCCGTGACCTCGGCGCCGCCTTCTACGCCGAGCAGCGCCAGGGCGGCAGCTCCGAAGCCGTGGTCAGCGCGCTTCGGGCGATCGACACCCACGTCGCGCAGAACGGCCCGATCGACACCTCGTCGAGTCCCGACGGCGGTGGCACCACCTCGGCCGGCGCGCCGCCGCCGCCGACGTCCGCCACCGGCACCCCGCCCCCGAGCCCGGCAACGCCGTCCGCGCCTGGCGGGGACTTCAAGCTCGACGACCTCTAAGCAATGTCTCGTTGCTTCGCCAGCGAAACGGCGAGGTAAGGCTCCCCGGTGACGTGGCGCGCTTTGGTCAGGTCTCGGCTGTCCGTAAAGCGACCGGAGAGCGCGGAGGCCGTCGCACGCCGCCCGGGCGGGGGGAACCCGTGCAGCCGCAGCCGCAGCCGCAGCCGCAGCCGCGGTGCACGGGGTATGGGTAGAAGTGCAGCGCACCGGCGACTCAAGGAGGCAGCCGATGTACGACGACGGCACAGTGAACCCCTCTGCCCGCTCCAAGGCCGACGTTGCCGCTTGGTGTGAGCTGGTCCTGAAGAATTTAATAGTGCGTGCGAGCCGACACGATCCTCCAATTGCATTGGTCTCGGTCGTCTTGGTGCAGACTTGGCTCCTCACAGTCGACTACATCGACCCGTGGGAAGGTGCGCGGCACTTGCGGTTACGGCGCGATCTGAGAGAATTCCTTGCGGAGGACGGGCCGTGGTGGACCGAGGGTTACCCCCACTCGCCCGTTGCCCTACCTCCGCCGAAGGAGATCGCTCAAGTGATTGTCGAGGGGGACCTCGGTGAACCACTTGGTCGCGCATCCGTCAATCTGCGGTTGGACTCTGACGGAGTGCCCGCCTGGGGTTCTCCTTTCACATAGCAGGCGATGGAAGAACACCAGGTTCACAAGGTTAATGGCTGAACTTGAAGAAATGGACAGCAGCGACGGCACCAACCATGCTTTCGTACTCGTGTTGGCCCGGTGCGCGGCAGCGCCGCCGAGAATCTCCCAGTTCTTCAAAGTTTGAGATACCATGTTCAACGGCGGCACGGGTTAGCCGGCGGGCGCTGTTGGTCGCCGTCGTCAAGCTGGGCGGGCGCCGGAGGCCTCCTCGTCCCAGTGAGCCACGCCGCACCGGACGCACCTAACCTCGGAGGAGTGTGTCGGTGCCGGACACTCGGCCGGCCAGCCCCGGAGGGGTGAAGGCGTGCCCGTCGTGGCGGACGCCGGGCACGTGCACGCCGACTGCGAGGAGCCGGCCGTCCAGGCTCGCAGACCTGAAAGTTGAAGCCGGTGTCATGATGCTTACCCGCATAGAGGTCGTCGCCGGTCAGTAGTTGTTCACCCACGATGGACAAGAGTCGCCTGGGTTCTCACAGTAGGCCGTTATGACGCCCACGGTCTCATTGTCCGCTCTCTTGTCGACCTCGTCAGTGACGATCCGGACGATCCGCTGGTCGACGACGTCGCCTTTGGAATCCTGCAACACAGCGAGAAATCGCGTGACGAACCGGTTTGAAGAGGTCCGCTGCTGAGTCGCCAGCGCGTAGCCGTCGCTCAGGAGCTTAACGTCGGTGATCTGGTGCTTCCGCTCCACCTTTGTCCTGCCCCAGCCCTTGTCCGACGCGGCATCATAGTATCCGGTCCGGTAAGGAGCCACATGCGAGTTGTGGAAGAATCGCGTCGTGATGTAGTTAGGGTCGCCTGGCGGGTAGACGTAACCGGCGGTTGGCGCAACCGCACCTGTGATATCGGCATTAGCCAAGTCCTCTTGGTGTACCGACCATGAGCTCGACGTCGTCCTTAAAACAACTGTAGTTGTGCCCGCCGCACTCACCTGCGCTTGCGCTGCCACTGGAAGCAGCGGCACGGCCGCGGCGGTCGCTATGGCTAGTAGTCGCGAGAAGTTCAAGATGTCTCCTCTTCCAACGAGGGCGATGGTCGGGACGGGTTATCGAGACCGGTGTTGCTGGGTCGTCGACGACAAGCCCCTCACGCCGGACCATGGGAGTCACGACGAGAAGTGGCAGGTGCTCAGCCGGAGCTGATCACGCTCTTGCGACCAGCAGGTAGATCATTCCATCGGCCCAGGTCAATACCGACCGTTCGAGCGCCCGGAGACCGGCTCCCGATCCCTAGGCCCCCGTCGGCGGCCCCGGTTGCCGGGCGAGAGCGTGGTACTCCTCGTTCGGGAGCATGTTGGTGGCCATCGCCATCCGGTTCGTGAAGTTGTACATCGCCGCGATCTCGGCGACGTCCCAGGCCTCCTCGTCGGTGAGCCCGACGGCGTGCAGCCCGGCCAGGTCGTCCCCCGTGCAGGTCCGCGGCTCGCGGGTGAGCTTCTCGGCGTACCCGCAGATCGCCGTCCGCCGTTCGTCGAGCCCGGCCCGCCGCCAGTCCAGCGTGATCCGGTCGCCCAGGACCGGGTCGCCGAGTGCCTCCCGCAGGGCCGCACCATGCGCGACCAGGCAGTACAGGCAGCCGTTGGCCATCGACACCACCACGGCGATCATCTCGCGGTCGGCAGCCGACAGGTGCTCGGTCGGCACGTGCAGCGACCTGAAGTGGGCGAACCAGGTGCGCAGCCGGTCCGGCCGGAAGGAGTAGGTGCGGAAGACGTTCGGGACGAAGCCGAGGTTCTCCCGCGCCTTTACGAACAGCTTCTGCAGGTCCGCGGGCAGCTCGCTCTCGGCCGGCACCGGGAACCAGCTGCCGACGTCCTCGCTCATCCGCGCTGCCAGTCCGGCTTCCGCTTCTCCAGGAACGCGGCCATGCCCTCGGCGGCGGCCGGCGTCTGGCTGGTCGCCGCCATCACCTCGACGGCGTACGCGTAGGCGTGCGCAGGGTCCAGGCCGAGCTGGGTGTAAAAGGCGGACTTGCCGATCCCCTTGCTGGCCGCGCTCCCCCGGGTGGCCCGCTCGAGGAGATCCGCGGTCGCGGAGTCGAGCTGGGCAGGAGGTACGACGGCGTTGACCAGTCCCCACTCCAGTGCGGTCGCCGCATCGATGACGTCGCCGGTCATCGCCAGCTCCGCGGCCCGCTTACGGCCGACGTTGCGGGCGATCTCGACCATCGGGGTGTGGCAGAACCAGCCGCCCTTGCCACCCGGCGCAGCAAAGCCGGCGGTGTCGGCCGCGACGGCGAGATCTGCCGCCGCGACCAGCTGGCAGCCGGCCGCGGTGGCCAGCCCGTGCACCCTGGCGACCACCGGCTGGGGGATCCGCTGCATCGTCGCGATCAGCTCGGTGCAGGTGAACAGCAGCCGGCGTACGGCGTCGAGATCTGCAGCGGCGACATCGGCGAAGTCATGACCGGCGGAGAAGACCGGCCCCGCCCCGGCCAGCACCACCCCGAGCGCGTCGCCATCGCCGACCTCGGTGAAAGCGGCGCTGAGCTCGCGCAGGTGTTGGAGCGACAGGGCGTTGCGGCGCTCCGGCCGGTTCATCGTGATCGTCACGAAGTCACCGGTCCGCTCGACCCGGACGCAGTCGAAATTCACGGCGGGCCTCCGATCGGGGGAAGGCCAGGGTAGCGCCGGTCAGGCCACCGCGACCGGTGCCCGCTCCACCCGCAGCACGCGGTGCAGCCTCGTCAGCATCAGCAGGCGCTCGATCCGGGCCGGCACCCGCCGCAGGATCAGCCGGCGGCCGCAACGGCCGGCCCGGCGGTGGGCACCGACGAGCACGCCCAACCCGGCACCGTCGAGCAGCAACACGTCACCCAGGTCGACAACCAGGTCGCCGGTTCCGCCGTCCAGGGCGGCGTGTAGCGCCTGGCGTACGTCGGCGACCGAGCTGGCGTCGAGGCTGCCGCGCAGTATCAACAGCTCCCCCGGCCGCTCCGGAAATGCCTCCACGCGGACCCCCGTTCGAGACCGGGCGCGTGCCCGGGGTCTCGCGAACTATGACGCTCGCAGGGGGAAATCCGTTGGCACGACACTGTCACAGTTCGGCCACGATCGGCCTACTCGTCGTAGCGGTACCAGCCACGACCGGTCTTGCGCCCGAGGTCACCGGCGGCCACCATCCGCTCCATCACCTCGGGCGGCCGGAACTTCTCGTCCCCGGTCCCCTCGCGGATGTTGTGGCCGGCGTGCAGCATGATGTCGACGCCCGTCAGATCCATCGTGGCCAGCGGTCCCATCGCATGGCCGAAGCCCAGGCGGCAGGCGGTGTCGACGTCCTCGGCACTCGCCACGCCGGACTCGACCAGCCGGGCCGCCTCGACCATGAGGGCGCCGATCAGCCGGGTGGTGACGAAGCCGGAGACGTCACGGTGGACCACGATGCAGGTCTTGCCGACCCCCTCCGCGAAGGCACGGGCGCGGGCCAGCGCCTCGTCGCTGGTCCGGTAGCCACGGACCAGCTCGCAGAGCTTCATCATCGGCACCGGGGAGAAGAAGTGGGTGCCGACCACCCACTCCGGTCGCGAGGTCGCGGCGGCGATCGAGGTCACCGGGATCGCGCTGGTGTTGGTGCCCAGCAAGGTCTCCGGCTTGCACACCCGATCCAGTAGGCCGAAGATCTCGCGCTTCACCTCGAGCTTCTCGAACACGGCCTCGATGACCACGTCCGCATCGGCCGCCGCCGCCGCCAACTCGGTGACCGTCGAGATCCTGTCCCGGGCGGCCTCGGCCTCCGCCGCGGTCATCTGCTCCTTCGACACGAACTTCCGGTACGACGCCGAGATGCCGTTCACGGCCCGCTCGAGAGCGTCCGCGCTCGTGTCCTGCAGCTTGACGTCGTGGCCGGCGGCCGCGGCCACCTGCGCGATCCCCGAGCCCATCAGCCCGGCGCCGATGACGGCCACGCGATCCGCCACGGTCACACCCACCCTTCGGTTGGCCTCGAGCACTTACCGCGGCGTCGACCCGCTGGGTATGAACGCGGGACCGTGCCCAGGTACGACGCGGGCTACAGCCAGCTCCAGGACCCGTCGGCGACCGTCGTGCAGGGCCTCGGGGTCGGTGGCGCGGGGATCCTGCGCCGGGCCCTCGGCGTGCCACCACAGGTGACTGCAGGCAATGAGTCCCTCGTCAGTGTCGACGAGGGTCGTGATGTCCTGCGGACTGTGCCCGGGGGTCTCGATCAGCCGGACGTGTTCGGAGACCGAGCGGCCCTCTGCTGGCTGGTTCTGCCACTGGTCGGCCTGGTAGACCGCCCACACGTCGTGCACGCGGGCGGCGGGGAAGAGCGCCAGATGCCACGTGTGATCCGGGTGATGGTGGCTGAGGACCACGTCGGTGACCTCACCCGGCGCCAGGCCGAGCGCGGCTAGCGGATCGAGTATCAACCGGGGATCGCGGACCATGCCGGGGTCGATGACGACCTTGGCGGCGCCGTCTCGCACGAACACCACGCTGGAGGCGACCCCGTCGGCGTTGGCGTAACCCTCGTGCAGCACGGTCAACTCGGCGGCCATGAGCGGCAGCGTAGCTTCGAAGTACGGACAGCCGGTGTGAGTGGGCGGGATCCGCCTGGGATGCTGGGTGGGCGACTCGCGCCCCGGAGGTGGATCTGTTGCAGGGTTACCACTATCTCCTCGGCCCGGTCGCCGCGCTGGTCGCGGTCGGGGTACTGATCCTGGCCTCCCGCTGGGCGTTCGGATCCAGCCGGCGTCCATCGGCTCCCCGGCAGCCCGCCGGTCCGCCGGACTACGGCCTGCTGCTGCCGGTAGCCACGGTCCGCAGCCGGGAGGACGCTTCCATGTTGCGGGAGCTGCTCGCCGAGGCCGGCATCCGTGGCACGGTCGCGCCGGCCGCCTCGACCCGGGGCAGACCCGCTACCGACTTCCAGCTGCTGGTCTTCCCGGCCGCCGCCGCGCGGGCGCGCGAACTGCTGGCGAGCAGCGCTGAATCCCGACCTCAGAGCTCCAGGCGGTCGGCATCAGGCTCCCGCCGTACGTCCGCGCCGAGGGACTGCAACGCCTGGATGAGGTCCTGGTAACCGCGGTCGATGTGGTGCACGTCGCTGACCGTGGTCACCCCCTCGGCGACCAGGCCGGCGAGCACCAGCCCGGCGCCGGCCCGGATGTCGGTGGCCCGGACCGGCGCGCCCGACAGCCACTCCCGGCCGCGGACGACCGCGTGATGGCCGTCGGTACGGATGTCGGCCCCGAGCCGGACCAGCTCGTCGATGAACATGAAGCGGCTCTCGAAGACGTTCTCGGTGATCATGGCAGCGCCGTCGCTGACCGCGGCGAGCGCGATCATGCCGGGCTGCAGGTCGGTCGGGAACCCGGGGTAGGGCAGCGTCACGACGTCGACCGCCTTCGGTCGCTCGGTCATGGCCACCCGGAAGCCGTCCGGGCGCAGCTCGACCGTGGCACCCGCCGTACAGAGCTTGTCCAGCGCGATCTCCAGGTGCCCGGCCGGTCCGTTGTGCACCGTCACGTCGCCACGGGTCATCACCGCCCCGATCGCGAAGGTGCCGGCCACCACCCGGTCCGGCATGGTGGCGTGAGTAGCCGGCTGCAGCGACTCGACGCCCTCGATCTCCAGTGTCGAGGTGCCGATCCCGCCGATCTCGGCGCCCATCTCGGTCAGCAGCACGGCCAGGTCGACGATCTCCGGCTCGCGGGCGGCGTTGTCGATCACCGTGCGGCCCTTGGCCAGGACAGCGGCCATCAGCAGGTTCTCGGTGGCTCCGACGCTGGGGAAGTCCAGCCAGATCGTCGCACCGGCCAACCGCGGTGCCGAGGCGACCAGGAAGCCGTGCGAGCTCTCCACCGAGGCGCCCATCTTGGTCAGCCCGGCGATGTGCCAGTCCAGTCCGCGGGAACCGATGTTGTCGCCGCCCGGTAGCGCGACCCGAACCTCGCCGCAGCGGGCCAGCAACGGACCGAGCACGCAGATCGAGGCCCGCATCCGGCGTACCAGGTCGTAGTCCGCCTCGGTGCCCGGCCGCTCCGGCACGGTGATCCGCAGCTCCGGGGGGGTGCCCTCGACCGTGCAGCCGAGCCGGCGAAGCAGCTCGCTCATGATCGAGACGTCCAGGATCCGCGGTACGCCGGTCAGTGTCGTGGTGCCCTCGGCCAGCAGGCTCGCCGCCATCAGCTTCAACACGCTGTTCTTGGCGCCCGGAACCGTCACCTCGCCGGCCAGGCGGGCGCCGCCGACAACCCGGAACCGCTCCACCTCAGGATGGTAACGGCGGATCCCGTCGAACCGGGCAGGCAACCTTCGGGCGAGGGCAGGCGTCCTTCCCGGCGTACCGCCCGAGAAGCGAAGGTGGCCGGCGTGGACAGCGAGCAGCGGGAGGCGTTCCGCGAGTACGTCGCGGCCCGTTCGGCTGCGCTGTTGCGTACGGCGTACCTGCTCACCGGCAACCGACCCGACGCCGAGGACCTGCTGCAGACCGCGCTGGCCAAGACGTACCTGTCGTGGGGACGTATCCGGGAGCCGGCCGCCATTGACGCCTACGTACGCCGGGTGATGGTGAACAGCCGGAACTCGCTGTGGCGGCGGCGGCGGGTGGACGAGTACGCGACTGCCGACCTGCCCGAGCTGCCCGGCCCCGACCGGACCGCCGACCTCGACCTGCACCACGCGTTGTGGCAGGCGCTCGGCCGGCTGCCGAGGCAGCAGCGCGCCGCCGTCGTACTGCGCTACTACGAAGACCTTTCCGAGGCCTCGACCGCGGACGCCCTGGGCGTCGCCGTCGGCACCGTCAAGAGCACCGTGTCCCGCGCGCTGGCGCGGCTGCGCGAGGACGCCGGCCTGCGCGACGACCCTCGGGCCGACCTGCCCTCCTCATCCATCGCTGGAGCGAAGCCATGACCCCCATCGACGACGAGTTGCGCGTCTCCCTGCGCCGGCAGGCTGAGGGCGTGCCGCCACTGGCGGACCCCCTGGCCGGTATCGAGCGGCGGGCCGGCCGGATCCGCCGCCGCCGGGTGGCGGCGGCCGTGGCGGGTACGGCGCTCGCCGCCACGATCGTGGTCGTCGGGGCTCCGGCGGTCACGCACCTGGTCACGTCCCAGCCGCCGAGCGGGTTCGCCGGCGGCTCTTCCCCGGCGCCGGCCACAGCTACGCCGAACGACCGGGCCGACCCCACGCCCCCGGCCAACCTCGTGCGATGGCCGACCCGGGTCGCCGCCGGCCCACTCGGCACAGATCAAAGCCTCGAGGCCGGCATCACTCGGGAGTGGGCGGCCAAGCACGGCGCCGACAGCCGCAGCAACAAGCTGTGGGGCGCCGGCCTGCCGGACGGCGGCGTGGCGGGGATCTGGCAGTTCTGGACCCCCGGGTCGCCGTCGGCGTACACCGTTGTCGGCCAGCGGCAACCGGACGGTCTGACCTTCATCGTGATGGACCAGGTCACCCCGATGGGCGTCAAGGAGATCTCGTCCGTGCTGGCGGGCGGCGCCTTCCCGCACGTCGTGGTCCTGGGGCCGCCGACGACGGGACAGATCAGCTACGCCGCGGACGGCCGGCGCTTCCGACCGGTCGAGCACCTGCAGGGCTTCCTGGGCGGCGACGGCTGGGCCGTCTTCGACCGCACCGGTCCGGGCACCAGCACACGGCTGCCGGACCTCATCCAGGTGCTGGACGGCAACGGCCGGCGCATCTACCAGGGGGAGCTCGACGTCGGGCCTAGCGGCCCCGACATATAGATTGCCGGTCATGACCGAAACCGACGACCGGGCCGGTGGCGGCGTCGTCCTGAGCCGGATCTACACCCGCACCGGCGACGACGGCACGACCGCGCTGGGCGACATGAGCCGCACCCGCAAGACCGACCCCCGGATCGGGGCGTACGCCGACGTCGACGAGGCCAACGCCGCGATCGGCGTTGCCGTTGCGCTCGGCTCGCTGCCGGCAGACGTCACCGACCTGCTCACCGAGATCCAGAACGATCTCTTCGACGTCGGCGCGGACCTGTGTACGCCGGTGGTGCCCGACCCCGAGTGGCCGCCGCTTCGAGTGACCAACGGGTACGTCGAGCGCCTCGAGGCCGCCTGCGACACCTACAACGCGCGGCTGGCCAAGCTGCGCAGCTTCGTGCTGCCTGGCGGTACGCCGGGCGCCGCCCTGCTGCACGTGGCCAGGACCGTCACCCGCCGGGCGGAGCGCAGCACCTGGGCGCAGCAGGAGGCAGCGCCGACGAGCACCAACCCGCTCGCTGCGACGTACCTCAACCGGCTCTCCGACCTGCTGTTCATCCTGGCCAGGGTGGCCAACCCCGACGGCGACGTCCTCTGGAAGCCGGGCGCCAACCGCTAACGCGGCGCGGCCGGTGGCCGGGTGGGCGCCGCCTCCAGCCAGGCCCGGAAGCCGGTCAACGCCGACTCGCTCATGGCCAGCTCCACCTTCTCGCCGCCGTTCCGGCACTCCAGTACGACGGAGTCGGCCAGCATCGCAAGCCTCTCCGGCCCATGGGGCCGGCGCTCGCGCTCGACAGAGAGGGCGGCGCGGAAGAACGAGCGGCGCGGTCTCGGCGCGAAGCTGAAGGCCCGGTACCAGGCCAGCGACTCGGCCTGGTAGCGACCCACGCCGAGCACCCAGCCGCGGCCGTGGCTGGACCGGCGCAGGCGCAGGCTGACGTCGACCGCGCCGCCACCACGCTGCAGCAGGTACCGACGCAAGGCCAGGCCGGCCAGTGGCAACGCCATCGCCAGCACCAGGCCCGTCACGTCGAGGAGTACCGGCGGCAGGGCCCGCACCGCGTCGGCCGCCGAGCTGGTCGCGACCAGGCTCAGCCGGACTCGCCGGCGGCGCGCAAGCGGGCCGTGGCCCGGCGGGCCGCCGCGGCCGCCTCCTCGTCTTCGGCTGGAGCGTTGCTCGCCCGGTCCAGCGCCGCCCGGGCCCTTGCCACGTCGATCTCCTCGGCCAGCTCGACGCTCTCCGCGAGGACCGAGACGCCCGCCTCCGTCACCGAGAGGAAACCGCCGTGGACAGCGGCCACCAGGTCGCCCTCGCCCGAGCGACGGATCATGACGGGTCCCGGGACCAGCTCACCCAGCAGCGGGGCATGCCTGGGCAGTATCCCGATCTCACCCTCGGTGGTGCGGGCGACGACCATCTCGGCCTCGCCCGACCAGACCTGTCGATCCGGCGACACCAGCTCGACGTGCAGCTCCGCCACGTGTCCTCCGCCCGCACTTCCCGGCGGACCGCCGGATCTCGCCGAGGATACCGGCGCTCGGATCGCCGCCCGGACCAAGCACCGCCGATCCTGAACCGATCAGCTACTGGTCGCCGAGCTCCTTGGCCTTGGCCTCGACGTCCTCGACTCCACCACAGAGGAAGAACGCCTGCTCGGGGAGGTGGTCGTAATCCCCGTTGGTCAAGGCCCGGAACGAGGAGATCGTCTCGTCCAACGGCACGAATTTGCCCGGCTGGCCGGTGAACTGTTCGGCGACGAACATCGGCTGGGACAGGAACCGCTCGATCCGGCGGGCCCGGCCGACGGTGACCTTGTCCTCCTCGGAGAGCTCGTCGATGCCCAGGATCGCGATGATGTCCTGCAGGTCCTTGTAGCGCTGCAGGATCCGCTGCACCTCGCGGGCAACGGCGTAGTGCTCGTCGCCCAGGAAGCGGGCGTCGAGGATCCGCGAGGTCGAGTCCAGCGGGTCCACCGCGGGGTAGATGCCCTTCTCCGAGATGCCGCGGGAGAGCACCGTGGTGGCGTCGAGGTGGGCGAAGGTCGTGTGCGGAGCCGGGTCGGTGATGTCGTCGGCCGGCACGTAGATCGCCTGCAGCGAGGTGATCGAGTGCCCCCGGGTCGAGGTGATCCGCTCCTGCAGCTCACCCATCTCGTCGGCGAGGTTGGGCTGGTAGCCCACCGCGCTCGGCATCCGTCCTAGCAGGGTGGAGACCTCGGAGCCCGCCTGGGTGAACCGGAAGATGTTGTCGATGAACAGCAGCACGTCCTGCTTCTGCACATCGCGGAAGTACTCGGCCATGGTCAGCGCCGCCAGCGCGACCCGCAGCCGGGTACCGGGCGGCTCGTCCATCTGCCCGAACACCAGCGCGGTCTTGTCGATGACACCGGTCTCGGTCATTTCGAGGAACAGGTCGTTGCCTTCGCGGGTGCGCTCCCCCACCCCGGCGAAGACCGAGACGCCGCCGAAGTTCTCCGCGACCCGGTAGATCATCTCCTGGATGACCACGGTCTTGCCGACGCCCGCGCCGCCGAACATGCCGATCTTGCCGCCCTGGACGTACGGCGCCAACAGGTCGATCACCTTGATGCCGGTCTCGAACATCTCGGTCTTGCTCTCGAGCTGGTCGTACGGCGGCGACGGGCGATGGATGGGCCAGTAGGTGTCCGCGTCGACAGACTCCACATCGAGCGGCTTGCCGAGGGTGTTGAAGACGTGGCCCTTGGTGGCGTCACCGACCGGCACCATGATCGGCGAACCGGTGTCGGTCACCTCGGCGCCGCGGACGACGCCGTCGGTCATCTGCATGGCGATGGCCCGGATCATGTTGTCCCCGATGTGCTGGGCCACCTCGAGGGTCAGCGTTGCCGTCTCGTCGCCCAGCGTGCGGTCGACATGCAGCGCGTTGTGGATCTCCGGCAGCTGGTCCGGCGCGAACTCGACGTCCATGACGGGTCCGATGACGCGGACGACCCGCCCCTTGCTTCCGCCGGTGTCGGTGCCCTGTCGATCCGAGAGCGTGCTGGTCATATGTCCCCTCCGGTCTTCGACAGCGCCTCGGCGCCACCGACGATTTCCATGATCTCTTGGGTGATCTCGGCCTGCCGGGCGGCGTTGGCCGCCCGGGTCAGCGACTTGATCAGGTCATCGGCGTTGTCGCTGGCCGCCTTCATCGCCCGTCGGCGGGCCGCCGACTCCGAGGCCGCCGACTCCAGCAGCGCGCTGTAGATCCGGGCCTCGATGTAGCGGGGCAGGAGGTTCTCCAGCACCGCCTCCGCGGAGGGCTCGAACTCGTAGAGCGCGGTCGGGCCTTCGTACTCGGGCTCGTCGGTGTACTCGATCACCAACGGCAGGATCCGGCGAGCCACCGCCCGCTGGGTGAGCGCCGAGACGAACTCGGTGTGCACGAGGTGGATCTCATCCACGCCACCGTCGTCGGCGCCGCGGACAAACGCGTCGATGACGGCTCCGGCTACCTCCTTGGCGTTCTCGTACGCCGGCTGCTCGGAGAACCCGGTCCAGGCGTTCGACACGTCCCGGCCGCGGAACCGGTAGTAGGCCACCGCCTTGCGGCCGACCAGATACGGCACCGGCTCCTTGCCCTCATCGTCCACCAGGCCGCGGAGCTCCTCCGCCGTGCGCAGCGCGTTGGCGTTGTAGGCGCCGGCCAGACCGCGGTCACTGCTGATCACCAATACGGCGGCGCGCGTCGGGTTCTCCCGCGGCGTCGTGAGCGGCGAGGTCACCGACGTCTGGCTGGCCACCGCGGAAACCACGCCGGTGATCGCCTCGGCATATGGCTTTGCGGCGACAACCCGCTGCTGCGCCTTGGCGATGCGGGATGCGGCGATGAGCTCCATCGCCCGAGTGATCTTCTTGGTCGACTGGACCGAGCGGATCCGGCGTCGATATACGCGCAGCTGGCCGGCCATCGACGCTAGCCCGCGGCCCGCGTGGAGCCGGCCTCCGGCGGCGGTCGCCGCCGCCTCGCCTGGATCGCCTCCTGGCCGACCTCGTCCTCGTCCATCGACTCCGCCTCGGCCTCGTTGAGCAGCGAACCGCCCTCGCTCGGAGCGAACTTCCCCTTGAACTCGTCGATCGCGCCCTGCATCGACGACACCAGGTCGTCGTCGAGCTTGCCGGTCTGCAGAATCGCGTCGTAGATCCCCTGGTGCGAGTGGGCGATGAAGTCGAGCAGCTCGGTCTCGAACCGGTGGATGTCAGGGACCGGTACGTCGTCGAGCTTGCCGGTGGTGCCGGCCCACAGCGAGACGACCTGGCGCTCCACCGGGAACGGCGAGTACTGCGGTTGCTTGAGCAGCTCGACCAGCCGGGCGCCACGCTCCAGCTGCGCCTTGGACGCCTTGTCCAGGTCCGACCCGAAGGCGGCGAAGGCCTCCAGCTCGCGGAACTGGGCCAGGTCCAGCCGCAGCCGGCCGGCGACGGACTTCATCGCCTTGATCTGGGCGTTGCCGCCGACCCTCGAGACCGACACGCCGACGTTGATCGCCGGGCGCACGCCGGAGTTGAACAGGTCGGTCTCGAGGAAGATCTGCCCGTCGGTGATCGAGATGACGTTGGTGGGGATGTACGCCGAGATGTCGTTGCCCTTGGTCTCGATCAGCGGCAGCCCGGTGAGCGACCCTCCACCGAGCTCGTCGGAGAGCTTGGCGCAGCGCTCGAGCAGCCGGGAGTGCAGATAGAAGACGTCGCCGGGGTAGGCCTCCCGGCCGGCCGGGCGGCGCAGCAGCAGCGAGATGTTGCGGTAGGCCTCGGCCTGCTTGGACAGGTCGTCGAACACGATCAGTGCGTGCTGGCCGGCGTACATCCAGTGCTGGCCGATCGCGGAGCCGGAGTACGGCGCGATGTACTTGAACGCGGCCGGCATGGAGGCCGGTGCCGCGACCACCGTCGTGTACTCCATCGCGCCCGCGTCTTCCAGGGAAGCGACCAGGCCACGGATGGTGGAACCCTTCTGGCCGATGGCGACGTAGACGCACTTCACCTGCAAGGCCGGGTCGCCGGTGGCCCAGTTGTCCCGCTGGTTGATGATCGTGTCGAGGACGACCGCGCTCTTGCCGGTCTGCCGGTCACCGATGATCAGCTGACGCTGGCCGCGGCCGATCGCCGTCATCGAGTCGATGGCCTTGATGCCGGTCTGCAACGGTTCCTTGACCGGCTGGCGCTGGACCACCGAGGGGGCCTGGATCTCCAGCGGCCGGCGCTCGGTGGAGGTGATCTCGCCCTTGCCGTCCAGCGCGCGGCCCAGTGGATCGACGACCCGGCCGAGGAAGCCGTCACCGACCGGCATCGACAGGATCTCGCCGGTGCGGCGTACCTCCTGGCCCTCCTCGATGTGCTGGGCGTCGCCCATGATGACGCAGCCGATCTCGCGGATGTCGAGGTTCAGCGCGAGACCCAGGGTGCCGCCTTCGAACTCGAGCAGCTCGTTGGTCATCGCGGAGTGCAGGCCCTCGACCCGGGCGATCCCGTCGCCGGTCTCGGTGACCCGGCCGACCTCTTCCCGGGTCGTCTCCGGGGTGTAGGACGACACGTAGCGCTCGAGCGCTGCCCGGATCTCGTCCGGCCGGATGCTCAGCTCGGTCATTCGTTGTCCCTGCTTCCTCGGTTCGACCAGCGCCGGCGCTCTGCCGCGCCCGCGCGATGTCCATTCTGCCGGCCGGCACCGTGGGCACCGGCCGTAGGTCGTTATCCGGCCAACCGGCGGCGTGCTTCGGCCAGCCGCCCCGCAACCGTGCCGTCGAGCACCTCGTCGCCGATCTTCACGTGTACGCCGCCGAGAACCGCCGGGTCCTGCTCCACCTGCAGTTGCACCTGGCGGCCGAACTCCCGCGCCAGAGCGGCCGCCAGCCGGTCCTCCTGCTCCTCGGTGAGCGCTACCGCGACCCGCACCGTCGCCACCAGACGCTGCCGGCGCTGGGCCGCCAGCTCGGCGTAGCCCGCCAGGGCCGCGTCCAGCGTGCGGCCGCGGGGATGCGCCACCACCTCGTCGACCAGCCGGAGCGTGGCGGGACGGGCCCGACCCTCCAGCAACGCGTGCGAGAGCTCGCGCTTGCGCTCGAGTGGGAGGCGCTGGTCGGTCAGCGCCATGAGCAGCTCCGGCTCGCGGTCCACGATGCGAGAGAACCGGAACAGCTCGTCCTCGACGTCGTCGAGCTCACCCGCCGCCTCGGCGACGATCAGCATGGTGGTGGCGCCCAGCTCGTCCAGCGCGTCGAGCAGGTCCGCCGGCCGGGACCAGCGCGCCGAAACCGCTCCGTCGAGGACGGCCATCGTCTGCTCGCCGACCTGTCCGTCGAGCAGCCGGCGCGCCAGCTCGGTCTTCGTCCGGCCCGGCAGCGAGGGATCGGCCAGCGCTCGCCGCAACGCACCCTCCCGGTCGAGGAGGGCGCTCACCGAAAAGAGCTCTTCGGCCACCGGACCCAGAGCCGCGCCGTCATCGGAGCGACCCACGTCCTCCAGCCGGTCCCGCGCACCGGCCAGCGAGTCGCGGCTGGCACCCCGCATCAGTGAACCGCCGCCGTGCCGCCCTCGTCACCGGCCGGCTCCCGGGACTCCAGCTCGTCCAGGAACTTATCGACCACGGCCCGCTGCCGGGACTCATCGGCGAGCGACGTGCCCACGATCTTCTCCGCCAGGTCGACGGCGAGCTGACCGATCTCCGTCCGCAGCGACGCCACCACCTGCAGGCGCTCGGCGGCGAGCCGGCTCTCCCCGGCCTTGTTTATCCGCGCCACCTCCTCTTTCGCCTTGTCGCCGAGCTCCGCAATGATTGCCTGACCCTGTTCCCGGGCCTCCTCCCGCATCCGGTTCGCCTCGGCGCGGGCCTCCGCCAGCTGCGCCCGGTACTCCTCGAGGGTGCGCTGCGCCTCCGCCCGAGCCTGCTCCGCCTGCTCGATGTCGGTCCGAATCGCGGTCTGCCGCGCCTCCATCGCTTTTTGCAGCGGCGGCACGACGTAACGCCGGAGGATGAACAGGACCACCAAAAAAGCGATCAGCTCCGCGATGAACGTCCCGTTGGGCAGGATGAAATTGTCGCTGCCTGCGGCCAGGACGGTTGGCGGCACGGCTACTTGCCGACGACGAACACGAAGTACAACGCCAGCGCCAGGTTGATGAAGTACGCCGCCTCCACCAGACCGACGGTCAAGAAGAACAGAAACTGGAGACGTCCCTGGGCCTCCGGCTGACGGGCCACGCCGCTGATCAGCGCGTTGCCCGCGACGCCGTCGCCGATACCTGCCCCGATCGCGCCACCGGCCAGGGCCAGGCCGCCGCCGATGAGTGCGCCGGCGGTCTTGATCGCACTTTCCAGTCCAGGGTCGGCCATGTCTCTCCTTTGATTGCGGGACGGGCGGGGGGCGACGGCGGCGACAGCCTAGCGTCGGGATCTGCTCAGTGACCCTCGCCGACCGAGAGGGCGAAGTAGAGGATCGTCAGCAGGGCGAAGATGAAGGCCTGGATGAGCCCGATGGCCATGTCGAAGAGCTTCCAGGGCACATTGAGTACCGGTAGGAGATACGGCGGCAACAGCGTGATGAGAGACAGCACCACGCCGCCGGCAAAGAGGTTGCCGAAGAGCCGCAGGGCCAGCGAGAACGGCTTAGCCACCTCCTCGATGATGTTGATGGGGAGCAGGGCCGGAGAGGGCCGGACGAAGTGCTTGGCATAGCCACCCACGCCACGCCGGCGGATACCCGTCACGGTCGCCCAGCCGACCACCAAGAAGGCGAGTGCGAAGGTCAGGTTGACATCGGCGGTCGGCGCCGGCAGGTACTCCGGGCTGTGACCGCTGGGGATGATCTCTAACCAGTTGGCGATGAGGATGAAGAAGAACAGCGTGACGGCGAGCGGAACGACGAACGGCGCGACCGGACCAATCGTGTCCTGCACCTGCTTCTGTACGGCGTCGACAACCGTCTCGAACGCCAGCTGAAGCTTGCTCGGCGTCCCGTGGGTGAGCCGGTAGCGCATGTACAGGCCGAGGGCAACCAGGATCGAACCGGCGATGACCGTTGTCCAGATCGTGTCCACGTTGAAGGTCAGGCCCAGGAACTTCCGGGTGACATGCTCGCCGATCTTGATCTCGCCCGCAGCGAGAACGCTCATCCCTTCCTAACCTCCCGCAGCAACGGCCCGGCGGTGTTGGCCAGCATGAGCAGCTGGAAGGCGGCCAGCCCGAGAGCGACCGTCCAGCCGACCGGCCGGAACCCCACAGCAAGGAGGAGGACGACGAAAGTGAGAAATCCGAGCCGGCGCATGCCGGCCACGGACAGGCTGCGGCGGTCGACCACGCCCCCGGCCACCATTCGGGGAAATGCCGCCCGCACCTGCAGGCTGTTCCAAGCCCCCAGGCCCAGCCCCGCACAGATCAAGCCACCGGCAAGTGGCTGTCCAGCGACCCCGAGGAGAGCCAGACTCAGCGCACCGGCTGCGGCGGCCATGACGAGGGCCCGGCGATAGGGCACGTCGACGCGGGCGGCCGACTTCTCAACAGCCACTGCCGGCCCTCCGGTCACGTCTTGAGGTAGTCACGCACGGCCACGTATGCGCCGAAGCACCCGCAGACGATACCGAAGACCAAGCCGACGAAAACGAGCAGGGGGGTCGTCCCCAGCCGGCTGTCGAGGTACCACCCGAGGCCGAGGCCGGCCAGTACGCACACCGTCAGCGTGCTCCCCGTCAAGATCAGCGTACGTACCGCCTGCAGCGACGGCTGCCGATCTGGTCCGCCGCCGTCGGTCGCCACCGGACCTCAGCCCCCCGTCCGCCGGACGGCGCGTAACCGCGGCACGCTGCTCGCCACGACCGCCAGCACCGCCATCACCACCGCGACCCCGAGAACCGGCAGCGGACCGTGGGTGAGCGACACTGCCACCACGGTGAAAGCCAACAGCGCCGACCACAGATACATGATCAGTACCGCCCGGGTCTGGGAGTGGCCGATCTCGAGCAGCCGGTGGTGCAGGTGCAGCTTGTCCGGCGAGAACGGCGACCGGCCGCGGCGGGTCCGGCGTACGACGGCCAGCAGGACGTCGACCATCGGCACGGCGATCACCGCGATCGGCAGTAGCAGCGGCAGCACCAGCGGGAACAGGTCGAGCCCGGTGGTGATGCTCGGGTCCAGCTGGCCGGTGACGCTGGTCGTCGCCGCGGCCAGCAGCAGCCCGATCAGCATCGACCCCGAGTCGCCCATGAAGACCCGCGCCGGGGCGAAGTTGTGCGGCAGGAAGCCCAGGCAGGCGCCGGCGAGGGCGGCGGTGATGAGCGCAGCCGGGAACGCCCGCTCGATCCCGTGCAGGACGGACAGCTGGTAGGAGTAGACGAACGAGGCCAACGCGGCGATGCCCACGACGCCGGCGGCCAGCCCGTCCAACCCGTCGACGAAGTTGACGGCGTTGATCGTGAGGACCACCAGCACGACGGTGAGCGGTACGCCGATGTCCGGACCCAGCGAGAAGAAGTTGTGCGCCTGCCGTGGGTCGGGCAGGTAGAGCAGCTGGACCCCCTGCAGCACCATCACGCCGGCCGCCAACGTCTGGCCGGCCAGCTTGGTGAGCGCGTCCAGACCCCACCGGTCGTCCACCGCGCCCACCAGGCAGATCAGCCCGCCGGCGAGCAGTACAGCCTGCGGTTCCCGGGTCTCGGTGAAGACCTTCTGCAGGGCCGGCAACCGGCTGGCCACGAGCAGGCCGGCCGCCACCCCGACGTACATCGCCAGTCCGCCGCCGTACGGGGTCGGGATCGTGTGCACGTCGCGGTCGCGCACCCGCGCCAGGGCGCCCACCGCGGTCGCCAGCCGGCGCGCCAGCGGGGTGACGAGATAGGTCACCCCGGCGACCACGGCCAGCGTCAGCGCGTACTCCCGCACCCGCCCGCTCTCCCTCCGTCCGCCCGGCCGGGGTCAGCCGCGCGGGTACGCCGGGTGTCGGTCGACCAGCGCGGTGACCGAGGCGGTGATGTCATCGGTGGCTGACCCGGTCGCGTCCCGGATCGCCCGGCCGATCAGCCCGGCCACGTCCTTCATGTCGCCTTCGGTCATCCCCTGGGTGGTGACCGCAGGGGTGCCGACCCGGATCCCGGAGGCCACCGCCGGCGGCTCCGGGTCGAAGGGGATCGCGTTCTTGTTCAAGGTGATCCGGGCCGCGTCGCACCGGGCCTCCGCGTCCCGGCCGGTGACCCCGACGTCCCGCAGGTCCAGCAGCGCGAGGTGGGTGTCGGTACCGCCACCGACCGGGCGCAACCCCTCGGCGGCCAGCCCGTCGGCGAGCGCCTGCGCGTTGGCTATGACCTGGCGGGCGTAGGACTGGTACGCCGGGGATGCCGCCTCCTTCAGCGCCACCGCCTTGGCGGCTACCGCATGCATCAGCGGCCCGCCCTGGCTGAAGGGGAAGACCGCCTTGTCGATCCGCTGGGCCAGGTGCGACTTGCACACGATCATGCCGCCGCGGGGCCCCCGCAGCACCTTGTGGGTGGTGAAGGTCACCACGTCGGCGTACGGCACCGGCGACGGAATCGCCCTGCCGGCCACCAGCCCGATGAAGTGCGCGGCGTCGACCATCAGGGCGGCCCCGGTCTCGTCGGCGATCTCGCGGAAGGCGGCGAAGTCGATCAGTCGCGGGTAGGCCGTTGCGCCGGCGATGATCATCTTAGGTCGGTGTTCGAGGGCCAGATCGCGGACCGCGTCGTAGTCGATGAGCTCGTCGTCCTGGCGAACGCCGTACGCCACGGTGTTGAACCACTTCCCGGAAAAGTTCACCTTCGAGCCGTGGGTGAGGTGACCGCCGTGTGGGAGCGACATCGCCAGCACCGTGTCCCCCGGTGCCAGCAGGGCGGCATAGGCGGCCAGGTTGGCCGACGCGCCGGAGTGCGGTTGGAGGTTGGCGTGCTCGGCCCCGAAGAGCTTCTTCGCCCGCTCGATGCCTATCGTCTCGGCCTTGTCGACCTCCGCGCAGCCGCCGTAGTACCGCTTCCCGGGGTAGCCCTCGGCGTACTTGTTGGACAGCGTGGAACCCAGCGCCGCGAGCACCGCGGGTGAGGTGAGGTTCTCGCTGGCGATGAGCTGCAGGCCGCCGCGGAGCCGGTCGAGCTCACCCAGCACCACGTCGGCGATCTCGGGGTCCTCCTCGCGCAGCGCGTCGAAGTCCGGTCCCCAGAAGGTGGAGGTCATACGGCGGCTCCTGCGACGGCGGGAGGAATTGGCGTTCACTGTACGGGCGCGACCTCGTCCGGACCGGTTAGGTCGGCGGCCACTTCCCTGAGCCGGTCGGGCGACAGCGCACCGACCCGCAGGACTCGCGGCACATCCGCGGTGATGTCGACGATGGTGGACGGCGGACCGTCGCCGCTCGGCCCGCCGTCGAGATAGACCGCCACGGCGTCACCGAGCTGCGCCGCGGCGTCCTCGACGGTGCGGGCCGGGAGCGAACCGGTCTGGTTCGCGCTGGAGACGGCCAGCGGGCCGGTCTCCGCCAGGAGCTCGAGCGCCACCGGGTGCAGCGGCATCCGTACCGCCACCGTGCCGCGGGTGTCCCCGAGATCCCAGGCCAGCCCGGCGGTGTGCCTGGCGATCAGGGTCAAGGCCCCCGGCCAGAAGGCCTCGACCAGCTCTCGGCCGATTGCTGACAGCGCATCGACCACGCCTTCCAGGGTGCGGATGGAGCCGACCAGCACCGGCACCGGCATGTCGCGGCCGCGGCCCTTCGCGCTCAGCAACGCGTCGACGGCACGCGGAGTGAAGGCGTCGGCGCCCACGCCGTACACCGTGTCCGTGGGCAGGACGATCAACTCACCGCGCTGGATCGCCGCCACCGCCGCGTGCAGGCCGTCGGCCCGCTCGGCCGGCACGCCGCAGTCGTACGTCCGGAAGGTCATCGCCGGGTCGCGGTCAGAAACCGGTCGCGACCGGTGAGATCCCGGTGGTCCTCGATGTCCGCCCAGCAGCCGGCCGCCGCGAAGACCGCGGGGGCCGAGCACCCCTGTCGGTCCGAGTGCTCCACCGCCACCCGGCCGCCCGGGCGCAGCAGCCGGCGGGCGGCCGACTCCACCAGCCGGATGACGTCCAGGCCGTCCGCACCGGCCCACAGCGCCATCGCCGGGTCGTGATCCTTGACCTCCGGGGCGACCAGGTCGTGCTCACCGCTGGCGACGTACGGCGGGTTGCTCAGCACCACGTCGACCGAACCGTCGAGGTCGGTCAGGGCGTGGGTGATGTCGCCGAGGTGCAGCGTCGTGGGTGTATCACCCGCAGCCCGCCGCTCGCGGGCGTTGCGCTCGGCCCAGGCCAGTGCGCCCGGATCGCGCTCCACCGCATGCACCTCGGCGCCCGGCACCTCATTGGCCACCGCCAGCGCGATGGTGCCGGGACCGGTGCACAGGTCGACCACGAGCGGGTGGTCCGCCTCCCGCAGCACGTCGACCGCCCACTGGACGACCACCTCGGTCTCCGGGCGCGGGACAAAGGCGCCCGGACCGATCGCCAGGTCGAGGTAGCGGAATCCCACCCGCCCCAGCAGGTGCTGGAGCGGCACCCGCTGGGCCCGCCGTACCACCAGCTCGTGGTACCGGCGGGCGTCCGCCGGATCGAGTTCCGCAACCGCTGCCAGCTCGCTCGGGCGTACGCCGAGCACGTGGGCGGCCAGGGCCGAGGCATCGTGACCGGCGGAGTCCACGCCGGCGGCGGCCAGCTTCTCGGCGGCCGACCGGAGCGCGCCCGCGAGCGGCGTAGCGGTCACGATGTGGCACCGGCCAGCCGGGCCGCGTTGTCCGCCTCGACCAGCGCCGCGATGACCGCGTCGAGGTCCCCCTCGAGCACGGCGTCGAGGTTGTAGGCCTTGAAGCCGACCCGGTGGTCGGAGATCCGGTTCTCCGGATAGTTGTAGGTCCGCACCCGTTCGCTGCGGTCGACCGTCCGCACCTGGCTGGCCCGGGTGGCGCTGTCCTGCACCTCCTGCGCCTCCTGCGCCTGCGCCAGCAGCCTCGCCCGCAGCACCCGCAGCGCCTGCTCCTTGTTCTGCAGCTGGCTCTTCTCGTTCTGCATCGAGACCACGGTGCCGGTCGGCAGGTGGGTGATCCGGACGGCGGAGTCGGTCGTGTTGACGCTCTGCCCTCCGGGTCCGGAGGAGCGATAGACATCGATGCGCAGGTCGTTCGGGTCGATCGTCACCTCGACGTCCTCGGCCTCCGGGAGCACGAGTACGCCGGCCGCGCTCGTGTGGATGCGCCCCTGCGACTCGGTCGCCGGCACCCGCTGCACCCGGTGGACGCCGCCCTCGTACTTGAGCCTGGCCCACACGCCCTCGCCGGCGCCCGGGCGCGACTTCATCGCGACGCTCACGTCCTTGTAGCCACCGAGGTCGGACTCCGTCGCGTCGAGCACCTCGGTCCTCCAGCCTTGTCGCTCGGCGTACCGGAGGTACATCCGGAGCAGATCGGCGGCGAACAGCGCCGACTCCTCGCCGCCCTCGCCGGCCTTGATCTCGACGATGACGTCCTTGCCGTCCAGCGGGTCGCGGGGGACGAGCAACTCGCGCAGCCGCTGCGAGAGGAGGTCGACGCGCTCGCCCAGCTGCGCCACCTCGGCGGCGAAGGAGTCGTCCTGGCCGGCCAGCTCGCGGGCGGTCTCCAGGTCACCGGTCACCACCCGAAGCTCCCGCGCCGCCTCGACCAGCGGCGCGAGCTCCGCGTAGCGACGGCCGAGCGCGCGGGCCTGCCCCTGGTCGGCATGCAGGGCCGGGTCGGCGAGCCGGCGCTCCAGGTCGGCGTGCTCGGCCAGGAGGTCGGTGAGGGAGAAGTCCACGTGCGCTCACCTCCTGTCCTACCGGGGCCGAACATGGCGACGGCGCCGGCGTCGGGACCGCTCCCGTACCGGCGCCGCGCGGCCGCTAGCGCTTGCCGAACCGCTTCTCGAACTTCTCCACCCGGCCACCGACGTCCATGATCTTCTGCTTACCTGTGTAGAAAGGGTGGCAGGCCGAGCAGACATCCGCGTGGATGCTGCCGGACTTCGCCGTACTGCGGGTCGTGAATGTGTTTCCGCAGGTGCAGACCACCGAGGTCTCGCGGTAGTCGGGATGGATGTCGCTCTTCATCGCTCACTCCTCATCGTTCTCGGTGCCGCCAACGCGGGCGCGCCACCCGGTGTTCCTGGTCGCGGCTACTCGCCCGGGCCGACCGTCGTCTTCTGAATCTGCATCAGGAACTCGATGTTGCTGCGGGTCACCTTCATCTTGTCCAGCAGCAGCTCCAGCGCCTGCCCCATCTCCAGCGCGTGCAGGACCCGCCGCAGCTTCCAGGTGATAGCGAGCTCCTCTGCCGACATGAGCAACTCCTCCTTGCGGGTGCCGGACGCGTCGACGTCAACCGCCGGGAAGATCCGCTTGTCCGCCAGCTTGCGGTCGAGCTTCAGTTCCATGTTGCCGGTGCCCTTGAACTCCTCGAAGATCACCTCGTCCATCCTCGAGCCGGTCTCCACCAGGGCGGTGGCCAGGATGGTGAGCGAGCCGCCGTTCTCGATGTTGCGGGCGGCGCCGAAGAACCGCTTCGGCGGATAGAGAGCGGTCGAGTCCACACCGCCGGAGAGGATCCGGCCGGACGCCGGCGCGGCCAGGTTGTACGCGCGGCCGAGCCGGGTGATCGAGTCGAGCAGTACGACGACGTCGTGACCCATCTCGACCAGTCGCTTGGCCCGCTCGATGGACAGTTCGGCGACCGTGGTGTGGTCCTCCGCCGGCCGGTCAAAGGTCGAGGCGATGACCTCACCCTTCACCGACCGCTGCATGTCGGTGACCTCCTCTGGCCGCTCGTCGACCAGGACGACCATGAGGTGGCACTCGGGGTTGTTGACGGTGATCGCGTTGGCGATCGCTTGCAGCACCATCGTCTTGCCGGCCTTCGGCGGGCTGACGATGAGCCCGCGCTGGCCCTTCCCGATCGGCGCGACCAGGTCGATGATGCGGGGGGTCATGGCGGAGGCGTCGTTCTCCAGGCGCAGCCGGTCCTGTGGGTAGAGCGGCGTCATCTTGTTGAACTCGACCCGGTCGCGCGCCTGCTCCGGGTCCATCCCGTTCACCGTGTCCATGCGCACCAGCGCGTTGTACTTCTCGCGGCGCTCGCCGTCGCGGGGTGCCTTGACGGCACCGGTCACCGCGTCGCCCTTGCGCAGGCCGTACCGGCGCACCTGGGCGAGGGAGACGTAGACATCGTTGGGACCGGACAGGTAGCCCGAGGTCCGAATGAAGGCGTAGTTGTCGTGGATGTCGACGATGCCGGCAACGGGCAGGACGACGTCGTCCTCGCCGACCGTCGGCTCCGCCTCGCCGCCGCCGAAGCGGTCGGGTCGGTTGTTCCGGTTGCGGTTGCGGTCGCGGTCGCGGAACCGACCACGACGGCGACTGTTGCGGCCGTCGAAGTCGTCGTCTCGGCCGCCGGGACCGGTCTGCTGGGTCTGCCGGTCGCCGCCGCCCTGCTGGGTCTGCTGGGTCTGCCGGTCGCCGCCGCCCTGCTGGGTCTGCTGGGACTGCCGGTCGCCGCCGCCCTGCTGGCGGTCGCGGTTGCGCTCCCAACGCTCCTGGCGATTCGGTCGCTCGGCCCGCTCAGGGCGATCGGGCGAGTCGGTGGCGGGCGCCGCCTGGACCCCTACCGACGATTGGCTGGGTGCGTCGGTGGCCGGCTGCTCGACCGACGACCGCTCTTGCTGCGGGGGCGTCGAGGCGGATGGCTCCGGTTGCGATGCCATCGGCCCCGCCGCCGGCCGACGTCGACCAGTGCGCGGGGCTCCACCGTTCGGGGAGACACCCGGCGCCGGCGTGGACACCGGCGGTGCGCCGTGGCCACCCTGCCGGGCGGTGATCACCTCGATCAGCTGGCTCTTGCGCATCCGAGCGGTGCCGGTGATGCCGAGGCCCGTGGCCATCGACTGGAGTTCTGGAAGCACCATGGCGGCGAGGCCGTTGCCGGTGCCGCGGCGACGTCGGGCGGCCGGCTGGCCGCTCGCGCCGTTCTCGCCGGTGCTTGGCGAGGGAACCTCAGCCGGTGCGACTGTGCGCTGGCTCGGCATGAGGTCGGTGCTGTCGCTCAATGAAAGTCCTTCCCTACGTCAGCCGGTACGCCGGGACGGCGTACGGCCGGGGTCTGGAGCGACCGGCGGAGATCCGCCGGCATTGCGTCCCGCCAGCTGGGCGGGAGGTTCAGGAACAGTGCACGGCTTGGGCGCCGGGGCTCCTTCGAGGGGATCGGTCGTCCGCTTCCCCGGAGCCGCGCCGCAGGCGGTGCGGCTGACCGTACAGGTCGACCGCGGTTCGCCGAGCGGTGAGGGCGGGGTTCCGTCGTGCTGGGAGGCCGCGACGGCTGGTGGCGAGCGGGGCTCGAACCCTGGAAGGCAGCTGTTCGACCTCTAGAGTAAAGGTCGCTTGCCGCCGACGGCAACAACCCGCCGGGTAGGCCGCGATATTCCGGCCGATCAGACGATCTCCGGGCACCCGACCCGGTCCGCTGCACCGGCTCCCGGCCGCCGCCGTACGCTTCCGCCGTGTCCATCCAGCACGTGGTGCTGTTCCGGTTCCCCGCGGACCTGTCCCCCGCCGACGACCAGGACATCCGCCAGCGCGTCGCGGCCTGGCCGGTACAGATCGGCGGCTTCCGGCGACTGCGCTTCGGCAGCGACACGACCGGCGCCCGCACCGCGGGCTACCACTATCTGCTGCTCACCGAGTTCGACGCCGACGACGCCCTGCGGCGCTACACCGCGCACCCGGTGCACCGGGCGTTCGTGGACTGGGTGCACGAGAAGGGCTCGACGGAACTCGCCTTCGACTACGCCCTCACCGCCGACACCGCGCTCGTCGGAGATTGATCACATTCGCTCCGGGGCACTGACCCCGAGCAGTTCCAGCCCGTTCGCCAGGACCACCCGGGTCGCCTCGCACAGCCAGAGCCGAGCTGCGGTCAGCGGCGTCACCGGCTCGTCGCCCATCGGCAACACCCGGCAGGCGTCGTAGAAGCGGTGGTACGTGCCGGCCAGCTCCTCGAGGTAGCGGGCCACCCGATGCGGTGCGCGCAGCTCGGCCGCGCTGGCCACCACCCGCGGGAACTCCCCCAACGCCCGCAGCAGGTCACCCTCTCGGTCGGTGGCGAGCAGGCCGGCGTCGTAGTCGCCGCCGCGGTCGATCCCGAGCTCGGCGGCGTGCCGCAGCAGCGACGCGATCCGGGCGTGGGCGTACTGAACGTAGAAGACCGGGTTTTCCGTGTCCTGGCGGCTGATCAGGTCGAGGTCCAGGTCGAGGGTGGAGTCGGTACTGGACCGAGCCAGCGAGTAGCGGGCGCTGTCGACCCCCACCGCGTCCACCAGATCCTCGAGGGTCACCAGGTCGCCGGCCCGCTTGCTCATCTTGACCAGCTCGCCCCGCCGCAGCAGCCGCACCATCTGGCCGATCAGCACTTCCAGCGTTTCGTCTGGGTCGTCGCCGAAGCAGGACACCATCGCGCGCAGCCGGTTGACGTAGCCATGGTGATCTGCGCCCAGCATGATCACGGCCTTGTCGAAGCCGCGCTCCCGCTTGTCGAGGTAGTACGCCGCATCACGGGTGAAGTACGTCGTCGTCCCGTCGGACTTGACCAGCACCCGGTCCTTGTCGTCGCCGAACTCGCTGCTGCGCATCCACAGGGCGCCGTCCGCCTCGTAGACGTGGCCCTCGGCGCGCAACCGCTCGATCGCCGCGTCGACGGCGCCCGAGTCGTGCAGCGAGCGCTCGAGGAAGTAGAGGTCGAAGACAACGCCGAACCCGGCCAGCGCGGACTTGATCGCCGCGAACATCCGCTCGAGACCCTCCCGGCGGAAGACCTCGAGCGCCTCGTCGGCCGGGAGCTCGAGCGCGCCGGGCACCGCGTCCACCACCTGCTGGGCGACCTCGGCGACGTACTCGCCGGCGTAGCCGTCCGCCGGTGTCGGCAGCCCACGCGCGGCGGCGTACAGGGAGGCGGCGAACCGGTCGATCTGTACGCCGGCGTCGTTGAAGTAGTACTCGCGGCTGACCTCGGCACCGGTGGCGGTCAGCAGCCGACCGAGGGCGTCCCCCACCGCCGCCCACCGGACGTGGCCCAGGTGCAGCGGCCCGGTCGGGTTGCCGCTGATGAACTCCAGGTTGAGCCGCTGCCCGGCGTTCTCGGTGGTGTGCCCGTACGACGGCCCCTCGGTCACCACGGTGCGGGCGAGCTCGCCGAGGGCGTTGCGACGGAGCCGGACGTTGAGGAACCCCGGGCCGGCCACGTCGACGGCGGCGACGCCGGCCGCGGCGCGAAGACGGCTCGCGAGCAGCTCGGCGACCTCCCGCGGCGGCCGGCCGGCCGGCTTGGCTAGCTGCAGCGCGACATTGCTGGCGTAGTCGCCGTACTCCCGGTTCTTGGGCCGCTCAACCACAGCGCGGGCCGGCACCGGGACCGTCAGCTCGCCTGCCTCCACCGCCTGGCCGACAACGGCCAGGATCGCGGCGGAGAGTTCGGCCGGGGTCACGGTCCCGACGTTACAGAATTGCTGCACTCCGGTTGTGGCCTCCGCGGCCGACGGCCGGTTGCCGAGAGATCCGGCGGCCGGCCGTGCCCGGGGAAGGACCGTTCGTTCTCCCGGCGACGGCACGGGGTCACCCGGGCTGACCGCTCGTTTACGCGTCCCAGCGCGCCGCACGCTGCCCGGCCCCGTGTCCACCCCGCGCCCCACCGCCGCACCCACCCGCGCGGTCGAAGAAACCCCACGCCGTACGCCGACTTCTTGGGGGTTTTCCTCGACCGCGTGGTCTCTGGCGAGCGCGAGGACCCTCGACCGGGATGGTGGCGCGGCCGACGGCAACACATGCGGTGGGATCAGGCCAGGCGGTCGCACAGGTCGTACGAGCGGCTGCTGTAGATGATCTGCTTGCGCCCGTTGGCCAGGAGCTTCACCAGGCTGACCCCGTCCAGGACCGCGAACTCTCGATGGGGAAAGTCCCCCGGGTGCAGCCGCGAGGCGAACGGACCGAACCCGTAGAAATTCGAAGATCCGTCCCGCTGCACGATCTCGACGCCACTGCCGGAAAGGTCGACGGTTCTGCTCACTCCGGTGCTGCGGCGGGTCACCTTGACGTAGAGCGCGCCGACGTAGAAGTACGCGACGACCCGACCCTGCTCGTTCCGGTAGGTGTAGACCTTGGTCTTGTTCACCGGGACCGACACGTGGATCGCAAAGGGGCAGGTGTTTCCGGCCGGGTCGTTGAATCCCGGGGCCGGGTAAGGCGTCGGGCCGGTGACATGGCCGTCCGAGTACGGTGCCGGGGAGGCGGAATCAGGCGGAGAGGCCAACCGGTCGCACAGGTCGTACGAGCGGCTGGTGTAGATGATCCGCTTGTGCCCGTTGGCCAGGAGCTTCACCAGGCTGACCCCATCCAGGATCATCAACCCCCGTTGGGGCCGGTCCCCCGGGTGCAGCGATACCGAGAAGGGTCCCAGGCCGTAGAAGTCTGACGAGCCGTCCGGGTGCAGGGTCTGGACCCCGCTGCCGGACAGGTCGACGGTCCTGCTCACCCCGGTGCTGCGACGGGTCACCTTGGCGTAGAGCGCGCCGACGTACATGTAGGCGACCACGCGACCCTGGCCGTTCCGGTGGGTGTAGGTCTTGGTCTTGTTCACGGGGAACGAGACGTGGATCGCGAACGGACAGGTGTGACCCGCCGGGTCGTCGTAGGCCGGGGCGGGGTAAGGCGCCGGGCCGCTGACCGTGTCGCGCGGATGTGGTGCCGGGGGTGCCGCGACCGCCGCCGGGGCGGCCAGCATCACCAGAGCGACCGGCGCGGCGATCAGCGCGGAAGCTCGACGGGCGTACGACGACAGCGCCATGGGGTCCTCCGAAAATGGGAGTTACGTTGACGGTCGAAACTGTATGCACGGCGCATGGGACGCGGGCAACGGCCCGGTAACGATCGGATTGCCGAACGGGGGCTCAGCGAAACAGCGCCTGGGTGACAGGACACCGGTCCGGATGACCGCAGGCGTCCCCGTCGCACATTCGGCACATCCGGTTGCCGATGTCCTTGCCCTCGGGCACGGGCGGGATCTCGGCGGCGGCCAGCCGAGCCAGAATGCGCTCCGCTTGGGTTGCTTCCCGGTCGGTCAGGACGTCGAGCCGGGAGCGCAGCACCCGCTCCCGGCTTCGCCAGATGCCGTGCACCATCGTTCGCCCGGCCGCCGTGAGGTGCAGTTCGACGACGCGCCGATCTTGGCTGGCGCGTCGTCGCTGCACCAGTCCGCGTTCGACGAGGCGATCCGCGAGCCGCGCGCATCCCGGCTGCGAGAGTTGCAGCGCGGAACGAACCGCGTCGATGCTGCGGCCTTCGGCGAAGTTCGCGAGCGCCGTCAGTGCGGTGGCCTCGACGGCGGACAGCCCATGGTCGGCCAGGACCGCCACCTCCACCGCCGTCGTCAGGTCCAATGCGACGGCGCCCGCGAGGTTGGCCATGCGATCGCGATCGGCCGGCATGTCGTCTCTACAGGCCGTGCGGGAAGTCGTACGACGACGGAACGGCCGGGGAATCGACGGCGTCGCCGTACACCAGGGCGATTTCCTGATGCTTGGCCAGGACGAGCGACGAGGGGTCGCCGGAGCGCTGTTTGCCGTTGACGTAGAGGCGCAGGGCTTTCCCGTCATCGGCACACAACGAGCCGAGACAGTCCTGGGTCAGCCGGACGTCCCACTCGGTGAACAGCTGGCCGAGAGAGAGGCTGTCCTTTCCGGGGGCTTCGATGTGCACGACGCCGGACCGGTCGTGGGTGTGCAGCGGGGAGATGCGGCGGGCTCCTTCGTCGATCCCGATCAGCGCCGGCACCGGCACCGGCTGGCCATCGACGATGACATCGAGATGTGCGTGGTAGTGCACCACCGACCCCTCGGCCTTCAGCGGCGGGAGGCCGGCGTCCTGGATGAAGCGGACGGCATCGGTCGGAACATCCCACGGTGGAGCGGTCTGTCGACCGAGGCCGGCCGCTGCGTGGGCTGCCGGCGTACGGCCGTTGTCTGCGTCGACGGCGGGACCGCTGCAGCCAGCCGACACGAGGAGGGCGGCGATGGCAAGGCCGGTGGCCCGCGGCGCTGGCATGGTCATGCCTCCGTAGCGCAGCCCGCCGGCGCCTGGGCCAGCCGGCGTACCGCTGCGATCAGGTCGGCCGGATCGAACGGCTTGGTGACGTATGCGTAGGCCCCGATCTCGCGGCCGTGGCGCAGGTCGTCCGGCTGGGCGCGGGCGGAAAGGAATATCACCTTGAGATGGGCCGTCGCCGGGTCCCCGAGCAGCCGTCTGGCCGTCTCCCAGCCGTCCATTCGCGGCATCATGACGTCCATTGTGACCACGGCCGGCTGCACCTCAGGGATCTTCTTCAGGCAGTCGATCCCGTCCACCGCGGTGTAGACCTCGAAGCCTTCGAGCTCGAGGTTCACGCTGATCAGGTTGCGGATCACCTCGTCGTCGTCAACGACGAGCACCCGTACGCCGCCACCCGTCATTGCCTTTCAGGCTACCCGTCGCACGACGCGCGTCCGAGGTCGGCTTGGTAGCCTCGGCGTCCTGAGCCCCCGTAGCTCAGGGGATAGAGCACCGCCCTCCGGAGGCGGTGGCGCAGGTTCGAATCCTGCCGGGGGCACTCGTGAAACCGCTGGTCCGCGTGCCCGAGCATAGTCCGGACAACCCAACGGGTAGTGATCTTTCCAACACTCTTCCAACAGCGAAGGATTGCAGCGGCACCGATGCGCAGGGTGCGCCCGCGACGGCTGACAGTTCCCGGCGCGACCGACGAAGGCGGTCTGGCGCGGCGCTGGCGGTGGTCCACATGACGATCCGCCGTTCCCTCTTTGGAAAGATGCCGTTTGGACAGTGCTCCACCTTCCGCAAGCGGCCGTGATCTTCCTCAGACGCCCGGCCTGTGACCATAACCACGCGGGGGATCGGCCTGCTGTGGTCAGCCTTCCGCTGACAGCACGCAAGGCGTGTCACTCAACGGCCCGCAGAACCGGTCTTCTGGGCGCCCGACGAGCCGGACAGCGCCAGCACGACCCGCGGACTGGTTGGCCAGACCGCCCCGCGATGGGCGCGCGATGCGCTCCACGCGACTACGGCAGCACTCTAGACAGAATGACGCTCTGGATGACCGCGCCTTCAGGCGTAGGACCTCTAGATGATTGCTGGGCAGTAGTGCCCGAGGAGCGCGCGGGTTAGCTGTTCGCCCCGGGTGGTGACGGCTTGGTAGTTCTCGGGACTCATGGCTCTGAAGTTGGTCGGGTAGTCGTTGACCTGGTCCATCGGGACGAGCCTGGGGACCGGTACGGGCAGGTTGCTGTCACGCATGCCGAGGTAGGCGTGGACGAAGCCGTCGAGCTGTCCGGCCGCCTTCGCGGCGTGGAGCCGTCCGCGGCTGGCGTCCTGGGTCTTGCGGTAGGTGATGTCGAAGCTCCGCTTGAGGCGGAACGGGAGCAGGCGGGCGGCGGATCGGCCCTTCTCCTGCCTTCCTGCGTCGCAGGCGATGACGTAGTCCGCTCGGTAGACGTGCTGGGTGTGGTTGGGGCTGCGGTCGGGGTCAAGCACGGATAGGCCGAGGTTGTCGTAGACGCCTCCGTCGGTCAGGTTCACACGGCCTGGCTTGGTGGTGCCGCGGCGCTCGAACTTGTACGTCCGCTCGACGGCGGGCAGCCCCAGGGGGAACGCGGCGCTGGCCGCGACGGCCTCGGCCACCGTTACGGGGTCGGTGATGCGTCCGTGCACCGAGCAGGAGCTGTTGTCACTGCCGAAGCGGACCGCGCGGCTGGTGATCAGGTCGGTCGCGTTGAGAACGGTACTCAGCCCTGGCCGGTTGGGGTCGGAGACGAGCCGGTCTCCGAAAAGTTCGTCCGCGAGGATCGCGCGCAGGGCGTCGGTCCGGTTGTAGGGCCTGGTGCTCAGCGTCTTGACGGGGAGCATCGTTGCGGCGGCGCTGACGGTGCTGCGTGCGATCCCGGCGGGGCTGACGACCCGGGCGACGAGCTTGTGCTGCAGCCCCCCAAGGAGGAGGCCGGTGGTGATCGCGTCGAAGTCGGAAAAGTCGTCGGGGCCGTAGGCCCAGAGCGCCGCGAGGAGGGTGCCGCCGCTGACGCCGGATACGACGTTGACCATGTCGAGGACGCCCGTGTCGTGCAGCGCCCGAAGGCACCCCAGACCGAAGGCGGTCGCGCGGAAGCCACCGCCGGACAGGCTGAGCGCGACTGTCGGGTCGGTCACCGGCGGGACCTGAGCAGGGACCACCAGTGGCCGCGCTGCCTGATCGGGAGGGCCGCGGTCCAACCTCCGGCGTAGTACATGCCGGCGGGCGCGGGGCGGGGCGGGGGCGGCGGGCTGTCGCGGTCGGTGCGTCGAATCAGTCGTGCGTAGACCTCCGGCAGGGCGGGGTCGCTGTCTGCGCCGTCGGCGTCGAGCCAGCCGGTCCAGGAGTCGCCTTGTCCGCCGAAGATCGCGATCAGGCACCGGTTTGAGCCGCCTGTCACCGGCGTGACCAGGTTCGCCATGCTGGTGTTGTCCGTAGTGCTGGGCCGGGGGTCTCCGTGAGGGTGGGTGTGCCACATCCCGACGAAGCCGGTCGTGCCGTTCGTCCTGTTGCGGTGATGCTCGACCAGATCTTGGGCTCCCTCGGCGCCATGCTCGAAGTAGACGTCGCTCAGCCTGCTGTCGGGCGGCGGCGGCGTCGCGACATCGACGAACACGACGCCGGCTGCCTCGTCAATCTGGCCGAGGAGCATCCCACCTGTCTCGACGCGGGGGCCGCGGAGGCGCACGCCGCGACGGGCTTCGGCCCGGACTGTGGACAGCGCCGCCGGGTTGAGCCGGATCGGCAGGGTGCCGCCGGCCCCGTCAACGATGGCGTCGTTGGGCCAGCCGATCCAGGTGCCAGCGTCGCGGCCTTGGGCGGCCTTCGGGTCGGCTAAGTCCAGCCGAACGACGGCGACGGCCATCGGCAGCGCCGACGGCTCCGGCCCCTTCCCGGACAGCGAGTCCAGGCCGGCGCTGAGCAGACCCGCCGCCAGGGCGGTCGCCTCGACCGCCGAGCCGACGAACGTCGGTGCGGAGCAGCCCGGCTCGGGAAGGAACAACTCGGTCCTGGGCTCGCGTGGGTAGAGGTCCTCGGCGACGTCGGCGAACACGTCGGCGTGCGTGGTCCCTACGGCGATGCCGAGCCGGCGGAGTACGTCGTGTCCGGCTCCCGTCGCACCGGCGCGGCTGACCGCGACGACGCCGCGGCGGGCGCGGTGCCCGACGATCATCGTCAGCACCGGGGGCCAGTCGCCCGGGCGGGCGGCCCGGGCGTGCTCCAGCGCCGCGCGCACTCTGGCGTCCGCGGTGGCGTCGACGATCAGGTCAAACTCAGGAGCCGGCTGGCCGGGGCGGAGATGCGACCGGATCGCGTTCCGAACCTCGGCTCGCACCTCTGCGCCAGGAAGGAGCCCTTGCAGGCGGGCGGCCAGCGCCGTGGCCTTCGGGTTGCCGATGTCGGCGTCCGTATACGGCTGTCGGACCAGGATGCCGGGCGTGACGACCCCGTTGTCCACGACCGTAGTCAGTCTCGCTCCAGCGCGGACGCATGCTTCGGCGACAGGCCCACCGAGCGCCCCGCAGCCCAGGACCAGGACCTTCTTGTCGCGAAGCCAGGCGGCGGCGCTGTCGTTGTCCCGCCGGACGGTCACCTCCGGGCGGCCTTCGAACAGCCGCGCCCAGGCGACGTCGGCGAAGCCGAGCCAGTCCTGCCCGATCTTGACCACGTCGCCACGGATCTCGTCCAGCGCGTCGCTGCGGCCCGGAGTCATGCTCCCGAGAAGCTGGCTGAGCCTGCCCCCGAGGCCACTGATCCGCCACGCAACCAGGTGCGCGAGCCTTGGCCCGTTGGCGAGGCGGCGCGACGGCGTGCCGACGAGCAGGAACAGCGGCGCGCCTCCCGGTCCGTGCGCCGGTTCTTCGCCTTCCGCGGGGGCGGCGACCCTGCGCGCCTGCGAGGCCTTCGCGTTGGCGTCAGCGGCGGCACCGACGACCTCCAGCAGGTCCTGCTCGGCGACGCCAGCCTCGCGCAGGCCGTCGGCCAGCGCCCTGGCGGTCTCGGGGTACTCAAACCCGATCTCGGACCTGATGAAGACCGCCGCAACTACCACGTACGGACGACCGTCGGCGTCGCACGGCGGGCCGTCGAGCGTCGCCCGCGCGTTGTAGGCCGGCAACGGCATCCAGCCCACGACGTCCAGCCGGTCGCCGTCCTGGACGCATAGCCCGAGCAGCGCAGCAGTCTGGCCCTGGTGCCCCTCTGCCCAGGGAACTAGCGCACCGACGTCGGCCCGCAAGACCACCGATCCGGCGTTGCTGCTCTTGTACGTGACAGGCGGGTGAAGAGGCTGCCCCTCCGGGTCGAGCTCGCCCAGCGCGGCCTTCTCCAGCCACAGGCGCAGCCTGTCGACGAGCCCGCGCATCCCGTCGCCCGGATCCCACTCGGTGGACGGCGCCTGGTACAGACACAGGCTCCGGCGCCACTGCACATGAGGCGAGCCGGCCCACCTGCCGTGCCGGGTCCACACCGACGGGACGCTGAACGGGAAGTCGTCGAACACCAGGACGCGGAACCGCTCCCGGGGCCTGACGCGGATTCCGCCGGTGGCGTGCGGCAGGCCGTGCAAGTCCACGGACACATCCAGGCACAGCACGTTCGAGTCCGACAGGAGCGCGGCGGACACCAACTCGATCGCGCGGGAGTCGGCGGCGCACAGTGCCTCGATCTGATCGACCGCCAGCCGCTGGCCGTAAGTCCAGTCGGACCTGTCGGTCACCGCTGCCCGAAGCCGACCGCCGTGGTCGGCGCGGCATCGTCTCCCCGGTCGGCGACGACCGCCTGGCCGAGCCGCTCGGGCCCGGGCGTGCGAGCCGCCGGCCCTTTCCACCAGTCGGGGGACGCCGCCGCCTTCTGCTGCGCGTACTCGGCCGCCTTGGACGCGACCAGACCGAGCCGTCCCGGACGGTCGCCGAACGCCTTCTCGGCGCTACGGGCTGATGCCTCCACCAGTGCGGGCTCGACCAGGTGGACGCCCGCGGAGTCGACCTCGAACACGACTGCGCTCGGCGCGTCGACCGAGCCGTGCTCCATCGTGCACAGCACGGGCTCGTCGACGATCTCCTCGTAGCGGTCCCGCGCCTTCAGGTGCGGCGGGTTGTCGCCGGTCTTATCGGCGTCGCGGAACGGGTGGCTGCTGCTGACCACCCGGGCGCCGGGGTTCGCGTTAGCCTGCAGGGCGTCGAGGACGTCTTGCTTGAGGTCGTCGCCTTCGTACATGACGTACTTTGAGCAGTGGTGCGGCGCCAGGAGCACGTCCCACGCAAGCCGGCCCACCCGTCCCTTGCTCGTGCTGTAGTCGAAGATCTTCTCAATCGTCGCGTACTTGAGGTCTCCGAACAGCAGGAACTGGCCGTTGCCTGCGCCGTCGGTCAAGGTGATCTGCATCGCGACGGACGTGTCGTTGCGGGCCTTCGCGCAGTCGTCCTTGAACGGCGCGTGTAGAAACGCCTCGAACTTGCCGGTGCAGTCGACGCCGTCGAGCATGGTGACCGACTTGCCGGGGCCGGACAGGTACTTGTCGGGGAGCTCGCTGTAGGCGTGCTTGTCGTGGTCGGTGTCGTAGCCGATGACGAGGATCCGGTCGCCGCTCTCGGGGCCGTCGTCGCCTGCTGCCATCGTCGCCGCGATTCGCCGCTCGGCCTCCTGTCGGAACGCCTCGGCCGGCGCGCTCAGCTCGACGCCCGCGTCGAGGAACTCCCGCCACAGCCGCGGAGTGACCCACAGCTCGCCGATCGCAACCTCGGCGAGCAGGTCCTCGAACCCGCGGCAGTGATCGACGTCGGCGTGCGTCAGCACGAACACCGCGAGGTACGGCATGCCGTCCGGACCCGTCGGCGGGAGGCTCTCAGCGAGCCTGTCGACGACCGCGACGACCGGCGTGTCCGCCTCGTCAGCCTGGGCCTGGTCGTTCAGGTCGACCTGTACGACGATCTCCTCGTCGACGATGATCGTGCTGCTGTCGCCCGTGCCGACCGGCCAGAGGACGACACCCCGCGGGGTCAGGTGCTCGCTCATGAGGTCGTCCTCTGCTCAGGTCGCTGCCGCGACGTCGATCCTTCGTCCACGGTAGAGCGGACGTCCGACAGTTTGGTGTGCCCGCGGTGTCCAGCAGGAGCCGGGCTGTGCCGTCTGGCGGCGCCGCCGGCCCTGACGGGTGCGTCTCGTCGGCGTCGAGGACCGCCGGCCGCTGGGTACCATAGGTCAGGGGCCATGCCGGAACGGTCGACGGGCGTGGCATCCGTAACCCTCATGTTGCCGTGATCGTTGCCACCGTTTGGCGCACGCAGTCATCGGTGCCGCGCAGAAGCGATGCTCCTACTGTCAAGCGGCGTCCGTCGAGGGCATCGAGTTGTAGATCTCGCGGGCCACGTACCGCTTGAGGCAGCGGATCGCTTCCGTCTTGCTCTTGCCTTCCTTGATCCGCTTGTCGACATAGTCGCGGGTTCTCTGGTCGCAGCTGAGCCTGACGATCACGATGCGCCACAGGGCCGAGTTGGCTTGCCGATCGCCAGCGCGGTTGAGTCGGTGTCGGTTGGTCTTGCCGCTGCTGGCCGCGATCGGGTTGCTACCGCAGAGCGCGGCGAAGGCCGCCTCGGAGTGCATCCGCTGCGGGTTGTCGCCCGCGGTCATCAGCAGCGTCGAGGCAACCTCGGGGCCGACGCCCTTGATGGCGACGAGCTTGGGGGCAGCGGCGGCGGTGATGCGACGCAGCCGCTTGCTGACCAAGGTCAGCTGCTCGTCCAGGTGCACGACGCGCTGAGCGAGTTCACGCAGCGCCAGACGCGTCATGGCGTGCAGGCTGTCGTCGTCGGGCTTGATCCGGAAATCGGCGCAGGTCGCCAGCAAGTCCGTGCGGCCCAGCGGCCGCAGCCGCGTCCGAAGGTCCTCCGGTGCGGTGATCAGCAGCTGATGGATCTGGTTCAGCGCCTGGGTGCGGGCCTTGTTTCCGCTGCGCTGCACCGCTTTCAGAGTGCGGAGCGCCTCCACCGGGCCGTCGTGGCTCTTCGGTACGCCGGTCGCCTCACCGGACAGCACCGCCCGGGCGGCGGCGATCGCATCAACGACGTCGGTCTTGCCGAAGCGACGCCGGACCTGCCGGTTCGGCCGGGCGACCTCGATGACCTCGACGTCGTTGCCGGCCAGGTGCCGGGCCAGCGCAGCACCGTAGCTGCCGGTGCCCTCGACCCCGACCTTGGCCAGCTGCCCGTGCTGGCGCAGCCACGCCAGCAGCTGCCGGTAGCCGGCGACGGTGGTCGGGAACGCCGCGGTGCCCAGCACCCGACCGAGCTGGTCCAGCGCCGCCGCCACGTGCAGCTCCTGATGAGTGTCGACTCCGCCGGTGACGACGACGTCGAGAGGTGTCATGGTGGTCATGTCCGTCCTTCTGCGCTGGCAAGGGCAAGGGCGGGCACGGTGCGACTGAAGGTCGGACAGGACAGGGACGGGCCTGTTGCTGCAGGCTCCTACTAGGTCACTTCCACCAGACGGCCGTGCCAGGTGTCTCCCGCCCGGCCGACGGATCGCTTACAGGGCAGCAGGTTCGCGCCGGCCGTTCTTGGAGTCAGGCCGGGCGGGAGAGCACCGCCATTGAACATCCCTGCCGTTCTGAACGTCGGCAGCAGGATCGTCCTGCGGGGCGACGCCTCAGGCCAGTTGCTGCTCGACCGTGAGCGTCGACTACTGCCCGGTCGCGCGGCCCGGTGACGGACCGTCAGCGGGACGGTTCGACGCGGGGCCGCACCTGGCTCCAGCTGTGCGGGCCGCCGTACAGCAGCGAAGCGACGTGTGCGCGGTCAGGGGGTGGGGGTTGGGGTGCGCCGCCCGATCAGGTGCAACACCCGGCTGAGCTGCCGGTAGGGGTCCCGCACGCTCGCCTCGAGCTCGACGGCGGCGACGCCCGCAACATCGGTGCTCTCCGGCGGCAGGTCCAGCCAGTCAGTGAACAGCCACACGCCGTACCACGCCTCGAAATCCACCGCGCTGTCCTCGAGCAGGGCGGAAAGGCCCTCGACGGTGTCGCCGCGGGTGTCCGTGCCCAGCACCCCCACCTTGGCCTCGAAGGCAGCCAGTGCGTCGGCCCACCGCCGATCGAGGGCCGGGCGGACCGTCAGCGTGCCGGCGTTCAGCGCCATGACCGACACGATCCCGCCGGGCTGCGCGCAGCGGCACAGCGCGCGGACCAGCGGGTCGGGTCGCCGCACGTACATCAGCACGCCGTGGCAGAGCACCGCCGTGAACCGCTGGCCGCCGGTCGCCACCTCGGCCTGCTCGCCGGGCGCCTGTACCAGCCGCACGCGATGCCGGACCTCGTCCGGCTCCCCGCTCAGGCACTGCTCGGCCTTGGTGAGCATGGCCGGTGACGGGTCGAGGATCGTGACGTCGTAGCCCAGCCGGGCCAGAGGCAACGACTGGTGCGCCGCACCCTCCGACGTCCAGGACCGTCGCCGGCGCGTCGGGCAGGTGCCGCAGCAGCTGAGCGAGAAGTACGAACGTGCGGACCTGCCCCTTGACCGAGGCGTACGCGCCCTCGACGAACGGGTCCGTCAACGCGGCCCAAGCGTCCTGCGGCATGTACGGATCATCGCAGCCGGTGCCGGTGGGCGATCCCGCTGCGGGTCGTCCACGGGAGTTGCCACCCGGGTGCGCCTGGCCGGTCATCACTGGGAGGCTGATTGCCGTGGAGGAGCGGCGACTGCCCGGCGGCAACGCCGGTGGTGCGATGCTGGTCGAGGGAACGGTGCGGCGCCTGACCGGGCCGTGGACCCCGGCGGTACACGCCTTGCTGCGCCACCTTGCGGCCCACGACTTCCAAGGGGCACCTAGGGTGCTCGGCGTCGACGAGCAAGGCCGCGAGGTGCTGACGTTCCTGCCGGGAGCCACCGTCGGATTTGCTCGGCCGTGGCCGGCGTGGGTGCACTCCGATGAGGCACTCGTACAGGTCGGGACATGGCTGCGCCGCTACCACGACGCGGTGACCGACTTCGTGCCGCCTGCTGGGGCACGGTGGCGGACATCTTTGCGACCATGGCGGCCCGGAGACGTCATCGGCCACAACGACGCCGCCCCCTACAACGCCGTCTGGCAGCCCACCACAGCAGGCCACGACGTGGGTCGCGCGGATGCGGACGGTTCGGAGGGGTCGGGCGGCCGGCTGGTCGGCTTCATCGACTGGGACTTCGCTGCGCCCTGCCCGCCGCTGTGGGACCTGGCGTTCGTGGCCTTCTCCTGGGTGCCGCTGCACGCCCGCGACGTCGTCACGCCGGAAGGATTCACCCGCTTCGCTGATCGCCCACGTCGGCTGCGCCTGCTGCTCGACGCCTACGGCTACACCGGAACGGTGCCCACGGTGCTCGACTCGATCCGAGCACGCATCCACGAACATGCGCGAGGCTTGCGTGAGCTGGCCGCCGCCGGTGACCCGTTACTCAGCCGGCTGGTCGACGACGGCGTCATCGACGGCCTCGACCGCGCCATGGCCCAGCTCAGCCAAGACGCAGCAACCTTCGACACCACGTGAACCGCAGGCAGGTCGCAGCAGCCGATGGGGTAGAGACACTCCCTGTCAAGATCGCCAGGGGGTCAGGTCGAGGGCGGGATAGCGTCGCGCCATCCCGTTGAGGGTGTCCGGTGTCCAGTAGGGGTGCTGGGGCGGTGGGAATCCGAAAAGCTGGAGCTGGCGTGGCGTGGCGCGTTCAACGAAGTGGTACCAGGCGGGTTCGTGGCTGCGGTCGGCCCAGGCCTGACGGTGGCCCCATTCCGCTGCGGCCGGCCGGTAATTGAGGTGCATGGTGTATCGCGCCCCGCCGGGCTGGGTCATTGCCGTGCCGCGGTGGAAGGTATTCAGGCCGAAGGCGACGACGGTGCCCGCCGGTCCAGCGGCGGAGACCTCCGCGGCATACAGCTCTGGTCGTCCCGCCGGCGAAACCCAGTCGTCGCCGGCTGCATCGGTGTCGACCTGCGGGTACCAGTTCGGCCGCGTCGGTAGGTCGCCGGCGAGGGTGCGGGGCACCAGGTGTGGGGCCCCGAGCGCGTCCGGCACATCGACGAGGTAGACGAACATCTCGAGTTGCTGGAAGCCGGCCGCATCGGTCGGGACGAGCAGGGTGTGATTGAGGTAGTCGCGGTGCAGGCTCTGGTCGTAGTCGGCGGCGCCGGTGTATTTCGCCCATGCCTCGGCCGAGTAGATCCGTAAGTCAGTCCCACCCAGGAGAATCTCGGCGAGGTCGATCAAGCGGGGATGCGCCGTCAGCAGGTTGAGCTCGGTGCTGCCGAAGGGGAAGGTGTTGATCCCGGCGAACTCGTCATCGAGGTACCGGTGTCGCCGCGGGTCGCTGCCGCTGTGGAAGCCCTCGGCCGAGGGGAACATGCTCCCCAACGTGGCTTGTGCGGCCCGCAGGTCACCGGCGTGCAGGTAGCTCGGGAGGATAACGAACCCGTGCGTCTGCCACTCGTGCGCGACGGTGCCCAGGTCCACCAGTGCAGCGTGCCGTACCAGTGCGCTTGAGGCGATCGGTTATCTCGTTTCACACTCCGCCGACCAGTGTCCGCAAGCGAACGGCCTGCGGCGACGATCTGCGCGTGGCGTCGGTGGCTGAACGACTTGATCAGATGTTCGGGAGCGGATCGGCCTGAGGGTACGGCGGCGGGAGCGTCCACTCGTGAAACGGTGGCGCGGGCTCGAAGCCGGCCATCTCAAGGTGGTGTCGGCGGAGCCTTCCTTGCGCTGGGGGGAGGGCCGTCACGCTGGTTGACGACGGGTCGCCGACAGAGCGCTGGCGGGTCAACGACCTGGCGGCCAGCCGGACGGCCGTGCACACCGCTGATGTAGGCAACCGAGCGGGTGTCGAGGTGCCGCTGGTCGAGGCCAGCCGGAGCGCGTCGATGCAGCGCACTCCTGCCGCTGTTCGCTCCGGCCGGCCGGCCGGCCGGAGCGCAACCCGCCCTGCCGGCGTTCGACGCACGTCGCCGGGGAGCCACCGCTACCCTCAGCCGGTGTACCGCCGCCTCGTCGCTGTCTTCTTGGCGTCGTGCCTGTTCGGCGTCGTGGACGCCACGCTCTGGAACGGGACGAGCACCTTCTGGATCGCCAACATGTCAGCGGCCTACCTGGCCCTGGCGCTTGCGGCCGGGGCGAGCGTCGCGCGACGTGGGGCACCCGCAGCCATGTTCATCGCGGCTGCTTCCACAACCGTGGCCCTCGCAGCCTTTTACGCCTGGCGCGTGGAGACGCAGCACCTGGACGTCTACTCTGCGCAGCAGCAGTTTCTGCGCTACGCGCTGCCAGGGCTGATCTGCAGCCCCGTTTTCGGTTGGCTCGGCCATCGCTGGGCCGGACGTCGCCAGCCCCTGGCCCTGCTGCCCCTCGCCTTAGCGCTCGCACTGGAGCACACGGCCTGGCAGCGGCACCTGGGCTTCTCGCCCGGTCCGGCTACGCCCTGGCGCGTCGAGATCGCCCTCGGAATCGGCCTGGCTGTCGCCGCGCTTCTGGCCGTCGCAATGCGGCGCGGACCACCGCCTGACAGGTCTCGCACCCTCGGCTGAGGCAGCCGTCGAGGCCCAGCCATTCCCGCCTCCCCTCGGACCCTGACGGGACCTGGGCGCGTCCCGCTAAGGGAACGAAGGTTCCTCTACCGGTACGCGCTACGCCCTGGCCGCGTTGACGATCAGAAGGCTGCGCGCGCGAGGATCTGCCGGATCACTTCGCTCTTGGCTGCGGCGTAGTGGTTCATCGTCGGCCAGGCTTGTTGGGCGAACTGGCTCTTGGCCGCGGCGTAGAGGTTTCGGTCTTCGACGCTCGAGCGCAGCCGGTCCCGGAAGACCAGATGCGCCTCGACGGCGGGGGTGGCGTCGGGCCAGAGATGCACGTGCACGTCGAGTTGGGGTGTGCGCAGCATTCGGTGCCCGGGCTCGCGGACCCGCAGGACGTAGCCGGTCCGCTCCAATGCGGGCAGGTAGCGCGCCTCGTCCTCGACATCGGGAACAGCGACGAGCATGTCGACTATGGGCTTGGCCGCCAGGCCCGGCACCGCAGTCGACCCGATGTGCTCGATCCTCAGTGCCAACGGCCCCAGGGCCCTCTCAATCTTCGTCCGCTCCGCCTCGAAGCGTTCCGGCCAGCTCGGGTCGTAGTCGACCAAGACGATGTCGCGCCGCTCTCGGCCTCCAACGAGGAACGAGTCGTCATCGGTTGGGGGAAGGTCTGTCATGCGCTCAAGCCTGCCCCACAGGTCAGTGAGCGTCATGGAGCAGATCGCAAGACGAGCTGTGGTCACGTGCGTTCTCCTTCGACCGAGCGCGCAGCACCGGGGTGGGGTGTAACGCGGCTCCAGTGCCGGGAGACTGAGGCCATGATGGATCGCTCGGACCCGGTTGCGGAGTCGCGGCGGAGCTACGACGTGATCGCTCGTACCTATCTGGAGCGCAAGCGCAGCCGCCCGCCCGACGGCTACCTGCTCGATCTGCTCGCCAGCTTCTGCCGCAAGCTGCCAGCAGGCGGCCGGGTTGCCGACCTCGGGTGCGGTCACGGGTTCGAGGTTCATGCCTTGCTCGAGCGCGGGATGCGACCGCTGGGAATCGACCTGTCTGCCGGGATGCTCACCTGCGCCGCCGAAGTGGCACCTGGCCGGCTCATCCAGGCCGACCTGCGCCGGCTGCCGCTCGCCGATGCCTCGCTCGACGGTGTCTGGTCCGTCCACGCGCTGCTGCACGTGCCAGCAGCCGAGTTGCCCTCAGTCTTGGCCGACCTACATCGGGTCCTTCGTCCCGGCGGCCAGGCCGCTCTGTCGCTGGCCGGTGGCGACGACGAGCACCGTGAGCAAGTCGCGTACTGGCCCGGCCGGTACCGGACCTTCGTGCACTGGCGCCTCCCAGAACTCCTGACCGTCGTAGGACAGGCGCGCCTCGAGGTGAACCACAGCGGCCACGCCCCCGAAGCGGGTCGAGACACCGTCTGGCTCCTCGCCCGCCGCCCGCGCGACGCCACAACGGAGCACACCTGATCCGCAAGTGGATCGTCCATCGGGAGCGACGGACGCGGAGTCATCGCCGACTGCGGTAGGAGCCGGGTGTCTGGCCGAGGGTCCGGGTGAAGGTGTCGATGAACGCGCTGGGGGTTGCCCACCCGCAGCGATGGGCGGTCTCAGTGACGGTCGCTCCTGCGCTGAGGCGGATCATGGCGTGGTAGACGCGCAGGGTGGTTCGCCACTGCGGGTAGGTTGTGCCGAACTCGGTGCGGAACAGCCGCGCGAGGGTGCGTTCACTGGTTCCAGTCTGGTGGGCCAGCGAGCTCATCGTCCGGGGTCGACTCAGGTCGGACTCGACCACTAGGCACGCGGTGGCCAGTCGGTCGTCCTGTGCGGTAGGCAGCACGAGTGGCTGGGTACTGCTGCGCTGGAGCTGATCGCGCAGCACCGCGCGAAGTCGCTGGGCCTCGGGTTCGGGCAGCTCGGGGTCGGCGGCGGTGATGATGAGCTCTCGAGCCAGAGCGGTCACAGCCAGGACAGCGGGTGCCGCGGCGGGCAGGGGGGCGTCGTTGACGGTGAAGCCAAGGGTGTGCAGCGAGGTCGGCCCGTGGAACCGGTGCTCGTGCCAGACCCCGGCCGGCACCCACACCGCCCGGTCGCGGGAGGCCACCCAGGACCCCCGCTCGGTGCCGACGGCCAGCACCCCGGTGCTGACGTAGACGAGCTGGTGCTCATCGTGGCGGTGCCGGTCGATCCCCTCGCCCCCACCCCAAGACTGGGTCACCGTCTGGGCGATGGCCTGATGGCGGATAAGCGACACAAATTGGCAGGTTACGGGAAGCGCACGCACGTCACCGTCGCGACGCTGGGCTGGTGAGCACATCGCCGTCCGCCGTCTCCCCGCCCGCAGCTGCCGCGACCCGGTCGCACTGGTCACGAATGCGGGTGTGGGCCAGTGCCCACGCTGTCGACGACTTCTACCAGGGGCTGGTCCCGTCGGCGGTGCCGTTCTTCGTCCTCGACCGCGGTTACAGCTACCTCGCCGCGTCGGGTCTTGCGCTGGCGGCGACGCTTGGCAGCGCGTTGCCACAGCTGGCCGTGGGCGTTCTCGCTGACCGGCACCGGCTGCCGTGGCTCGCACCGCTCGGGGTCAGCGTCGCCGGAGCGGGCGCTGGGCTGGCCGGGCTCGCCCCCACCTATCCGCTCGTCTTCACCCTCCTGCTGTGCTCCGGGTTCGGGGTGGCCATGTTCCACCCCCCAGCCGGGCGCGACGCCCGGCTCGCCGCGGGAGGCAGCGCGACCGCGATGAGCTACTTCGCCGCCGGCGGCAGTGTCGGCTTCTTCGTCGCCCCCGCCCTCGTTACTCCCGCACTGGACGCGCTGGGGCTGCAGGCGACAGCGCTGTTCATCCCACCCGCGGTCCTCATGGGCTACGTGCTGGCCCGCCACGCTCACCGCACCAGAGGCGACGTCCACACCACCCGAGCAAGCGGAGGGGTCAACCAACCGGGCAGGTTCGCGGTCCTGACCGGTGTGGAGGTCACCCGGTCGACGATCTCGTTCGGGGTCAACACGTTCGTGGCGGTGTACTGGATCGCCCACCTCGGCGCGTCCGCCGCCCTCGGCGGGGCTGCGCTCACCCTCGAGCTGGCCGGCGGAGTACTGGGCACCCTTGCCGGGGGCCGGATCGCTGACCGCATCGGCATGGTCCGCACCGTCCAGCTGGGCAACCTCCTCCTCGCCCCCGCCCTGCTCGGCATGCTCGCGTGCAGCAACAAGTACGGTGCCCTGCCGCTGATCCTGGTCGTCGGGGTGATCACCAACATCCCCTTCGCCGTCCTGGTCAAGCTCGGCCAGGACTACCTCCCCACCCGCCCCGGAACCGCCGCCGGAGTCACCCTCGGCCTCGCGGTCAGCGCCGGCGGCCTGTTCATGCCGCTGCTCGGCCTCGTCGCCGACCACCACGGACCCCGCGGCGCATTCCTCGTCCTTGCCGTACTCCCGCTGCTCGCCATCGCCATATCCACCGCTCTTCGCGAACCCGCCAGCGGCGCGACGGTGTAACAAAGCGGCCCTTGTCGCCGACGCCGAGTGCACGGACGCGTTCCCGAATGACGAACGGCTACCGATGTCCATGGGCACCGCTGAAAGCTGCTGAGCTGCAGCGACAGTCGAGTCGTCCCGTATGACCCGCCCGGTGGCGTGCCCGGTGAGGGCACCCTATGCGGGCGCGTCGCTCGGCTGCTCCGAAGATCACCGGTGGGCTAGAAGCCGGGTGGTCCACTGGGTGCCGCTGGTGCTGGAGGTGGTCCCCGGCAGGACAACTACCTGGCTGGCCCGGCGGCCGCATGCCGCGCCTACGATCCCCGCTCGCGCTTCCCCCGCGGTGCACCGGCCGTCAGCGGTCTCGGTCTGCATGTACGTGCGGCGCCGCAAGTAGCCCCTAATGGTCCCCGCCCGCGCCAGAGACCTCGAGGGGTCCACCGGGCCGGCGGAGTACTCCGACGCGGCACCAGGCCTGGCCAGGGCCGCCCGCGTCGTCTGCTGCCTTCGGCCGGGGCTGGCCGATGCTCTGCACCGTTCCCGACCTGATGCCGCCCCTCCCTGGCAAGCGGTTGGTCAGCTGGCTACGCGGGCCCGTTCCAACCCGCTCGGGGCGGCTCGTCGTATCCAAGATGACCTCTATGTCAAACGATCATGGAATGGCGGCGGCCTGCTGGCGTTGGATGTCGGCGAGCAGGGTGCGGTAGATGACGTCGGAGAGTCGTCGTTTGAGTGAGCGCATCGCTTCGCGGTAGCT